>Ga0302324_100000323_pt1 | contig 127126 bp, 112 predicted proteins | sample Palsa_T0_1_FD_201949 | JGI IMG/M metagenome (GOLD analysis project Ga0302324, IMG submission 201949) | Peat permafrost microbial communities from Stordalen Mire near Abisko, Sweden - Palsa_T0_1 | ecosystem: Environmental > Terrestrial > Soil > Palsa > Peat permafrost | place: Sweden: Abisko... | reverse complement strand
ATAGCTTCGCGCGTCGCGTTCCCCGTCGAGAGTGATTCCTAACCTCAAATCCTTCGTACAAACTTCTGCGCGATCTCGCGAGAATCCCGCTCGCGCCCAGTTGACACGAGGGGGCCATATCAGAATTTGTAGTTGAGCTGAATTCCGGCGGTGCGCGGCTGGTTGGTCGAGTAGCGCACCACTTGCGGAATGTTGAACTGGAAGCTCGTGTTGTTCGCCGAGATCAATGCCACCTTGTTGGTCAGGTTGTCCACGAATAAAGCGGCGTCCCAATTGCCGCGGCCGAGACCCACCCGCGCATTCACGAGGCTGTAGGACGGCAGCTTGTAGCCGAAGTAGTACGCCACATCGTACGAGGAGCCCACGAAGGCGTACGCCGCGCGCCCGGTGACCCGGTAATCACCCACGGTGGTTGCGTAATTGAGCGAGACGTCCGCCGTGTCCTTGACCACGTTCATGATGGGCACCTGGCATTTGGTTCCCGCCGTGCACGGGTGAGTTATACCGTCCGGCTCGGTGACGAGGTTCTCGAGGAAGTTGGTGTACGAGGCATTCGGCTGCGTGAGCTTGGCATCCGTCCAGGCGCCGCTGAAGGTGGCAGTCCAGTCGGTCGCGAGCTTGGCGTCGATCTCGATCTCAGGTCCGAAGGAGCGGCCGTTGCCGGCATTGTTGTAGTACTGATAGCCGCACTGCAGGGTGAACACCTGCTGCACGCCCAGCCACTTGATGTAATAGACGTCGCTGTTGACGGTGAGCCAGCCGTCGAAGAGCCGCGCCTTCTCGCCGAGCTCGTAGTTCCACACGGAATCCGGTCCAAACTGCAGCGCGCCCGGCGTGCAATGCGGATACTGACTGTAGGGCGGGAGAATCTGATTGGCGCCGCCCGGGCGGAACCCTTTCGCGACCGTGGCATACGTGGTCAGGTCCGTATTGGGGGTGTACGAAAGATCCACTCGCGGATTCGCGCCGCTATCTGAAGCGTGAGTGATCTGCGAGTTCGGCTGCGGGACGAAGTACGGGCCGTCGAGGCCCCACGAGTACTCGTCCTGGTGACTCTTGTACTGGTAGTAGCGGACGCCCGCGGAGAGTTTCCACTGCTCCGTGAATTTGTAGGATGAGTCGGCGAAAAAAGCGGTCTGCCGGACGCCGTAGGCGTTCCACGACGTGAAGAATGAGCCATCGGGCACCACCGGGGTTGCGGCGAGCGAATTGGCGCCGATCTCGTTCCACACCGAGTTCAGGTTGCTGTAGAAGGCGCCCGCCACCCAGTGAAAGCCCCCGATGTCGTGCGACGTCAAGCGGATTTCCTGGCTGATCTGGTGCGACGGATCGCGTTCCGCGTAGGCAACCGGAACGTAGGGGGTACTGCCGCCATTGCTATAGTAGATCGATGTCGAGGCGTCCTGGACTTGCGCGCCGGTGCGGCCGAAGTAGGAGCTCGCGCTCGTCAAGTCCGCAATTCCCACGTTTGCCTTGATGGTGAGACCGAAGATCGAGATGTCATCGCGAATCCCTTCGCGCAAGGGGAAGGCCTCGTAATGCGCATTGTAGACCTGGGCGGGCGGCTGGTTGCTCGTGGGCGTGCCGTCGAGCAGGTCATAACCCCCCGTGTGCAGGCTCTGCGTCATCGCCTCGCCCAGAATCGAGAAATCCTCGCTCGGCTTGTAAAGCAAGCTCAAGCGGCCACCGTACAGCGTTTCATTGTTGGCATCGTGATACACATTGGTCACCGGAACGGTGTTGAGCGGCTGCGTGTATGTTGGCACGCCCAGGATGACCGGAAACGGATGGATGGTGATGTTGTCGATCCAGCCGCTGCGGTAGAGGTAGCTTAAGACCACGCGCGCGGCGAGGGTCTCGCCGATGGGCAAATTCATCATGAGGTTGGCCGACCCGTTGCCGCTGCCTCCCTCGGTGTCCGACCCCGTGGCCTGGACCGAGCCCTCCAGAGTACCGAGCTTGGGCTGATTGGTGAGCACCCGGATGGTGCCGCCCATGGATCCCGAGCCGTAGAGCGTCCCCTGCGGGCCGCGCAGCACCTCGACGCGCTCGACGTCGTAGAGATCGGGATCGATCACCACCTTACCGGACTGCGACACGGCCGGGGGCGATAGTGGAATCTCGTCGAGGTAGAAGCCGACCGTCGGGGCCGCGCCGCCGTTCGAGGCGAGGCCGCGCGCCTCATACTCGGTGAGGCCGGGGCTCGCAAAGCGCATGGAGAGGCCGGGCACTTCTTGGGTGATTCCCTGGATCGTGGTGACGCCCTGCGCGATGAGCTGATCGCCGCTCAGCGCCGAGATGCTGATCGCCGTGTTTTGGATGGTCGAGACGTAGCGCTCGGCGGTGACGGTGATCTCGGAGAGGCCGGAGTCCTCGGCCGTGCCGGCGGCGGCGGCGGTGGTCGCAGCCGCCGTCGCCGCATCGGTGGCGTTTGCCCAGCCCGGCGCGCACAGGCACGCCGTCGCCACGAGGCTCGCGCACAGAGTGCGGGTGAGACGCAAAGCCGGGCCCGAGACCGCTTGGAGTTCGATCGATTTCATAGTCATCCCCTGTTCGTTTTCTAGCGGCTTGCTCTCAAGGATCGGATTGCCGCGCTCGTATTACACAGCAAGGAACGTACCAGCCCATGGAGCCGGCGGCTCGGCTTGCCGCTTCGTGCCACTCGGCGCGGCTTGTCCTGTGATTTCTTATATATCTGTCGCGCAAACGCTCGCCTTCTGCGGCTCGCTTTTCGCGCCATGTCCGCGCAACTGCTCCGAGATGATGCACATGGGGACGAGTGGCTGCACTAAAAAGGCGCGAACGTTCGCTCTACCGAGCGGGCCGCCATGCGCTTATCATCCTGCGGCAGCAAAAATCGAACGAGGGGAAAGGGCGATGCGGTCATGGATTGTGGGGCTATGCGGTGTGTTGACCCTGGGCGCGGTAGGAGCATCTGCGGCCGGAGCTGACAATGGGGCGGGCTCGCTGCCCGAGGCGCTCACGGTATTGAAGGCCCATCGGTTCGTCGATCTGACGCACTCGTTCGCCCCCGGCATCCCTCACTGGAAGGGCGCGCCGAACGAGCGCGTCAAGACGCTCTATACGGTCGCCAAGGACGGCTTTCGTATCAACGAGTACTGCCACGTCGGGCAGTGGGGCACTCACGTCGACGCCCCCGCGCACTTTCACGAAGGGCTGCTCACCGCCGACCGTATCGACCCAAAGGACCTGCTCATGCCGCTGGTCGTGATCGACGTGCACGAGAAGGCGGCCAAGAATCCCGACTACGTGCTCACCGTCGATGACATCACGGCCTGGGAAAAGCGCCACGGGACGATACCCCGGGGTGCGTTCGTCGCCATGCGCACCGACTGGTCGAAGCGTTGGCCGGACGACGCAGCGCTCGCGAACAAGGACGCCGCCGGCGTATTCCACTATCCCGGCTGGACCAAGGCGGCCCTCGAGCTCCTCTATGAAAAGCGGGGTATCACCGCCTCAGGCCACGAGACCACGGACACCGATCCGGGCCTTGCGACGACCAAAGACGACTACTCGCTCGAGTCATACATCCTCGGGTTGAATCACTATCAAGTCGAGCTGCTTGCGAACCTCGATCAGGTGCCGGAGGCCGGCGGCCTCGTCTGGGTCACGACGCCGAAGGTCGAAGACGGCGCCGGCTTCCCGGCCCGCGTGATCGCGATCGTTCCATGAGCGTCCCTACTGCCGGGCTTGCGCCCATCGAGTACGCCGAGGCCTCCGCGGAGGTGTGCGCCGTGTACGACGACATCATGGCGACGCGCAAGGTCGACTGGGTCAACAACTACTGGAAAGTCCTCGCCAATCATCCGCCGACCTTGCGGCGCATGTGGGCGAACACCAAGGAAGTCATGGGTCCGGGCGCGCTCGATCCGCTGACCAAGGAGCTCATCTACATGGCGGTCAGCGTGACCAACGGTTGCCGTTACTGCATCGCATCGCACGGCGCTGCCGCGCGCAAGAAAGGCATGACGGCGGAGCAGCACGCCGAGCTCATCGCCATCATCGGCCTTGCGAACGAGACGAACCGGCACGCCTTCGGGCTCGATCTGCAGATCGACGATCAATTCCGATAACCGGCTTTAGCCCTAGGGCTAGGTGCGATAGCCGGCAAAGGATCGCCTGCCGAAATCGTAGCGGATCCCCGCGGGCAGGAACCTCGCCACGAGGTGCAGGAGCAGCGGGAGCAGCAGGAAATCGTCGATGACCCCGAGCACGGGCAGGGCGAAATTGGCGGGCTCGAGCGCATAGAAAGCCAGCAGGCCCACCGCCGGCAAGAGCCACGGCGGCCGCTGCGGATGCCGCAGGGCATACCACAGCAACCGCAGGTCAGAAGCCCCCAGACGCCACAATCGAAGTAGGCGGATCATGCAGCATGGACAGCCGTAGGGGGCCGGAGTTCGCCGCCGATGACCGATCGCATTCTCGGGCAATATGCTAGCCTCGCGATGCACAACGACCATAACAACAGCCTTGCCGCGTTCCCTAAAGAGCGATTACGAGCACACAAAGATGAATAGCAGCGTCGCCCTTCGCCCCACGGCTGGAACACTCGATGACGATGCCTGGGAGGATCTGCTCAGCTTTATCGAGGAGCGGCGGGTCATTCCCATCGTGGGACCCGAACTGCTGCGCGTCGAAACGTCCTCGGGGCCGAGGCTCTTGCTCGACTGGGTGGCAGAGAAGCTCGCTGGGCGCCTCAACGTCAATGTCGCGGAGCTCCCGCAGCCCTATACCGTGAACGACGTGGTGTGCTGGTTCCTCTCCGCCCGCGGCCGGCGCGAGGAGGCCTACGTGCGCTTGCGGGGCATCATCAAGGACGCGAACTTCGAGCCGCCGCTGGCGCTGCGACAGCTCGCCGCCATCACGGACTTCGATCTCTATGTCTCCACGACCTTCGATCCGCTGCTCGAGACGGCCATCAATCTCGAGCGATTCGACGGTACGCCCGGAACCGAGGTTCTGGCCTACGCGCCCAACCGCGTCGTCGATCTGCCCTGCGAGCGCGACCGGCTGCGGCGCCCCGTCGTGTATCAGCTATTCGGCAAGCTCTCGGCGTCGCCGACTTATGTAATCTCGGACGAGGACTTGCTCGAGTTCATCTGTGCCCTGCAGAGCGAGCACCTGGTGCCGGAGAAGCTCTTTCACGAGCTCGAGCACAATCATCTCTTGTTCATCGGCAGCAATTTCACCAACTGGCTGGCGCGGCTGTTCCTGCGCATGGCGAAGCGCCAGCGGTTGTCGGATCCGCGCGATGTCGGCGAAGTGCTGGCCGACGATCACAGCGGGCAGGACGACCGCCTGATGTCCTTCTTGCAGCAGGTGAGCGTGCGCACGAGGATTTACCTCGGGGCCGAACGCTTCGTCGAGGAGCTGCACGCGCGTTGGCAGGCGCGCCATAAACCTGCCAAGACCGCAGGCAGCGCCGCCCCGGCACGCTTCGTCGCACCGGCCCGCGACATGCCGGACAATGCGGTCTTCATCAGCTACACGCGCGAGGATTTGCCGGCCGTCCAAAAGATCAAGGCGGGGCTCGAGGCTGCCGGCATCACGACCTGGTTCGACATGGACCGGCTCGAGGCCGGCGACGACTACGACCGGAAGATCCAGCGCAACATTGCCCGCTGTTCGTATTTCATCCCGGTCGTCTCCGCCAACACGCAGCGGCGGCTGGAAGGGTACTTCCGCCGCGAATGGAGCTACGCCCTCGATCGCATGCGCAACATGGCCGATGGCGCCATTTTCATTCTGCCGGTGACCGTCGATGCGACGCAGGCGGGCGAAGCACTGGTGCCCGACAAGTTCAAAGCCTTGCACTTCAATCACCTTCAAGGGGGCGAGGTGCCGGCGGAATTCGCGGAGCGGTTGCGCGACATCGCGCGGGCGCGGCCGGCATGAACGACGTCAATAGAGCTGCCGCGCAGAATCCGGCCGCCACCGTCGACGAGCGCAATCCCTGGCTCGGCCTGGCCTCGTTTACCGAGGAGACGCGGGCGTATTTCTTCGGACGCGACGAGGAGGTGGCCGAGCTCGCCCGGCGTGTGCAGCGCAAGCTCCTCACGGTGCTCTTTGGACAGTCGGGTCTCGGCAAAACCTCGATCTTGCGCGCCGGGCTCGCGCCGCGCCTGCGCAGCCAGGGATATTGTCCGATTTACGTGCGCATCGACTACGGCAGGGATTCACCGGAACCGGCGGAACAGATCAAGGAGGCGATCAGCCGTGCGGCCCGTCATTTCGGCGAGTGGACGCAAAGCGGTGTCGCCGTGGCGGGCGAGTCGCTGTGGGAGTATCTGCACCATCGCGACGATGTGCTGCGCGACGAAGCGGGGAAGACACTGATCCCGCTCCTCATCTTCGATCAATTCGAGGAAATCTTCACCCTCGCGCAAAGCGATGACTTCGGCCGGGCGCGCGCCGCCAAGTTCATCGAGGAGCTCGCGGATCTCGTCGAGAACCGGCCGCCCAAGGCCCTCGAGGCGAAATTCGACGCGGACGATGCGTCGGCGGAGCGCTTTGATTTCGCCCGCAGCGACTATCGGGTCCTGATCGCGCTGCGCGAGGACTATCTTGCACCGCTCGAGGGCTTGAAGAGGATCATGCCGAGCATCTCGCAGAACCGCCTGCGGCTCGCGCCCATGAACGGCGCCCAGGCGCTTGCCGCCGTGCTGCAGCCCGGCGGCAAGCTCGTCTCGGAGGAGGTGGCCGCGGCCATCGTCCGCTTCGTCGCGGGCGGCGCGGAGCTCGCGAACGCCGAGGTCGAACCCTCGCTGTTGAGCCTCATCTGCCGCGAACTCAACGACGCGCGCATTGCGCAAGGACGCGAGGAGATCTCGCTCGATCTCTTGGCCGGGTCGCACGCGACAATCTTGAGCAACTTCTACGAGCGCGCGCTCGCCGATCAGCCGCCGGCCGTGCGCCAGATCATCGAGGATGACCTACTGACGACGACCGGGTTTCGCGAGAACGTCGCGGAGGAGCGGCTCATCAGCCGCTTCAAGGCCGCCGGTGCCGCCCCGGATACGCTCGCGACGCTCGTCAACCGCCGCTTATTGCGTGTCGAGGAGCGCCTAGACGTGCGCCGCGTCGAGCTCACCCACGACGTGCTTTGCGGTGTGGTCAAGGCGAGCCGCGATTTGCGTCACGAGCGCGAGGCGCGCGAGGCGACCGAGCGGATGCTCGAAGCGCAGCGGGCGAACGAGCTCGCCGCGCGCAAGGCCCTCGTGCGCGCGCGGCAAATCGCCGCGGTCTGCGTGTCGTTCGCGCTCCTCGCGGCGATCGCGGCGGGCTTCGCCGTGGTGAGCTCGCGGCGCGCCCACCGCGCGGAACGGCTCGCCGAGCAGACGCGCTCGCAGGCCGAGCACTTGCTCGGCTATCTCACCGACGAGGTGGTGCGCGAGTTGGAATCCTTCGGCCAGCTGAAAGTGATCGCGGAGTTCTCGAAGCGGCAGATCGACTATTTTCACTCATTGCCGCCCGAGCTCAGAACGCCGGAAAGCGTGCGCAACGGTGCGATCGCCATGGTGCACTACGCCCGGGTCATGCGAAACCTCGGCGATCTCGACACCGGCAGCAGCAACGCGAACGAGGCCATCGCACTGCTGGAAGACCTGCGTAGCCGCGGCGACCGCTCCGATGCAAGCGCCATCGGCCTCGCCATGGCGTATGCCGTCAAGGGCGCCATTCTCGACAACCGCAACGATGCGGCGGGCGAGGTGGCGAGCCGGCATTCCCTCGAGATATTGGCCCCGGTGGCCGAGTCCCCACAGGCCTCGCCGGCCGCCCGGCGCGCGTATCTCGAGGTCCTGGTGCGGCGCGGCTACGAGCAACTGTCGAACAATCGCAACGATGACGCCGTGCGTACGGAGCAGCAGGCATTGGACCTTGCGGTACGGCTCGGCGCGCGTGAGGAGGCCAATTTCGACATGGCGGCCATATATGCCGACGCGGCAGGATGGCAAATCACGGCGCTCCTGAATCTCGGCCGCAACGATGAGGCGCGGCGTATCGGCGAGGACGCCCTGGCGCTTTCCGATCGCATCCTCCAGGCTCGACCCGGATTCCGATTGGCGCTGCACGCGCAGCAGATCAATATCGGTGTGCTGTCGGGGGTTGCGCAATACGATCTCGACCCTGCGGCGGCGCTGCGCTATGCCCTGCGTAGCGAGCAGATATCGACGGCGATTCTGCGGCTCGACCTGAATAGCTTCGTGGCCGCTAACAATCTCGGGGTTGCGCATCAAACCGAGGGCGATGCGCTGTGGGCGGCGGGCCGCCTCGAGGAATCCCTCCCGTACTACCGCAAACAGCTCGACGACTTCCAGAGAGCGACCGCCGGGGGATCGAACCAGACTTTGCTATTCATCTACCAGATGACCGCGGCTGAATCTCCCGAGGCGCGGCTCGGCAACTTCGCGGCGGCGGAATCGTCGGTAGCCGCAACGGCTCCCTATGTCGAGAAGCTGCACGCCACCGAGCCGGCCGACAGCATCCTGCCGGGGCTCGCCGAGGCGCTGAGGACGAGCGGGGAGGCGGATATTGCTTTGGAGCGAGGCGACTCGGCGACTGCACGGCGCCTCGCCTCGGAAGCGGTCAAGCTCGCGCAAGCCGTCAAACCGCAGAAGGGGTTCCAGGAAATTCAGACCTACGTCACCCTTTACATCGCCTCCGACATCGCCGGCCGCGCGGATTATCTTATGGGCGATTATGCGGCGGCAGAATCTGCCGAGCGTCTGGCGGTCGAATCACGCAAGAAGTATCTGACCGACGCCGTCGGCGACCGGCGCGACGTGGCGGTCAAATCGACCTGGCTCGCAATGGCGCTCGCCCGCACGGGCAAGCTCTTAGAAGCCGCGCAGGTGATCGCCCCCGCGGTGCAGTTCGAGCGCGAGCTGGCCGCCAAGAATCATGGCGATCAGTGGGTGCCGGTCGAGCTCGGCGGCGCCCTCTACGCCGAGGCACTCGCGGACAAGAAGCAAAGCGCGGCCCTGTTGCGCGAGGCAGCCCGGCTGCTCGACGGAACCGCGCCCACGGTGCGCGACACGCACGACGTGAGACTTTGGCGCGAGTGGATTCGCCAGGCGCGAGAGCCCCGGCAATCCTGACACGTATTAAGGCGATCCTCGCGTACTAGCGCGCGGCAGCCTCGATGAGGGGAATGACGCCGGCGAGGTTCGCGGCGAGCGCGGCGGGGAGTCCGTGGCGCGCGATGATGTAGTCGGGCCGGTTATAGGCAAGCCAAGTTTTCCCGAGCGCGTCCTCCCACACCAGGACCTTGAGCGGCAGGTCGAGCCCTGAGGCCGGCACGGCCTGCATCAGCGGCGTGCCTGCTTTCGGGTTTCCGAACACCAGCATCCGCTCGGGTCGCATGTCGAGTCCCACCCGGGCGGCGTCGGCGGCGAAATCGAGCCGCGCGAAGAGGGTGACGCCGTGCTCCTTGAGCTGGCTCTCGAGGCGCTCGATCGTCTCTGCGACCGAATGATTCGACGGAATCTGCTGAAAGCCTCGATCCTGATTCTTGGCGTCAGTCGTCATGGAAAACTCCGCGTGGTACCGGGGGTGAGGGCCGCCCGGGATTATGGCGCGCCGAGCGGTTTCGCACAGCAATGTCATGAGAGGCAGCTGATATACTTTATCAGCGGCGCCACGCGCCGCATAAAGTCATGAAAGTCGAGGAATTTAGCGGCTTTCCGGGCTCTGCCCGGGGGCGTCGTCGAGGTTTTGGAGCGCTCCCAATGCAAGCGGTGTGGTACTCGCAAACCGGTCCCGCCCGGCAGGTGCTGGTGCATGGCGACCAACCCGATCCCGAGCCGAAGCCCGGCGAGGTGCGCGTGCGCCTGCGCGTCTCGGGCGTCAATCCGTCCGACGTAAAGGCGCGCGCCGGGTCCCGCGGCCCGCTCAAAACCCAGTTTCAAATTCCGCATTCCGACGGCGCGGGGGTCATCGATCGTGTGGGCGCCGGCATCGCCCCCGAGCGAGTGGGCGAGCGGGTGTACGTCTGGAACGCCGCCTGGGGCCGGCCGATGGGCACCTGCGCCCAGTTCGTCGCGGTGCCGGCGGAGCAAGCGGTCGCGTTGCCCGAGGGCACCGACTTCGCGTTCGGCGCGTGCATCGGCATTCCCGTCATGACCGCATGCCACGCGGTGCTCGCGGACGGTCCGGTGGCCGAGAAGACGGTGCTCGTCACAGGCGGCGCCGGCAACGTCGGCCGCTACGCGATTCAGCTGGCCAAGTGGAGCGGCGCGCGCGTCATCGCCACCGTGAGCGGCGCAGAGAAGTCGGCCGTTGCCAAAGATGCAGGTGCCGACCTCGTCGTCAATTACCGCACCGACGACGTCATCGAGCGGGTGTACGCGTTCACCGCGGGCCAAGGGGTGGATCGGGTCGTCGAGGTCGAGTTCGGCGGCAATCTAGCGATCACGAAGCAGGTCCTCAAGACGGGCGCCATCATTGCCGCGTACGGATCGATGGCCGATCGCACGCCAGCGTTGCCTTTCTACGAGCTCATGTTCAAGCACGTCACCTTGCGCATGCTGCTGGTGTACCTGCTCTCCGAGGCGGAACGCCGCACGGCGGTGCGCGCGATCGCGAACGCACTGCGCGACGGCGCTCTATCGCCGCTCATCGGCGCGCGCTGCGGCCTCGATGAGTCCGCGATGGCCCACGAGGCGGTGGAGTCCGGCGCGCTGATCGGCCACGTGCTGATCGATATCCCGTGAGCGCTGCATCGAAGCCCGATCGCAGCGCTCTGGTCGAATGAGCCAATTGGTGCAATTCAATCTATCGGGCCGCCGCGTCCTGGTGACCGGCGCGGCCTCGGGTATTGGGCTCGCCACCGCCGCGCGTGTGGCGCGGAGCGATGCGCGTGTGGCGCTCAACGACGTCGCGGCCGAGCGGCTCGAGGCCCAGGTCGATCGGCTGAGGTGCGAGGGACTCTCGGTCGCGGCCGTTCCGGGCGATCTCAGCGACGCAGGCACGGCCCGTGCAGTGGCGCGGCAGGCGGCCGAGCTCTTGGGTGGAATGGATTATCTCGTCAATAACGCGGGAGCGCCGCTCACCAGATCGCCCATACCGCCTTCGGATCTCGACGGTATCGATCGCGGCGCTCGGCGGCGGCGGCAGCAGTGCCGCCTACGCAACCGCCAAGGCGGGGCTCGCGGGCCTCACTCGGGAGCTCGCGCGCGCGCTGGCGCCCGAGGCGCGCGTGAACGGCATCGCGCCGAGCTTCGTCAATTCCTCTTGGGAGTGCACCTTCGACGACATCGACGCAGCCGCCCGGGCCACGGTGCCGCTCGCCCGGGTCGGTGAGCCCGCCGACTATGCGGAAGTCATCGTGTATCTCTGCGCCGGCGCGTCCTACATCACCGGCGAAGTGATTCCTGTCACGGGCGGCGCGCGCATCTAGCGATAGTCAAGCTTGACTCCCCCCCGTGTGTTACAGTAGTTCTCGATCGTCGACGTCCCCGCCCATCACTGCGCTCTTACAGAGAGTGTTGAAGTGGACTGAGTCACCTGCGATCTGGTGACAGGTATGCGGTTCGTAGCAAACGAGACGATCTCTCCTTGACTTAACTGCCGTTCCTGCCGTTTTGAGCGCCTTTACGCCTCCGGGCAAGCAGCCGCTTTGAGTCAACTGGAGTTTCTTTCAATGGCTAAAATTTATGTTGGTAATCTGCCGTTCACCGCTACGGACGCGGAAATCCGCACCCTCTTTGCCGAGCACGGCACCGTCGAGAGCGTTTCGCTCCCAACCGATCGCGAGACCGGCCGCCCGCGCGGATTCGGCTTCGTCGAGATGAATCGCGCCGATGCGTCGCGCGCGATTCAGAGCTTGAACGGCAAGGATCTCGGGGGTCGGGCGCTGCGAGTCAATGAGGCTCAGGATAAGCCGCGCTCGGGCGGCGGCGGCATGCGCAGCAGCGCGGGACGATATTGAACCGCGAGCTGATCGATCGACGGAGCCCGGCTAGTCCGGGCCTGTCTTTCAAGGAGAGCGCCGTGGGTCTGGAGAAATCACCCAATCGCCCCCCCAGCGCGGCGGGGCTGGGACCGCAGGTCGGCGAGACTAACGGCGATTACCGCGAGCGCCTTGCGCGAGTGCACGCCGAGGCGCTGGAACGCCGGCAGCAGGAGCTGCACGAGCAATCGGCGCCGCATAACGATGCATCGGCCAGGATACGCATCTGGGAGCGGCTCCATCAGATCGACCTGCCGCGCAATCCCACCCATCGTTTAATCGACATCATCGCAGCGAACACCGGGCTGAGCGCGAGCGACGTGCTGGCCGAGCAGCAAATCCGGGCGAATGCGCGGGCGCCGAAGCCCGCGGACTCGATCTGACGGCGGTTGCCGCCGACGGGGGCCCTTCCCGGACCTCGGCCGCTCGACATGGCGGGGGTGTCAGCGCTCCCGATGACCCAGGCTGCATCGCGGGCGGTATGCGCGGTAAGGAGCTGAGACATGGCTAAACCCAATTATCGGCAGCAAAAGAAGAGCAAGGAGCAGGCGCGCAAGGTTCGGCAAGAGGAAAAGCAGCAGAGGCGCCGGACCCGCACCGAAGATGAGCCGGCGACGACGGCCGAGCGAGAGCCGGGGGCCGCTGCGGGCAATGTCCCGCCGAAGCTTAACTAACCGCGCATCGTTTCCTTGATGTCCGCTGGCGCCGAAGCCGCGTCGGGGTAGATCTGCTCGAACCATTTCGAAGCGCTTTAATGGAGCTCTTTGCATGAGAATCACTGCCCGCAAGAGTTCGAAGATCACCGGTCGCGAGCGGCTCATGAACGAACGCACGCGATGCGCACCGCTGCGCGAGGTCTTCCCGAATGTCGATCAGCTGCGCATCGAGCTCGTCTTCAACGATGCGAGCGCTTTCATCCCTTCGCCACAGCTGCACACCCTCTATCCCGCCGCGTCGGCTTTCTTCCGGTTTGCCTGCCCGTGCGCCGACTGTGACGGCGACTTCGACTTGACGGGCGCAGTCGCGTCGCTCCTGGAGAGCTCGCCGGGACGCCGGCGCATCGATGCTTCGAGCAGCGGCCGGATGGACTGCCAGGGTGTTCGATTGCGCGATATGGCGGGCCAGAAAGGCTGCCCCATGCAACTCAGTTTTCGTCTGGTATCGGCTTCCGTCCGGGCCTCGGGCGTCGAGGTCATGAGCGCCTGAGCCGCGCAGGGGGCGCGTATGGGTAACTACGAATTCACGATATCGCTTCGCATTCGCCACCCGAATATCGCGCCCGCCGAGGTAACGCGCAACCTCGGCATCGAGCCCCAGCACGCCTGGCGGGCGGGCGACCCGCGGCGTGACCCCGCGGGCGTCGAGATCAATGGGACTTACCGCGAAAGCTACTGGATGGCTCGCCTGATGGCGAAACCGGAGCTCGCGGCGGATCAAGTGAGCGTGGAGAGCGAGGTCCTTCGCACCCTGGCGCAATTGCGCCGCGCCTTCGGCTTTCTGGTGACGCTCAAGGCGGAGGGCGGCGCGGCGGATCTGCACATCAACATCTTTGCGCGCGAGGAGTTCAGCCTCGAGTTCCTGCCCGAGTCGCTGTCGCTCTTGGGACGCTTGGGTCTCACCGTGGCGATCGAGGTCAAACCGCATCCGCACGATCTCGGCGCGATGGCGCCGCCGAGCGCGCCGCACTGATCATCTCCTTGGCGACCCTGAGGTGCCTGCGACCATGCTTCAGTAAATGATGCATGGCATTCTGCGCACCGACCGTCTCTTGCTTAAGCCCGCCGCAACGGTGGACGCGTCGCGCCTCACCGCCATAAGCGAACCGACTGCGACGGATCGCATCTCGAAGTTGGTCGAAAACCAGGTGAGCTGGTGGAAAGAATACTCGTATGGGCTCTGGTTGATCGTCCTGCCCACCACTGAAACGCTCGCTGGTTGGTGCGGTCTACGTCCTGGTAATTCACCCAGTGAACCGGAGTTGCTGTTTGGTTTGGCTGCGGGCGAGCGAAAGCGCGGGATTGCTACGGAGGCCGTGCAGGCCGTCTTGGCATATGCTTTCGCGTTGCCCAACATGTGCTCCCGACTGAGGCTGTGTGAAGACCTCATGGCGCGCTCGTGCTGGCGAGTCCGCGGCGGCGATATAGAAGGTGATTGTTAGCGCGGCAAAGCAGGTTGCTCAAGCCCCAAGAAAGACGACTGTGCAAGAGCGATTGAGTCCGTGATTTTCATCTGATTCATCGCCGTTGCTTTTGTACCAATCTTGCTGCCATCACGCCTGGAAGTTTGCGCCTGCGGCAACGAGTGGTCGAAGGCTGTGTACATGCTTTTTCCCTGAGAGTTGGGGATATACGGCTCTCGACCCTATGCGACGGTCGCGAAGGTCCGCCGTCGGGCAGGCCAGCCGTCCGCCCCGCACTGTAGTAATGCGCCTACGTTGAAATTGCGCAGTTATCTCGGAAAGCTCGCGCAAATTGATGAGCGCCTGTTCGCCCAGGCGATTGTCCTCTTCTGCTACAAAGGCATATTGAAACGACAGCACGCACTTCAGCGCCAATTGCCTACCTTATCCGATGGAGTTGTCTTACGCATGCGTCAGGCTTCACGCGTCATACTCCTTGGCTCCCAATTGGCGCAGTCGCGCATCTACCGAGCTTTACCGCTTAGCAAAACCTCGGCGCATGCGTCGATTGTGGCTTGAGCATGAAAAGTGGTATTTATCTAATCAGGAGATTGATGTGCAGAAGCTTTTATTGCCGATGATTGGAATACTCACCACGGCTTTGGCGTGTGGTTGCAACGGTGCGAAGTCCCCGGCGGCAGTCGCCACCGATGTGGCTGCGGCGCGGCAGCAAGCCTCTACCGAAGTGACCGACGCCCGGAGGGATGCGGCGAAAAATGTCGACAGTGCTGCCGCGAACGCTGGCGGCTCGTCCAAGGATCTCAACGATGTGGGCGCTAGAACCGCATACGATGTGGCTGTAGCGCAGGCAGACGGCGATCATAACGTCGCGATCCAACAGTGTCTTGCCCTAACTGGGGAGGCGCAAAAGTCGTGCAAGGAACGAGCGGACGCCGGTTATGACCAGGCGAAAACTCACGCCAATGTTATTCGTCTTTCGAAACTTCAATAGTCATTGTGGTGGTTTGTGGGCTTGCCGGTGACCAGGAGATGGCCCGGCGATCAGACCGGCGTAGCAAGAGCAGCACCCCGGGGCTGCACCGCCGTTCCATGAGCCGGCCGATCTACAAATACGACGATACACTGATCTTCGACAAGCAATAAGATCGTGTAAGGCGGTGGCCCGGGCGTGAGCGAGACTCGCGCTCCTGTTCAAGGGAAGGCGGGACAACTACACGAGTGAGGTGCGACGGTCTTCTCGGGAATTTCTATTCAAGGAGCGATACCGCGCGGGTGGCATGCCCAATTCGCGGCTGAAAGCGCGATTGAACGCCGCCTCGGACTCGTACCCCACCTGCGCCGCGATGGTCGGCATGCTTACCGCACTGCTCACGAGGGCACGTGCCGCGAAGTGCATCCGGAGTCGCGTCAGATAAGTCATCGGCGGCATCGATAGTAGTTGCGAGAAGCGATCGACGAAGGCGCTGCGCGACACGCCGACCTCGGAGGCGAGATCGCCAATGGTCCATGGGTGCGCCATCCGACTATGCAGGAGCACCAGAGCTCGCCCGATATGGGGGTCACGAGCAGCCGCGAGCCAGCCTGTGCATTGCTCGGGTAGCTGTGCCGCGTACTTTCGCAGCGCTTCAATGAACAGTGCCTCCGAGAGCTTCGCTAGCACTGCTGCACTGCCGACGCTGTTCGAACCCACTTCTTCTAGCAAGTGCAGGAGTGAGCTCTCCATCCACCGTCCGGCAGTATCGGACCGAATGTTGACGCTGATGACCGGCGGTAGTCCGCTCACGACCGAACGGCAGAAGAAGGGATCACACGCCATATAGCCGCAGACAAACTTCGCTGGAGCGCCCCCGCCACCGCGGCGCAAGGGACTGAGATCACGCGCCCTCACCTTCATAGCTACTGCCACGTCCTCGACGCGACAGGCGCCGTCCGTGCTCATCAGGTAATGCGCGTCGCCGTGAGGAAAGATGACGATCTCTCCGGCCGTCAGACCCAAAGTGCTACCGGCAGGCAGCTCGACGCGCGCCTCGCCTGGAAATTGACGACATGAGCATCTTGCAGCCCTAGCGCAGCGGCCAACTGAGGCGACGGCGGCGCGTTGATGAACCAAGGCGCAGAGAATTCACCCCGAAAAAATATCGCGCCCTTTAGTTTCAGCCCCGACAGTATTTCCGAGTAGGGATCCATCTTCTTCGATCGCTCCCCGATCGAACCTGGACGATCGAGCAAAAACTTCGTACTCAGGAGCATGGCGCCCGGCGCTGTTCCCGTCAATTATGTGGACACAGGTTCGGGATTGAACAGCAAAGGGCAGAGATGCCCAAAGGAGTCGCCGTGAAAAAGTTTCTCGGCCTCGTCTACGGCATTGTCGTCTATCTCCTGTTCCTCGGGACGTTCGTCTACGCAATTGGGTTCGTAGGCAACATCGGCGTCCCGAAGTCGCTTGACGGCACGGCCACCGGTCCCTGGTTTCGGTCATGCCTGATTGACCTGGGGTTGCTTTCGCTATTTGCGCTGCAGCACAGCGGAATGGCGCGCGTGGTATTTAAGAAGCAAATCACACGGCTCATTAGTTCAACGATCGAGCGCACGACCTTCGTGGCTGCAAGCAGCATCGCGCTCCTAGCGGTGATCACGCTCTGGCGGCCGCTCGGCGGCGTGATCTGGAGCGTCGAGAGTGCAGCCGGCCGAGCCATTCTGTATGCCGCTTTCGCATGCGGTTGGGGGATCGTTCTAGTCACGACTTTCCTAATCAACCATTTCGAACTCTTTGGGCTGCAGCAGGTTTGGCTGAACCTGCGCGGCCGCCAACAAGTTAGACCCGTGTTCGTGACGCCGCTCTTCTACCGCGTGGTCCGCCACCCGCTCTATGCCGGATTTCTGCTTGCCTTCTGGTGCACTCCTACCATGACGGTGGCCCATCTCCTCTTTGCGGTGATGACGACGGCATACATTCTCGTGGCCATTCAGCTCGAAGAACGTGACTTGCTTCGAGCTCACCCGGAATATGCGCGATATCGCGAGCGCGTACCCATGTTGATTCCCGGAACGCTCCGGACTAGACAGTCCGCTCACCGTCAGATCTCAGATAATCAGTCGTCGGCCAGGTGAGTGAGTCTTTATCTTTTTGAACGTCCGGTTTGTTCGCTCAAGCTCTCGCGACCGGCTGACCGCAATTGGCCGATTGTGATTTCAGCGCGCTCGGAAGCAGACCTCCGCGAATGGCGCGTTCGGGTCCACAGTAACGGTTCGGGATACGGCTCTGGTAACGTACCCGCACGGCGCGGCTGGAGCAGCGCACACGGAGTTCAAAGCGTGAAATTGACCTGATCGAAGGCATACCTACCGGTCAGCAGATCTCGATGTTGCGATTTAACAGTGCCGGTTCAGCGTATGACCGCGAACGGGTAAAGTCGACCCGCTCCGGCCGGTGGTGAACGGCTGCTTTCCGGAATCTCAATTGCGACCACGCAATTTGCCGCAGCAGCCGGCGGTCGTGTTTGTCCGGGCGGTCAGGTAGCGTTGCCTCGGAGCCGTAATCGAATCAAGAAGGGCTAAGCTGTGAGCACGATGATCGAGCCATCCCAGATGGACGTACCGGAATCAATATTGGAAGATCTCGAGTGGCGGTTGGGGCACGCACGATGGCCGGACTCCGTGATTGACGCGGCATGGCGATACGGGACGAATATCGAATATTTAAGAAGCTTAGTGGCGTACTGGCTGGTAACGTTCGACTGGAGGGAACAGGCGGCGCGTCTAAACCAGATACCCCAATATCGGGCCGCATCTCCGGCTGGGCATCTTCATCTCGTGTGGCGGCGAGCTGTGGGAGGGCATAACTTGCCGTTGCTTCTTGCCAACGGCTGGGCCCAGCGATTCGGATTCCTCTCATCCGCACTGGCTCCTCGCAAGGGTGCGGCCGATCGCGCCCACCGCCTTCCGCAATACCGCCGCAATCGCTATCGCGAATGCCCCAAGGGCGCCGAGTCGGAATCATGACGAGTCTCTTCCTTGTAAGTTCTGGCAAGCGCAGGACCATTAAATGCCCGGAGGCGGCAAGCGCTTAGCCTACCCCGACCGCACGCGAATCCGCTACAGCGCGACGTATCAGTATTCGAAAGCGGCGGATATTTTCTGGCTTCCTGGTAGCGCAGTGCGCGACCCTCCGCTCCTCAACCGGCCCGGTCTCCTTTTTAAGACACTGTTCCGCGCACCCGACAGGTTGCGATCGACCATGAAATCGTCCCTACTGCGCCAGGCACTTGCAATTCCGTGGCGCACTGGAGACACCATGAGTAAGATTGTATTGATCGCAACACTGCTAACAGTAGGCGTGGCTGTGCGGCTCAAACCGATCGTAGCAGATGATTCACCTAGCGCGCGGGCAGCGGCATCTCCGGTGTCACTCGCCAGACAGGCAAGTCGTGACCGCACCCGGCGTAGTTATCTTTTTAGTTCTGTGGTACGACCTCATTCACCGGGTAATCAACCTTGATACGGCATGCAATTGGCAGCCACGTGCTTATCTAAATCCTTGTCGGGTCCCAATACCCGCTGTGCGAAACGGTGGTTCCGGATCATCGCGCTCCGCTCGCTGTTACGTCAGCGTTGAAGCCCAACGTCATTCCAAAACCCGATCCAGCGAGCCACATGCGCGTATGACGCCCGCGGCGCCTCGTATGCCCATGACCTCACCATGCCACGTGGCTTACATGGGTTCTCCTTTTTCGTTGTCGCATTCACTCTTGGCCAGCCCGTGCCACCCGGCGGTCCATCCGCAGGCGTCCGTCTATGATCGACCTAAGCGGGCGCTCGCCAACGTCTGCTGCCACGCAGCGTCATTAGGCGGGGCTCAGCAACGTGGAAGGATTTAAATAGCGCCGCCTCATGGCGGCCCTCTATTGCGGCGCACGCTACCCGACTCGTTACGCTATCGGTGAGCTGTGCGACGCCACGCACACCCACTTGCCGCTCGGCATCTTTACCCACGTGTCCGTCCAGCGCTCGTGTATATCGAAGGGCTTGCCTTTGGAATCGGTACCCTTGGCTTTGAAGCCGCCCGCCGCGATGGCCGTATCGCCAAAGAACGTCACCTGGACTTTCTCGTATTCGGCGCTGGAGAACTTTGTCGCCTTCAGTTCCGCCATTCCCTGTGCTTTGGTGAATACTTTCCCAGCACTGTCCGTATCCACCAACCTGTCGTCGTAACTCGAAGCAATAGAGTCTGGATTCTGAGTCTTCGCCGCCTGAAGCCATTGGTTCTCCAGAGCCACAATGGCCTTCTCATCGCCACCGCCGGCGGGCTGAGCCTGCGACCATGCGACACTCCCGAGTGAAAGGAATCCCAAGAGACACAGCGTACACTTCTTCATGGCTACCCCCTGTTTCTGGCTTTGTTTTGATTCGTATGGAGCTAAGCTAGAGATCGAATGGCCAAAAGATGAGCGCTAATTAGATCTCTTCGATGGGAAGATGTCCAGTCGGGTCCAGACGACGAGTTCAAAGGGAGCGAGGTCGCGCGCGCTGCCGCTACTTGCGAGGGCGAAAGCTTATCCACGAACATCAAGTCGTGCGAGCATACGACACATCGAGGACGGCCAATGCTTCAGCACAAACTATTTACAATGGCGATGCTCTGCCTATCGGCATCCCTCATAATCAGTTGCGGCAGCTCTGACTCGGGGGCGCGAAAGACTCAAGCAGGGGAGAAGAACGATGACCCTAAAGTTCTCAACCTCTTCATCTGGTCCGATTATTTGGCGCCCGACACCATTGCGTCTTTCGAAAAACTCACGGGCGTTAAGGTGCACGTGTCTTATTTCGATACCAACGAGACGCTAGAAACTCGGATGTTGACGGGGAACAGCGGCTTCGACGTCGTCGTTCCGTCGGCTGCGTACTTTCAACGACAAATACGCAGCGGCGCGTACCTGCCCCTCGACAAGAAACAGATCCCAAATATTTCGAATCTTGATCCGATATTGATGTCACGGGCTGCACTTTATGACCCGGGGAACGCCTACGGAGTCGTAAATACCTGGGGAACGTTCGGCATTGGCTACAACGAGAAAAGGGTGGCGGAGGCGCTGCCCAACGTGCCCGTCAATAGCTGGCGCCTGATCTTCGATCCTACATTTGCAGCCAAATTGGCCAAGTGCGGCATCAACATCTTGGACAACTCAGCTGCGGTGGTGCACCTGGCGCTCAATTACTTGGGCCGAAATTCCAACGCACCGAGCCCGCGAGATCTTGCCGATGTCGCAACAATGTTGAGCAAGATCCGTCCCTACGTACGCAACATTGAATCGTCGAACTATATAGAGGCGCTTGCAAACGGTGACATTTGCATTGCGCTTGGCTATAACGGCGATGTCGTTCAGGCACGCAACCGCGCCAGAGAAGCAAAGAACGGCATAACAATTGATTATTCGATTCCTAATGAAGGAACGTTGCTCTGGTTTACGCTGTTGGCGATACCTCGGGACGCGCCGCATGTTGCAAACGCTCACCTGTTCATTGATTACCTCATGAACCCACAGGTGCTCGCTCACATTTCAAACTCCACAGGGTTTGCCAACGCGAATTCTGCCACGTTGCCACTGCTCGATGCGTCGATAGCCTCGGATACGGCTGTCTATCCGACGCCTGATCAGCAGCAGCGACTGATCGTCCAGTTGGAAGACTCTCCTGAGCAAGCGCGCGCCATTACCCATCTATGGCAAAAATTCAAGACAGCGCAATAGCAACAGCCACGACCGGTAGCAATGAACGGCGGTATTGTGCCGACGAAAAGTTACCTACGGTATGCCCGCTTGGCGGACAGCTGCCTGATGACGGTCAACTGCGCTTTCGACCCGGCAGGCCGCTGGCTGCGATTGCCCGCTCTAACTTGCTGGTGCCGGTCTGTCGCTCTCGTAATGTCCAGACGAGAACTCGCGCAAAAGAACAAATCGGGGCTCGCTCGCGCAGATCATGTCAATGCACCGACCTCCGGTATAGATGGCGTAGTGAAGCGCTCCCGCGTCGCGCGTTCCATTGTGCATCGCTGAACACTCGGCTAGGAAACGCGACGATTCCGCCATATAGAAGCTGTGGCCAGGGTTCAAACCTTGAATGTTATTCCCAATCAACCCGATCTCGTCGTAAACGCGGTACATGACAAGGGCGCCGTGCGGCACGGAGACTCGCGTCGCTGGACATCCGTCGCCGATTAAAATCAGCCGAAATCCCTCCAAGTCATCGTAGATCGCGGTAATGCTCGTCGATGGCACGTCGCGGTACCACCACCAAGGATCCCAGCGATGAAAAATCTCCGTTATCACGACCGCCGCCCGTTGAGATATCAACCAAGCCTACCGTAAGTCGCGAATGTCGGCTAACAGACGTCTATTTTGATGCCCTGCACTTGCCGTTTGGCCGGTGGTTGCCGCTCACAATTCCAAATCTTCCTCCGGCCGGTCGGGCTCCTCATGTGCCGTGGAATTGCACGTCTCGACGGGTAATCCCATTGACGACGGCCATTGACGCGGCGACTGGTTGTGATATACGTGGATTTTAGAGCTTTAATGAATCAGGACGACTGATAACGTCCTGACGCTTTGGTCGAATAAGATAAGGACATCGGGGGAAGCGACCATGCCGCATTCATGCGAGTCCTCTGCAATCCTCTCGTTTGGGCCGCTTTTTGTCCGCTGCGCAACATGGTGTACAGATCTGCGGCGCGCAACCGGAATGCTGTGTCTTGTCGGCGGCGTTCTGCTAAACGTTCCGGTACATGGGCATTCGTCACCCGATTGGAGTTGGGCGTACTGCTTCGGAGGCAGCGGGAAGGACATCGGACAGGCGGTCAAGGTAGATCGAGACGGGAACTCATATGTGACGGGCGCCTTTTCCGCAACCGCATACTTCCAGGCACAGCGCACAAGTTCAGGCTCAGGTACAGGTAAGTCGCTGACCCGGGCTTCGTTGGCAACATAGGCAATTCCCTGCCATCGCAATCCGCGACAATTGTCACGTCGCAGCCGGGGGCCAGCAACATCAATCTCGGTGGAGGTCAGCTCACGCAGCCCTATAACAAGGATGTATTCTTTGCGACCTACGATGAGGACGGAGTGCTGCTCGAGGCGCGGCGCTTCGGAGGACCGAAGGATGACGGCGGCAGCGGAATCGCGTACGACCGCCGCGGCAACCTGACTCTGGCTGGAATCTTTCAAGGCACGATCGCGATCGAGGGGAGCAAGCTGACCGGCAAGGACTCCTACAACCTCTTCATCGCGAGATTTTACCGCGATGAGCTGTCGTGCGTTGCCGGTTTCGAGGATCATAGGCTGGACTGGGCGACGGAGGTGGACGGACCTTATAGCGGTGATTTCGAAAACAATCCCCGGATAGGTCTGACGACCCAGGGGGACGTGATGGTGACAGGCTCGTATCAGCCAGCTGCGCGGTTTGGCAGCTTTTACCTGGGGAGCACGGGACAAGAGGATGGTTTCTTGGCGTTCTTGAACGCGCTCTAAGGCCAGTGGACGAACTCGGCGCCCAGCTATCCATCGCACCCTCCTCGAGGGTCGCACGATACGCCGGTACACGATCTGCTGCGGCGTCATGCCCGGCGATTATTGCGCGGGAAACGACCGGATCCCGCCTCGGCCGCCGCGTTTCAGTCGGCGGCTGCCGTCACCGCGCCGTGTACCTGGGGCCGCCGGACCAGGAAGCATAGCGGTATGAGTGCCACGCACAGCCATGCGGACAGATAAAAGAGATCGAGCGAGGACAAGAGATAGCTCTGGCCGATGAGTCCCTGGGTCATCGTGCCCGCGGCCGCCTGATCGTTGAGACCGAACCGGTGCAACTGGGCGAGTGATTGCTGGTACGCGGGTGCATAGACGGTGACCGCATCCGCGAGCCGCGTCTGATGTAGCGTTTCGCGCCGATCCCAGAAGGTCGTGATCAGGGAGGTCGCAAAGCTACCCGCAGTGATGCGCAGGAAATTCGACAGTCCCGATGCGGACGGAATCTTCTGCGGGGGAAGCCCATCGAAAATGACCGAGAGCATGGACACGAAGAACGTGCCCATCGCAAAGCCCTGTACCAGCTGCGGCGCCGTGAAGGCGAAGAAGCTCGCATCCGCCGTGAGGTGCGCCCGCATGAAGTAGGAGAGCGCGTAGAAGCCGAACGAGCTCGCCGCGAGCAAGCGGGGATCGAAGCGGCGCATCAAGCGCCCCACCAGGATCGAGGTGATGATGGCGGTCACGCCGCTGGGCGCGGACACGAATCCTGCCCAGGTGGCCGTGTATCCCAAGTAGCTCTGCAGCCAAAGCGGCATCAGCACGATGTTGCCGAAGAAGACGGCATAGCCCAGGCAGAGCGCGATCGTGCCGAGGGTGAAGCTGCGCGACTTGAACAGGCTCAAATCGACGATCGGGTGCTCCTCCGTGAGATTCCAGATGAGCCACGCGGCGAACGCGATCACCGTGACGAGGAGAAGCGCGACGATGAGCGGCGAGTTGAACCAGTCGAGATCCTTGCCCTTGTCCAGCATGACCTGCATCGCGCCCACCCAGATGAACAGCAGCGCAAGCCCCACGCGGTCGATCGGGATCTTGCGGGTCGGCGTCTCCTGAGACTTGAGACTCTTCCAGCAAATGATCGTGCAGACGATCCCCACCGGCACGTTGATGAGGAAGATCCACGGCCACACGTAGTTGTCCGAGATGTAGCCGCCGAGCAGGGGTCCCGCGATGGGGGCCACGAGCGTCGTCAACGACCAGACCGCGAGTGCCGTGTTGCGCTTCGCGGGCCCGAAAACGTTGATGAGGAGCGCCTGACTTCCCGGGATCATCGGGCCCGACACCGCGCCCTGCAGCACGCGAAAGACGATGAGCGAGGGCAGGCTCCACGCGAGGCCGCAGAGGAGCGAGGCGATGGTGAACAGCGCGACCGAAACCACGAAGGTGCGCACCACGCCGTAGCGCTGCATGAGCCAGCCCGTCAAGGGCACGGAGACACCGTTTGCGACCGCGAACGAGGTGATGACCCAGGTGCCCTGGTCCGAGCTCACGCCCAGATCCCCGCTGATGGTGGGAATGGACACGTTCGCGATCGAGGTGTCGAGCACCTGCATGAACGTGCCCAGGGCCAGGGCCACGGCGGTCACGGCCTTCAGGGTGCCGCTCAGCGTCGGGGCCTCCGCGGCAATGGCGGGATTCGCGCTCACGGCGTCGCGCTCAGGGGGTCGCCGCCACCACGGCCACGCCGTCGACGGGGCCGCTTGCGGCTTGGGCGGGAACGGTACGACTCAAGCGGGCGGGCTCATGCGCCTTCGGGCCCGCATTGTCCGCGATGATTTGCGCGATGCGTACATCGACCGCCGGGTCGTCCCCGGCGCTCGGCTCCGTGGGCAACGGCGCATTGCGCACCGCCGTGGTTATCACGGGACCCGAGGTGTCGTGCAGATCCACGCGCACCGTGGTCGAGAGACCGACGCGCAGCGGATGCGCCTTGAGCTCCTCCGGATCCAGCAGAATGCGCACGGGCACGCGCTGCACGATCTTGATCCAGTTGCCCGAGGCGTTCTGCGCCGGCAGGAGCGCGAACGCGTTGCCGCTGCCCGCCGCAATGCCGACCAGGCGGCCGTGATACGTGACGCTGCGCCCATAGAGATCCGTGCGCACGGTCACCGGCTGGCCGGCTCTCATGCGTTGCAACTGCACTTCCTTGAAGTTCGCATCGACCCATACATCCTCGAGCGGTACCACCGCGAGGAGCGGTGTGCCCGCGGCGACGCGCTGACCGACTTCCACGGAGCGCTTCGCGACGATCCCGCTCACGGGTGAGGTAAGCTCCGTGCGGTGCAAGGCGAGCTCGGCGTTGCGCACCGCGGCGGCGGCGGCGAGTACCTGCGGATGGTCCGCGATCGTGGTGCCGTCGATCTGCGCGATGGTCTGACCCAGTTGCTGGCGCGCGGCCGCGACGTTCGCCCGCGTGGTGGTGACGGCGTCGCGGGCGTGCGAGAGCTCCTCGGCGGAGATGGCGCCGTCCGCGATGAGTCCGCCGCGGCGTTTTAGATCCTCATCCGCGGTGCGCTCTGCCTGCTCACGCTGATCGATCTGCGCACGCAGCTCCTTGCTCTGCGCGAACAGCCCACGCACCTGCCGGACCGCGCGGGCAAGGTCGGCCTCCGCATTGGCCACGGCGATCTTCGCATCCGCCGGATCGAGCTGGATCAACGGTTGCCCGGCGCTCACGAGCTGGGTGTCGTCGGCCTTCAATGACAGCACCGTGCCCGGAACCTCGCTCGTCACCTGCACCACATCGCCGTCGACGTAGGCATCGTCGGTCGACTCGTAGTAGCGGCCGTCGACGAGCCAGTAGGTGCCATAGCCGAGCGCTCCCAGCACCACGACGCCGCTGAGGGCCAAGAGACCCAGGCGTCGCGCGCGGCGCGGCGAATTCGGGTTTTGCGTTTCTGATGTCACGTTGGATGCTGGCGTGTTCATGGGTTTACTCAATTCAAAAGGTCAGAAGAATTCGACCCGGCTTGCGCGTCGGCGACAGGCGCGTTCGCGACAGGCGCATCCGCCACGATCCCGGAGGCGCGCGGATCGAAGCTGCCGCCCACGGCCAGGAGCACCGTCACGCGCGCGACCGCTTGGCCCGCCTGGATGTCGACCATGGACTGGCGCGCCGCGAGCACTTGGGTCTCGGCGTTGAGCACCGAGAGATAGCTCGCAAGTCCGGCGCGATAGCGCTCTTCGGCCAGCTTGTAGGCGGCCTCGCTGGCCTCGAGCGTTTGCTGCTGATCGCGCTCCTCGCGCGCCAGCGCATCGAGCTTGGTGAGCTGATCCGCGGTCTGCTGGACCGCGTGCAGTACCGTGTCGTTGTAGCTGGAAATGGCGCCGTCGAGCTGCGCCTCGCTGCCGCGGTACCCGGCGCGCAGGCGCCCGGCGTCGAAGATCGGCAGTGATAGGACGGGTCCCGCTCCATAGCCGCGCGCATTCCATTGCACCAAGTTGTTCAGGCCGAACGCGCCGATGCCCGCGAGCGCATGCAAGCTCACGTCCGGATAGAATGCGGCCTTGGAGGCGAGACGCTGTGCATCCGCGGCTTCGACACTCAACCGCGCCGATAGCACGTCGGGCCGGCGCGCGAGCAGGTTGATCGGCAGCTCGGTCGGTACCGGCAGCGCCGCCTGCACGTCGAGCACCGGGCGCTTCATGGCGGCGTACGCTTGCGCACCCTGACCGGTCAAGGTGGCGAGCTCGTGAACGGCAAGATCCGCGGCCGCCTGCGCCTGCTCGCGCGCGACGCGCGCCTGCGGCAGCTGGCCCTCGGCTTCGCGGATTTCGAGCTGCGTGTCGAGGCCGGCGCTCACGCGGCGGCGCGTGATGTCGATGATGTTCTGGCGCTGCGCCTCCGAGCGATGCGCGATGTCCGCCAGCGCGTTCTGGCGATAAAGTTCGATGTAGGCCTGAGCAATGGCGCCCGCGAGCATGAGCCGCGCGTTATCTTCATCGAGCTGCGCGGATTGCGCGAGATCTCGCGCCCGATGCACCGCATCCGCCTGCTTCCCCCAGAAATCCAGGTCCCAACTCAAGCTGGCACCGGCCTGGCTCATCCAAAAGGTATGTCCGGCGAGCGGCGGCGGGATGATGTAGTTCTCCGGCGCACGCTGGTAGAGAGAGCTCGCATTGAGGTTCACCTTCGGTGCGAGTCCAGCCTGCTCGGACTGCACCTGCGCAAGCGCTGCGCCAACGCGTGCCTGTGCCTGCGCCAGGGTCGGACTGTCTTTCAATCCCTGCCGGATCAGCCGATCGAGCTGCGGATCCTGAAAAGAATCCCACCAGCTCTCCGCCACCGGCTCGACCACGCCGCCCGTGAGGCCGACATCATCGTTGACAAGCTTGCGGGGGTGCGGCTCTTCCTTCGGCGGCGTCACACATCCCGCGAGGATGGCGGCGCCAAGGAGTAGCAAAGCCTTGAGACGCATATCGACCTCACGCGTCCGTGCCGGCGGTCGGCTTCAGGTCCGCGGCGATCAGGGCGTCGGCAAGAAGCTTCGCCTCCGCCGACGCCTTGGGATCGAGCGTCGACTCCAACCGGGTGTTGAGCTTGATCAACAGGCGCTTGAGCTCCGTCACTTCATCCCGCGAGAAATCGACGAGCGCGAGATTGAGCTTGTCAACGACTAAGGGAATGAGGCTCTCGACGGTCTTGCGGCCGGCATCGGTGAGTTCCAGGTCCACCTTGCGTCGATCGTTGCCCCTGCGCACGCGATCCAGCAGTCCGCGCTCCTCCAGCTGGTCGATGACGCGGGTCAGGGCACCGCTGTCGTGCCGGTACTTCAGGCAGATGTCCTTGGGATTGACCGCGATACCGTCCCGTAGCCAGCTCAGGATGACGTAATGGATGAAGCTGAAGCCGCGCTCGGCAAAGAGCTGCTCGAGAACGTCCATCATCATCGACTGCGATCGCTTGATGAGGTACCCGATGCTGTTCTGCGCCTTGTAGGTGGACGCGTGATAATGCTGCTCTGACATTTAGTGCCTCGGCATTTACTGCCTAAACAATCTCTGCTTGAGCAGGCATTATCCACGCCCGTCTACCGATGTCAATGGGTCGTCGTATTGCAGTGCGGTACAGGAGTTGATCGGGGACACGCCCTGGCGGGGTGGGCGCACTCTCGGCGCACGCTAGGCGTCGGCTCCTCGCCCGGTGATGGAGACGGGCACCGGCCGGATGATTCCCTTGTGCCAGACGCGCAACTCCACCGTCTGACCCACGCGCAGGAGCGCGATAGCGTTGCGCAGTTGCATGGCGCTCTCGAGCGCCATGCCGTTGATCGAAACGACGATGTCGCCTGGCTTGATGCCGGCGCGCTCGGCCGGTGAGCCGTGCGCGACGTCTTCCACGAGCACGCCCCGTGCATTGACGAGCCCCAGGGACTCCGCCCGCTCGACACTGAGGTCGGCGAGCTTGATCCCGAGCGCGCCGCGCTTCACGGCGCCGAAGGTGATGATCTGCTGCATGACGGCCTTCACCATGTTCACCGGGATGGCGAAACCGATGCCGATGTTGCCGCCGTTCTCGGAGGCGAGAATCGCGGAGTTGATGCCGATCAACTCGCCGTCGGTATTCACCAGCGCGCCGCCCGAGTTGCCCGGATTGATCGAGGCGTCGGTCTGAATGAAATCCTCGTAGCCATGCGGATTGATCCCGGTGCGCCCGAGGGCGCTCACGATGCCGACCGTCACCGTGTGCTGCAGGCCGAAGGGATTGCCGATCGCTACCACCCAGTCGCCGACCTCCAGGTGCGATGAGTCGCCGAGCGGCATCTCGGCGAGATGCGCCTCTTGCACCTTGAGCACCGCGATGTCCGTCCCCTCATCGCTCCCGACCACGCTCGCCGTGACTCGCCGCGTGTCGAGCAAGGTGACGGTGATCTCGCTGGCGTTCTCTATGACGTGCCGGTTTGTGACGATGTAGCCCTTGCGCGCATCGACGATCACGCCGGATCCGGCGCTTTGAAACTTGCGATGCCGCACCGTGGACTCGTTCGGCAAATTGAAGAAACGGCGGAAGAAGGGATCCTGGAGCAGCGGGTTGTTCCGTGGGACGCGCTCGGTCAACACGCCGCGTGTCGCGATGTTCACGACAGCGGGTGATGCGACCTTGATCATGGGCGCGAGCGAGGGGAGCGCAACGGCGACGCCTCCGGCCGAGGCAGACGGCGGGATCCACGAGGCGGACAGGGTCATGAGGAGGACGGCGGCGATGATGAGTCGAGAAGCGGACCGCAAGAGGATCTCCGTGGTGTCGAGAGTGCGCATCCTATAACAACGGCCCAGCCGCAGCGCTTTGCGCTACGATGCTCTTGAATTGCGCGCTCACGAGAACGCGGTGCCGAAGCATCATCGGCTCATGCGCGGAGGGTTTCATGAAAATCGGTCTGCAAGTTCCGAGCTTCACCTGGCCGGGAGGGCCGGCGGCCATCGCGCCGAAGCTCGCGGGCATCGCGCGCGCCGCCGAGGACGCCGGCTTCTTCAGCCTGTGGGTGATGGATCACTACTTCCAGATCGTCGGGGTGGGTCCTCCCGAGAACGACATGCTGGAGTGCTACTCGACGCTCGGCTATCTCGCTGCCGTCACCCGGCGCGTGAAGCTCGGCCCGATGGCGGTCGGCGTCATCTATCGCCACCCGGGCGTGCTCGTGAAGACGGCGACTACTCTGGACGTGCTCTCGAGCGGCCGCAGCTATTTCGCGCTGGGCGCAGCCTGGTTCGAGGGAGAGGCCAAGGGGCTCGGCGTGCCGTTCCCGCCCATCGCCGAGCGCTTCGAATGGCTCGAAGAAACGCTCAAGATCGCGAAGCAGATGTGGTCCGACAAGGACGCCCGCTACGACGGTGAGCATTATCATCTCGAGCGCACGCTATGCCGGCCACAGCCGCTGCAGCGCCCACACCCGCCCATTCTCATCGCCGGCGGGGGCGAGAAAAAGACACTGCGTCTCGTTGCGCAGTACGGGGACGCCTGCAACATCTATGGGTCGCCTGCCGTGATCAGCGCGAAGCTCGCCATCCTGCGCGAGCATTGCAAACGCATCGGACGCGACTACGATGCCATCGAAAAGACTACGATCGGCACGGTAGAGCTCGGCGCGGGCAAGTCCTCCGCCGCGGACCTGATCGCGTATTGCAAGGCGCTCGCGGCGGTGGGCGTGCAGCACGCCATATTCAACATGCCGAACGTGCACGAGAGCGCACCTCTCGAGGTGTTCGGCCGCGAGATCATTCCGGCAGTCGCCGGATTCTGACCGGTAGCAGCAGGATGGGGATGAATACGCAGGGGCGGGTGGTTCGGTCGTGGACAGCGGCTGCGACCGCGCTGCTCGCCGTCTCCGCCGCGTCGCCTCACGGCGCCGCCGACGTGACCGCCGGGCGTCTCGCATCGCCCGCGGCGGCCGACTGGGTCGCGCCCGGCCGCGACGCCGCCGGCACCTACTTCTCGCCGCTCAAGGATATCGACGCGGCCAACGTCGGCGAGCTCGGCCTGGCGTGGGATTACCGGCTCGGCACCTATCGCGGGCAGGAGTCGACGCCGCTCGTGATCGACGGCGTCATGTACGCGACCTCGAACTTCGGGCGCGTGTACGCGCTCGATGCCGCGACCGGCAAGGAGCTCTGGATCTACGATCCGCAGAGCGACGGCCAGTGGGCGCGCTATGCCTGCTGTGACGCCGTGAATCGCGGCCTCGTCGCCTTTCAGGGCGTGCTTTACGTGGGTGCGCTCGACGGCTGGCTGCACGCGATCGACGCCCAGACCGGCCGGCGCCTTTGGAAGGTCGATACGCTCACAGCCCGCAGCCCGAGCAAGCCCTACACCATCACCGGCGCGCCGCTCCTTGCGGGCGATCTCGTGGTGATCGGCAACGGCGGAGGAGACTTCGCGGGCGCGCGCGGCTACGTGAGCGCTTACGATCGAGAGAGCGGGCGCCTGCGCTGGCGCTTCTTCACCGTGCCGCGCGACCCTGCCTTAGGTCCGCAAGATCAGCCGCATCTCGAAGCAGCCGTGAAGAGCTGGGATCCCAAACATCCCTGGGCGGCGGGCAGCGGCGGCACGGTGTGGGACGGCATGGCCTACGACCCGCTCCTCGGCCTCGTTTACATCGGCACCGGCAACGCGGCTCCCTACAACATGCACCTCGCGGGACGCCGCGGCGGGGATGAGCTCTACGCCGCCTCCATCGTCGCGATTCATGCGAGCGATGGGACGCTCGCGTGGTACTACCAGACCACGCCGGGCGATCGCTGGGATTTCGACAGCACGGAAAAATTCGTGCTCGCGGACCTCGAGCTCGCCGGCAAACGGCGAGCGGTGTTGATGCAGGCTCCGAAGAACGGCTACTACTACGTGCTCGATCGCGCCACGGGCGAGCTTATCTCCGCGAAGCCCTTCGCCTTCGTGAGCTGGGCCCGCGGCCTCGATCCGAAGACCGGGCGTCCGCTGCTCGATGCGAGCGCCGACTACGATCACGGCCCGGCGCTCGTTTTTCCGAGCGAGGCCGGCGCCCACACCTGGCAGCCCATGGCATTCGACCCGACACGCGGCGTCACCTTCCTGCCGGTGATCGAAGCGGGCAGCATCATTCTGGAGACGAGCGATCGGCGTGCCGGACTCGTGGAGGGGCAATTCACGACGCCCGCGCTTCCCCCCGAGCTCTACGATCCGAAGGATATGCGCTCGCTCTACGGCCTGGTGCCCCCACTCGCACGGCTCGAACGGGGCCTCAAGACCAATCCCGCCTCGCGCGGATTCCTACGCGCCTGGAACGTTGCCGAGCATCGGGTGCTGTGGGAGACGCAGACTGCGACGAGCCTTGACGGCGGCGTGCTCGCGACAGCCGGCAGCCTCGTCTTCCAGGGCGATGCCAACGGCTATTTCAATGCCTACTCCGCCGACACCGGCAAGAAGCTCGCCTCGATCGCGCTCGGCAGCTCCATGATGGCGGCGCCCGTGACCTATGCGGTGAACGGCACGCAGTACGTCGCCATCGTCGCGGGCTACGGCGGCGGCGGAGTGATTATCGGCTCGCCGCTCGATCCCGAGTCGGCCGCGTACAAGTACGGCAACGAGGGACGCATCATCGCCTTGAAGCTCGGCGGCGCGGCGCCGCCCTTGCCGCCGCTGCGTACCGACGTGCCCATGCCCGAACTCCCCGCGCGTCCCGCCGATGCGCGGCAGATCGCCGCAGGTGAAGTGCTGTACAACCGCTATTGCTCGCGCTGCCACGTGATGGGCCGCGGCAACTTACCCGATCTGCGGCGCATCACGCCGGTGACGCACACGCTATTCGATTCCATCGTGCTCGGCGGTGCGTGCTCCGTCAAAGGCATGGGACGGTTCGATGACGTGCTGTCGGCGGCCGATGCGCATGCGATCCATGCGTGGCTCATCGATCGAGCCTGGGCGCTGAAAGCCGAGCTCGCGAGCGCGCCGCACTGATGCTGCGCCTGCCGCGCCGGTGTGTCGCTACGCGATCGCCTTGATGTGCGCCGGCTGCCATTCGCGGTCTTCTCGTGACCTTCACTCCGGTAGATTGAGCTTGCGCAGCATCGCCTGGTAGTGCGGATCGCCGTGCAGGTTCTCGAGCAGCGGATCGATTTTGGTTTCCGCGAGACCACCATCGCGCTGCCGGTATGCGCGCTCCAACCAGTCGAATGCGTCGTCCTTCTCACCGCGCCAGGCGTGGGCTTCAGCGATCTGATAGGCCGAATCCTGCGCGTGTTTCGCGATTGCCTCGTCCAGCGCCTGTTGCGAGGCCTTCGAATGACCCAAGGTGTGTTCGGTCATTGCGATGCCGTAGAGGCGAAACCCGTCGTCATCGATATTCCGATACGTCGACAAGGCATCCGCCGCCTTACCCTCCAGCAACTGCAATACGGCCAAGCGATTGAGGCTGAGGGCATCATCTGGCTGGATCTCCAGTGCTCGACGCAGCGCCTCGTGCGTCGCGGGAAAGTCCTTTTGGGCAAGCAGAAAAGTGCCGAGCGCCTCCCATCCTCTGCTGGACAGCGGATCGATCGCAATCGACTTTCTAATCGCAATCATTGCCTCCGGCAACTGGCCGAGGTAGCCCAGCATTATTCCGTACGCGCGCAGAAGTAGACTGTCTGACGGATTAAGCGTGAGCGCCTTGGTAAAGTCCGCCCGTGCACCGGTCCAATCCCAGCTGTGGTATATGCGCTGCGAGCCGCGCGCCGCATAGCCGTCCGCCTCATCGGGCGCGAGCGCGATGGCTTTCTCCGCAGCAGCCTCAGCGCGCTTGAGCCCGGATGTATCGCCCGTCCAATCGGCAAGATTGTCCTCTGCGTCGGCAAGCCCCGCATAGGCTGCCGCGTAGCTTGGATCGAGCGCAATCGCTTGGCGGTAGGCGGCGACGGCGCGCGTGAAACCGTCCGCGTTCGAGCGATTGTAGAATTGTCGGCCCAGTAGAAATTGATTGTAGGCGTCCGCGCTCGACGTGCGGCGCGAGGATACCTTTGCTGAGAGCGCGAGCGTTGCCTTCAGGGCGGTGACGACAGCGGCTGCGATCTCGTCCTGCACCTTGAAGATGTCCTTGATGTCCCGATCGTAGGTTTCAGACCAGAGGTGATAGCCATTATCTGCGCGCACCAGTTCTGCGGTCACCCGGATCGTGTTGCCTGACTTGCGCACGCTGCCTTCGAGTAAGTGCGTCACATGCAGCGCCTTGGCGATCTCTTGAATGGTCGCCGACTTACCCTTGAAGTAGAAAGACGAGGTACGCGCGGGAACCTGCAGCTCCGGGACCTGCGCCAGCGATTCGATAAGCTCATCCGAGAGGCCGTCCGAGAAGTACTCCTGATCGCGCTTCTCGCTCATGTCGACGAACGGCAGGACCGCTATCGATTTGTCGGATGCGGCGCGCGCCGGGACGGGCTTCGACATCCAAAACTTGTCGGCGGCAACATAGCTCAACCCGGCGAGCAGCACGATGCAAACCACGACGGCGCCCCGCCGCCCGATTGCGCCCCTTCTCGCAACTGCGGCGGCCCGGTCTGGTTCGGCGGCAGGGCGCGGCGATTGCTCAGGGGTCAGCTGCGGCGCATCGACCCATGCAGTCACTGGCGCTACCAGTCGATAGCCGCGGCGCGGCACGTTTGCGATGTAGGTCGGCTCCTTCGTGTCATCGCCAAGCAGCCGTCTGAGCGAGGCCACAGTTTGATAGACCGAACCCGGCGCGACCACCACCCCTGCCCACACCTCATCCAGTAGTTGCTCTACACTGACGACCTGACCTGGGTGCTCTGCCAGGCACATGAGGAGCTGCATCATCCGGCGTTCGAGCTTGACGGTGTTACCGTCCTTCGATATCTCGTCCAGGGCGGCATGTACCCGCCAGGCGCCGATGCGCAGAATCGAGTGATCTTTTGACATCGCTGACGTCATGGACTATGGCCTCGCGCACGCCTGGGTTAAAGACCAACGCCGCTAGGCTGTACGCGGATGCTCGCCCCCGCTTCTTCAGCCCTCCTCATCGAGCGGCTGCACCCTCACATCCACGCTCAACTTGTGCCGGCTGCCCCCGAACAGAATGCCGCGCAGCGGCGACACGTCCCCGAAATCGCGTCCCCAGGCGAGCGTCACGTGCCCCTCGCCGACGAGGCAGTCGTTGGTGGGATCGAAATCCACCCATCCCAGCGGCGGGCAATACACCGACACCCAGGCGTGCGAGGCGTCGCCGCCGACGGTCGCGGCGCCGCCCGGGCGAACGGTGCGGATATAGCCGCTCACGTAACGCGCCGCGAGGCCGCCCGCGCGCAAGGCGCCGATCATGAGGTGCGCGAAGTCCTGGCATACACCGCGCCGGCTCTTGAGCACGTCCGCGATGGAGGTGCGGTTGGTGGTCGCGCCCGGCGCATACTTGAACTCGCTATAGATCTTGCGCATGAGCGCTTCGGCGGCGGTCCCGATCGAGCGCCCCGGCGTAAAGCAATCCGCGGCATAGTCCCAGAAGACTTGCTTGATGGGGATGTGATCCGAGCGCATGCGGTAGCGGTAGGCCTCGAGCTCGGCCGCCGAGAGCGGCGCCGCGTGATAGCTCAGGCGCTCGCGCAAGTCGTCCCAGGGCTCGCAGGTTTCCAGCGGCCCGGATTCACGCGGGAAGATCTCGACCGTCATCTCGGCGATCACCGACAACCGATCGTGCGATCGATCGTACTCGAGTCGCGCGATGCCGTTGCCGAATGCGTCGAGGTCCTCGTGCTCCGAGCTCGGCGGCGGATCGAGCTTGAGTGCGTGATCGAGGCAGCGCTGGTAGGCGAAGTCGCGCGGCTTCAAGTGCAGCAGGTGATGCGAGTGCGCGACGTCGCCGCCGTACTCGTACACCGTCGCATGACGCACCGCGTAGCGCATCAGGCGGACACCGCGTCGACCTCGAAGTCGACGTGCGAGAAATGCTGCGAGGTGAGCTGCTCCGACAGGGCCCCGGCGGCTGCGTTCAGGCTCTCGAGGCCCTCGGCGAAGCGGCGCCGCGAGTCCGCCGACAGCTCGAGTTCGTTCCCGAGCGGCGTGTACTTGAGCGCGATCAGCTCCGAGATGGGCGCGTAGAGCGTGTCCTGTGCGCGCACGCCCAGCGATTCGGCGAACTCGATGAGCAGCGTGTTGATGGCGCGCCACTGAAAGGCAAGGGCGCGCGGATTACGCTCGTCATAAACCAACAGATCCACCGTGAAGGCCCACACGGGCGGCGCGCGATGGCGGTTGCGATAGGTGATGGCGCTGTCGCCGATCTCGAGCAGCCACTCGAGCTCTTGCCGCATGGGCGTCGCGGGATGGACGAGGCGGCGCGCGAGCACCGCGGACAGGAACAACAGGCGCTCGAGGCGCCGGCCGATCATCATGAGGCGCCAGCCGTCGTCCTGCGTCATGTCGTCGTGCGCGAAACCGGCGAGAGCCGCGAGCGAGATCAGCAATCGATCGAGGGCCTCGCGCGCATCCGCCCGCGCGTTCTCGGCTCGCCGGTAGTCGCGCTGCAGGACCGTGAGGGCGCGCCAGTTCTCCGCCGACAGACTGCTGCGCACCCGCGCCGCGCACTCGCCCAGGCGCCCGACGTCGCCGCTCAGCGTGAAGCGCTTCTGCGCATCGAACAGCCTCGCGGCGCCGTAGTGCTTGCAGATCTCCATCGCCTGCGACCAGAAGGGCAGATTACGCCGCAGGCCAAGAGTTGCGCGCAGCAGGCGCATCTTGAAATCGCAGCGCTCGGCGTAGCGTCCCATCCAAAAGAGGTTCTCGGCGAGCGTCGAAGGCAGGTCCTGCTGACCCGCACGGGGCGCCGTGCGGTCGACGCGCGCGATGGGCGCGGTCGATTCCTCGACCGCCTCGTCGGAGTCGCAGAGCACCCAGATGTCCTTGCTTCCGCCACCGCGCTGCATGGAGACGATCTCGGCGTGCGCGTCGGAGGCGAAGCGCGCGAGGCCGCCGGGCATGACCCGATAGCCCGCGGGCGTCGCGATCGCATAGACGCGGATGCCGAGCGCGCGCGCCGAGAAGCGGTCCGCGCTCTTCGTGTACCAGACCGGCGCCTGCGAGAACGCGAGATGCTCCTGCGCGACGAAAGCGTAGGGACGAGTGCGCATGCGCTCGATCAGCGCGGCGCGCTCGGCGGCGTCGAGATCGCTGCCGAACACCGCATCGAGGTTCTGGTCCGGGAACGTCGGCTTGATGACGAGATTGTCGAGATTCGCGATCACCGACTCGAAGGCGGGTGGCTCGCCGCACCACCAGGTCGCGACCGAGGGTAGGATCAAGCGCTTGCCGAGGAGCCGCTGGGCGATGGAGGGCAGAAAGCCGAGCCAGGCCGCGGACTCGAGCACGCCGCTCCCGAGCGCGTTCGCGGCGACGACGTTGCCCTGGCGAATCGCCACGAGGAGTCCCGGCACGCCGAGCGCCGAGTCGGCGCGCAGCTCCACCGGATCGCAGAAATCGTCATCCAGCCGGCGCAGGATGGTGTGCACACGCTTCAGTCCCGCGAGCGTCTTCAGATAGACACGCGCGTCACGGACGGTGAGATCGTGGCCCTCGACCAAGGGAAAGCCGAGCTGGCGCGCGAGGTAGGCGTGCTCGAAGTAGGTCTCGTTGAATGAGCCGGGCGTGAGCACGACCGCGAGCGGCTCATCGCCGGCGCCGCGCAAGAGTTCCGCACGGAGCGCTGCGAAGAATGCTCCCAGGGGCCGCACGTCCATGCTTTGCGCGAGATGCGGGAAAGCGCGGCGCACGATTTGCCGGTTCTCGAGCGCATAGCCCGGGCCCGAGGGCCCCTGCGTGCGGTCGGCGAGCACCCACCAGCGCCCATCGGCGGAGCGCGCGAGGTCGGCCGCATACAGAGAGAGCCAGCGATCCTGCGGCGGACGCACGCCCACGCAGGGCCAGAGAAAGTTCGGATGACCGAACGGGATCTCTGCGGGCAACGCGCCTTGCGCGAGGAGCTCCTGCGGTCCGTACAGATCCGCGAGCACCGAGTTCAAGAGCGCCGCGCGCTGCGCGACGCCCGCCTCGATGTTCTGCCACTCCTCCGCCGTCATGAGATACGGCAAGGGATCGAGGATCCAGGGGCGGTCGCGGCCTTGTTCATCGGCGTACACGTTGTACGTGATGCCGTTCTCGACGATCATGCGCCGCGTGAACTCGGTGGCGCGGCGCGCGGCGCGCGCGTCGTCCTCGAATACGCCGTCGACCAGCGAGCGCCAGTGGCTGCGCACTTGTCCCTCGGCGTCCAACAGCTCGTCGTAGCGACGCGGGTCGCTCCGGTAGCTCTGAAGTCTAGGGTCGCTCACCGGCTCGGCGGATCGCGCAAGTCCAGGGTGAAGGGGAATTCGTCGCTCGACTCGGCGGGCCCTAAGTGCACCGTACCCGGCGTGTGGCCGATGCGAAAGAAGCGCGCCAGGCGCCGGCTCTCGGCCTCGAACGCGTTCACGGGAAAGGTCTCATGGCTGCGCCCGCCCGGATGAACCACATGATATCGACAACCGCCTTCCGATCGATGCATCCAGGTGTCCACTATATCGAATGTCAGCGGCGAATGAATGCCGATTTTAGGATGCAGCGCCGACCACGGCTGCCAGGCGCGAAAGCGCACACCCGCGACGTATTCTCCTTCGCGCCCGGTGGGGCGCAACGGCAGCGCGCGTCCGTTGCAGGTCGCCACATAGCGATCGGGCGCGAGCCCGCTCACCTTGAGCTCGACTCGCTCGAGCGAGGAGTCGACATAACGCACCGTGCCGCCCGCGGTGCTTTCCTCGCCGAGCACGTGCCAGGGCTCGAGCGCCTGACGCAGCTCGAGCTGCGCGACATCGAGCGCTTGATCGCCGAGCTTCGGAAAGCGGAACTCGAAATGCGGCGCGAACCACTCGAGACGCAGGGCAAAGCCCGCGCGCTCCTGCTCCCCGATCACGGCGGAGAAATCCTGCCAGATGAAGTGCGGCAGCATGAAGCGGTCGTGCAGCTGCGTTCCCCAGCGCGCGAGCCGCGCCGGCGCATACGGCTCGCGCCAGAAGCGCGCAACGAACGAGCGCAGGAGCAGGAGCTGCACGAGGCTCATGCGCGGATGCGGCGGCATCTCGAAGGCCCGCAGCTCCAGAAGACCCAGGCGTCCGCTGGAGGAATCGGGCGAGTACAGCTTGTCGATGCAGAATTCGGCGCGATGCGTGTTGCCGGTCACGTCGATGAGGAGATTGCGCAGCAAGCGGTCCACGAGCCACGGCGGCACCTCCTCGGCCGGCGCCGGGAATTGCTTGAACGCGAGCTCGAGCTCATGCAGCGAATCGTTGCGCGCCTCATCGACCCGCGGCGCCTGCGAAGTGGGACCGATGAAGAGTCCCGAGAAGAGGTACGAGAGCGAAGGATGGTTGTGCCAGTACGAGATCAAGCTGCGCAAGAGGTCCGGACGCCGCAAGAAGGGCGAATCGCCCGGCGTCGCACCGCCGAGTACGATGTGGTTCCCCCCGCCCGTGCCGACGTGCCGTCCGTCGATCATGAATTTTTCCGAGCGCAGTCGGAGGCCGTGCGCGGCCTCGTGAAGATGCGTCGTGAGATCCACGAGCTCGTCCCAGCTCGCACTCGGCTGCACGTTCACCTCGATCACGCCCGGATCCGGCGTCACCTTGAAATTGGCGAGGCGCGGATCCGCGGGCGGCTCGTAGCCCTCGATCACCACCGGCTGCCGCAACGACTTCGCGCAGGACTCCACCGCCGCGACGATCTCGAGATAATCGTCCAGCGAGCGAGTCGGCGGCATGAACACGTGCAGCACCCCGTCCCGCTCCTCGGTGCACATCGAGGTGCGAACGATGTCGGCCGGCTTCGCCGCGGCGGGGCTCAGGGCGGCGGCACCCGCATCGACCGGAATCGCATCGTCCGGCCCTGTGCTGCCCGCCTGCGCGCGCAAGTCCCGGTAAGCCGCAAGCGGCGCGAAGCTTTGATTCGGGTCCGGCGGATAGAGGTGTGGAAAGTCGGAGGGCTCCACCCAGGGCAGCGAGTCGAGCGGCAGGCGATAGCCGATAGGCGAGTCGCCGGGTATCAAGTAGCAGCGCTCGCGGCGCAGGAACCACCGTCCGCTGCGAAACGCTCCCCCCTCGTCCCCCCGGGTGATCGGTAGCACATACCCGACCGGCGCATCGAGTTCGCTCTCAAAGACGCGCATCAGGCGCGCGCGCTCGAGCGGATCCGCGACCTTGGAGTGGGCCGCATCGACGTTGGCGGGGAGCTTGCGCTCGCGCCACGCGTAATAGAAGACATCCTCATAGACCGGGAACACGTGCTCCGCGCCCACTCCGAGCACCGCCGCGATCGCGGCGAGCAGCCGCGGTGCATTGGCGTGCGCCTCCGGATAGCGGCGCTCCTCGTCCGCAATGAGTGCGCGCTCGGTCCAGAGCGGCTCGCCGTCCTTGCGCCAGAAGCAATTCAGCGACCAGCGCGGCAGCTGCTCGCCCGGGTACCATTTGCCCTGACCGAAGTGCACCAGCCCGGCCGGGGCATAGCGCGCCTGCAGCTTCCAGAAGAGCTGCGCGGCCAGGCGCCGCTTGTTCTCGCCCAGCGCCTCGGTGTTCCACTCAGGCGTACTGGAATCCTCGCTCGACACGAACGTCGGCTCCCCGCCCATGGTGAGCCGCACATCGCCGGCCTCGAGCTCCGCATCGATGCCTTTGCCCACGGCATCGATCGCCGCCCACTCCGCCTCCGCATAGGGCTTCGTGACCCGCGGCGCCTGCCAGATGCGCGCGACGCTCATCGCGTACTCGAACGTCGTCTCGCACGCATCCACACCGCCCGAAAGCGGCGCTGCGGCCGAGGGCTGCGGCGTGCACGCCAGCGGGATGTGCCCCTCGCCGGTGAGGAGGCCCGAGGTCGGATCGAGGCCGATCCATCCCGCCCCCGGCAGGTACACCTCGCACCAGGCATGCAGGTCCGTGAAATCCCGGCTCGGCCCGGCGGGACCGTCCACCGGCTTTTCGTCGGCGACGAGCTGGATGAGATAGCCCGAGACGAAGCGCGCCGCGAGTCCCAAGTGGCGCAGCAACTGGACCAGAAGCTCCGCCGAATCGCGGCACGAGCCCGAGCGCTTCTCGAGCGTCACCTCGGGCGGCTGCACACCGTGCTCCATGCGGATCAGGTAGCGGACATCGCCCGCCACGCGCCGATTGACGTCCACCAAAAAATCGATCGTAGCCCGCCGCTCCCGCGGAATGCCCGTCAAATACTGCGTGAACAGCGGCGTCGCCGGCCCCGTGAGCAAGAACGGGGTCAGCTCGCGCTCGTCCGCCGCCTCGTATCGGAACGGAAAGTGCTGCGCATAAGGCTCCAGAAAGAAGTCGAACGGATTGACCACCGCCATTTCCGCGGTCAGATCCACCTCGACGCGCAGCTCCCGGGTCGGTTTCGGAAACACCAGGCGGGCCAGGTAGTTCGACTGCGGATCCTGCTGCCAGTTGGTGAAATGCTCCGCAGGCTCGATCTTCAGCGAGTACGCGAGAATGCGCGTCCGGCAATGCGGTGCCGGCCGCAGCCGCACGATCTGCGGGCCAAGCATCACCGGCCGGTCGTACCGGTAGTGCATGATGTGATTGAGCGCTACGTGAATCGACACCGGGTGGGCTCCGAGGCGAGGACCCTTGTGTATAGCACGCAGGGCGCCGGCGAGGGAAACGGCACGGGCGTAGCGCCTCACGCCGCCGAGGCGGCCCGGGCGTTGGCCTCGCGGTGCGCGTTGATGGTGTCGTGGATGAACCGGAGCTTGCGAATGGCGGGTGCGGAGAGCACGAAGGGATAGCTGTCGGGAAGCCCGAGCCCGCGGCTCAAGTTGTTGAGCACATAGGTGAGCGACAGCCACGCCTCGATCATCGCATCGAAATCGCGGTAGTTCGGGTTCAGGGGATCGGGCGGCGGCTGCATTTGCGGCTCGTCGGGGCGCTTCGGCCGCAGCGCCAGGCCCGTGGCCCCGGCCGTTTCGAGCGCATCCACCATGTGGAGATAGTGCGCCCAGGACTCGGCCCAGTCTTCCCAGGGGTGCATGGTCGAGTACGCGCTGATGAAGCTGTCTTCCCAGCGCTCCGGCGGTCCTTCGCCATAGTGCCGTTCGAGCGCCTTCTGATAATCGGCGCGCTCGTCGCCGAACAGCGCGCGGAAGTCGAGAAGCCGCGGCCCGAAGGCGATCAACTGGTCCCAGAAGTAATGACCGATCTCGTGGCGGAAGTGCCCCAGGAGGGTGCGATACGGCTCCTTCTGCAGCGAGCGCTGCTTCTCGCGGTGCACATCGTCCGCCTCGGCGATGTTGATGGTGATGAGCCCGTTGTCGTGTCCGGTGAGCACCCGCTTGGCGTCGCCGTCGGTCGAGTCTTCCAGGAACTCGAAGGCGAGCCCGCGGTTGTCGCCGTCCTTCGGGTCGATCGGCAGATCCAACCCCATGAGCGTGTAAAGCATGCGCCGCTTCGCCACTTCGAGTCTGAACCAGGCGATTCGATTTCGCCCCGAGGACAGATCCGGAATGATGCGGTTCAGCCGGCACGAGCGGCAGAAATCGCTCGAATCATCCGCGGCCACCACCCAGTTGCAGACGCTCACCTGATCGTAGTTCGCGCACAGGCGATAGGGCCGCGGGTCCGCGGAGGGCATCTCCGCCCTCCACACGCCGTTTTCACCGGGGGTGAGCGCGGCCATCAGCCGCCTATCGGGCAAGAACGCGAGCGAGCGCCCGCAGTTCAGGCAGCGAATGTTCTCGAAGAACACCAGAATCTGGCAATGGCTACAATGAAAGGTCTTCATCGGTGACTTGAGCGCATTGGGCTTGTGATCGGCGCCTTCGTGGATTTTTAAGGGAAGCGCCCGAAGGTCCGGCGCATTTATCCGCAAACAGTGATTGTAAGCCATCGGTCAATTGAGTAGGTTCGTGTCATCCGATGGCCGACGACGCCCGCGCGGGCGTCGTCGGCGCTGGATCCCCGTCCTCAGGGGCGTAGCCTCCTTTCGGGCAGGCCGCGCGCCTACGGCGAGTTGCAGGGAAGTCCTACGGGCTGAAGCCGCGACAGGTGACATAAATGCCCCTCATGGCGATGCGCCAATGAAAATCCGTTTCGGCTACGAACTGGTCTACAGCTGCGCCCAGCCGATGCCGATGATCTTGATGCTGCACGCCCATCCGAGTCGCCTGCAGGATTTGCTCGCGCCGGATCAATTGGTGACGGACCCCGTGGTGCCGCTCGATGTCTACAGGGACGGCTTCGGCAATACCTGCACCCGCATTCTTGCGCCGGCAGGCGGCATCCGCTTGACCGCCGATGCGCTCATTCGCGACTCGGGTGTGCCCGAGCCGGCGCTGCACCACGCGCAGGAGCATCCGGTGGAATCGCTGCCGCACGAAGCGCTCGTGTATCTGCTCGCCAGCCGTTATTGCGAGACCGAGCGCTTGATGGACGAGGCGTGGCGGCTGTTCGGCAACGTGACTCCCGGCTGGGGACGCGTCCAGGCCGTGTGCGATTTCGTGCACGAGCACATCTGCTTCGGCTATCACTTCGCGCGCTCGACGAAGACCGCCGCCGAGACGTACGCCGAGCGGCAGGGCGTCTGCCGGGATTTTGCGCATCTGGCGATCACGCTGCTCCGTTGCCTTAACATACCGGCGCGCTATTGCACCGGCTATCTGGGCGACATCGGGGTGCCCACCACCGATGCGCCGATGGACTTCGCCGGGTGGCTCGAAGCCTACATTGGCGGTGCCTGGCATACTTTCGATCCGCGCAACAATGAGCGGCGCATCGGTCGGATCCTCATCGCCCGCGGACGCGATGCGGCGGACGTCGCCATCAGCACGGTCTTCGGGCCGAATTTCCTGCAGGTGTTCCGCGTCTGGACCGACGAAGTCAAGGACTGACCGCCGCCCGCCGCCGAACCCCGCGCACTTCCCGCTGGAACGCCGCCCTCTTGCATTCCCCTGGGGCGCCGGGTTCAATGCTGCCCGCGATCTGAGAAAGGCTGGGTCTGCATTGCCGTCATTTCGAATTCTTCCGTGGTTGACGGCGCTCGCGGCGTGCGGCACCAGTCTTCCGCGCGACGCACGGGCAGCTCAAGAGCCTGCGCCCGCTTCCGCGGCGGCCGCTTCCGCGCCCATCCCCGCGAGCCGGCCCCTCGACGATGCACTTCGCTTGATATCGCAGAAGCAATTCGATGTGGGCTTGCCTGCCTTGAGGGCCGTCATCGATGCACACTCGTTCGCGAGCTTGCCGACCGACGATCGATACCGCGCCCTTCACGCGGCCGGGCAAGCCGAGATGGCCTTGCAGCGCTGGCCGCTGGCGAGGGGCTACATGGCGCGCGCAGCGGCGATGCCGCAGGCAACCGCCGATGATCAGCTGGCGTTCATGACAATCGGCGCGCAGCTACATGACCAGGCGACGGTCGTTGCAGCACTGACCGCGCTGGCGCGGCAGTGGCCCGGGCACCTCGGCGACATCGACGAGGATTACCTCACGAGCACCCTGCGTACCGCCGACGGAATGCCTCGCGGCACGGCGCTTGCGCTGCTCCAAGCGCTGTTCGCGGCGAACTTCAAGCTCAAGTCGGATATCGAGCCGAGCGACTCATGGCGCCAGCTGACGCTGTTGCTGGTTGAACAGGGGCGGCTATCCGAGGCCACCGAGGTTTCCGCGCGCATCACCGATCCGCAGATCCTCGTGAACATGCGCGCCGATCGCCGTTTCGACGCCGTGGTCGCGGAGCTCCCCGAGCGTTTCGACGTCGAAGCGGCTGCCTCCCGGGAGATCCGAGCCCTTCAGGCCAGGGATGAAGCCGGAGACAACTCGTTGCGAGTCAAGACACTCTTGATGACTGCGCTCACGCGTCGACACCACGCGGCCGCCGCGCTGGCGATTGCCGACGAGGCCATCGCCGAGATCAGCGACACTAATTATCCGGAGAGGCGCTATCTCGATTACCTGGCCGAGTACGGTGGTTTACTGACCGAGCGAGCCTTCGCGCTGCTCGATCTGGGGCTCTGGGACGAGGCCGTCGCGCAGCTTACGGCCGCCGCCCGCGAGTTCGAGCACGACCGGGACAATGTCGGGGCCGCCATCTCCCTTGCCGAGGTCGAATGCGATCTTGCTCGCCCAAAAGAAGCGCGCTCGGTGCTCGACCAGCTTGCATCGGGCCTGAGTCAGTACGGCACGATGCGGCTGGAAGGCGTCAGGCTCGATGTCGCCACGCAGCAGGGCGATGCGCCGCAGGTCAAGCGCTCACTGAGTTATCTCGAGGCCCACCGCAGGGATGCCCCCTTGAGCTATCTGAGCGCACTGATCGTTGCCAACCAGCTCGATCGCGCAGCACGGGAATTGCGCCGGCAGCTCGCCGAACCCGTCACGCGCCAGGAGGCGCTCGGAGTCGTACAAACCTACGCGCCCCAGCCCGCCACGCCCCGTGACCTCGAGATGCGCGCACGCTGGCAGTCGGTGCTCGCACGCCGGGACGTGCAGAAGGCCATAGAAAAGGTCGGCCGCGCGGAGAGCTACGACCTGGAGGGCGCGCTCTTCTAGCGAGCATTGAGCCAGAATCGCAGCGCGAGGCTCACGACTCCAAGCGCCGCGACACTAGCCGACCAGATGGCGACCATCCACGCCAGCCGTTTCCATAACGGCGCCGCGCGGATCATCACGCTGAGGCACTCATCAATCTGCCGCTCGCATCAATGATACCCATGAGTGTCCGCCTTGCCGCGAAACACCCAGTAGGCCCAGCCCGTGTAAGCGATGATCACGGGCATGATGATGGCGACGCCGACGAGCATGAACCTCTGGCTCGAGGCAGGTGCGGCAGCATCCCAGATAGTGACCGCGCGCGGCACGAGATACGGGAACACGCTGATCCCGAGCCCGACAAAATTCAAAAAGAATAGCGCGAGAGTCATGAGGAAGGGCAGCCGCTCCGCGCCGCGGCGCAGGCTCCAGACGAAGATCACCGAGGTGATGATGACGAGCAGCGGCACCTGCGCGGTGAACAGAACGTTCGGCATCGAGAACCAGCGGCGCCAGTAGTCGTAGTGCAGGTAGGGCGTCGCGATGCTGACCGCCGCCATGGCCGCCAGGGTGGCGATCGCGAGCTTCATCGCGAGACGGCGCGCGTGGACCTGCCCGGTTCCTTCCGTCTTCCAGATGAGCCAGGTAGAGCCGAGCAATGCGTAGCCGAGCACCACCGCTACTCCGGTCAATACGGTGAAAGGGCTGAGCCAGTCGAGCCAGCCGCCCGCATAGGCGCCGTTCACCACCCGGATTCCCTGCAGAATGGCGCCGAGCGTGATGCCTTGCGACAGCGCCGCAACCAGCGATCCCAAGGCGAACGCGGCGTCCCAGTAAGGACGATGCACAGGATCGCGCCAGCGGAATTCGAAGGCGACCCCGCGGAACAAAAGACCGAGCAGCATCGCGATCATGGTCGGATAGGTCGCGGGCAAAATAATGGAGTAGGCGAGCGGAAACGCTGCGAGCAGACCGCCGCCGCCGAGCACGAGCCAGGTCTCGTTGCCGTCCCACACCGGAGCGATCGCATTCATCGCGTGGTCCCGCTCCGGCCCGACTGCGAGCGTCGGAAACAGAATTCCGATCCCGAGATCGAATCCATCCATCACCACGTACGCGAGGATCGCAAACCCGATGATCAGCGCCCAGACGATGGTCAGATCCAAGATCATGGAACCCCCGCCGGCGGCACGATGTGATCGACTGCGGATGCCGGGGTGATACCCGCAGCAAGTTGCGGTATGTGCGGAGGCTCGGGCTCTTGCGGCGTCGGCAGCCGCGCCATCATGCGCACGATATAGCCGGCGCCGACGCCGAACACGGTGAAGTACACCAGCGCGAATACCACGAGGGAGGTGGCGATGGCAGGCGCGGCGAGCGGTGACAGCGAGTCGGCGGTGAGCAGTTCGCCGTACACGGTATACGGCTGTCGTCCGACTTCCGTCGTGACCCACCCCGCAACGACGGCGAGATAGCCCGCCGGGCTCATGACGAGCGCTGCGCGGTGCAGGAGCCGCCAGTCGTAAAGGCGCTTGCGGGCCCGAGCGAGGAGGCTCCACAGACCGAGCGAGAGCATCAAAACACCCAGGCCCACCATGATGCGAAACGACCAGAACACCACGGCCACCGGCGGCCAGCGGTCACGCCGATAATCGGTGAGGCCGGCGAGCGGCGCGTGTGCGTCGTGGCGCAGGATGAGAGAGCCCAAGTGGGGGATGGCGATCCGGCCGTGCACCGCCGCGTCCTTCTCGCTGGGGAAACCGAAGAGCACGAGCGGTGCGCCGTCCGGACTCGGGTCGAAGTCCCCTTCCATGGCGAGCACCTTGACGGGCTGATGCTCGAGCGTGTTCAGCCCATGCTGGTCGCCGGCCAGAATCTGCACCGGCGCGACGAGCGCCGCCATCCACATGGCCATCGAGAACATTTTGCGCGCATAGGGATCGGCCTTGTCCTTGAGCAGATGCCAGGCGCCGACCCCGCCCACCGTCAGGGCCGTGGTGAGATAGGCGGCGATGACGGTATGCACCAGACGATAGGGAAAGCTCGCGCTGAAGATGATCGGCCACCACGAGCCCGACGGCACGAATTGACCGTTCGCGGCGACGGTGAAGCCTGCGGGGGTTTGCATCCAGCTATTGACGCTGATGATCCAGGTCGCCGAGACCAGAGTGCCGAACGCGACCATGCAAGTTGCGAAGAAATGGAGACCTTTGCCCACCTTCGTCATGCCGAACAGCATGACCCCCAGGAACCCCGCCTCGAGAAAGAAGGCGGTCAGCACCTCGTACGCCATGAGCGGGCCGATGATGGGTCCCGCCCGGTTCGAGTACGCCGACCAGTTTGTGCCGAACTGGTAGGACATGACGATACCCGACACCACGCCCATGCCGAAGACCACGGCGAAGATCTTGACCCAATATCTGAATAAGTCCAGATACAACGTGTTCGAAGTTCTGAGCCACAGGCCCTCGAGCACCGCAAGGTAGCTTGCGAGACCGATCGAAAACGCCGGGAAGATGAAGTGAAACGACATCGTGAACGCGAACTGCGCCCGGGCGAGGTGCAGCGCGTCGAGTGTCACCGCAGTTCCACCCAGACCGGCGCGTGATCGCTGGGCTTCTCCCAGCCCCGCACGTCGCGCTCCACGCCGGCCGCCGTCAAGCGGGAGCGGAGCGCCGCGTTGAGCAGCAGGTGGTCGATGCGCAGACCCGCATCGCGCCCATAGGCGTTGCGGAAGAAATCCCAGAACGTGTAAATGATCTCGTCCGGATGCAGCGTGCGCAGCGCGTCGGTCCAGCCTTGCTGGAGCAGCGTCGCGAAGGCTTGGCGCACCTCGATGCGAAACAGCGCATCGTCCACCCAGCGCTCCGGCTTGTAGACGTCGCGCTCGGTGGGAATCACGTTGTAGTCGCCGGCAAGAATGACCGGCGTCTCGCTCGCAGCGAGCGAGACGGCGTGCTCGAGGAGCCGCGCGAGCCATTTGAGTTTGTAGTCGTATTTCGGGCCGGGCGCCGGGTTGCCGTTCGGCAGGTAAAGACAGCCCACGGTGATACCGTGCACGGTCGCCTCGATGTAGCGGCTGTGAATGTCGTCCGGGTCACCGGGCAGCGCGCGGCGAATCTCGACGGGCTCGGTATTGCGGGCGAGGATGGCGACGCCGTTCCAGCTCTTTTGACCGTGCCAGATGACCCCGTAACCCGCTTCGCGAATGGCGCCTTCCGGAAATTTCTCCTGCGGCGTCTTGAGCTCCTGCAAGCACACGACGTCCGGGGTTCGTTCCGCGAGCCAGCGCAGAAAATTCGCGAGGCGCGCCGTGATCCCGTTGACGTTATAGGTGACGATCCTCACCCCGCTATGGTAACGGATACGGCGGACCTCGGCGGAACCGCCGCGAGGATCCGCGAGGCTCGGCGGCGTCAGGCTACGTCGCGTGTCCGGTGTTGGCGACGAGGGGACCCGCGGTCGATTTTTCGAGCTGCCCCTCCACCTCGTCTCGGCAGACCTTGGTCGCCTGGTTATAGGAGATGAGCCGGTCGCCGGACATGCGCTTTTTCATGCACGCGATCAGCTGGGAGGCCATCTGACGCTTGATCGCCAGCGGCCGTCCTTTCCAGTCAGAGGCCATGGCATGTGAGGTCGCGAGAACACCGCTGGCGATCGCGAGAATCAAGGCGAGGCGCTTCATTTTCTTCTCCGAATCCGATGCCGTGGTCTCACGTGCCACGAGTCACGCTGCTGTTGAGCAGTATGCTCGCACCGCGGGGATGCGAAAGAAGCGCTGCTCCTTGACTGATTGTCGGTGGCGCCCTACAGGGCTCTTTTTGCGGAGACAGGGCGCGCGTTCTTGTGCCGTTGGGATCCCAAGCGCACGACGCGAAGGCTCCCGTGACGGCCCTCGCAGGCCTCACTCAGGGGACGTATTCCCACAGATCGTTGAGCAGGCCGCCCGCATCCGTCGAGTCGAACCCCTGTCCGCCGAACACCCAGAAACCGCCCGCATGGTTTGTCCACGCCGATGCGGAGTTGCGCGCGCCGGGTTCGTTGGTCGCGGCCGCCGTTTTTTTGGTCCCGTAGACGCCCTCCGCATCCGCGGTCGAGGATCCGGCAATCCAGGTCCACGTGCCCGCGGCCGGGTTGTATGTCCACAGATCGTCGACGCTGCCTTGCGTGCCCGTCGAGTTGTACGCGAACCCGCCGAAGAGCCACAGATTGCCGGAACTGTCGATCCATGCATCGGAATTGCCGCGCGCACCGGGAACGTTGCCCGCGGCCGCGACACCCTTGGTGCCGTATACCGCGAGGGCCGCTATTGTGCTAGAGCCCGAGACCCAGGTCCAAGTGCCGGCGGTGGCGTTGTATTCCCACAGGTCGTTCATGTAGCCGAGATGGCCGAACGAGTCGTACCCCTGACCGCCGAACACCCACAGGTTGTTGGAGGAGTCGATCCAAGCGCTCGAGAACTGCCGCGCACCCGGCACGTTGGCGAGGCTCGCCGTGCCCTGGGTACCGTAGCTGCCGACCTGATCGAGGCCGTTCGATCCCGACATCCAGGCCCAGCCCAGCGTCGGGCTGAACATCCACAGATCGTTGAGCGAGCCACCGGTGCCGGCTTGCGCCTGGCCGTTGCCGCCGAACAGCCAGAAGTTGCCCGAGCTGTCCGTCCACGACACCGCCGAGTTACGGGCACCGGGCATGTTACTCAAGGAAGCCGTGCCCGGCGTACCGTAAACCCCGTAGGCATTCCCCGTGCTCGACCCGCCCACCCAGGTCCACAAGCGCGCGGTGGGGTTGAACTCCCAGAGGTCGTTGAGATTGCCGAGGTTGGCGGCCGAGTCATAGCCGTAGCCGCCGAAGAGCCAGAGGTTCCCGGCGGAGTCCGTCCAGGACACCCCCGAGCTGCGTGAGCCCGGCGCGTTGCCGGCCGCGGCCACGCCCGGCGATCCGTAGACGCCGCTAACATTGGTGCTCGACGATCCGCCCATCCAAGCCCAGCCGTTGGCGGTGCTGTATTCCCACAGATCGTTGAAGTACACGTTGTGACCGTTGCTGTCATATGCGGCGCCGCCGAATAGCCACAGATTCCCCGCCGAATCCGTCCACGTGGTGCTCCCGTAGCGGGCCCCCGGAGCGTTGCTCGCGGACGGCGTGTACTCCGTGCCGTAGACCCCGGCGCCGCCCTGGGTGTTCGAGCCGCTCATCCAGGTCCATGCACCGGCGCAAATGATGGACACCGTGGTGACATTGCCGGCGCCGACGGTGCCGGAGCCCGCGGTCACCGTGCAATCCTGGCCGGCAGGTTGCGTCGGCACCGTCACGTCGTAGGCAGAGCCTTCCGCGATCGGCGTAGTGAACGTGAAGGGGCCGTTGGCCGACAGCGTGAGATTGTTCGTGTGGTTGTCTTGAAGCACGAGCGACCCGGCGGTCAATCCCGACAGCGTGCCGCCGATGGTGTACGTGTTCACGCAGGTGACGTCGACATTGCTCACGGCGCTGCCGGCCACCGTTCCCGAGCCGTTGCTCACGGTGCAGAATTGACCGGTCGGCTGGTCGAGCACCGTGACGTGGTACGCCGAACCCGCCGCGACCGGCGTGGCGAAGGTGTAGGAGAAAGTGCCGCCGCTGGGGGCGAGCGGCAGATTATCGCCGCCGTTGTCCTGTAAGACGAGGCCGGTGCCGGTCAAGCCGGTGACGTTGCCGCCGATGTCGTAGGTGTTGTCGGTGCAATTGATGCCGACGGTCGTCACGTTGCTGGCTGCGACCGTGCCCGAGCCGTTCGACACCGAGCAGCTCTGCCCCACGGGCAGCGTCGAGATACTGACCGCGTAGCCTGAGCCGCTCGCCACCTGAGCCGAGAACGTGAACGTCGTGTTCGCGGAGACCGTAGTGGGGTTCGCGAGGTTATCCTCGAGGACGATACTGCGACCCGCGAGGAGTCCCGTCGCGGCCCCGCCGATCGAGTAATCATTCGCCGAGCAGTTGACGGCGGCGGTGACGTTGCTGCCTGCGATGGTGCCCGAGCCGTTCGAGACGCTGCACGTCTGACCGGCGGGCGAGCTCTGGATGGTGACATCGTAGGGCGAGCCGCTCGGCACGGCCGTCGCCAAGTTGTAAGTCCCGTTGGCCGAGACGCTGAGGGTATCGCCGCCGTTGTCCTGGAGCACGATGCTGTTGCCGCCCAAGAGGCCGCCGACCGTCGCTTGCACGTTGTAATCGTTGTCAGTGCAATTGATGGTCACGTTGGTCACACTCGCGCTCACCACCGTGCCCGAGCCGTTGCTGACGGAGCAATTCTGTCCCGGCGGTTGTGTCGACACGGTTACCGCGTAGCCCGATCCGCTCGCGATCTGCGTCGAGAACGTGTAGCCGTGGTTCCCGGACACCGTCGTCGAGTTGCCGCCGTTGTCCTGGAGCACGACGCTGTTGCCGTTGAGGAGGCCGCTCACCGACCCGCCGATCGAGTAGTAGTTGGGCTCGCAGGCGACGCCGATGCCCGTGACGTTCGCACCGACGACCGTGCCCGTGCCGTTGCTCACGGAGCAGCTCTCGCCCGCCGGCTGGGTGAGTACCGTCACGGCGTAGGCCGAGCCGCTCGCCACGGGGGTGTTGAAGTTGTATGTGCCGTTCGCGCCGATCGACAGGTTGTCCCCACCGTTATCCTGCAGCGTGAGCCCGCTGCGGAGCAGTCCGGCGGCGGTCACCTGGATGTCATAAGTATTGTCGGAGCAGTTGACGGCGACGCTGCTCACGTTGGCGCCGGCTACCGTGCCTGAGCCCATTGCGACCGAGCAGGTCTGTCCCACAGGCTGGGTGAAAATAGTCACCGCGTAGCCCGAGCCGCTCGCCACGGGAGTTGAGAACATGAACGCGCCGTTCGCCGAGACGACCGTGGAACTCCCGCCGTTGTCCTGCAGGACTATGCTGCGGCCGGCGAGGAGGCCCGTGAGCGTGCCGCTGATCTGATAGAGATTCGAGACGCAGAAGACTTCGATGTTGGTGACGTTGCTGGTTTGGACCGTGCCCGTACCGTTGTTCACGGAGCAGGTCTGACCCAATGGCTCGCTCGCCACGGTGACCGCGTACGCCGAGCCGCTCGCGACCGGCTGGTTAAAGTTGAAGGTGCCGTTCGAGGAGATCGACAGGGGGCCCCCGCCGTTGTCCTGAAGCGTGAGGCCGCCCGCGGTGAGTCCCGTGACCGTGACCGCGACGTTGTACTTGCCGTCCGAGCAATTGATCGCGACATCGGCGACGTCGTTCGATCCCATCGTGCCCGTGCCGTCGGTCACCGCGCAGTTCTGCCCCGCGGGTTGCGTGAGCACGGTCACCGCGTAATTCGAGCCACCCGCCACTGGCGTCGAGAACGTGAAGCCGCCGTCGGCGGATACGGTGGTGGAGTTACCGCCGTCGTCCTCGAGGACCAAGGAGCGCCCGGAGAGCAGACCCGAGACGGTTCCGCTCACGGTGCGATCCACCGCCGTGCAAGTCACGAACACACTCGCGACGGCACTCGCGCCCACGGTTCCCGTGCCGTTCCATACCTCGCAGCTCTGGCCCACCGGCTGACCGGAGACCGTCACCGAGTAGTTCGCGCCCATCGGCATCGCAATCGGGAACACGAAGGGGCCGTTGGCGGCAACGGTGATGGGGGCGATGCCGTCGATCTCGAGCTGCAAATGCGTGCCCGACGTGAGGCCGTTGATGCTGCCGCCCACGGTGATGGGGTAGACCGCAGCTCCGCCATTGCCGCACGCGGCCGCGAGCACGCAGAGCGCGCACAGCAGGTAAGTCTTGACGCCAAGGCTCAGGTATTTCATGCGGGTCCGTTGATGTAATCCCCTCAAACTGTAGTGCCCACCTCCCCGCCTCCTCAGTGATCACGTTCACGATATGTCGCACGGCGGGCGTGCGCTCTATCCCATTTGGATCATTGGTCAGGGCGTGCGCGGCCCGGGCGTCGAATCCGCTGGGGCGGGCGAGGAGCGGGACGGAGTCGCGGTTGAGCGGCCGGGGCGCTTCTGGGACACCGCGCCGTGGTTGCAAGGACGAGCGCTACTTTCGATGCCGCGCGGCGCTGGTATGTGCTCGGTGTGTTGATGCTGGTCTACGCCCCTCAACATCGCGGACCGCTTCGTCATGTCCACCCTGATCGAGCCCGTCAAGGCTAATCTCGGGCTGTCCGACTTCTCGGTTGCGTTTCTCAGCGGCGCCCTCGCGTTCTTCTACGCGCTGTCGCTCATGAACGGCATCGGCGGGACGGCCCTGCTGCTGCTCACCCTGGTGCTCATGCGCAAGCTCGCGAAGAAGGACGTGCGCGCGGTGCCGCTCCATGCAGCCGCGTCCATTCTGCTCGGAACGCTTCCATCGATCCTCGCCTACGCCGCCGCATCGAGGCAGGTCGCTAGCGCCGGACGAGCTCGCCGCCTGCTTTATACGTGCGCAGCGACAGGCAGGTCACGACGTCCCGCACCGTCGGGAGCTTCAGCAGCGTGTCGAGCGTGAGGTCGGTGAGGCTCGCGCAGGATGCGGTGATCTGCGGTCTTGAGCTCGATGGCGTATTACTCCACTATGTCGACGTGAACCGGCATGATCCGCCACTGGGTCGTCGATCTCGCAAGAATTATGGCAGGTATTGCGCGGGTAAACGCCTTATTCTGAGTGATGGCCGCGCGCCTCTTAAGGCACGAGCGCGCCGGACCAATATGTAAGTACGGTGGAGGAGATCCCGTGAGCGCAACGAGCGAAGCGGCCGCATCCGGCCAAGCCCCGGAATGGGCCAACCCCTTAGGCACCGACGGTTTCGAGTTCGTCGAGTACACCGCACCCGATACGCGCCACCTCGCGCGACTTTTCGAGAGCATGGGGTTCAGCCGCATCGCGCGTCATCGCTCGAAGGATGTCGCGCTCTACCGGCAAGGGGACATCAACTTCATCGTGAACGCCGAGCCCAACAGCCTGGCGCAGCAGTTCGCGCGCGATCATGGGCCGAGCGTCTGTGCCATGGCCTTTCGCGTCCAGGATGCGGCACGCGCCCTGCGCGATGCCGTGGCGGCGGGGGCGCGCGAGGTTCGCGGGGCCGTGGGACCCATGGAGCTCAACATCCCGGCGATCGAGGGCGTGGGCGGCAGTCTCATCTATCTGGTGGACCGCCAGACGGGACCGTCCATTTACGACATCGATTTCGTGATGGAAGCGGGGGCGGAGCTGCGCCCCGCGGGGGCGGGACTCAAGCAGATCGATCACTTGACCCACAACGTCGCCAAGGGACGCATGGATTACTTCCAGGACTTTTATCGCCGCGTGTTCAACTTCCACGAGCACCAGTACTTCGATATCACCGGCGAATACACGGGCCTCACCAGCCGCGCGCTCGCCTCTCCCTGCGGCAAGATCCGCATTCCGATCAACGAGTCGAAGACCGAGGGCGGGAGCGAACAGGTCGACCAGATCCAGGAGTTCATCCAGCAGTATCGCGGCGAGGGCATCCAGCACGTGGCTCTCCGCACGGACGATATCTTGACGACCTGGGACCGGCTGCACGCCAACGGCGTGAAGTTCATGACCCCGCCGCCGGACACGTATTACGAGATGCTGGAAGAGCGCGTGCCCGGGCACGGTGCGGACGTCGAGGAGATCAAGAAACGCGGCATCCTCTTGGACGGTGCCAAGGGTCGCTTTCTGCTGCAGATATTCACTGAGACCTTGATCGGTCCCATCTTCTTCGAAATCATCGAGCGGCGCGGCGATGACGGATTCGGTCAAGGCAATTTTCGCGCGCTGTTCGTGAGCATGGAGCGCGATCAGCTGCGGCGCGGCGTCTTGAAGGTCCCGCCGGCGGGGGACAAGAAGCCTTAGCGGATCCTGCCGCGCGATGAGCGAGCTGCCTGAATCCTGGTTCTTGAATCCCGTGTGGCACGCGTTGCAGGGTCCGCACCGCCATCTCGCCCGCACCGAGGGCGGCGCCTGCCGATATCCCGCGGACGTGGCGCCCTTTGCGGCCATCGACGCGCCGAGTGCGGCGGCATTCGCCGAGCTACGCTCGTTGCTCGAGCCCGACGAGTCGATCTGGATCGCCGACTATGGCCGCGCCGCGCCGGGCCTCGCCGTCGTCGATGCGCTCGAGTGCGTGCAGATGGTGCTGCCGAACAGCGCGGACGTGAGCGCACCGGCGCGCGAGGTGCTCACCCTCAGCGCCGCGCACGCAGAGGAGATGGTGGCGCTCACCGACGTCGCGTTTCCCGGATTTTTCCGTCCCGCGACGCATCGCATGGGATCTTTTTTCGGCGTGCGCGTGCGCGGCGAGCTCATCGCCATGGGCGGGGAGCGCTTGCTTCTACCGGGCCATCCGGAGATGAGCGCGATCTGCACCCACCCCGAGCACCGGGGCGAAGGACTCGCCACGGATGTCATCCGTCACCTCGCGAAGCACCACCGCCGCGCCGGCTTGGTCTCCTGGCTGCATGTCGGCGCATCCAATCGGCGTGCCATCGACCTGTATGCGAGCCTTGGGTTCGAGCGCGTGCGCGGCCTCATGCTCCATCGCATCACCCGGACGGGCTGATCGCTACGACCGAAACCCGATGCGCGTGTGCGTCCCCTGATGGTAATCGAAGCGCGCGCGTGGCACTCTGCGGGCCGCCGGGCCGTGGTCGCGCGACGCTTCGCGCCCGTGAAGTGGTCGGCAGTCTTGCGGCATAATTTCGGGAGAATCGCGCTTCATATGCGGCTCGCCCTCATCTGTACGATATTTCTGCTGACGGGCGCGCGGAGCGCCGAGCTCTACTATCTCGACCGCGATGCCTTCAACAACGAGTACGTCGGCCCGGTGGGACCGCTCGTGCTGTCGGGCGAGATCGTGCCGGGCGATTACGATCGGCTACTCGCCAAGATCGCCGAGGACGACAAGCGCTTCTTGTCCCAGAACAAGCTCATCCTCGCCTCCAGCCAGGGCAATGCCGCCGAGGCCATCAAGATCGCCCGGCTGGTGAAAGCGCTGTACACGCAGGTTGTCGTGGGCCCGCTCACGGGGCGCTGCGCCGGGGCCTGCTTCTTGATTTATGCCGCGGCGGTGGAGCGGGGGACGGACGGCGAGAATCTCCTGGGCGTGAGCCGTCCGGGACTCGCCGAATCGGAGTGGGTGGGTCGCCCCACCGCCGAAGCCGCATTGCTCGAGGACGGCATGCAAGGGCCGGTGCGGGACTTTTTGGTCGAGAATGACGTGCCCCCCGACCTACTCGAGCAGGCCTCTCAGCGCCCGAGTACCGATATCTATTGGCTAACCGATAGCGACGAGACCGCACTCGGTTCAAAGTCACCGGCGTTCGGCAAGTTTCTCGCCAAGAATTGCAAATGGACCGACGGGCTTGAAAAGGAGGTGTATCGGGGCGAGCGACCGTTCGAAGACCTCAAGGCATTCGCCGATTGCCGCGCCCGCACGACCCAGCCCGAGGCCCGCAAGGCGCTCACGCTCGCGCTGAAAGAGGCTGCACCGACGGCGCCGGGAACTGCTGCCGCACCAGGAACTGCTGCCGCACCAGGAACCGCGGCCGCACCAAGAACCGCGGCCGCACCAGGAACCGCGGCCGCACCGGGAGCCGTCACCCCGCCAGGAAGCGTCACCGCGCCCGCTTCCGCGCCAAAGAAGCCGCACGCCAAACGCGTCAAGGCTAGTCGAAAACCACCCGCGGAAAGTAAAACGACACCGTCCAGTTAGGCAGGTCGACGATCTCGCTGATGCGCAGATCGCCGCACACGCTGCATAAGAGGTAAGCATCCATCGCGGACATGCCGTGCCGGCGGGTCAACAAATCGATCATCGACCGCACGGCGGCGCGCGCGGCTTCCATCAAGTCCGGACCGATGCCGGTGGCCACGTCGTAACCCTTGGCATCGAGGTGCCGCGTGACCGGACCCGGCGTGCGAAAACGCGGAAAAGCGAGCGGCGTTTGCTCGATGAGCTCGAATTTCAACGTGACGCGCATGGGACTCTCGATGGCCGTGCCGCAGACCTCGCCGTCGCCCTGCGCGGCGTGCGTATCGCCCACCGAGAACAGTGCGCCGGCGACCTCAACCGGCAGGTAAAGCTCCGTGCCTTGCGAGATATCGCGCACGTCCATGTTGCCTCCCACACGGCGTGGCGGAACGATGCTGTGCTTGCCGGCCTCGGCGGGCGCGACCCCGATGGTGCCCGTGAAGGGCTTCAAGGGAACCTTCGCCCAGCGGCCGAACAGACCGGGCGCGAGGGTGCCCGGATCGTATTTCCACAGATGCAGCGCCGGTGTCTTGAACTCCTCGGCGAGGAGGCCAAACCCCGGGATGTTCGCCGTCCATCCCCAGCCCGAGGGCTCGAAGCCCTGAAGCGTCACCTTGAGCACATCGCCCGGCCGTGCGTCTTCGATGAAGATCGGTCCGCAGACCGGATTGATCCGGCCGAAATCCATGCGGCCCACATCCTCGACCGTCGAGGCGGGGGAGATCTGTCCGCCGGCGGCGTCGAGCACGTCGAATCGCAAGATCTCGCCCGGAGCAATGCGCGCCGCGGGTTCGAGGCTGTTGTCCCAGCCGAGGTGCGACTGGTGGATGGTGTGGGGGTGGCTCATGACGGCATTGTATCGCGGCCCGCGGGTCACGAATGAGCTACGATCCCGCGAGGAGACGGAGATTTCATGTCGCTCGAAGAATTCGGTTACCGGCAGGAGTTGCGCCGGGCGCTCACGACCAAAGATCTGCTGATTTACGGCATGGTGTTCATGGTGCCCATCGCCCCGTATTCGGTGTACGGGTTCGTGTGGGAGGCGGCGCACGGCATGGTGCCGCTCGCCTATCTGATCGGCCTCGCCGGCATGATCTTCACCGCCTTGAGCTATGCCGCCATGTCGGGTGCCTTTCCGCTCGCGGGCTCCGTGTACACCTATGCGCAGCGCGGCTTGCACGAGGTTGCCGGGTTCTTCTCCGGATGGTTGATTCTGCTGGATTACATCCTCGTGCCCGCGCTTTTATACCTCTTCAGTGTGGTGGCCTTGCGTCCGCTGTTGCCCGGAGTCCCGGCGTGGCTCTGGCTCGTGCTCTTCATCGCGTTCAACGCAACGGTGAACCTCGTGGGTATCGCGCTCACGGCGCGGGTCAATCGATACATGCTGCTCATGGAGCTTGCCACGCTCGCCCTGTTCGTGGGTTTCGGCCTGGCGGCGCTGTATGGCGGGGCCGGGGCAGGGCACCTCACCTGGGCGCCGCTCTATAATTCGGGCGCGTTTTCCTGGGCCACCGTGGCGGGTGCCACCTCGGTCGCGGTGCTTTCCTTCCTGGGCTTCGACGGCATCTCGACGCTCTCGGAGGAGAACGGCGGGCGCCCGGACGCCATCGCCCGCGCCACGGTGCTGTCGCTGCTTCTCGTGGGTGCGCTCTTCATGTTGCAAACCTGGGTCGCCACGGATCTTGCGCACGGCATGAAGTTCTCTTCTCCCGAGACCGCGTTCTACGACATCGCGCAGCGCGCAGGCGGCGCGTGGCTCAAGATCATCACCATCGTGGCCGTCGTTCTCGCCTCGGCGATCGCCAACGCCATGGCGGCGCAGGCGGCCGTCGCACGGGTGCTCTTCGCCATGGCCCGCGACGGCAAGCTGCCGGCCGTCCTCGCGAAGGTCCATCCGCGCTTCAAGACACCGTACGTGAGCACCATCGGCGTCGCCGTCGTGTCGCTCCTCGTGGGCTTATTGTTCGCCGCGCGCATCGATGACCTCACCGTGATCGTGAATTTCGGTGCGCTCTCGAGCTTCGTGCTGTTGCATCTGTCCGTCATCAACCATTACTGGCTGCGGCAGCGAAGCGGACGCTGGCTGCGGCATCTGCTGTGTCCCCTGCTCGGCCTCTCGATCATTCTGTTCGTGCTGTACGAGATGGATCGCTCGGCGAAGATCCTCGGCGGATGCTGGATCGCGATCGGCGTCCTCTACTACTCGATCCTCGCCTTGCGCGGCCGGAGCCGGATACCTGCCCCCGACCGGAGAGCTGCGTGATCTTTTCCCTGGGCGACAGAAGAATCGAGACCGCGGGCGAGGACTATTACATCGCGCCGGGCGCCTGCGTGATCGGCAGCGTGCGGCTCGGGAAGGGATCGAGCGTCTGGTTCAACTGCGTGCTGCGCGGTGACTGCGATTGGATCGAGCTGGGCGAAGGCACCAACGTGCAGGACGGCAGCGTCATTCATACGGACGAGGGCGAGCCGACAATGCTCGGCAAGAACGTATCCGTCGGTCACTGCGCGCTCCTGCACGGCTGCATCGTGGGCGATTCGACGCTCATCGCGAACGGCGCGCGTATCCTCGATCGAGCCCGTATCGGACGCGACTGCCTGATCGCCGCGGGCGCGCTCGTGCCGCCTGACAAGATCATTCCGGATGGCTCGGTGGTCATGGGCATACCGGGAAAGATCGTGCGCCAGGTCGACGAGGAGGATCTCAAGATGATCGCCCACGCTGCCGAGCACTATCGCGGCCGCATCGCGCTCTATCGCAAGGAGTTGCGGGCCGACGATCGCGCGCGCCCTCGCAAGCGGCCACGGTGATCATCCGCGTCGCCGCCGGCGTGGCTTACGGGGCGCGCACCGGCTCGATCAGCTGCGCATCATCGTTCGCCGGCTTGTTGACTCGCGAGCTCACCGGCCACGCCACCAAATGCTCGTCCGGATACGGCTTGAGGCTCGCCCACGCTTCCTCCGGCGAGCCCGAAAGCCATGCTTCACGGTCCTTGCGGGCGAGGATGGCCGGCATGCGGCGTTGCGTGTTGTGGATCTCAGCGAGCAGATGGTTTGCGGGCATCGTGAGATGCACGCACGACTCGACCCAGGTGCCTTGCGCCGTCTTCGACGCATCCCATAGCCCGGCGAAGGCGAAGATCTCCTGATCGTTGAGGTGAATGTAGTAGGGAACGCGCGATTTGCGGTCGGATTGTGTCTGCCACTCGTAAAACCCTTGCGCGACCACGAGGCAACGCTGTCCGCGGTTCCACGGTCCTCGGTACGAGGGCGCAGTCTGGACGGTCTCGATGCGCGCGTTGATGGTCGAGTACTTGGGCGGAACGCCTTGCGCGAAATAGGGGATCAAGCCCCAGCGCAGCCTGATGCCTTGGCGCTCGCCCTTGCGCAGTCGAACGACCGGTACTTCTTGCGTGGGGGCGACATTGAAGCTCGACGGAAATTGCCATTCCATGTGCACGAGATTGAATTCACGCTCGATGGACGCCTCGTCCGGCGAGACATATCGTCCGCACACGGCTTACCGCTGCCCGCCCGCCGTGCCCGCGTCCAAGATGCGCTCGCCACTCACTCTGGGACGATGAGCTTGCGGCTCGCCTCGGCGGCTCAGCGCACCATGTCGCGATAGGCATGCCAGGTGGCATGGCCCAAGAGCGGCGCGACGATCAGCAACCCGAGGAGCAGCGGGGCGTATCCGATCAAGGTCAGTATCAAGATCAGCGCACTCCAGAGGATCATCGCGGGAATATTGCCCAGCACGGCCTTGATGCTCGCGAGCATCGCCTGGGTCGCCGTGGCGTGCCGATCGATGATGAGCGGGATTGCCACCACCGAGATGGCGAAGACGCCGGCCGCCAGGATGCCGCCCGCCCCGACATAGCCAAGCACCTGCGAGCGATTTGCTGAGTCGATGAACCCGCGATACATGGTCTCGCTCACGCTCGGTGCTGGGATGTGAAAGACGCTCCCGAGCAGGAGTGCGGAGAGTGCGAACCAGACGACCGCGCAGACGGCGAGAATCGCGCCGAATTCGACGAGCGCCGGCGCATTGCGCATGAATCCTTCGAGCGAGTCGTCAAAATTCGCAGGCTCCCCGAGCGAGTAGCGGCGCGACATTTCGCACAGGCCCGCCGACATGGCAGGCCCCACGAGCAAGAATCCAGTGATGGCCGCGGCGACGAAGTAGGGGTGCGTGGCGCAAAAAACCAACAGCGTCCAACCGAGCGCCACGATGAGCGCCCCGTAACCCAGGCTTGCTCCCCAGCTCCTGCGCATGTCGCGCCAGCCGCGCCCTACCCAGAGGAACGGCCGGAAGAACGGCACGTGCAGAATCTCGAGATGGAGAGTTCGATCTTGACCCGAAACGAGTGTCGTGCCCATGGCCATACCCTCCGCGTGGTCGCCGCCCAGCGCTTGACTATAACCCCGGCGAGGCGCTGGGAGAATCATTGACCCGAACATCGGGCCGGGGCCGCAAAATGGCGCTGCAGCGCGGCATCCACGGAGGAGCGACATTTCACGGCCCCGCGGGATTTGTCAGGTCTCCATATCCTCACTGGTTATCCCGAGATGCTTCATGACTTTCCGCAGATCACGCCTGAGCTTCGCCAAGCGGGTCGTGTTGACCGCGGTCTTCAGCGCGTCCGGCAACCGCTGCAGCGGATATCCTCCGTAAGCTCCGGGTCGGGTCACGTTATTCGTCACCGTGGACCGCCCGGCCAGATGGACATTGTCGGCCAGCGTCAGGTGTGCCGAGACCACCGAATTTCCGCCGGTCATGAATCCTCGACCGATCTTGGTCGAGCCGGCCATCATGAATCCCGCCGTGTACAGACCGTTTTCTCCGAGGTCGCAGTTGTGGGCGATGTGGCAGATATTGTCGAGCTTCGCGCCGGAGCGGATGAAGGTCGAGCTGAGAGTCGCTCTATCGATGGCGCAATTGCTGCCGATCTCGACCTCATCGCCGATCACGACGTTTCCCAATTGGGAGATCTTGATGGGCCTGCCTTGCGGGCCACGCGCGTATCCGAATCCGTCGCTCCCGATGCTCGAGTGGGGATGAATCTCGCAATCGGCGCCCACCACGCAGGCCGAACCTATGAAGACGTGAGGATGCAACATCGTGCGCGCGCCGATGGATACGTCGTTTTCGACGACCGTGTGGCTCCCGATCCGGCAGCCGTTCCCGATGACGGTATTCGCGCCTATCACGCAATAGGGACCCAGAATGACGTCCTCCCCGACCTTCGCGGTGGCGTGGACCAACGCCGTAGGATGGTGCCGGCCCCATTGCCCGAAACGCTCCTCCTTCCGATCGAAGTAACTGAGCAGTGCCGCCATCGCGGACGGAATGGCCGTTACCGAGAACAAACACCCTCGCAATGGCTGCGTGGCGTTCATGGATGAGAGGAGCTTATCGTGCACGATGACAATCGCCGGGTTGTGGCTCGCCACGGTATCCAGGTGTTTCTGTTCACTCAGGTAGACGAGGCTGTCCGAGCCGGTTTCTTCAGGTTGGTGGCACTCCGTGGCGATCGCCGCTAGATCGCCCTGAAGAAAGGTGAAAATATCGGAGTGTCGCTCTTTTATCGTCTCGGCTCTGAGCACTAATCCTCCGTGGATTTGATCGAAGTGCAGCGCATATGGCCCCGGCTAGCTTACACGACGGGCAAAACTTTATTTTACTTCTTGCGGCAAAGTGTCTCCGTGCGGTGGCGCACATAAGACATAACCAATATGTCGCGGGATCAGGGACTTGGCTTCAATTCGCGTGCGGCGATCCAGGCGGAATGCGGACAATCTGCAGGGGCGCGTCCCCCCAGGCATCGATGGCTGCCTGGCAATAGGCGGCATCGTAGGGCCCGCGCGCGAACTGCCCGGGCAGGTACTTCTCGCACTCGTTGGACAGCGCCTTCAGCTGCTTCAAGTCCAACTGCTTTATGGGCGGAGTATGGATATGGGTCGGCTCGTCCGCCCGCGGCGCTGGTGCACGCGAGCACGCGGCGAGTATGCCGGCGAGGGAAAGCGCATAGAGCTTGAGCAGCCTCATGGCTCGGCGTCGAGCTGTTCCACCCGTTCAGGAGGGAATTGCATGGGATATCTTACCCCGGCGCCTGAAACTCCGCGATCACGCCGCATTTTGCCGTTGACGGCCTTAGCGGGGGGGCGCGGAATACAGCTGAGAGCGAAACTGCTCCCCGCCCCCGCGACGACGCATTGAACTCTAACCGGGGTGTAAAGCCCTCGGATTGTTGAGCCGCAGCGCGCTCGATTTGACGGTTTGATCCGGCCTTCGCTCGAGCGCGTTGATCGGGCCCTCGCTCGAGGGCTCAACACGTCAGGCGCCGCTCGACCCGGGGAGCGATCTCAGGATGTCTCGCCAGCTGACGATACCGACGGCCCTGAACCCCTCGTCCACGATGGGAATACACGATATCTGATGGCCGAGGAATAGCTGGACCGCGTCCGCGACGCTCGCATCGGGCGAGAGGGTCAGAGCCGAGCGCGTCATGATTTGGTGAGCCCGCTTCTTGAGCGTTGCCGAGTCACGGGCATTCTCCGATACAGTTCCCACGTACGGACTGATGGCTCGAAGCAGATCCCGATCGGAGATGACCCCGCAGAGCTTCTTGTCCGATCCGATCACGAGCAGATGATGGAAGCGCAGGGAGTCAAAGATCTGCTTGACCGTCGCGAGCGAATCGTCGAGCTCGACGGTCACGACGCGGCGGGTCATGATCTCCCCGAGCTTCATGCATCCTCCCCGGCCTGTGCGCTTGCCGCCATCGTGCCTTGCGAATCGGGTGCATCCGGCGGGGCAGGCGGGCTCACGGAGCCGGTTGACGGCGCCGCGCCAGCGGCCTCTTTGTGATAGGGGAGCCAGGCGTAGATTTCGGGTGAGGTTTGGGGATACTGGAGGAACACCTCGCGCTCCTCGACCGTTCGATCGTCCTTGCGCCGGCGGAGCCGCCAGATGGCGAAGAGCGTGAAGGCGGCCGTCAGCACGATCACGTAGCCGAAGAACGCGCTGGGCGAGATGAGCTGGATGGCGAACGTTCCGGTGGTCGGCCCGATGGCTGCGCCGAGTGCCCAGACGAACAAGAGTGTCGAGGAAAGGGCGACATAGTCACTCTTGTCGGCTCGATCGTTGGCATGCGCGACCCCGACCGCGTAGAGGCTCTCGGCGAAGCCGCCGAAGATCGCGAACAGGATGCCAATCAGGTAAAAGGGCATGCGTCGATCGACGCCCACGAGAGCTGCGGCGACCGCAAGAATTCCGAGGCCGAGACCGATGAGAGCGTGCAGCCTGTCGATCTTGTCCGAGAGATGACCGATCGGCCACTGCAGAAACAGGCCGCCCAGCGACACGCAGGCCATCAAGATGACGACGTGCTGCTGGTCGAACCCGATGCGTACGCCGAACAGAGGGCCGACCGTGAAGAATCCGGTAAGGATCAAGCCATTCAGGAGGCACGCCATCACGCTCGCCGGCGACGTCCGGAAAGCCTTCAGGATCTCAAGTTGCACGCGTTGCGGGAGCTGCGGCGCGCGTACGTTGATACCGACCATCGGCACGAGCGCCAGCGTGGTCGATATGCCCGAGATAATGAGAAACTCCGGTCCGCGCACGTCGAGGTTTTGCGCGAGCAGCTGTCCCGCGCCGTAAAAGAGCCCGTACACGAGTACGTAGAGCGTCAATACCCGGCCGCGCTGCTCGTTCTGCACCAGAGCGTTCAACCAGCTCTCGACAATGATCGCGAGGCCGGCGGCGTTCAATCCGATCATGAATCGGAATAGCATCAAAACCGGCACACTCTGCGCGAAATACAGGCCCAAGATCGCGACCGCCTTCATGCCCGCGAAGGCGGCGTAGGCACGCTCGAGTCCGACGGGTGCGATGATCTTGTGGTTGTAAAGGCAACCCACCAGAAACCCGAGCGCTTCGCCCGTCGCGATCAGACCGATCGTGCCGGGCGACAAGCCCATCGCTGAAAATCGCAGGGGCAAGAGCGATCCCAGCAGGCCCGCGCCCAGCATGATCAGCGCCGTGCTGAGCAGCGGCGGAGCCACGCGCCAGGAGACGAAGACCGGAGCGCGAGCGCCGGCAGCGGCCTGCATGCGGTAAGCACCGTCTTCCATAACTTAAGTTAAGCGAACCGGTCACGCCGCGCAATGACCGCATGCCGGACGCACACGCTTGCACTCTTGGTCCGACTTGACCCTCGCCCGAGCCGTCGCCACACTGCTCGCGCAGCTCGCGCATCTCCTCCTCGCACGCGGCTGCGACAGACCCAGAGGCGGTTGCATGAAGGTACTGATCGCGGACGACAATCACGATGCTGCGCAGAGCTTGGGGGCGCTCCTCGAGCTGAGCAATCACGAGGTGCTGATCGCTCACGATGGGGAAGAGGCGCTGCGGATTGCGCGTCAAGCAATGCCCGACGCCATGATTCTCGACATCGGAATGCCGCGCGTCACCGGCGACCGAGTGGCGCGCGCCATACGCAGCGAGCCGTGGGGCAGAGAGGCGCTGATGATCGCGGTGACGGGATGGGGGGAGCCGCAGGACAAGGCACGTGCCACCGCTGCCGGGTTCGATCTTCATTTGACCAAGCCTATCGACGTCGACGAGCTCGAGAAACTGCTCGGCGATTTCGCCAGCCGCGCGTAGGCTCGGCGCTCAGACCGTGCCCTCCGCGCTGTAGCGCGCGAGCAGTCCCGTACGCACGGCGCGGTGATAGACCCGCGCAAATAGATAACATACGGCCGAGAGCTCCACTGCGGCCACGGCTCCGCCCTCGAGCAGCAGCCGCGCAGGAAATGCTTCCCCGGCCAACAGCCCGCGCATTCCCTCGAAGACGTACGAGGGTGGTAGCGCTCGTGCCACGGCCTGCATCCATACCGGCAAGATGGCGAGCGGATAGAACACCGCGGCGAAGGGGGAGAGCAGGGCAGGGAGTGGCCAGAGCAGCCACTCCGCCGCAGGTCCGAAGCGCAGCACGATGGCGGTCGCCAGGATTCCGAGGCCGATGCCGAACACGAACAGCACCAGGATGAAGGCCGCCAGCGAGGCGCCGAGCGAGAAGAACTGCAGGTGAAAGACTGCCGTGGCCACCACCAGCATGGCGAGCAGTCCAAGACTGCTCGTGAGCATGCTGGTCAGAACGAGACCGGTGATGTACTCCGAGATCGACAGCGGCGAGGAGAACAGATTGAGGAAATTGCGCGACCACACATCCTCGAGAAACGCGGTGCTGACTCCCTGCATGATGCGCTCGCTGAAATCCCACAACAGCACGGCCCCGAGCAGGGTCGGAACGAAATTGACGCCGCTGCCGCTCACCGTATTGAGATAGCGCGTGATGAAGCCCCACAAAACGATGTCGATGGTGACCCACACGACGAGACCGAAGATGCGTACCGGACTCTGGCGCAGCAGATAGAGTTGCCGCAGGAGGATCGCCGCGATCGGTCGCGGCTTCATGAATTCGCTTCCGGCAGCACCAAGGGCTCGCGGGCCACGCGTATGAACAGATCCTCGAGGCTCGCCGCCCCGTGCTCCTGCGGCAGAGTATTCGGGTCGCCTTCGAGCAAGACCCTTCCTCGTGAAAGGAACAGCACGCGGTCGCACACCGCCTGAACTTCCTGCATGTTGTGCGAGGTCCAGAGGATGCCGCAGCCCTCCTGCGTCGCGAGGTTCTTGATCCTTTCGCGAATGATCTGCGCCGCTGAAGGGTCGAGTGACGCCGTCGGCTCGTCGAGCAGCAAGAGCCTCGGGCGGTTGATGAGCGCCTTCGCGAGCGCCGCGCGTGTTTGCTCGCCCGAGGACAACAGGCCGCATCGGGTGTCGCGCAAATGCTCGAGGTCGAACTCCTCGAGCAACTCATCGACGCGGCATGCGAGCGCGTCGATCGAGTAAAGCAATCCGAAGAATCGCAAGTTCTGCCTCACGGTGAGATTTCCGGGAAGCGATGCGTACACCGCGGCGAAATTCGCGCGCGCCAGCGCGAGCGCCCGCGCTTTTGCGATATCGATCGAGTCGATCGCGACCTCGCCGGCGGTCGGCTCGAGCACTCCGAGTATGACGTTGATGGTGGTGGTCTTGCCTGCGCCATTCGGCCCGAGGAGCCCCACGATCTCGCCACGGCCAACCGTGAACGAAACATCGTCGAGCGCCGTCACGCTTGCATACAGCTTGGTCAAACCCGCGACGCGCAGCGCGGGCTGCGTGCCGTCGGAGGTCGGAATCGGGGTCAAGCGAGTCATTGCGCGATTATGCACAGTTTTCCGGCGATCGAGCGGCACCGGTCATCGTCCGCGCCGCGCTCGAACGGCGTCGGGGATCGTCCGCGTCGCGCTCGAACAGCCTGCGTCTTTCTTTGCATATCGATGACTTTATTTTGTTCTCCGACGAACGCGGCTCTCGCAGACTGTCACCACGCGAGCGACACCCCTGTCGTCGCGGCGCACTCAATCAACAGGAGATCATGCATGAACAGCTTCAATCTGACCGCCGTCGGTAACCTCTCGAAAGATCCGGAGCACGCCGTCAAGGGCGATACCACCTACACGAAATTTTGCCTGGTAGGCAACGATTACGCGGGCAAGGACGAGCAGGGCAACAGTCGCGAAATCGTTACGACCTTGTGGTTCGTGGCCTTCGACGGTCTCGGAGAGGCGATCGCCAAGAACGCGCGCAGGGGCGATCAGCTCATCGTGTACGCGCAGCTGCGCTCGGACAATTGGACTGACAAGGATGGGGAGAAGCACTACGACCATTCATTCATCGTGCAGGGCTTCCGGTTTGGCGCACCGGGAAGGGTGAAACGCGAGGAACTTGCGCGCCGGACGGAACGCGAGCTCGACGAGCTCGAGACCGAGACCTAGCGAGGCGCTATCTCGGTACCGAAAAGCAAAAGGAATTTCGCCATGCACTATCCTCATCGCCGCAGGCTCCGCTGCATTTCGCCGTCACTGTCGGTCCTCATCGTCGCGCTGGCGGCCTGCGCGCCGGATCTGTGCCTCGCGCAGGCGTCGCCCTTCATGACCGGGGCGAGCGCGCTGCAAACCAACATTCTGGCCTGGCTCACGCCGATCGCGATCATCTTGGTGATGGCCCTGGGGGGCATGGCCATGGCAAATCGAATGTCGTGGGGGTGGTGCATCGGCGCAATTCTGGGAATCGCGATCGCGTTCGGGGCGCCCCAGATCGTGACGTGGGTTCGCGGCATGTTCGGCGTTTAGGAGGGCCTCGTGAGCGAGCTCAACGCGGGATTGACAGAGGATCCGCTGTTCGTGGGCGCCACCCGGCCGCCTATGCGCTGGGGCGTCACCTATTCGGCGCTCCTCTTTAACATGGTTTTTACGATGGAGGCGTTCTTGCTCACGAAGAACCTGCTGACGCTGCTCCTGTGCGCGCCGATCCATGGGATCTGCATGTTGCTCTGTGCCCGCGATCCCCGCTTCTTCGACCTGGTTCTGCTTTGCGCGCGCACCCGGCTGCCGGCGTTCTTCGCCAACTGGCGACTGTGGAAGGCGAGCAGCTATTCGCCCCTGGCAACGGGATTACCTGATCGCTCCGGCCGCCGCCGAGTCGGTTCGATCGAGCTCGTGCATGTGCATCGGCTCGTTCATGTACATCGGGGGGCATCGTCATGCCGGCCCTGAGGCAGGGTAGCGCGTTGCGACGAGAGTTCAGCGCCGCGGAACGTATTCCGTACCGCGCGCATGTAGCGCCGACCGTCATTCGCACCCAGTTCGGCGATTACGCGCAGGCCCTGCGGATCGGCGGCGCGAGTTTCGAAACACGGGATGATGCCGAGCTCAACAATTGGCATGCGCGCCTCAACGTGCTCTGGAGGAATATTGCGAGTCCGGGCATCGCACTGTGGTCGCACATCATCCGCCGATCCGTTTCCTTGGACGAACGGCGAGATGAGTCGATGACGCAGCCCGGCAACCTCTTCGCCGACTCGCTGCATGCTCGCTATCGCCGGCGATTGAGCGGCGAGACCCTCATGCTCAACGAGCTGTACATCGCGGTGCTGTATCGGCCGGTGTCGGGAGCCGCGACGGGCCTTTTGGCGCGAGTGATTGCGCGAGCGCAGCGCGAGGCCTGGCGAGCTGAGCTGGCGGACGCGCTCGATGCTTGCGAAAAGATCGCGCAGACGCTACTTGCCTCACTCACACGGTACGAGCCGGAGCTTCTCGGCTGTTATCGGAGCGGCAATGTGTGGTACTCCTCTCTTCTCGAGTATTTCGCGCTGCTGATCAACGGGGAGCATCAGCGCATACCGCTGCCGCGTGGACCTCTCAACGAGGCGCTGGCGAGCACGCGGCTATTTTTCGGCACGGAGGCCATCGAATATCGCACTCCGACCTCCACTCGAGCCGGCGCAGTGCTGGGCATCAAGGAGTATCCCACCCCCACCGTAGTCGGCATGTACGACCGGCTCCTCTCGGCGCCGCTGTCTTTCGTTCTCACCCAGTCGTTCGCGTTCTTGAGCAAATCGACGGGACAGGGCTTGCTCCAGCGGCAGTTCAATCGCATGGCCAATGCCGGCGATTTCGCCGTGTCGCAGGCGGCGGAGCTCGAGGACGCCCTCGATGCCCTCACCAGCAACGAATTCGTGATGGGTGATCATCACTTTTCTCTGCAGCTGATGGCGGACTTGCCGGAGATCGCGGCGGGCGAGCCGCCGCACCCATCCGGCCGGCTCAAATTGCTCAACGATCAGGTGGCGCAGGCGCGCAGCATCCTCGCCGATGTCGGGATGCTGGTCGCACGCGAGGATCTGGCGCTCGAGGCCGCATTCTGGGCGCAGTTACCCGGCAACCTGCCGTTCCGGACGCGGAAGTCGCCGATCACGTCGCGGAACCTCGCGGCGATGGCGCCGTTTCATAACTACCCGGCAGGCCGCGCGGACGGCAACCACTGGGGCCGAGCACTGACCGTGCTCGTCACCAGCGCGGGCTCGCCTTATCACTTCTCGTTGCATGCGAGCGATCCCGTCGATCCCGACGGCGGCAGCCGCAAGGACACAGGCCACACCCTGATATGCGGTCCCACGGGGTCGGGGAAAACGGTCTTCATCGGCTTTCTGATCGCCATGCTGGCTAGCCGCAACACGACGCAAGTGATATTCGACAAGGACCGAGGGTTGGAGATCCTCGTGCGCGCCTTGGGCGGTGCCTACTTCCCTTTGAAAAACGGCGTACCGACGGGCTTCAATCCCCTGCAGCTGCCTCCGACACCCTCCAATATCGAATTTCTGAAGGTTTGGCTGCGTGAGCTCAGCCGTGCGCGGGCGCAGGACGGTCGTTCATCCGTGCGGGAGCGCATCGACCTCGAGCAAGCGCTGCGCGGCACCTTGGCGCTGGATCCTGCCGACCGGCGTCTGTCGCGGTTGGTGGAATTCCTGGATCCCACGGATCCGGAGGGACTGTATGCGCGCCTCGGCTGCTGGTGCGAAAGCCGTCGCGGCGATTACGCCTGGGTGTTCGACAATCCCACGGATACCCTCGCGCAGCGCCTCGCGGGTCGGACGGTCGTCGGATTCGACGTGACGGAGTTCCTCGATCACGCGCACACGCGCGCGTCCGTCACCTTGTACCTGTTTCATCTGGTACGCCAAATGCTGGATGGACGCCGCCTCGTTTGCTGGATGGATGAGTTCTGGCGGCTGCTTGCGGATACCGCATTCGAGAATTTTGCCAAGGACGGTCCGAAGACCTGGCGCAAGCTCAATGCGGTCATGTGTCTCGCGACGCAGAGCGCGAGTGATGTGTTGCAAAGCTCCATCAGCCGGACGCTGGTCGAGCAGACGCCGACCAAGGTGTTCTTCCCCAACGCGGATGCCAGCCATGACGAATATACGCAGGGATTTGGTCTCTCCGACCGGGAGTTCCAGCTCATCAAGGAGCAGCTCGAGCCCGGGTCGCGGACATTCCTGGTCAAGCAAGCTCACCACAGCGTGGTGTGCCGCCTCGATCTCAAGGGCTTCGACGCCGAGCTCGCTGTGATCTCCGGCCGAGCGGCCAAGGTGGCTCAGATGAGCGAGCTGATTGCCGCGCACGGTCCTCTGCCCGATGCCTGGCTGCCGGCATTCATGGCGGCGAATACCGACGAACGAGAATCATCCAAGCAGGCGGGGTAGCGGTCATGACCAGAATCCGGTGGGTATCGATGTGCTTGATCCTCTGCGTCGCGGTCGTGCCGGCTGCGCGCGCGCAATGGGCCGTCATCGACGTCGGGGCGATCGCGCAACTCATACAGGAGGTGCAGACCCTGCGCCAGCAGCTCCTTACCGCACAAGCTCAGCTCAATCAGGCACAGGCCGCGCTCGCTACCACGACGGGCAATCGGGGCATGCAGCTGCTGCTCAGCGGCACCAATCGCAATTACTTGCCGACGAGCGCCGCGCAGTTGACCGCCGCCTCGCAGGGAGCGGGCGCCTATTCCGGCCTCGCCTCCGGTGTCCAGGCTTCCATGAGCTCGAATGCCGTCATGTCGCCTTCACAGCTGGCGGCGCTTCCGCCGCCGGCCCAGCAGCAGGTCATTGCCGATCGACAAGGCATTGCGCTCCGTCAAGCCGTGGCCGCACAGGCGCTGTCGAACTCGAGCGCCCGCTTCGCTGCGATCCAGAGCCTGATCGCGGCGATCCCGAGCGCGGGAGATCAGAAAGGAATCCTCGATCTGCAAGCACGCATCAACGCCGAGCTTGGCATGCTGCAGAACGAGCAGACCAAGCTGCAAGTGCTCGCCCAGGCCACCGAGGCCATGTCCGCGGTGAACGCGCAGCGCGAGCGCGAGCAGGTCATCGTCGGTCAAGGTCAATTCGCGACCCGCTTTCAGCCGACGCCGTGAACGTCATGGGATTTTTCGCGACGTTCTGGAGCTGGCTGAATGGTCAGCTGGCGACCTACATCGGGAACAACACCGCGCGTCTCGCGGGGGTGCTCGAGCCCACGGTAGTCACGCTTGCCGTGCTGTACGTGATGGTCTGGGGGTACTTGCAACTCACGGGCCAAATCGAGGAGCCATTCGTCACAGGCGTCAAGCGAATTGTGATGCTGGCCGTCGTCTTGGGCGTCGCCTTGAACCTGTGGTTGTACAACACGGTGATCGTGGACACGTTCTACAACGCACCGGCGCAGCTCGCGGCGGCCGTCGTCGGCGCAGGCGATCCGGTCGGCACCATCGACGCCATCTGGGAGAGCGGAGGGACCGTCGCCGGCAACCTTTGGACGAAGGGACACGTGTATAGCAGCAGCATGGGGTTCTTGTTGGCGGCCGCGGTCGTCTGGTGCCTGATCGGATTGCTTTGCGTGTACGCCATGTTCTTGATCGCTCTCTCGAACATCGCGCTTGCCGTGTTGCTTGCGCTCGGGCCGCTTTTCATCGTGATGCTGTTCTTCGACTCCACCCGCAGGCTTTTCTCGGCATGGATCGCGCAGCTCGCAAACTACGCGCTCGTGACCATTCTCACGGTAATGATGGCCGCCTTATTGCTGCAGGTGGTTCAATCCTATGCAGCGCAGACCGCGGCACGCGGCAGCGCGATTTTCACCGTGGATGCGCTGCATATGATGCTGATCGCGGGCTTGGTGCTGCTGATCCTGCGGCAGGTCATGCCCATCGCCTCGAGCGTTGCGGGCGGAGCGGCATTGAACTCGTTCGGTATTGTGAGCCGTACTCTGACCTCGAGTTGGCGGCGAGGAGTCGCGGTCGCCGGTCCGGTCGCGAAATACGCCGCTCCCAGGGTGGTGCGTGCCGTTGCCGCCACCCCGACGTACGCACGCCGCGCCGCCACCGCCGGCGCTCGCGCGGGGCAAACCGCTTATCGCCGAGCAAGTGCCGGCATTCAAGCGCTCACCCAGCGGAGGCCCCGTCCGTGAACACCGAGAACAAGCACACACCTATCCGGGAGGGCGTCATGCGACTCGTTTGCCTTCGTTCAATTCCGCTGGCCTTCATTTTGCTGGGCGGCTGCGCCACGCACCGTCTTCGTTGCGACGCTCATCTCACGCCGATCAATGCACCGGAGCCGCCTTCCTCGACGACTGACGTCAAGCAGTCCGAGAGAAGCTCGCCGTGAGCATCGAGCCCGAGCTTCAGGCCTACTTCCAGGAATCCCAGTCTTGGGAGGCCGATCGAGCTGCGCAGCAGCGTCACAGCGCGCGCATTGCGTGGTGGGTTGCCGGCGCGGGATGGACTTGCGCGGTGTGCGGCGCGCTCGCGCTCGTGATCCTGATGCCGCTGAAGCGCGTCGATCCGTTCGTGGTGCGCGTCGACAACACCACGGGCGTCGTCGATGTGGTGCCGGCGTATGACGGTCGGGCGACGCCGCAAGAGGCCGTGACTCGCTACTTTCTTACGCACTATGTGACGGTCTGCGAGCGGTTCAATTTTGCTACCGCCGAGAGCGATTACGAGGAATGCGGCGCCTTTCATTCTCCGCAACGCAATCAGGCTTGGTATGCGATGTGGATCGCCACCAACCCGGATTCTCCGCTCAACGTCCACAAGGACGGCAGCACCGTGACCGTGCAGGTCAAGGCAGTGAGTTTCTTTACCCGCGCGAGTGGTCTTGCCGATCTCGCGCAGGTCCGGTACCTCAAGGCGCTTCGAGCCGGTCCCGGCGCCGAGGACAAGTTCAGTCACTGGGTTGCGACCGTGCAATACGCGTACACGCAGCCCGCGAAGGATCCTCGCACGAGGCGCTGGAATCCGCTCGGCTTCAAAGTCATTGAATTCAAGACGGAGCCGGAGGCTCCCGTCGATGGATCGGCCGACAAGGACCATCACCATGACTCTTAGTAACCATCCGCGCGCTGCTTTGAAAATTCTTGCGGTCGCGGCGGCGATGCAAGGCGTACTTCTTTCGGTCGCGCTGCATGCCGAGACGGTGCCGACTCGAGGCGTCGCGGACGGTCGCATTCGCTACGCGCCGTACAACGGCGACGAGGTGTATCGCGTGCGAGGGTTCGTCGGTTACCAGATCGATTTCGAGTTCGAGGCGGGAGAGAGTTTCGTCGGCCTCGGCGCGGGAGACCTGGAGGGGATCTCGTACTTCGGTACGGAGAACCATCTGTTCTTGAAGCCGAAGGCGGCAAAAGTGGCCACCAACCTCACCGTGCTCACCAATCGCCGCCGCTATCAGATCGACTACACGGCCGTGGCGCAGCGTCCGGGACCCAAAGATCCGGAGGTCATGTTCGCGGTACGTTTCACCTATCCCCCGACGCCTGCGCGGACGCAGGCCGAACAGGCGGCCGAGCGCATCGATACGGCGCTCACCGATGCCTCGGCCAAGCGGCCGCGGAATATCGACTACTGGTATTGCGGCAGTCCGACGCTCAAGCCCACCGCCGCATCGGACGACGGGGTGCATACGCGGCTGCGATTCGCCGCCAACGCTGAGCTGCCCGCGATTTTCGTGCGCAACGCCGACGATACCGAGTCGCTGCTCAATTTCAGCATGGATTCCGGCGACGTGGTCGTGCATAGAGTCGCCCGTCATCTCGTCCTCCGCCGCGGCAAGCTCGCCGGATGCGTCGTCAACCAGGGGTTCAGGGGTGCCGGATTGCGACTCGACTCCGGTACCGTCACGCCCGACGTGCAGCGCACCGTGCCGGGAATCGTGCCGTGAACGCTGCGGACTCAGGCCCGGAGGAAGTGGTCGGCGAACGCGCGACGACGCTCGTCACTCGCTCGGCCTCCATGCAATCGCGGTTGAGCAACCTACTGGCCGTATCGCTCATGACCGTGCTCGGGTTGGGCACGCTCATCTGGTATTACGCGAACAACGCCTCGCGCCAGACGCGGATCCGGAGCAACATTCAAAGCACGGCAGCGAATCATGCCGCGGGCGATACCGTGTTGCCGAGCCTCGGTCGCATCGATCCGCCCTCGCCGCCGCCTGGGTTTTCCGCGATTGATGCGCCGCCGCCGATCGACGCGCCGCCGGTGAGTGCGGCCGATCGGGTCGCATTGACCACGACGACGCTCCCTGAGATCCCGCTCGCTGCGAACACGGCAGGCTTCGCGGCCCCGATCCCGCCGACCCCCGAGGAACTCGCGCAGCAGCGTCAGCTCTCGGGCGCGGTGTTCTCGAATGCACAGCCCGGCCCAGGCATCACGCCACCCGAGATCAATGCGGTATCGGGACCTCCGCCCGGGAGCGTATCCGCGGCAGCGGCACCTTCCGGCCAGCTGTCGACGCTGCTGCATGCCGCCCCGACCCCGGCCGCTCGTGCCGAGATGCTGCCTGCACAGCGCCTGCTGCTGCCGAAGGGCGCCTTCATCGATTGCACCCTCGAGACGGCTATCGACTCGACGCTGCCGGGAATGACCACCTGCGTGATGGCGACGGACGTCTTCGGAGTCGACGGCAAGGTGGTGCTGATGGAGCGTGGCACCAAGTTGATCGGTGAGACGCAAGGTCAGGTGCAGCAAGGGCAAGCACGAGTGTTCGTGCTGTGGACCGAAGCCCGTACCCCTGCCGGCGTGGTAGTGCCCCTTGCGTCGCCCGGCGCAGACGAGCTGGGACGTTCGGGGTTGCCCGGCGAGGTGAACCGCCACTTCTGGGAGAGATTCGGCGCCGCCATGCTGATATCGATCGTCGATGGAGCGGTCGAGGCCGCCTCGACAAGAAACGGCGGCGGCACGGTCGTCGTCGACCCGGCGGGATCGCAAAGCGTGATGACCGAGGTGCTCAAAGGGACGGCGAACATTCCCCCGACTGTTGTGAAGAAGAACGGAGATCGGATCCAGGTGCTGGTCGCTAGGGACCTGGATTTCAGATCGGTTTATGAGCTGCGAGCCGTCACGAGCTTCCGCTGACCGGCCGGCCGAGTCGTCGGCCCTCGCGCTGACGATGCGCGCGTTGCGCCCGCTGCTCGCCAACCCCGAGGTCACCGAGCTCTGCATCAACCGGCCCCAGGAAGCCTTCGTCGAGTTGCGCAGCGGATGGCAACGGCACGCGCTGCCTTACGCCGATTTCGAATGGTGCAGCCGACTCGCAAAGCTCGTGGCCAACTCGACCCAGCAGCGCGTCGACTCCACGGCGCCGCTCTTGTCGGCATCGCTGCCGACCGGCGAGCGCGTGCAGGTGGTGCTGCCACCCGCCACCTCGCCGGGATGCGTTGCCATTGCGATCCGCCGACCCGCCGATGCGGTGTGGAGCATCGATGAGCTGGAGCAACGCGGCATCTTCCGGCGTGCGCGCCGCGCCGCCGACAGGCTGGACGACACCGAGAAGGAACTGCTGCGGTTGCTTGCGGTTGGAGATTACGCCGCTTTCATGCGCGCGGCGGTCGCGGCTCGCAAGAATATCCTCGTCTCAGGCCCCACGGGATCGGGAAAGACCACATGGACCAAGGCGCTCATTCGCGAAATATCGCCGGACGAGCGGCTGATCACCATCGAAGACGCCCAGGAACTCGTGCTCGACCGCCATCCGAACCACGTGCGCCTGTTTTATTCTAAGGACGACCAGGGAGTCGCGAGAGTGACTCCGAAGCAGCTCCTCGATTGTTGCTTGCGTATGAAGCCGGACCGGATCCTGTTGGCCGAGCTGCGCTCCGAGGAAGCCTTCGACTACTTGCGCAACGTCAACTCCGGCCACCCCGGTTCTATCACGAGCATACACGCCGCGAGCGCCGATCTCGCCTTCGAGCAATTGGTGCTGCTCGTGAAGCAGAACCCGGGCGGCCGCGAGCTCGCACGCGAGGACATCAAGAGTCTCCTGTATCTCTTGATCGACGTCGTGATCCAGTTCGGTGTCGAGGCGCACGAACGCTTCATCAAGGAGATCTGGTACGAGCCCGAACGCAAGCGTCGCATCGTCGGCGGGGAGAGATGATGCTCGGCGAATCGCTCCTGCACGGCTGGCCGGGCGTTCTCTTCGCGTACGCGGCCGTCCAGGTGCCGATGGTCGCGGGTCTCGTGCGGGCAGGCGGCGCCTGGCATCGATACATTGCCTCGCCGCTCGTGGCCGCTCCCCTCGCGGCGTTGGTCGGAGGTGCGATGAGCATCTCGACGCCGCTGCTTTCGTACCTGGGCAGCGTACGGGGCGTGGCCGAATTCGCGCTCGGGACCTCCATGAGCGCCCTTCTGGGTTACGCGGGCGGCCGTACATTGGCAAGCGATGCTCCTCCCGGCGATTCGCACCGGCGTGGGGCGGTCGTCGCGGAGCGGCCCGCGGGCGTCGTGCGGCAGTCGGGTCCGCCGTCTCTCGCGATCACGGTGGCCGGGCGCGCCGTGGCTCTCGAGGACGAGGCCAAGCATTTCAAGCTCATCGGGACTACCGGCACCGGCAAGAGCACGGCCATCCGGGAGATACTGAGTGCCGCGCTGGCGCGCGGCGATCGCGCGGTCATCGCCGATCCCGATGGCGGTTATCTGCGTCGCTTTTTCGATGCGGAGCGCGGCGACACCATACTCAATCCCTTCGACGAGCGGTCCGTGAAGTGGGATTTGTTCTCGGAAATCAAGACGCCCTACGACGTCGAGCAGATGGCTCGCTCACTCATTCCGGATCATGAAGGCTCGGATCGCAGCTGGCGAACGTATGCGCGCACCTTCTTAGGTGCGGTCACTCGTCAGGCGCATGAAGCCGGTGTGACCGATACGGCAGAGCTCTACCGGCTCATGATGGTGGCCGATCGGACGGAGCTGCGCACGCTGGTAAGGGGTACCCCCGCACAGCCGTTTCTCGAAGAGCACAACGCCAAGATGTTCGACTCGATCCGCTCCGTCACGAGCGCGGCGATCGGCCCCCTCGAATACATTGCCCGGCAAAAGGGCGCGGGCTTTTCGATCCGCTCCTGGGTCGCCGACGATCGCCGTGGCGTGCTCTTCATGCCCTACAGCGCCGGACAGATCGCCGCATTGCGCTCGACGATCTCCGCCTGGATGCGCCTTGCAATCTTCGAGGTCATGGATCCGCGCGAACCCTCGGCCCAGGATCGCGCCCGATCCCCGCGACGGCTCTGGTTCGTGGTGGATGAGCTCGATGCGCTCGGACAGATCGATGGACTGAAGGACGCGCTCGCCCGCCTGCGAAAGTTCGGAGGCCGGTGCGTACTGGGTTTTCAGTCGATCGCGCAAGTCTCAAGTACCTACGGGCAAGGCGACGCGCACACGATCGTCGAAAACTGCGGCAATACGCTCATCCTTCGCTGCTCCGCGAGCGAGGGCGGTGGGACCGCGCGCTTCGCTTCGCAGCTCGTCGGCGAGCGCGAGGTCCTCCGGACCAGCATTTCGAGAAGTCGCCGCGCAACGGAGTTCATCGGCACGACATCCCGAAGCGAGCACGTGAACACGGAGCACGCGCTCCTGGCCTCGCAGATCGAGCAGCTCCCGGACCTCACCGGATATCTGAAGTACGCCTCGGAACCGACCTGGCAACGCGTGCAGTTAGACGCTCGCGCGGCCTGGGCGGACGTCCGCCGCGCCGATGCCGGTACCGATACCAGCGCCCGCGCCGCTCGAACGCTGAGCGCCCCAGCGCGATCTCACGAGGGGCATGGCCATGAGTGAGCGTGCCGGTACCGTTGACGAGACGACGATGAAGTTCGATCTTCTCATGGAAAGCGCCCAGGCGCATCAGAAAATGGCGGAGTGCCACCTCGAGAAGCTGCGTGCGCACACGCAGGATCTCGACGGCGTGGTGCGCGAGGAAATTCGTCGCACGCTCGTCGAGGAGCTCGATGAACTGACCGCCGAGAGTCGGCGCGCGGCGCAAGCGCTCAAGGGAATGAAGCGTGCCGCGCACCTGCGGGGCCTGGTCTTTAGCGTCTCGACCGTCCTCTTGTCGGCGGCCATCCCGAGCGGACTCGCTTACTGGCTGCTGCCATCCCCCTCGCAGATCGAGGCGCTGCGGGCGCGACGGGATGAGCTCCAGACGAGCGTCGCGCGTCTCGACCAGAGTGGCGCCCGCATCGATTGGCGGCATTGCGGCGAGCGAGCGCGGCTGTGCGTTCGCGTCGACCGCAGCGCGCCGATTTACGGCGACAAAGCGGACTATTTCGTCGTCAAGGGCTATTGAGTGATGCACTGGGCGACCGCGATCTTCGACAAGGATGCCGTGCCCGTCGCGGCCGCCATTGCGCTCGGCATCGTCGTTTTCACGCGCGTGTTGAACGGACGCCCGGCCGAAGTACACAAGCGCGGCGTGCGGGTCCGAGAGGGCGCGACGGCGCGGCGCCGCGCGCGGCGCGCAACTCGATTGCCCTGCGGCGGAGACCGGGCAGGACAGCTATCGTTCGCCGGCGTCGCCGTGCTCCTGCGCGATGAGACCAAGCACTTCAAAGTTCTGGGTACCACGGGAACAGGAAAGTCCACCGCGATCGGCGAGCTCTTGGCCACGGCGCTCGAGCGCGGCGACCGCGCCGTATTCGCCGATCCCGACGGTGGTTATTGCAGTCGATTTTTCGATCGCTACCGCGGCGACGTGGTGCTGAACCCGTTCGAGCCGTACTCCCTCAAATGGGATCCGTTTGCGGAAATTCGCAATGCCTACGACATCGAGCAACTCGCGGGCAGCCTCATTCCGGATACGCACGACCGGACGGCCGGCGAATGGCGCGGCTATGCGCGGACGTTCCTGGGCGCCGTGCTGCGCAGCTGCCGCAGCTCGAATCGGGCGGACTGCGCGGAGTTATGGCGGCTCGTGTCCGAGGCGTCGCCGGAAGAGCTGAGACTCGTGGTCGCCGGCACGCCGGCGCAGCCGTTCCTCGATCCGGAAAATGCACGCATGTTCGGCTCGATCCGCTCGGTGGGCGTCTCGGCGCTCGCCGCGCTGGAGCACGTCGCCAGGCTACGAGCGGCTCCCTTCGCGGTGAGCCGTTGGATCAGAGGACCCTCGGCGGGTTCTCTGTTCATTCCTTACAGGGCCGGTCAAATACAGGCCCTCAGGTCGATCATTGCGACGTGGATGCGCCTCGCCATCTTCGAGGCGATGCATGGCGAGGAGGGCGCCGACCAGCGTCTTTGGTTCGTGATCGACGAGCTGGACGCGCTCGGCACCATCGACGGGCTCAAGGACGCGCTCGCCCGCCTGCGAAAGTTCGGAGGCCGGTGCGTACTGGGTTTTCAGTCGATCGCGCAAGTCTCCAGCACCTACGGGCAAGGCGACGCGCATACGATCGTCGAAAACTGCGGCAATACGCTGATCTTGCGGTGCTCCGCAAGCGAGCATGGCGGTACGTCGCAATTCGCCTCGCGCCTGATCGGCGAGCGCGAGGTATTGAGGAGACAAATCTCCCGCGGCAGCGATCGCGAGGGCTTGTTCGCACGCCGCGGTGCCCGACGCTCGAAGAACACGAGTGAGCAGCGCGTGACCGAAACCGCGGTGATGTCCTCCGAGATCGAGGGACTGCCGGATTTCTGCGGTTATCTGAAAGTGGCTTCGGCGAGCGAGTGGCTCAAGGTCTCCTTCGAGCGGTCGCGATCATCTGACAGGAGTGGCATGCATGGTCGACTCAGACTCGAAAGCAAACATCAACGTCCGCTCCGGTAGCTACTGGATCGCCCACGCGACGGGGGAGTGCGATCGCTGCCGCGCCGAGACACGGTTCGTCGCCCTCGCTCTGCCGCCGCACCATCAGTCACTCGAGCTCGACTGGGATATCGAAGCGCATGAATTGGTCGACTATAACTGGGAGACCGCAGAATGGAGCGCCTTCCTTTTTTACGTGGAGTATTTGCCCGAGAAAGTTCGCCGGCGTCTGCAGGCCGTATCAAAAGGCTACCGATTCGCATTCAGCGAGCGTACCCAAGGATCGTACTGGGCGAACCATTGCGCGACTTGCGGCGCATCGATCGAGGACCACGACCTCTTCTGCGAGCCCGGCGGCGCCTTTCTACCGACGACCCCGGAGAGCGCTGCCGGCGTGACCTTCGAGCACGTCGACGAAGCGCTGCAGGCCGGCGCAGTCGGTTACGCGTGCGACCCACAATTCCTCGGTTCGATGGTCGGAAGCTGAGCGGCCATGGCGTTCTATTTCCTCAATATGCAAACCTTCAGCCGCTCCCACGGCAGCAGCGCGCCGAGCCTCGCGGCGTATCGCGCGGGCGAGCGCATTCGCGACGAACGCACGAGACGCACGTACGATCACACGGATCGGCAGGGCGTCATGTACAAGGAAATCCTGCTCCCGGCTCGGTTCGCCGGCGCGGACATGAGCTGGGCGACCGACCGTTCCGCTCTTTGGAACGCCGCGGAGATTGCCGAGAAGCGTAAGGATTCTCGAGTCGCCCGAGAGTATCTGATCGCTCTGCCCAGCGAGCTCACTCACTCCGAGCGGGTCAACGTGGTGCGCGGCTTCGCGCAGGAGCTCGCGGAGCGCTACGGATTCGCCGTCGACGTGGCGCTCCACGCTCCCCGGAATTTCCGAGGAAGCGATCCCCGGAACTTCCATGCGCATCTGCTGGCCACGACTCGCGAGGTGTCCCGCGAGGGTTTGGGAAGAAAAACGACGTTCGATCTCAGTGACCAGAGTCGGCGAGAGCTCGGGCTGGGGCCGGGCGTCAGGGAACTCTTGTATGCGCGGCAGCGCTGGGCGGAGGCGGCGAACATGGCGCTCGAGTCGGCGCACGTCGATGCGCGGATCGACCATCGCAGTCTCGCGGCGCGGGGCATCACTCGCGAGCCCAAGCTGTGGATTCCGCGCATCCCGTACGAGATTGAGCGGCGCGGCGGCCGCAGCGTCGTCGCCGAACAGATTCGCGAGAATCACCGTGCGCGCCACGAGCCACGCCACGAGCCGCAACGCACGGCGCCCGAGTGCCGCAGCCCGGAACGAGACCGCAATCGCGCACGCAGCGAGGATATCGCTCGCCAGTCGGTCGAGAACTGGCGGCAATATCGACGCGAGAGGCTGAAGTCTGGCGAGAGGGAGCCGTCGGCGGAGGACTCGGCCCGGAAGTGGGCACGGTATCGACGTGACGTGCTCGAGCTTGGCGAGGCCCGCGCTGCCGAAATTCACCTGCGGCGGACCCCCGCCGCCAGCTACGACCGGGACTACGATTTCGGCCTATGAGCGCTCCGGAACCGGCGATGCGGTCGCTGGAGTTCGCGTCCTGCTATGTCTACGCGCCGTGCGGCGCATGCGAAGTCTCGGCGAGGTCCCGTTCGCTCCGCGCGATGATCAAGGCTGCCGAGCCGGCTCTCGTGCCGCTCTACGCCCGCTGCGTGATGCGCCAGGCGCACCTCATGCCGAGCCTCGCGGAGTTCTTTCGCGCAATAGACGTGCTGATTCCGATCCCGGCCAGCGCGCCGAGCCGCGGCAATCGAGACTACTTGCCAGATCGCCTCGCCGACGCGTTCGTCGCCGAAGGACTCGCGATCAGTGCCTGGAAGGGCCTGCGCAGAGTGCGTGCTGTGGCCAAGTCGGCGACCGCAGCGCCCGGACGGCGGCCGACGGTGCTGGCCCATTACGACTCCTTGAGCGTCGTGCCCGGCTCCGATCTGCCGGATGATGCGCGTCTGCTCCTGATCGACGATGTCGTGACCAAGGGCAGAACGCTGCTCGCGGCTGCGATGCGGCTGCACGAGGCCTTCCCCCAAGCGCGCATCTCCGCCTTTGCGCTGCTGCGCACCTTGGGATTCAAGGACCATCTCGAGGGGCTGTTGGAGCCTTGCGTCGGCCGGATCGGCTGGCGCTGCGGGGATGCGCACCGAAATCCTTGACCCTCATTCAAACCATTCAGCCTCCGCTTGCCTCTAACGTTGCAATGGTCGATTTAGCGGGGAGTATGGTGGGGACACTCCAGTATCGGCGAATCCCGGATGTGAGCGATTCCGACACCGAGGCGGCGATAGCGGCGGCCGTGCGCGGCGACCTCGCCGCGTTCGAGACCATTTACCGGCAATTCGCGCCCCGAGTCTACGGTCTGTGCTTGCGGCTCACCGGTCAGCGGGAGGCCGCCGAAGACTGCACCCAGGAGTCCTTCGTGGCGGCCTGGCGCGCGCTCGGGCGCTTCGAGCAGCGGAGTCTGTTCTCCACCTGGCTGCAGCGGATCGCGATTCGCACCGTGCTCGCCCGCCGCCGGGGGCTGCGTGCGAGCCGCGAGGTCGCTGAGCCGGCCGAGGGCCTGCCCGATGTGCCGGACTCAGGGAATGCGTTACCGCCGATCGATCTCGAGCGTGCCATTGCGGCGCTGCCGGCCGGCGCACGCGATGTTCTGGTCCTGGTCGGCGTCTACGGCTACAGCCACGGCGAGGCGGCGGGCGCCCTCGGCTTGGCGGAAGGGACTTGCAAGGCTCAATTGCACCGCGCGCGAGCAATGCTGAGCGCCGCGCTCGGCTTGGAGGAGGCATGAAAGACCATACCGGGGAATCTCTCGATGCGCGGCTTGGTAAGCTGCCGCGAGACATCGTCCCGCCCCGATATCTGTGGCCCTCGATCGAGCGCGAGATCGAGAGGCAGCCGCTGCGGGCCCCGCAGATGGTGGTCGCGGCCGCCGCCGCCATCGCCGCGCTGATGATCGCGGGCGCCGTCGTCTGGGCAGTGCTGCACGGCCGGCTTGCGACGCCCGCGGCCGGCGCGCCGAGTATCGCGATGAGTCTCGATGAGCCGCACGATGCCGGCTATCTCGCCGCCCGCGCCGACCTTCTCGACACCTTCAAGCAGCGGCTTGCCATGCTGGATCCCGCCACCCGCGCCAAGATCGAGGCGAACCTCGCCGTGATTCACAAGGCGCGCGACGAGATTCGCAGGTCGCTCGCGGAGGATCCCGAGAGTCCGGTGCTCGAGCAACTGCTCGAGAGCGCCTGGCACGACGAGTTCGATCTGTACGACGACGTGATAAGGACCACACAACCTACCCTGGCGAGAATTTGACAATGAGAACTACACAGACGCGATACCTGCCTCTATTCGCCGCCGCGGCCCTCGCCGCGATCGTCACGCTTCCCGGGATCCTGCATGCGGATGAACCGTTCCGCGAGTCGCGCGACGCCGATCCGCAGGGCATGGTGGAGATCATCGGGGTCACCGACTCCGTCGACGTGAGCGGCTGGGATCAGCCGCGCGTGGAGCTCACCGCGCAGGGGGACGTGGGCGATCGAATACATTTCAGCGCCCGCGAGGGACGTACGGTCATCGATGTGCGGCCCGGCGGCGGCAAGCCGCAGCTCTCCATCCACGTGCCCTCGAAAAGCACGCTCTCGATCACGCTCGTGAACGGCAACATCAGCGTCCACGGCGTCGCCGGCGATGCGAACCTGCGCTCGGTGAGCGGCAATATCGGCGGCGACGTGGGCGGTAATCTGCGCGTCAACACCGCCACCGGAACTATCCACATCGCCGCGCCGGGCGCCAAGATGATCGAGGCGAAGACCATCGACGGCGATATTCATCTCACCGGCTCGCCGAGCGAGGTCGAAGTCGTCACCGTCAGCGGTAACGTCAAGCTGGAGCTCGGCGCCTTGAGCCGCGGCCGATTCAAGTCCATCTCGGGCAACGTGGCCGCCGCCCTGTCGCTCGCGCCGGACGCCGATCTGGACGGCGAATCGGTCAGCGGCAACCTGCGCTTCGATTTCCCGACCGCCCCCGCGGCGCAGTTCGACCTCCAGTCCTTCAGCGGTACGATCGACAATTGCTTCGGCCCCAAGCCCGAGCGCGCCCATTACGGTCCCGGCTCGCGGCTCGAGTTCAAGTCCGGCGACGGCGGCGCTCACGTGCGCATCGAGACCAAAAGCGGGGACGTGCACCTCTGCGCGGGGCGCTAGCAAACACATCGCCGCAGCGCCGGCCGCTCCGGCGCGAGAGTCGTGTCGGGCTTGCGTCGCGCTTCGAGGCGGCTCTCGAGCGCGCCGACGGTTCGGTTGCCGCTCACTGCATTCACGAGCTGTGGATGCGCGGCGAAATGGCCATTAATATCGAGACCGCGCTCGAGCGGCTGTGGCGGTGTGCCGCTGCCTCCATTCCGGAGTGGCTGCCGATGCGCTATGTGGACTGGTTGCCGCGCGCCTATGACATTGCGCTCGGCTTCCATGCTCCGGACAAGGGACGGTCGAACATCTATCTGGTTCTGCTCGACTATCGCGACCAGCGCGAGGAAGCGTACGGCGTGTACGTAGGCATGAGCACTTATTCCCCGGCCGAGCGCTTTGATCAGCACAAGGCGGGAATTCGCGCGGCCGGAAGCGTTCTGAAGAGAGGCCTGGAGGTACTCACGGGTCCCTCTCTACATCTCCAGTCGATCAAGAGGAGAGAGGCCGCGCGCATCGAAGTGGAGCTCGCGCAGCGCCTCGCCGCGGAAGGGTTGAGAGTGACAGGTGGACACTAGCGGCGAGGATATGCGCATGCAGAGTCATGATGCGCACGTCATTTCGGCCCGGAATTGAGCTCAGATTTTAGAATCCTTTGAAATCAGAGTGGTTTAGACGAGAATTCGCCGATGGCCGCCGGGCACAGGGCGGGCCGCTGGTTGAAAAAACTTCAATAACTACGGGGGAACACACATGTCCTTATCGAGCAGAGTGGGTCTGGCTTGGGCGGCGGTCTTGATGAGCTTGGTGGGCTGCTCGCCGCAGTCCAAGGCACCGGCGCCGCGGCTGCTGGCGCAGGCGAGCCAGCAATGGAAGCAGACCGCCGATGGCTTCGTGCAGAGCTACTTCGCCGCGCAGCCCTTCTTCGCCGCGCAACAGGGCAAGCATGAGTACGACGGCCAGCTCCCCGATGTGAGCGCACACGGCATCAAGCGTGAGATCGCCCGGCTGCACGATCAGCGCGATCAGCTCAACGCCGTCGATCCCACCCAGCTCGAGCCCCAGGAGCGATTTGACCGCGCCTATCTTCTGAACGTCGTGGATCGCGATCTCTACTACCTGGAGAAGACGCACTTCCCCTCCACCAACCCCTACTGGTACCTGGGGTACATCGATCCCGACATGTACTTGAGCCGCAACTATGCGCCCCTCAACGTGCGCATGAAGGCGTACATCAAGTACGCCCGCGGCATTCCGAAGATGGCGAGCGACATTCAGGCGAACCTCGCGGGCCCCTTGCCCAAGACCTACGTCGAGCTCGGCATCGCGGTGTTCGGCGGCTTGGTGGACTTCTACAAGAAGGACGTCGCGGCCGTGTTCGCCTCGGTCAACGAACCGGCCATGCAGAAGGACCTGACGGAGGCGGACAATAACGCCGCCGTCGCGATGTCGAACCTGTCCATTCATCTGACGGAGCTGCGCAAGACCGCGACGGACAATTTTGCGCTGGGCAAGGATCTGTATGCGCAGATGGTGAAGGATACCGAACAGGTGGACCTGCCGATCGAGCAGATCGAAGCCGCGGGCCGCGCCGACCTCGAGCGCAACACCGCCGCGCTCAAGGCGGAGTGCGCGAATTACCTGCCGAAGGGCACGCTCGCCGCCTGCGTCGCGAAGGTGTCGGCGAAGAAGCCGGCAGAAGGGACACTCGATGCGGCGCGCCGGCAGCTCGTCATGCTGCGCGAGTTCGTGCAGAAAAATAATGTCGTCAGCATTCCAAACGACGACCAGGCACTGGTCGCCGAGGCCCCGCCCTACAACCGCAATAACGCGGCCTTCATTCAGGTGCCGGGCCCCTACGACAAAGGCGTGGCGGCGACCTACAACATCGCCCCGCCGGATCCGAAGTGGTCCAAGGCCGAGCAGCTCCAGTACATACCGAGCGAGGCGACGCTCCTGTTTACCTCGGTGCACGAGGTCTGGCCGGGGCATTTCCTGCAGTTCCTGCATTCGAACTCCAACCCGGACAAGCTCGAGGCGCTCTGGGTGGGCTATGCCTTCGCGGAGGGCTGGGCCCACTATTGCGAGGAAATGATGATCGAGGAGGGCCTTGGCCGGGGCGATCCCGAGCTCCACATCGGCCAGATCATGGATGCGTTGCTGCGAGACGTGCGCTTGCTCTCCTCGATCGGCCTGCACACCGAAAGCTGGACGGTTGCGCAATCGGAGAAGATGTTCCGCGAGCAGGCGTTCCAGGATCCCGGCAACGCGCGCCAGCAGGCCGCACGCGGCACCTACGATCCGGCATATCTCAACTACACGCTGGGCAAGCTCATGATTCGCAAGCTCCGTGCGGACTGGGTGGCGAAGATGGAGAGTGGCGGCGCAGCCGCGCAGACGGCCTCCACGGCACCCCCCGCGTCGGCGCCGGCCTCCGCTGCGACGGCCGGGGCTGCGATGACGGGTCCCGCCATGGCCGGCCCCGCGATGACAGGGCCTTCCATGACCGGCACGTCAGCCGGCGAGGGCCAGGCGCTGTGGCACGACTTTCACGACAAGTTCCTCTCCTATGGCGGGCCGCCCATTCCCATGGTGCGCAAGGAGATGATGGGCGAGGCCGGAACGCTGCTGTAAGTAACGCATCGCAAGTGACGCGCGGCGGCGGCTCGAATGCGAATGAGCCGCCGTCAGCGCGCGAGACCGGCGAGAAGTCCGCTGTCGAGCCAAGTCGCGATCAGCGAGGCAGCGCGCAGCGGCACCTCGTCTTCGGGCAGGCGCGCCGCGAGCGCAGCGCAGATTTGAGCGAAGTTACGCCCCTCGAGCGCGGCGTCGAGCGCGATGACTTCCACCGAATCGAGTGAGCGAAAGTAGTTCTCGAGATTCTGCCGCCAGATGAGCCACTCGACGGGTTCGGCCGAGCGCTCGGGCGTGGGGGGTGCTTCCTCCGCGGACACGGCCTTCCAGGCCGCTGCGGCATTCCACTCGAACGCGAGACGGCGTACCGAGGGGTGAAAGCGGAACGTGAGACTCCCCCACTCGGCGGGCTCGACGTTGGCGAGAGCGGCGCGGCCGAGGACGCTCTCGTCGGCGGAGTCGAACGCCTCGGCCAGGCACCACTCGAAGGCGGCGATCTCCGCGAGGATCGGCTGCTCGGCGAAGGGTGGCTCCACTCGCAGAAACGCCGCTACCTCTTGGCCATACCAGCGGATCGAGCGATGCACGGAGGGGTAGGCGCGAACGAACGCGGCGGCGAGCGCCTCGAAATCCTCATCGCCCAAGATCCGATGCAGCACGGGGTAGTGATCGCGGAGCGCCTCGATCAGTCGCGCCGCATAGGCGTGGCGATAGATGTGCAGTCGCGCCTCTTTCGCAAGAGGTGGCGTCTCGGCGATGCACGCCTCGATCCTACTCTCCTCGCCCAGGAGCCCGCGCTGCATCTCGCGCTGTAATTGGCGCAGCTCCATCATGCCGCCTCGAGTGCGTGGCCGGAGGCGATCGCGCGCGCCACGTCGAGCTCCGCGACCAGCTCGGCCAGCGGCGGGATGTTGTCGTCGCGCTCGATCATCGTGGGCACGGGACCGAAGTGTGCGAGCGCCTCACGGTAAAGGTTCCATACGGGCGCGACGATCGGATGATCGTGGGTGTCGATCAGGTGATCGCCCATGTCGCTGTGGCCGGCCAGATGAAACTGGCGCACACGCTCTTTGGGCACGGCTCGCAGGTACCGCAACGCATCGAACCCGTGGTTCACAGCACTCACGTAAATGTTGTTGATGTCCAGCAGGATGGCACAATCGGCGCGGCGGGCGACCTCGCCGAGGAACTCCCACTCGGTCATCTCGGAGGAGCGGTACGTCAGGTAGCTCGAGACGTTCTCGAGCAATATCTGCCGGCCGAGCAGGTCTTGCACTTCGCCCACCCGCGCGACCACGCAGGCGAGCGCCTCCTCGGTGTACGGCAAGGGCAACAGATCGTGAACGTTGCGTCCCTCGACACCGGTCCAGCACAAATGATCGGAGATCCAGGCGGGCTCGATGCGGCGCGCGAGCTCGCGCACGTCAGCGAGATATTGCCGATCGATCGGATCGGTGCTGCCGATGGACAGCGACACGCCGTGCATGACTAAGGGAAAGCGGCCGCGGAGGCGCTCGAGGTAATCGAGCGGTTTGCCGCCCGGCACGAGATAGTTCTCGGTGATGATCTCGAGCCAGTCGATGGGATGAGATTCGCCGAGAATGGCCGCATAATGAGAGGGCCTGAGTCCCAGCCCGAAACCCTTGATTTTCATAACAAAAACAGGCCGGGATCGCGCGCCCTTGACGCTGCGCGGCGACCCCTTTTCTGTCAGATCGGCTTAACCGCCGGACTTTGCCTTGGCCTTGGCGGCGTCGCAGTCCGCCTTGGACATCGACATCCAGCCCTGGCCCTTGCAGCTGTTTTGACCCTTGCAGCTGTTCTTGGCGGACTTGCACTCCGACGTGCCCTTGCAAGAGTTCACGCCCGTACATTTGACGGTGCCGGTATCCGCCGCCACCGAGACTCCCGCCAGCCCAGACGTAAACAACATCGCGGCCGCAACCGCCAACGCCGCACTCGATACTCTGTTGATCTGCATGTTTGTTCCCCGGTTGTAATTGATCGCAGCGAAATTACTGCTCCCCGAGTAAGACCCGGCGAGCGCGCCGATTATTACGCAAAACGCCTAAGCTGATGTCCATTTTTTATATCGTTACAGGCGCATCCGCGCGAGCAGCCGCACCGAAGGTCGGTTGTTTTGCGGCCGCTGCACTGGAATAGCGTGGATACCCCCAACCGATAATCCCGTCGGCGCTCACCGGGACAGGTTTTTTCGGCAATGAAACGCCTACCCCGCGGCTGCCCGACGCCATTAGATCAGGCTATCCGGCGCCGGGGCAGATGCGCTTCATGGGGCGGGCGCTGGTGAGGTGCCGGCGGTCGAGGGTATACTTTGGGTTATTATCTACAGCTACGGCGGCGAGGTTCAGCTGGGCGAATTCTCGGTTTTTATGCATGGACTGTGGTTTGGTTTGTCCTTGTTGCTAGCCGGGATCGCGACGGCCGATGAGCTGTCGGCACGATCCTGTACGAGCATAGAGGACAAGATGGCGCGCCTCGCGTGTTACGATGCGGCGCTTGGCGTGAACACGGCTCCGGTTCCGCGTTCCGCGACGTCCGAGGCTGCACCGAACGGGTCGCAAACCGCGCCCGCAGCGTCGCCACCGGCGGTATCGAAGACACCGGGAGATGCGTTCGGCGACACCGGAAATCTGATAGGCACCCAGAAGCCTGTCCTACCGAAGCGATTGATTGCGACGGTCCTGAACGCCGTGCCGGTAGGTCAAGGATTGTACCGGCTGACCTTGGACAACGGGCAGATCTGGCAAACAACGCAAGCGGATTGGGCAGTGGACTTCGATTCCCACAACAGCGTCACTATTTCCCGCATGATGTTCGGCAATTACCTGATTTCCCGCACCGGTCAAGGGCGTACCGTCTCGGTCAAGCGACTTCAGTAGTTAAAATATGCTCGATATTCCCGGGGCGTCCTATCTGGACAAAGACTCGTTGGTTGGAGGATGTGTCCGGCTTCCGCTTCAGATCGACGGCCGGCGCTTGCTCGAGGAAGTGGTACGGTTGCCAACCTCTCTATGGGGGACGCCCGGTGGGCGAGTCGGGGTGCACAATAAGTCGGAAGCGATTTTCTTGCGCGGGTTCGCACCCGCCGAGGGCGAATTGCCGGTAGAGGATCGCCCGGTTCTCGAGCGGCTGCCTTACGCGCGGTTCATCATCGAGAGCGTGATTCCCGCGCCGCCGATGCGCTGTTTACTGGCGCGCCTACCGGCGGGCGGGGTCATAGCGCGCCACATCGATAAAGCGCCTTATTTCAGTAAGACGCTGCGTGTTCACATCCCCGTTGAAACCAATGAATCGGTTTTCATGGTCTCGGGCGGCCTTTGCCATTCGATGCAGATCGGCGAAGTTTGGCTGTTGAACAACAGCGCAAGCCACGCAGTCTGGAATGCACATCCCTCTCGATCCCGCACGCATCTGATTTGCGATTTTCTACCTTCTCCGGCGCTACTCGAACTGCTGGCTCGCGCGGAGCGGTACCTCGGTTTCCAGCGCGCCGATGTCGAGGAGCACACGCGGATACAGAGTCCTACCGGAGCCGCGTGAGCTCATGGTCGTCACGCCCCGGTTCATATTTTTGCATCTACACAAATCGGGGGGGACCTTCGTCAACGAATGCCTGCTGAAGTTCGTCAAAGATGCTCGGCAAATCGGCTATCACTTGCCCCGCAGCATGGTGCCGCAAGAATTCGCCAGCTTGCCCGCGTTAGGTTTTGTGCGCAATCCCTGGAGCTATTACCTGTCCTGGTACTCGTTTCAGCTGGATCGCCCAAATCCCAATTTTTTGTTTCGGATTTTGAGCGATGACGGCCAGCTCGATTTCGAAGCGACCGTGCGCAACATGCTCCATCTCGGCGCGGGCAGCATTCGCCTCGACCTGTTGCTGCGAGCGTTGCCTTCGGCATACAGCAATCAAGGTTTGAACCTGCCGAACTTCGCCTTGGCGCCAATTCGAGACACCGGGCTGGGTTTTTACACCTACCTGTACCGCTATCTTTACCACGGAGGAGCCGAGCCGGCGATCGTCGGCCGTATGGAGGAGATGCGCGAGGACCTGGTGCCCATGATGGAGCGGTTCGCGCATTCACCCAGTGATGAGATGCGTGCTTTCATCGCGGATGCATTGCCGCGCAACACCTCCCGGCATGGAGACTACGCGCAGTACTATAGCGATGCCTTGCGGAAATTGGTCGCGAAGCGCGATGAGGAAGTCATCTCGCGGCATGCTTACCGCTTCGGTGAATGAGGCTCACCGCAACGCCTGCAAGCGCTCCCAGGTCGCGGAAACTCTCGTGAGGACCCGTTCGATTGACGGTGCGTTCATGCGCCACTTGTCGGCGGCGGGCGGGGTTTGACTGTAGCGCGCCGGCGGGAGCGGCGCTTCGATCCGCGCGCGAAGCGCGGCGTCCACCTCGATGCCGAGAAAGCCGCACAAGCGCTCCACGGTCGCCTGCGGCGCACCCACGAGCTCCGAATATTGCACCGCCGTCCAGCGATCGGAGGGCAGCAGCGCCAGGTCGTCGAGCACGATGCGATTGGTCGAGTCCCATTGGAATGCCGCTATTTCTTCGAGCGGCCGCCCATTCAGCGCGCACCAGCCCGGCGGCAGCACCAGCGACCACGGGCCCTCAAAGCCGTCGAGCTTGCGATATGTCTGCCAGTCGCCGGAGCGCCACGCTTCGATCAGGCTGCTCAGGTTCTCGCGCGGGTCTCGCCACAGAAAGATGAACTGGGCGTCGGGGAAAATCCGATTGAAGAGCGGTATGCGCAGGGAATTCTTCGGAGTCTTTTCCAAGAAGCGCCGCCCGTCGAGCACATCTACCGCTCGTCCCCCGGAATCCACCAGCCTTTCGTACAGCGAAGCATGCATGCGGCGGGCGAGTTCGATCGAGTAAGCGTCGGCGCTCAGACGATTGGAATCGACCCCCGATGCGCCGACGCGAAGCTCATCGACGCTCTCGACAAGCCAATGAGCCTCGCCGCCGACCGTAACGAGCTGCTCGCTCGCCGCGAGCGTTTCGAACAACAGTGTGCTGCCCGAGCGCGGCGCGGCCACGATGAACACCGGGCGCTGCAATACAGGCGGCGGGCGGCTCGAATTCCTCGCGCCTGTCTTGTCGGGGGCCGCGGCGGCAGTCAGCATGGGACGCAGCACGCGGCCTTCGAGAACGACGTGCGCCGCGACGCGGTTGGTGCGCAGCACGAGGCCGTCGCTCAGGGCCCTCGAGACTTCGCGGACGCCGTCGCGCAGATTCGCGAACTCGGACCAGGCGAGCTCGCCCACGCCGTGCAGCAGGTACAGCTGGCGCCAATCCCTGCAAAAATTCTCGAGCAAGGCGTGATATTGCGCGAGCTGGACGTTCGCCGCGCTCGGAGCGTCCTCCGCAGCGAGCTCCGCTCGCAAATCGCGAATCAGCATCTCGACCTCGGCGGGGTGCATGACCGGTGCCAGCATGGTCTGCTCGGTCATCAGGGTCGTCGAGCGCTCCGGATCGTAGGCAAACGCGACATCCTTGCTTTGCGGTGATTGGCTATGCGCGACGAACTGCCAAAAGCTCGAGCTGCCCGATGTATCCGCGACCAGATGGATGCGTTCACGGCCGCTGGCGTTTTCAACTCGATGCAGACGCCAATTATCGAAAAGCCAAGCTTCGCCGGCGGCCATGTGTACGGCCTCGTCACCGCAAAAAAAACGGACCTCCGGCGCTGTCACGATGGGGATGTGCAGTCGGACCCTGGTGAACCAGTGGTAATTGATGTCCGCGTGCTGCGGTACCGTGGCTCCGGGGGCGAGGCGCATGAGGCGCGAGCGTCCCCATACCACGCCGAAACTGCTCAAGATCTGACGCAGATACGGCGATTTTGCGAGATTCGGCGTCATGGCCATGCGCCCGTTGACGTCGTCGTTCTGCGCACCATTGACGCTGATCAGCCGAATCGAGCTATTGCCCGGAATGTCGTTCGGATGCGCGGCCCAAGCGGAGAGCGGCATGCATTCGATTTCTTCGCGCATTCGATCGACATCGAACCGCACGCCGAGGCGCTGAAAGGGCTGCGGCAGGCGCATCTAAGACAGCGCCTCGACTTCGCGGCGGAAATCCCCGATATCCTCGATCACCAAAGGCAGAGCCGCGCGTTCGGCTTCACTCAAGTAAGGACTCCACAGGTCGAAGATCAGCACGACGCGGGTCTTGCCGCTGCGGTTCCAGGCTTCGTGCTCGTACGTATCGTCGAAGACCACGACTCTCCCCTCCTGCCAGCGATGCGGCTGGCCACCGACGACCAGCTGGCAGTTCTCGGGCACGATCAGCGGCAGGTGAGCGACGACGCGGATGTTGGTGACGCCGCGATGCGGAAGCAAGTGCGTGCCCGGGGTGAACACGGAAAACAGCACTTCCGGACCGTGCCCGCCGATTCTACAGAGCGGGAGCGCATCGAGCGCGGCGGCTGTGCGGCCGCACCGGTCGCAGTTATCGTTCCGCCGTTCGCCGTGACGATAGAAGTAGTAGCCGTTCCAGCTCGGCGGCTGTCCGAGCCCCCGCAGATGATCGGCCTCCAGATCGGTGCTGCCGAATACGGGCTCGCGTCCGGCGGACTCGGGCAAGAGCGATAACAGCTCGCGGCGGATATCCACGGCCTCGGCCTCGAGCGAATCGATCCAAGGAAACAGCTCCCTGTCGAGATATGGGCTCACGGGTATATCCGGGAAGTGAAAGAAGCTCGGCCGTTGTCCGGAATCAGGCAGCGCCGCAGCCTCCTCGTTGAAGTACATGCGCAGGCTCTTTTCGACCCGGCGCATCGAGTCGCGGCCGTAGGTTCCGATCAGAGGCTCGAGCAGCCGCGCGATCGCGGCACGTCGGCCCTGTCTGACTTGCAGAACCGCGTGTTCGACCAGGGGCCGATGGGCGACGGGCGTCGACGATTCGTTGAGCCAGCGGCCGTCTGCCTGCGCATCCTGCAATGCGCGAGCATAGGCGAAGATCGCTTGATGCGGTTCACCCGTACGCTCCAGCGCCCGGCCCAAATAAAGCCTCGCCATGTACAGATTCGGCGCAACGTTGAGAGCGGCTCGCTGCGCCGCCGCCGCCTCAGCGTAGCGCCCCGCGGCCTCCAGAATTCGCCCGTGATTGTGCAGCGTCAGCGGGCCCACAGCATCCGCCCGTCGCGCCCTTTCGATCAACGCGAGAGCGGACCTCAAGTCCGCGCTGCGCAGCGCCACGAGGGCCATCACGTTCAGTGCTTGAACGTGCCCAGGCTCTTTGGCCAGAATTGCGGCAAACGCGCGTTCCGCCTCGGCAATTCGGCCCTCGCGCAATAACAGTTGCGCCTCCTCGACGGAAATCATAAGTTCTGCTCTTTCAAAGTCTATGCCCAGCCGGTCTTCCGCGCGTCCGGCTCAAAATAGATGGGAGGCTAATTGCAGAGCGGCACCATCCAAATCGGGCAATTGTCCCATTACATCCGCGTCTATGATCAAAATCTCGATGAGCCTCTGTGCGTGCGCATGATCGAGTCGTTTTCGGGACTCGCCCGCTTTCAGCGGCCGAACGGGCGCGGCATCAGGCTTGGACTGGAAGACTCCGCCTGGACCGAACTGAACGTCACGGCGCTGTCCGATGCTCACTTCCTCGGAATGTTCCGGAAACTCATCGACCAGGCGCTCAATCGCTACAACCATGATATCGGACTGCCGATAGCCGTCCCAGCCAGCCCGTTGATTTCGGAGCTGGTGATGAAACGGTATCGTCCGGGACAGGAAGAGCGGTTTCAGCTGCATTTCGATGCCATCCACTACGTCAGCAACCGTTACCTGGTGATGCTGTGGTACTTGAACGACGTCGCCGTCGGGGGTGAGACCGACTTTCCGCATCTTAAGTTAACCATCAAGCCCCAGGCAGGGCGTCTGCTGGTATTCCCGCCGTACTGGATGTATCAACACCAGGGATTGCCGCCGATCTCGGGTGACAAATACATACTGTCGGCCTATTTGCTGTTTGAAATGACCAAGCCCGATGATACGGCACCCCGGCCCTGACCACCGATAGCACAGTACATGCGACCCAGGCCATTTTCCGCCGGTCAACAGCTGTTCGCGGCCGCCTTGGCGGACCATCAGGCCGGCCGCTTGAAGGAAGCGGAACGGCTCTACCTCAAGGTACTCAAGGCCGATCCCCGCCATGCCGACGCTCAGCATTTCCTCGGCGTTCTGAACCATCAATTGGGAAATTCAGACGTCGCAGTGACACTGATCCGCAAAGCCATCGCGCAGAACCCACGGGCGCCGGCGTTTCACAATAACCTCGGGATGATTCTCTTCGCACAAGGCAAGCTCGATGAGGCGGCTGCTGCTTGCGGACGTGCGGTCGCCATCAAGCCCGACTATGCCGAGGCGCATTACAATCTGGGCGTCGCGCTTCAGGCGCAGGGCAAGCTCGACGCGGCGGCGGCTTGTTATGAACACGCGCTCGCCATCAAGCCCGGCTACCCTGAAGCGCATACCAACCTCGGCATCATCCTTCTGGAGCAAGGCGTCTTGGACGCGGCAGTTGACCGTTTCGAGCGGGCGCTGGCTCTCAAAGCCGACCATGCGGAAGCGCACAACAATCTGGGCAATGCCCTGCGGCAAAAGGGGAATTGGGCGGAGGCCATCGCATCGTACAAGAGCGCCCTGTCCCACGCTCCCGACTACGCCGAGGCGCACTTGAATCTCGGCACGGCCCTCATCGAGCAGGGCAGGTCGGCTGAAGCCGTTGCGCACCTCGAGCGAGCGTTGCTGCACAAGCCGAATCTGGCCGAGGCGCATTGCAGCCTCGGCACGGCCTTGAAGGAGCAAGGCAAACCCGACGCCGCGCTCGCCGCCTACGAACGGGCCCTGGCTCTCAAGCCCGACTACGCCGAGGCGAGGCTCGGCATGGCGATCGCGCTCATACCGGTCTTCGCGGACGATGCCGCCCAGAGCGGCGCTGCCGCTGAAAAATTTCTGCGCTCGCTCGAGGTTCTGGCGGTGCCGGGCGCGTTCAATCCCGAAGACCTTGGGAAGTGTGCCGGCAGCAACCAGCCGTTTTATTTGGCTTACCGGCCGGGGGAGGTCGGCGCCGCGCTTTGGCGCTACGGGGATCTCATATACCCGGCAGCCGCCGCCTACTGGCGCCCCCACGCGGTTGGTGCAAGCGCGCAGCGATCGCGCACGACTCGAATACGCTTGCTGGTGGTGAGCGGCCACGTGCGGCAGCACCCGGTATGGGAGATCATCTTGCGCGGCATGCTCGACCATCTCGATCGCGGCCGGTTTGAGATCATCGTTTACCATACCGGCTCGACAAGCGACGCGGAGACGCTCTGGGCCCGCGCCCGCGTGGACCGCTTCGTGCAAGGTCCGAAGCCCATGAAGGCGTGGCTCGATGAGATCAGGCGCGACCTTCCCGACGTGATTTTCTATCCCGAGGTCGGCATGGATCCGGCCACCTCGGCACTCGCGGCGCTGCGCTTGGCGCCGCTGCAAATTGCCGCGTGGGGACATCCGGTGACGACGGGCCTGCCGAGCATTGACCTGTTTCTCTCGGGCGAGCTCTTGGAAGGCACGGGAGCCGAGCAGCACTATCGGGAAAGACTGATCCGCTTACCCGGGACCGGCGTCTGCACGCGCATGGCCGCCCAAGCGGCGCAACCCTGGGAGGGACCTCGGCGTGCGAGGAACATCGTTCGCTTCGCGCTGTGTCAGCAGCCCATCAAGTTCGACCCCGCGGACGATGTACTCTTGGTCCGGATAGCGAAGGAAGTCGGCCCATGCGAATTCTGGCTGGCGACGCCGGAAAAGCTGAGTTGGGCCGCGGTTAGATTGCGCGATCGGCTGGCTGCGGCCTTCAGGGCGGCAGGCCTCGATCCGGATGCCTATCTGCTCGCGACGCCGTGGTTGCCGCGCGAGCAATTTATCGGCTTCTTGGACGAGATGGATATTTATCTCGATTGCCCCGCTTTCTCCGGCTACACGACCGCTTGGCAGGCTATTCATCGTGGGCTGCCGATCGTCGCGCTGGAAGGGCGCTATCTGCGCCAGCGTTTGGCGGCGGCCCTGCTGCGGCAGATCGGTAGGGAAGATCAGATTGCCCTCTCGCATGACGGCTACGTAGAGATCGTCCTGCGCCTGGTAGCCGAGGTTCTCGCCCGCGATGGCGGCGGGGAAGCCAGGCGCGATGCGATCCGCCGCGCGGCGCCTCTGACGGACGGCAATGTCTCGGCCATCGAAGCTTTCGAGAGGGCGATCATCGCCGCCATTCAAGACGAGTAGTTCCAGCGCTCGAGGTAAGGCATCAGCGTCGGCAGGCTCTCCGTGAAGTGCGCCTCGTAGTTCCGCCAGCGGCCGACCGCTCTGGCATTGATCGGCTGTACCACCTGCGCATAGCTCGGCGTGCTGATGAATCGCTTCTCGTGCGCCCGCGCCGCGGGAGACAGTACTGCAGGATCCCAGGGCAGCCCGAGAAAATCGAACACGCGCCGGGTATTCGGCTCGAAATCATCGACGAAGAGCTCGTAGCGCAATTCGAGAACGTCGGCTTGCAACAGCTCCTGCTGTGAATGCCAGAAGTCAAAGGTCCTGCGATAAGTAGCCGCCAGGGTTGGAATGTCCTTGCACAGCAGCGCAAAATCGGGCGCCCTGAAGTGCTGCATGAAGCAGCTCAAGATCACGTCGCACGGGTGCCGGACGGCAAAAATGATCTTCGCATTCGGGAACAGCCGCTTGATGACCGGCAGCCGGAAGACGTGCAACGGGTTCTTGTCGACCAGGCGCTGGCCTGGGGCCCGCTCGACGCGTCGCGCCGTTCTGGCCCAGTAGGCAGAGCGGATGCGCTCGAGCTGCGCCTGGGTGAGCGTCGCCAGCTCGCCCGGATAGCGAACCTTTTCCTCGAGCATATCGTCGAGGGCGTTTTGCAGGAACGGCTGTTCGTCGATCGACTTCAGATGCGGATGCGCGTCCAGGACGAGCTCCAGCAAGGTTGTCCCGGAGCGCGGAAAGCCCAAGATGAAGATTGGACTCTCCGCTGCGGGGGGCGCGGAGCCGTGTTGCCAGCGTGCGATGTCCGCCGCTTCACTCGAGTGGTCCGTGATCTGCAACGGCGGCGCATCGTAGATCTCCGGAGAGGCTGCGAGTTTGATATGGGCAAGCTGCGAGGCGTGCGCTTCGCTCAAAGTCGCAAACGCTTCGCCGTAGCGTCCGAGCGCATCCAGGGATCTCGCCAGGGGGAATTGTTGAAAATGCCGCAGGTGCGGCTGCTTGCATTCCGCGACGATGTCGCTGAAGAGGGCGATCGCGGTTTCGTGCCGGGCCTCGCGCTGCGCGAGCTGTGCCTCGGTCTTTTTGAATTCGCTTCCCAAGGACGCGGCGGCCGGTTGCGTGCGCAGCTGCTCGAATAGGGAGCGCGCCTCCGAGATCCGGTTGGTCCGTTCCAGAAGTTGAATCAAGGTCAGCATCGCGTGCGGATCGGCATCGCCCTTGAGAGCGGCCGCGCGCACGATCGGCTCCGCCCGGCCGATTTCACCGAGTTTCATCATGAGGTGGCCGGCGCTGGCCGAGATATCGGGCGCAGCCGCCAATGCTTCCCACCCGTCGAGCGCCGTCAGCGCTTCGTCGGCTCGCAGGGTTTCGTAACAGCAAAAAGCGTAGCGGTAGCGCACCTCGGCATCGTCCGGAGCGAGCTTCAGGGCCTTTTGCAGCAGCGACCGCGCCGCTTCGTAATCGTCCCGCCCCAAGTGCGCCAGTGCCACGTTGTAGTAGAAGTCCGCGCTATCCGCCCCGAGCGCGGCCGCCCGCGCAAACGCAAGCAGCGCTTCATCGATGCGCTCATCACAGCGGCGCGCGGTGCCGACATTCATCCAGTGCAGGGGTTGTGACGGCTGGAACTTCGCCAGCACGAGATATACCTCTTCGGACTCGCGGTGCTTGGTCTGCACGTGCAGCGAGTAAGCCAAGGCTTTCAGGGCGTCGAGATTGAAAGGCTCGGCGGCAAGTGCCTGGCGCGCAGCGTCTTCTGCCTGCAGGGGCTCGTTGCGGCCGAGATGCTCGATCGATCGGGCAAGGAGGCCGTTGGTGGAGTCGGGCCGCGTCGACATGGGGCTCTCCAAAAAAAAAGGCCGCGCGATCAAGCGCGGCCCGCATTTTAGCAAGTCCGCAGGTCAGAACTTCTGCGTAAATCCGACCCACCACTGCCGTCCGAGCATGTCATAGGTCGACGTATCGGTGTTGGCGTTGGTCACATTGTTCTGATAGAAAATCGGCGGCTGCTTATCCGACAAGTTGCGCACCCCGGCTTGCAGGTGGGTGTTCGTCGGGAAGGTATAGCCCAAAGTTATATCTTCGTATATCACCGATCCGATCTGCAACGGCGGCCACGGGGCACCGCTGGGGAGGGGCTTCACTGAGGGATTGGTTATTTGGAGCGCACCGATGTAACGGCTGGTGATCAACAAATCGGCCCCCATCCAGTTCCAACCCACGAGCATTAGACCGCGATTCTTGGTGTAGTTGCCGAACTGCTCGTTGTAGGTGCCGGCATATTCCACTGGCGCGGCGCCAGGCGCCGGCGTGTTGGTGTAGTTGTTGGTATGCGTCCAATCCAGCTCGAAGGAGAAGCCGCCGACGGGGGTATGCTTCAGCGCGTATTTCACGCTGAGATCCACACCGCTCGTGTCCAGCGTTCCCAGGTTGGAGGAAGGCTGTTGGAACACCTCGATCAGCCCCGCGTCGGGCCCGGATCCGTAGCGATGCACCAGGTTGCAAAAGGTGGGAGAACCGTTCGCCACGCACTGGTCGATGGCATAGTTGGCATTGAGCGTCGTGATCAAGCCCTCGATGTGATAGTCCCAGTAGTCGACTTCCAGCGTCAAGCCGGACACGTAGCTCGGCTCATAGACGAATCCGCCGGTTTTCACAATGCCCGTCTCGGGTTTGAGATTCGGGTTGGACTCGTTCAAGCCGGTGATCTGGCCGTTCGGCTCCTTGAAGCTTCCGTCGCGGGGCACCCCCTGGCAAGCCAGGGCCAGATTCGGATTGGCGTTGACCGCGGCTTGCGTCAAGGCGTTGCACGGATCGTTGAAGGTGACCGAGCTGTTGAGGGGTGCGGCGGCGATGTCGTTGATGGTCGGCACGCGCAGCACCTGCGAGAACGTACCGCGCACCAACAGGTCGCGGATGGGACGGTATTCGACTTTGAAGTCCGCTTTGGTCGACTTGCCGAACAAGGAATAGTCGTTGTGCCGAACACCGGCGTCGACATTCAGGGAACTGATGGCGGGCAGGTTCTTCAGGATCGGCACCAGGAGCTCGATATATTCCTGCTTGCTGTTGTACGTACCGATCGCATTGCCGGTACAGGTCTCCTGCGACAATCCGCAGGTCAAGTACAAGGGTGGCAATGCTTGCACGAGTTGATCGGCGACCGAATTGCCGCGACGATCGTTGTACTCGAAGCCGACCGCCGCCTGCAGATCGCCCGCCGGCAACGGGAAGACCGTGCCGTTGAAGTCCAGGTCCGCTGCCTTGTAGGTGTATACATAGTCCGTGTTGTAGTTGGCCGAGATGCCTGCCAGCGCCGCGGCGCTATTGGCGTACTGATCGAACAGGTTGATCGGAGTACAACCGCTGATGGGTGACGCGACGGTGCCGCAGGTCGGCACGCCGGCATCGAGGAACGAGGGTCCGACGGCATTTTGCAGCTTGTCGGCGAAGTAGTAGCCGCTGATGTTGGCGTGCTCCTGCAAGCGGCTGTAGGTGAGGTTCGCATCCCACTTCCAGCCCGTGTTCAAGATATTGCCTCTCAAGCCGCCGTTGAAGTCGTTGCCATCCTCGGTGGTGTCGCTCTGGCGCGAACCGAACAAGAACGTGCGCAGCGTGAAGTCCGGATTTGTGCCCGAGTTGCCGCCGAAGTCGATGCCGAACGGGTTATAGATGCTGTTTTTCGAAAGCACGATGTTGTCATCCAGCGAGTCGAACGGCAGCGGCGCCAGGTGAAAGCCGGAATGCGTGTGCGTGTACGTCACCGACGAGTAGGCTTCGACATAATCGTTGATGTTGTAGTTGGCTTTTCCGAAGAATGAGCTTCTCTCGACCGGCGTGGTGAGCAAGTTCAACGGCTGATAGTTGAAATCGTCGGCCCCCGTATAGCAGCGATAGTCCCCCAAGGTGCTGCCGTTCGTGGTTGCGATACGCGTTACGCTGGCGCACGGCGTGCCATCGGCGCCGAGCAAGCCCAGCGGATTGTCATATATTCGGCCGGTCGGAACTCGGGACGAACCGCCCTGGTACGCGCCGGTCGTGCCGCCGTACAAGTACAGGGCATACTTCGAATAACTGCGCCGGCCCGCCGACACCTCTTCCTGCTTGTAATAGTTGCCGCCGACTATGATGCTGCCCTTTTCGCCGGACGATCCGAATAGCGCTCCGAACTGACCATGTTTTCCGTCGGCATGCGTGGTTTCGCCGTAGTCTCCGGTGAGCTCGAAGCCCTCGACGTTCTTGCGGGTGATGAAATTCACCACGCCGCCGATGGCGTCCGAGCCGTAGATCGCGCCGGCGCCTTCCTTCAGCACCTCGACGTGATCGATCATGTTGAATGGAATCTGGTTCACGTCGGTGGCATCGGCGGTCGTGCCGACGAAACCGACGCGGCGCCCGTCGAGCAGAATGAGCGTGCGCTTGGCGTCCAAGCCGCGCAGTTCGACCGTCGACTCGCCGAAGCCGCCGCCATTGTTGACGTTCGGATTGGTGGCGGAGCCTGAGATGCTGGGAATGCGCTGCAGCAGGTCGCCAACCTGGGTGATGCCCGACTCTTGGATGGTCTGCTGATCGATCACGAGGATGGGGTTCGCCGTTTCCGAGTCTACTCGGCGGATGCGCGAACCGGTGACGACGACTTCCGTCAATTGGGGGCCCTGCGCCGGCGTCGTGTCCGCCGTCGGACCTGCAGCCGAATCCGCCACCGCCAGAGACGCGGATCCCAGGGTGCCCGCGGCGGCAAGCGCCAATCGAACTGCTTGCCTGACAGTCAAATTGCTCGACATAAGTGTTGCTCCCTTCTATGCAAAGCATCCGCAACCGGATGCTGTAAACCGGAACGCGGCAGCGAACCCGATCGCACCGGTTGTTTAAAAGATTTCACCCCAATCGATTGAACGTTGCGCTCTTGCGACAAGCTCAATTTGTGTGTACCAACAATAGATCATCCGGTACATAAAATACCAGAGGGGAGGGCGATTTTTTTGTTGCTTCCAGCCTACGAGCCAAACGCTTAATGAGTTGCGCGGCGGCGCAGTTTGGCGCTGCCGATCATATGAGAAGGATATAAACAAGCCCCCGAGACGAAGCTCTCGCTTGAGCGCACGGCCAAATCAGGCCGCGCGTAACTCCGCCCGCCGCGAGCGTGCGCAGCTGCCGCTGCCTGATCGCCGCGGGGCTTGCAAATTCCATGGGTACTTGGCTTCGGTACGCAGTTGCACGCGTGTCACCTGCCGTCCGAGGCCGGTCAAGAGGCCGACGCCCGCCTCGGCGGTAAAGGCGACGGGCGTGGATTCGATCAGTTGCCGGAGAGTTCGCCTTTTTATCCAAGCCCACGCTCCGCTCTCGCTTTCTCAGATAACTACCAAGTGAGGCGGGGGGGATAGCTTTCACTGCGTATCCACTGCGACAGGAGCCACTTTTCACCCGCCAGCACCGGCATGCCTGCATGCAGAGTGTCTCTGTGGCCCAGTCCGTCTGCACCGAGATTGTGAAAATGCAGCATGTCACCCCGGCAGCCTTTGATGTCCAGTCGCAGTTTCGGAAAACTGGTGCTGCCGCCTCTGTAATCGTCATTCAAATATATCAGCGCTGTTTGCGCGCGCTGCCCGCCATCGGCCAGCGATTGATAAGCACCGGCTCCGCTTTCATTAAAATAATCTACGTGCGGCCTGAACTCTTCACCCGCGCGATAACGCAGGATCTGCAGGAATTCGCCGTTCAGCACCGGCAGGCCTGAGACGCGGCTGACGCAGCGTTCGAGTGCTTCGAGCACGTGATCGTGCTGACGTGGATTGAGCGTGACATGCGAACTGGTACGCATCGGATCGGCACGCATCTCACCGGTCCGCGCATCGACGATCTGCGAGCGCTGCACCAGCCCCGCGGCCAGATTTATCACCGAATCCAGCACCAGCGGATGAATCACGCCGGGCAGTCTTCGGATCAGCGGTGCTTCGTGGAGTGTTTCGGGGGTGGAAAGCTGTATGTCAGCCGCGAAATGCGGCAGCGCCTGCTCCAGCAACAGCCAGTCCACGTTCAGTGCCGGCGGTTCTGCAACGGAGCAGGCCAAGCTCTGCTTCCGTAGATTCTCGTCCAGACGCTGACTAAGATATTGACTGCGCACGGCTTCACTGCGGCTGAGCGCCACGGCTAGCGCCGGTTCTTGCCCGCCACCGATCCCCCCGGCGTAACAGCAAGCAAGGGCGTAGGCGGCGGAGGCATCGCCACGTCGCGCCGATGCGTCCAGCAACGGACGCAACAGATCCCAACGCTGATGGCACACGCTGAGCAGACCTAATTGTCGCAGCGCACCAGCGTCCCCCATACGCGCTGCGGCTAACAGATAACGCAGGCCGGTTTCGCGATCCGCGAGTTCCAGTGCAGCAAAGCCATGGAGTTCGCTGAGCAGAAGATTGGCCTGAATTTGTGTAGCCGCCAACGGTTGCAGCAAATCCACGGCCTGTTGCCGATCGCGCGGGCACTGACGCCCATCCATCAAGATAATGGCCAGCGTTATTTGAGCCGGAATCAGTTTTTGCGCCGCCGCCAGACGCAGCCAATGCAGGCTCTCATCGAATTGTCCGCGCTGGTGCAATACAGAACTCAGTGCGTACTGAGCGTCAGCGTCGCCTGACTTCGCAACTGCGACCGCTTCCTGAAATGAAATACTCCGCGCCATCAACAGCTCCTGCCGCAGGCTAGCAAATAGTGACGAGACTCTTCACGCGCATCGGCCGCGACGACGTAATGAAGCCGAACTGATAAATCATCTGAACGAGGTAATGCAACAGGAGTCGGTCAGGTCGAAGATCTCTGTGATTGCTTTGACGTCGTCGCTGCCACTGTCCCCAAACACCCCGGGTCATGATCCCCGGGGAAGTAGTATCGCTGGTCTGCGGCTCGCCGTGAGGCGAGCCGCCGATGCGGTAGGCTCTAGGAGCCGCCGCCCCTGTCGCCGCCGCTGATTTGCAGCTCCACGCGGCGGTTCGGCAGCCGACCTTCACGGGTCGAGTTATCTGCGATCGGGTCGTCCTTGCCGAAGCCCTTCGCGGTGGCGCCAGGTAAATCGACGGCGCGTCCGGCGGGGCGGCGTTGTCCGCAGACGCGGTGCCGCAGGCGGCCGCCACGGCACCGTCCAGACTCAACGCAGTAACTCGCTGCATATTAGAAATCTCCGTTATTGCAAAAATACAACAGATCGATAGCTGCTGACGCATCACGGGTTGGGCTCGACCAAGTGCCTGTGATTTAGCCTTCAGCGGGCGCCATGCGAAATGATGCCCCATATAATGTTGCATTTTAGCAACGAGATAAAGGAATCTTTCGGCACCGCCCGTGAGTGCCTGTAGGACTCCGGCCAGGGAGACCGTTGAATCACGGAATGGTCGGCCGGCAGGTCACGGAGTGGTGGGCGCGCGTGATTTCAGGCGGATCTGGAAGAGTTTCGGCCAGTTCTTGCCCGTGACGAACAGCCGATCCGCCTTGGCGTCGTAGGCGATGCCGTTGAGCACGTCCGTCTTGCCGGGCACCGTGTCCGCGGGCGGCAAGAGATTCCGCAGGTCAATCGCGCCGACAACGTGCCCGTCGCGCGGATCGATGCGCAGGATCCAGTTGGTCTGCCAGACATTGGCGAAGATCTCGCCCTTGATCCACTCGAGCTCGTTCAAGCGCTCGACCGGCTTGCCTTCCAGGGTGACCGGGATCATGCCGGCCGGGAGCAAGGTCTTGGGATTCAAGATGCGCAAGGTCGAGGTGCCGTCGCTCATGTAGATCTGCGAGCCGTCCTGCGTGAGTGCCCAGCCCTCTCCCTCATAATGAAAATCGCCCTGCCGCTTGAAGGTCTTCAAGTCGTACACGAAGCCGACGTGCGATTGCCAGGTGAGCTCGATGAGCCGTCCGTCCCAGTTGACGATGCCTTCGCCGAAGTACTGCCCCGGAATGTCGTATCGCTCGAGCACCTCGCCGGTTTGCAGTCGGACCTTGCGGATCGAGGAGTGATGCTCGAGTCCCGTGCTCTCGTACAGGTACCCGTTCAGGTAGAAGAGTCCCTCGGTAAAGGCTTCCGGATCGTGCGGATAAACGTGGACGATCTCGTAGTCGTAGATCGGGACGGCGGCCTGCACATAACTCGCTCCGCAGAGGGCGTAGCAGACGATGAGGATCGCCGGAAGGATGCGGCTCAGCGGGACGATGTCGCTCACCGGGACGATGCGGCTCAGCGCTCTCATGGGTTCGCGCGAGCACCCTCGGCCGAGCCTTCGTAGTTCACCACCCCGGCGAACTCGAACGTGCTCACCAGCACCACACCCTCACCGCGAACGGCGTGTGCCGGTTGCGTGCAGAACCCGCGCGCCTCGAGCCGGTAGCTCTTGCCCGGCCCCAATCGGCGCTGCGAGAGCGAATCCACCGTGCAGCGCGAATCGCCCAGCGTGCCGTAGATGCGATCCGTGCCCTGCAGAATGAGAGTGAGATTGGTCGCCACCTCGTGCGCGGGGCGGCCCTCCCGAACGCCCGTGAGCCCGAACACGAACAAAAGATCCGGCTTGCCGCCGGGGCGCTGGAAGCTGAGCCGCACGCCGGGCGGCGCGTCTCTCGCCTCACCGTCGCAACGCAGCCCCGCGTTTCTCCAATCGACCCGCGCCTCGATCGCACCCGCGACGCGCGCGCGCAGATAGCCGTCGCCCGAGGTCAGACAGTTCGCGGGCCCCGCGGACGCTGCCGGCGCGGCGAGAGTCCCCGGCAGCACGAAGGTACCCGGCGAGGCCGGAGCAGAGGCAGGCGCGGTCGACGCTGCCGGCGCGGCAGGCGCGGCAGGCGCGGTCGGCTCGGCGGCCGCGCCTACGAGCGCGGACATCAGGGCGGCGGCGGCAACGGTCCGCGCTGCCCATCGACTGCGATTCGCGGACATAATCGGTATCATCTCGCGCATGGTGCCAGACGCGCTCCGCAGATTCTTGGTGCTGAGGCGCCTCGCGCTCTTGCTGTTGCTTTGCGCAGCCGGTTGCACGCCGAAGTTCGAGCGCCCCAACTTGAGCGTCACCAGTATCGAGATGCAAGGCGGCAATTTTCTGCAGCAGAACTTTCTGGTGAAATTCCAGGTGCAGAACCCGAACCGGCGCGCGCTGCCGGTGAGCGGTCTGCACGCGGAGCTCAATGTCGCCGGCGAGCGCATCGCGAGCGGGGTGAGCAACCGCAGCTTCGTGGTGCCCCCGCTGGGGCAGATCGAGTTCGACATGACCATCAGCGCGAACATGGCGCTCGCGCTCCTCAAGCTCTCCAACCGGCACGGCGACTCGATCGATTACGAGGTCACGGGCGCCGCGAGCCTGGATCTGCCCTTCATGCACGATCTGCCGTTCCACCAGACGGGTTCCCTGTCGCTCAAGCAGTTTCCCTAACCTGTTGAAAGGAATGAAATTATTGCCAGTGGGCCGGGTGTAGGCAGCGGCAATCTGCTAAACTGACCGCCAAAAACGGGCATTGCCCCGATCGGCTGATTCATCATGGCGCTGTCACCCTACGAACAACTGGAGCAGGAATTTCATCGTTTGCACGCGTTCCGCGGCGCGCTGTCGCTGCTGCGCTGGGACGCCGCCGTCATGATGCCCCGGGGTAGCGCGGACGTGCGCGGGGAGCAGCTGGCGGCGCTCGAGACCGAGCACCACGCCTTGCTGACCACACCCAAGGTGGCGCGGCTCCTGGAGCGCGCCGAGGCGGGTGCCTCGCAGCTCGAGGACTGGTCGCTCGCGAACCTGCGCGAGATGCGGCGCCAGCGCGACCATGCGATCGCCACGCCTCCCTCTCTGATCGCGCGCCTGGCGAGGGCGACGGCGCGTGCGGAGGTGTTCTGGGTCGAGGCGCGCCAGGCGAGCGATTTCAAGATTTTCGCGCCGCACCTCGAGGAGGTGGTCAAACTGGTGCGCGACAAGGCCGCGCTCCTGGGGCAATCGCGCGGGCTCCCGCCGTACGATGCGCTGGTCGATGCGTTCACGCCCGGCATTTCGACGGCGGACATCGACGGCATTTTCAAGGCGCTGTCGCGCAAGCTCCCCGGCCTCATCAACCAGGCCATCGAGGTGCAGGCGGATCGCGCGCCCATCCCCTTCAACGGCAAGTTCAGCGCGGCGCGCCAGCGTCAGCTCGCGCTCGAGGTGCTGAAGGCGCTCGGATTCCCGTTCGACCGCGGCCGGCTCGATGAGAGCGAGCATCCCTTCACGGAAGGCGTCCCCGGCGACATCCGCGTCACCACGCGCTTCGATCCGATCGACCCGTTCTCCGGGCTTCTCGGCGCCGTGCACGAGACCGGACACGCAATGTACGACCTGGGGCTCCCCGTCAAGTGGCGCGATCAACCGGTCGGCCGGGACCGTGGGCTCGCGCTCGAGGAGAGTCAGTCGCTCTTGTTCGAGATGAACCTGTGCCGTAGCCGCGCCTTCGTCACCTATGTGAAGCCTCTGCTCGATAAGTACCTGCAAGTGAGCGGCGAGGAGTGGAGCGAGCAGAATTTGTACCGCCATCTGATCCGGGTGAAGCGCAGCCTCATCCGCATGGACGCGGACGAGCTCACTTATCCCGTGCACATCATGCTGCGCTACGATCTCGAGAAGAAAATGCTCGAAGGCGCCTTGCCCGTGGCGGACCTGCCGGAGGCGTGGAACGTCAACATCGAGCAGCGCTTGAACATTCGTCCGACCACCGATGTGGACGGCTGCCTGCAGGACATCCACTGGGCCGTGGGGCATTTCGGATATTTCCCCTCCTATGCGCTCGGCGCGGTGATCGCGGGCCAGCTCAACGAGGCGTTGCGCGCGGAGCGTCCCTCGCTCGATGCGGACATCGCCGCCGGCCAGTTCGGCGGCGTGATGGATTGGCTGCGCGAGAACGTGCACGGCGTCGGCGCGCGCTTGCCCGTCCAGGAGCTCATCAAGCGCGCCACCGGCAAGCCGCTCACCGCCGCGGCCTACGTGCGCTACCTCGAAGCCAAATACCTGGAAGCGCCTTGAGCGCGGGAAGCGCCGTGGGCGCGGCTCGATGAGCGGGGCGGAAACGAGCGAGGCCCGCGTGCAGCGGCGGGTCTCGAATAACTTCAAGAAGCTCGAGGCGCAGCTGCGGAGCGCCGCGGGCAAGGCTATCGCGGACTTCGGCATGATCGCCGAGGGCGACCGAGTCATGGTGTGCCTGTCGGGCGGTAAGGACTCTTATACGCTGCTCGACCTGCTCTTGAGCTTGCGGCGCAACGCGCCCGTGCGCTTCGATCTCATCGCCGTCAACCTCGACCAGAAGCAGCCGGGGTTTCCGGCGCATGTCTTGCCCGACTACTTGACGCGGCTCGGCGTGCCGTTTCACATCATCGAGCAAGACACCTACGCCGTGGTGAAGCGCGTGATCCCGGAGGGCAAGACGATGTGCGGGCTTTGCTCGCGCCTGCGGCGCGGCGCCCTATACCGCTACGCTGCGCAGAACGGCGTCACCAAGCTCGCGCTCGGTCATCACCGCGACGACATGATCGAGACTTTGTTCCTGAACATGTTCTTCGGCGGGCGCTTGAAGGCCATGCCGCCGAAGCTGCTCAGCGAGGACCGCCGCCACATCGTTATCCGCCCTCTCGCCTACGTAGCGCAGCGCGATATCGTGCGCTATGCCGCGGCGAAGGATTTTCCCATCATTCCCTGCACGCTCTGCGGCTCGCAGACCCATTTGCAGCGCGCGGCGGTGAAGACCATGCTTGACAAGTGGGAGCTCGAGTATCCCGGCCGGCTCGAGTCGATCTTCTCGAGCCTGCAGAACGTGGCTCCCTCCCAGCTGGCCGATCCGGCGCTGTTCGACTTCGCGGGCCTCGAGGCCCTGCGTGCGCTTAACTCCACACCCGGCCTATCGTGAGCCGCCGGAGCCAGGCCGGCGTCTCGCTGTCCCGCGCCTTGAGATACGCAGCGCACGCACAGCGCGAACGCAGACGATCGCGGATCTCATAGGCCGACGCATAATCGACCTGCCGAGGACCCCAGCGCGTCTTGGCGAGGTCTCGAGTGGGAGAGAGGCCTACGCTCGTCAAGCCTGCGGCGATGGCGTACTTGATTGCCTCGGCCATGGTCGTCGTCATGACGCCATAGCGCGCCCAGCGCGGGTCGAAACCCGAGTAATACAGATAGAGCGAGTCGTCCACCACGAAGCCGATGCGCATGGCGACGATTTCGCCGCCGATGCGCAGCGCAAACAGCCGGGTGACCCCCTGCCGCGCGAGCCGGTCGCATACCTCGTAGAGAAAATCGCGGCTCACCTGGGTGGCAAACCGATCCGGATGGATCACGGTGTTCCTGAGCTCGGCACGCATGCGGTGCAGCTCCAGAAAGCGATTCAATCCCGGCCCGATGCCGGCGGGGTCGGCGATCACCTGCAGCTCGATTCGATGTCCCGCGCGGCGCAAGGAGTTGTAGCAGTGGCGCAGCGACTCACGGATATTGCGCTTGAGGAGCGACCTGAATTCCTCCCAGGTCGGTGGTAGATCCAGGACGAAATCCGACAGCGGTTCCTGCCAGGACAAGCGCTGATCCCCGGTGAGTGCCAGCCGCAGCTCCTCGGAGAGACCGCTCCAGTGAATCCAGTCCCATTCTCCGTGACACGAGAACAGATTGCGCGCGGCGTGAACGGCCAGGGTGCCATATCCGGGCGCCACCAGCGGGGTTGGGATCTCGGTGATGGCGGGATCCGCTCCGAGCATGTTGAGCGAGGTGACGCGCAACGGACCGAAGCGACGGCGGCTCTGGATGAAGGGCAGGATCGCGACGCACCGTCCGGCCGCGTCGTGCAGCACGCAGAAGCGCGGCTCATCCTCGATGTGCGGATGGTAGTTGAGGAAATGGCGGCACCAGGTGAGATGCCAGTCGTGCAGGGCGAAAGGCAGGCGGTTGCCGGCGACGGCGCGCAGCTCACCGTAATCAGCCGCCAGCCCGGCGAGGCCCTTCAAATCAGTGACCTGCGATACGCTGACGGGTGTCGGGACGAGCGACGCCGATGCTCGCAGGGGCGCCGGGACGGGGACCGCACCTTCTCGACTGACGGGCACCGCTGGCATCGGATGATGCTCCCACTACGCGAAGGGGGTTTGAAGGTAAGATTACCGGCAACGACCGTAGGATTCTCTCAGACATCGGCCACATGTCCAGGACTTCATTCTCGCCCGCCCTGGGGCGCTCGCCGGCACTCAGGCGCGGACGGCGCGTGGCCCCTCGCTATGCCTGGGAATCGCTCTCCGACGACCAGCTCCTGAGCCTGCGCTTCTGCGACCTGAAGCTGACTATCGCCGGCACCCTGCTCGAGCGGGCGATCGGAAGGCTTTACGACGAGCTCGCCACGCGCGGCATCCGCTTTCGACCCCACTGCTGGCTCTCGCAGGAGTGGTTCTCGCCCGACGGCATCCCTGGCATCGCCATCCCCTTCTATCTGGCGCACCAGAGGCTCGCGCGCATCGAGCGACGCTTCATGCGCGAGGTCGAGGGGGGCAATCGCAACTGGCTGATGCGCATTTTGCGCCACGAGGCCGGGCACGCGATCGACTCGGCCTATCGAGTGCGCCGCCGCCGCGGCTGGCGCGAGGTGTTCGGGCCGGCGTCGCTGCCGTATCCGGACACCTATCGGCCGCGGCCCGGCAGTCGGCGCTTCGTGCAGCATCTCGGTGCGTGGTACGCCCAGGCCCATCCCACCGAGGATTTCGCCGAGACGTTTGCCGTATGGCTCAAGCCGCGGTCGGCCTGGCGACGCGAGTACGAGGGCTGGCCCGCCTTCGCCAAGCTCGAGTTCATCGACGAGCTCGCCGCCGAGATCGGCGAGGCGAGGCCCAAGGTGACCGATCGAAGCCGCATCGAGGATATCGCCGAGGAGTCCTCGACGCTGCGCCAGCACTACGAGCGCAAGCTCGTCCGCTATCGCATGCCGCGGCGCTCGGGGGCGGACGAGCTTCTGCTCAAGGTGTTCACCACCGTGCCGCGCTCGTCCAGGACGCCCAAGGCGGCCAGCGTGCTGCGCGAGATGCGCAATGACCTGCGGCTCAAGATCATGCACTCCGGCGCCTTCAGCGAGTATCTCGTGCACCAGGTGCTGCGGCTCATGATCTCGCGCTGCGAGTCGCTCAGTCTGTATCTGCGCGGCAGCAGGCGCGAGCTCAAGCCGCACCTCTTGTGGGTCATCGCCCGGCTCGCGGAATCCTACGAGGAGCGCCAGCTGCCGCGCGTCGCCCTATGAAGAAGCTGCGCGCCCTGGTGCTGGTGCACGCAACGCTGGTGCCTCCGGATTCCCTGCATGGCGTTCCCGAGAAGGAAATCGACGAGTGGCGCACGGAGTTCGACGTCATAACGCACCTCAAGGAAGCGGGCCACGAGGTGATGCCGCTCGGCGTGGACGATAATCTCATGGACTTGCGCCGCGCCATCATGGAGTGGAAGCCGGACATCGTGTTCAATCTTCTCGAGGAGTTCGACGGCATCGTGACCTACGATCAGCACGTCGTCGCGTTCCTCGAACTGATGCACCAGCCGTACACGGGATGCAACCCGCGCGGCATGCTGCTCTCGCGGGACAAGGTGCTTTCCAAGCAGTTGCTCTCCTACCACCGCGTGCCGACTCCGCAGTTCGTGGTGTTCCCGCGCGGTCGCACGCCGCGGCTGCCGAAGCGCTTGCGTTTTCCGATGTTCGTGAAGTCATCCACCGAGGATGCCTCGCTCGGCATCGCGCACGCCTCGGTGGTCACGGACGAGCGCGGTCTCAAGGAGCGCATCGCGTTCATCCACGAGCAGACCCACTCGGATGCGCTGGTCGAGGAATACATCGAGGGGCGCGAGCTTTATGTGGGCGTGATCGGCAACGAGCGCCTGAAGGTCCTGCCGGTCTGGGAGATGACCTTCGGCTCGCTGCCCCACGGTCATCCGACCATCGCTACCCGCAAGGTGAAGTGGGACCGCAACTATCAGCAAAAGTACGGTATCACCACGGCGGCCGCACAGGATCTTGCCGAGGACGTGCTCACGCGGCTCGAGCAGCTCTCGCGGCGCATTTTCCGCGCCTTGCACCTCACCGGCTACGCGCGCATGGATTTCAGGTTGCGCGGCGACGGGTCGCTGTACGCCCTCGAGGCGAACGCGAATCCGAACCTGTCCGCGGCGGAGGATTTCGCCCAATCGGCACTCACGGCGGGGATTCCCTACCCCAACGTGCTCAAGCGCATCCTGAAGCTCGGCGCCGACTACCCGGCTGCCTGGCGGGGCCCGGACGCCTGACGAGCGATCATCGCGCGGTCCAGCGGTTCAACCAGCCGAGCACGGTGTCGTACCACTGAATGCTGTTCGAGGGCTGGAGCACCCAGTGGTTCTCGTCGGGGAAATACAGAAGCTCGCTGGGCACGCCGCGGCGTTGCAGGGCCGTGAACACGGCGAGACCTTGGGCGTAGGGGACGCGATAATCGAGCCGGCCGTGAATCACCAGCGTCGGCGTCTTCCATTTCGAGACGTAGTCGAGCGGGTTGAACTTCGCGTACGCGGCTGGGTTCTCGTACTCCGGCCCGCCCATCTCCCACTCGGGAAACCACAGTTCCTCGGTGGAGTAGTACATGCTGCGGTTGTCGAAGATGCCGTCGTGCGTCACCAGGCACTTGAACCGGTCCGGCCACTGCCCCGCGATCCAGTTGATCATGAACCCGCCGTAGGAGCCGCCGAGCGCGCAGGCGTCCTCGCCGTCGAGCCACGGATTTTCCTTCAGGGCGGCCGCGAGGCCGAGCTTCAAGTCCTCGAGCGGTTTGCCTCCCCAGTCGCCGCGGATCGCGTCCGTGAACGCTTGACCATAGCCGGTGGATCCATGGAAATCCACCATCACCAGCCCATAACCGCCGCCCGCGAACGTCTGCGCATTCCAGCGCCAGTGCCACTCGTTCGCCATGCTCCCCTCGGGTCCGCCGTGAATCACGAGCGCCACGGGATAGGTTTGGTCGCGCTTGAAGTTCGGCGGCTTGATGACGTAGCCGAAGACGTCGTCGCCGTTCGCGCCCGCGAAGGTGAATTGCCGATACTCCCCGAGCGCGCGCGCCGCGAGGTCGGCGTCGTTCACGTGAGTGATCTGCGAGGGCTTGCCGCCGTCGAAGGCAACCGAGTAAAGATCCGCCGGATGCGCGAGGTCGCTGTGTGCGTAGATCACCCGCCGCGGACCGACGCTGAACGCCTCGACGTGGCCGTCGCCGGTAATGGCCGAGGCCCTGCCGGTGGCGGCATCGATGGCCCACAGGGGATGCTGGCCCAAGTGATCCGCGGCCGCGAACAGGGTCTTGCCGTCGCGCGACCAGGCGAAGCTTTCGATCGACCGGTCCCAGCTTTGGGTGAGCGGACGCTTGCCGCCGCTCTGGAGGTCGAGAAGTACCAGGTGAAAGCGATCGGCCTCGTATCCGGGCCGATCCATGGCGACGTACGCCAGTGTCGCGCCGCTCGGTGAGAAGGCCGGCTGACCATCCCAGGCCGGATTGTCGGCGGTCAAGTTGCGCGGCGTGCCGCCTGCGCTGGGCACGAGGTAGATGTCGAAATTCGTCGACCAGGGCTCGCCCACCGGCACGGCGCGAATCGAGAGCGCCACCCAAAGACCGTCGGGACTCACCGTGTAGTCCTCGCGCCCGCCGAAGGGCTTCTGCGGCACGTCGCCGTCGAGTCCCGCGGTGAGGTTGACGGGCGTGCCGCGCGCCGTCCCCGAGTCATCGAGCGCGAGGGCAAAGAGCTGCGAGCGCCGGCCGTCGCTCCACGTATCCCAGTGCCGCACGAAGATGTGGTCATAGAGCATCCCGTGCTCTTTCGAGTGCGCGTCCGTGTCGAGCCGCTCCCGGGTACAGGCGAGCGTCGGACAGTCCCGATACACCTCGACGGTCACGAAGACGCGATCGGCCTTCGGCGAGATCCGGAAGGAACCCACATCGAGCGGCAGGTTCGTGACCTGGGTGGGATCGCTGCCGTGATCCTTCCCGGGGGCGAGGCGCCACACCTGGCTCGAGCCGCTGCGATTCGACAGGTAATAAACGAAACGCCCGTCCGCGCTCCACTCGGGCGCGCTGGAATTGGCCGCGAGATCGGTGAGGCGCACGGCCGTGGCGTTGTGCTTGCGAATGTCGAGCAGCCAGATGGCGGTGCGCCCTTTGTCGGCGTCCATATCGGTCATTCGTACGCTGTAGGCGACGCGCTTGCCGTCCGGCGACACGGTGGGCTCGGACACGCGCGCGAGCCGCACGAGATCCTGCACCGTGAAGGGCGGCAAGGCGGCCGTGCTCGGAGCGCGGGCACTCGCCGGCGCCGCGGCCCCGGCGCAGAGAAGTGCCAGGGCCAAAATCAGACGATGCGCGCGCATGCTCTCTCCTTCTCCCCTTGTCCGTCTCCCGGACGGCTGCAATTGTAGCCGCAGGGAGAGCAGAATCGGCACATGAGCGCCACGCGAGTGATCAGCCTAGACCTGGACGACACCTTATGGCCCGTCGCGCCGGTGCTCGCCGCGGCCGAGGCGGCTCTGCACGACTGGCTGAAGGAGCGTTATCCGCGGGTGGTGCGCGGCCACAGCCTCGACACGATGCGCGCCCTGCGCGCGCGGATCGCCGCGCAGTTCCCCGCGCAAAGCCACGATCTCACGTTCCTGCGTCGACGCGCGCTCGCCTCGCGATTCATCGCCGCCGGCTATCCCGAGTCCGCGTGCGAGGAGGCGCTCGAGGTCTTTCTCGCCGCGCGCAACCGCGTCGAGTTCTTCGACGACGTGCGCCCCGCGCTCGAGCGGCTGCGCGCGCGCTACAGACTGTTCGCGTTGAGCAACGGCAACGCGAACCTCGAGCGCTGCGGCATCGGCGATCTGTTCGACGGGCACGTGAGCGCGATCGTCGCGGGCGCCGCCAAGCCCGATGCGCGCATCTTCCAGGCATTGCGCGACATGACGGGCGTCGCCGCATCCGAGATCCTGCACGTCGGCGACGATCCGATCACCGACGTGGTCGGCGCGCGGCAAGCGGGCATGCAAACCGCGTGGCTCAATCGCGATGCGCGCAGCTGGCCGGTGGCGCTCGCCCCGCCCGCGCGCACCATTTCGACGCTCGCGGAAATTCTCTAGCACCGTCACGGCGCACGCCCCGCTTAGCAGCCTACGACCTAGTCTGCTGATACGAATAACACTGGTTTTATCGGTGTTTTCTGACCGCAGTTCGCGTTTTCCCACTTCACTCGGTGTATATGCAACCGATAGGATGGTATCGGGCTAACGGCGAAGGAACGATATGCAAACCACGCGAGACAGGTCACTGGTGGCGGTCAGCTCGTTGCGCGAATTTTTTCGTGACGCGTTTCACGAGGCCACCGAGCATCAGAATCTGGAGATCGAGGAGCAATCCGAGCAGTACGTCGTCAATCTGCTCACCATGTTCTCGCGCGCCGACGCGCTATACGAGAAGACTCCCGAGGGACTGCGCATCAGGCCGCTCGCGCACATGCTCGCCGAGGCGCTCGATGCCCCGAGCGCCGCCGCGCGCCAGCGCGCGCTCCAGCGCCTGGGCGATGTGTCTCTGTTCATCGCCGGCTTCTTCGCGCGCAGCTTCGCGCGCAAGCTCATCGACATCGATTATCACATCGCCATGGGCGGAAACGCCTACGGCTCGCTCGCCGATTCCATGCAGCGCTCGGCTTCGAGCCGCGCCATCGGGGCGATCTACGCCGAGCTCGCGCAGAAGTTCCAGCGCCTCGTCGACGCACTCAACGAGGTGAGCGAGATGTCCTACGTGCACTCCGATGCGGACATCCTGCGGCTCTATGAGATCTGGATGAAGACGGGCAGCCAGCGCGCTCACGGGCTGCTCAACCGCCTCGGCGTGCGGCCGGTGAGGCAGGGCGGACTCGGCGTCCGGCATTAGACGTGGTACTGCGCGGTCTGCAGACGCTCCTGGGTCGCCTCTACGATCTCTCCGTCGAGCACGACGTGTACGATTTTCTCGTGACGGATCGCCGTGCGCTCGCCGGCGTCGTGCCGGCGAACGACCGGCGCGAGCCGGACGAGGAGTTGCTGCTCGCCGAGACGGCGGATGGCGCGGGCGTCGCTCTGTACATCGACCCGGCCGTCCTTGCACGGCTCGAGGCCGCCGATCCGCTGGGTGCCCTGACCGAGGGAAACCTCGCCGACTACTGCACGGCTCTCGAGGGCGTCAGCCACTTCCTCTACTCGATCTGGCGGCTCGAGTGCGACGTGCCCATCTCGCTGTTGGAGCTCGAATGCCAGGCCGAGGTGGACAAGTACGCCGCGACGGTTTTTCTGGTGGGTTGTCAGCAGGGCGGGAGCTATCCGGCGCAAGTGCACGCGCGGCTCTTCGACCGGGTGGAGTTCGACACAAGGCTCGAGCCCGAGCAGTTTGATCGTTACCGCACGGCGCATCGCTCCGCGGCCAATTTCTGCCGGCGCCTGGAGCGCCGCTTCGTGAGCCGGGGAACCGCCAAAGTGGAGCCGCTGGTGCGCGAGCTGCGTAAGTTCTATCGCCTGGGAAGCGCGGCGAAGCTCCACTACGCGATCTCGTGATTCGGTGTGCGGCGGGCCGCGGGTGGGCCGCGGCGCGGCTGCGCAAGGCCTGCGCCTAATTATCGCCTTGGTCGTCGTCCGGCTTTTTGGTCTCGGCCTGCTTTTTGAGCTGCAGCCAGTCGCTGAGCTTGCGCAGGTCCCTCCTTTTCGACGGCGGCCCGCTGCGCGCGAGCTTGCCGCTGTCGTAGGGGTTGTAGCCCTTGACCACGCCTTGCGGGTTCGGCTTCACCTTGTCGAACGGAGTGGGCGCATCCTCGGCGAGCGACAGTCCCGGATTCTCGAGCTTCTTGAGGCGCTCGGTGGAGACCTCGCGGGTGAAGGCGCCGGTGCTGACCGCCCATTCCCAGATCGCGTTGCCGCGCGCGTCGAATTTCACGCGGCCGCTCTCCTGCTTCGGCGTGAAGGTCGCCGGTCCGGTATTGGGCTTAGGATCGCGGGAGCCCCCGGTAATTGGGCTGCCGTCGGGGCGCTTTTTGACATCTCCAGAGCTCATGATCCCTTTGTAATGGAGTTTGAAACCATGTCAAACGAATAGGTGGAAAAACCAGCGGGGCATCACAGTTGCAGCTGATATTGGGCGCGCAGCAGCGCCATGGCGGTCTTGCCATCGTTCCACTCGCCTTGCTGAATGTGGCCCAGAGCCTCCCCGAAGGGCACCCATTGCAGCTCCAGCTCCTCGTCGGCGTCCGGGGTCGGAGCCCCCACATCCAGCTCCCGGGCCAGGTACAAGTGGATCACTTCCGTGAAGATGCTGGGCGCGGGGACGTATAAGCCGAGCGGCGTCCAGCGTCGCGCCGCAACACCCGTTTCCTCCGCAAGCTCGCGGACCGCGCACAAGTCCGGAGCCTCGCCCGGGCCGAGCTTGCCGGCCGGAACCTCCCACATGAAATCTGCAACGCCGTGCCGATACTGTCGCACGACGCATACCCGGCCGGCATCGTCGACGGCCACCACCGCCGCCGCGCCCGGGTGGCGCACGAAATCGACCTGGTATTCGCGGCCGTTCGCATAGCGCAGCGTCTCGGTGGATACGTCGATCACGCGGCCGCGGTGCACGTGGTTGCTGGCGACGGTCGTTGGTTTCAACATGGCATACCTCATGAGTAACGCGGCGAAACTCACCATCATCCTAGGGTGCCCCGCCAGCGGCAAGACGACGCTCGCACGGCGTTTAGGGCTGCAATGGTCGGTGCCTGTGTTCTGCAAGGACGATGTCAAAGAAGCGCTGTTCGACTCGCTTGGGCAAGGCGATCGCGCCTGGTCCCGCCTCTTGAGCGAGGCGAGCTTCACGACCCTCGTGCGTCTCGCGCGGCGGCAGCTCTCGCTCGGTCAATCATGCATCGTCGAGGGCAACTGGCGCGCGGTGAACGTGCCGGGGATCGAGCCGGTGCTCGCCGCCTGCGGCGCGCGCGCCGTGCAGATCTGGTGCTGCGCCGACCCCGCGGAGATCGTGCGCCGCTTCACGACCCGCACACGCCACACGGGCCATCTGGACGCCCTGATGCCGCGCACCGAGCTCGAGCGAGCGGCGTGCGGGGCACCCAAGTTTCTCGAGCTCGAGGGACCGCGTTTCATATTTCAAAGCGACGCGCCCGAGGCCTTCGACGCGCTGATCGCCGCCCTGCAATCCTCTCCGCTGTGACCTGTCTCCTCGCGCAGGTAACCCAAGCGCGCCATGCTCATAGAGATGCGTATCGTATTCTGGATATCCATACAGTTCGGCGGTATATTTTCGATATGATGAAGGCGAAGACAACCTCGGCATTCGATGCGCTCAATCCACAGCAGCGGCGCGCGGCCACGCACGGCGCGCCCGTCAAGGACAAGGGCGTGCAGTCGGGGCCGCTCTTGATCATCGCGGGCGCCGGCACGGGCAAGACCAATACGCTCGCGCATCGCACGGCGCATCTCGTCCTGAACGGCGTCGACCCGGCCCGCATCCTGATGCTCACGTTCACCCGGCGCGCGGCACAGGACATGATCCGGCGCACGCAGAGTATCGTGACCGCGGTGATGGCGGATCGCGGCAAGATCGGCGATCGCAGCGTGCAGTCGCGCCTTGCGTGGTCCGGCACCTTTCATTCGGTGGGCAATCGCATCTTGCGATTGTTCGCCAAGCACGTCGGGTTGAGTCCGAGCTTCACGGTGCTCGACCGCGCCGATGCCGCCGACCTCATGGACGTGATCCGCCACGAGCTCGGGTATTCGAGCAAGGAGAAGCGCTTTCCGCGCAAGGACGCCTGCCTCGCGATCTACAGCTATCGCGTGAACACGCGCCTCTCGCTCAAACAGACCCTCGAGGAACAGTTTCCCTGGGTGCGCGAGTGGGAGCAGGACCTCACCAAGATCTATCGTGAATACGTCGCGCGCAAGCAGAAGAACAACGTCCTCGACTTCGACGATCTGCTGCTCTACTGGCACGGGATGATGAAGAATCCGGCGCTCGCCCAGAGCCTGTCCACGAATTTCGATCACGTGCTCGTCGATGAGTACCAGGACACGAGCTCACTGCAGAGCGAGATCATCCAGGCGCTCAAGCCCGACGGAGCGGGCGTCACCGTGGTGGGCGACGATGCGCAGGCGATCTATTCGTTCCGTGCCGCGGCGGTGGAGAACATCTTGGGCTTCGCCGAGCGCTTCAAGCCCAAGGCGGACACGGTGGTGCTGTCGCAGAATTACCGCTCCACGCAGCCGATTCTCGACGCGGCGAACGCGCTCATGGCCGAGGGCGCGCGCCAGCATCGCAAGACCCTGCTCGGGATGCGTCAGGCGCAGGCCAAGCCCGTCTATGTGTCGCTCGATGATGCGCTTTCGCAGGCGGAGTACATCGTCAACAAGATCCTCGCGACCCGCGAGGTCGGCGGTGCGTTGCGCCGGCACGCGGTGCTGTTCCGCAGCTCCCATCACAGCGACGTGCTCGAGGTCGAGCTGGTCCGGCGCAACGTGCCGTTCGTGAAATACGGCGGCCTCAAGTTCCTCGAGGCCGCGCACGTCAAAGACCTCCTTTCGGTGCTGCGGTGGATCGAGAATCCGCGCAACAGCGTCGCGGGATTCCGCGTGCTCAAGCTCGTTCCCGGCATCGGTCCCGCCCATGCGAAGCAGGCGCTCGAGCATCTCGAGGCGCAGGGGTTTGCCGTCAAGAGCCTCGCCGACTTCGACGCCCCGCAGCTTTCGAAAATGGATTGGAAGAGATTCTGCACGCTCGTGGAAAAGCTCGCGGATCCCGCGACGCCTTGGCCTGGGCAGGTGGGCCTCGCGCGCGATTGGTACAAGCCGCAGCTCGAGCGCCTCTACGATGCGGCCTTCAGCCGAGCGGGCGACCTCGAGCAGCTCGAACACCTCTCCACGCAGCACCCGACACGCGAGCGGTTCCTCACCGACTTGACGCTCGATCCGCCGGCGGTGACGAGCGACCAATCGGGAGTCGCCTCGAAGGATGAGGACTACGTGGTCCTCTCGACCATCCATTCGGCGAAGGGGCAGGAGTGGGATTTCGTCTATGTGCTCAACGTCGCGGACGGCAACTTTCCGTCCGAATTCTCCAACGGCAAGCCGGAGCTGGTCGAGGAAGAGCGGCGATTGCTCTACGTCGCCATGACCCGCGCGCGCAACGAGCTGCACGTGTGCGCGCCGCTGAAGTACGCGGTGACGCAGCAGGCGAAGGACGGCGATGCTCACGTGTATGGGGCGAAGAGCCGCTTCATGACGGACAAGGTGCTCGATTGCTTCGAGCGCTTAAGCTTCCGCGGCTCACGTGCCGTCGACAGCTTGAGCCCCTCCGATGTAACGGCGGCCGGCGCTGCGGCCACCGTGGATGTGGGCGCGCAGCTCAAGGAGATGTGGTGACCGAGCGCCCTCGCACCCGAGACTCGCGTCGAAGTCCCGAGCAAAAACGCGGATGGAATCGGCTGGCTGATCGGTGATCAGCCGCAGCCGATCACCAGCGGCGAGGTCCGCCGCCGCCGCCACCGCCACCACCACCCGGCGGCTTGGAGCGCGGCGCCCGTTCCTGGGCTTCGTTGACCCGCAGCGGGCGGCCACCCATCTGGAAGCCGTTCGTCTGCTGAATCGCGTTCTGAGCCTCGCCTGCCGCCATGTCGACGAACGCAAAGCCGCGCGGGCGGCCGGTTTCGCGATCATTGATCAGCTTGACGGAATCGACTTTGCCATAGCGCTCGAAGAGGCTACGCACTTCGTCTTCCGTCGCGGTGAACGGCAGGTTACCTACGTAGATCGTCGTCATTCAACTAGTCTCTCTAACAGTGCGCGCAAAGCACGGTCTCAATCCGCTCGCGCGCGGTTTCACAAAAGCAGGCTACGCCTTCCTTCTGCGACCGGCGTGGCCTGTACCTTCGGTCGCGCACTTGAACCGTTTTGATGCCAGGGACGACCTACGAACCGATGCTACGCCAGGGAAAAACTGTTGGCAAACGGGAAAACCCAGGGTTTGCCGGCTAATGGTCCGGCGGCGGGGGCACGGTCTTCAGGGGCCGGCCGGCCCGCTCTCGACCTCGAGGTAAGCGTAGCCGTTCAACTCGTTCTCGTAGAAACGTTTCACCGCCTGAGCCTCGGTGATGGACATGCGCCCTTCCTGGATGGCCCGTTCGCAGTCCCGGGAGATGCGGGGATAGAGCTCGTCGGTGTCATATTCCATATATTCCAGCACCTTGTTCGCCGTATCTCCCTTCACGACCTCCTCGATCCACCAACCTCCGCCTTCGCGCAGGCGGATGTGCACGACGTGCGTGTCGCCGAATAGGTTGTGCAGATCCCCCAAGGTTTCCTGGTATGCCCCGACCAGGAAAGCGGCCAGGTAATAGGATTCGCCCGGCACGAGCTCATGCACCTCAAGAGTGCGCTTGGTTACGCGCGGGTGGACGAAGCGGTCGATCTTGCCGTCCGAGTCGCAGGTGATGTCCGCCAGGACGGCGTTGCGGCCGGGGCGCTCGCCGAGACGCTGGATGGGCATGATGGGAAACAGCTGTCCGATCGCCCAGCTGTCCGGCAGGGACTGGAACACAGAGAAGTTGCAGAAATAGATATCGCTCAAGAGGTCCTCGAGGCCTTCGAGCTCCTCCGGCACCCGGTTCAGCTTGCGGCAGTAATCGCGGATCTTGGTGCACGTCGCCCAGTACAGCCGCTCCGCGAGGCCGCGGAACTCCAGGTTCATGTAACCCCAGTTGAACATCTGCAGCGCCTGCTCGCGCGCCTGCATCGCGTCGTGGTAGCACTCGACGAGACGCCGCTCGTTCACCGACCGGTAGCTGTCGAATAGATCCCGCACCGGTTGCGGCACCTCTTGCCGGCCCTGGTAGTCCTCCTCGGGGCGACCGGAGACCTTGAACTGGTCGAGCTTCGAGGCCCCCAAGACGTCGAACACGAGCAGGCTATGTTGCGCGGCGATGGCGCGCCCCGACTCGCTCACGATCATCGGGTGCGGTACGTTGCGAGCATCGCAGACGCTTTTGATGCGGTACACCACGTCGCTCGCGTACTCGTTGAGCGTGTAGTTCATCGACGATTCGTAGTTGGTGCCGCTGCCGTCGTAGTCGACACCGAGCCCGCCGCCGATGTCGATGTACGAAAGGCCCGCGCCCATGAGCTTGAGTTCCGCGTATACATGAGCGAGCTCGTTGATCGCGTCTTTGACACGGCGGATGTCCTGCAGCTGGCTGCCGGGGTGGCAGTGCACGAGCTGCAGGCAATCGAGCATGTTGCGCTCCTTCAGGAGCGCGTGCAGGTCGAGGATCTCGCTGACGAACAGGCCGAACTTCGACTTCTCGCCGGCCGAATCACGCCAGCGTCCGGCGCCGTCGCTCGCGAGCTTGACGCGCACGCCGATGCGAGGCCGCACGCCGTAGTGCTCGGCATGCTTCAGAATCCCATGAATTTCCTCGAAATTCTCCACCACCGGGATGATGTTGCGGCCGAGCTTGGCGGCGATGATGACGGCCTCCAGGTAGCTGTCGTCCTTGAAGCCGTTGCACACGACCAGGCGGTCCGGCGCATCCTCGGTGAGCGACATGACCGCGAGCAGCTCCGGCTTCGAGCCCACTTCGAGGCCGAAGCCGAATTCCTTGCCGTAGCGATAGACCTCCTCGACGACCAGGCGCTGCTGATTGACTTTGATCGGGAACACGGCGGCATAGCGATTGCGGTATTCGTTCTCGGCGATGGCGCTGCCGAAAGCGTCCGCCAGATGCCGCAGACGGTGCGCGAGGATGTCGGAGAAGCGAATGACCACGGGCGTGTGCAGGTCGCGCGCCTTCAGACCCTGGACGACTTCGTAGAGATCGATCTCGCGCTCGTCCATGCTGGGACGGATGACCACGTGGCCGTCGGCGTTGATGGAGAAGTAGCCCTTGCCCCAGGCCTCGACCTGGTAGAGGTCGAGCGATTCTTCGATCTTCCAGGCATGGTTGGCCGGTAGCAGCTTCGCGGGTCTATTCATGGGCGCGCACCATAGCAAATTGAGGCTGCATGTAAATGACGCATTTCACCGGTGCGAGTATCGGACAATCAACCCCGCGCGACAGGCCGGCTGGGATCGCGGATCCACTCGCTCCAGGAGCCGGCATATAGCCTGGCGCCCGAGAATCCCGCGTGCTCGAGCGCGAGCAGGTTGTGGCAGGCGGTCACGCCCGAGCCGCACATCACGATCACGTCGGCGGGAGATGCCCCCGCGAGGCGATCGCGCCAGCGCCGCTCGAGCTCCTCCGGCGGCAGAAAGCGACCGTCGGCCCGCAGATTGGCGCTGAAGGGATGGTTCACGGCGCCGGGGATGCGGCCGGCGACCGCATCGATCGGCTCGACCGCTCCCGCGAAGCGCTCCGCGACGCGCGCATCGATGAGGAGCGTCCGGTGGTTGTAGAGCGCCGCGATCAGCTCGTCGGTGTCGATCACGGCTCGGCGATCCACGGCGCCCGGGTCGGCAGTGCCGATTGCGCCGGCAGTGCCGATTGCGCCGGCCCGAGGCGCGGATTGCCCCGCGGCCCGGGGAGAGGGCTCGCCGGATTCCAAAGCGCCCCGCGCGTCGAGCCAAGCGCTCATGCCGCCGTCGAGCACCGCGACCTTGGGATGCCTAAGCCAGCGCAGCAGCCACCACGCCCGCGCGGCGAACGAGCCATTCGACTCGTCGTAGACCACCGCTTGGGTGTCCGGCTCCAGCCCCAGGCTCGCGAGGAGCGCAGCGAGCGCCTGCGGATCGGGCAGGGGGTGGCGACCGCTCGCAGCCGAGACGGGCGCGGACAGGTCGCGATTCAGATCGAGATAGCGCGCGCCGGGAATGTGGCCTCGCAGGTAGCTCTCCCAGCCGGCTGTCGGCGCGGCGAGATCGAAGCGGCAATCGAGCACGAGGGTCCCCGGCGTGCTGATCCGCGCGCGCAGCGTCTCGACGTCGATGAGGGTGGTGAAGTTCACGAGCCGACTCTAGCGCGATGCCGGGCGGTGTGCATCCGCTACAATCCGCGCATGGCCATCACTTTGTACTGGGGCAGCGGCAGTCCGTATTCGTGGCGGATCCTGCTCGCCCTCGAGCACAAGGGCCTGCCCTACGAATCGCATCTGCTGCACTTCGACAAGCAGGAGCACCAGTCGCCGCCGATGCTCAAGATGAATCCGCGCGGCCGGCTGCCCGTGCTCAAGGATGGCGACTACGTGGTATTCGAGTCGGTCGCGGTGCTCTATTACCTCGACGTGAAATACCCGGCGACACCGATATTCGGCCTGACGCCCGAGGAGGCCGGGGTCATCATGCGCGTCATCTGCGAATTTCAGACCTACGCGGAGCCCGCGCTTTCGCGGATCGTCAACGCGATCTTCGAGGGCGGCGTGGCGGATGCGTTCGAGGAGCTGAGCGATGCAATGCACGTCGTCGGGCGCGAGGCGCGAACCATCGAAGGACGCTTGAGCAAGGAGCAATGGATCGTGGGGGCCCAGTACTCGGCGGCCGACATGGTCATATTCCCCTGGATTCAGCTGCTGCGCCGCGCTCTCACTCGCAGCGCGGCGGCCGAGCTCGGCGCACGCTTTCTGCCGATGGACAGAAACTATCCGGCGCTCGCACGCTGGATCGGTCGCATCGAAGCCTTGCCGGGTTACTCCCGCACCTTTCCGCCGCACTGGCGCGAACCCGCCGCAGCGCCCGCAGCGCCCGCAGCGCCCGCAGCGCCCGTATCGTCCGTGACGCCCGCGACATCCGTGACACGGTGACGTCCGCGACTTTCGCCCGAGACTTGAGCATCCTGCTGGCCACCCTGTAGGCTGGCGGCAGGTCCGGCGCGTCGGGCCCTTACAACAATTACGGGGGTCGACGGAATACATCATGAGTCACGAAGCGCATGTGAAGTTTGCGGGCAAGATCGTCATGGTCGGCTTCGGCAGCATCGGACAGGGAGTCCTGCCGCTCATCTTGCGTCACATCGGCACTTCCGCGGAGCGCATCACCATCGTGACCGCCGATGAGGCGGGGCGGCCCGAGGCTGCGAAATACGGCGTGAAATTCGTGAACGGCGCCCTGACGCGCGAGAACTATCGCGCGCGGCTCGAGCCGCTGCTCGGCTCTGGCGACTTTCTGCTGAATCTTTCGGTTGACGTCTCGAGCATCGCGCTGGTCAAGCTCGCACGCGAGCGCGGTGCGCTCTATCTCGATACCTGCATCGAGCCGTGGGCGGGCGGCTACTTCGATGCGAACGCCTCGGTCGAGAAGCGCAGCAACTACAGCATGCGTCTCGATGCGCTCGCGATGCGCGACGGCAAGAGCGCTCCCACGGCCGTGCTCACGCACGGGGCCAACCCGGGTCTGGTGTCGCATTTCGTCAAGAAGGCGCTCCTCGACATCGCCACGGACTCCGGAATGGAAGCGGCCACGCCGCAAAACCGCGAGCAGTGGGGGCGGCTCGCGCAGCGCCTCGGCGTCAAGGTGATCCACATCGCCGAGCGCGACACGCAGGTGAGCAAGTCGCCGAAGAGGCTGAACGAGTTCGTCAACACATGGTCGGTCGATGGCTTCGTGAGCGAGGGCGCGCAGCCGGCCGAGCTCGGCTGGGGCACGCACGAGCGGCACTTCCCGGCGGATGGCGGCAGGCACGAGCAGGGATCGGGCTGCGCGATCTATCTCAATCGCCCGGGCGCGAGCACGCGGGTGCGAACTTGGACTCCGAAGGCCGGCCCGTTTCACGGATTTCTGATCACCCACTCCGAGGCCATCTCGCTCGCGGACTTCTTCACGGTGCGCGACGGCGAACGTGTCGTGTATCGGCCAACCACGCACTACGCCTATCACCCGAGCGACAACGCCGTGCTGTCGTTGCACGAGTTTGCGGGGCGCAACTGGCACCTGCAGGAGCGCAAGCGGATCATGCTCGACGACATCATCGAGGGCATCGACGAGCTCGGCGTGCTGCTCGCGGGTCATCAGAAAAACGCTTACTGGTACGGCTCGCAGCTGTCGATCGAGGAGGCGCGCAAGCTCGCTCCCTACAACAGCGCGACGAGCCTGCAGGTGACCGTGGCGGTGCTCGCGGGCATGATCTGGGCCATGGAGAATCCGATGCGCGGCGTCGTCGAGCCGGACGAGATGGACTTCGAGCGTCCGCTCGGCATCTGCATGCCGTACCTGGGCACGGTGGTCGGCCGGTACACGGACTGGACGCCGCTCGAGGGGCGCGGCAAGCTCTTCGTTGAGGAGGTCGACGCCGCGGATCCTTGGCAGTTCAAGAACATTCGCGTCGTCTAGCACGAGAAGCATCCCGACTCCGGAGCATGAAGAAGTTGTCCTCCACGAATAAGGCGGGCTAGGGGCGCGGTCTAGCGGGGAGCGCGGGGCCGCGTCGGTGCGGCCTCGTAGCTGATCGCCACCACCGTGAACGTCTGCGCGCCGGCCGGCAGCGTCACGGTGATCTCGTCGTCGAGGCGTTTGCCGAGCAGGCCCTTGCCCAGCGGGGAGTCCATGCTCACGTAGTCGCTCGCCATGTCGAACTCGTCGGGCCCCACGACGCGGTACCAGCGCAAGCCGCCGTCTTCATGCTCGAGCTGCACCCACGCGCCGAAATACACGCGCTCACGGTCGCGGCGCCCCCGCTCGGCTTCGATGTCGACGATCACCATGCCTTCGAGCCGCTTGCGCAAGAAACGTACGCGTCGATCGATTTCGTGCAGCCGCTTCTTGCCGTAGGTGTACTCGGCATTCTCCGAGCGATCGCCTTGCGCCGCAGCGGCGGCGACCGCCGCAGTGACGCGCGGCCGTTCGTCATGCCAGAGCTCGTGGAGCTCCTCGCGCAGCCGCTTTGCGCCTTCCGGTGTGATGTATTTAGAGCCTGCGGGCGTGGGCGGACGATATCTTGACACGGTGCAATACGCTTCGTTTGCCAAGTCGTGAACGAGGTCTTGCACTTCATCGACCGACTGAGCAGTTGTTCACAGATTATGGTGGGTCTCTTTTCTAAGCTCCCTACCCATGAGCGCCAAATACTACACCCACTTCATCGCGC
>Ga0302324_100000321_pt1 | contig 127211 bp, 131 predicted proteins | sample Palsa_T0_1_FD_201949 | JGI IMG/M metagenome (GOLD analysis project Ga0302324, IMG submission 201949) | Peat permafrost microbial communities from Stordalen Mire near Abisko, Sweden - Palsa_T0_1 | ecosystem: Environmental > Terrestrial > Soil > Palsa > Peat permafrost | place: Sweden: Abisko... | reverse complement strand
AAACAGCAGAGGAGTCGTTTCACATGCCAATTACTGCGAAGAAGAAAGCCAAGAAGACGAAGAAGAAGGCCAAGCGCACCGTTAAAAAGGCCGCCAAGAAAACGAAACGCAAAGTTGCGAAGAAGAAGGCCAAAGCCAAACCAAAAGCTAAAAAACGTGTGAAGAAGGCTGCTCCGGCACCGGCACCGGTCTAGAGCGCCTGATGGTCAAGGCTAAGACCGCGGTTGCCGGATATGGGCGACAGCCCACGTGCAAGGCAGCCGCGGTCAGGCCCACGAACAAGAAGACATAAGTCTCACCGGCGCGCTTGGCGCGCCGTTTCTTTTCCAGGAATCCTCGGCGTTGCGTGCCATTCCCCGGTGTGCACCGCCTTCTTGCCTCGGCCGAATGGGACCGCCCATGCCGGATTTGTTGGTTTTCCGTTAACGAACGATGCCCATCAACGTTAACGGCTCTTTAGTCAGTTCAGCGCGAATGTTTACCTCGTGCAGGGGCGATCTTGCACTTTGGGTGGAAGCGAGGCCGCGTGTCGGCCCGTGTCGAAGGGGAAATTCCATGGCGTGCATTGATGTCGATTCACTGTCGGAATTTGAATGCGCTGCAAAGCAGGGGCGTGCGGATGCGCTCTACAATCTGGGACTGGCTTACTCCACGGGGCAAGGCGTGGATGTCGATTACATCGTGGCGCACAAATGGTTCAATCTGGCGGCGCTGCGCGGGAGCGAGCTTGCCAAAGCCTGGCGGGCCCAGATATCGCGCGAGATGGATTTCGGCCAGATCGCCGAGGCCCAGCGTCTCGCACGCGAGTGGCTCTCGACTTTTCACTGAGTTTCGAGGCTCGCGCCGGCCAGGCGTCACGAGAGCCTGGTAAGGGCGCGTTGCCGCCTCACGATGGCGATTGCGACGCTTCCGGAAGCGGTCCGATCTGAGGCGCGTTCGGACGGTAGAGGTCGGTCAGGATGCGCAACGGTGTGGCGCGGCCAGCCAGCCGGTAACGGTAGACTTCCATATTCTCGATGACGCGCTGCACATAATTGCGCGTCTCGCTAAAGGGGATCTGTTCGATCCAGTCCACGGGATCGACCCTGGAATCTCGCGGATCGCCATAGGTTGCGATCCATTTGCGCACATTGCTGGGTCCGGCATTGTATGCGGCGGCGGCCAGAACATAGGAGCCGCCCCAATCCGCAAGCTCTCCCGCAAGCTCGGTCATGCCCAGCTGCATATTATAAGTGACGTCGCCGGTAAGAGCGCTCGGACGATAATCCAGGCCCGCAAGTTCGGCCGTTCGTCTGGCAGTGGAGGGCATGATCTGCATGATGCCTCGTGCGCCCGCCGAACTGACGGAATCCGGATCGAACTCCGTCTCCTGGCGAATAATTCCGAGCACGAAAGCCGCTTCGGGGGCGGGAGCGTTGCCGCTATAGGGCGGCATTGAAATAACGGGATGCGAATATTCCAGCATGGTCACCCCGTCATAGCTTGCTTCCTTTGCGACGCGCAGGGCGATTTCCTTGAACCCCATTCGTGTGAGGTCCTCCGCCAACAGCGCTCTATGGCGTGCGTTGGGGTAGAGGTCGGCGCTATGCACCGAGAATTCGCGCAACAGGCTTTCATATCCGAGATCGGCGAGTACGCGGATGGCGCGGGTCAGGTCGTTGCCCTCATAGCTCGCGCGCGAGGTCTCGGCGTCGATCGCGCTTTCCGGCACTTCGAGTTCGGGTGACCGGTCAAGGCGGGCCAGCGCGATCTGCCCGTAAAACGTTTCCGGAAACGCCGACGCGATGCGGAACTGCTGTCGTGCATTCGCGACGTCGCCGGCTGCCTCATAGGCCCGGCCTTCCCAGTAATGCGCGCGGGCGCGGCTGATCGGTCGCGAGACGGTCTCGGCCAGACTGCGAAAATGCTCCAGCGCGCGGCGCGGCTCGTCCAGATGACGCAACGCGACCCACCCCGCCAGGAATTCCGATTCGGAGTATTCGGTGGCGTCCGATGCCAGCCCGGTATTCGCCGCCATCGCGTAGGCATTGCGATAGTCGCTGTTCTTCAACGTTTCGCGGGTTGCAAGATTGAGGTCGGTCCACCAACGGGTGGGATTGATTTTCGCGATCTCGCGCGTCGGCGCCCGGACAAGGAGAGCGGGAATCGCATCGACGTCATCGCGTTGCCGGAGCATATGCACCTGGTCGAAGATCAGGCCGGGGTCGTTGCGTTGCGAATCCGGTAACGTATCGATCTCTCGTTCGCCGCTGGCGGGGTTTGTGCGCAATGCGAGCCGTACGGCGGCGAGCCGCTGCATCTCCGGCGTCACGCGCGACATTTCGCGTCGCGCGGCGGCAAGATCGCCTCGCGCCAGGAGTTGCTCCAGACGTGCGCCATCCACTTCGGGCGTCAGGATATCGCCATGGCGTTGCAGCACCATGAATTCCTGGGTCGGATCGAAGCTGCACGTGATCCATGCCTGACGGACGAGGTCCCGTCCCCGCTCGGCGGAACCGGTGGAGATCAACGCCTCGCCCAGCCGAATTTTCCCCATACCCGACACGGGCGTGCGGTCGCCGAACCAGGCAATGACCGCATGCGGATCCATCGCGGGGTCCATCGCCTCCTCGGCGCGCGAGAAAAGCGTGTCGCGCTTGGGCCAGTCGGGGTTGTTTTTCAGGAATGCCGCGATCTGGCCGAACGAGGCGCCACTGTTCTTGTCGAGCAGGTAGCGCCATTCGATGAGCTGGCGTGCCGTCGGATCCTGGCCCTGCTCGGCCATCGCACGCGCCGCGGTCCAATCGCCGCGCTCCGCGGCATCGAACGCACGCGAATAGAGATCGTGGTCGGCGGCGCTCAGAACATGAACAAGGCTCTGTCTGCGCTCTCCACCGAAGGATGTTGCGCCGGATCCGCCCTCGCCGGAATCGGAAACCGGCTGCATCATGATGACGCCATTCTGCCGGACCAGTCCGGGCGGCAGGTCGTTGCCAGATGCCGGCGCGCCCGTCTGCGCCGCCGTGCCCGCAGCCATGACGCCGAGCGCGGCCGATGCGATCAGAAAGGCGCGCAACGCCTGCATCTGTTCAAGACCTGTTCGAGAATTGGCGCGTCCTTATCGGACGAATCCCAACATACCGGCTGCCTCGACTGTTAGCCAGCCATTGCGCCTTGCCCGCATCGTCACACAGGGGCTATTTTGCGTAAATCATTGCACGGATTTTATCATGCGCGACATGCGCGAACGTCTCAAAGGTTCCATGCCCGCCCTCATCACGCCGTTCAGGAACGGCGATGTGGACGAAGCCGCTTTTCGTCGCCTCGTGTCCTGGCAGATTGGACAGGGCTCGCACGGGCTTGTCCCCGCGGGCACCACAGGTGAATCTGCTACCCTCAGCCACGAGGAGCACATGCGGGTTGTGGAAATCTGCGTGGACGAGGCTGGCGGGCGGATTCCCGTCATCGCCGGCGCCGGTTCCAATTCCACCGCCGAGGCGATCGCGCTCACGCGGTTTGCCAAAGAAGTGGGGGCCGACGCCGTACTCTCCGTTGCGCCCTATTATAACAAGCCCACGCAAGAGGGAATATTCCGGCATTTCGCGGCGATAGCGGAGGCCGTGGACATTCCCATCGTCATCTACAATATCCCCGGCCGCAGCGTGGTGGAGATTTCCGTCGAAACCATGGAGCGGCTGGCGTCGATCGCCAACATCGTCGGCGTCAAGGACGCGACCGCCAATCTCGCCCGGCCGAGCCGGGAACGCGCCGCCTGCGGCAAGACATTCCGGCTGCTGTCGGGCGAAGATGGGACGGCTTTGGGTTACATGGCGCATGGCGGGCATGGCTGCATTTCGGTGACGGCAAATGTCGCACCGAGCCTGTGTGCGAAATTCCAGGAAGCATGTTTGCAAGGTGCTTTCGATGCAGCGTTGGCGATGCAGGATCGGCTCATGCCCCTGCACGACGCGATGTTCTGCGAAGCGAGCCCCGCGCCCGTAAAATATGCGGTGTCGCTGTTGGGCCATTGCACCGACGAGGTGCGGCTGCCCATCGTTCCGGCGACCGCTTCGGCTCGCGCCCGCATCCGCGAGGCAATGGATATCGCGGGCATCGGCGAAGGATAGAGAGTGGCAAAAAAGAAAGAAGAACCGGAGCGGCGCGTTGTCGCCGACAACCGAAAAGCGCGCCATGCCTACGCCATCGAATCCACGCTGGAAGCGGGGCTGGTGCTTATGGGATCCGAGGTCAAGGCGCTCAGGAGCGGCAAGGCCACGATCGCGGAATCCTACGCCCAGGCAAAAGATGGCGAGATTTTTCTCATCAATTCCTACATCCCCGAATACACGATGGCCAACCGGTTCAATCACGAGCCGCGCCGGCCGCGGAAAGTGCTGGTGCGCAAGACGGAGGTGCGCAAGCTCGCCGCGGCCATCCAGCGCGAAGGTATGACGTTGATCCCGCTGAGGCTTTATTTCACGTCCAGGGGAATTGCGAAACTCGAGCTCGGCGTGGCGCGCGGCAAGAAACTTCACGACAAGCGCGAGAGCGAGAAGTCGCGCGACTGGGAGCGTTCCAAAGCGCGGTTGCTGCGAGCGCGAGGCTAGGCGAGCGCAGCCGCCTTTGCCATCGCCACGACGCGGTCGAACATCTCCGCCGTGAGAACGCCCGTATTCGTGTTGTAACGCGAGCAATGATAGCTGGCGATGAGTGTCAGCTTTTCCGTTTGATGTCTGGCGCTATGCGCGAAAGGGTGCGCGTTTCTGGCGATGCCCAGGGCCGAGCGCACGCTGTCATGGGCGATCTGCCCGAGCGTCAGGACCGCTTTGAGTTGCGGCATCTCCGCGATCTGCCCCTGGAGAAATCGGCGGCAGGTCTTGATCTCGGTCGGCAGGGGTTTGTTCGCCGGCGGCACGCAGCTTACGGCGTTGGCGATCCTGCAATCGACAAGTTCCAATCCGTCGTCGGCGCGCGCCGCATAGGTTCCGCATGCCAGTCCGTGCCTGAGCAAGGTCGCGTAGAGCAGATCGCCCGCATAGTCGCCGGTGAACGGGCGGCCGGTGCGGTTCGCACCATGCAGGCCGGGCGCCAGGCCAACGATGAGGAGCCGCGCGTCAATCCTGCCGAAGGAAGGTACGGGCGCGTTGAAGTAGTCCGGATAGGTCGCGCGATTGGCGGCGCGGAATTCCGCCAGCCGCGGACAAAGCCCGCAATCGTGCGGCGGTTCCGATGCGCTGCGCAAAAGGAATGTCCTGCTATCGCAGAGCCGACCTTCAGCCTTCACGCCGGTTGCGCGAACTGATTGACCTGCTGTGGCGCAGGTTGGCCGGTACGCGGACCGCCTTCGCGCATGATCACGGATTTCAGTTCCTCCAGCTCGATGAAATTGTCGGCCTGGCGGCGCAATTCGTCGGCGATCATCGGCGGTTGGGTGCGGACGGTTGAAACCACGCTCACCCGCCGGCCTCTTTTTTGCACCGCTTCCACCAGGCGGCGAAAATCTCCATCTCCGGAAAAGATGACAATATGGTCAACCATATCGGCCATCTCCATCACGTCGATGGCGAGCTCCACGTCCATGTTGCCCTTGATGCGGCGGCGTCCCTGGCTGTCCGTGAATTCCTTGAGCGGTTTGGTCACCACCGAAAAACCATTGTAGTCGAGCCAATCGACGAGCGGACGCAAGGGAGAGAATTCCTGATCCTCCGCGACGGCCGTGTAGTAAAACGCCCGTACGAGTACGCCCTTGCGCGCGAACAGCTCAAGCAGGCGCTTGTAGTCGATGTCGAATTGGAGCCCTTTCGCCGCGCCGTAGAGATTGGCGCCGTCTATGAACAAAGCAAGCTTTTCCTGTGGGTAGAACAGCATCGCAATTCTCCTGTAAACAATAAGGGCATTTCGATAATCCCTTCGACGCCCGAAAACGTTCTAGGATATTCGCCACTCGCTGCAAATGTTTTCATATGGCATCGCATGATTTTGATCGCACTGGGCGCCAACCTGCCGTCGCCTGCCGGCGCGCCGGAAACGACGTTGCGCGCGGCGCTGGCGGAATTGTCTCAACATCAGATTGCATCCGTTGCGATCTCGCCGTTCTACGTCACCGCGGCGTGGCCAGATCCCGGAGATCCCGATTTCGTCAATGCCGTCGCCCAGATCGTGACAACGCTCGAACCGGCGCAATTGTTGCGCGTGCTTCAGACCGTCGAAACTTTATTCGGGCGCAGGCGCGACGGACCGAATGCCCCTCGCACGCTGGATCTCGACATTCTGGACTATGAGGGCCGGATCGAGGCCGGACCCCCCGAGCTGCCGCACCCCCGCATGGGCATGCGCGGCTTCGTCCTCGTACCGCTCGCCGACATCGCGCCGCACTGGCGCCATCCCGTATCCCGGCGACCGGTCGCGGAACTCATTGCCGCCTTGCCAGCGCCGGAGCGCGAGCTTAGGAAAGCCACCGGGTAAAAGCCTTCGTTCGACGGATGCCGCGATGTCGTGGATAGGTCCCTATATCGTGCCGCTCGTTCTCGCGGCCCTGGTTCTGCGGCGGATGATCAAAACGCAGAAGGCGCGCCCCGTGCGTTTCTGGCGGCTCTGGCTCATGCCGGCGATCATGGTCCTCGTCGCGCTCGGCACGCTGTTCTCGTCGTTTCCCGGAATTGTTGCGCTCCTGTTTTTCATTCTGGCCGCCGGGGCGGGCGGCGCGCTCGGCTGGTTCCGGGTCCACACGCTGGAATTCAGCACCGATCCCGAAACGGGCGCGGTCCACACCAAGGGCACGCCGCTCAGTGCCGTGTTGTTCGTGGGCCTGTTCGCCGCGCGCTGGGGCCTCAAGGACCTGTTCCACAACACCGGCCTCGCGGCCGCGACGAGCTTCGTCCATTGGACGGACGCGGGCCTCATGTTTACGGCGTCGCTGCTCGCGGCGCAGAGCGCCCACACCTGGGTGCGTGCCCGCGCGCTCCTGCCGCCGCCGGTCGCGCAGGCGGTCATTCCCGCGGAACAGAAGGAATAGCAGTGCGCCGCTGGGGGACTCCGAACAGGGAATTTCGCGGTGGAACTTTCCGAGATCGAATTCCCTGCTAACAGGGAATTTAACAGGGAATAAATTTAACAGGGAATAACAGGAGCGGGTTCCAAGCCCGGAAACGCGGCGCTCGCGCGCTGCCGATCGCACAACCTTCCACGTTCCCCCTGCTGGAGGCCAATGCCGACTTGCCGATCAATAAAAAACCCGGCGCTCGTTGCCGGGCGCCGGGCACACAATGTCACGATGGCGAAATTTGTAGTGCATTTGATCAAACGAGTCAAGCGAATTCATTCGTACACAGAACGTTCCGTGTACTCTTCAGGGATTCCGCGGAGTTTTCGGGTGAGGGGATTTCCGGAAAATCGGGGTCGTGCAGCTGCGGGGGCGAGGGTTTTCAGACATCGCTTTTTCCGTCATCTCCCAGGCAGTCCTCTATATCGGCCAGCATGGCCCGCAGACGCGCGACCAGCTGCGAATTCCGGTCCATGGTACGCAGCGGGTGTTCGATGAGTTCAAGCTGCCGTTTGATCTGCTCGCGCGCATCGATCAGCTGTTCCCGCTCTGTCGGGTCCTGGGATTCCTCAGGCATGGGTTTGGCGTCTTCTGGGTTGCCCGGCATCGGCCGCCTGGCATGATAGAGTGACAATATCCGGGAGGATGCCGCATGAACCCCAGTGAAACCACGCTGAAATTTCTGGATCGCATCAACCGGCGTGACGCGGACGCATTGGCAGAACTGATGACGGACGACCATGTCTTCATCGATTCGCTGGGCCAGCCGGTGCGGGGCCGCGAGCAGATGCGAGCCGGGCGGCGGGGCTATTTCGCCTTCTGTCCGGATTATTCGGTGTCGCATGAAGTGGTGTTAGAGAACGGAAATCAGGTCGCGGTGTTCGGCGCGGCCGGAGGCACCATCGCTGCTGACGGCAAGCTGCCTCCCGCAAACCGCTGGCACACGCCCGCCGCATGGCTGTGCGTGGTGGAAGACGGATTGGTGAAAGAGTGGCGGGTCTACGCCGACAACAAGCCCGTGTACGACATCATGGCGAAAGCCGGCGGAGGCTGATGGGACTTATAGGTTGGAATTTCGACGACAGATTCCCATTCTGAAATGCAAAAAACTATCGTGCCCAATGTGCCAGCGACATCGGAAATGAATTAGCATCATGCAGCCAAGACCGCCGGTGGGTGTCCGCGACAGTTGCCGGCACTAGAGAGGTCGATCGCGACGGAAGCCGCGCCGGACCGCGTCCTATCACATTTAGTGGCCGACGCGAATGTTGGTGAGATTGCTGAGCAAACCAAAGACCTGCAGCAACCAGATCACGACCGCTATGACGACGACGGCGTTCAGGATCGATTTGATCTTGCCGTCCATGGGAATGTAGGTGTTGACGAGCCACAACAGCACGCCGACGACAATCAGAACCACCACAAGCGAAACAAGCGACATAAAATACCTTCCTGTCAGCAGCATGGGAAACGTCGCTTCGCCGAAAAAGTTCCCCGGCTGGCGCCGTTGGGCCGGCGAGAAGCGAGATTTCCGGCGACGGAATACTTGTTCCTGGATGTAAAAGTCCGTCGTGCCCGACACGCCGGCTGCAATGGATCCGTCGTGCCCGACACGCCGGCTGCAATGGAGATGAATTCGTATCCGGTCGCCGAAACTCGATCTCACCGCGACAAAACCGGCGACGCTTCAGACTTGCCTTATAAAGACGCAATGCCGACGAGACCTATCGGCGGCAATCGCGCATCAGTCCCACTGATTGGCGTTTTTCGGCCAATCGGGGCGTTGCACGCGAACGATGCAGAAGCGCTGGCCGGTGGGCGCGCGCATGATCGCCCAGCGTTCCTTGCGTTCGTCTAACTTGGCACCCAGGCTTTCGAGCCTGGCGATTTCGGCCGGAATGTCGTCCGTCTCGATATCTATGTGCACGCGGCTTTCATGGTCCACGCGCTGAACCTGCACGCTGAGTTCGTCGGGCGGCGTTTCCAGCATGCGGTAATTGCCGCGGCTTCCCGGATGCTTCGGATCGACCGGACGGCCCAGCGCGTCCGCCCAGAATTGCGCCGCGGCCTCGATATCGTCGGTCTTGCAATCGATCAGCAGACCATTGATGCGCGAGCGGTGCATGGAATCCATCCTCGAAGGTTTGGTGAGCTGCAAAAGTTCGTCCTGCCCAACGCGCTGGCGATGTTGGGGGTGAATTCGTACCATCTCGCTGGAACTCACCCTAACGGGCGACGCATTGGAACGGCGTTATGATATCGCGCAGATTTTGGTTCGTGCTCTCGGCTTGCCAATTTGTTATCGGTTTCATCGGGCTGATACCGGTTGCGGCGACCGCCGTCTTTGGCAGCGATGCCCGGGTAACGACAGCAACTCTTATGGGTTGTGGGCTGACGGCTGTTGTTTTTATAGGGTCGGCATTCTGGGCGCTTGGGGAGGGCCGGAAGGCTAAATGAGGTTAGGCAAATTGAAATCGTAACAGTGCCCCCCTTAACCCGCCCCTTGCGCCGGGCGGGCCGTTTCTATAGGGTCCCGCCCTCGCGAAAACCTCTCCAGCCTCTGAAGGAGCCTTGATGGCCCGCGTAACCGTTGAAGATTGCGTCGACAAGGTGCCCAACAGGTTCGATCTGGTGCTCTATTCCGCCTATCGGGCGCGGCAATTGTCCGGCGGGGCCGAGCCCCATCTGGAGCGTGACCGCGACAAGAACCCGGTCGTTGCGCTGCGCGAAATTGCCGCCAAATCGCTCAAACCCGACGAAGTCCGGGAAGAATATATCCGCAGCCTCCAGAAGCACGCCGAAGTGGACGAGCCGGAAGAGACGCCCAGCGACGAGGATTCGGGCCGCGAGGACGCGCAGTTCCGCCAGGTGACGGAAGAGGAACTGCTGCGGGCGCTCACCTCTGAGGCCCAGCGCCGTGCCGAACCCCAGCCGGAACCGGAAGTCGACTACGAAGAATAGTTCCTGACGCTGAAGGGTCTGTAAACGAAATTTTGTTGCGTTATCCGGGCCCTGAGAAGTTTCGTCAAATCGATACTTCTCACTATATATAAGTGCAGTCATGAGCATTCCGTCGGAACAGACCGAATCGGGAAGGCGCGCGCCGTCCGCGCCCGCCATCGGCGTGGCCGCGCCCAAGCCGCGTCTGCGCCGCAAGCTCATGCGCCAGACCGAGCTGGTCGAGCGGGTCAAGGCCTATGAGCCCAACGCCGACGAGGCGCTGCTCAACAAGGCCTATGTCTATGCCATGACGGCGCACGGCAAGCAGTTCCGCGCCTCAGGCGACCCCTATTTCGCCCATCCGCTGGAAGTGGCCGGCATCCTCACCGAGCTTAAGCTCGACGTGCCCACCATCGTGACCGCGCTCCTGCACGATACGATCGAGGACACCGACGTCACCTATGAGGACGTCCTCAAGAAGTTCGGCAAGGAAATCGCAGAGCTGGTCGACGGCGTCACCAAGCTTTCCAAGCTCGAACTGTTCTCCGAACGCACCAAGCAGGCGGAGAATTTCCGCAAGCTCATGCTGGCCATGTCGAACGACATCCGCGTGCTGCTGGTCAAGCTCGCCGACCGCCTGCACAACATGCGGACGCTGCATTACATCAAGAGCCCGGAGAAGCGCCTCAGGATCGCGCAGGAGACGGTCGACATCTATGCGCCGCTCGCCGGCCGGATTGGCATGCAGAGTCTGCGCGAGGAGCTCGAGGATCTGGCCTTCGCGGAGCTTCATCCGGAGGCCCGCAATTCCATCGTCACGCGGCTGGCCCGGCTCGACGCGCAATCGGGCGAGCGCATCGGCCGCATCTCGGACCAGCTGAAGCGCAAGCTGGCCGAGAGCGGCATCGAGTCCTGGGTGTCCGGTCGCGCCAAGCGGCCCTATTCGATCTGGCGCAAGCTCAAGGACAAGCAGCTCAATTTCGAGACGCTGTCCGACATTTTCGGTTTTCGCGTGATCGTGAAGACGGAAGAAGATTGCTACCGCGCGCTCGGCATCCTGCACACCAATTGGCGCATGGTGCCGGAACGCTTCAAGGATTTCATTTCGAATCCGAAGATAAACAATTATCGCTCGATCCATACGACCGTGATCGGTCCCGAGCATCAGCGTGTCGAAGTGCAGATCCGCACCCAGAAGATGCACGACATCGCGGAGCGTGGCGTCGCGGCCCACTGGCGCTATCGCGAGCATGTGAACGACCAGGACCCGGCGCAGGTCAATGCCTATGAGTGGCTACGCGAGATGGTGGAGCTGCTCGAAAAGGGCGATTCGCCGGAAGAGTTCCTCGAACATTCGCGCCTGCACATGTTTCAGGACCAGGTGTTCTGCTTCACGCCCAAGGGCGAACTCATCTCGCTGCCGCGCGGTGCGACACCGATCGATTTCGCCTATGCGGTGCATACCGATCTCGGTCATTCGACGGTCGGCGTGAAAGTGAACGGCGCACATGTGCCGCTGCACACGATTTTGAAAAACGGCGACCAGGTAGAGATCATCCGCACCAAGGAGCAGACGCCGTCGCCGCTCTGGGAACAATTCGTGGTGACGGGCCGCGCGCGGGCCGAAATCCGCCGCTTCCTGCGCCACGCCAGGCGCGACGAACATGCGAGTCTCGGCCGCAAGATCCTCGAAAAAGCGTTTGCGGACGAGAAACTGGAGCTGACCGCCAAAGCCATCGGCGAAGTGGCCAAGAAACTCCGCGTGACGAAACCGGAAGACGTGTTCGCGCAGGTCGGCCGCGGCGCCTTGCGGGCCGATGACGTGCTGCATGCGGTGTTTCCCGAAATCAAGCGCGATCCCAAACGCGCCAAACGCCATGACGGCAGCGGCCGCAGGGCGATCTCGATCAAAGGTCTGACGGAAGGCATTTCCTACCGCCTGGGCGAATGCTGTCATCCCCTGCCGGGAGACCGCATCGTGGGCCTCATGGTTCCGGGCGAAGGCGCCGTCATCCATACGATCGACTGCGCCGAACTGGAGCAGGCGCAGACCAGCATGGCCGATTGGCTGGACGTGCGCTGGGATGCGCATTCCTCCGCCGAAGGGCATTCCGTGGCGCGCGTGCTGGTGCGGGTCAAGAATGCACCCGGCTCGCTCGCGGCCCTTGCCACCGTGATCGGCGGCAATGGCGGCAACATCTTCAATTTGAAGGTTGTTAACCGCAATGCGCTGTTCTTCGAATTTCTGGTCGATATCGAAGTGCGCGACGTGGCACATCTGCAGAATATCCTGGGGGCGCTCAGGGTGAACGCCGCGGTCGAATCCGTGGACCGCGAGCGCGGACCGCGCTCCTTCGAAGGGAATGAAGCCGCTTGAACCTGGGAACCCGGCCATGAACCGCCTGCGTCTCGGCGTGAATATCGATCACGTGGCGACCATCCGGAATGCGCGCGGCGGACGGCATCCCGATCCCGTGCGCGCGGCGAAGCTGGCGGCGCAGGCGGGTGCGGACGGAATCACCGCGCATCTGCGCGAGGATCGCCGTCACATTTCCGACCGCGACATCGAACGGCTGAGCCACGAGATCGACCTGCCGCTCAATCTGGAAATGGCGGCGACGCACGAAATGCTGGCCATCGCGCTCCATCATCGCCCGCATGCGGCCTGCATCGTTCCCGAGAAACGGGAAGAACGAACGACGGAAGGCGGCATCGACGCCTGGGGTCAACGCGACCGGCTGGCGCCTTTTGTCGGCGCGCTGACGGACGCGGGCATTCGCGTCTCGCTGTTCATCGAGCCCGAGCGCACGCAGCTCGAGGCAGCGAAAGCGCTGGGCGCGCCCGTGATCGAACTGCATACCGGCGCCTATTGCGAAGCGGCGGCCAATGGCGACGACAATTTGCGCGCGCGTCTTTACGAATCCGTATGTAAGGCCGCATCCTATGGCGCGTCGCTGGGCCTCGAAGTCCATGCCGGCCACGGTCTCGGCTTCGACACGGTGGGACCGATTGCCGGCATTGCGGAAATCCGCGAGCTCAATATCGGTCATTTCCTCATAGGCGAGGCGATTTTCTCCGGCCTCGACGCAGCGATCAGGCGCATGCGCGCGCTTATGGACGAAGCACGCGCCCGGAGCGACGGGCGCAACACCGCATGATCATCGGCATCGGTTCCGATCTGATCGATATAAGGCGCATCGAGAAGAGCATCGAGCGCTACGGCGAGCGGTTCCTGTCGCGGATCTTCACGGACACGGAGCGGGCCAGATCGGAACGCCGGGCACAACGTGCCGCCAGCTACGCCAAGCGATTCGCGGCCAAGGAAGCCTGTTCGAAGGCTCTGGGGACCGGTCTGCGCAAGGGCGTTTTCTGGCGGGACATGGGGGTGGTCAATCTGCCGGGCGGCAAGCCCAGCCTGCGCCTGACGGGCGGCGCGCTCGAACGGCTGGAGCAGCTGACGCCCAAGGGCCATGTGGCGCAGATCGATCTTTCGATCACCGACGATTTTCCGCTCGCCCAGGCGATCGTGATTATTTCCGCTGTGGCCTCCGTGCCGCAGCAAACTGCGAATGCGTGAAGCCCTGGCCCGCCGCCTTGACGCAGGGTCCGGGTTTTCCTTTCCGTCCACCCAGGAATGAGGCATATGACCGACCTGCCCGAGACCGACAATATTGCCGCCGATAACAAGGCAGCGGAAAAGAAAGCCGATATGACGACGACGGAAGCGAAGCGCGCACAGGATGGCGAAACCTGGATCGAGACCGTCAAGACGATCATCTATGCGCTGCTGATCGCGCTCGTCATCCGGACCTTCCTGTTCCAGCCGTTCAACATCCCGTCGGGCTCGATGGAGAATACGCTCCTGATCGGCGACTATCTCTTTGTCGAGAAATTCGCCTACGGTTTCAGCCGCAATTCCTTTCCCTTCAGCCTGCCGCCCTTTTCGGGTCGCGTATTCGGTTCGGCACCTCACCGCGGCGACGTCGTCGTGTTCAAGATGCCGAACCCCAATTCGCAGGACTACATGAAGGACTTCATCAAGCGCGTGATCGGCATGCCGGGCGACCGCGTGCAGATGATCAACGGTCAGGTCTTCCTGAACGGCAAGCCGATACCGAAGGTGCGCGTCGCGGATTATGTCGAACCCGATGACTATGGCGGTACGAGAAACGTGCCGCGCTACCGCGAGACGCTGCCGGAAGGAAAGAGCTATTTTGTGCTCGACCGGATTGCCAACGGACCCGAAGACAATACGGAGGTCTTCGTCGTGCCGCCCGGCCATTATTTCATGATGGGCGACAATCGCGACAATTCCGCAGACAGCCGCGCCGATGTGGGCTACGTTCCTGCCGAGAATCTGGTCGGAAAAGCCGAGCTCATTTTCTTCTCGGAAGATGGTAGTGCGCAAATCTGGGAATTCTGGAAGTGGCCCTGGGCAATCCGCTACGGCCGCATGTTCACCGTCATCGACTGAATTGGGCGATCTCGAACTGCTGCAGAGCCGGTTGGGTCACGCCTTCAAGGACGAAGGACTGCTGCGGCATGCCCTGACCCATGCCAGTGCGAGTACGCGATCGTCCAACGAGCGTCTGGAATTCCTCGGCGATCGCGTCCTGGGCCTCGTCATCGCGGACAGATTGTTCCAGCTCTATCCCGATGATCCCGAAGGGGCACTGGCCCTCAAATACAATGCGCTCGCGCGGGGCGAAGCCTGCGCTGCCGCGGCCGAAGCGGCGGGGCTGTCGGATCATCTTGTTCTCGCCGCAGCGGAAGCGGCCAGCGGAGGCCGGCGCAAGGCCGCCATTCTTGCAGGAGCCTGCGAAGCCGTTATCGCAGCGCTCTATCTCGATGGCGGATATGCGGCGGCGCATGCCTTCGTGGAGCGCTATTGGCAGGACGCATTCGGAGCGCTCGGCCAGGACATGCGCGATCCCAAGACGACGCTGCAGGAATGGGCGCAATCGCCCGCACGTCAATCGCGCGGCGCGCCCGTCTATCGTCTGGTGAAGCGCGAAGGACCCGATCACGCTCCGCATTTTGCGGTCGAAGTGACGGTGACGGGCGAAGGATCGGAGATCGGCGAAGGCCGCTCCAAACGCGAAGCGGAGCAGGCGGCCGCACGCGCGATGTTGGCGCGGCTGGATGAAAGGCGCGCATGAGTTCCGGAAAATCTTCAGCCACGCGTTGCGGTTTCATCGCGGTGATCGGCGCGCCGAATGCCGGCAAGTCCACGCTCGTCAATGCGCTCGTCGGATCGAAGGTTTCGATCGTGACTCCCAAGGTACAGACCACGCGCATGCCGGTTCGTGGCGTGGCGATCGACGGCGATGCCCAGATCGTGTTCGTCGACACGCCGGGGATTTTCAAACCGCGGCGCAGACTCGACCGTGCGATGGTTCGTTCGGCCTGGGTGGGCGCCAGCGACGCCGATGCCGTGGTCTTGCTTGTCGATGCGCCCGCCGAGGCGGCGCAACCGGCCGGTCTGGCGGCGCGCGACACGCAATCGATCATCGAAGGCCTGCGCCAGAGCGGACGCAAAGCCGTGTCGCTCGCGCTCAACAAGGTCGATGCGCTCGATCGCGCGGCGTTGCTGCCCTTGACCGAGCGGCTGCATGACCCCGCGATTTTCGAACGCGTCTTTATGATCTCCGCACTGAAAGGCGACGGCGTCGTCGATTTGCGCGTCTGGTGCGCCGCCCACATGAAGCCGGGACCGTGGCTTTATCCGGCCGATCAGGCCGCAGATATTCCGCTCCGTCTGCTCGCGGCCGAGATCACGCGCGAAAAACTCTATCTGCGGCTGCACGACGAACTGCCCTATGCGACGGCCGTCGAGACCGAGAAATGGACGGAGCGGAAGGACGGTTCCGTGCGCATCGACCAGGTGATTTACGTCGAGCGGGAAAGCCAGAAGGCGATCGCGCTGGGCAAGGGTGGTCGCGCGGTGAAGGCGATCGGCGAAGCGGCACGGAACGAGTTGCAGGACATGTTCGGCCGTGCGGTGCATCTTTTCCTGTTCGTGAAGGTGCGGGAGAATTGGGCGGACCAACGCGAGCATTTCGGCACGATCGGGCTGGAGTATCCGGAGGAGTGAGAAGCGCTAGTGTCGTGGTTCCGAAGTTCGCCACATCACCGATATCGGGCGTCTTGCGAACTTCGGAGCCAAAACGACACTAGAATTAATAAATTCCTAGTGTCCTTCGTTTCTGAAATTCGCCCGAGCATTATATAGCAATCAAGCGAATTTCAGAATCGGGACACTGGCGATGGAATGGACTGACGATGCCATCGTGCTCGCTTCGCGACGACACGGCGAAACCTCCGCCATTCTTGAAGTGCTGACGCGTGCGCATGGGCGTCATCTGGGTCTGGTGTATGGCGGTGTCTCGCGCAAACAGAGACCCGTGCTGCAGCGGGGGAACACGCTCCGGGTACGCTGGCGCGCGCGTCTTTCCGAACATCTGGGAGAATTTTCCACCGAGCTTGCGCGCGCCCGTGCAGCAGAAATGCTCGACAGCCGCGAAGCCCTGGCGGGGTTGAACGCCTTCGCGGAAGTCGCGCGCGCCGTTCTGCCCGAACGCGAATTGCATGAATCTGTATTCGAGGTAGCGGAAATCCTGCTGGATGCGATCGCTGCGAGCGATTTCGCGCATTGGGGACCGCTCTATGTGCGCTGGGAGGCCGGCCTCCTGGAAGTCCTGGGTTTCGGTCTCGATCTTTCGCGCTGCGCCGCCACAGGGTCGCTGGACGATCTGCTCTACGTGTCGCCGAAATCGGGGCGCGCCGTATCGGGCGCCGCGGGTGCGCCTTATCGCGAGCGTCTGTTTGTATTGCCCCCGTTCCTGCTGGGGTCGCAAAACGCGTCGCCGTCGCCAGCGGAAATTCTGGCGGGTCTCGCTTTGACGGGGCATTTTCTTCAGGAGCGTGTGCTGCATCCGCATAACCGGCAAATGCCGTTGGCGCGCGCGCGATTGGGCGAGCTTGCGGACCGCGAATCGGCGTAATGCTCCGTTCGATTAGAACAATTGCGATTTTTCCTCTCCTGTGATTCGGGCGAGAAGGCACACCGCATATCAATCGACATGGACCCCTCATGACCGAGTTGCCGATCAAGGACGACATCAGGCCGGAGCCTCTGGGAAAGGCCCTGAGCGAGCGCTATCTCGCTTATGCGCTTTCCACCATCACGCAACGGGCACTGCCGGACGTCCGCGACGGATTGAAGCCCGTCCATCGCCGGATCCTGCATGCGATGCGCGAACTGGGTCTCAATCCGCAGGCCGGGTTCAAGAAATGCGCGCGTGTGGTGGGCGACGTCATCGGCAAATTTCATCCGCATGGCGAATTGTCAGTCTATGATGCGCTGGTTCGCCTCGCCCAGGATTTCGCGGTGCGCTATCCGCTGGTGGACGGGCAGGGCAATTTCGGCAATGTCGACGGCGATAACGCCGCTGCAATGCGTTATACGGAAAGCCGGCTCACCGCCGTCGCACAGGCGCTGCTTGAAGGGCTCGATGAAGACGCGGTCGAGTTCCGCCCGACTTATGACAACGAAGATCGCGAACCCGTCGTTCTGCCGGGAGCGTTTCCCAATCTGCTCGCGAACGGTTCGAGCGGCATTGCCGTGGGCATGGCGACGTCGGTTCCGCCGCACAATGCCGGCGAGCTGTGCGCCGCTCTCATCGCGCTCATCGGTAACCCCGAGCTGAGTGACGCGAAAATCCTCAAGCATGTGAAAGGACCGGATTTTCCCACGGGAGGCATCGTCATCGACGACCATGCGACGATTGCGGAAGCCTACCGGACGGGCAGGGGAAGCTTTCGCGTCCGCTCCCGCTGGCACAGGGAGGATGGCGCGCGCGCCAGCTATCAGATCGTCGTCGATCAGGTGCCGTTTCAGGTGCAGAAAGCAAAGCTGATCGAACGCATTGCCGAGCTGATCGAACAGAAAAAGCTGCCGCTGCTCGACGATATCCGCGACGAATCTGCGGAAGACATCCGCATTGTCTTTATTCCGAAGAGCCGCACGGTCGATCCGGAATTGCTCATGGAGCAGCTGTTCCGGCTTACCGATCTCGAAACCCGTGTCAGCCTCAACATGAATGTGCTCGATGGCGGACTCATTCCGCGCGTGATGAGTCTCAGGGACGTCCTTCTTGCCTTTATCGCGCATCGCCGCGACGTGCTCGAACGCCGTACCCGTCACCGGTTGGAGAAGATCGCTGCGCGTCTCGAAGTGCTGGAAGGCTATCTCGCCGTCTATCTCAATCTGGACAAGGTGATCGCCATCATCCGCAACGAGGATGAGCCGAAGCCCAAGCTGATGAAGGCGTTCGGGCTCACGGAAATTCAGGCCGACGCCATTCTCAACATGCGCCTCAGATCGCTGCGCAAGCTCGAGGAAATGGAAATCCGGGGCGAGCACGCGAGTCTTACCGACGAACAGAAGGGGCTCAAAAAACTCCTTGGTTCCGACAAATTGAAGGCTGAGCGTCTGATCGACGAAGTGAAGACGATCGACGAGAAATTCGGCCTCAAAACCGCAATCGGGAAAAGACGCACGACCTTTGCCGCCCCCCCCGATATTGCCGCGGAAGCGGAAGCGATCGAATCCTTCGTCGAGCGCGAACCGGTCACGGTCGTTTGCTCGGAAAAAGGCTGGCTGCGCGCCTTCAAGGGCCATCAGGAACCGAGCGATGCGATCAAATATCGCGAGGGCGACCGGGCGCGGTTCTGGCTCCATGCCGAAACGACCGACAGGCTCATGCTGTTCACCACGGATGGCCGCTTTTTTGCTTTGGATTGCGCCAAGCTGCCAGGCGGGCGCGGCAATGGCGAAGCGATCCGCAGTTTCATCGACCTGCCGCCCGAGGCCGATCTCGTCGCCATGTTCGTGCACAAGGAGGCGAGGAAATTGCTGCTCGCCGCGACCTCCGGCCACGGCTTCGTCACCGCCGAAGACGACGCTGTGGCTCTCAAGCGTTCCGGCAAACAGGTGATGAACGTGCCGGCCGGCACCGAAGCCTGTGTGTGTGCGTTTGTCGACGGCGACAGCGTGGCGGTCATCGGTGAGAACCGCAAGCTGCTCGTCTTTCCGTTGGAAGAAGTTCCCGAACTGGCGCGCGGCCGCGGCGTTATCCTCCAGCGCTATAAGGACGGCCCTCTGCTGGATGCCTGCACATTCACGATGAAGTCGGGATTGCGCGACACCAACGGACGCACCTGGACGCCGGGCGAACTCAAGGATTGGAAAGGTGCCCGTGCACAGGCCGGACGCCTCGTGCCGCGTGGCTTTGCGAAGAGCGGCAAATTCGGCTGAACGCTGCGTTGCCGTAGCATTGAGCAACTGCACTGCATCACAAGGCGCTTTGCGCGGGCGTGCTTTCTGTTAGGCTCGCGGGAGAGGAACGCCCGCCAGAGGCTTCATGCAGGAAGATACACCCGCCGCCGGCACGGGCGAAACCGGGCTTGGGGGACGTACCGGTATATTGCGCCCGATCCCGGCGCATCTGTCGCCCACCTATATCCTCGTGATCCTGACGCTCGTCTATGTCGTCAACTATCTGGATCGCAATATCGTCGGCATCCTCAGCGTACCGATCAAAACCGAGTTCCATCTCACGAATCTGGAACTCGGATTGCTCAATGGGCCCGCTTTTGCCTTCATCTATGCGACGCTGGGAATCCCGATTGCCGTGCTCGCCGACCGCGTCAACCGACGCAACATCATCGCGGCCTCTCTCGCCATGTTCAGTGTCATGACGGTGCTGTGCGGCTATGCCGTTAATTTCTGGCAATTGCTGCTGGCCCGCTTCGGCACGGGGATCGGCGAGGCCGGCACCGGTCCCTCGATCAACGCGATTATCGCCGATCTCTATCCGCCGCAGAAGCGGGCGTCGGCGCTCGCGTTCTACACTGCCGGGTTGAATATCGGCCTGCTGTTCGCATTCTTCGGCGGCGGTTGGATCGCACAACATTATGGTTGGCGGCACGCATTTTTGGCGGCCGGTGTGCCGGGGCTTGTACTTGTTCTCCTGCTTCTCTTCACCGTGAAAGAACCGCCACGCGGCTATGTCGAGCGCCTGGCCGACAGCGGCAAAACGCCGAGCCTCTGGTCCGTCGCGCGCTATCTGTGGAGCCAACGCTCCTTCCGCTGGTTCTCCGTCGGAACGGCAATGAGCTCGTTCGGCGGCTATGCCGGGCTCGCCTTTATTCCGCTGTTCCTCTCTACGTCGCATCATATGACATTGCCCGAGATCGGGCTGACTCTCTCTGTCCTGGTCGGCATTTTCGGTGCGGTCGGAACCTATCTGGGGGGCTTTTTCGCGGATCGTTACGGCAAGAGGGATGTGCGCTGGAACATGTATGTTCCGATCATTGCGGCCTTCATCACCGTGCCTTTCGCTCCCGTCTTCTATCTGTCGTCCAGCACACCCCTGGCGCTCGTGGCGTTTGTGGTGCCGGCGCTCACCGGAGCCGCCTATGTCGGTCCGGCCTATGCCATGGCCCAGGCGCTCGTGCCGCTGCGCATGCGGGCGCGCTCGGCCGCCATCCTGCTCTTCATCCTGAATTTCATCGGCTATGCGCCGGCGGCGCCGATCGTGGGCGAGGTGAGCGACCTGCTTCAACCGCTGCTGGGGCCGGACGCGCTGCGCTATGCCCTGCTGATCAGCATCGTCACGGGTCTGACCGGCGCGTTCTGCTATTGGCGGGCCGCGCGCACCCTCCGGCAGGATATCGACCGCGTCACGGCTTAGCCGCCCATCCCCGAGATTTCCGCCAGACCGCCATTGCCCCGGAGCCGGGATTCCGGCGATCCTGTTAACCGCTGGCTGCGCCATTTCGGGACGGCGACGGTCAAATCGTTTAGCATTCGTAAACAAAGCGAAGCGGACAATGGTTGCGTTAAGGAAGTTGAGCGGCCTCTATCTCGCGGCGGCGTCCGCCTATGCCGTCGCCGTCATGCTTTCGCACCATCCGCTGCTGATCCGCCAGGCCAATCGGGCCGCGGTTGCACTTGAACGCGGGAGCGCCGATGCAGCGCAGGCGCTCGATGAAAAAATCGCGCGGCCGGGCCTGCGGTTCGCCATAGGGCAGGCTGAAACGCTGTCGCACGAATGGACGACGATGGCCGGGCATGCGGGAGGCGGGACGCCGCATCGGAGCGTCGAACTCGATCTGCCTCCGGCAAACCGCATCGCGGCCGCGATAGAGCCGCAGCATCTCGCCTCATTGCCCGCCCGCGACGTTCGCGAACACATCGCGCACAATTTTTCACTCCATCCGCACCGGCGGGAATTGGCGCCGCCGCTGAAAACACCTCCCGCCGGTCTCTCGGTGTCGGAGCAGGTCGTGCAGGCGGAGCACCGGCTCAAAGCCGGTCTCACGCCGGAACTGTTCGCGAATTTCGACCTCTTTCTCTATGTGAGCAAAGCCGAAAGCGGTCCCATCGCGCAGCGCATGTATGTGTTCCGCAAGGAGGCCGGCGGCGAACTTGCTTTGCTCCACGATTGGCCGGTCTCCACCGGGCGCGAGCGTGTGGAATACAATTCCGCCGGGCGGCGTCTGCCGAGCTTCACACCGGCGGGCTATTACGAGCTCGATCCCGATCGGTTCTTTCCGCATTACCATTCCTCGGAATGGAACCAGCCAATGCCCTACGCGATGTTCTTCAACTGGGTCAGGGACGGCAGTCTCACCGGACTCGCGATTCACAGCGCGGTGGGTGGCGACATCGCCGATCTCGGACGGCGCGCCAGTGCGGGTTGCGTGAGGCTGTCGCCGGAAGCCGCCCGCACATTGTTCACGCTCATCCGTTCGCAATATCGCGGGCAGGCGCCGCGATTCGTTATCGACCGCACCACCGGCACGATGAACAATGACGGCATCCTGCTGCACGATGCGGGCGGCAAGGTGGAACGCGCCGAGGGCTACAGGGTTCTCGTCTTCATCGAGAATTATGGCGGCCGTAATGTCGTCGCCGCGATGTTTTAGCTGCCGCACCGATTCGATCTGATAGAACGGGACAGGAAGCTTCGCCGACGGCAAATGCGCCTGCGCATGAGATAGGGAGAATCGCCATGAAATTCGGTTTGTTCGGTATCAATTTCGGCGTCTGCGTCACGCCCGCGGCAATCGCGCGGATTGCGAAAGCGGCGGAGGACGCAGGCTTCGAGTCGTTGTGGACGGGCGAACATGTCGTGCTGCCGGATCCGCGCGTGGCGCCGTCGCCGATGGCGCCGGACGCGCCGATGCTCGATCCGGCCGTGGCGCTCGCCTTTGCCGCCGCGCATACGAAAACCATTCGTCTGGGTACCGGCATCATCATCCTGCCGCAACGCAATCCGCTGGTGCTGGCAAAGGAATTGGCGAGCGTCGATGTGGTGTCCGGAGGGCGGCTCATTTTCGGCTTGGGCGTCGGCTACCTCAAGCCGGAGTTCGACGCACTCGGCATTCCCTTCGACAACAAGGGACCGCGCACAACGGAATATCTGGAAGCGATGCTGGCGATGTGGACGCAGGCCAGCCCCGCCTATGAAGGCCGCTTCGTTTCGTTCAAGGGTATCCAGGCCATGCCGCGGCCGGTGCAGAAGCCGCATCCGCCGATTGTCGTGGGCGGCCATACCGCGGGCGCCTTCCGGCGGTCCGTGCAATACGCGAATGGCTGGTACGGTTTCGCGCTCGATCTCGAGAAGACAGCGCAATGCCTGAACGGTATCCGCGAGGCCGAAGCGCAGATCGCACGTCCGCGCGAGCTGGGTCCGCTGGAGATCACCATAACGCCCGGTGTGGCGCTGACGCCCGAAATCGTCGCGCGCTATGCCGAACTCGGCGTGCACCGCCTGGTGGTGAACAACCGGGCGAAGACGGAAGACGAGTTGCTGGCGTTGATCGACACGACCGCGAAGACCTTCATCGGAAAAGGCTGAGCCTGCGCGTTCGTTACACGTCGCGGGTCTGGCGAAAACGGCGATATCGTTGTGCGCTGGATTCGCTCCACCCGTCAGATGCGCCGTGTCCTGAAATTTCCCGATCCCGCAGCGAGCAATCGCCCGGCGCCGATCGGCCATAATGGCGGTCCGCCCTTCGATGTGACCTGGACCGCCTGGGTGTGGCGGCGCGCGCATGCCGAAGCGTGGAAATCGCCCGGCCGAGAGATCGTCATGCTCCGCCTGCGCCGCGCTGGCCGCCTCGGTCTCGGCTATCGCGATTACACAAGTGTGATCCTCGACCGCGGCGTTCATCTGGGCGGCCTGATCATCGTCGTTGACGGCGCGCTGCTGCAATTCGAGGCGGAAATATTGCGCAAACTCGACATATTGCACGATTGCGCAATCGCATTGTGGACCGACGGCGTTTCGCTTCCCGGGAGCTTTCACCGGAACGCGAGCCATCTCTCTGAGGCGCCGGTCGACGACGCAGCGTTGGCGAAGGCCATGCGTGGTCTGTGCGCGCGGACGCAACTGACACCGTCCCAGTTCTGCATGATCGGAACAAAGGCGCGGCATGCGCGCGCGGCCATGCGCGCCGGCGTCGGATTGTTCCTGCCGGCCAGCGAGTATTTCGCCGTGCCGCTGCCGTAAGGCCACTAGGCGGACATGCGTTCGATGCGCCGTTCTCGTTGTTTGCGCGGCGCACACAAAGAATTGAAATCGCATTCGATCCGCGAAGTGAGAGACTGCACCATCGCGCAGGGGAGGGCGGCAAGATGCGGTGGACCGATTTCGGCATTGCGGTGGTCGCGGGATTGGCGGCCGGTACGATCGATATCGGATCGGCATGTCTCATCAATCATTTGCCGCCTGTCGTGATCCTGCACGCCATCGCGAGCGGCCTCTACGGCAGAAACGCTTTTACCGGCGGCCTGCCGATGGCGGCCGTCGGACTGATCCTGCAATGGGCCATGTCGATCCTCATCGCCGGAATCTATGTCGCTGCCGCGACGCGATTGCGCTGGCTCACAACGCGCTGGCTCGCAGGCGGGCTCGCCTATGGCGTCGGAATCTATGTGGTGATGACGTTCGTCGTCGTGCCGCTCTCGCAGGCGGTGTCGGGCGGGCATCACACGGGTCTCTGGATGCTGGAAAACCTGCTTGCGATGCTGCTGTTCGGACTGATCGTTTCGGCGTTGAACGCTTATGCACGCCGCGCTTGACAGATGCATAACTGTATGGTTATGAATTGCGCATGCAGCGCACACCCGATGCCGTGTTCAAAAGCCTCGCCGACCGGACCCGCCGGACGCTCTTCGAGCGGCTGTGCCGCGAGGGCGAACAGACGGTCCGGATGCTGACCGACGGCTCGGGTGTCTCGCAGCCGGCCGTGTCGAAGCATCTGGGGGTACTCAAGCTCGCCGGTCTCGTGCGCGATCGCCACGAAGGACGCGAGACGCATTACAGCGCGCACCCGCAGGCGCTGAAACCTCTCGTCGACTGGATGGGTGTCTACGCTGCGTTCTGGAGCGAGCGGTTCGACCGCCTCGAAGATCTGCTCAAAAGGATGGACCAATGACCGATATTGCCACCGAAACGCTTTCCGTCGTCATCGAACGAGACATCGCCTTTCCACCGGAAAAGATCTGGCGGGCGCTCACGCAACCGCACCTGATCGAGGAGTGGCTCATGAAGAACGACTTCAGGCCTGTCGTGGGGCACCATTTCAGTTTTCGAATGGATCCGCAGCCTAACTGGAACGGCGTCGTCGATTGCGAAGTCCTCGCAATCGAGCCGAACAAGGCACTGTCCTACACATGGGGTTCGATGGGTATGAAAACGGTCGTCACCTTGACCCTGACCCCTACGGACACAGGAACCCATCTGCGTATGGAGCAGTCGGGTTTCCGGCCGGAGCAACAGCAGAACTACCAGGGCGCGAAATACGGCTGGCAGCGGTTCTTTGCAAATTTGGAGCAGGTCGTGGCGCGCATAGATTGAAATCCGCCGGCGTGGCGTTGCCGGGCCGGATGTCCGGGATTTTGCGACAGTGAACCGGATAGTAGCGGGCACGGTTGGTTGCCAGGGGAAGGTTAACTCGCCGCGCCCGCCAGGTTCTCGCGAGGAACACCCTATAGTTGCACGTCAGCGATAAGGTCACGTAAAACAAATCGTTAAATTTTTCAGTAATCGAGACAAATCTTAAGGGTTCCGTCACGCTGCGGTAACGAACCGAAACTCGCTATGGGATAAGACGCGAGGCCTGGAAGCTATCACTCCGTCTACAAATTAAACGGGTACGGAGAAAACCTGAGAGTTCCCCCCGTACCCTTCCCCTGGCGTCGCTGTCGCGGGCCGACCCTAGTAGTCCAATATAAATGCTAACATCGGATGAAGAGTTCGGCCGGATGAGGAAAGCGGTATGGAAAAAAACCAAATCGCCCGTTTTCATGCTATCCGAGCCCTGCCGCCTTTACAGCGCGCGACGTGCCCGCCAACATGCCGAACGCGAGCGCGCCGGATACGATTGAGGAAAGACCGACATGCCGGGCTTTTCCGGGGGGCTGTGCCGCCTCGCGTTCGTGACGTTGATCCTTCTTCCGTCAGCTGTCGCGGGGGAGAGCGCCAAGACGCCAGCTAACTCCGACTTGGCGCCGCCGGAAACGGTAGTCGTCACGGGTCATCGGCCGCCGGCGCAGACGCTCGACAAGATCATTTGGAACTATGTGTACGCCCACGGAAAGGAATCGCCGAAGCTCCATCAGCTGACGCGCTGGGTGGCACCTGTGTGTCCGGAGGTGAGGAATTTGCCTCCGGGATACGACGCGTTCATCTCCAAACGGATCAAGGCGATTGCGGCGAGCGTCGGCGCGCCGACGAAGGAGCCCTGCAAGCTCAATGTCGAAATCATTTTCACCGCGCAGCCGCAGACCATCATGGATCGCGTTGCGGAAAGCGAACCCATCCCCCTGGGCTATCATTTCGTGCACGACAAGCAGGCCGCGGCGAAAGTGACCGCGCCCATTCAGGCCTGGTACGTGACCGCCACGAGCAACGGGACGGAGACCTATATCGACGACCCCTATCACGGCACGCCCGGCGGCGGCGCGGGCAGCAGGCTCGGGGAAGGATTGCAAAGCGTGTTCAATCATATCCTGATCCTGGCCAACACCGACAAGATCGCCGGATATCCGGTCGGACCGGTCGCGGACTACATCGCCATGCTCGCGCTCTCCAAAGCGGAAACGCCGGACAATTGCGCCGAGCTTCCCAGCATTCTGGACCTGATGTCGCCCGACTGCCCGGATGCGCAAAAGCCCAAATCGCTGACGGTCGGCGACCAAGCCTATCTGGAAGGGCTGTATGCGATGGACCCGAAGAAATTCGGCAATCTGCAAAGAAGCAATGTCGCCGAACACATGAAGCAAAGTTTCCAGGGGCAATAGGAGAGGCGGGCAACGCGGCTTCTCGTTCCGACCCGGATTTTCCCGAATTGCATTGACCGATGTCGCGTTTCAATTTTTCCGTGTTGGCCGCAAGCCAACAAAGGCGAGGCCGCCGGCAAGGGCGAGGCTGCAGACGATGCTGCCCTCGGGGCCTTCGGCGCCGCCCGTCAGATAATCCGGTCCGCGCGGAATCATCTGCACGAGCAAGGCGGGCAGGTGCGCATCCAGACTGGTCACCCGCAGTTCGAAGCCCGTCGCCAGCAACCAGTTCCATCCGGCGTGCCAGCCCATGACTCCCCAGACATTGCCGGTCCGGATCGCCCAGCAACAGGCGAAGACGGCAAAGAGAAACACGTTGACCGTGAAAATCACGCCCGCATGTGGATCGTAGTGCATGACCGTGAACACCAAAGACGAGAGCACGATGGCGATCGCGACACCGAACTTCGCGGCGATGGCCGACAACATCCAGCCACGGAACAGAATCTCCTCGACACTCGATTGCAGCGCGAAGCAGGCGAGCAGCACCGCGATGCCACCCAGGCCAGCCGGCGAATGGAATGCCGGCGCATAGTAGCCCGCGCGGAAACCGCCCACGATCCAAATTCCCGCGACGATGGACGAGACCATTGCAACGGCGGTCAAGTGGCCGAGGAGGAACGTCCGCGTTCCATGCTGCGCTGCCAATCCGATCGTCGCCAATGGCCGGCGTTCGACGAAACGCACCCAGGCCAGAACGGCAAGACCGAGCGCCGTGAAGGGCAGGAGCAGGAAGGCCGCGAAACCGATCAGGCCGACCGGGCTTTCATTTGCGTCCACCAGATGGGCGTATTGCAGCACGGAGGTGAGGCCGACCACCGTCAACGCAACGAATGCGAGGCCAAGAAAGGGCACTAGGGCGCCCCAAGGCCGCCAGCCTTTTGCCTGGTCTGCTGCGTAGATGTCGCGTGACGTCATGCGGCCAATGTGGGCCGGAAATCTCGGGCCGTACAGAACGACCGTGCGGTTGCGTAGCGACTTTTGTTGGGGGCGAACGTGGGAGGTATCCGACTGCAACTCGCGAGCGGAGCGGACGGAAATTATGTAACTGGATTTTGCCGTTCCCGCATTTCTCCTGGCGCGAACAACCAGCCAAAGAAACCATAGCCGGCCACAGCGCCGGCGAGCTGCGCCACGACAAAGGCCGGCACGGAATGCGGTGCGATCCCCGCGAAGCTGTTGCTCAGCGACCGTGCGAGCGTGACGGCCGGATTGGCGAACGACGTCGATGCGGTGAACCAATAGGCCGCGCCGATATAAAGCCCGACAAGCGCTGCCACCGATTCCGGCCGGAAGCGGATCGCGCCTGCGATAGCGCCGATCAATCCGAATGTCGCGATGAATTCGGAGAACGCCTGCGCCGGTCCGTCGCGCAGCTTCAGCGAAATCTCGAAGACGGGGGCGGCGAACATCAGATGCGCTGCCCATACACCGCACAACGCGCCGGCGAGTTGGACCAACACATAGGCGCCGCCGGGCACGGGCGATATCTCGCGCCGGAGCGCGAAGTAGAGCGTCACGGCCGGGTTGAAATGCGCGCCCGAAACCGGTCCGAAGATCGCAATGAGCACGACAAGCGCAGCACCCGTCGCCAGCGTGTTCGCCAGCAGGGCGATGGCGACGTTACCGCCGGAGAGCCGCTCCGCCATGATGCCGGAGCCGACCACCGCCGCAAGCAGGAATGCCGTGCCCAACGCTTCGGCGGTCAGCCGGCGCGCTATGCCGTTCGTCACGCGCGAGTCTTTTCGTCTGTTGTCTTGCCGATTTCGTTCAGCCGTTTTTGCAGCGACATCCGGTCCAGGCTGCGCACCGGCAGATTGGCGAACAATTCGATGCGCCGTTGCAATATGCGCAGCGCTTCGCGGAACGCGGCGGCGATCTCCGATTCCGTACCTTCGACTGCCGCGGGATCGGGCACGCCCCAATGCGCGGTCATCGGTTGGCCGGGCCACGCCGGACACACTTCATTCGCCGCGTTGTCGCAAACCGTGAACACGAAATCCAAAGGCGGCGCGCCGGGCCCGGCGAATTCGTCCCAGCTCTTGGAGCGCAGCCCTGTAATGGGAAAGCCAAGCCGTTGCAGCAGCGCCAGCGCCTGCGGATGGACGGCGCCTTTGGGCTGGGAGCCCGCAGACCAGGCGACGAATTTTCCTTTACCGATCCTGTTCAGGATCGCTTCGCCCAGGATCGAGCGCGCCGAATTGCCCGTGCAAAGAAACAGCACGTTGTAGGGCCGCTGCGGCAATTCATTGCGCATCAGCAGCACGCCGATCTGGCGGCAGGGGCGGGGCAGCAACCGGATTGCGCTTTGGCCGCCGGCTCATCCTCGCCGTAGATCGTCGCTTCGCCGAAGGTGAAGAAGGTTTCCCATCTGATGCCGGACGGATCGTTGACCCAGGCTTTGTTCGATTGCGCGTAGCAGCAGGTGGTTGCTTCCTGGTCGCGCGTCGTTTCGCCCGCCGCGTGCAGCCGGCCGGCCAGTTCGCGCAGTTCGTCGTCGCTCTCTACCTGGATGCCGAGGTGATCGACGGCGTCTTTGCGGCTGCCGCGCGCGGAGATGGCGAAATTCACCTTCGGATCGTCGAGCATCCATTTGGCGTAGTCGTCTTTCGTGACGGACGGCCGCGCGCCAAACAGCGTGGAATAGAAGCCGATGGATTTTTGCAGTTCAGCCACGGCGACGTGAATGTGCAGGCGCTTCATGTTGTTCTCCCGGGTTGGTGTCGCAGCAATTCGTTTGCGCGATGGCGGCGAGCGGCGCACACATTTCCGCCCGGCCGCCGCAGCAATCCTCGGTGAGGAAGACGAGCAGGTCGCGCATCGCGTCGAAATTGACGGCGTAGATGATGGAGCGGCCGTCGCGTCGCGCGCGCACCAGTTCGGCATTCGCCAGCACGAGCAATTGCGCCGACAACGTGTTGGCGGGCACCGCCAGCGCTCGCGCGATATCGCCGGCGGCCATGCCTTCGGGACCGGCTTTTACGAGCAGACGAAAGACGTCCAATCGCGCTTCCTGGGCGAGGGCGGAGAGTCGCTTGACGGCTGTTGTCGTTTCCATATTTCCATAATCACGGAAATATAGAATAAAAGCAATCGCGTTATAACCAATTTGGTTTGACAACAGATCCAATTCGGCATAATCTGCGCCGACTGAAATTCCGGCGGGCCCAAAGCCCGGCGGGACGCTCTTTGACATTGTGAATCACACCCCCAGGGCGCGGCGAACTTTCGCCGCGTCGCGGTCGCATGCGTGCCGGAACGCGGGCGGCCGGGCCGCGCCTGATGACGCACAAATTCCCTGTTCCACTTTTTCCCTGCTAATTTCCCTGCTAGCAGGGAATTCGTTGCCCGAAAGTTCCGCCGCGGAATTCCCTGATAATTTCCCTGTTGGCGGGAAAGTTGCGGAGCAGCTTCCGTTATCCCCGGCGCAGCTCGTAAAGCGCGATGGCGGCCGCCGAGGACACGTTGAGGCTCTCCATGTTGCACCCGATGGGAATGGAGGCCGAGGTGTCGCAGCGCTCGCGCACCAGGCGGCGCAGGCCTTCGCCCTCCGAGCCCAGCGCGATGGCTATGTCGCCCGTGGCCACCGCGTCCGTCAGCGACTGGTCGCCGTCGCCCGCCAGCGCCACGCGCCAGAACCCCAACTCGCCCAGTTCTTCAAGGGCGCGGGCAATGTTGACGACGGTGAGATAGGGCACGAGGTCGAGCGCCCCCGAGGCCGCCTTGGCGAGCGCGCCGGATTCCGGCGGGGAATGCCGGTCCTGCACGATCACGGCCGTGGCATCGAACGCGGCCGCCGAGCGCAGGATGGCGCCCACATTCTGCGGATCGGAAATCTGGTCGAGTACGAGAACGCTGCGGCGACCGGCGGCACCCGGCGCCAGCACATCGTCGAGAGCGCGGCGCGGCAGCGGCTCGCAGTTGAGCGCCGCACCCTGATGCACGGCGCTGGCCGGCAGCAGGCGCGCGATCGCATCGCCATCCGCGATCTCGTGTGGCGCCCGGGCGAGAAGCGCTGCGCCCACGATTTCGGCAGCGCGTTCCGTCAGCAGCACGCGCTTTACCGAGCGGCGTGGATTGGCGAGCGCCGCGCGCACGGCATGGAGTCCGTAGAGCCAAAGTCCGCTCGCCTGGGGCGCCGTGCGGTGGTGAGCGTGTCGTCGTTTCATGGGAGGGCCGGAAAAAGCGGAACTGCGGAAATATACGCGTCACTATCGCATGCGCCGGCCGCGCCGCCCAATCTATTGACACTGTTTGCCGATTGACCGATATCCGCCCGCCGCGGCGCGACCGCGGTGTTCCGGTATGGGTCCGGTATGGGGGAATGTCCCGAGTGGCAAAGGGGGCGGACTGTAAATCCGCTGGCTACGCCTTCGTAGGTTCGAGTCCTACTTCCCCCACCATCCTGCGCTTGCTTCGCAAGCTTCGGATGGCAGGTCAGCCTTCCGCCGGATTCGCGAGCAACGGCTTGGCAAGCCGGTGCATTTCTGGTTTCTGACTTTCGCGCCGACGACGCGCATGCGGGTGTAGCTCAATGGTAGAGCAACAGCCTTCCAAGCTGATGACGAGGGTTCGATTCCCTTCACCCGCTCCAATATCCGCTCAGCGCAGGATTTCGACCAGCAGCACCCAGGCATTGAGAACGCTGGCGACGATGGTGATGGCGACGCTGGGGACGAGCCAGTAGAGGCCGTATGGCCGGCCCAACGCCAGCAGCACGCCGGCAACGATGAGCGGCGCGAGGGCCGATTGCGCAAGCACGACGCGGATCGCCATGTGGTGCGGTTGCCGATAATGGCCGCGACGCAGTGCCCCCAATTGTAGTCCGACGCCGAAACATCCCAGCGCGAATGCGATGATGAGCGTCTCGATGCCGAAGACCCGAAGTCCCTGGGCGGGCACAAGCCCGAGCAACGTCACGATGAGCATCGCCGCCAGCGCCACCACCGCTTCGCCGGCGCGTCCGGGCAGGCCGGGCGTTCCCAAAATCCGCGTCAGATTGATCGATACGGCGACGAATACAAAGCCGATGAGAGTCGCGATGGCGCCCGACACAGCACTGAAAAAGCCCGACCAGTTTGCGAGTTCGCTCATGAGAGATTCAACGCGTCGCGGATGGGCGCGAACGAGGCGGCGGCCTGTTCGAGCCAGGCGAGACCGCGCCTGATCTCGGCGCCCTCGCGTGCCCGCGCATCATTAAGCACGGCCGCGCGCAGGGCCGCGTCATAGGCATGTTCCGGCGCTTTCGAATAACGGCGCATCTCGGGGCCCTCCAGAATGGCGCGTATATCGTCTGCGCCGGCGTCGATTCCGAAATGACGAAACGCCGCGTCGAGCGCGGGCGCCAGGTCGGCGAGGAACGCGTCGAAATCCAGGACTTGGACGCGATCGCCGGCGATGCGCACGGCCCCGGCCAGCGCGCTCGCCTCGCAGGCCCAACCCATCGCGATCTGTTCTCCCGCGCTCATATCCGCCAGCTGCCACACTTCGCATCCAAGCCGGCGATGCAGGCGCGCCAGGCGCGACGGCGCCAGCATTTTCGCTTCCCGGGGCGAGTTCTCCGCGCCGAGAATGGTGGCGAGCCAGGTTTCCGGCGCTGCCGTCATCGCGATCGCTTTCGGGGCCCAGGCGCGCGCCAGCAGATCGGGCGCGATCTCGGAGACGAAGCTCGTGGCTTTCACCAGTGCAAGCTGGCCGGGCTCGAAAGTGCGCGACCACAATCTGAGGCAGACGGAGAGGCGTGCATCGAATTGCGGGGCGTCGCGGGTTTCGGCCAGCGTCCGCAGGATGGCGGGTTCTCGCAGCGCAAAGATTGCGGCCTGCCGGCCCAGGAGGCGCGACAGGAGGGTCGAACCCACATGCCCGATGTGGAATATAAAGCCGCACCGCTCTTTCAGGTTCGCCGCGTCAACTGCGCCGGCGACCTGGACCCAGGGGAGGGTGCGGCGCGGCATTTGCGGCGTCAGGATCCGGTCGTCGAGAAAACTTGCCGCCGCGTAGTCCTCGCGCGAAAGCCTCACGAAGGACACGCTATCGTTGCGCGGGTCGAGCGCGTGGGGAAACAGTTCGGGGGAATTTGCGAAAGATTCTGCCAGGGGATCCATGGTGTTGCCCGGGGCGGGAGGAGCGGTTTCCTAGCATGGTGGGCGAGCCGGCGCACAGGCCATGTCGCCCGGACGTAAATCCCGCTGTTTTTTTAGGGTTTTTGTCCCCAATTCCCTTGGAAAATCTGACAAACAATGCTTGCGCGGCGCGGTCGCCGCTGCTAGACACCCGCTTTCCCGGCGAAAGCCGTACCGCGCTGGCGAGCGAGTGGCTCTCCGGCGCGTTGCCTTTTGCCTTAAGGAGTGTAGCTCAGTTGGTAGAGCGGCGGTCTCCAAAACCGTAGGCCGTGGGTTCGAGTCCCTCCACTCCTGCCAAACGAAACGGAATTCAACCTTGGCGGACGCAACGAAGAAAACTGCGGAGAGCGCGGGCAAGGCTTTGCCCGTCCCGGCGCCCGTGCGCCGCGGCGGCGCGCTTCAGTTCTTCCGCGAAGTGCGGCGCGAGACTTCGAAGGTCACCTGGCCAGGCTGGAAGGAAACCTGGCTCACGACAGTCATGGTTTTCATCATGGTGAGCCTGATGATGCTGTTTTTCTTTTTCGTCGACTGGGTGCTGGCGCTCGGCGAGCGTTGGCTGATCGGTGCGGCGAGCTAAACAGCGCGAAGCGAAGAAGGATTGCCGAAGGCCATGGCCGAAGCCAATACCGCCGTCATGTCGGATGCCAAATGGTACATCGTCCACACCTACTCGAATTTCGAGAAGAAGGTGTCGGAGGAGATCAAGCGTCAGGCGCAGATACAGGGTCTTTCCGACCTGGTGGAGGAAGTGCTCGTCCCCACCGAGGAAGTGATCGAAGTGCGCCGCGGCCAGAAGGTGAATGCGGAACGGAAATTCCTGCCGGGCTATGTGCTGGTGCGGGCGAAGCTCACCGACGAAGCCTATCACCTGATCAAGAATGTGGCGAAGGTGACGGGATTTCTCGGTCAGAACAACAAGCCGATGCCGCTCAGGCCGAGCGAAGTCGATCGCATCCTCAATCAGGTGCACGAAGGCGCGGAGCGGCCGAAATCGTCGATCACTTTCGAAATCGGCGAGCAGGTTCGCGTGGCCGATGGTCCGTTCACGTCGTTCAACGGCGTGGTCGAGGAAGTGGACGAAGACCGTTCGCGCCTGAAGGTCGCGGTGTCGATCTTCGGCCGTGCGACGCCGGTCGAACTGGAATTTACGCAAGTCGAGAAAGTCTGAAGTCGAGTTCGTTGCAACACGCGGGAGGCTCGTCGCCGGGCCGCTGACCGCGAACCTCGAGGAGGAGGTTATTTATGGCGAAGAAAATCGTGGGGTACGTCAAACTCCAGGTGCCGGCGGGTTCAGCCAATCCGTCGCCGCCGATCGGACCCGCGCTCGGTCAGCGCGGTCTCAACATCATGGAATTCTGCAAGACCTTCAACGCGAAGACGCAGGACCAGGAAAAGGGCATGCCGATCCCGGTGGTCATCACCGTGTTCTCGGACAAGTCCTTTTCGTTCGAAATGAAGACGCCGCCCGCGTCTTATTTCCTGAAGAAAGCCGCGAAGGTCGACGGCGGTTCGAAATTGCCGGGCCGCGATTTCAAGGGAACGGTGACGAAGGACCAGGTGCGCCAGATCGCCGAAGCCAAAATGAAGGACCTGAACGCCAACGACGTCGAAGCCGCGATGCTGATGATCGAGGGCTCCGCGCGCTCGATGGGCATCCAGGTGAGGGAGTAATCGTCATGGCAAAAATGTCGAAGCGATTTTCGAAAGCGTTCGAAGGCACGGATCCGGCGAAAACCTACTCGGTCGAAGAGGCGGTGAAACTCGTCAAGGCGAACGCCACCGCGAAATTCGACGAAACGATCGAAGTTGCGATCAATCTTGGCGTCGATCCGCGCCATGCCGACCAGATGGTTCGCGGCGTGGTGTCCCTTCCCAACGGGACGGGCCGTATGTTGCGCGTCGCCGTATTCGCCAAAGGCCCCAAGGCTGACGAGGCGAAAGCCGCCGGCGCGGACATCGTCGGCGCCGAAGATCTGGCCGAGAGGGTGCAGAAGGGCGAGATCGATTTCGACCGCTGCATCGCGACGCCCGACATGATGGGCGTCGTGGGGCGGCTCGGCAAAGTGTTGGGACCGCGCGGCCTCATGCCCAATCCGAAAGTTGGCACGGTGACGATGGACGTGGTCGGCGCGATCAAGGACGCCAAAGGCGGTGCGGTCGAATACCGTGTCGAAAAGGCAGGCATCGTCCAGGCCGGCGTCGGCAAAGCGAGCTTTGAGGAAAAGGCGCTGGTGGAGAATGTGAGGAGCTTTGTGGACAGCGTCGTGAAGGCGCGGCCGCAAGGCGCTAAGGGCACATATCTGCACAAGATTTCACTGAGCTCGACGATGGGCCCGGGCGTGAAGGTCGCCCTGGGCAGCGTCGGCGTGCAGGCAGGAGTGTAGTCAGAAAGCGAATCCCGGCGGGCGATCGCCGGACCTGTCCGAGACTGCGGGTGCCCCAGCGTCAAGCTTGGGCTTAATCGTCGCCCGCAATAGACGGGGAACAGTCCGTTTTGCAGGCCTCCGACACTGGAGGAATGCGGTACGGGTTTGAGCCCTGGGGCAGGAATGGGTTGCGAGCAATCGCGACCTGTCACAGGGCGGCGGCCGGATCGTCAGGGCCGCCGGTTGTAACGAAGGAGAGCCAAGTGGCGCGTATGGATCGTACCAAGAAGGCGGAAGTCGTCGGCAGCCTTAACGGGCTTATCGGCGAAGCCGGTTCTGTGGTCGTCGCCCACTATTCCGGCATGACGGTTGCCCAGATGAGCGATCTTCGCTCGCGCATGCGCGCGGCGGGGGCCTCATTCAAGGTCTCGAAAAACCGTCTTGTCGTGCGCGCGCTCCAGGGAACGGCCGCAGAGGGCATCGCCCATCTTTTCAAGGGGCCGACGGGGATTGCAGTTTCGCAAGATCCCGTCGCCGCTTCGAGGGTGGCGGTGGCCTACGCCAAGGAGAACGGCAAGCTCGTGATCCTGGGTGGCATGGTCGGAGGAACGGCAATCGATGCGAACGGTGTGAAAACCCTCGCGGAATTGCCGTCGCTCGACGAGCTGAGGGGCAAGATTGCCGGGCTGCTCAAGGCGCCCGCGACCAAGCTGGCGGGGCTTTTGGCCGCGCCCGCCGGTCAGCTTGCCCGCGTCATCGGCGCGTATTCCAACAAGGAAGCGGCGTAACGGACGACAGCACAACCAACATTCAAACCCGTAACCAAGGAAGTAGAAAATGTCGAAGATTGAAAAGCTTGTGGAAGATTTGTCGGGCCTCACCGTGCTCGAAGCGGCGGACCTTGCGAAGCTGCTCGAGGAAAAATGGGGCGTGTCGGCGGCCGCTCCCGTGGCCGCGGCGGCCGCGCCGGCTGCCGCAGCAGCCCCCGTGGCGGAAAAGACCGAGTTCACGGTCGTTCTGACCGAGGCCGGCGACAAGAAGATCAATGTCATCAAGGAAATCCGTGCGATCACCGGCCTGGGCCTCAAGGAAGCCAAGGATCTCGTCGAGGCTGCGCCCAAAGAGGTGAAGGCCGATGTGAGCAAGGACGAAGCTGCAAAGATCAAGAAACAACTCGAAGACGCAGGCGCAAAGGTCGAGTTGAAATAGGAGTTTCGCCGGGTTGAAAACGGCGAACGCGTACATATTTCGTTCAGCCCACCCCCTCCGGCGATCGGCACGCCGGGGGGTGGTGGTGTTCGCCATTGCAGGACTGTTGCGGGCGCCGGCCCGCAGACACTACGGCCATACGGCTAGACAGGAAACTGAGGAATGACTCTCTCTTTCACGGGACGCAAACGCCTTCGCAAACGTTACGGCAAACTCGGCGATGCCGTCGAGATGCCCAATCTGATCGAAGTGCAAAAGACTTCCTATGACCAGTTCCTGCAGGTCGAGAAGCCCGAAGGCGGGCGCCGTGACGAGGGATTGCAGGCGGTCTTTTCGTCCGTGTTCCCGATCAAGGATTTCTCGGAGAACTCGCTGCTCGAATATGTGGATTACCACTTCGAGGAGCCGAAATACGACGTGGAAGAGTGCCAGCAGCGCTCCATGACCTATGCCGCGCCGCTCAAAGTGACGCTCAGGCTCATCGTGTTCGATGTCGACCAGGAAACGGGCGCGAAGTCCGTCAAGGACATCAAGGAACAGGATGTTTATATGGGCGACATCCCGTTCATGACCGAGAACGGCACTTTCGTCATCAACGGCACCGAGCGAGTGATCGTCTCGCAGATGCATCGCAGCCCCGGCGTGTTCTTCGATCACGACAAGGGCAAGACGCATTCGAGCGGCAAGCTGCTGTTCGCGGCGCGGGTCATTCCCTATCGCGGTTCGTGGCTCGATTTCGAATTCGACGCCAAGGACATTATCCATGTGCGCGTCGATCGCCGCCGCAAATTGCCGGCGACGACGTTGCTTTATGCGCTCGGCCTCGATCAGGAATCGATCCTCAACTATTTCTACGCGAAGATCGCGTTCCGGCGCGCCAAGGAAGGCGCCTGGACAACGCTTGTCGAACCCACGTGGATGCGCAACGCGAAGGCAAATTCCGACTGGAAGAACGCTAAGACGGGCGAAGTGATCGCGGAAGCCGGCCAGAAAATCACCGTGCGCACGCTGCGCAAATGGCAGGAAGAAGGCATCAAGGCCGTCTCGCTTTCCGAAGAAGAACTGATCGGCCGCTATTCCGCGCTCGACATGGTCAATGTCGAGACGGGCGAGATCTATGTGGAAGCGGGCGACGAGCTCACCCAGGCCAATCTCGGCCAGCTGCGGGATGCCGGCTTCAGCGAAATCGACGTCATCAACGTGGATGGCATCACCATCGGCGCCTATGTGCGCAACACGATGGCGGTGGACAAGAACCATGGCCGCGAGCAGGCGTTGATCGATCTCTATCGCGTCATGCGTCCCGGCGAACCGCCCACGCTCGATACGGCCGAAACTTTGTTCGGCCAGCTCTTTTTCGATTCGGAACGGTACGACCTTTCGTCGGTGGGTCGCGTGAAGATGAACATGCGCCTCGGGCTCGATGCGCCAGACACGACGCGCGTGCTGCGCAAGGACGACATCCTGGCCATCCTCAAGGCGTTAGCCGATCTGCGCGACGGGCGCGGTGAAATCGACGATATCGACAATCTTGGCAACCGTCGCGTGCGCTCGGTGGGTGAGTTGATGGAGAACCAGTTCCGCGTGGGTCTCCTGCGCATGGAACGCGCGATCAAGGAACGTATGAGCGCCGTCGACATCGATACGGTGATGCCGCACGACCTCATCAACGCGAAGCCTGTGGCGGCGGCGGTACGCGAATTCTTCGGTTCGTCGCAGCTGTCGCAATTCATGGACCAGACCAATCCGCTCTCTGAAGTCACCCACAAGCGCCGCATGTCGGCGCTGGGACCTGGTGGTCTTACGCGCGAGCGCGCGGGTTTCGAGGTGCGCGACGTGCATCCGACGCATTACGGACGCATCTGTCCGATCGAAACACCGGAAGGTCCGAATATCGGTCTCATCAATTCGCTGGCGACCTATGCGCGCGTTAACAAATACGGCTTCATCGAGAGCCCGTATCGCAAGGTCACGAACAAGCATGTGACCGATGAGGTGATCTATCTGTCGGCGATGGAAGAGGCGAAGTTCACGATCGCCCAGGCCAATGCGACGATCGACAGCCGCGGACGCATCACCGACGAACTCGTGTCGTGCCGCAAGAGCGGTAATTTCGTGATGACGACGCCGGACCAGATCGAATTCATTGACGTGTCGCCAAGGCAGCTGGTGTCCGTCGCGGCCGCGCTCGTGCCGTTCCTGGAGAACGACGACGCGAATCGCGCGCTCATGGGCTCCAACATGCAGCGGCAGGCCGTTCCGTTGCTGCGCCCTGAGGCGCCGCTCGTCGGCACCGGTCTCGAGGATGTGGTCGCCCGCGACTCCGGCTCCGCGATAGCTGCGCGCCGTTCGGGTATCGTCGACCAGGTCGACGCGACCCGCATCGTCGTCCGTGCGACGGAAGAAACCGATCCGACGAAGCCCGGCATCGACATCTATCGCTTGAAGAAGTTCCAGCGTTCGAACCAGTCCACCTGCATCAACCAGCGGCCGCTGGTGAAGGTGGGCGATTTGGTGCGCAAGGGCGACATCATCGGCGACGGTCCTTCGACGCAGTTGGGAGAACTTGCCCTGGGCAAGAACGCACTCGTCGCGTTCATGCCCTGGAACGGTTACAATTTCGAGGACTCCATCCTCATTTCCGAGCGCATCGTGCGCGACGACGTCTTTACCTCGATCCATATCGAGGAATTCGAGACGATGGCGCGCGACACCAAGCTGGGGCCTGAGGAAATCACGCGCGACATTCCCAATGTCGGCGAAGAAAGCCTCAAGAACCTCGACGAAGCCGGCATCGTCTATATCGGCGCGGAAGTGAATCCGGGCGATATTCTCGTCGGCAAGGTCACGCCCAAGGGCGAGACGCCGATGACGCCGGAAGAGAAGCTGCTGCGCGCCATCTTCGGCGAGAAGGCGGCCGATGTGCGCGACACGTCTCTGCGCGTACCGCCGGGCGTCACGGGCACAATCGTCGAAGTGCGCGTGTTCAACCGTCATGGTGTCGACAAGGACCAGCGGGCGCTCGCGATCGAAAAAGCGGAAGAGGAACGCCTGGCCGAAGACCGCGACGACGAGCTCTCGATCCTCGAGCGCAACATGTTTTCGCGGCTGGCGGAAATCCTGCTGCACAAGACGGCGGCGTCCGGCCCGAAAGGCATGGCCGCGGATACGAAGATCACGCAAACGGTGCTCGATACACTGCCGCGCCATCAATGGTGGCAGATCGGTCTGCGCAACGAGAAATCGATGGCGGAGATCGAGGCGCTGCGCAAACAGTATGACGAGTCCAAGCAGAGGCTCGACAAGCGCTTTGCTGACAAGGTGGACAAGCTGCGCCGGGGAGACGAACTCGCGCCTGGCGTCATGAAGATGGTCAAGGTGTTCGTCGCGGTGAAGCGCAAGCTGCAGCCGGGCGACAAGATGGCCGGCCGTCATGGCAACAAGGGCGTCATCAGCCGCATCCTGCCGATCGAGGACATGCCGCATCTCGAAGACGGCACACAGGTCGATGTCGTGCTCAATCCTTTGGGCGTGCCGAGCCGCATGAATGTGGGGCAGATCCTGGAGACGCATCTGGGTTGGGCCTCCGCGGGGCTGGGGCGTCAGATCGGCGATGTCCTTGACAAGATGAAAAGAGACAGCCGGATCGAGCCGCTTCGCCGTACGCTCAAACAGATGTATGGCGCACATGACGAGCGTCTGGCCGAACTCAACGATCAGGAACTTGTCGAGCTGGGCGAGAATTTGCGCGCCGGCGTGCCGGTTGCGACGCCCGTGTTCGATGGCGCCAAGGAAAAAGACATCGTCGACATGCTGCAGCAAGCGGGCTTGAGCGAAAGCGGCCAGGTCACCCTGTTCGACGGGCGCACCGGCGAATCGTTCCGCCGCCCCGTGACCGTGGGCTACATCTACATGCTCAAGCTCCATCATCTCGTGGACGACAAGATCCACGCGCGTTCGATCGGCCCATACAGCCTCGTTACCCAGCAACCTCTGGGCGGCAAGGCGCAGTTCGGCGGTCAGCGCTTCGGCGAGATGGAAGTGTGGGCGCTGGAAGCCTATGGAGCGGCCTATACGCTGCAGGAAATCCTGACCGTCAAATCCGACGACGTGGCGGGCCGTACCAAAGTCTACGAAGCGATCGTCCGCGGCGAAGACACGTTCGAAGCGGGCATTCCCGAAAGCTTCAACGTGCTCGTCAAGGAAATGCGCTCGCTCGGCCTCAATGTCGAGCTGGTGAACGGATGATCCTTCGCGCCGCGTCCCGCTGCAGCGTGAAGAAACGAAATACGGAACCTTCTCTCCAAGAGAGGACTAAATGAATCAAGAGCTGATGAACGTTTTCCAGGCCGGCAAGGAGGTCCCAACCTTCGACCGGATTCGCATCTCGCTGGCCAGTCCGGATCAGATCCTGCGCTGGTCGCATGGCGAGATCAAAAAGCCAGAGACGATCAACTACCGCACTTTCAAGCCTGAACGCGATGGCCTGTTCTGCGCCCGCATCTTCGGGCCGGTCAAGGATTACGAATGCTTGTGCGGCAAGTACAAGCGCATGAAATACAAGGGCATCGTCTGCGAAAAATGCGGCGTGGAAGTTACGGTGCAGAAAGTGCGCCGCGACCGTATGGGCCATATCGAGCTCGCCTCGCCGGTGGCGCACATCTGGTTCCTGAAGTCGCTGCCGTCGCGCATCGGCCTCATGCTCGACATGACGCTGAAGGATCTCGAGCGCGTTCTGTATTTCGAAAACTATGTCGTCATCGAGCCGGGGCTGACGCCGCTCAAGGAGCGGCAGCTGCTTTCGGAGGACGAATATTACCGGTCTCAGGACGAGTATGGCGCCGACAGCTTCACCGCCATGATCGGCGCGGAAGCGATCCGCAATCTGCTGCAGGCAATCGACCTCGATAAATTGCGCGATTTCCTGCGTTCGGAAATCGCGGTGGCGACGGGTGGCGAAAAGCCGAAAAAACTCGTCAAGCGGTTGAAGGTCGTGGAAGCCTTCATCGATTCCGGCAATCGCCCGGAATGGATGGTCCTGACGGTCGTGCCTGTGATTCCGCCGGAACTGCGTCCTCTCGTGCCGCTCGATGGCGGCCGTTTCGCGACGTCCGACCTGAACGATCTTTACCGTCGCGTCATCAACCGCAACAATCGCCTGAAACGGCTGATCGAGCTCAAGGCGCCCGACATCATCGTGCGCAACGAGAAGCGCATGTTGCAGGAGTCCGTCGACGCGCTGTTCGACAACGGTCGCCGCGGCCGCGTCATCACTGGCGCCAACAAGCGGCCGCTCAAATCGCTTTCCGACATGCTGAAAGGCAAGCAGGGCCGGTTCCGTCAGAACCTCCTCGGCAAACGCGTCGATTATTCGGGCCGTTCCGTGATCGTGGTCGGGCCGGAGCTCAAGCTGCATCAATGCGGCCTGCCAAAAAAGATGGCGCTCGAACTGTTCAAACCGTTCATCTATTCCCGGCTAGAAGCCAAGGGCTTTTCGCAGACGGTGAAACAATCGAAGAAGCTCGTGGAAAAGGAAAAGCCCGAAGTCTGGGATATCCTTGAGGAAGTGATCCGCGAGCACCCCGTGCTGCTCAACCGCGCGCCGACGCTGCATCGGCTGGGTATTCAGGCGTTCGAGCCGGTGCTGATCGAAGGCAAGGCCATCCAGCTTCATCCGCTGGTCTGTACGGCGTTCAACGCCGATTTCGACGGCGACCAGATGGCGGTGCACGTGCCGCTGTCGCTCGAAGCGCAACTGGAAGCGCGCGTGCTCATGATGTCGACCAACAACATCCTGAGCCCCGCGAACGGCAAACCGATCATCGTGCCGACGCAGGATATCGTGCTCGGGCTCTATTACCTGTCGCAGGAACGCGAAAACGAGCCCGGACAGGGCATGGTGTTCAACGACATCGGCGAGATCGAGCACGCCTTGTTCTCCGGTGCCGTCACGCTGCATGCCAAGGTCGAAGCCCGCTACAAGACGGTCGATCAGGAAGGCAATCCCATCACGCGGCGCGTGAAATCCACACCCGGCCGTCTCATGATTGCGGAAATCCTGCCGCGTTCGCCGAAAATCCCGTTCGAATTGGCCAACCGGCTGCTCCGCAAGCAGGAGATCAGCCATCTGATCGATGAGGTCTATCGTCATTGCGGCCAGAAGGAGACTGTTCTGTTCTGCGATGCGATCATGACGCTAGGCTTCCGCGAAGCGTGCAAGGCCGGCATTTCATTCGGCAAGGATGACATGGTGGTGCCGGCGACGAAGGAGAAGCTGATCGAGGAGACGCGTCATCGCGTCCGCGAATATGAACAGCAATATCTGGACGGTCTCACGACGGACAAGGAGAAGTACAACCTCGTCGTCGACATCTGGTCGAAATGCACCGATCAGGTTGCGACCGAAATGATGAAGGAAATCTCCGAGCCGCGCTTCGATCAAAATGGACGCACGCTGGAGATGAACTCAATTTACATGATGTCGCATTCCGGCGCGCGCGGTTCACCGCAGCAGATGAAGCAGCTGGCCGGCATGCGCGGCCTGATGGCGCGTCCATCGGGCGAAATCATCGAAACGCCGATCCTTTCGAACTTCAAGGAAGGATTGACGGTGATGGAGTATTTCAACTCCACCCACGGCGCGCGCAAAGGCCTGGCCGATACGGCGCTGAAGACCGCCAATTCCGGCTATCTGACGCGGCGTCTTGTCGATGTGGCGAACGATTGCATCATCACGCAAGAGGATTGCGGCACGAAACGGGGAATCACGGTGCAGGCCGAAATCGACGGCGGCCAGGTGGTGTCTTCGCTGGCGGAACGCATCCTGGGCCGCACCACGGTCGACGATGTGAAACATCCCGATACAGGCGATGTCATCGTGCGGCGCAATCGCGAGATCAGCGAAGACCTAGCGGAGAAGATCGAAGCCGCCCAGGTCCAGAAAGTGCGGGTGCGCTCGGTGCTTTCGTGCGAGCTGTCCGACGGCGTCTGCGGCAAATGCTATGGCCGCGATCTGTCGCGCGGAACGTCCGTGAATATCGGCGAAGCCGTGGGCGTCATAGCAGCGCAGTCCATCGGCGAACCCGGTACGCAACTGACGATGCGTACCTTCCACATCGGCGGCGCGGCGCAGGTTGCGGGTCAGTCGAAGGTCGAAGCGAGCTATGACGGCAAGATCAAGATCGTCAATCGCAACATCGTCAAGAACTCGGATGGCGAGATGGTGGCAATGGGCCGCAACATGCAGGTCGCCATTGTCGATCCCAAGGGCCAGGAACGTGCTGCGTATCGCATCGTCTATGGCGCCAAACTGAAGATGGACGAGGGCCAGACGGTGAAGCGCGGCGACAGGCTGGCGGAGTGGAATCCGAACAGCCTGCCGGTCTTGACCGAAATCGACGGCATTGTGCGCTATACCGATCTGGTGTCCGGCGTGTCGCTGAGGGATGTCGCGGACGAAAAAACGGGCGTCTCCAACAAGGTCGTCATCGACGCGCGCGGCACGGGCTCCAAAGCGCCCGATCTGCGCCCGGCGATCGCCATCGTAGACAGCAAGGGCAAGCCGATCACGCTGCCGAATGTCGGCGAGGTTCGCTATCAGCTTTCGGTCGACGCGATCATTTCGGTCGAGGACGGCGCGGAAGTGAAAGCGGGCGACGTGCTCGCGCGTATTCCCACGGAGGGTGCCAAGACGCGCGACATCACGGGCGGTCTGCCGCGCGTGGCGGAGCTGTTCGAGGCGCGCAAGCCGAAGGAATGCGCGGTTCTGGCGGAAATCGACGGATTTGTCGAATTCGGCAAGGACTACAAGAACAAGCGCCGCGTGATCGTGAAGCCGAAGAACGACAAGGGCGAACCGGTCGAATTTCTCATCCCCAAGGGCAAGCATATCAGCGTGCGCGAGGGCGACTATGTGGAGAAGGGCGACTATATCGTCGAAGGCAATCCTTCGCCGCATGACATTCTGCGTATCAAGGGCGTGGAGGAACTGGCGACTTACCTCGTCAAGGAGATCCAGGACGTCTATCGGCTGCAGGGCGTGAAGATCAACGACAAGCACATTGAAGTGATCGTGCGCCAGATGATGCAGAAGATGGAGATCACCGACGGCGCGGACACGACGCTCCTCAACGGCGAGCAGGTTGATCTGCTCGAGATGGACGAGGCCAACAAAAAAGCGGTGGAGCATGGCGGCAAGCCCGCCGAAGGCCGGCCCGTGCTGCTCGGCATCACAAAGGCCTCACTGCAGACGCGGTCGGTGTTCTCGGCCGCGTCCTTCCAGGAAACGACGCGTGTCCTGACCGACGCCGCCGTCAACGGCAAGGTCGACATGCTGGAAGGCCTCAAGGAAAACGTGATCGTCGGCCGACTCATTCCGGCCGGCACTGGCGGCGCTGTTGCGAGGCTCCGCCATATTGCGGCGGAGCGCGATCGCGTCATCCAGGCGGAACAGGCCAAGACGCAGCAACCGGTGCCGGCGCTCGAAGGCCCGCCGCCGCAGCAGGCCGCCGAATAGGGCTGGGAAACCCGCCGTTCATTCAAAGAAACGATGGCCGTCCGGAACGATCCGGGCGGCCATTTGCTTGATGAGCACTTCGATTGCACGAATTGAATCGCGCGAATTGGGAGGCGCAGCCCGCGCTGAGGGGGTAGTCTTTCCCAATGTTGCCGAAGCCATTTTCCTGGAACCCGGATTTCGCACGGGAAGGCCGTTACGACGGCAAATTCATCGTCGGCGTGCTGACGACGGGGATTTACTGCTTGCCGTCCTGCAAGGCCAAGCCGCCCAAACCCGAAAATGTTCGTATGTTCAAGACGGAGGAAGACGCGCAGGCCGCCGGTCTCAGGGCCTGCAAGCGCTGCCGCCCGGATTTGTTCTATCGCGGCGAAGATGTAGGTGTGGCGCTGTTCGACGGACTGGCTGCGCGCGTTCGCGCCATGCCCGACAAATTTGCCGACGCGGGCGCGCTCGCAGCGGCATGCGGCGTCAGTCTTACGAAATTGGGAGAATTGATGCGCGATCACGCCCATCTGGCACCGGTCGCGTGGCTGCGGCGCGAGCGCGTGCGGGCGGCATGCCAGTTGCTGCACGCGGGAGAAGAGCGAATCGCCGATATCGGGTATGGCGTCGGCTTCGAAAGCGAGTCGGTTTTTCATCGGCAATTCTTCGCGACCACGCGCGTGACTCCGGGCGCCTATCGCGCGCTGAAGACAGCGACGGTCTTTCTGGTTCATCTTCCGCCCATTTGGCGCGAACAAGAGATTCTTGCCTATCACGCCCGCGACGCCGAAAGTGCTTGCGAGCGCGTCGACGGCAAGCGGATTTTCAAGGCGCTCGCGACGCCGGACGGACCGGCCATATTGGAAATATCGCTGGAGATCGAAGATGCGTGGTGTCGCATTCACAGCAAGCGAAAATTGGGGCCCGAAACGATGGCGATGCTGCATGGCGCGGCATTGCGGATGCTGGGCCTTGCGACCGACGCGACGGGATTCGAAACCCGCGCGGCGCGTGACCGAAATTTTGCCCCGCTGGCTGCGCGCCGCAGAGGGTTACGCCTGCCTGTAACGCCCACGGGGTTCGATGGCCTCTGCTGGGCTATCATCGGCCAGCAGGTCAATATCGCGTTCGCCACAGCCTTGCGACGGGAGGTAATCAATCTCGCGGGCGAGCCGGTCGAAGCCATGCGCGCCCATCCCGGCGCTGAACGCGTAGCCGACCTCGATGTGGCCGATCTCGCGCGCCGCCGATTTTCGCGATCAAAAGCGGAATATCTCGTTCACGCCGCACGCGAAGTGGCGAGCGACAGACTGCCCGTGGAGCGGCTGGGTGCGGGCTCGGCAGTCGCTGCGGAAAGGCGGCTTACGAATATTCGCGGGATCGGAACCTGGACGGCCCGCTACATGCTCATGCGCGGCGCGGCGTTTGCCGATTGCGCGCCGGTGGGCGACAGTGCGCTTGCGACAGCGTTGCAAAGGTTGCACCGGACCGAAGAACGGCCCGAAGTCGGAGCAGTGCATGAAATGATGCGGACCTATTCGCCCCACCGCAGTCTCGCTACCGCGCATCTGTGGGCAAGTCTGAAGGACGCAGCATGAGCAGCACGCAACACTATTGGGCGCCGCTGGAGACGCGTTTCGGCGCTTTCGCGGCTTGTGTGGACACGGTAGGGCGGCTCACGCAATTTCTGTTGCGCAAGTCCGACGCGGCCACGCTCGCCCGGGTTGCCGAGCGTAGCGACAAAGCCGTCTCGCATGTCGCAAAGCAGGTCTCGGAGTACTGCGCCGGCAAGCGCCGCGAATTCGAACTCGAACTCGCGGCAGAAGGGACGGCATTTCAGCATGAGGTGTGGAACGCTCTGGTAAAAATTCCTTTCGGCGAGACGACGAGCTATGGCGCGCTCGCGGCGCACTTGGGCCGTGCCGGCGCCGCGCGCGCCGTGGGACTTGCCAATGGCAGCAATCCCATCGGGCTTATCGTTCCCTGTCATCGCGTGATCGGCGCCAATGGCAATCTGACCGGCTATGGCGGAGGTTTGCCGCTCAAAAAAGCTCTGCTCGCTTTTGAAGCAGAGGTCGCAGGATTACCCGGCGATCTGTTCTCCCGCGGTGGGCGCGAGCGCACGCAGGCGCCGGTGCGGCTGACGCGATAGCGCGTCGCGAATATTGCTGCGTGTGGGTTCCGGTGCATGCGCGATTGCATGCGCGAACCAGAATGCAGCCCCCTCCATGCAACCTTCCGCGGCTAGGATGGACGCATAGTTGTAGGCGCCGCGAAAATAGCCCCCCACGGCCGAGCGGTGGTACCAGCGGCGCGCGGCAGCCCTGTCGGCCTTCGTGCCCCAGCCTTCTTCGCGGCAGCGTCCCACCAGATTCATGGCGCGGACATGGCCCTGCCTCGCGGCCTTCAGATAGAATTGAAGCGCCGCCGATCTGTCGCGAGTAACGCCGTTTCCGTCGAGTAGGAGATGTCCGAGATTATACTGTGCCCAAGCGTGTCCGGCGGATGCCGCACGCTCGTACCAGCGCGCGGCGTCGCCTGCGTCGGGCGCCGTTCCCCAGCCGTTTTCGAGGCAGCGTGCCATCATATTCTGTGCTTCGGGATCGCCCTTGTCCGCGGCGTGGCGGAACCAGGAGAGCGCCGCAACTTCGTCTCTCGCGACGCCTTGGCCGGCAAGCAGCATGCGTCCGAGCCGGACCTGCGCTTCCGCTACGCCGCATCTGGCTGCGGAGATCACCCAGGGAGCAGCTTCGCAGGCGTTGCCGCCGATTATCGATTGCAGCCTTCCCGGTGGCATTGTCGCCAGAGCCGCAACGCGCCACGCGTCCGTACTTTTTGGAGTGTCGACGCTCACATCTCGGCCCAGCGGCGAATGAGATTATGATAACATGCGGTCAGCCGCAGCAACGCGGGCGACGAGGGCGACGTCTGCGAGAGTTCGACGATCGAACGATCCATGTCGAACAACAGGTTCCGTGCAGCGTCGTCCTTCACCATACTCTGGATCCAGAAGAAGGCGGCGAGGCGGGTGCCTCGGACGACCGGCGCTACGCGATGTAGGCTCGTGGCGGGGTATAGAATCATGTCGCCGGCCGCCAGCTTCACGCGATGGGTGCCGTAGGTATCCTCGACGATCAGTTCGCCGCCGTCATAGTCGGCTTCGTCGCAGAGAAAGAGCGTCGCGGAAATGTCGGTGCGCAGACGCAAGGCGGTTTTTCCGACCTGCCGTATCGCATTGTCGACGTGCGCGCCAAAGCCCATCCCGGGTTCGTAGCGATTGAACAGAGGCGGAAAGACATGTCGCGGCAAGGCAGCTGACATGAAAGTGGTGTTGCGCTCGAGCGCCCGTATGACGATCGCTCCCAACTCCCGTGCGAGATCGCCGTCTTCCGGCAATTGCAGATTCTGTTTGACCTGGGCCGATTGATGCCCGGCGGTTGCTCGGCCGTCGATCCATGTCGCCCGGCTGAGACGCTCTCTTATCGTCGAAAGCTCCGCGGCGGACAGCACATTGGCGATTTGCACGAGCATGGCGGCTAGAGATCGAGCTTCGCGGTTATGGTAAAGGTGCGTCCGGCGCCGGGAACCGCATGATTTTCGTCAACGCCGCTCCAATAGAGAGCCGTATAATAGAGCTTGTTCGTGAGATTGTAGCCATTGACCTGCAACGAAATGTGATCGTTGATCTTGTACCCCGCCATGGCGTCAAAGGTAATATAGCCGGGAACCGAGGCCGTGTTCTGCGGATCGGCAAAACGCTCGCCCAGATAGTTCAGGCCGCCGCCCGCTTCCCAATTCTCGTCGGAGTCGTAAGCCAGCCACAGATTGACTTGGTTGTGAGCCGCATTTGGGATCAATCGTCCGACCTGCGTGGGATCGGTCGAATCGACGGTACGCGGATCGATATAGGTGTAGCCTGCCTGGACTTCGAGGTTTTCAGTCAGATGCCCTGTTGCGCCAAGCTCGAATCCCAGAACGCGTTCCTTGCCGGTGGTCAATTGCAGGTAGGGATCATCGGGATCGCCGAACCGGGCATTAAGCAGTTCGGTATCGAACAGCGCGCCGGTCAGCCCCAGCAGACCACCAAGCCATTCCGTTTTGGCACCAATTTCAAAGTTCTGATCTTTCTCCGGACTGAACGAAGCGTTCTGCGGAGCAAGAGAAAGGATTTCGGCGGCCGGATTGAAGGATGTTCCATACGAAACGTAGTAAGTCTGCGCGTCCGTCGGCTTGTAAAGCAGGGCTATGCGTGGGCTCGGGACGTTGTTGACATGGCTGTAGCTGAAACCCGATATCGGTTCATTGTAATCCGCCTCGAACCGGTCGTAGCGGATAGCGGCAACAGCGCTCCAATTGGGGCCGAAGCCGATCGTGTCGACAGCATAGATACCGACTGTGTTCGCCGTGGTATTCGGCCTTGCATCCGCGCCGGTTGGGTGTGGGAAATCCTGAAATGGATCGGGATGCAGAAGCTGGGTCGGTATCGAATTTTCCGGATCATCGTCCAAGGGATTTGCAATTTCCGTGATGTCGTCCGTTTCGCGATCGTATTCGACGCCTAGGACCAACGTATGCGCGAAATCTCCCGTTGCGAATTTGTAGGTGAGATCGCTCGCATTCATCAGGGTCGTCTGAGCACCAGTCGTTGAGGGCTGGTCACGCAATACCGCGATCGTATCGAGCGGCTGGCCTGGAACGGGAAGAGGCGGTTCGCCGGGGTCGCCGCCGAAATGGGGCGCGGTCACCCGGAAATCGAACCAGTAGCTGCCATACCGGAAGGTGTCCTGCACCGAAAGGCCGCCGCCGAAATCGTGAGTCAGATGCGCGGTGCCGATATCGACCTGAGTCAGCGTGCGATCATCCTTGATGAGACCGTAGTAATTTGTCCGCGGAACCTGCGCGACCTTTCCGAACAGGAACGGAATGCCGTAATCGGGCACGTTGTTTTCGTATTCGTGATAGTAGCTGAGCGTCAGCGTCGTCGGTTCGCCCAGTCCGATCGCCAGCGATGGCGCGATACCCCAACGCTGATTCAACACGAAATCGCGCTCAGCGACATTGGCGTGGTCGCCCATCGCATTGATGCGAACCGCGCTGGAGTCGCCGATCACATAATTCACGTCGCCCGTGGCGCGGAGCATATTGTCGGTCCCGGCGGAGAGAATTGCCTCGTCGATCGGGTAGAGTTGCGGCTGTTTCGACACCTGGTTGATGACGCCGCCGGTCGTACCGCGTCCGAACAGGGTGGAGGCCGGTCCCTTGTAGACTTCCACCGCTTCGAGGTTGAACGGATCGCGGTCGTAAAAACCGATGTCCCGCAATCCGTCTAGGAAGAAATCGTCACTCGCCGAAAAGCCGCGCAGATTGACAGCATCGCCATGCGAACCGCCTTCGCCGGCGTTGAGCGTAATGCCCGGAATGTTGCGCAATGCTTCTTCAAGCGTCTGGGTGCCTTGCTCCTGCATTACCTGCAGCGGCACGACATCGATCGTCTGGGGGGTGTTCTTGATCTCGTCCGGCAGCTTGTCCAAAGCCGATCTTCGCGCCGTGACGTTGACGGTCTCGATCTGGTCGTCATTGGGCATGACCGTTTGGCCGAGCACGCCCGAGCAGGCCGCTAGCGATCCCAGGCCGATGCCTGTGGCGGTGAGAACGTGCCGTTTCGTTGTCGTTTTCGGAACGGATGGGCTATCCATGGATATGGGTCTTCAATATGCGAATGAGAATTATTATCAACTTGTTCGAACCAAGGGAACCGGTCAATAGGTCACCCTGCGACCTATTGGCGAATTTCTCTCGAAAGATGCTTGCTCGGCTGGACGGCGGCGTAGCTAGCACCCACCGCGCGGGTCCGCGAAATTTCCTTGCGTCGGCCTTGACCGCCCAAAACCCCGCCTTTATATAGCGCGACCTTCTCGGATAGGCCGTCGGTGCGCAGGTGCCGAAACGCTGTCGCGAAGCCAGTTTTTGAGAGTTGAACATGCGCGACTTGGAGGACCTCCTCCCAGTCCTCCGCAAGGCCGGGGCGGCCCAGGGGCCGGCTCCTGGATTACTCGTTTAGCTACGTCCTATGGCGTGGTGCGATGATGAGAAGAATACGGGAAAAATAGATGCCGACGATCAACCAACTGATCCGCAAGCCACGCGGCGAAAAACCAAAGCGTAACAAGGTTCCGGCCTTGACGGGCTGTCCGCAAAAGCGCGGCGTTTGCACGCGCGTCTATACGACGACTCCCAAGAAGCCGAACTCGGCCTTGCGCAAGGTCGCTAAGGTCCGCCTCACGAACGGCTATGAGGTCGTCAGCTATATTCCCGGCGAAGGTCACAACCTGCAGGAACATTCCGTTGTGCTGCTGCGCGGCGGTCGCGTGAAGGATCTTCCCGGCGTTCGCTACCACATCATCCGCGGCGTGCTTGACACGCAGGGGGTCAAGGACCGCAAGCAACGCCGTTCGCTCTACGGTGCGAAGCGTCCGAAGTGATCTGAGAAGAAGAAAGACAGGAAACACATTCATGGCCCGCCGCCGCCGCGCTGAACGCCGCGAAGTCATTCCGGACGCCAAATATGGCGATACGGTCCTCGCGAAATTCATGAACAGTCTGATGTATGCCGGCAAAAAAGCCGCGACAGAGCGAATTGTGTACGGCGCATTCGACACGATCCAGGCCAAGGCCAAACAGGAGCCTCTGCAAGTATTCCATGAGGCGTTGCGCAATGTGAGCCCGGCGCTTGAAGTGCGTTCGCGCCGCGTCGGCGGCGCTACATATCAGGTGCCCGTTGAAGTACGACAGGACAGAAGCCGCGCGCTAGCGATCCGCTGGATCATCAACGCTGCGCGCGCGCGCAACGAACCCACAATGATGGGCCGTCTTTCCGGCGAAATTCTGGACGCGGCGAACAATCGCGGTTCCGCCGTCAAGAAGCGTGAAGACACGCACAAGATGGCGGAAGCAAACCGTGCCTTCTCGCATTATCGCTGGTGACATTCAGGCGTAATTGAGGTCTCTGCCATGTCGCGTCAAACTCCGCTCGAACGTTACCGAAACATCGGCATTGCCGCGCATATCGATGCGGGCAAGACGACGACGACGGAGCGCATTCTCTATTACACGGGCAAAAGCCATAAGATCGGCGAAGTCCATGACGGCGCTGCCACGATGGATTTCATGGAGCAGGAGCAGGAGCGCGGCATCACGATCACGTCCGCCGCTACGACTTGCTTCTGGAACGATCATCGGATCAATATCATCGACACCCCCGGTCACGTCGACTTCACGATCGAGGTCGAGCGCTCGATGCGCGTGCTGGACGGCGCGGTTGCCGTGTTCGACGCTGTGGCGGGTGTAGAGCCACAATCGGAAACGGTATGGCGCCAGGCCGATAAGTACCGCGTGCCGCGCATTTGTTTCGTCAACAAGATGGACCGCACGGGCGCTGATTTTCCCCGTTGCATCGCCATGATGATCGACCGTCTGGGCACGCGCCCCCTTGTCATGACCTGGCCGATCGGCGCCGAGAGCGAATTCAAAGGCCTTGTCGATGTCGTCTCTATGAAAGCGCTCATCTGGCACGATGAGCATCTCGGCGCGAAGTTCGACACGGTCGAGATTCCCGAAGAATTCAAGGCCAAGGCGCAGGAGCTCCACACCCAGCTCGTCGAGATGGCGGTCGAGGAAGACGAAAAGCTTCTTGAAGCCTATCTCGAAGGCACCATGCCGACAGTGGAACAGCTGAAGGCGTGCATCCGCAAAGGCACGACCAGCTTCCGTTTCGTGCCCGTGATGTGCGGCTCGGCCTTCAAGAACAAGGGTGTGCAGCCGCTGCTTGACGCGGTCGTCGACTATCTGCCATCGCCGCTCGACATTCCGCCCGTTAAGGGCATCAAGCCTGGCAAGGACGAAGAGGTTGTGCGTCCTGCCGACGACAAGGCGCCGTTTGCCGGTCTTGCCTTCAAGATCATGGACGATCCGTTCGTGGGCTCGATCACGTTCGTGCGCATCTATTCGGGCACGGTTACCTCTGGCACAGGCGCCTTGAATTCCGTGAAGGACAAGAACGAGCGCGTGGGCCGCATGCTGCTCATGCATGCGAACAGCCGCGAAGACGTGAAGGAAGCATTCGCCGGCGACATCGTGGCGTTTGCCGGTCTCAAATATACGACGACGGGCGAGACGCTCTGCGATCCGAACAATCCCGTCATTCTCGAGCGCATGGAATTCCCCGACCCGGTGATCGAAGTCGCGATCGAACCCAAGACGAAGGCCGATCAGGAAAAGATGGGGATGGCTCTCGCGCGTCTGGCCCAGGAGGATCCTTCGTTCCGCGTTTCGACCGATCAGGAGTCCGGCCAGACCATCCTAAAGGGCATGGGCGAACTGCATCTGGAGATCAAAGTCGACATCCTCAGGCGCACCTACAAGGTCGACGCCAATGTTGGCGCGCCGCAGGTGGCCTATCGCGAGACGCTATCACGGCCCGTCACCATCCAGTACACGCACAAAAAGCAGACAGGCGGCGCTGGTCAGTTCGCCGAAGTGAAGATCGAGTTCGAGCCGCTCCCGGCCGGCGAAGGATTCGTTTTCGAAAACGACGTTGTCGGTGGCTCTATCCCGAAGGAATTTATTCCTTCCGTGGAAAAAGGTCTCCGGGCACAGAAGGATAGCGGCTTGCTCGCCGGCTTTCCCGTCATCGACTTCAAGGCGACGCTCGTTGACGGCAAGTACCACGAGGTTGACTCGAACGCGCTCACCTTCGACATCGCCGCGCGCGCGGCGTTCCGTGAGCTCGCATCGAAGGGCGTTGTGAAACTCCTCGAACCCATCATGAGCGTCGAAGTGGTGACGCCGGACGACTTCCTGGGCGGCGTCATCGGCGATCTTAATTCCCGGCGCGGTCAGGTGCAGGGCACCGACAGCCGCGGCAATGCGCAGGTCGTGACCGCCATGGTGCCGCTGGCCAATATGTTCGGTTACATCAACACGCTCCGGTCCATGACTCAGGGCCGCGCGCAATACACCATGCAATTCGATCATTACGAGCAGGTTCCGCAAGCGATCGCGGAAGAAGTCAAAGCCAAGTACGCCTAATCAACGTCAGACACGGAGACTGAGCCATGGGCAAAGCAAAATTCGAGCGGAACAAGCCGCATTGCAACATCGGGACGATCGGCCATGTGGACCATGGCAAGACGTCGCTGACCGCCGCGATCACGAAAGTGTTGGCGGAAACGGGCGGCGCCACGTTCACCGCCTATGATCAGATCGACAAGGCTCCGGAAGAAAAGGCGCGCGGCATCACGATCTCCACCGCGCATGTGGAATACGAAACGCAGAACCGGCATTACGCTCATGTCGACTGCCCCGGCCACGCCGACTATGTGAAGAACATGATCACGGGCGCAGCCCAGATGGACGGCGCAATTCTCGTTGTCTCCGCTGCTGACGGCCCCATGCCGCAGACACGCGAGCACATTCTTCTTGCCCGCCAGGTGGGCGTGCCCGCGCTCGTCGTGTTCCTGAACAAGGTCGACATGGTGGACGACCCGGAGCTTCTGGAACTCGTCGAGATGGAAGTTCGCGAACTTCTCTCATTTTATGACTTCGCCGGCGACACAATCCCGATCGTGCGCGGCTCGGCGCTCTGCGCGCTGGAAAACCGGCAGCCCGAAATCGGCCATGACGCGATCCTGAAGCTGATGCAGGAAGTGGATGCGCACATCCCGCAGCCGGAACGGGCCATCGACAAGCCCTTCATGATGGCGATCGAAGACGTGTTCTCGATCTCCGGACGCGGCACGGTGGTCACGGGCCGTATCGACCGCGGCATTGTCAAAGTTGGCGAGGAAGTGGAAATCGTCGGCATCCGTCCGACCGCGAAGACGGTCGTCACAGGCGTCGAAATGTTCCGCAAGCTGCTCGATCAAGGCCAGGCTGGCGACAATGTCGGCTGTCTTCTGCGCGGCATCGAGCGCGAAGGCGTCGAGCGCGGTCAGGTGCTGGCGAAGCCCGGCTCCGTCACGCCGCACACAAATTTCCAGGCGGAAGTCTACGTGCTGACGAAGGAGGAAGGCGGTCGTCACACGCCGTTCTTCGGCAACTATCGTCCGCAATTCTATTTCCGTACGACCGACGTGACGGGGATCGTGAAGCTGCCGGAAGGCACCGAAATGGTGATGCCGGGCGACAACGTTTCCATCGAAGTCGATCTGATCGTGCCAATCGCAATGGAAGAGAAGCTGCGCTTCGCTATCCGCGAAGGCGGCCGAACCGTGGGTTCGGGCGTCGTCGCAAAGATCTTGAAATAAGCCGGGACAGCGACGGCATAGCGCCGTATGGGAGATAAAAGATGCAAGGACAAAATATCCGCATACGGCTCAAGGCCTTCGACCACCGTATTCTCGACAATTCGACGCGGGAGATTGTGAACACGGCGAGGCGCACCGGAGCGCAGGTACGGGGCCCGATCCCGCTGCCCACCGATTTCGAGCGTTTCACCGTGAATCGTTCTCCGCATGTAGACAAAAAAAGCCGCGAACAGTTCGAAATCCGGACACACAAACGGCTTCTCGACATTATCGATCCCACGCCGCAGACGGTCGACGCGCTCATGAAGCTCGACCTTGCGGCTGGCGTCGATGTCGAGATCAAGCTTTAAGGAGTAGAAGCGCGATGCGCACAGGCGTCATCACGCAGAAAGTCGGCATGACCCGCCTCTTTTTGGAGGATGGCCGGCATGTGCCTGTTACGGTACTGAAGCTCGATGGCTGTCAGGTCGTAATGCGGCGCACCGAGGAAAAGGACGGCTATACGGCCGTGCAACTCGGTTCTGGATTTGCAAAAACGAAACGGCTGACCCGCGCCGACCGCGGCCGCTTTGCGGCGGCGGAAGTCGAACCCCGGAAAAAGCTCGCGGAGTTCCGCGTCGATGCGGCAAACCTGCTTGATGTGGGCGATCTCATCCAGGCGGATCATTTCGTTCCCGGTCAGAAAGTGGACGTGACCGGTATCACGATAGGCCGCGGTTTCACCGGCGCCATGAAGCGGTGGAATTTCCGTGGCCTTGAGGCGAGCCATGGCGTATCCATCTCCCATCGCTCTCTGGGCGGCACGGGCGGACGACAGGATCCGGGCAAGACCTTCAAGAACAAGAAGATGCACGGCCATTATGGCGACGAACGCGTCACCACACAGAATCTCGAAGTCGCGAAGGTGGATGTCGAGCGCGGCCTCATCATGATCAAGGGTGCCGTGCCGGGTCACAAGGGCGGCTGGGTGATGGTGCGTGACGCGGCGAAACGCGTGCGACCGAAGGAGGCCCCCATGCCTGCGTCGGTGAAAAAGGCAGTCAAGAACGGCGCGGAAGCGCCACGGGCGGAGGGCTGAAATTGAAAGCGAAAGTCCTTCATCTGGATGCAAGCGCCGAGGGCGAGATTGAGTTGAACGACTCGATCTTTGGCCTCGAACCGCGTGCCGATCTGATTCAGCGGATCGTCGTTTGGCAGCTCGCCAAGAGACGGGCCGGTACGCACAAGGTGCTCACCCGCGCCGAAGTCAATCGAACCAAAAAGAAGCTCTACCGTCAAAAGGGCACAGGCCAGGCCCGTCACGGTGCGCGTTCGGCGCCACTCTTTGTCGGTGGTGCCAAGGCGATGGGACCCGTGCAGCACAGTCATGCTTTCGATCTGCCTAAGAAAGTTCGCGCGCTCGGCCTCAAGCATGCGCTGTCGGCGAAGGCGAAAGACGGCGCATTGGTGGTCATCGAAAGCGCGAAGAGCGACGCGATCAAGACCAAGGAACTTGCCAGGCAGTTGAGCCATCTCGGCGTTGAGAATGCATTGATCGTGGACGGTGTGTTCGAAGGCAACTTCACGCTCAGCGCGCGCAATCTGCCCAGTATTGGGCTGTTGCCGATCGCAGGACTCAATGTTTACGACATCTTGAACCGCGACAAGCTCGTGCTCACAACAGCGGCGGTGAAGGCGATCGAGGAGCGGTTGTCATGAACCATCACGATGTGATTCTGGCGCCGGTCATCACGGAAAAAGCAACGAAGCTCAGCGATGCCAATCAGGTCGTATTTCGCGTGGCGCTTGCGGCGACCAAGCCGTCTATCGCCAAAGCGGTAGAGGCGCTGTTCAAGGTGAAGGTAACGGCCGTCAACACGGTGCGGGTGAAGGGCAAGCAAAAGCTCTTCCGCGGTAAGCCCTTTTCGCGCAGCGACTATAAGAAAGCGATCGTGACGTTGGCCGAGGGCTATCAGATCGACATCACGACGGGGCTCTGACGATGGCGCTGAAACAATATAAACCGACGACTCCCGGCCAACGCCAGTTGGTGCTCGTGGACCGTTCCCAATTGCATAAGGGCGGGCCGGTCAAAAGCCTCACGGAAGGCCAGAAGCGTTTTGGCGGCCGCAACAACACGGGCCGCGTCACGGTGCGGTGGCAGGGCGGAGGTCACAAACAGCTTTACCGGACGATCGACTTCAAGCGCCGCAAATTCGATATGGTCGCACGCGTGGAACGTCTCGAATACGATCCGAATCGCACATCGTTCATTGCGCTGTTGAAATACAAGGACGGCGAGCTCGCCTATATACTGGCGCCGCAACGTCTTTCCGTAGGCGACAGTGTGATTTCCGGCGAAAAAGTTGACGTGAAGCCGGGCAATGCGATGCGGCTCGCGGCAATGCCGGTCGGCACCATCGTTCACAACATTGAAATGAAGCCCGGCAAGGGCGGCCAGGTTGCGCGCTCTGCCGGCACCTATGCGCAATACCTCGGTCGTGACGCGGGTTACGCGATCCTGCGGCTCAATTCGGGCGAAGTGCGCCGCGTGCCGCTCGAATGCATGGCGACGGTTGGCGCGGTTTCTAATCCCGACCACATGAACGAGGTGATCGGCAAAGCCGGTCGCAATGTGTGGAAAGGCAAACGGCCTTCGGTGCGCGGCACGGCGATGAATCCGGTCGACCATCCGCATGGCGGCGGCGAGGGTCGCACCAAGGGCGGACGTCATCCGGTGACCCCATGGGGCAAGCCGACGAAGGGCGCGAAGACGCGCAAGAACAAGCGGACGACGAAATACATTGTGCGTTCGCGTCACGCCAAGAAGACGCAAGGGTAGATGAGATGACTCGCTCGGTTTGGAAGGGTCCGTTTGTTGACGGGTATCTGCTCAAAAAAGCAGAAGCCACGCGCGGTTCGGGACGTAAGGACGTGATCAAGACCTGGTCGCGCCGTTCGACAATCCTGCCGCAATTCGTCGGCCTCACCTTCGGCGTCCACAACGGCCACAAACATATTCCTGTGCTCGTGACCGAAGATATGGTCGGCCACAAGCTGGGCGAATTCTCGCCCACACGTACGTTTCATGGCCATTCCGCAGACAAGAAGGCCAAGAGGAGCTGACGATGGGCAAACAGGCACGCGCACGCGTCCTTGAAGACAACCAGGCTCTCGCGGTGGGGCGGTCCATCCGTACGAGTCCGCGCAAACTGAACCTTGTCGCGCAGGCGATCCGCGGCAAGACTGCTGAACAGGCGTTGAACGAATTGACCTTCTCGCCCAAGCGTGTGGCGAAAGACGTCAAGAAGGTTCTGCAATCGGCGATTGCCAATGCGGAAAACAATCACGATCTCGACGTGGATGACCTCGTCGTAACGGAAGCCAGTGTCGGCAAGAATATGGTGCTCAAGCGGTTCCACGCGCGTGCTCGCGGACGGGGCGCAAGGGTCGAAAAGCCGTTCGCGCAGGTGACGATTATCGTCGAAGAACGCCGGGCGGAAGAGGTTGAAAAGAAACGCGCCGCGCGCGGGAAATCCAAATCGAAGCCGAGCGTGTCGGCGAAGGAGACGGCCTAATGGGCCAGAAGGTCAATCCGACGGGCTTGCGTCTGGGTATCAACCGTACCTGGGATTCGCGCTGGTATGCCGGCAAGAAGGAGTACGGCAAGCTCCTGCAGGAAGACATCAAGATCCGTGCCCATCTGAGCGAGCGGCTTAAGCAGGCCGGTGTTTCGCGTATTGTAATCGAGCGGCCGCACAAGAAATGCCGCATAACGATCCACTCGGCGCGTCCCGGCGTCGTAATCGGCAAGAAGGGCGCCGATATCGAGAAGCTCAAGAGTGACGTGCAGAAATACACGGCGGACGAAGTGCACCTCAATATCGTGGAAATCCGCAAGCCAGAGATTGACGCGAAGCTGGTGGCGGAGAACATCGCCCAGCAATTGGAACGTCGTGTCGCTTTCCGGCGCGTGATGAAGCGCGCTGTGCAGTCCGCCATGCGACTGGGCGCACAGGGCATCCGCATCAATTGCGGCGGCCGTCTGGGCGGCGCCGAAATCGCACGGATGGAATGGTACCGCGAGGGCCGCGTGCCGCTACATACGCTGCGCGCCGACGTCGACTATGGCGTCGCGACCGCCAAGACCACATATGGCACCTGTGGCGTGAAGGTCTGGATCTTCAAGGGCGAGATCATGGAACACGATCCGATGGCGACCGAACGGCGTCAGGCGGAGGCGTCCGATCCCAACAGGGGTGCATCGCAGCGCCCTCAACCCGCGCCAGCTCAATAACGGACAAGCGTCATGCTGCAACCGAAACGCACCAAATTCCGCAAACAGCACAAGGGCCGCATTCACGGCGCAGCCAAGGCCGGTACGTCGCTCAATTTCGGCGCGTATGGGCTGAAGGCGCTTGTACCTGAGCGTATTACGGCGCGCGAAATCGAGGCGGCACGCCGCGCGATCACGCGTCACATGAAACGAGCGGGCCGCGTGTGGATCCGCGTTTTTCCGGATGTGCCGGTGTCGAAGAAGCCGGCTGAAGTGCGGATGGGCTCTGGCAAGGGCGCGCCAGAATTTTGGGTGGCGAAGATCAAACCTGGCCGGATTTTGTTCGAGATCGACGGTGTTGACACCGAGACAGCGAAGGAAGCGTTGCGTCTGGGCGCTGCCAAGCTGTCGATCGACACGAAATTCATCGCGCGACTCGAGGTCTGAGGAAAGGCGTCATGGCGAAAAAGACAAACACAGCTTCGGATTTGCGCGCGAAAACGGTCGATGAACTGGACGATTCGCTGACGAAGCTCAAGAAAGAGCAGTTCAACCTGCGGTTCCAGCGCGCCAATGGGCAACTCGAAAACACGAGCCGGGTGCGGGTCGTACGCAGGGAAATCGCCCGCATTGCAACCGTATTAAGTGAGCAGCGCCGCAAGGCCGGCTGAAGGACAAGAGGAAAAGAACATGCCAAAGCGCGTGCTCCAGGGTGTCGTGGTAAGCGACAAGAATGTGAAGACTGTAGTGGTAAAGGTCGAGCGCCGCTTTACTCATCCTGTGATGGGAAAGACTGTGCGCCGGTCCAAGAAGTATCATGCGCACGACGAGAACAAGCAGTTCAAGATAGGCGATGTCGTTCGCATTCGCGAGTGTCGGCCGATTTCCAAGCTCAAATCTTGGGAAGTCATCGGCCGTCCGGGCGAAGAATAGAGCGTCGATTCGGGAACCAAAGCCATGATTCAAACATCAACCGAACTCGACGTCGCCGATAATTCCGGCGCTCGCCGCGTCATGTGCATCAAGGTACTCGGCGGCTCGCGCCGCAAATATGCGGCCGTTGGCGACACCATCGTCGTGAGCGTAAAGGAAGCGATTCCGCGCGGACGCGTTAAGAAAGGCGAAGTGCTGAAAGCCGTCGTCGTGCGCACGGCGCATGGGGTGCGTCGCCCCGACGGCAGCCTCATTCGTTTCGATACCAACGCGGCGGTGCTGGTGAACGCCCAGGGCGAGCCGATCGGTACGCGCATCTTCGGGCCGGTGACGCGCGAGCTTCGTGCGAAAAACCACATGAAGATCATTTCGCTCGCGCCGGAGGTGCTGTAATGGCGGCCAAAATCAAGAAAGGCGATCGTGTCGTCGTCACGACGGGGCGCGACAAGGGCAAGAAGGGCGAAGTGTTGAGGCTTTTCCCCAAGGATGAGCGCGCGCTTGTTTCGGGCATCAATGTGGTGAAGCGCCACCAGCGGCAGACGGCGCGTCAGCAGGCCGGCATCATCAGCAAGGAAGCGCCGGTGCATCTTTCGAACCTCGCTCATATAGACCCAAAGTCTGGTGAACCGACGCGGGTGGGATTCAAGGTGTTGGGCGACGGCCGCAAGGTCCGCTTCGCGAAGAAATCCGGTGAGGTCATCGATGTCTGACAAAGGCGCAAAACAAGAGCGCAAGCCAAAGCAGCAGCCCGACAAGGCGAAAGTCGAAAAGGCGAAAGCCGACAAGGCAAAAGCCGCGGCAGCGGCGCAGGCTCCTGTGGTCGAAAGCCCGCGCGATCCAGACTATGTGCCGCGCTTCAAGAAACGCTATGCGGAAGTCATCCGGCCCCAGCTTATGGAAGAGTTCGGATACCAGAACGTGCTCCAGGTGCCGCGGATCGAGAAAGTGGTTCTCAATATCGGCGCGGGCGAAGCGGCGGGCGACCAGAAGAAAATCCAGTCGGCGGTCAACGACCTGACGGCGATCGCTGGCCAGAAGGCCGTCGTCACACGCGCCAAGAAGGCAATTGCGACGTTCAAGATTCGCAATGGCCTGCCGATCGGAGTGAAGGTCACGCTGCGCAAGGACCGCATGTACGAATTCCTGGATCGCCTCGTGACCATGGCTTTACCGCGCGTGCGCGATTTTCGTGGCGTCAATAGCCGCAGCTTCGACGGGCGCGGAAACTATGCCATGGGTCTCAAGGAACACATCGTCTTTGTCGAGATAGACTACGACAAGACGGAGAATGTTTGGGGCATGGATATTATCATCAACACTTCTGCGAAGACGGACGCCGAAGCGAAAGCGCTGCTCAAGGGCTTTCAATTCCCGTTCACGAATTAGGGTGAAACGCGAATGGCAAAACTGAGCCAGATCAACCGCAACAAGAAACGCGAACGGATGGTGGCGCAATACGCCGTCCGGCGCGCAGCGCTGAAGGCAAAGACCGAGGATATGTCGGTCCCGCCGGAAGAGCGTTTCGCGGCGCATCTGAAGCTTGCGAAGCTGCCGCGCAACTCTTCGAAGACGCGCATTCATCACCGCTGTGAGTTGTCGGGCCGTTCCAAAGGCTATTATCGCAAGCTCAAACTCTCGCGTATCGCGCTTCGCGATTTGTCGAATTTCGGCCTGGTCCCCGGCATGACCAAGGCGAGCTGGTAAGGAAGGAAAAGGACATGGCGATCACGGATCCCATTGGCGATCTCCTGGCGCGCATCCGAAACGGTCAGACTCGGGGCATGGCGAAAGTGCAGTCACCGAACTCGCGGCAGCGCGTCCGCGTGCTCGATGTCTTGCAGGCCGAAGGATTTATCCGCGGTTATGCCGAGGTCGAGTTCAAGGGCGGCCGTAGCGAGTTGGAAATCGAACTCAAATATCACGAGGGCCTGCCGGTCATACGCGAACTCAAGCGGGTTTCGACACCGGGCCGTCGCGTCTATGCGTCCGTAAAAGAGTTAAAACCGCATCGCAACGGTCTGGGCCTGTCCATCGTCTCCACCCCGCAGGGCGTGATGACGGATCAGACAGCACGTGAAAAGAACGTCGGCGGTGAAGTCATTTGCCGCGTGTTCTGACGGCAGGAATTGGAGTGGATTGATGTCTCGTATCGGCAAGAAAACCGTAGCGTTGCCCAAGGGCGTGACGGCGACGGTCGAGGGCCAGTCCGTCAAGGTCAAGGGACCGAAGGGCGAGCTCAAGGTTGTGCTGGTGAACGATGTGAGCGTGAGTATTGGACCCGACGGCGTGGACGTGGCGCCGCGCGAAGGCGCGGAGCGCGGGCGCGAAATGTGGGGCCTGAGCCGTACACTCGTGAACAACCTGGTGACTGGCGTAACACAGGGATTCTCGCAGAAGCTCGAGATCAACGGAGTTGGCTATCGCGCGGCGGTTCAGGGTAAGAACCTGCAATTGCAGCTGGGTTTCAGCCACGATGTCGCCTATCCCATTCCCGACGGCATCAGCATCGTCTGCGAAAAGCCAACGATGATCCTTGTCTCCGGCATAGACAGGCAATTGGTCGGACAAGTCTCGGCCGAAATTCGCGGTTATCGTCCGCCGGAGCCATATAAGGGCAAGGGCGTAAAATACGCGGAGGAACGAATCCGCCGTAAAGAAGGCAAGAAGAAGTAGGCCATGACACGCGACAACAAACTTTTCGAGCAGCGCAAACGGCGCAACCGTTTCCGTCTCACGCAGACAACGACAGGTCGTCCGCGGCTTTCGATCTTCCGGTCGGGGCGGCATATCTATGCGCAGCTTATCGACGACGGTCATGGCGAAACGCTTGCCACTGCCTCGACCAACGAGAAGGAAGGCAAGGCGCCCAAAACCTGGAATCTGGAGGCCGCGGTTTCCGTGGGCCACAAGATCGCGGAGCGGGCGCTCGCCAAAGGCATCAAGCAGGTTGTCTTCGATCGGGGCGGCTACATCTATCACGGGCGCGTCAAAGCGCTGGCAGACGCGGCGCGCGAAAGCGGCCTCGAGTTTTGAGCAAAGGACCGGCATATGGCGCGTGAACCCAGACAACGTGAAGAGCGCGACAGCGAGTTCGTCGACAAGCTCGTGCACATCAATCGCGTGGCGAAGGTGGTGAAAGGCGGTCGACGTTTCGGCTTTGCTGCGCTTGTCGTCGTAGGGGATCAGCGCGGTCGCGTCGGCTTTGGCCATGGTAAGGCACGTGAGGTACCGGAGGCGATCCGCAAGGCGACGGAAGCCGCCAAGCGCGCCATGATTCGCGTGCCGCTCAAAGACGGACGCACGCTGCATCATGAGACGCGGGGCCATCACGGCGCCGGAAAAGTCGTTGTGCGGCCGGCGCCTGCGGGCACGGGCATCATCGCCGGTGGCCCGATGCGCGCCGTGTTCGAATCTCTGGGCGTAGGCGACATCGTCGCGAAGTCACTGGGCACTTCCAATCCCTATAACATGGTGCGTGCGACATTCGATGCGTTGAAGCTGCAGCAATCGCCGCGCATGGTCGCGCAGCGCCGCGGTCGCAGTGTGAGCGAAATCATTTCGCGCCGCGAAGGCTCGACCAAGGGCGAGCAAGCGCCGGCAGGAGGCTAAGTCATGACGGCCGAAAATAAGAGCGGCAAGACGGTTACGGTCCGCCAAATCCGCAGCGCCAATCGCAAGCCCGAAGTTCAGGCAGCGACGTTGCGCGGATTGGGACTGGGCAAGATCCGCCGGACGCGCACATTGGAAGACACGCCGTCGGTCCGGGGTATGATCCGTGCGGTCGCGCATCTCGTTGAGATCGTCGAGGACAACAAGCCATGAAGCTCAATCAGCTTTCTGACAATCCGGGCGCACATAAGCACAAAACGCGCGTCGGTCGAGGTTCGAGCTCGGGTTTGGGCAAGACTTCCGGCCGCGGCGTTAAGGGCGCGAAGGCCCGCACAGGCACGAAAGTATATGGCTTCGAAGGCGGCCAGATGCCGCTTTACATGCGGCTGCCGAAACGCGGCTTCAACAATATCTTTGCAAACCAGTTCGCCGAGGTAGGCCTCACGCGCATCCAGAAGGCGATCGACTTGAAGAAGCTAGATCCGGCCGAAAAAATAACGGAGGAGACCCTCCGGAAAGCGGGCCTTGCAAGCAGAAGCCGCGACGGGGTGCGAATCCTGGGCGGAGAACTGACCGCAAAGCTCGATGTCGAAGTGGCCGGCGCGTCGTCCAGCGCCATCGAGACAATCCAGAAAGCGGGTGGCTCGATCGTCACGACCTTCAAAAAGCCGGTTTACATGAACAAAAAGGGCCAACCCGGCAAGAAAGCACAACGCCGGGCCAAGGCATCCGAAAAGAGAGCCGCGCGGGAAGCCTGAGGCGGTAAAGTCATGGTGGCGGCGTTTCCTCTGGCCGTGTAATACATTGAATTCTGCCGCCCGCGCCCCGATTTGCTCAGGGCGGGCAGACGGTCTGCGAAGATTTCCAAAATGGACCGGGGCTCGGGAGGGAGTTTAGGAGTAGGGCATGGCCTCTGCAGCCGAACAACTTGCCGCAAATTTCAATTTCAGCAATTTCGGCAAAGCGAAAGAGTTGCGCCAGCGCATCTTCTTTACGCTGGCGTTGCTTGTCGTGGCGCGGCTGGGTGCGTTCATCCCAATGCCGGGTATCGATCCGGCCCAGTTGGCGCAACAGATCAGCCAGCAGCATGGTGGCTTGCTCGATGTATTCAACGTGCTCGCCGGCGGCGCCGTGCAACGCATGGCGATCTTCGCTCTGGGTATAATGCCCTATATTTCCGCCTCGATCATCATTCAATTGATGACCACGGTTTTTCCGGAACTCGAAACACTTAAAAAGGAAGGCGAGGCTGGGCGTAAGACCCTCAACCAATATACCCGCTATGGCACTGTTGGCCTTGCGGCAATTCAAGCTTATGGCATCGCCATCGGCCTGGAACATTGGGGGCGGGTCGTCATAGATCCTGGATGGTTCTTCCGCATCTCAGCCGTCATCACGCTGACGGGCGGGACCATCCTTTTGATGTGGCTCGGCGAACAGATCACGACACGCGGCGTCGGCAACGGTATTTCACTGATCATTTTTGCTGGAATCGTGGCGCGCTTCCCGACCTATATCACCCAATTATTCGAATCCGCGCGGACCGGTGCGATCGACCCGGTGCTGATCTTGGGGATCATCGCTGGCGGCATTGGCCTGGTTCTGTTCATCGTATTCATGGAACGCGCGCAGCGGCGCCTGTTGGTGCAATACCCCAAACGCCAGGTAGGTAACCGTATGTTCGGCGGCGAGGCATCGCATCTGCCTCTGAAGCTCAATGTTTCCGGCGTGATCCCGCCAATCTTTGCCTCGTCGATCCTCCTCATGCCAACGACGGTTGCGGCGTTCTACGGCCAGAATGTGGGGGGGTGGTTGCAGACTTTGCTCACCTTCGTCGGGCCGGGTCGCCCACTTTATCTGTTATTATACGTCTTGATGATCATTTTCTTCGCCTTTTTCTATACGTCGATCATCTTCAATCCGGAAGAAACAGCGGAAAACCTGAAGAAATATGGGGGGTTCGTTCCTGGCATCCGTCCGGGCAAGAAAACGGCAGAATATATCGATTATGTGCTGACTCGTATCACGATCGTCGGCGCGCTCTATCTGGCCGCCGTCTGCGCCATACCTGAGATGCTTCGCGGCAGCTATGGTGTTATGCCTCTCGGTGGCACGTCGATTCTGATCATCGTGAGCGTTACAATGGACACAGTAGCGCAGATACAGAGTCACCTGATCGCGCAGCAATATGAAGGCCTTATCAAGAAGGCAAAACTTCGGGGAGCCAGACGTTGAACTTGGTCCTGTTCGGACCGCCTGGGGCGGGCAAGGGAACGCAAGCGAAAATCCTGCAAGAACGACACGGATGGCCTCAGCTCTCGACGGGCGACATGTTGCGCGCCGCTGTGGCTGCCGGAACGCCGTTGGGCCAGAGGGTTGAGGAAATCCTCGCCTTGGGCGATCTCGTATCGGATGACATCGTCATCGATATCGTTGGCGAACGTTACGACCGGCCGGATTGTGCGGACGGGGCGGTCTTTGACGGATTTCCCCGAACCTTGCGGCAGGCCGAGGCACTAGACACCCTCCTGAGTGCACGCGGGCGCAAGGTCGACGCTGTCATCGAACTGAAGGTGAAAGAGGACATCCTGCTCGGCCGGGTCGAACAGCGAATCAAAGCAGGTCAGGCGCGGGCCGACGACAACCCCGAAACTCTCCGGAAGCGGCTGGCCGTTTATCACGAGGATACCAAACCGCTGCTCGACTACTATGCACGCCAGCACAAGCTGACGGGAATCGACGGGATGGCGCCGATCGAAGAGGTTACGCGTGCGATTGCGACCCTTGTTGAGGCCAAATCGGCTGTAGAGCAGGGCATCGCCGGCAGGCGGCAATCCTGAGAAAATCGCGGGTTAACAGCTGTTGACTAAGGGTCTCCGATACATATAATCCGCGCCCTTGCGGCAACCCCCCGATTTGGTGGTTTCAGCCCTTTTTTCTGGCAGGGTATGGAACCTGTCCGTTAGAAATACCAGTTGTTTCAGCTCGTTGGAGCGCAAAGGAGACCCCCGTGGCGCGCATCGCCGGCGTCAATATCCCGACCCAGAAGCGCGTCGAAATCGCGCTCCGCTATATTCATGGCATTGGTCCAGCGAAGGCCAAGGAAATCTGCGAGAAGGTCGGCATCGCGGAGGATCGCCGCGTGCATGATCTGACCGATTCCGAGGTCATCCAGATTCGTGAAGCGATCGACCGCGATTATCTCGTCGAAGGCGATCTGCGCCGCGAAGTAGCGATGAATATCAAGCGGTTAATGGATTTGGGCTGCTACCGCGGTCTGCGCCACCGCAAAGGGCTACCGGTCCGCGGGCAGCGCACCCATACGAATGCTCGCACGCGCAAAGGCCCAGCGAAGGCGATTGCCGGCAAGAAAAAAGTCACGAAATAACGGGATCGAACGATGGCAAAACCGGCCGCGCGCGCGCGAAAAAAAGAGAAGAAGAACGTTGTGGTCGGCGTGGCGCATGTCGCTGCGACCTTCAACAACACGATCATCACCATTACCGACGGCCAGGGAAACACGGTGTCGTGGTCTTCGGCCGGCTCGATGGGGTTCAAAGGCTCCCGGAAATCCACGCCCTACGCGGCCCAGATGGCTGCGGAAGACGCGGGCAAGAAGGCGGTCGAGCACGGCATGCGGACGCTGGAAGTGGAGGTAAGCGGGCCCGGTTCGGGCCGCGAATCGGCGCTTCGCGCATTGCAGACGGTCGGACTCCTGGTGACCTCGATTCGCGACGTGACCCCGATCCCGCACAATGGTTGCCGGCCGCCCAAACGCCGACGCGTGTAACGGGCGTTTCATATTCTCCCGTCGAACGAATTGGTCGCGCACTGCGCGCGTCCGGAAAACGATCGGGAAACGATGAGGCTAGAAGTGTTCCAGAAGAATTGGCAGGAATTGATCAAACCGCAGAAGCTTCGCGTCGAAGCGGGGCACGATGTTGGCCGTTCGGCGACGCTCACCGCAGAACCGCTTGAGCGTGGCTTTGGCCTCACACTCGGCAATGCATTGCGCCGCGTATTGTTGTCGTCGCTGCAGGGCGCAGCCGTCACGTCGATTCATATTGAAGGCGTGCTGCACGAGTTCTCGTCGATCGCAGGCGTGCGCGAAGATGTGACCGACATCGTGCTCAATGTGAAGCAGATTGCGTTGCGCATGCATGCCGAAGGACCGAAGCGTCTTTCTTTGCGTGCGACAGGACCGGGCGAAGTGACGGCGGGACAGATCGCAGCGATTGCGGATGTGGATATCCTCAATCCGCAGCTGGTGATTTGTACGCTCGACGAGAAGGTCGATTTCCGCATGGAGCTGACGGTTGCGACAGGCAAAGGCTATGTGCCTGCGGAACGTAACCGTCCCGAGGACGCGCCGATCGGGCTCATTCCGGTCGACTCGCTGTTCAGCCCTGTAAAAAAAGTAAGCTACAAGGTCGAGAACACCCGCGAGGGCCAGATTCTCGACTATGACAAGCTGACGCTGACGATCGAGACCAACGGCGCGGTGTCGCCGGACAATGCTGTGGCTTACGCTGCGCGCATTTTGCAGGATCAACTACAGGTCTTCATCAATTTCGACGAGCCGCGCGAGCGCGTTGCCGAGGAGGCGAAACCGGATCTCGCCTTCAATCCCGTGCTGCTCAAGAAAGTCGACGAACTGGAGCTCTCCGTGCGTTCGGCGAATTGTCTCAAGAACGACAACATCGTCTATATCGGCGACCTCATCCAGAAGACGGAAGCCGAAATGCTCCGTACGCCGAATTTTGGACGCAAGTCGCTGAACGAAATCAAAGCCGTGCTCGCCGAGATGGGGCTTCACCTGGGCATGGAAGTTCCGGGCTGGCCGCCGGAAAACATCGAAGATCTGGCCAAGCGCTACGAGGATCAATATTAAGGTTTTGGCACGTCGCCGGCGGCGACGCGGCTGGGGAATGAGGTTAAGCTATGCGCCATCGCAATCTGGGCCGAAAGCTCGGCCGCACGAGTACTCACAGGAACGCGATGTTTGCCAACATGGCCGCGTCGCTTATCAAGCATGAGCAGATTAAGACCACCCTGCCCAAGGCAAAGGAATTGCGCCCAATCGTCGAGAAACTAGTAACCCTTTCACGCCGTGGCGCGGCCGATCTGCATGCAAGGCGTCAAGCCATCGCCCAGATCAAGGATCTGACGCAGGTGAAGAAGCTGTTCGATGTCATCGGCCCGCGCTATTCGGACCGCCCGGGCGGTTATACGCGTGTGCTCAAGGCGGGCTTCCGGCACGGCGACAATGCCGAGATGGCGTTCATCGAATTCGTGGACCGCGACGTCGATGCGAAAGGGCTGGATTCCGGCCCGATCGCAACAAATGAAGAAGCCGAAAACGCCGCGTAATCTTGGCGACAGATTGGTCTGTTAGAAACAGGCGGCTCGGGATGAGCCGCCTTTTGCATATGAGAAAGGACGCTGCGATGCGACTGAGGTCTTTTGCTTTTGCCACCATGCTTTGCGCTATGCTGGGATGTCGGGGCACGGCGTTCTCCGCCGAGTCGACGGTGCCGCAGTCTATGCCGCAGGTGCAGCTTACCTTCGCACCTGTCGTCAAACGCGTGGCCCCTGCCGTTGTGAATGTCTATTCGCAATCCGTCGTGCAAGCGCCCCAAAACCCGCTCTTTGCCGATCCCCTGTTTCAGCGTTTTTTCGGCGGCTCGCCGGAGTTTCGCCAGCGCGTGCAGCAATCGCTCGGGTCGGGTGTCATCGTGCGCCCCGACGGCGTTATTCTCACCAATAACCACGTTGTTGAAGGTGGGCAGAGCATCGTCGTTGCGTTGTCGGATCGCCGTGAGTTCAAGGCGAAAGTGTTGCTCGCCGACAGCCGCACCGACCTTGCTGTTCTCAAGATCGATACCAAGGGAGAAAAGCTGCCCACGGCGGAGTTCGCCGACAGCGACCGCGTGCAGGTTGGCGATATCGTGCTTGCCATCGGCGACCCTTTCGGTGTCGGCCAGACGGTGACGATGGGCATCGTGTCGGCGCTGGCGCGAACCCAGGTCAGCGCGAGCGATTATCAATTCTTTATCCAGACCGATGCGGCCATCAACCCGGGAAATTCCGGCGGCGCTCTCGTGGCCGCAGACGGCCGGCTCGTGGGTATCAACACGGCGATCTTTTCGCGCACGGGCGAGTCGGTGGGTATTGGTTTCGCGATTCCGTCCAATCTCGCTCGTCGTGTGGTGGAAGGTGCGCTCGGTGGCGGCGTCAAGCTGCCCTGGCTGGGCGCGGACGGGCAGGCGGTCACCGGTGACATCGCCCAATCGCTCAATATCGCCCGACCCGGCGGCGTGCTCATCAAGAGCGTCTATCAGGGCGGTCCGGCCGCCAATGCGGGGATCAAGATCGGGGACGTGGTGCTAGCGGTGGACGGCGTCGAGGTCAACGACATGCAGGCTCTCAACTACCGGCTGGCGACCCATAGGCCCGGCGAAGGCGTGAGGATACGTGTTGCGGCGGGAAAGCAGACGAAGGATGTCGCGGTGACGCTTGCTGTGCCGCCGGAAAACCCGCCGCGCGACCTTACAACCATCGCCGGCCGTAATCCGCTCACCGGCGCCAGGGTTGAAAATCTCTCTCCGGCTGTTGCAGTCGATCTGCAGGTGGGATTCACGGCGCGGGGTGTCGTCATTGTCTCCACGAGTGAAAACACGCCCTCCGGTACTTACGGGTTTCAGGCGGGCGACATCGTCCGGTCCGTGAACGGAATCGATATCAAATCGGTCGCCGACCTGAACCGTGCGTTGGCAAGCGCCAATGGGCATTGGGACCTGGTCGTCGAACGCGGCAATCAAAGATTGACCCTGTCCGTCGACGGCTGACCGTTTCATCAAGCGAGACTGGTCTTCGCGATCCGCTCATCGACTGAAATCGATGTCGGTCTTTATCTACGAATGAAGGGAAAGGATTCTGTGTTTGTTTATGGTAAATTTCTTATAGATTCGAGGAATTGCAAGTAACGAAGTAGTTGTACCGCCTCAAAGCCCTGGGTGGTGGATGAACAGGTTCGATCGTTCTGCCGTTGCTGCAACTGTTGCCCGGCTCGATCTGACGCCGGCACAGGGAAAACTGGCGGAATACTGGCTTTCATTGTGGAACGGCGACGTACTGCCCCCGCGCAACGGGTTCCATCCCGCGCGTGTAAAGACGCTACTGCCGATGCTGGCGATTTTCGATGTCGTGCCCGACAGAAGCGTCACGGTGCGGCTGGCGGGTACGGCTTACACGACGGTGTTGGGTCGGGAATTGACCGGGACAGACTGGTTGGGCGTTCTGCCCGCCGGACAGAGGGCATCGCGCCTTCGGTCATTCTCTGAAATAGCTCGCGGTGCTATCGGCAAGGGAACGAGGCGTATTGAGTTGCATGGAACCAAGTCCGCCGAATGTTTCGAATTCCTGCTTCCGTTCCAAGAGGAGAAAGAGGGCGGAAATCACCCGGTCATCTGTCACGTCGAATGGAAGGCCCAGCAACGTTTCGTCAAGATTAGATCTTGGGAGCAGGCCGTCGGCGTTGCACAGTGCTTCGAAACGATCGCTCTGCCGCGTGCGACGGCTTGAAGGCGAGAGGGCCATTTTCGGTCGATCCCCGCATCGCACTCGGCATCAGCAGGCGCCGAAAAAATAGGGAGCGGGCAGACAGCGACCAGGCTTCCGTCGCGAAATCAGGGCGGGCCTGCTTCGAACGCCGTCAGTTCCGGCGGGATCACTGCCCACGTCGGACGGTTGCGCGTGAAGATTGCGATCGCCGGACGGAAGAGCGACGGATCGTCGAGAGAACCTGCATAGATCGTATGCTGATCGTCTTCGCCGATCCGTCCGCCGCAAACGAGGCTGCTACAAACGGCACAGAAATTGCGAACAGATTCCGTACCGCGCGCAGACCTTGAGATGAATACCCTGGTCCGACCGCTGAAGCGCACGGCGCTGCTCGCAAACCCCAGAAAAGGTATGAAACCTGAGCCAGACGCCTTGCGGCAATCGCTGCAATAACAGTGACCCATATAGAGCGGTTCGCCGTCCGCTTCATACCGCAGCGCGCCGCAGAGACACCCGCCGGTGTAACGCTTTCCGTTTTCCGTCATCGACGTACTCGAAGTCGGTCGAGGGCGGCGTTACGGCTTGGACATCAGATCGGGTTTGTTTGTTTCCATGTCGACGGGGACCGAGACATGCTCCTGCACGATGAGCCATTTGCCTTTGGTCTTGCGGTACACATCCGTCACGCGCACGGTGAAATCCACCGACTCGCCCTTGGTGTTCTTGCCCGTCATATGCTGCACACTGTGGCCGTAGCCGATCGTGCCGTCTGTCGAAACGGCAAGGTCGGTTACCTCGAATGAAACCGGCCCTGAAAATGTCTTCAGAAAATCGTCCCAATCTTTGCGGTAGGCGGCCGCGCCCACGTATTGCCGTGGTGGCACGACGTCGAAAACGAACAGGCTTTCGTCGGGCACATAGACTTTCATGATACCATCGACGTCTTTGGCGTTTACGGCCGCCGCGAACTGGGCCTCCAGGGCCTTGATGCGAGCTTCTGGACCTGCGAACGCAGGGAAAGACAGCAGCGCAGTTGCCGCAAAACCCGCGGCAAATAAGAAGTGTATGTTTTTCATCGGAAATCCCCCTTTTGATTGTGAAATCTATTCCCGGCACGGGCCCGTTGCAACAAGGCCCGGAGCCCGTGCTGGCGCGACGATGTTATCGGACTTCAATCAGGCTTGCAGTCCGGTCGATTTGTAGGGCGCCGTCACAGCGTATTTATATCTATAATAAGCCACCGTCGCGGCAATGGCGGGTACGCCGACGGCGGTAGGCCACAGCCATATTGCGAGGCCGGCGTGATGGAACAACTGGCTCAGCGTGACGACGGAAAAGGCGGTCCATATTGCGATGTAGCTGCCGATGAATTTCTCAAGGTGCACATACAGCCAGAACATTCGCTGTGTCGGCCTGTGCGCAAACCGGTAGAGATCGGCAGCTGTTCCCCGCATCCCGAGTGCGCCCAGCACGATGGCGACGATGCCCATGTGTTGCACCCAGGAGGAACGGAACAGGCCAAAACCAGCGAGGCAACCGCATGCGACAAAAGTCAAAGCGGCGGCGGCCCAATCGATGGGCTCGGCGGACCCGCCGGTTGGCAGGTTCTTCAACCTTAACACGCGATAGCCCGAGAATGTCAGATAGAAACTCAGAACCGCCACCAACGCCAAGAACAGCACTGGGCGGAAGAGCGCCATCGGCAGCGCGGTCGCGGCCACCGCGCCCATCGACCAGAAATATATCTTTCCCCAGCGCCTGTGCCGGGCGCCCCCTTTCGTGAACGTCACTACAAGGGGCGCCAGCACCAGGCACGATGTGCCTGCTGCGACGTGAACTGCCAGAAAAGCCTGCATCCACGATGGTTCGTCGTGCATCGAATACCCTCCCGTTAACTTGCCTGGGCGCGATGCATCCATCAGGTTGGGCCTGACGAAAAGAGACAATGCGCGAAACGCGCGCGGAAATACGCGAATGACGAATCCTGCAGTTCACGCTTCGCGGAATGCGATCCCGAAGTGGCTTGCGCTCCGCAAAACGATTGCGGTGCTGGGCGTTGCCGCCGCTTTTTTGACCCTCACGGGCGCGTTCGGTCTGGAGATTCTCCCGCTCGGCCCGCGCTTCCTGTACTGGTTGGTTCTGCTTGGAACAGGCCAAATCGCCAGTCTGTTGATCCGCGCGTCGCTGGATCGCGCGCAGCTATCCAGCATGGGGCTTGCCCTTACGGGTGTCCTGAGAGTTGTTCTCGTGTCTGTGCCGGTGACCGTCGCCGTATGGCTGGCAACGGCCGTGGCGTTGTCCCAACCCTTGCGCGCGGCCCGCCTGCCGGAATTCTATTTGCCGGTTCTGGTGGTCGCCGCCGCGATGCTTTGCATCAACCTTCTGGCACAGCGGCGTCCCATCGAAACGCATGCGGTGGAGGCCAGTCGCGAGCCGGATGAGGGAACGCGGCCGACGCCGATCCTTGCACGGCTTCCACCAAGGTTGAGAGCGGCCAGGCTCTACGCCGTTCAGGCTGAGGACCATTACATCCGATTCTACACCAGCGCCGGTTCCGATCTTGTCCTGCTGCGGTTCTCAGACGCGTTGACGGAATTGCACGGCATTGAAGGCGCGCAGGTTCACCGTTCCTGGTGGGTCGCTCGGGACGCCGTGGAATTGTCGCGACGCGAAGACGGGAAGCTTTTCCTGGTCCTGCGCGATGGCACAAAAGCGCCTGTCAGCCGGACCTTCACGCACGCATTGCAGGCCGAAGGATGGTTTTGATTTGCCGGCGCCTGAGAACCTTCGGAACGCCTGAGGCCGACCGGGCCGGTAGACGCGGACTGCGAGGCCCGGTTTTCACAAGGAGGTTTTGCGCACGGCGCCGCCAATAGCGATAGGAAGAATAGTTAACCACCGGCATGCATATTGATGCCCCCGAAGAAATCGGTTTCCGCGACGGCATGAAAGTCAACTCGCGTACCATCGCCAAGAAACAAATTACAGTCGAGATTTCACTCCTCGACGGCTCGATCCTGTTCGGAAAACTCTCAGTGTCGACCCAGGACCGCCTTACGGATCTGCTGAACGACGATCGCGACTTTGTACCGGTCGAATGTTCGGACGGCGCCTTTCTGGCATTGGCGAAACGGGCCATCAAGCAGGTTTCGCTTCCTGCAGCCGAGGTAGCTTCGTATCGCGGCGACGACCCCTATATGATCCTCGGTGTCAGGAGTGGCGTGTCGCAGGAGGAGCTGAAGAAAACCTATTACCAGCTCTGTGCGATCCATCATCCTGATCGCATCCGGGGCCTGGGGCTGGGCGCCGACTACGAGAAACTCGCCACACAGAACATGGCCCGCATAAACAGCGCATACGCGCGAATCTCGAAAACATTCGGCAACTAGCAAATGCCGCTGCGCTGGATTGTTTGACTTCGGTTGAATGCCCATTCCGTGTTCGCAATCATTGCCCGCGCCCGGCATCCCTTGATAAAATATCCACATGAACGGTCTCATCTATTTCGAGATCCATGCGGAGCGGACGACCCGGTCAGAGCCGCGGCGCTCTGTTCCCAGGTCTTCGGTTGGAAATTCGTCCGAGATGAAAGCCTGCCGCGGGACTACTGGCGGATCGAGACGGAAGGAGTAAGCGGCGGTTTGCTGAAACGCCTAAGCAGGAGACCGCCTCTCCAAAGCGGCACCAACGCCTTCGTGTGTTCCATTGAGGTCGCTGACTTCCACGCGACCGCGAAAAAAATTCTCGGCAACGATGGTCTCGTGGCCCAGGAAAAACTCGCGGTCCCCGGCAGGTGTTGGCAGGGCTTTTTTCTCGATCCCGACGAGAACGTCTTCGGGCGATTCCAGGCCGGTGAAAACGCGTCCTGACAGGGCTCGCAGGGACGCGACGAGAGATGCTTTAATATACCTGCGTTCGAGGGCCGGGAATAAACGAGGCGACCCAATCGTCTACTCGTCAATCGTCTCAGTGTTGGAATATGTTCGTCGGGAGATGTTGCCCATGCCCCGCAGCGCTTTGTGGACATTTGTTGCCGTTTCCGCGTTGGCGGTGTCGCCCTTCGAATGTGCCCTGGCGCAGCCGTTTCGCGTCTTGCACGCATTTCTTGACGGCAGCGACGGCGCAACGTCCAACGCGCCGGTCATCATGGACAAATCAGGCAATCTTTACGGCACTGCACTGCAGGGCGGCGCCAGCAATAATGGCGTCGTCTTCGAAATCGCCGCGGACGGTACGGAGTCGGTGCTTTACTCCTTCGCGGCGGGAAATGACGGCTGCAGACCCGAAGCTGGGTTGATCGAGGACAAGGCCGGAAATCTCTACGGCACCACCAATCAGGGCGGCCCGGCCGACCAGGGCACGGTATTCAAGCTGGCGCCCGATGGGACCGAAACCGTGCTTTATGCTTTCACGGATGGCAATGACGGTGGCATGCCGCAAGCGGGCTTGATCGCGGATAGACAGGGAAATCTCTATGGCACCGCGACTCAGGGCGGCGTGAAGGGCTGCTATGGCGATGGCTGCGGCACCGTGTTCAAGCTCGCCCCGGATGGCAGGTTCACCACGCTCCACGCCTTCAACGGCCGCGGCGACGGCGAATATCCCCAGGCCGCACTGATCGCGGACAGGCGAGGCAATCTCTACGGGACGGCCGCCGGAGGTGGCGCGCATGGCGATGGCACGGTTTTCAAGCTGACCACGGACGGCAAATTCGAGGTGCTCTATGCCTTTGCCGGCGGATCCGACGGCGAGGGACCTCAGGCTGGTCTGATCGCGGACAAGGCGGGCAATCTTTATGGCACGACGCGATCTGGTGGCGGCAATGGCTGCACGGACGGCTGCGGCACGATCTTCAAGCTAGCGCCCAACGGCACGGAAACCTTGCTTTTTGCGTTCACCGGCGGCAACGACGGCGGCGAGCCCTATGGCGGGGTCGTGGCGGACGCGGACGGCAACGCGGACGGCCTGGGCGTTGTGTTCAAACTTGCTGTCAACGGGCATCTGACGGCGCTTCACACATTCGAGGGATCACCGGACGGCGCCTGGCCCGAAGCCGGCGTGATCCTGGACAAAAAGGGCGATCTTTACGGCACCGCCTACGCGGAAGGTCCCGATTTCTGGGGCACCGTATTCGCGGTGAGGAAATAGAGCCGGCGCCAGGTTTTCGCCTCTGCGCTATCGAAGCGCGCGCGGCTGTCCTCCAGTTCGAAAAATCATTTGGCGTTCGCGTTGCACGGAAAGGTTTTCTGCAGCACCGTCAACAGCGCATCGGGCACGGTTTTGTCGCCCAGCGGCGGGTCTGCGGCCGCGGCCTGACGCAGCATGCTGACGAGTTGATCTTCCGTGAGCTCGAGCTGCGGCGGTTGGCAATAGAGCGGCGATTCGTTGCGCGCTTGCACGAGGTAGGTATTCGCCTGCAGAAATCCTTTGCTGGTGCCCAGAAGCAAAACCGCCACCAGCTCGTGGCCGGCCGGCTCGTCCACTGTCTGCAACAGCGTTTTGACGGTCTCTTCGGCGCCGGCGGCGGGTCCCCCGATGAACCCGATACAGGCTGCGAGGCCTATGAGATGGTGGTTGCGCATGGCTTCTCCTGTCGCATGAACTTTGCCCCGCACGATGCTCCCATGCCCGGGACCAGACAGGCAATGCAGGTCTGATGAAATGGAGCGTAGGGCGCGACGTGAAACGAATCGAGATTCGATTCCTAAGGTCCGGCGATCCGCCCCGTCAGCACGGTGAGGCTTTCGGACGGCAATGTGAAGTTCGTGTCCCGGCCTGCCGATACCATCGTCGTCGAAGGCGGACCGTCCGGATTTGGGTAGCTGTGCCGTCCGTTGACGATCCACGCATATTGCTCGGGTCCGAACTCGGTCTGTGTCACGCTGCCGGAAAACCAGGCGGTGCCGGCCACCGTATTGAACTGCACTTTCACGGAATGGGCATTCTCAAAATCCCGATTGACAAGGAGCAGACCCCAGGAGCCGTCGGGTCGCGCAAGCGGATAAGCCGCTACCCATGATGATCCGCCGGCAATGCTCGCTGGATACAGCAGATGAACGCCATCGCCCGGTACGCTCCAGCTCTGTGTCAGCATCTGCGCACCGAAATATTGGGACAGCGGCGCCTGAGCCGCGTATTTTTCGTTGCCTTGCAGAACGCCGTAGCTGCCCCAGCCTTGGCAGGGATAAGCGGGGCTCAGCGGAATGGGTTCGTACTCGTAGAAGAATGCGCCGTTTGCCCCAGTAGACAACAGCGAGCCTATCATCTCCGCGTACCACAAGGCGCCCGCGACGTCCTGCGCAGCATCGGTCTCGTTTTGCGAATAGTTGGTCTCTGTGATGAACATGGGGAGTCCGGCCGGAAGGTCGTCATGGCGCCAGACGGAAACGATGTGAGAAACCAGATCCGGCTCGCGCAGCAGATTGGCCTCTTCCTTATCGTCGTCGCACGTCGCGAAAGGATAATGCTCGAAAGAAAAAAAGCTCAGATCGCTCAGATGATTGTGAGCCGCGATATAGGCAACGAAGCGTTTCGTCCATGATGTTCCACGATGCTGGGAGTCCTGCCACGCCTTCACGTCCCGCGAATTGCTTTCGAACACAGGACCACCCAATTGCAGGCTGGAATCGACGTTGTGCAGCGCGTCCGCGAACTGCACATAGAGTGCCGCATCGTCTTCCGGCGTAACATATTGGCCGTCCGGTTCCTCGCCCATTTCCACACGGGCGACCGCGTAGCCGCGCGCTTCGAGATAGCGGAGCTCCGCCGCCGCATTTGCTGGCGTGCTGTACATCATGGGTATCGGCACCGTGGCTGGAATGCCGCGCGTGACACCGCTCTGGAAGGCAATGTCCAGTCCCGGTTGCTCCTGATCGTGCACGCGATCCGAACGCTGGTGCCAGGGATCGACGGACGAAGCGTATGTCACAGTCTGCTTGCGGTTCGGCATGTGCTTCACGAGATCCGTAAAGACACCATTGCTGATCGTGCCGAAGCCTGCTTCCCCGATAGCGTAGCCTACGCAATCGCGTGGATCGGTGCTGCCACGTGTCGTGCAGGTGCCAGAGCTCTGCGACATCGCGATACGCAGATAACGCTCCTTCTTGGGCGCGTTGCCGAGCGGCAGTGTCACGGTGCCGCCAGTGCCATTCGAAATCGCGCCGTTTGGAAAATTCACCCAGGCGCCGTGACCCGGATCGTAGATGGGGTCGTCGCCCGTCCAGTATTGAACTTCATATTGAACGGCATAGGGCCGCGCCCAGTGGATCTTCGCGGCATTGACCATCTTTCTCGCACCCATGTCGTAGAGAACCCATTGCGGATGGGAACTGTCGGGATCGCCGGTATAGGCCTGTGTGAGATAGGGGTTGCTCTTCCAGAAGGTCGCGAGGCTGCCGTCATCGAGCCGGGAATAATCGTCGTCATTGCCCTGATCGTGTGTAAAGCCCCGACGGGGCAGCGGGTAGCCGAAGGTGTCGACGATCTCGTCGCCGGGCACGGCGCTGCTCGTCCAGTAGCCCTGGCCACCGGCTTCGGAATAGCTACCGACCGGATTCCAGTGCCAGTCCTGGACTGAAAGTTCCGTATAAAGACGGTAACTGACGGGACCGAAGCCCGCGCCCAGCATCTGATCGATATTCGACGGCGTGTAGATTTCGGGCACGGCATGAAACGGCACCCCATCCACGCCCGCGCCGAACGTTGCATCGGGCGAAAACTGGTTTAGCGCATGGGCCGGATTGGCGTCGACCTCTACGAGGTAGGGCGCTGTCGTGGCCGGCGGAAAGACGGCAGGCGGCAGAACCTCAGGGCGGAGATGTTTCGAATGGGCCTCTGCTGCTGCCACCCCAAGAACCACGAAAAGCAGACAAATCTTCAGGGTTGTCCGCATTGGCATTGTGGCTGTCATCCGGCGGAAACCCCCTGAACGATCGCTTTTCCCAACCCAAAAATATTACGCTCAACGGGGACAAAACAAAAATGCGGCTGCGTGATGAACAGGATGAAAATAGGAGTTGGGCGTTGATCGTGGTTGGGCCGAAAGATGAACGCCTTACGCTGCCCCATAACCAAGCGTCGCTTGAGGCGGCGAGACGCCGAGCGTTGCTGGACGGAAGGGAAACCGAAGAACGGTGGCGGCTATGCCCGATTTCGGCCAACTAGTGCGCCTGCCAAGCAAGCTCCGGGAGCATGCTCTTGCAGGCAGGACTCGGTGGGGGAGACAGCAGATGAAAAGTATTTGCATCGGTCTGTTTGCGGGCGCAATCGGCTGCGCTTTTTTCTTGCAGTTTCCGGCAGCGGCGGGCACCGGCAACGGCAAAGAAAAGGTCATTTATTCCTTTTGCGGCCAGCAGAATTGTACGGACGGCGAATACCCCGAGGCCGGTCTGATCGATGTTAAGGGGACGCTTTACGGCACGACACAGGGCGGCGGCGCCCGCGCCAGCGGTACGGCGTTTGCGCTCAAGGCGCCTTGATCGAGCCCACCGAACCGCGCACCGAGCAGGACAAAAGTGAGACCTAGAATCTCCCTGTTACTCGGTAGAACGCTTTTCGGTTCCTGCTCAACGGCTTGCTGCCTTAACCTGAATAAGGTGTTGTCGTAAGAGCAAACGCTGGCGCCGGCCGTCGCGAAATTATTCTCTATCGGCTGGCCGATTGCCCCGTATTTCGTCCGCACGCCGACAGCGCCAGATAGGTGATCCTAAGCTTGATGCACCAGCCATGAGCCCGTGATGGCAGCCCCGACTTTGCGCTGCGGTTGTTCGTAGGCGACGGGCTGCGCGATATTCAGGCGCGCCCGCGCTGCATCCAGCGGTTCCGCGAACAGTTTCTCAATGTCTTCCTGGTGCAGCCACGAGGCGGTACGCCCGTGACGATAGCCTTCCCAGACGGCACGAGCGACCGATCGTCCGTTGGCCTCCGTCAGGCTCTTGAGCGCGCCGGAAAGCGCGATGAAGCCCCAGCCTAGCCCTCTGCTTTGGGCGAAGGAGAAAGCGACGAGGCAAAGCTCGCCGAGCGGATCGTCGGCTTTGTAGCCGGTCAGCACATGCCAGATATCGTGCAGGTCGCGTTCCCGGCGGCCGAACCAGGCGTATGGATGTTCCATGTCGCGGTCCCGCTCGACTTCGCTGCTCACTGCGGCAAGTCCGTCTGCGGAGAAGCCTGTTCTCTCGAGGAAGGCGCGATAGGCGGCACCAACCGTGCCGGGCGGGAATTTCGCGAGAAAAGCGCGATCGGTCAGCCGCTCGACAAGTTCGAGACGCCTGAAGGCGATTCTGCCACCCTCCGGCGTCTGCAGCAGCCGGTGATAGTTCTTCGCAGACGTGCCCGAGTTCAACGCCGCCATGACGCGGAAGACCTGAGCCGTATCGTTGGGATCGGCGAGCAGCGCGCGCATGGCACGAAACGCCCCCGGCCAGTCTTTTCCGTTGCCATCCAAAGCTATCGCAGGGGTCATGGAGCACCTATCTGACAATTACAATTGTCATATTGTCAGATGCCTGGACATTGTCAAGCGCCCCCGCGAAAATGCACCAATGGAACGCAAAAAACGCCGCTATTCCGGCCAGAGTTTCACTGACAGAAAGAACGAACGTCGTGCCCGTCTCGTTCGCGCGGCGCTCGAAGTGACCGGGCGGTCTGGCCTGGAAGGCGCATCGGTTGCCGCGATCTGTGTCGCAGCAGGCTTGACCGCGCGCTATTTCTACGAGTCTTACCCAAGCCGGGAGGCGATCTTTGTGGATGCCTACCGGATGGCGCAGGAAGAATTGCTAGGCCATATCGAAAAAGCACATGGTGGTCGGCCCTCGGTGAAAGGCGCGCTCACCGGATTCTTTTCCGCGCTTCGTGCGAACCCGGGCCTTGCACGCGTCTTCCTGGTGGACCTCGACGATCACGGTCCCGATATGAAAGCCGCCAGTCAGGAGGGCGCTGCGAAGCTCGCGAGGGCCTTCGCGCTCAAGGCGACCCATCCGCTGACGGTTGCCGGCGTTGTCGGCGCCGTGGTCGATATCGCCAAGCGATGGATCGAATCGGAATTTGCAGAACCCGTCGATAATGTGGTGGAAATTGCGCTTCCCTTTATCCGCATGAAGTAGCGGAAAACACGGCGACGCAAGTCGGCCCCGTCGAACTCTGAAGCCGGTCAGACCTTCGTGCTTGTCATTTCGCCTGGCAACCGAGCTTTGCGATTTCAACGCGGCGATTCTTGGCGCGACCGTCGTCGCTGTCTTTGCTCGCAACGGGACGCGTCTTCCCATAACCCGTCGCCGTCAGCCTGCTCGCCGCAATGCCGTGCTGGACAAGCCATGCCACCACCGAATGGGCGCGCGCTTCGGAAAGTTTTTGAGCGCCGGAGTCTTACGGTGTGAACTCGAACACCGTGCCGCAGCCCAATTTGTTGTAGCAACTGTTCACGCCATTCACTGCGGTGGTGCCATAGAAGGCGCCCTTCTTGTAGACAAGGCCAGTCTGGGGATTGCCCTCGTCGCTTTTCCCCGTGAAGCTGTAGAGTACCGTCTCCTGGCCAGTGGCCGGATCCACTTGGAAGATCGTGCCGCAGCCTTCGCTGCCGCCAGGGCAACCGGAATAACCGCCGCCGTGCAGCGTCGTGCCATAGAGCATTTTGTCTACCACGATCAGTCCCGCCACAGGCGCCGCGCCGTTGCTCCCGCCAGTGAAGCTGTAGACCACCGATTCCGCGCCGGTCAGCGGATTGATCTTAAACACCGTGCCGCCGCCGCGCGGGCCGCCGCCGGCGGCGGTGGTGCCGTAGAGCATGCCTTTATAGGCGACGAGGTTGGCGGCCGGATTGGCTCCATCGGAACCCGAGAACTGGTGCAGGAGCGTTTCGACGCCCGATTGCGGCGCAAAGGCGTAGACCGAGCCGAAATCCTGCCCCTGGCCTCCCGTGGACCCATAGAGTGTGTTGTCGAAACTCAGCAGGCCTGCGTCCGGAAATTCCTCGTCCGGGTAACCCGTGAAACTGTGCAGATTGAGGCCCACGCCGGAGCCGAGATTGTAGGAATAGATGTTGCCCACCTGGCCGTTGCCGCCCTCCACCGTCGTGCCGTAGAGAACCCCGTTCACCAGCGTAACTCCCGCGAGGGCAATTTCTCCGTCAACGCCGCCGTTTCCGAACGGATACAATGTCGTCTCGACGCCGGTTGCCGGATCGAACTGAAAAACCGTTCCGCAGCCGTCGGTGCTGTCGAAGCATTTCTGACCGCCGCCAAGCTCTGTTGTCCCGTAGAACAGGCCGTTGGCATAGATCAGCCCCGCACCAGGAAAGGCCCCATCCGCTCCGCCCTGGAAACTGTAGAGCACGGTTTCCTTGCCCGTCTTCGCATTCATCTGGAAGATCACGCCGCAACCGTCCGGGCAGTCTCCAGTGCCCGTCGTGCCTCCAAACTGGGCCGTGCCGTAGAGAGACCCGTTCTGGTAAAGCAGGTTGCCGACCGGCGTTGCACCGTCGCTGAGCCCAGTGAAGGTGTGAAGTGTCGTCAGGGTTCCCGCTTGGCTCACGGCCGGAATTGCCGGCAGCGCGATGCACGAGGCGAGGCAGATGGCCTTCCATGCTGTGTGCGTCATGAACGAATCCCCCAAATGGTCTCTATCCGTGGACGGACCCCGACGTGGTTTATTCCCGCGACCTGAAAAGATTCGCAAGGGTGGAACAGAGCCCCATCGCGCGTCGTGCGTCGCCAAAAGCAGTTGGGGGTATCATAACGCGGACTATCCCGGGGGGAATAAACGATGGGGCAGCCGCGTCTCTGTCGTAGGGTAGCCACGACCGGCAGAAATGCTCTCAAATAAGCGTGCCGTCCGGGCAATCCCATGAAGTCTGCGATTGCATGAGGAGGATGCCGTGAATCTCGAAGTGCTCGCCAATTGGGTCGCTCCATGTGGGCTTGCTCTGGCGCTCTTTGCGTCAGGTGCGCAGGCGCAAAGCTACCATGTCCTTCATACGTTCTCAGGCCAGACAAACGGCGATGGCGAAGAGCCATGGGCCGCTCTCATCAAGGACAGCGCGGGAAACCTCTATGGAACCACAGTCGCAGGGGGCGCAAACAACTGGGGCACCGTGTTCAAGATCGCGCCAGGCGGCGCCGAGACCGTGCTTTACAATTTCTGCGGAAAGGGGAAATGCAGCGACGGCCAGCTTCCCCACGCCAGCCTGATCATGGACAAAGCGGGCAATCTCTACGGCACGGCGACTTACGGCGGCGACGCGAACGGTCAGGGCGTTGTCTTCAAGCTGGCGGCGGACGGCGCCGAGACCGTTTTGTATTCCTTCAAGGGCGGTGCCGGCGATGGCAAATACCCTTACGGCGGCCCGCTCATGGACAAAGCGGGCAATCTGTACGGCACCACGGTCGCGGGCGGCCCGGATAACGACGGCACCATCTTCAAGCTGGCGCCCGATGGCACAGAAACGGTGCTCCATTCCTTCACGAATTCCCCAAATGACGGCAATGGCCCTGAAGGCAACCTCATTTTGGACAAGCACGGCAATCTCTATGGCACGACGCCGCTCGGCGGCTCGGATGATTTGGGCACGGTCTTCAGGCTGGCACGGGGTGGCACCGTAACGCTGCTTCATTCCTTCACGGACTCTTCGGGCGATGGCGCCCATGCCAACCCCGGCCTGATCATGGACAGAGCCGGCAATTTCTACGGCTCGACCTGGAGCGGCGGCGCGAACAGCCGCGGCATCGTCTTCAAGCTGGCGCCGGATGGTACCGAGACGATTCTCCATTCCTTTCCGGATGCCTCCGGCGATGGGCAAAATCTGGTTGGCGGCCTGGCCATGGACGCGGTGGGCAATCTCTACGGCTCGACCTTCCAGGGCGGCGCAAACAATGACGGCGCAGTCTTCAAGCTGGCGCCGGACGGCTCAGAGACAGTTCTCTATTCCTTTTGTCAGGAACCGAATTGCAATGCTGGCGCGTGGCCGGAGGCGGGACCCATGGTGGACAAAGCCGGCAACGTCTACGGCACGACCTCTCTGAGCGGCGAGTTCGCCGACGGCACGGTCTTCAAGCTCAAGAAATAGGAATCGGCAGGCCACTGCTGCACCGCCGAAGCGTAGGCGGCGGTTCGCTCCGTTGCGCGTATCTGCACAGGCCTTTGCCGGTGGAAACCGCGCATTCTAAGCAGAACGTTGGGATTCGATTAACCCGACGCCAAGGTTCGAGGTACCTGGCTGCCCGCGGAAATGATAATGTTCGCGGGCTGCGGGAGGACCATCGCATGAAGGGATTGCTTCTGGCAGGCGTCGCTATGGCCATGGCCTTTTTCGCGCCGTGTGCATATGCCGGCAATGGACCGACGGCGCTCCAGATTGTCACGGCAAATTGCCCCGGTGGCACGCAGGGTACTGCCTATGCCGGGTGTACGATCGTTGCGACGGGCGGGGCGCCGCCATACACATTTTCGGTCGACGCCACCGACAATTATCCGCCACTGCCGGAAGGCCTGTCGATTGACGCGGCAAGCGGGTCCGTCAGCGGCGTCCAGATCGGCGGCCAGGGAACATACTCCCCCAGCATCGTCGTGACGGACAGTTCGAATGCCCATGCCAGCCGCCAGATCGCCTTTGCGATCGACGGCGCAAACGGGTTCCTGGCAAATATTTTCCCGACGAATTCGATTTTCCATCACAGGGTGGATTATGCGACGACCGGCTTGCCCGTAGACACCTCGCCGGCGGCGCCGATGTATTCCGGCTATCTTTCTGAGACGGTGAAGCCCTTTTTCGGCAACACTTCGAACAGCCCATTTCCGAATGGAATTCCGTCGTTCTCGGTGCCCTATAATCAACCGGATGTGTCTGTGACGACGACGGTGTACCAATCCTATTTCACTTCGGGACCGATCCCGGCGAACGCGCCGGTGGAAGGCACGAGCCAGTCGACAGGCGATCGGCACGTGCTGATCTATCGCTCCGGCGGCCCGAAGACACATGCGGCGCTCTATGAGATGTGGCAAGGGATTTATCTCAATCCGGGATGGACGGATTCGTCCAACGTGCTGTGGCCGAACACGAACGGCAACGCGCTGACGCCGCAGGGCAAGGGCACGTCCGACGCAGCCGGGTTGCCGGTGGCGCCGTTGCTGGTGAATGCCGACGAGGTGATCGGCACAGGCACGCCTTCCGCGCCCAACGGCACCGTGCGCCACCCCATCAGATTCACGCTCAATCATATGCTGAACTACTGGGTGTGGCCGTCGACAGAGACGGCTGGCGTCGGCAGCTGCACGAAAAAGAACGGCAAGACGATTCCCACGGGATCGGAAATCTCTCAGGCGAAGCCGCCCGTCAGCTGCACGATGACGGGACCTGCCGGCGAGATCTACCGGCTGAAAGCCTCGGTGGAGACACCCTCTTGCGCCGCGAACAGTCCGCAGGCAGCGATCATCATCACGGCGTTCCGCGACTACGGCATCATTCTCGCGGATAACGGCGACAGCGGCGGGTTGATCGGCACTCCCGACGCGCGCTGGAACGACAACGATCTTTCCTGCCTCACAAATCTCATCCTTTCGGATTTCGAGCCGGTGAACGTCTCCAGCCTGATCGTGCGCAACGACAGCGGCGCCACGAGTCAGTGAGTTAGTTCCGTGTAAGCTGTCGATTGATCGTCTGCGAAGCTCTTGAATTCACGGAAGGGGAAGCCGTCGCCGATCTTTTGTCGGCGTGACGACGGTGCGCCCGGCGTATTGTTGGCCCAGATGTTCTGTGCGACGCTTGCAAGTGTTGCTTTTTTCGTTGGAGTCGAAGGATGACAACTCGTCCTATCGAGAGAATCAGTGCCTGCGACGTTCGTCGTCACGAGGCTACATCATGAACGCAATGACCGATGGCAAAGCAACAGACGACCTTCTGGATAGACGTATTAGGAAGGTCGTGATTGTCGGCGGCGGAACGGCGGGCTGGATGGCCGCATCCGCATTGCGTGCCGTGATGCCGCGGGAGATGTGCCGCATCGTGCTCGTCGAATCCGATGAGATCGGAACGGTGGGGGTCGGCGAGGCGACAATTCCGCCCATCCACGATTTCAATCGTTTTCTTGGCCTCGACGAGAATGATTTCGTTCGCAAAACGCAAGCTTCTTTCAAGCTCGCGATTCAATACGTCGACTGGAGTCGCATCGGCCATTCCTACTTTAATCCGCTGGGCGCGCTGACCGCCAATTGGCTGGCGGGAGGTCCCCCCGGGGAGCTTCCGCCCGTATACCGGTATCTGGTGAAACTCGCCGTCGAAGGCCAGAGCCCGGACCTGGACGAATACTCCCCGTGCAGCGTGGCGGCGCGACGCAACCGGTTTGCCCGCCCAAAAAATAATTCCCAGGATACAACCTATTCCTATGCGTTCCATTTCGATGCATCGCTTTATGCGAAATACCTGCGCGCCTATGCGGAAGAGCGCGGTGTGGAACGCGTGGAAGGCAAGGTTGTCGATGTCGTGTTGCGCCCGGCGGACGGGTTCATCGATGCCGTCGTTCTGGAATCGGGACAGCGCATCGAGGGCGAGCTCTTCATCGATTGCTCCGGCTTCCGTTCGCTACTTGCCGGCCACGCGCTGAAAGTTCCTTATGAGGACTGGACGCACTGGCTGCCTTGCGACCGGGCGCTGGCGGTGCCGTGCGAAAGCGCGGGTCCGCTTCTGCCCTACACGCGGTCGACGGCGCGGGAAGCAGGCTGGCAGTGGCGCATTCCGCTGCAGCACCGGATCGGAAACGGTTACGTGTTCTCGAGCAAATTCATCAGCGAGGACAAGGCCGCGGACACGCTGCTTTCGAACCTGGACGGCCCTGCTCTCGACACTCCGCGTCTGCTCAAATTCACGACCGGCCGCCGGAAAGAGGCGTGGACAAAGAATTGCGTGACGGTCGGGCTTTCTTCGGGGTTTATGGAACCGCTGGAATCGACGAGCATTCACCTGATCCAGGAAGCGATCATGCGCCTGATCAAGCTATTTCCCGAGAAGGATTGCGGTCCGCTCGTCGTTCGAGAGTACAATCAACAGATGGCCGGCTCGTTCGACAGCATTCGCGATTTCATCGTTTTGCACTATCACGCGACGGAACGCGAAGACACGGAGTTCTGGCGCTATTGCAAATACATGTCAGTTCCGGACACGCTGCGTTTCAAGATGGAGACGTTCCGCAAGCACGGTTTTATTCCGATCAGGCCGGGCGAGCAATTCGCAGCACGGCCGTGGCTGTCGGTGATGTACGGTCAGGGCATCGAGCCGCAATCCTATCCGCCGCTCATGGATACGGTCGATCGCACCGTCATGGGTGCGGAGATGGCCAAGCTGCGATCTTACATCCAGCAAATCGTCGGCCAGATGTCGAGCCACGAGGATTTCATCAAAAAGAATTGCAGCGCAATGCCGGTTGCCATGTAGATCGAAACGGCAACAAAGACGGGCATTCGAAAGCGACCGTCATTGCGTCAAACAGGCAGGCACCGCAGAAACCTTAGCCGAAGTAATTTGAGCTTCTGCATGATCTTCAAAAGCAAATTGTTTTCTCTTTGGTTCGGTCTGGCGCTCCTGGCGTGGGCGGCGCTGTTTTCGACATTCGACAGCGTCAGCTTTTTCAAGGCGCACTGGTACTATCCGGCCGTGATGGTGCTTGGCGCTTTCGTTGCCGGGCTGACGCCTCAAGGCGGCGGTTCCGTTGCATTTCCGGCACTGAGCATTTTTCTGCACGTGGACCGCGTGCTGGCGCGCGATTTCAGCATGATGATTCAGAGCGTCGGCATGACCAGCGCCAGTATCTTCATCCTGAGCCGTAAAGGTACGGTGCTGAGGGATTTTAAGCCGCTTCTGATCTTCGTTCCCGTGTGCTTTGCCGGCGTTGCCGTAGGACTGATCGCGCTTCAGGCCATACCCGTCTATCTGATTCAGGCCCTGTTCCTGTCGCTGACCGCGACGTTCGTCGTCGCTTATTACTGCCATGAACACCGGGGTACCAAAAGCAGCCTTGTTGTCCCCTTTACGAGGGACGCGGCCTATCTGGGGATCACTCTGTTTTTGGGCGGTATCATCACGAGTCTGTTTGGCACGGGCGCGGATATTCTTCTCTATACCATCCTTATTACGCATTTCGGCATGAAGGAAAAAATCGCGACGTATATCAGCATCGTGTTGCAGGCGGCCATCAGCATTCTGGGTTTCGGTTATCGCGCATTTGTGGATCATGGGCTCAGCCACTACCAGATCGACACGTGGTTGTGTGCATATCCGGTCGCATTGTTCATGGCGCCGTTCGGCGCCTACGTACTGGCAAAATTGCATGTGAACTGGATGCTGATCGCGATCGTCGTGCTCAACATTATTCAGATTCTCTATTTCAACCTCAGCCAGCCCACATTTGAGAAAACCCTGGCATCGGTCGTTTTCTGTATCCTCTTTTCAACGGCGTTCTATTTTCTTCTTCGCCACATGAGTGCCAGAAGGCTGCGAGAGGCTTGGCGTGACCGGCCCAAAAGCGCCCATTGTGCGCTCCCGAGCGAGGACTCGTAATACTCCAATCTTCGGAGAACCGCCCCGCTCGCGGGATTGGGCTGCGGTTTCGGGCCGCGGCAAGTCCGGTCTGTGTTGCCGCAATGCCGGTTGGCAATTTGCCCGGTTTCCGGTAGGATTCGGTTCATGGTGGTGGGTGAAACCATCCGGGACATATGAGGGAAGACATCATGAACCGCGTGACATCGGAAATGCTGCTCTCATCGGTCGCGATTGTCGGGCTGGCCACGTCCGCTCTGGCGAACCCACAAGACACCTGGCGTGCCGCAATTTCGCAAACTGCCGTGCCGGGCGCGGGTTGTTATGCGGCTCATTATCCGAGCCTCACATGGAATCAGGTTGGCTGCGTGACCGCCCCGCATGTGCCCTTAATCCCGGCGGACGGGGCGGGCAGCGTGCTAACCGTAGGCGATGGCCACGATTATCAGGCCGTGACTTCCCCGGCGTTCATCTCGACGAGCACCGGGTCTTTCCCCAAAGTCAAAGTGAAGACCGAAACAGGCGATGGCCAATCCAATGCCTACACGATTCAGCTCAACTCGAATTTCATGTCTGGGTCTCCGGCCTGCGCCGGCGCGGCCAACCCGTCAAAGTGCCTGGACTGGGAACAGTTCGTCTATTTCGCCCAACCCTATAACGAAGTGTTCATTCAATACTGGCTGATCGATTATGACACCACGTGCCCTGGCGGCTGGTTGTCCGACGGCGGCGATTGCTACACGAACAGCAACGCGACCAACGTTCCCCTGCAGGTGATCACAAACCTCAAATACCTGACGCTAACGGGCACGGCGGTTGCGGGTGGCATCGATACGCTCAAATTTATGACGCAGACCGACGCCTACAGCGTGACGAATAATGATGACATGGTGTATCTGGCCGACTTCTGGCAGGGAGTCGAATTCAATATCGTCGGCCCCGGCGGCGGATCGGAAGCCGTTTTCAACGCCGGAACATCGATCAAAATCAATATCGACGAAACCGACGGCACGACGACCGCTCCCAACTGCGTGGCGAATGACGGAACCACCGGCGAGACGAACAACCTCAATCTCGGGAAGTGCAAAGCGAAAGGCGGAACGACACCCTCGGTTTTGTTTAAGGAATCGCTTGCGAAATGAAGTCGTGACTTTGTAGCGACCGGGATAAAACCTCTTGCTCTTGAAACCTCTTGCTCTTGAATGCGGTGTCGGAATTGCAATGCAATTCCGACCTTTTTTAATGGGGAATCGTCAATCATCGCTCGCGCGTATTTCCTTTGTTCGGTCGGTTTGTCTGGAGCTTCAAACGGGTTGATTACGAGACGCAGGCTGCAACGCTGAAGCAACGGGAACCGTAGCCGTGCTAGCGCCCCAGAACCGGATCGGCTATAAGGTTCGGCGCGTCTCGGGCTTATCGGCGACCGATTCGATAGAGGGGTCCTAATGTTCTCAATTTCGCATGTCTCCCGCAAATGCATCTTGGGCTGCGGTCTCGTATTGTCGGCGCTCATCCCGCTCAGCGACGCTGGCGCCAAGAGTAGCGAGAACATACTCTACGACTTCACAGGTAAGAGCGATGGCGCCTATCCAAGCGGAGCACTCATCGCGGATGGCTCGGGCAATTTTTACGGCACCGCAACCTTTGGGGGAGCTGACAGCTGCACCACCGGCCTCAACGGCAAAGGTTGCGGTGTGATCTTCAAGCTGACCTCGACTGGCACCGAGTCGGCGCTCTACGCTTTCACCGGTGGCGCTAACGGCGCCGATCCCGTCGGCGGCCTCGTCGTGGATAGCGCCGGCAATTTCTACGGCACGACTGTTGCCGGCGGCGCCAGCGAGACACACTGCAAGAGCGGCTGCGGCACTGTGTTCAAACTCGCGCCGGCCGGCACGCAAACCGTGGTTTACGCCTTTGCGGGCGGGACGGACGGACAGGGTCCCACGAGCGGTGTGATCGCCGACAGCGCCGGAAACCTCTACGGAACGACCTTGCAGGGCGGCAGCAGTGATAATTGCGGCAGCGACGCGATCGGCTGCGGCGCCGTCTTCAAGATCGCCTCGGGCGGCAAGGAAAAGGTGCTCCATGCCTTTTCCGGCGGGAGCGATGGCGCCTACCCGGCCGGCAGATTGTTCGAGGACAGTTCGGGTAATCTCTACGGCACGACCGGCGCGGGCGGCAGCTCGAACAGCTGCGGCACCAAATGGGAAGGCTGCGGCACCGTCTTCAAGATCGCTTCGAACGGCAAGGAATCGGTGCTCCATGTCTTCACCGGCGGCAGCGATGGCGCTTATCCCGCCGGGGCTTTGATTGCGGACAGCGGCGGCAACCTGTACGGGACCACGGCCGCCGGTGGCAGCACAAACGATTGTGGCGAAGGACCCTATGGCTGCGGGACGGTCTTCAAGCTCGCCCCGAACGGCACGGAAACGATACTTCGCGCATTTACCGGCGGCAGCGACGGCGCTTATCCGATAGCAGCTCTGTACGCGGACAGTTCCGGCAACCTTTATGGCGCGACCGGCGCGGGCGGCAGCAACAGCACATGCGGCAAGTTCGGTCTTCTCCCGAAGGCGTCCGGCTGCGGCATCGTCTTCGAGATTGCCTCGAACGGCACAGAGACCGTGCTGCATGTATTCGACGGCAAGAAGAACGACGGCGCCTATTCCGTTGCCGGATTGACTGCCGACAGCGCCGGCAATCTCTACGGCACGACAATCGGCGGCGGCGCGAAAGGTTGCAAGTCCGGAGTGGGCAAGTTTGGCTGTGGCGCGGTCTTCGAAATCAAGAAATAGGATGATCGCATTTGAATGGGCCGAGTCCGGCTCCCATCTGAACTCTGCGCCGCGCACCGGACAGGTTGGAAGTGAAAACTGGATCGTGGTCGCGCCCCCGCGGATCAGTCCCGCAGGTTTGCAGCTATAAGGTCCCCGAAACGGCAACGCCGTTGGATAGCCAATCGTAAAGCCGTTCACACGGTCTGGGTGCGAAGGCCGCCGCTTTCGGCTGGGCGAGCTTGCGGGAGCGAGGTGTGGCTGTGGCGCGCACGGATTGCTGGCGTTCAAAAGGGGCAAGCAGATTGAGCGGTCATAGTCTTGTCCGCAAAGGTCCGTCTCTAGGGGGCGGTGACGGTGTTCTTCTGCAATGTGACCGCAGTCTGTGCGAACAGCCTGCCCTCGATCGATGCGTCCGTCTTCATGGCGATCAGCGTCTTGGACAGGATAATTCCCTTAACATTCGAAGTTGTTCCAAGTGCCACTTTGCCAGCGACCTGCCAGAATATGTTTTGGGGCTGGGCGTGCCCGCGCAAAATGACAGACTTGCCGTTGGACACAACGAGATTTTTCGATATCTGAAAAATCCAGACGGCATGCGAGCCGCCTTTGATGGTTACGTCTGTAGGGATATCTACGTCGGTGTCCCAGCTATAAACGCCTGGAGCAAGCGTAAGACCGCCGATATTTCCACCGCCCAGATTGGTGGTTGTAGCGGATCGCCCCGCGGCATCCTTATACGCGGTGTGCATGTCATTCACGGCAGTGGTAAGTTTCTTGGGGGCTCTTATGCTGCAGGGATGGGGGCCGGCGTCGTCGACCGAGTAAATCTTTCCCGTCACTTCGGCGCAGGACAGATGGTCGGCGGCACCGGTGATGGGGCTTACCCCGATATTCCCGGTCACAGCGGACATGGGGACATCTGTAATTCCCGATTCCGTCAAAATCACAAAATGGCCCGCTCCTCCGAGTTTGACTGGCGGGGTGGGATCGGAGGCGAAATATGTCGAAGGGGTTCCATTCTCTCCGGTTGCGTAGGCGGCGGGCCCGCTCAGGAGCATACCCGCCAGAACCGGTACAATACGCACAAACCCCGCGCTTCGTGCCCATGTTCCCGTCCGCCAATGGGCCGAAGCCACGGCTACAGGCATTGCGGGGAAGGTAAGTGCCACAAACGGCGGTGAAATCGTTGGCATCAATATCTCCTTACGAAACTTAAGCTCGTTTCAAGAGACATTCCCCAGATGAGCCTAGGTCAAAGGCGACAGTCTGCGCCCTTTTACATAGCAGCAACGCGCGAAATCCGTTTTTGTTACTTCCAGCGCACCGGACAGCTTAGAAGTGAGAATCGGATCGTAGGCGTGCCCCCGTGGATCAATCCTGCAGGTTTGCGGCTGTTGCAGCGACATACCCGCACAAATCTGGCAGTGAGCAAAACAGAGCAGTCTACCATCCCAGAAGAGCTTACGATCTGGATGTCGCCAGCCGGGCTATTGGGCGCTGGCGATTGAGAGACATTCGGGACACCACCCAAGACGGTGCTCGCGCTCCCGCTCTATCCAGAACGAGGAGGCCAAAATGGCTGACTATCGGATGTTCTTTCTGACCAGCGAGAACCATATCGTCAATCACTTCGAACATTCGTACGACAACGATCTCGACGCTTTGGACAAGGCGCGCGATCTCGCGAAAAATCACGCAATTGAGATTTGGCAGAAGAAGCGCCGCGTTGCGTTCGTCAAGAAGGGGAATACCCCTTTGGACGCTACCGACAGATACTCGCTGTAGTCTCGTAAAATACGTACTGCACAGTTGGCGGATGGATTGAACGTTCTCAAGTCTGGTCGAATCGCGCGCAGCTGTCGGGCTCGGGTTGGCATGTGCAACGGGTGCTAGGCACCCATGCCGGAACGATCAAGACGAGATGCGGCAAGCTCGTCAGCTGGTTGGTCAAGGTCTTCCGCTCCGCGCCGTCGCGGCAATACGATAGCGCAACCGGACAGGATTCGAACTGGGAGCTGGTGGTTGTTCGGACCTCAGCCGAGCGGAAGGCAGATTATTTTGTCGCCAAGCGGGAATAAGAAGGGTACGCCATTCGTCCAAGGTGCCGGGTTCGCCACAGATGCGGCCTGCTAGGGGAGATTGATGATGCAGCAAATTCGATATCTTTCGCGCAAACCGGTCCTGGCCTGCACTGTCGCGTTAAGCCTGTTCGCGCTCGCCGGCAGCGCTCAGGCGCAGAGTTTCACGCAGCGGCTCGAATTCAAGGGCAGCAATGGCGGACTGCCCTCGACTCCCCTGCTGCTCGACAGTGCCGGAAACCTCTATGGCACCACTTTCCTGGGTGGAAACAAGAAGAAGGATGGGGGCGTTGTCTTCAAGCTGGCGCCCGATGGCAAGACGACAACCGTGCTGCATGAATTCAAGGGCGGGAAAGATGGGCTGGCCCCCTCTTCGGGCCTGATCGCCGACAGCCAAGGCAATCTCTACGGCCTGACTTTGTCCGGCGGCGATGCAGACAAGCCATTCGGGTTGGGGACGGTATTCAAGCTCGCGCCGAGTGGAACCGAGACAGTTCTCTATGCCTTCAAAGGTGGCACCGACGGCAGCAATCCGGAGGGAAACCTGCTGGCCGACAGCCAGGGCAATTTCTACGGCACGACCCTGCAAGGCGGCGGGAACGGCCAAGGTTCGGTCTGGAAGCTGGGACCCGACGGCACCGAGACCGTGCTCTACAGTTTCCAGAACGGAAACGATGGCGCCGAGCCGGTCGCCGGCGTGATCGCGGACGCACAGGGCAACCTCTATGGCACGACCTTTACCGGCGGACCGGGTACCGGCGGAACAGTGTTCAAGCTGGCGCCGGACGGCACGGAATCTATTCTCTTCGCATTCGCACCCGGCAACAATAACGGCGCAAACCCCAATGCCGGCCTGATTATTGACAAGAATGGCAATCTCTACGGTACGACCACGAATGGTGGCAGCCCGGGCAACTGTCCCGCCGGGTGCGGCACGATCTTCGAAATCGCTTCGGACGGGACCTTCACGGTGCTCTACAGGTTCACCGGCGGCAGCGACGGGGGCAACCCGGTCGCTCCCCTGCTGGAAGACAAAAACGGCAATTTCTACGGGACGACAGAGTCGGGAGGCACCTGCGGCGGCTATGGCTGCGGCGTCGTCTTCGAACTGACGTCCAGCGGACAGGAAACGCCACTCTATTCTTTCACGGGTAAGAGCGACGGCGAAGGTCCAGGTGCCGCCGTCGTCGCCGACAAACACGGCAACCTGTTCGGCACGGCGGAAAGAGGCGGGCAAACCTGCCCCAATTATGTCTTTCAGACGGGTTGTGGCACTGTCTTCGAGGTCAAGCAATAAGACTCGGCTCGAAAGGTCGTCATTTCTGCCCGGCATATTCAAAGAGTTACTGCTGCACCGGACAGGATTCGAACTGGGAGCTGGAGGTTGTTTCGCGTGCCGGGAGCCAGTCTTTCAATCGCGCGTCCGTAAAGCCGCCGCTATCGCAATTCAGTGCCGGGGAACCAGCGGCGCACGATCGACACAGCGGCGCTGCCGACGAACAGCCAGGCGACGATGGCGGCGAAGCCGAACGCCATGCGTCCCATCGTGTCGCCGCCTCCGTGCAGCGACGCCGCCGCGCCGGCTGCCATGACCGAAACCGAGAAGTGACGCGTGCCCGCGCCGAACGCGACCCAGCTGAAAACCGCCGCGAACGAGATGAGGACCGTCATCATCATTGCGTCGTAGACCAGGCGCATGGCAGGCGGCGCGGTGGCCGGCAATTCGCCGTCGGGAGAGTAGGGGTCGCCGGTCAGGCTTTTCACGATGACCATCATGCCGGCGAAGAAGAACATCAGGCCGATCAGCACTCCGATCCAGTCGGGTGCCGAATTGGGCGACACCGGCCCATGCGGGAGATAGCCCAATATCGACCACAGCGGGATCGACCCGACGGCCATGCCGAGGAGGCCCATCCCGATGCCGGTCTTGTTCGTAGTCCCCATGGCTCAGCCCTGGTTGTCGCCCAGGGAGCATACGCCGCGTTGGTAAACATAGGCTTGCGGCGCGGTCCGAAACTGCAAATGGATATTTCAACGGCTGGGGTGTCACCATCCTGTCGCACGTTGCCGCCGGTTTGTTATTGCCCGCTTTCCGCGAGCTTATGTCCCCGCGCGGCAAGATAGTCGTAAATCTCATTCACCTCGTCGTCCGTGAAATGGGCAAACCGCAATCTGGCCTCCGCGCTCATCACCGGGAGTTCCCGATTGCCTGCCGCTTTGCCGGTGCGCATGAAGTGCGCGAAATCCTCGCGGCTGTAGGAAGCGACAAGAGAAAGATTCGGAGCGGGCAACGTGGGATCCGGTACGCCGTCGAGCGTGGTGTCGTGGCATTCCGCGCAGGCGATGCTTGCGAGGTGCCGGCCTTTCGCGGTCGCGGGTCCGAGATCGAGGGCTGGCTTATCGAGGTCGAGCCACGCCCGGTCCGGCCTGAAATCTCCACGCAGCACCGCCAGCCGCGCGCGCAGTCCCAAATGGGCCGACGGATGCTCGATCCCTTTCGGTGGCAACGACCGCAGATAGGCGACAATGTCGGAAAGCTCGTCATCGCGCAGAGCCGTATAGACGTCCGACGGCATGATGAAGACGCTGGTGCCGTCCGCGTGCAGACCATGGCGGATGGCGCGGTCGAAATCGGCATCCGAGAATGTTCGCGCCGCCAGATGCAGATTGCGCGACCACACGGCGCTGCCGGGAACATCGTCGAACAGCGCGCCCGTAAGATCGCGTTTGTGGCAATCGATGCATCCCACGATTTGCGTCAGATGTTCGCCCCTGGCGATCGCGTCCGGTGAAACGCGCGCGTGAAATGCGGGGGCCGGCAATTGATAAGTCCGCCCGACAATCGTTTCCGACCACGCATAGAGGACGGCAATTCCGGCGACGCCAATACAAAGAGCACCGCCAAGCGCGATGCAGGCCCACTTCATCCAGAATTTCATATGGCCCCCCTGCAGTCTTCCAGGACAATAGGGCGACAATTTACTCGAATGCACCCCAAAAGTGAGACACGTAAGAAATACGGTGACGGTAGAATGGACTGCACCCTTTGTTTGAGACAGGGAAATTGAGTGACAGGTTTGCCGCGGGCGCGATAGCTGCGGCTTCGTTTGAAGATGTATAGTTTGTGATCCGGCGAAGCGGGCTCTGCTGGGGAGCAACCCGCCGAGGAATAGCTGTGAACTCGCTGCGATGAGGCCGACGCAAGGGATTGCGCCGGCACAGGACAGGTAGAAATTCCACGGTCGGCGCCAACGCATGGGGAATGAACGAGTTACAACCTGTATTGCCGGTATGATCCTCTCAATTGAGTGGATCGCGGTGCGCGGCGAGTGCCGCGGCAACACGATCGTGTTCGGCCTGCCAATCCTTGAACAGCGGTTTCTCTGCCAACGCTTTGTATTCGTTTGTCAGGCGATATTTCTCGATCGCTTTCTCGTATCCGAAGCCTCTGAGGAAAAAATACGAGAAGAAAAGTCCTTCCCTGCGCTCATAGGCGCGCTCGAACCAGTCGCTTGCTTTGGCAAAATCGCCCAACAGGACATAACTCGCGCCAAAAGCTGCGGCCGAAACGCCGCCAAACGCCGCGACCGATGACTGTTTGTCGGGAAACTGTGATTCAAGGCCGTGCAGAATCTTCAGGGCATCTGCGTCGTTGTTCGTGGCCGTATCCAGGTACAATTCACAATCCTGAAAATTCGTTTGTGAATCAATATCCGCTTGCAAGGTTCGAAGGCGTTCGTTGACCGCGCGAGCGTGGGCGATTTGACCTGTAGCTGCGTAAGCACTGCAGAGATAATCTAGCCTTGCAGTGTCGCGCGGGCGACGAACAAGTTGCGCTCGCGCCACGCCGATTTCCTCCTGGAAATGGCCGTCGTGATCGAGCGCGATCAGCGTAAAGAATCCGTCATCGTAGGTCTGAGGTTCGAGCGCATATCCCCGCCGCCAGACCGCGAACCCCTCATCCGGAAAACCCAGATACCAGTAATAGTTTTCCAACCCGATAACCGTAAAAAAATTGTTTGGGTTCCGGTTCCGGAGAATGCGCAGGTCGACGGCAGCGTCGCGCCAGTTCCAGGCGTTCATCTCCACAAGTGCGCGAAACGCCCTGGCCATCGTATTGTGAGGATCGAGAGAGAGCGCTCGCTGTGCGGCGCCTTCGGCAATTGCATCGTCGGAGGCGGGAGCCGAATCGTAATTGATCGCGAGGTCGCCGGCGGCACGCGCGAGCCAGGCGAAACCGTCGGAAAAATCGGGCGCCCCGACGGTCACCTTCTTGAAAATCGCGAGTGACCTGCGCCAGCCTGGCACCGGGGACATGTTGAACTCACGGATGCCTTCCAGATACAGGCGATAGACCTCCGGATCGATTTTGGGGAGCGGCGCTGCGGGCGCAGGGACCAGCCGGTGTGTCAGCTCCATGGCGATGGCGCGGGCGAGTTCGTCCTGGACGGACAGTATGTCGGTCAGATCACGATCATAGGTCGCCGACCAGACGTGGTAACCATCCCTTGCATTGATCAACTGGGCAGTAATGCGCACGCGATCGCCGGATTCGCGAACGCTCCCTTCGACAATTTCGTCCACGCCAAGGTCGCCAGCGATCAGTTTGACATTCTCGTTCTTGCCCTTGAAGGCGAAGGACGACGTGCGCGATACCACATGCACATGCGGTACGTTGGACAGATCATTGATCAACTCTTCGGAAAATCCGTCGCTGAAATATTCCTTTTGAGGGTCGCCGCTCATGTTCACAAAGGGCAGAATCGCAATGGATGCCTGGACGGGAGCGGTTAAGGCAATTCGTGTGGGACCGGGCGGCCAGAAACGCCAGACAGCAATTCCGACAACAATGATTGCCAGAAAAGCGATTGCCGAAACCGTAGCAGTCTTACGCACGGATCTTGCCGGTACAGATGACGCGATGACGAGCGTCGGTGCCGCCTGTTGTCCGGCGGTGTTTTTGAGTTCCGAAACGAAAAACACCGGGTCCGCCGCAGTCAGCCGATAGCCAACCCGTGCCACGGTTTGGATGGCAAAGGCGTTGCCGCTTGCTTCCGCGATTTTGCGCAATTGCCCGACGCAGCGGTTGATCGCGCCCTCGCTGACGATCACGCCATCCCAGCAGCTTTCGATCAGGTCGTCGCGGGACAGGACGTCCCCCAGGGCGCGTGCGAGGGCCACCAGGACACGCATCACCCGCGGTTCAAGCGTCTCCCGCCGGCCGTCGCTCACAAGCTCGCGGCGCGACGGGCGTACCCGGATCGGGCCGAGGGTGAAGTCCGCTTCATGCGCCAGATCGATGCGCGCGATCGCGGAGGTGCCGTTAGTACGCTCATTCATCGCCGATCCATCGCCAATCCATCACCTTTGTGTACTGGCGGACCGGCGCGGAGGAGGCAGAACATGCGGGCGTGCCGCAGCCTGAGCGCCGGCAAGGGCATCGAGCAGACAGCGAAGCAAGGACGTCGAGCCCCATCCGGAATGACGTCCGAAACTAGCACATCCGGCAGCGACCGGCGAAACGGAATGGAGCGGGCGTCCAAGACGACGCGCTACATCAGGAGGATAAGATGCATCGAATTCTCGATATCGGAACCAAATGCATTTCGGCTTGTGGATTGGCCCTGGTCATCGGCATCCCGTCCGGCGGCGCTCACGCGACTGACGGCTATCGCACCATCCATCGGTTTGAGGGCGGCGCCAATGACGGCAGCGACCCTTCCGCGGGGGTGATCCCGGATTCAATGGGCAATCTGTATGGAACCACGTATTGGGGCGGTGGAACCGGCTGCGGGGGAAGTGGCTGCGGCATCCTTTTCAAACTCACGCCGTCCGGGGGCAAATGGATTGAAACCGTGCTGTACGTCTTTTCGGGCGGCAGCGACGGCGGCCTTCCTGTATCAGTTCCGCATCTAACGATGGACGCGAGCGGCAACCTCTACGGTACAACGTTTCAAGGCGGCCAATATGGAGATGGCGTCGTCTTCGAGTTCGGGAAGAACGGCGAACAAACCCTCTATTCGTTCAAGGGAGGGCGTGACGGGGCCAATCCATGGGCGGCGCCCATCTTCGACCGAAAAGGCAATCTCTATGGCACGACGACGGCCGGCGGGACGAACAATGAAGGGACTGTCTACAAACTCGGCCCGCACGGCGAAGACGTGCTTCATTCGTTCGGCGAGGGAACCGACGGAAATTTTCCTGCGGACGGCCTCATCGCGGACAAGAACGGGAATTTCTACGGCACGACGCAATTTGGCGGGTCGGGCGGCCACGGCACGGTGTTTGAGATCACCCCACAAGGCGCCGAAACCGTCCTCTATCACTTCACCGGCGGAAACGACGGCAGCCAGCCTGGCGGCGCGCTCCTCCAAGACAAAGCAGGGAATTTCTACGGCACCACATTTAAGGGCGGCACACATAGCGACGGCACCGTCTTCGAGCTTGGCCAGTCGAACGGCACCTGGTCGGAAACCCCGCTCTATTCCTTCACAGACAATCTCGACGGCGCGAACCCTTACGCGACGCTGGTCTCCGACAAGGCAGGGAATCTTTACGGCACGACTGAGTCCGGCGGTGTTGCCGGGTTAGGTGTCGTTTTCAAACTTGCCCCAGATGGAACGGAAACGGTGCGCCATTCCTTCAAGGGGGGAACGGATGGCGGCGAGCCGTTCGAAGGCGTGACATTCAACACAGACGGATTTCTTTACGGCGCGACCAGCGTCAGCGGCACTCTGGACTGCGGATGCGGCACTGTCTTCAAAGTCAAGCCATAAACGCGGCGCGCGATTGTTCACGAGAGCGACTCCGATGTTTCGAACGCCCGCCATTCTCGGCTAATATCGTCTGGCCTGCGTCGTTCCGTAGCGGTAGCGATTCAGCGCCGCGGAAACCAGCGGCGCGCGATCGACACCATGACGGAACAGACAATTACCCAGCCCAGGATGGCGGCCAGGCCGAACGCCACGCGCCCGCTCATTTCGCCGGACCCGTCCAGCGATACCGAATTGACGCCTCCCTCGGCGTAAACAGAGAAGTGACGTGCACCCGCGCCGAACGCGACCCAGCTGAACAGTGTCGCGAGCGAAACGACGATGGCCGTCACGATCACATCGTAAGCCGCGCGCACGGCACGCGGCGCCGTGAGCGGCAGCCCGCCGCCCGCGTCGAGCTCGCCACCGGCCAGGGTTTTCACGATGACGGCCAACCCCGCCAGGAAGAACACGAGGCCGAATATCCACGCCAGCCAAACGGGCGCCTGATCGCTCGACGCCGGACCATGCGGGAGTAGGCCAGACGCCGCCAACCATGGCGGGATGCAGCCGAGCGCCCAGGTAAGGGCGACCGTTGCGATGACGGTCTTTCGCGAGGTCGCCATGGTCCGGCCATTTTGTCCGCCGATGGACCATGCGCCCGAGCCGGTAAACATCGGCTTGCCGCGCCGTCGAATATAGGGGTTTACAAATAACCAAATCGGTTATATAGTGCCCCCGAACTGAACCTGCCGGGGGTTTTCCGGCGGGCGCTCTTTGACATTGTGAAGAACTATCCCAACGCGCGGTGCGTGGCCGGCGCAGCGTTGCCCCATAGGCCGGACACGGAAATTCCCTGATAAAATTCCCTCAGCTGAGGGAATAACAGGGAATTCGAAGCGCCGCTTTTTCGGGTCCGTTTCTGTATACAGAAAAACATTTCTGTATACAGAAATTGGCGGCGGCGTTCGCCGGAATGCCTTGGAAGCCCGCGCCTGTTTTTCCCTGTTAATTTTATTCCCTGTTAAATTCCCTGCTAGCAGGGAATTCGTTGCCGGAAAGTTCCGCCGATTTGGCCCTGTTAAATTCCCGTTCGCGGGGAATTCGATCCCGGAAAGTTCCACCTGCTATAGGATGCCGCGATGTCGGATCTGTTCGCAGCCGGAGGCCTGGAGGAAGACGCGCCGCGGCCGCTGGCGGACCGGTTGCGGCCGAAGACACTCGGCGAAGTCGTGGGCCAGGATCACCTGCTCGGGCCCTCCGGACCCATCGGGCGCATGGTGGCGCAAGGCAGGCCGCATTCGATCGTGCTGTGGGGGCCGCCCGGCACGGGCAAGACGACCATCGCGCGGCTGCTCTCGCATGCGTTCAAACTCCATTTCGAGCAATTGTCGGCGGTCTTTTCGGGCGTCGCCGATCTCAAGAAGGCGTTCGAGGCGGCGCGGGCGCGGCGCCGGACGGGGCAGGGCACGCTCCTCTTCGTCGACGAGATCCATCGCTTCAATCGCAGCCAGCAGGACAGTTTTTTGCCTGTTGTGGAGGACGGCACGGTCGTGCTCGTGGGCGCCACGACCGAAAATCCCTCCTTCGAGCTCAACGGCGCGCTCCTCAGCCGGGCGCAGGTGCTGGTGCTGCGCCGGCTCGACGATGCGGCGCTCGAAACGCTGCTCGCACGCGCCGAGGCTTTCTACGGCGCGCCGTTTCCGCTCACGAGCGAGGCGCGCGAGACGCTGCGCGCGATGGCCGATGGCGACGGGCGCTATCTGCTCAATCTGGCGGAAGAAGTCGCGGCGCTGAAAGCGGCGAGCCCGCTCGATGCCGCAGCACTGGTCGCGCTCGTGCAGAAACGCGCGCCGCTCTACGACAAGAGCCGCGAGGAGCATTACAATCTCATCTCCGCGCTGCACAAATCGATCCGCGGTTCCGATCCCGATGCCGCGCTCTACTGGATGGCGCGCATGCTCGCGGGCGGCGAGCAACCGCTTTACATCGCGCGGCGTCTCGTGCGCGCGGCGGTGGAGGATATCGGTCTCGCCGATCCGCAGGCCGTCGTACAGGCGCTGGCGGCGAAGGACGTCTACGATTTCCTCGGCAGTCCCGAAGGCGAGATCGCGCTGGTGCAAGCGGTGCTTTATCTCGCCAGCGCGCCGAAATCGAATGCGGTCTATGCAGCGCAGGGGGCGGCGATGCGGGCCGCGGGCGAACACGGCTCGCTCATGCCGCCCGCCCATATCCTCAACGCGCCCACCAGGCTGATGAAAAATCTCGGCTACGGCAAAGGCTATGAATATGATCACGGTGCCGCAGACGCGTTCTCCGGCCAGAATTATTTCCCTGATGGCATGACGCGCGAGACGTTTTACCAGCCCAAGGACACGGGCTTCGAACGCGAGATCGCCAAGCGCATCGAATATTGGGCGAAATTGCGCGTGAAGAAGAGCGGCGGCGCTTAGCTGCTTGGACCGTCGCCGTAGCGCAGCACTTTCACCTTCTCCAGCGTGACGAGGCCGCTGCCCATCATCGCGTCGAGCACGGGGAGAAAGGCGGCGATCTTGTCCTCGGCGTCGACGATCTCGATCACGATCGGCAGGTCTTCGGAGAGCCGCAGGATTTTCGCCGTGTGCAGGCGGCTTGAATGCCCGAAGCCCATTGGTCCGCGCAGGACCGTGGCGCCCGCCAGATGCAGTTCGCGCGCCTTGAGCACAATCGCCTCGAAGAGCGGCTTGCCGTGATGGCGGTCCGCCTCGCCGGTGAAGATGCGCAACAGGCTCGCGTCTTTCGGCACTTGCATGGTCATGCTCCCTTCATCTGATTGAGGGCCTGGGCTGCGACCGCGCCCAGCCAGACGAACAGCAGACAGAGCGCGACGGAGCCCAGCGTGTTGCCCGCTGCCGCAAGCCATTCGCCGTCACGCATCAGGTTGAGCGTCTGCAGGCTGAACGACGAGAACGTCGTATAGCCGCCGCAGAATCCCACCATCACGAACTGGCGGGTCGTGCCGCTCGCGATGACGCGGCCGTCCGGCCCTGTAAGTGTCGCGAAAAAGCCGATGACGAACGATCCCGTCACATTAATGACGAGCGTGCCCCAGGGAAAAGTTTCGCCGAAGCGGTGCGCGATGAGGCCCGAAAGGAAATAGCGCGCGACGGTGCCGAGCGCGCCGCCGGCCGCCACCGCGAGGTAAAGGAAAACAGGCATGCACGGACTCCTGCCGCAAGGTGCTTGGCGGTAGGAGTCATCAGCTTTAAGACCTGCCTGATCCGGGCCGGTCTCTTGGCGATTTCGGGGGACCCCATCCCCTACGGACGGAATGCTAGACAATGGGTGAATTGGACGTCAATCGGGTGACCGGGCAGATGGCAGGCCAGACAAGCGAAACCGGTGGCATTCGTCACGCGACGGTCGAGGCGGACGACAACGATCTGCGCGTGGACCGCTGGTTCCGGCGCCACTATCCGGGCCTGGCGCATGGCCTGCTGGAGAAATTGTTGCGCACAGGCCAGGTGCGGCTGGACGGCAAGCGCATCAAGGCCGGCGAACATATTTCCACAGGACAAATCATACGTTTACCGCCGCAAGTTCATTCCACCCCAGAGCCGGCTCCGCGCCCGTCCACAGATTCACAGACGCCTCGTCCACAGCCCGAAAGCGCCGATAAGAAGCTGGCTGAAAGCATTGTTATTCATAAAGATTCGTCGGTTCTCGTCCTCAACAAGCCGGCGGGACTCGCCACCCAGGGCGGCAGTGGCATCACCCGCCATGTTGACGGGCTGCTCGATCACCTGACCTTCGGCAAAAGGCAGCGGCCGCGTCTCGTCCACCGCCTCGACCGCGACACCTCGGGGGTATTGCTCGTGGCGCGCACGGTTCCGGCCGCGGCGGCCCTGGCTGAGGCGCTTCGGCGGCGGGACGCCACAAAAATCTACTGGGCGCTCACCAAAGGCGTGCCCAAACCGTCGCGCGGAACGATCAAGGATGCGCTGGCCAAGGAAGGCGGCTTCGGCCCGCATGGCCGCGACGAAAAAATGACGACGACGGAGCTTCATGCGGAAGGCGCGAAATATGCGCTCACCGACTATGTCGTGTTGGCCCGGGCCGGCGACGAATTCGCCTGGGTCGCCGCCAAGCCGCTGACGGGGCGCACGCACCAGATACGCGTCCATCTGGCGTCTCTCGGCACGCCCATCGTTGGCGATTTCAAATATGGCGGTACCGCGTCGCGCGGCTTGGGCGAAATAGAAAACAGGCTTCATTTGCATGCGCGCATGATCGATATCGCCCATCCCGATGGCGGCCGGTTGCGCGTGACGGCGCCGCTGGCGCAGCACATGTTGAAAACATGGCAGCTGCTGGGGCTCGATCCCGACTCGATGGAAAATCCGTTTCTGGCGAGGCCAAAACGATGAAATCGCGTCCCTATTTTATCCGGCAGTGGCGGGACCTCGAATATGGCGAACCATTTACGCCACCGGGCCTGGAAGAGTCGTTCGCGTTTCATGCCCCGCTCGCGCCGGCGGCGGGTCTCACGCGCTTGCGCGTCGATCATATGCGGCTCACACCCGGCAGCCGCACCAATCCGCCCGGCGCGTCGCGCGACGAGGAAGAATTCGTCTTCGTACTCGAAGGCACACCCGATGTCTGGGCCGACGGCCATGTCTGGCGCTTGGAAAAGGGCGACGGCGTGTGGTTCAACGACAATACCGGCATGGCCCATGCCTTTCTCAACAATACAAACAGCGATGTGCGTTTGTTCGCCCTGAGCGAGGGTCCACGCTACGCCTCGAAATTCTTTCACCCGTTGGAGCGCGATGTGCGCGTGAACGACGCCCTCAAGAACATGGACAAGCTGTGGGAAAATGTGCCGAGGCGCGAACTCGGCGCACATGACGGGCTGACGCGCGCGCAGCGCGGACATTCGTCGCCGGCCGGCGCGCGCAAACGCGGCAAACCCGATTTCGCCATCCATTGGCGAAAGATTCTCGATCCGAAAGCGTCCCGTTATCCGGGCAGCGACGAGGATCAGGGCCTTGATGCCCGCTTCGGTCAGCGTGCGCGCTTTTCGCGCCTTGGGGTCCATGTCGAATTGCTGAAGCCCGGCCGACGCACCTCCTGGCCGCATGCGGAGCGCGACGAGGAAGAATTCGTGTTCGTCGTCGCGGGCCAGGTCGACGCCTGGATCGACGGCTACATTTGCGCGATGCGAGACGGCGATTTCATCGGCTTCCCGGCGCGCACCGGCATTACTCACACGATCATCAACAACAGCGATGCGGATGCGCTTCTGATTGCCGGCAGCGAAGCTTCGCGTGCCCGCAACCAGTTTTTCTATCCGTTTCACGAACAGCGGAACAGAGAAGTCGGCGCGCTCTATTGGGAGGACCATCCCGAGCTCAAACTCGGTCCGCATGATGGGATGCCTGACGCCTTGCGCGTGAAGCTCGCGGGGGAAGTCGAGAGAAAAAAGAAGCGCAAACGCGCATGAGTCAAAAGAGCTTCGCGAAAGTCTATCGCGACGTGTCCGTTGCCGAAGAGGACGGTCGCTGGCGCATATTGCTCGACGGCAAGTCTGCAAAGACATCCGCCGGTGCGCTGTTGGCGCTGCCATCGCATGCCCTCGCAGAGGCGATTGCCGAAGAATGGCGTGGGCAGGGTGGGCGGATCGAGCCGGCCCAAATGAAGCTGACGGGCCTGGCGGGTGCCGCCCTTAATCTTTCACCGGCACGGCGCGAAGAGGTTGTGGCGCATGTTCTGACGTTCGGTCGCGGCGATCTCTTATGCTATCGGGCCGAAACCCCGCCCGAGCTCGCGCGGCGCCAGTCCGAGGCGTGGGATCCGCTGTTGGCATGGCTGTCCTCCACCTTCGGCGCCCAATTGCGCACGGGGGAAGGTATCGCGTTCGTAGAGCAACCCCCGGAGGCCCTTGGGGCTCTTGAAACAATCCTGCGGCAGGCGGGCGATTTCACCCTGGCGGCACTGCAGGTCTCGGCTGCGCTTTCCGGTTCCCTGGTGCTAGCCCTCGCGCTGGAAGGGGGCCGCCTGGACGCGCGGGCTGTGTTTGACGCCGCTCATGTCGACGAAATGTTCCAAGCTGAAAAATGGGGCAACGACGCGGAGGCCGAAGCCGGCCGCGCGCGGCGCCTCGCTGAGTTGGGAGCGGTCGAACGCTTCCTGCGGCTCATTGGTCCATGATCCGTTCCGGCCCGGTCAGGCCTTGCCCGCCAGTTTCGACTTTGCCACGGTGCGCCGCGCCCGGAGGGGTGGGGCGCCAGCATTCGATCTGAAAACGGTTCTCGCGGACATCATTCATGAAACACATCATCAGCGAACTTGAAGAGCGTCGGAATCGCGCGCGGCTGGGCGGCGGCGAGGCGCGCATCAAGGCGCAGCATGCCCGCGGCAAGCTGACGGCGCGCGAGCGGATCGAGCTACTGCTCGACACGGGCTCCTTCGAGGAATTCGACATGTTTGTGGAGCATCGCAACACGGATTTCGGCGCCGACAAGAACCGCATTCCCGGCGACGGGGTCGTGACCGGTTGGGGCACGATCAACGGGCGCATGGTCTATGTTTTCGCCAAGGACTTCACGGTGTTCGGTGGCTCGCTTTCGGAGACCCACGCGCAAAAGATCTGCAAGATCCAAGACATGGCGTTGCAGAACGGCGCGCCGGTGATCGGCCTGCTCGACGCGGGCGGCGCGCGTATCCAGGAAGGTGTCTCGAGCCTTGCGGGCTACGGCGAGGTGTTCAAGCGCAATGTGCTGGCGAGCGGTGTCGTACCGCAGATTTCCGTGATCATGGGGCCCTGTGCCGGCGGCGATGTCTATTCCCCCGCCATGACGGATTTCATCTTCATGGTGCGCGACACGTCCTACATGTTCATCACCGGTCCCGATGTGGTGAAAACGGTGACTCAGGAAGACGTGACGCCGGAGCAGCTTGGCGGCGCGAAGGTGCATACGACCAAGTCGGCCGTCGCCGACGGCGCATACGACAATGACGTGATCGCGATCGAGGAAATCCGCCGGCTCTACGATTTCCTACCTCTCAACAATCGCGAGAAGCCGCCCTCATGGCCCACGAACGACGATCCCCATCGCGAGGATTATTCGCTCGACACGCTGGTGCCGGAAAATCCGAACAAGCCCTACGACATGAAGGAACTGATCCTCAAGGTCGCGGATGAAGGCGACTTCTTCGAAATTCAGGAGAACTACGCGCGGAACATGGTCACCGGTTTCGGCCGCATCGAAGGCGTGACGGTCGGCTTCGTCGCCAATCAGCCGATGGTGCTGGCCGGCGTGCTCGATTCGGATGCAAGCCGCAAAGCTGCGCGTTTCGTGCGCTTCTGTGATTGTTTCAACATTCCGATCGTCACTTTCGTCGATGTGCCGGGATTCCTGCCGGGCGTCGCCCAGGAGCATGGCGGCATCATCAAGCATGGCGCCAAGCTGCTCTTCGCTTTCACGGAGGCGACTTGTCCCAAAGTGACGGTGATTACGCGCAAGGCCTATGGCGGTGCCTATGACGTGATGGCCTCCAAACACATGCGTGCCGATGTCAATTATGCCTGGCCGACGGCGCAGATCGCAGTGATGGGTGCGAAAGGCGCGGTGGAAATCATTTTCCGGCAGAATATCGGCAATGCGGATGAAATCGCCGCGCGCACCAGGGAATACGAAGACAGGTTTCTCAACCCGTTCGTTGCGGCCAGCCGTGGCTACATAGATGATGTGATCCGGCCGCATTCCACGCGCTGGCGCATTGCGCGCGCGCTGCGCATGCTGCGCGACAAACAGGTTCCCCAGATTTGGAAGAAGCACGACAACATTCCGCTGTGAATACCGTCGTCAGCATGGCCGCCAACGCAGACGTCGGATCGGAGGACATCAGTGACTTCCGTTGAAGGCGCTGGCGACGAAACGGACCGCATCGTTGCCGAGGTTGACAAGGCCATGCGCGCCTCTGAGCGGTCGCGTGCGTTCGAGCTCGCCAACGCGGCGATCCTGCGTGGGCAGACTCATCCCACGCTCTTCAGCGCGCGAGCTCTCTGGTATGAAGAGCATTATCGCTTCGAAGACGCCCTGGCGGATTTTTTGCGCGTGCGCGCTCTCTTTCCCCGCGAGCCCCGTCTGCTGGTTTCGATAGGTCTGTGTCATTTGCGGCTCGACCATTGGCGCGAGGCGCTCGGCGCCTTCGAGGCGGCAATCGCATCGGCGCCGAACTTTCCACTGGCGCATTTCCGTCGCGGCCAGGCGCTGGCAAGACTCGACGATTTTCCGGGCGCGGTTCGGGCGTATGAGCGCGCGGTGGCGTTGAAACCCGATCTTCCAGGCCCGCTCGCCGGACTGGCACTCATGGCCGTTCGGGAAAGAAATGCTGCGAGCGTTGTCGACTATGCCCAGCGCGCGCTGGCGATCGATCCGCGCCAGCCAACCGCCCTTGTCGCCCTGGCGATGCTCGACATGGCCAATGGAGATATGACGTCCACGGAAACCAAACTCCGCGCCGCCCTGGAAGCCCCGCGTTTCGGCGAGGATCCGAGCGGGAACATACTGGTGGGAATTCTCGCCGACGCGTTCGACCGGCAGGATCAGGTCGGTGTGGCATTTGCCGCCTATGTCGCTTTGAACGCGAAGCGGCGGCAGATTCATTCTGCGCGATATGAATCCGTTCGTGCCGTGGATAGGGTTGCCCGGCTGACGCGCTATTTCGAACAGGCGGCGCCCTGGAAAGCGGAACGAGAAGCAGCCCCCGCTCTCGGCGCCGCCGCGGGCCATGTGTTTCTTGCGGGTTTCATGCGCAGCGGCACGACGTTGCTCGAGGCCGTTCTCGCCGGTCGACCCGAGATCGTCGCCCTCGACGAACGGAACTGCTTTCAGGAAGCCACGCAGGCATTTCTTAACGACGAGGCGGGTCTCGAGCGCCTGGCTGCGCTCAGTGACGAAGAACTCTCAGGTTTGCGGAATGCCTACTGGAAAGCGGTACGCGAAAACGGCGCTAATGTCGCCGGCAAGGTGTTCGTGGATAAGCTGCCGTTTCATTCCGTAAATCTGCCACTGATCGCGAGGCTGTTTCCGGACGCCAAAATCCTGTTCGCGCTACGCGATCCACGCGATGTGGTGCTCAGTTGCTTCCGCAACCGCTTCGAGATGACCGCGCACAGCTTTGAATTTTTTTTGCTCGACGATTGCGCGCGCTACTACGCGGCGGTCATGCACCTGGCCAAGTTGTGCCGGGAGAAATTGCCGCTCAATATTCTGCTGCACCGTTACGAAGACATGATCGAGAATTTCGACAAGTCCGTGCACGCCGTGTGCGACTTCATCGGAATCGAATGGAACGACTCCATGCGCGATTTCCGCGAAGGCGCGCGCGCCATCGACCCTGGCGGGGTGAGTGCGGTGCAGGTTCGCCAGGGTCTTTACAAGAGCGCCGTAGGCCAATGGCGTCGTTACGGCGACCAGCTTGCGCCAGTTCTACCGATCCTGACTCCCTGGATTGAATTTTATGGATATGCTTCGGAATGAATATGGATCGCAACGGTCCCACCTGCGTGCGGTCGTTGAGGTATAGGGGAAGCGAAAGGCGCTTTCGGGATGGCTGTTGAGCAAAGGAACGCGGAAGTCGCCGGCATCGTCTCCGAGGTTGACGCCGCCGTTCGAGCGTCTGACTTTCCGCGTGCGCTGGAGATATCCGACGCCGCAATTCGCCGCGGCATCGACGACCCTGCGCTTTTGTTTGCGCGCGGCCTGGGTCTCGCCGAACTGGAAAAACACGAGGAGGCGTTGGCCGATTTCCGGCGTCTCGTTGTGCGCTTCCCGCAGGCCCCGCTTCTGCGTGCCGCAATGGGGAAGTCGCAGATCAAGCTCGGCCGGTTGCGCCCGGCGCTCGAATCTTTCGACGCCGCAATCGCCGCCGCACCCGATTTCGCGTTGGCGCATGAGCGCAAGGGACTTGTACTCGCCATGCTCGGCAACCCCGGAGCGGCACAGGGCGCCTATCGGCGTGCGGTCGAGTTGAAGCCGGATTTCGCGGACGCGCTCGCCAATCTGGCCATGATGGCGACGGGAGGCGAAGAACATAGCCAAATCAAGTCCTATGCAGAACGCGCCCTTGCCGCCGACCCCGGCAACGCGACAGCCATCGTTGCGCTTGCTTTGCTTGATGTTCGGCTTGGAGAGGTCGCGGCGGGTGAGGCAAAGCTCGCAATTGTGCTTGCCGATCCCGAATTTGGGAACGATCCGCGCGCTGGTTTGGCGGTTGGCGTACTCGGGGATGCGCTGGACGACAAGGACAGGACCGAGACAGCTTTTGCGGCCTACAGCGCCTCGAACGAAAAACGCAGGGCTGCTTACGCCGAACGATTCGCCGCCAGGCGCGCCTCCGACCACGTTGCCCGGCTCACCGCCTATTTCGCGCGAAGCGCCGTGTGGAAGTTGGAACCGGAGCGCGCCTCGTCACCGGACGCGGCTGTCGGGCATGTTTTTCTTCTTGGCTTCGCGCGCAGCGGTACGACTTTGCTCGAAGCGATATTGGGGAGCAGGGCCGACACCGTTGTGCTGGACGAACGCTATTGTTTCGGGGACGCTGTGCCGAAATTCCTTTGGAGCGGCGATGCCGGTCTCGACGCGCTTGCCGTTCTGGACGACCGCGAACTCGCCCGTTGGCGAGGCGTCTATTGGGCCGCTGTGCGTCAGCATGGCGCGGAGGTTGCGGGAAAACTGTTCGTCGACAAGAACCCGCTGCACACGCCCAGCCTGCCGTTGATCGCCAAACTGTTTCCAAGAGCAAAAATCCTCCTTGCATTGCGTGATCCGCGCGATGTTGTGTGGAGTTGTTTCCGTCACCGCTTCGAAGTGACACCAGACAGTTTCGAATTCCTGGCGCTCGCGGATTGTGCGCGCCACTACGCCGCCGTCATGAATCTTCTGGAAGTTTATCGACGGGTATTGCCCATCGACCTGTGTGTGCATCGCTATGAGGACATGGTGGATGATTTCGATATGTCCGTTCGCGCCGTCTGCGAATTCATCGATGTCCCCTGGAACGAAGCGATGCGCGACTTCAGCGAGGGTACGCGGTCCATTGATGGTCGCTCGGTAAGCGCGCGCCAGATTCGAAGAGGTCTCTATAAAGGCGCTGTCGGGCAGTGGCGCAAATATCGCGCGCAACTCGGTCCCGTATTGCCGATCCTTGCGCCCTGGGTCGAACGCTTTGGATATCCGCCGGAATAGCCTGCAAGAACGATGAACCCGCGGGAACATGGACGTTGAACGCGGATACTGAAGGGAGAGGACGCCACGTCAATGGTAGCCGAAGCGGTTGGCAGCCACGAAATTGCGCGCATCGTTGGGGAAGTCGAGAGCGCCATGCGCGCCCAAGATCCCGAGCGCGCATTGGAGCTCGCGAATGCCGCCATCTTGCGCGGCATGGAGCACCCGGCGCTGTTCAATGTGCGCGGAATCGGATTGGCGCAACAGGGCCGGCACGAAGAAGCGCTTGCCGATTTCAGGCACAATCTTACGCGGTTTCCGCGCTATCCCGGATCGCGTCTTGCGGTCGGCCAATGCTGCGTCCAACTCGGGCGCTGGAACGAAGCGCTTGCCGCTTTCGACGCTGTGGTCGCCGCGGCACCGAAATTTCCGTTGGCGCATGAGCGGCGGGGCTTGGCGCTATCAATGCTTTTCGAACGGGACGCCTCGCGCCGCGCTTATGAGCGCGCCGTCGAATTGAAACCCGACTTTGCCGATGCGCTCGCCAGCCTGTCGATGATCGCAGCCCTGGAAAAGGACGGGGTGACAGCCCGATCCGTTGCGCGGGGAGCCCTCGCGGCCGATCCGAAACACGCCACCGCCATTGTGTCGCTCGCCATGCTCGACATCGAGGACGGCGACATTTCCGCAGCGGAAAAAAAGCTTGAGACAATTTTGGACGTTTTTCCGTCCAGCGATGATCTCCGCGCGATTGCGGCGCTCGGCGTCCTTGCCGACGCATTCGCCCGGCTCGAGCGAACCGAGGCGGCGTTTTCCGCCTATGCTGCGATCAACGACAAGATTCAGAAAATCTATGCCCCGCGCTACGAAGCCGCTCGCATGGCGGAAAAAGTGGCGCGCCTCACAACCTATTTCGAGCGATCGGCGCGCTGGAGCGCCGGCAGGCAATACCCTGCGGAACCAGGCGATGCCGCCGGTCACGTTTTTCTGCTTGGATATGCCCGCAGCGGAACGACACTTCTTGAAGCGGTACTTGCCAGCAACGACAAGGTTGCGGCGCTCGACGAACGCAATTGTCTGCGCGACGCCGACCGGGCCTTTCTCGAGAGCGACCTCGACCTCGATCGGCTGGCGGCGTTAAGCGACAACGACATCGAGCATTGGCGAAACACTTACTGGAATGCGGTGCGCAGAGAGGGCATCCGGTTCGACGGCAAGGTGTTTTTGGACAAGATGCCTTCCTACACCATCAATCTGCCGCTCATCGCCAAACTGTTTCCCGCGGCCAAGGTGCTTTTTGCGCTCAGGGATCCTCGCGACGTTGTGCTCAGCTGCTTCCGTCATCGCTTCGTTATGAATCGCTACACGTTCGAATTTCTCTCGCTCGAAAATTGCGCCCGCCAATACGCGGCCACCATGAAACTCGCCGAACTCTATCGGGAGGCGCTGCCCCTCGATCTCCGCCTGCACCGGTACGAAGACATGATCCTGGACTTTGATTCGTCCATCGAAGCAGTTTGCAGTTTTGTCGGGATCGAATGGGACAGGAGCATGCGCGATTTCAACGAGGGGACGCGAGTCGTCAAGGAACACGGTCAGAGCGTGAGGCAGCTGCGCCAGGGTCTCTATAGCGGGGCAGAGGGACAATGGCGGTCGTATGGCAAGCAACTTGCGCCCATTCTACCCATTCTTGCCCCCTGGATCGAACGCTTTGGATATCTCGCAGACTGAGGGTGCACAACCGTTGCGCGCAGAAGTGCGATGTTTAGGATAAGTTGCGGCAATAGAAGGACGATTGTCCCATGCGGTTCACCTTGAGATTTGGCTTTCTGTTTGCTGCGACGGCGTTGATCGTTGTTCCGGCCGCGTCGGCGCCCGCCTATCCCGGCCACCCGACCACAAGTCCCGAAATCGTCGCAACGGATGTCTCCGCGCGCGACAAGGCGATTTCCGACGATGCGTTCCAGGGTCGTGGGCCCGGCACGCCCGCGGGCGAGGCGGCCGCGCAATGGATCGCGGACGAAATGAAACGAATCGGGCTCAAGCCCGGCAATCGCGACAGCTATTTCCAGCCCGTGCCGGCCGTGAACATCGCGCTCGATGCCGGAAAGTCGAGTCTTTCCTTCGATACGCCACATGGCATCATCGCGCCGAGATTTCCCGACGACGCGGTTTATTGGACGCCGCAATTCGGTAAGGCAGAGGTGAAGGTCGAGAAGGCGCCGCTTGTCTTCGTCGGTTATGGCGTCGTGGCGCCGGAATACAATTGGAACGACTATGCCGGGGTCGATGTGAAGGGCAAAACGGTCGTCATTCTCATCAACGATCCTGGCAATGAAGACCCCAATCCCGATCCTGCCTTCTTCAAGGGCAAGGCGATGACCTATTACGGCCGCTGGATGTACAAATATGAAGAGGCCGCGCGCCAGGGCGCAGCGGCAGCGATCATCGTGCACGAGACGATTCCCGCCGCCTATGGCTGGCAGGTGGTGCGCAATTCGAATTCCGGCAACAAATCCTGGCTCGATACTCCCGACAAGGATGCGAAAATGGTCCCCGTCCAGGGCTGGATCACGCTCGACACCGCGAAAGATCTGTTCGGGCGGGCGGGGCTCGACTACAACACGCTCAAGGCCGCGGCGAACCAGAAGGGTTTCCGCGCCGTCCCCATGCCTGGCGAGACTCTCAGCGCCGACCTCCACTCAACGGTCACGCACATCGCCACGCGCAACGTGGTGGGCGTCGTGCCGGGCAGCAAGCGCCCTGGTGAATATGTTCTCTATACGGCGCATTGGGACCATCTGGGCGTGAAGCCCGACGTGGCGGGACCGGATAAGATCTATAACGGCGCGATCGACAACGGCATGGGCGTGTCGAGCATTCTCGAGATCGGCGAGGCCTTCGCCCATGACAAGCCGCATCCCGCGCGTTCCATCGCGATCATCTGCTGGACGATGGAGGAGCAGGGGCTGCTCGGCTCGCAATATTTCGCGCTGCATCCACTCTGGCCGCTCTCGCACATCGTGGGCGGCGTCAATCTCGACGCCAATCTGCCGGAGGGGCCGGCACATGACATGGTGATCGTGGGGTCCGGCGCGTCCCAGCTGGAGGACATGCTCGCCAATGTGCTCAAGACGCAGAACCGCGTCATCACGCCAGATCCCGAGCCGGAAAAAGGCGGTTTTTATCGCTCCGATCATATCAGCCTCGCCAAAGTCGGCGTGCCCATGCTCGATCCGGGCGGCGGCTACGATCTCGTCGATGGCGGCAAGACCGCGGGGCAGGCGGTGCGCGACGAATATCGCCTCCATCATTACCATCAACCTTCGGACGAATTCGATCCCAACTGGAATCTGTCAGGGCCGATCGCCGACCTCGATGCGCTCTATACGTTCGGCGACGAGCTCGCGAACAGCGACAAATGGCCGAACTGGTATGCGGGCAACGAGTTCCGCGCGATCCGCGACAAGGAAATGGCGGGGACGCACTGAGATTTTTGGGACTAACGAGGCTGCGGCGTCGCGCCGCCCGGTGGAGGTTTACGGGGGCAGCGCAAGTCCATAACCTGCCGCGCCCGAACTATATGTTCGCTTCCTAGGGGATGCTGTGTTCAAGAAAATCCTTATTGCCAATCGCGGCGAGATCGCCTGCCGCATCATCAAGACCGCCCGCCGCCTCGGCATAAAGACGGTCGCTGTCTATTCCGAGGCCGACAGGAATGCGCTGCATGTCGAGATGGCGGACGAGGCCGTGTTCATCGGGCCGCCGCCTTCGGCGCAGTCCTATCTCGTCATCGAAAAAATTGTGCAGGCCTGTCGCGACACCGGTGCCGAGGCCGTCCATCCCGGCTACGGATTTCTCTCCGAGCGGGAGGCTTTCGCCGAAGCGCTGGCGGAGATCGGCGTCGCCTTTGTGGGACCGAACGTCAAGGCGATCGCCGCGATGGGCGACAAGATCGAGTCCAAGAAACTCGCGGTCGCAGCCGGCGTGTCCACCGTGCCGGGCTTCGTGGGCGAAATCCGCGACGCGGCGCATGCGCGAAGCATCGCGCGCGAGATCGGCTATCCCGTGATGGTGAAGGCGTCGGCGGGTGGCGGCGGCAAGGGGCTGCGCATTGTTCACGACGAGAAGGACCTCGTCCAGGCCATTCAGTCTTCCCAGAACGAAGCGAAAGCGAGCTTCGGCGACGACCGGCTTTTCATCGAGAAATTCGTCACCGAGCCACGTCACATCGAAATTCAGGTCCTCGGCGACAAGCACGGCAATGTTGTCTATCTGGGCGAGCGCGAATGTTCCATCCAGCGCCGGCACCAGAAGGTGATCGAGGAAGCGCCGTCTCCGTTCCTCGATGCCGCGACGCGCCAGGCGATGGGCGAACAGGCCACAGCACTTGCGAAAGCGGTGGGTTACGACAGCGCCGGTACGGTTGAATTCATCGTCGATAAGGAACGCAAGTTCTACTTCCTCGAGATGAACACGCGGCTGCAGGTCGAGCATCCGGTGACGGAACTCATCACCGGTCTCGATCTCGTCGAATTGATGCTGCGTTCCGCCGCCGGCGAGAAGCTGCCGCTCGCGCAGCGCGATGTCGCGCTGAAGGGTTGGGCGGTCGAAACCCGCATCTATGCGGAAGACCCATATCGCGGCTTCCTGCCATCTACCGGCAGGCTCGTGCGCTACCGTCCGCCTACGGAAGACGTGAAGGGCGGCGTCACCGTGCGCAACGACACAGGCGTCTATGAGGGGGGCGAGATTTCGATCTATTACGATCCCATGATCGCCAAATTGTGCACGCATGCGGCGACGCGCGACGGAGCGATCGATGCAATGGCCACAGCCCTTGACGAATTCCAGATCACAGGTATCCGCCACAACATCGCGTTCCTCACCGCCATCATGCGCAATACCCGCTTCCGCGAGGGCAGGCTCTCCACGGCCTTCATCGCGGAGGAATACCCGGAAGGATTCCACGGGCGGCCGATTGATGCGGCGCGGGCGCGGCGGTTCGCAGCCGCCGCAGTTGCCGCGAAGCTCGTGCGCACGGCGCGCGCCAGCCGGATTTCGGGCTCGCTCAACGGGTCCATCGCCGCCGGACAAGAATTCGTCGTCACGTTGGCGGACAGAACCGTCTGTTTGACGGGGGTCGCATGGCGGGATGGCGAGTTGCGCGCATCGATTGACGGCGAGCCTTACCAAGCGATCGTGGGTTGGCGGCCGGGCGATGCGTTGCTGCATATTTCCGAAGCCGGCGTGCGGCATACGGTGCAGATTGCGCGCGCCGCCGGTGGCTACAGCCTCTCGCAAGGAGGCACGCAGGCGTTCGCCACCGCGCGCAGCCCATACGCAGCGCAACTCGCGGCTTTGATGCCCAAGAAGATCGCGGCGGACACGTCGAAATTGCTGCTGTGTCCGATGCCGGGCCTTGTCGTCTCGGTCAATGTGGCGGAGGGCCAGGACGTGAAAGTGGGCGAAACGCTCGCGGTCGTCGAAGCCATGAAAATGGAAAACGTGCTCACCGCGGAGCGCGACGGCACCATCGGCAAGATCAACGCCAAGAAAGGCGACAGCCTGGCGCTTGACGATGTCATTCTCGAATTCGCCTGAGGTGCTATGGCAGAAAGCGACGACATCACTTCGCTGCGCCTGCGTATCGAAGGTTTCGTGCAGGCGGTGGGCTACCGCAATTTCGTCATCGCAGAGGCGCGTAGGCTTGGCCTCGACGGCTGGATACGCAATCGCTCCGACGGAACGGTGGAAGCGCTTGTTTCCGGGGAAACTAAGACCGTCGAAACATTTGTTGAGGCCTGCATGCGCGGGCCGGCCGGATCGCAGGTGAAGAATGTCGAACTTCACAAGGCAGAGCCGCCGGACGAAAAGGGCTTCCATCGCCGACCCTCGATTTAAGCGCGCTACGCCAAAGATCCGAATACCTCCTCGAAGGCGTCCCTGAGCGCCATGTCGGCTTCCGCCATGGAAGCAACGATGCCCAGATCGGCGAGACTGGTGACGCCGTGTTCCCGCACGCCGCAGGGCACGATGCCGTCGAAATGGGAGAGGTCGGGATCGACATTGAGTGCGACGCCGTGAAACGCGATCCAGTGGCGCACGCGCACGCCGATGGCGGCAATCTTGTCTTCGCGCGCAGTCCCACGCGCGACCCAGATGCCGACGCGTCCGTCCCGCCTTTCGCCCTTCACATTGAAGCGCGCCAGCGTGCGGATGAGCCATTCCTCCAGATCGCGCACATAGGCGCGCACATCCTTGTCGCGACGCCTGAGGTCCAGCATCGCATAAGCCACGCGCTGGCCGGGGCCGTGATAGGTGAACTGTCCGCCGCGTCCGGTGTGGAACACGGGAAAACGCGCATCGATGAGGTCGGACTCTTTGGCGCTCGTTCCGGCGGTGTAGATGGGCGGATGCTCGACAAGCCAGATAAGTTCGTTCGCCCGGCCCGCGGCGATCTCCGCGACGCGATCCTCCATGAAGGCCACGGCCTCGGGATAGCCGACGAGGCCTTCGCGGACCCGCCATTCGATGCGTGGCGGAGCGGAGCGCGGCGCGGAAATTCCCTCAGCTGAGGGAATATCTGGGAATTTCGATTTGCCGTCCGCCATCCGGAATCCGCTCTTCAAGTCCGCCTTTTATAGAACCATAATGATCTTATGTCAAACCGAATTGGTAATAAATCTGCGCGACCCTTAGAAACAACAATAAATTATATGTTCTTTATAAAATTCACCACCAAGATGTTGCATTATCTGGCGTCGGTACGTAACTCTGCGTGGAATACATTTCTTGAGGACACAACCGTGCTGCCTGTCGTGCTTGCCAGCCATAGCCTTCGCGTCGGTCTGGCGGGCCGGGGAGAGGCGATGGAGCGTCGCCGGCAGTGGCTCGAGGAGGCCGGCGTTTCGCCTGTCCCGGTGGCCCTGGAGGGCGACGATGTCCTTGACGGCCTTAAGCTGCTGTTTGTAGCCGGCGTGCCGGCCGCGCAAGCCTCCCAACTTGCCGCGCGGGCGCGGAAAGGCGGCGTGCTTGTGAACGTGGAAGACGAAATCGCCTTGTGCGATTTCCACGTCCCCGCGCTCGTGCGCAGAGGCGACCTGCTCATTTCGGTTTCGACGGGTGGCCGCGCGCCGGGACTGGCGCGGCTTGTCCGCGAATTTCTGGCTGAGCGTTTCGGTCCCGAATGGAGCGCCTATCTCGATCAGGCGGGCCGCTCTCGCGCGCGGTGGCGATCGGAAGGTCTGGCGGGCGCCGATCTCACCCGGCGGACGCGCGCGCTCGCCGAAGAACGGCGCTGGTTCGCATGAGCGGCGCGGTCACGACCGTGATCGACAGGCGGCGCGGCAGCGCTCCTCGCGCGTTCGATCTGCTGGGCGACCGCCCTGCAGTGGCTTCCATCGACGTGGAGGCGGGTGCCAGGCTCGCCGGGTTGCTTCAAGCCGCGCGCGGGCGCGACGCCACCGGAATCGTCGAACTTGCGCTCAGGGAAGCCTTCGCGGGCGAGACGGCGATCGTTTCCTCTTTCGGCGCGGAATCGGTGGTGCTTTTGCATCTGGTGGCACAGGTCGATCCCGCCACGCCGATCCTGTTTCTCAACACGGGCAAACTGTTCGGCGAGACACTGCGTTATCGCGACCGCCTGCAGGATGTTCTGGGCCTGACCGACATCCGCTCGCTAGCGCCCCATCCCGCGGATCGCGCGCGGCTCGATCCGGAAGGCACGCTCTGGTCGCGCGATACGGATGCGTGCTGCGGCTTCCGCAAAGTCGTGCCGCTCCGGCATGCGCTCGATGGATTCGCCGCGCATATCACGGGCCGCAAGCGTTTCCAGACCAATGCCCGTGCGCGGATGGAGAGAGTGGAATATTTCGAGGGCCGTTTTCGTTTCAATCCGCTCTGCGACTGGACGCTGCGCGACATCGAAGCCTATGCGGCGGAGCATAACCTCCCGCGACACCCGCTGGTGGAGGACGGCTATCCCTCCATTGGCTGTCTGCCCTGCACGCGACGCATTCAATCCGGCGAAGCCTATCGCGACGGCCGCTGGGCCGGCCTCGACAAGGACGAATGCGGCATCCACGCCGGCCTAGACGGCGAGGGGATTTGAATGGATTGGAATGGTGGGGCAGTCGCATATCTGTCTCCCCTTCACACCCCGGATGCGATTTGCTACACCCCGCCCCCTGTTTCACATGCGGTCGTGGCGGAACGGTAGACGCGCTAGCTTGAGGTGCTAGTAGGGCAACCTGTGGAAGTTCGAGTCTTCTCGACCGCACCATCCTTCCCCCCGGATCAATTCCGGGGTTCGGATGGCAGGCCACTCGCTCCGGCTTCGGTCCGGGGTCCTGTGGCAGGCCGTCCTTGCTGTTGCACAGCTTCGATCGAGCGGGCCGGACCATGATACGCAATTCCTACCCCACGCTCGATTTCGACCTCGGCGAGACGGCCGAGCTGCTGCGCGATTCCGTGCGCAGCTTCAGCGACGACCGGATCGCGCCGCTGGCCGACGAGATCGACAAGTCCAATGTGTTTCCACGCCATCTCTGGCCTGAACTGGGCGCGCTCGGCCTGCTCGGCGTCACCGTCGAAGAGGAATATGGCGGGGCGGGGCTCGGCTATCTGGAACATTGCGTGGCGATGGAGGAGGTGAGCCGCGGCTCGGCCTCGGTGGGGCTCTCCTACGGCGCGCATTCCAATCTGTGCGTGAACCAGATTCGCCGCAACGGCAGCGAAGAACAGAAGCGGCGTTATCTGCCCGCGCTTCTCAGCGGCGAGCATGTCGGCGCGCTCGCCATGAGCGAGACGGGCTCGGGCTCCGATGTCGTCTCCATGCGGCTGCGGGCGGAGAGCCGCGGCGACCGCTATGTGCTCAACGGCACGAAGATGTGGATCACGAACGGTCCGCAGGCGGACGTTCTTGTGGTCTACGCCCGAACGGATGCGAATGCCGGCCCGCGCGGCATCACGGCGTTCCTGATCGAGAAGGGATTCAAGGGTTTTCGCGCCGCCCAGAAACTCGACAAGCTCGGCATGCGCGGTTCCGACACGTCCGAGCTCGTGTTCGAGGATTGCGAAGTGCCGGCGGAAAATGTGCTGAGCCGCGAAGGCGAGGGCGTGCGCGTCCTCATGAGCGGCCTCGACTACGAGCGCACGGTTCTGGCGGCGGGCTCGCTTGGCATCATGCAATCCTGCCTCGACGCGGTCGTGCCCTATGTCCACGATCGCAAGCAGTTCGGCCAGCCTATCGGCAGTTTCCAGCTCATGCAGGGCAAGCTCGCCGACATGTATGTGACGCTGTCGGCAACGCGCGCCTATGTCTATGCCGTGGCGCAGGCCTGCGACCGCGGGCGGACGACGCGCAAGGATGCGGCCGGCGCCATTCTGTTCGCGGCGGAAAAAGGCGTGTGGATGGCGTTGGAGGCGATCCAGTGCCTCGGCGGCAATGGCTATATCAACGATTTTCCCACGGGCCGGCTGCTGCGCGACGCCAAGCTTTACGACATCGGTGCGGGCACGGCGGAAATCCGCCGCTGGCTCATCGGGCGCGAACTGTTCGAAGAGACGGCTTAAAGGAGCTTGCCGATGACGGATGTGGTGATCCTGGCTGGCGCGCGCACGCCGATGGGCGGCTTTCAGGGGGAACTCGCGAGCAAAACCGCGCCGGAGCTCGGCGCGGTGGCGATCAGGGCGGCTGTCGAGCGCGCCGGCCTCACGCCGGACGATATTGGCGAGACGCTGATGGGCAATGTGCTGGCGGCGGGATTGGGACAGGCGCCCGCGCGTCAGGCCTCCATCTACGCCGGCATTCCGAATACGGTGCCGTGCACCACAGTCTCGAAAGTCTGCGGCTCGGGCATGAAGGCGATGATGATCGCCGCCGACCAGCTCGCGCTCGGCCGCGCCGATATCGTCGTGGCGGGCGGCATGGAGAGCATGACGAATTCGCCCTACCTGCTGCCCAAGGCGCGCGGCGGCTATCGTATGGGCCACGGCGAGATCAAGGACCATATGTTTCTCGATGGGCTGGAGGATGCCTACGAGCATCGTCTGATGGGCGCCTATGGCGACGATGCAGCGCGGCACTACCAGTTCACGCGCGGCGATCAGGATGCCTATGCCATCGAATCGCTGACGCGCGCCAAACGCGCCATCGCGGATGGTTCGTTCAAGGGCGAGATTGTGCCCGTGACCATTCAGACGAAGAAGGGCGAGACGGTGATGGCCGAGGACGAACAGCCCGGCAAAGCCGATCCCGCGAAAATCCCCACGCTGAGACCCGCGTTCGGTAAGGATGGCACCGTGACGGCCGCGAGTTCCGCTTCGATTTCCGACGGCGCGGCAGCGCTGGTTCTGGCGCGCGCCGATGCGGCGGAGAAGCGGGGATTGAAACCCATCGCGCGCATCGTGGCACAGGCCAGCAACGCCCATGAGCCGCGCTGGTTTACCACCGCGCCGGTCGGCGCCATCGCCAAGGTGCTGAAACTGGCCGGCTGGACGAAAGACGAGGTCGATCTGTTCGAGATCAACGAGGCTTTCGCAAATGTGCCGATGATCGCCATGCGCGATCTCGGTATCGACCACGCGAAAGTGAATGTGAATGGCGGCGCCTGTGCGTTGGGACATCCGATCGGCGCCTCCGGCGCGCGTATCGTCGTGACGTTGCTCGCGGCACTCGAAAGACGCGGGCTGAAGCGCGGCATCGCATCGCTGTGCATCGGCGGCGGTGAAGCGACGGCGGTGGCGGTGGAGTTGGTGTGACGGTACTACCGACAGAAATTCACCTCCCCCTTGCGGGGAGGTCGGAGACCCCGGATTTAATCCGGGGGATCCGGGTGGGGGGCCGCTTGCGACGCCTGCCCCCCGCCCGAAAATCCGCTTCGCTGCGCTCGCGAATTTTCGACCTCCCCGCAAGGGGGAGGTGAAAAAGATGTTCAAGTCCTCTGTCTCAACAACGAGCCCCGCATTCAAATCGAACGCGGCAGCCATGGCCGAGCTGGTAGACGAGATGCGCGCGCGCCTGGCGAAAGCCGCATTGGGCGGAGACGAGCGCTCGCGCAAGCGGCATACGGAACGCGGCAAACTTCTGCCGCGCGCGCGTGTGGAACGGCTCGTCGATCCCGGTTCGCCGTTTCTGGAACTGTCGCCGCTCGCCGCTTTTGGCATGTATGACGACGACATCCATGCGGCCGGTATTATCACCGGTATCGGTCGCGTCGAAGGCCACGAATGCGTGATCGTCTGCAACGACGCTACGATCAAGGGCGGTACCTATTATCCGATCACGGTGAAGAAGCATTTGCGGGCGCAGGAGATCGCGCGCGAGAATCGGTTGCCCTGCATCTATCTGGTCGATTCCGGCGGCGCGAACCTGCCCAACCAGGCGGAGCTGTTTCCCGATCGCGAGCATTTCGGACGCATTTTTTACAACCAGGCAACCATGTCGGCCGCCGGTATTCCTCAGATCGCGGTGGTGATGGGATCGTGCACCGCGGGCGGCGCCTATGTGCCCGCGATGTCGGACGAAACCGTCATCGTCAAAGGGCAAGGCACGATCTTTCTGGGCGGACCGCCGCTCGTGAAGGCCGCGACAGGCGAAGTCGTGAGCGCGGAGGATCTGGGCGGCGCGGATGTCCATACACGCGTTTCTGGTGTTGCCGATCATTATGCGAATGATGATGTGCATGCGCTCGCGATCGCGCGTCGCATCGTCTCGCATCTGAACGTCGCCAAAGCGCCGAACATTCCGCTGCGCGCGCCGAGGCCGCCGCTCTACGATCCGGCCGAGCTCGACGGCATCGTGCCGCCCTCGCTTTCCACCCAATACGATGTGCGCGAAGTGATCGCGCGTCTGGTCGACGGCTCGGAACTCGACGAATTCAAGAAGCTCTACGCCACCAGCATCGTCACGGGCTTCGCTTATATCGAGGGCATGCCGGTCGGCATCGTCGCCAATAATGGCATCCTGTTTTCGGAATCGGCGCTGAAGGCCGCGCATTTCATCGAGTTGTGCAGCCAGCGCCGCATACCGTTGTTATTCCTCCAGAACATTGCGGGCTTCATGGTAGGTCGCAAATACGAAGCCGGCGGCATCGCCAAGGACGGCGCCAAACTCGTGACTGCCGTCGCAAGCGCGCAGGTGCCCAAGATCACGCTCATCATTGGCGGGTCGTATGGCGCGGGAAATTACGGCATGTGCGGCCGCGCCTATTCCCCGCGTTTCCTGTTCACCTGGCCCAATTCGCGCATTTCCGTGATGGGGGGCGAGCAAGCTGCAAGCGTGCTGGCGACTGTCAAACGCGACGGCATGGAAGCGCGCGGCGAAAGCTGGAGCAGGGAAGAGGAAAACGCATTCAAGGCGCCCATCCGCGCCCGCTACGAAGAGGAGGGCAACCCTTATTTCGCGACGGCGCGGCTATGGGACGACGGTATCATTGCGCCCGCGGATACCAGGCGCGTGCTGGCACTCGCGCTTTCCGCCTGTCTCAACGCCGAAATAGGGGACACGCGTTTTGGCGTGTTCCGCATGTAGGCGCACATGACGCAGATGTTTCGCAAACTTCTCATCGCCAATCGCGGCGAAATCGCCATCCGCGTGATGCGCACGGCACAGCGCCTGGGCATTCTGAGCGTCGCAGTCTATTCCGACGCCGACGCGCATGCGGCGCATGTCGCAATGGCCGACGAGGCATTCCGCATCGGTCCGGCGCCCGCGCGCGAAAGCTATCTGAACGCCGAAGCCATTCTGGCCGCAGCGCGCGCCAGCGGGGCGGAAGCGATTCATCCGGGCTATGGATTTCTGTCAGAGAATGCCGCGTTCGCGGAGGCGTGTGCGGTGGCGGGAATTGTTTTTGTCGGGCCGCCGGCAAGCGCCATTCGCGCGATGGGTTTGAAAGACCGTGCCAAGCAGCTGATGGCCGAGGCTGGTGTCGCAGTCGTGCCTGGGTATCTGGGTGACGACCAGTTGGAAGCGCGATTGGCTGAGGAAGCCGCACGAATCGGCTATCCCGTGTTGATCAAGGCGGTGGCCGGCGGCGGCGGCAAGGGAATGCGCCGCGTCGATGCGGCTGACGAATTCCTGGCGGCGTTGGCCGGCGCCAAACGCGAGGCCGCATCGGCCTTCGGCGACGACCGCGTGCTCGTCGAAAAATATGTGACGCGACCGCGGCATATCGAAATGCAGGTCTTTGCAGACCGGCATGGGAACTGTGTCCATCTGTTCGAGCGCGATTGCTCTTTGCAGCGCCGCCACCAGAAGGTCATCGAGGAGGCGACGGCGCCCGGTATGAGCGAGGCGATGCGCGCGCAGATGGGTGAGGCGGCGGTGAAGGCGGCCAAAGCCGTCAATTATGTGGGCGCGGGTACGGTGGAGTTCATCGCCGATGCCTCGGAAGGCCTAAGGCCAGACCGTTTCTGGTTCATGGAGATGAACACGCGGTTGCAGGTCGAGCATCCCGTGACGGAAGCGATCACGGGTTTCGATCTGGTCGAATGGCAGTTGCGCGTGGCGGCGGGCGGAGCGTTGCCGGAGCGGCAAGAAAGCGTCCGTGCGCGCGGCCATGCCGTGGAGGCGCGGCTTTATGCGGAGGATACGCAGAAGGGATTCCTGCCGTCGGTCGGCCGGCTCGAGCGTTTGCGTTTTCCGGCCGCGCGCGACGGCTTGCGCATCGACACCGGTGTGCGCGAAGGCGACGACGTCACTGTGTTCTACGATCCAATGATCGCCAAAGTGATCGCCTGGGACGAGACGCGCGAAGGCGCGGCCGCGAAGCTCAGCAATGCGCTCGCTGAAATCCAGATTGCCGGCGTATATACGAATGCAGGGTTTCTCGTGCGTGCCCTGCGCCATCCCTCCTTCGTCGCCGGCGACATAGACACCGCCTTTATAGAGCGGCATCGCGCGGCACTTATTCCCGATTACGTGGAACCCGCGCCGCATCTGCTGGCGCAAGCTGCTCTCTTTCTTGTCGCGGAACGTGAAGCGCTGGCCCATGGGCAGGATCCCTGGGATGCGCAGGACGGATTCCGTGTGTCGGGTCCGGCGCGAGAGGCGATTGAGTTTGTCTTGAACGGCAAGCGTGTTCCGGTGACGCTCGAACACGAACGCAACGGAGCTGCGAAGATCGAGATCGCTGGCGAGATCGTGGACAGCGCCGCAAAAAATCATGTCATGCGGCTTTCTTCCGGCGATATCGCCGTGATGGAAGACGGCGAAACCTGGGTGTTCGCGCTTCACGACCCGTTCGTTGCAGCAGAAGCGGCGGGCATAACCTCCGATCGCATTGTGGCGCCCATGCCGGGCAAGATTGTGCAGTTGCTGGTGGCGGCGGACGAGCATGTCAAACGCGGCCAGGCGCTGGCCGTACTCGAAGCCATGAAGATGGAACAGACGCTGTCTGCGCCGGTCGACGCTCAGGTCGCAAGCGTCGATGTGGCGGTGGGCGATCAGGTCGTCGAAGGCGCCGTGATATTGCGCTTCGCTGTGGAGCAATCCGCGGCGTCATGACGTTGCATCTGATCAAGCTTTGCGTCGGCGTGGATACGCTCGAAGAACTTGCCAAATGGCAGAAACATCGCCTTGCCGAACTGCGAAAGAAAAAGGCGAAGCCGGAACTGATCCATGTGACGCGTCATACGCCCAAGCGCGCGGAAGAATTGCTCGACGGCGGTTCGCTCTATTGGGTGATCAAGGGCCAGATCGCCGCGCGCCAGCAATTCATCGATATCCGCGAAGTGCGCAGCAAGGACGGTCCGCCGCGCTGCGGTCTTGTCTATGACGCGAAGCTCATCCCCACGCTGCGCCGCGCCCATCGGCCCTTTCAGGGCTGGCGCTATCTTAACGCCGCCGACGCACCGCAGGATGCGCGCGAAGCGAAAGGCGGCAAAGGGCTGCCCGAAGCCTTGCGCGCGGAACTGGCGGAGTTGGGCCTGCTCTGAATTCCGGCTTGGAGCAGCGATGACGCAGTTGGCGCCAGACTTGTTCGCCTCGCAATTTCGCCGCAGACTAATCGCGGCGTCACGACGGAAAGATCGAATTAGATACAAATCTCGCGGATAACAAACATCGAACGCGAAGCCGGTCGCGAACGATATCGGGGAGGGAGCGACGATGGGTAACAAGTTCAACAAATACCTCGCAGGCGCGCTTTTCGTGTTTGTGGCCCTGACTGCAAACGAAAGCGCCTTCGGCAAGAACTACACGATCATCCATTCCTTCACCGGAGGCGCCGACGGCGGCACGCCCGGCGCGGGCTTCGTTGCCGACAAGTCTGGAAATCTCTACAGCACCAGCGTGAGCGGTGGGAGCTTCAACGAGGGCACGGTATTTGAAATCGCGCCTGATGGAACGGAGACAGTGCTCTATTCCTTCACGGGTGGCAGCGATGGTGCGCAACCGCAATCGACTCCGGTTTTCGACAAGCACGCAAACCTCTACGGCACGACGACGGCAGGTGGCGCCAACGATCTGGGCACCGTTTTCAAACTCGCACCCGATGGGACGGAAACCGTATTGCATGCCTTCGCCGGCGGCACTTACGACGGATCGTCGCCCGAGGCCGGGCTGATCATCGACGCCAAGGGCAACCTCTATGGCACGACGGAAGAAAATGGGTCGGGTGCCTGTGGTTGT
>Ga0302324_100000320_pt1 | contig 127360 bp, 109 predicted proteins | sample Palsa_T0_1_FD_201949 | JGI IMG/M metagenome (GOLD analysis project Ga0302324, IMG submission 201949) | Peat permafrost microbial communities from Stordalen Mire near Abisko, Sweden - Palsa_T0_1 | ecosystem: Environmental > Terrestrial > Soil > Palsa > Peat permafrost | place: Sweden: Abisko... | reverse complement strand
TTTCCGCTTTCACATTCCGGCGGCGTAGCCGCGCTGGCGTGGTCCGTAGAATCGATGGCTGGCACGCAATTCAAAGGCGTAAGATTGAAAAAGCCTGGCAATGACTTGGGGTTTCTTGGCTCGGGATTTCTTGGCTTGGGATTTCTTGGAATGACTCTGGCCGCAATCCTCCTACTGAGCAGCTTCTGCGCGTCTTCGGCTCTGCCGACGCCACAACTGGCTCTGCCGGCACTGCCTCAAACTGTGCCGCAGACGGCAGCTGAGACCAAACAGGATGCGGCGCCGCCACCACAGAATCCACCCGTTCAGTCTCCGCCAACTTCACCGGCAGCCACTCCCGCAAAGAAGCCTTCCGGCCAAACTCAGACCACAACTACCCCGCGATTCCATCACCAGAAAAGAGTGCTGCCGCCCAACTGCAACTCCGCACCGGCGGCGGCTGGCCAAGGCTCCTCGGGTTCTACACCTGATTCGACGAAATCTGATTCGTCTGGCTCCAGTTCTTCTCCGGCGCCGGCAGATCTCGCGGCCAAGAGTCCGCCGGTGAACTGTCCCCCGAAAAAAGTCATCGTGCGGCAGGGAGGAATCTCAGAACCAAGCGTTCAGTTGGCTGGGAGCGCCTCGGGTGATCAGAAATCTCATGCGCAGGAAACCGCAAATCAAATGCTGGAGTCCACGAAAGCGAACTTGAAGAAAATCGCCGGACACCAACTCAGCACCGACCAGCAGGACATGGTTAACCAAACTCGCCAGTTCATGGAGCAATCGAAGGCAGCGTCTGAAGCCGGCGATCTCGATCGCGCCCGCACCCTGGCCTGGAAAGCTCAACTGCTCTCAGAAGAATTGGTCAAGCCGGATAAATAATTCCTGCAATCTCAACCACAGAGGACACGGAGTTCTTAGAGAACTCCTCCGTGTACTCCGTGTCCTCTGTGGTTAAAAGCCTCTTTCGAATCAGCAGGATCTATTTCCCGCTGGCCCGCGCACTGTTCACTTTCTTCAGCAGCTCCTGCGACATGGCCTGCAACGGCCCGGGAATTTTCACCGCTTCAGTCAGTACTTCGCGCGCCTCGGTCAGCTTGTTCAGCTTGCCGTAAGCGAAGCCCAGACCATAGAGCGCCCGCGCATACTGCTGATCATCCTGCCCTTTGAGAAGGACGGAAGCTGCTTTCAGCTCGGGAATAGCGGATGTGGTTTTCTCCTGTTTCAGGTAGGCCCACCCAATCATGCTGTGAGCAGCCCCGGCCGAGATTTTCCGCGTTTTGTCGGCATCGGGAGCATCCGCCTTCGCAACTTCAATAATCTTCTGACAATAGACAATCGCTTTGGCGGCGCTTCCCGGCTTGCTATCCTGGCTGTAGGAATCAGCCAGCAGCAGCAATGCCGGCAGAGAGTTGGGATTGACGGCCAGAATTTTCTCTCCGTAAGCCACCATGCGCGCGTTGTCTTTCAGTTGGCTTAACGCATCGAGAGCTAAGTTCATGACCGTTTCCTGAAACTTCGAGTCAGGAAATGCGGCGGTAAATCGCTCGATCTCCGCCATGCGAGTATTCGGGTCAGTTTCGCCGGAGATTGCGTTCAGGCCAGAGGTCTCGAAGAAGTCGCAATTATTCTGCGCGTCCGCTTTTTCGGTGTTCACCTTCTGGGCAAAATCCTGGTCACTCATGCCCGCGGGCTTGGTCTGTTTGGCGATCGATAGGCAAACTTCGCCGCCCTTGGCGGCGTAATCCAGGACCTTGGCATTGTTCTTGGCCTGCAGTGCCAGGTTCACTTGCGACACGAGGATATCGAGGTTATGCGGAGATCCGGCTAGCGCCTTGTCGCCGTAGTCGAGGGCCTTTTGCAGGTCGCCGGTCGCCTGATAAGTCTGCGAAATTTGCCAGTTTCCATAAGCCACGGCTGCCGGGTTCGCAGAGAACTTCTGCACGAAGTCCTGATACATAGCGAGCTTCTTCTGCGGATCCTGCTCGTTGGTGATGGCTTGCAGCGCATGATCCTCATCCGTGCCGGCCGCAATCACAATGGTTTCAGCCTGGCCGCAGGCGTGAGGAATGGAAACCGTAAAAGAGAGGAAAAGCACAACCAGCAGGAGCCAACCGCTGCAGCGTTTCATAGCCCGCCTCCGGTATACGCGAGATGTACGCGAGAACAGCAGGCGAATCCTAGCGCCGAACGCCGCCGCACGCAAGGGCCAAAGGCTCTAACCACGAAGGACACAAAGGTTCACGAAGGAAAACGCAAAATCTTGTTTCAGTTTCCTTCGTGAACCTTCGTGTCCTTCGTGGTTAATGGTCTAATAGCAGGATGCGCGCCATATTTGGACAGCGTCCGTTGCGTTTCGTCTTCGCGGCCAACTTGATTTCCATGTTGGGCAGCGGGATGAATTCGGCCGCCGTGGCCTGGTACATTCTGCAAGCCACGCACTCTGAACAGGCGCTGGGTATGCTGGTGGTTCTGCAAACCATTCCCGCGATGCTGATGCTGCCTTTCACGGGAGTGATTATCGATCGGGAAGACCGCCGGCGGCTGGTGATGTGGCTCGACGCCGCGCGCGCCGCGATTATTGTGACGGTGGCCATCCTCGCATTCCTGCATCGCGTGCAAGTCTGGGAACTTTATTTGATGAACACGCTGGTCGCCGCGGGTTTCTGGATGTTCTGGCCGACGATCACCGCGCTCATTCAGGAACTCACGCCGGAAGACCGGTTCGTGCATTCGAATACTTTTCTAATGGCGGGAGTGCAGGGCGGATGGCTACTCGCGGGCTCCGTCGTCGGATTCATGTACAACCACATCGGCCTGGGCGGCGTGCTGCTGGTCGACGTTTCGACGTATGTGGTGTCGTTTCTCTGCTACTTCGCAGTGCGCAAGGGACGCCACGTCGTGCTCCCTCCGCAGGAGTCGCACGCCGGCCTGCCGGCCACAGAAAGCTCATGGCAGCGCTACTGGCGCGATCTGCGCGAAGGGCTGCACTTTCTACGCGATCATCCTGCAGCCGTCGCGCTGGGAATCAGTTGGGCATTATTTCTCGGGGCCATGATGACGGGAGGTGTGGTCACGCCGTCGCTGAGCGAGCGCGTCTTCCACGCCGGACCTGTAGGCTACGGCTGGCTCAGCGCGGGATGGGGCACGGGTGCATTCTTCAGCGTGATGTATACGCCGCAGGCGATTGCCCGCCTGGGCGGGCGTCGGGCGGTAGCGTTCTCCATGGCATTGCTTTCGGTAGGGATGATTTGCGCGCCGGTCTCGCGGTTTCTGTTTCTAGCCATCGCGGCCTACTTCGTCATGGGCTCAGCGCGCGGCGTGGGCGGCGTAGCCATGAACACCAGCCTCATGGAGATGGTCCCCAAACATCTGATGGGCCGCGTGCAGAACACTTACTATTTTGCCGGAACATTGCTGCAAATCGTCCTCGCCCTCAGCGTGGGCGCGGTCGCGCACAACTTCAGCCTGGTGGGAGGATTCGCGATTCTGGCCGTCGTGTACGGCCTGTCGTTCGTGGCATCGAGCTGGCCGATCAGCGAGCCCGTCGCGGAAGAAGTAGCCCGCTGAGTAATTCCCCGAAACGCAAAACCATCAACCACGAAGGTCACCCTTCGACTTCGCTCAGGGCAGGCTCCGGATCACGAAGAAATTCGTTTCTATCAGCTTTCCTTCGTGTACCTTCGTGTCCTTCGTGGTTGAAGATCTTGAACTTAGCGGTGCCCCTCGCGTCGCCGTGGCCAATCCCCACCTTCGGCTGTTATTCTTTCCCCTTCGCAACGAATAAGGAGCAACCATGTCCGTTGACCTGCAGGGCCGTACCGGCGTCGTCTTTGGAGTCGCCAACAAACGCTCGATCGCGTGGTCCATCGCCCTGGGATTGCACGCCGCCGGCATGAAGCTGGCGATCACCTATCAAAATGAACGCCTGGAGCAGGAAGCCAGGGATCTCATCCTGTCGCTGCCCGGCGCAGAGGCGTACATGTGCGACGTATCGAAGGACGACGACATCGCCCGCCTCTTCGCCACGCTCAAAGAGCGCCACGGCAAACTGCACACGCTGGTGCACTCCGTCGCCTACGCTCCGGCCGACGAACTCAAGGGCGACTTCATCGACACTTCGCGCGAAGGCTTCCGCGTTGCGCTCGATGTCAGCGTCTACTCGCTGGTCGCAGTCGCGCGCGCCGCCGCACCACTCATGGAAGACGGAGGCTCGATCCTGACCATGACCTACTACGCATCCGAGAAAGTCGTGCCCCGCTACAACGTGATGGCCGTGGCCAAGGCCGGACTCGAATGCTCGGTGCGCTATCTCGCCTACGAGCTAGGCAAGAAAAAGATTCGCGTGAACGCCATTTCCGCCGGCCCCATCAAAACTCTGGCCGCGCGCGGCATCGCCGGCTTCGGCGACATGCTCAAAGGCCACGAAGAACGCGCCCCGCTGGGCCGCCGCGTGGAAGTGGAAGAAGTTGGAAATACCGGAGTATTTCTCGCCTCGGATGCCAGCAGCGGCATCACCGGCGAAGTGATCTATGTGGACTGCGGGTACAACATCATGGGATTTTAGTAGCCAACTCGATAGCTCATGAGCTAGCCGGCCCAGCCCATATGCGTTTTGCCCTGGGTTTTGAGTGTATCTCCTGATTTCGTCAACGATCCGTGTTGTCGGGAACAATCATGTGTTGCCGGGGTCTAACTTGTTATGCGCCATACATTTGCTCTTGCGTCCCTCATCTTGTTTGCGTTCTCCGTGGTGGAAGCTCAAGTGCAACCCGGAGGCGATAATATTGCGGAGCAGTTCATCTTCAATAAAGAACGTGCCTTCACGTATCTACAATTCGACCACGTCGGTAAGGGACCCCGGCGCAATGAGAACGAGCCAGCGTATCGTATTTGGTTTCGCTTAGTGAATAACTGCCGTGTGCCAATTGTGATAAGGACATCTGGGGTGCCCGACGACAGTCCTGTTGGCGAAGTAGGATTCTTTCACAACGTGGTCGCCAATCCACCCACGTATGGTGTATCGGGCGGTACTGTTCTTGCATCCGACGCAGGTCCTAAGCCTGCCGAAACCTCCGCAGCGACTGCTCCAATGCCCGAAGGCTACGACGCAGACGTTAGCTCTACGGCGACTCTCCAAGCATCAGAAAGTCTGTTGTTCAGCGTTCCGATTAATCACCTAAGCGAAAAATGGCACATCGAGATACCATTTCGTTTCGACGTTCCGCACAAACGGCCCTTACACTACGAAGCCAATATTGGGGGCCAACCGCATATGGTGATTAGCTATTGGTTGTCGGATTTGCCGCCAGACGCTCGGAAGCAAGTCGAGGCAGGAGCCAAATAGCATAACATCCCCATTACGCTCATTGACCAGCGGCTTAACCAACCGTCCCAAGCAGACTTGCTAGCGAGCGACCCTAGTCGTAATTGTGATCCTCCGTTCGCTCTCACCCTCACGCTCCAGCGCAATCTCCACGTCGCGCTCACGCACCAGCCGCGGAAACTTCTCTCCCCACTCGATCAGCAGAATGCTGTTGTCGGAGCGCAGGTCGTCCAGCCCCAGCGTTTCCAGTTCACGCTGAGTGTCGATGCGGTACAGATCGATGTGGTAGAGATTGGCGCGTGGCCCGCGATATTCGTGCACCAGCGTGAAGGTAGGACTGGTGACGTCTTCCTCGGCAGCCGCTTCGAAGGCCGCCGCGATTCCCTTGACCAGCGTGGTCTTCCCTGCTCCCAGATCGCCGCACAGCAGCACCAGCTTCGGCGGCGCGAGTAATTCCGTCAGGGTGCGGCCGAAGGCGATCGTCTCCTCAGCCGAATGCGTGGTGATTTCCCGCAGGATATTTCTGGTCTCAGCTTCCACGCGACCAGTATATGTGGAAGAGCTGCTATACGTGGAAGCGCGGCCATAGTGGAAGAGCGGCGCTTCAGCGCCGCGTTAGCGCACGGCAATGACGGGGCTTCAGCCCGTGGGCGCTCGCTGCGCTCGCCGGACAGCCGGGGGTTGTCCCTACTTGGACCTTCTCGCGACCTAATACGTGGAGAACCCGCTGGACTTCATGCCCAACAGATTCCGGTCGACGACGTGGTCGAGCGAGGTGCGCAGGCGGCGATGGTCCTCTTCCTCGAGCGCGACGAAGCGGAAGGCTTGCAGCACGCCGTCCGACTTCTTCTGGCCGGGGCTGAGAACTTCGGCCATGCCATGCACCGGGCCGGCCTGGGTCTGGAACGCAACCTCGACGAAGTCACCTTGCGCCAGAGATTGCGCCAGTTGCAGCAATCCCCCGGTCACGGAAATGGTTTGGAGTTTCGCTTTGGTGCGGCGGCCGTCCTCTAAACGAATCGCAGCCAGGACGGAATCGCCTAGCTGGACCCGGGACGCGCGCCGCGAAGGGTGCGGTTGGGGGAAGTGGGTCATAAAGGTAGATGTACTATCGCACCATCCCCATGTTAAGTAATAGATTACTGAGGCCCCTTGTCCGGATTCCCGCGCTGCGAGCGGCATGTGAAGGCATTATGGCCCTGCCGTATGAAGCAGTTAGCGTGGCGTTAACCAGTTGATTAATGTCCCAAAGGACGATCCTGCGCTCGCGAATCGTCGACTCCTGCCCGTGCTTTCTTGTCGCCGCAGGACCAGCGATTTACCATGTCGCTGCAAGCATGTGGCGCAACCTGGGAGGAAATCCTTAATGTTTCGGATCACGCGTTCGGTTTTTCTCTTTATTTTGTTCGCTGTCGCATTTTCTTCGGGTCAGGCCGCGCCCTCTCATCCAGCGCTTCGCATCGGCATTGTTGGTCTGGTGCACGGACACGTCCACGGATTCCTCGGCCAGTCACTACACCGTCCCGAGATCGAGATCGTCGGAGTCGCCGAGCCGGACTCGCGTCTTCTCGCTCAGGCCGCGACTCGCTATGGCTTTGACCACGCGCTGCTTTTCACCGACTTGGACGAGATGCTGCAGAGGGCGCATCCGCAGGCCGTTCTCGTCTACACCAATACTTACGACCATCGACGAGTGGTGGAGATCTGCGCCCGGCACGGCGTCCACGTCATGATGGAAAAGCCGCTGGCCGTTAGTCTTGACGACGCTCTGGCGATCAAGAAGGCGGCGCGTGCCGGAAATATTCACGTGCTCGTTAACTACGAGACTTCCTGGTATCGCAGCAACCACGCCGCCTACGATCTGGTGCATGACGGAGCGCTGGGAGGCGTCCGCAAGGTGGTGATTCACGACGGCCACAACGGCCCGAAAGAAATTGGCGTCGAACCGGAATTTCTCGCCTGGCTCACCGACCCCAAACTCAACGGCGGAGGCGCGCTCTTCGACTTCGGATGCTACGGCGCCGACCTCATGACCTGGCTGATGGACGGCGAACGTCCGCAAACCGTCACCGCTGTCACGCAGCAACTCAAACCTGAAATCTATCCGCGAGTGGATGACGAGGCCACCTTCATCCTGACGTATCCGAAAGCGCAGGCCATCGTGCAGGCCTCGTGGAACTGGCCATTCGGACGCAAAGACATGGAAGTATATGGCCAGTCGGGATACGCCATCACAGTTCAAGGCAACGATATTCGGGTGCGCCGCGGCGGAGAGAACAGCGAACAAGAAATCACGGCGAAGCCGGTGCCCGCGCCATATGACAATTCCATTTCATATTTCAAAGCGGTAGTTCTCGACGGCGCGAAAGAAGATGGCTTGTCATCGCTCGAAACGAATGTGACGGTAACGGAAATCCTGGACGCCGCGCGCCGTTCATCGGCGTCAGGAAAAGCGATTCGGTTATCACCACGGAAATGAATTGTCATCCTGAGCGGAGTCAAGAGTTCGCGAAGCGAAGTCTTGGCGGAGTCGAAGGACCCCGCGCCACCATGCTCCACCACAAACGTCTCAAGAAGTTCTCAGGGTGCCGCCGCGCCGGGAGAATGCCTTAAGTCGCCGCGGGCGAGCCAAGGTACAGGGATCCTTCGACTCCGAGTGTTCCGCGCTTCGCGCAGGCCACTCTCCGCTCAGGATGCCATGATGTCGAGTAGTGGCTATCCATCCCACCGCACGGACTTCTCCCCCGCAGCCCTCTGCGCGCGCCGGAAGGCCTCGGGTAATCCTGTAAGCAGATCGGTGGCAATCATCGAGTGCTCGCCTACAGTCTCGCGCATCACATCTCCCGCAAGCCCATGCAGATGCACTGCGGCACAAACAGCCAGCAGAGCGTCTTTCGTTTTCTCGGCGATCAAGCTTTGCGCGATGAAGCCTGCGACCATGCCGGTAAGAATGTCTCCCGTGCCACCGGTCGACATGCCGGGATTCCCCGTCATATTGACCCAGGCTTCGCCATCGGGCTGAACTACCAGCGTCCGGTGCCCTTTGAGCACGACGATCAGATCATGTTCGCGAGCAAACTTTCGCGCCACGCCTAGCCGATCCTTCTGCACGTCGGCGATGGTGCATCCGCACAACCGCGCCATCTCCCCGGGATGCGGAGTAATTACCAGTACGCGTCCTCTCCCGTTCAATTGATCAGTGCGTCCATGGAATGCATTCAGACCGTCGGCATCGAGGACAATGGGAATGTCACTCTTGCTCGCCAGAGCCCTCACCAGCTCAGACGTCTCGGGAAACTGCGAAATACCCGGCCCGATCGCCAGCACGGTCTTGCCTTTGCGAAGCTCATCCAACCGGTCGCCCGCTCTTGCCGAAATCGTGCCTTCGCTGGTTTCCGCCAACGGCTCTGTCATCAATTCAGGATGAAATCCGGCCACTGTGGCCAGCACTGACTTCGCCGTCGCAACCGTTGCCAGCCCCGTTCCGGCGCGCAGCGCAGCCATCCCCGCCATGGCAACCGAGCCTGCTTTGCCGAGCGAACCTCCAACGACCAGCACGTGCCCATAGTTCCCTTTGTTCGATTCCGCCTTGCGCGGCTCGATCAGCGACGCGAAGTCGCGAGCTGTGATCACATTGAGTTGCAATGACGAAACGATCGCCTCTTCGGGCGATCCAATGCCGGCTACTACAGTTGCGCCTGTCGTCAACGAGCTGAACACATGCGCCGGACGCGGCGCCGTAAACGTGACAAGCGAATCCGCTCGCGCTATCGTTCCTGTCTGCGGAACTTGTTGCGGCGCCATCGCATCCGCGTCGGCGCCGGAAGGAATGTCGACGGCGATCACAGGAGTGAGGCTCGCATTCAACGTCGCGATTGCATCAGCATAAAGACCGCTCATCGGCGGCTTGAAGCCGGTACCGAGAATCGCATCGAGATATAAGTCCGCTGCCAGGGCGAGCCGCACGCGGTCGCTGTGTAATTCATCGCTGGACTGGACGACGATCGCCGCCACTGGCAGCTTCCCGAACATAACGGCCGCATCACCACGCAATTCCGCCGGATCGGCGAGCACGATGACTTGAACGACTTTGCCCTTCTGATGCAAAAGGCGCGCAGCCACGAAGCCATCGCCGCCGTTGTTGCCCTTGCCACAGAAGACAACAATCTTCTGCGCCGCGTAGTTCGCCAGCGCATGCTCTGCCACGGCAGATCCGGCGTTCTCCATCAATGTCAGAGAAGGCACGCCGAAGCGCTCACTGGTGGCATGGTCGATGGCGCGCATTTCCGCCGCAGTTACGATCTTCATCTCGACCACGACTATAAAACAAAAAGGCCCTCCGCGCCGTGCGGAGAGCCGCTCGAACTTACTGATCACTGTTCATCAATCATTGTCCACCAATCACTGTCCAGCAATCATTGGCCAGCAATCATTGGCCACTGCCCTTCGGCGCCGCTCCCGACCGCAACGCGGCCTGCACCTTGCTGTGCTTGCGGCTGTAGCCGAAATAAATCGTTAATCCGATTGCCAGCCATACGATGAGCCGCATCCAGTTGGTCCAGCCCAGGCCGTAGATCATCGCGCCGCATACCACGATGCCAAGGACCGACACCACCGGCAGCAAGGGAACCCTGAAAGCGCGCTCCAGGTCGGGCCTTCTCCTGCGCAAGATCCAAACTCCGGCGCATACCAGAATGAAGGCGAACAGAGTGCCGATGCTGGTCATTTCACCAACGATATCCTCGGGCAGGAACGCCGCGAACAATCCCGTAAATACAAAAAACAGCATATTCGATTTATACGGCGTTCGATAGCGTGGGTGTTCGTCGGAAAAGATCTTCGGGACCAGGCCGTCCTTGCTCATCGAATAAAAGACTCGTGACTGGCCAAACAACATAACCAGTATGACCGACGAGAACCCAGCCAAAATCGCCACCGTGACTGACTTCGACAGCCACTCATAGCCGTGCATGTATTTTGTGATGGCAAACGCCACCGAAGCCTCCCGGCCGACCGAGCGAAAATCCTGAACGGTCGCGACGCCGCTAAGGACGTACGCGAACAGCACATAGAGAACCGTGCAGATCACCAGCGAACCCAGAATGCCGATCGGCATGTCGCGTTTCGGATTTTTTGCCTCCTGGGCGGCCGTGGAAACCGCGTCAAAACCGATGTAGGCGAAGAAGACGACGCCCGCTGCGCCCAGAATTCCCAGTATGCCGCCGAAATGGTGAGTAATGCCCTGAGGCGTCACGTAAATTGCAGCGGGAGGGATGAATGGCGTGTGATTGGCCGGATTCATGAAGCCCCAACCGACGCTGATCACAATAATCACGATCGTCATTTTCAGGATGACGATAATGCCGTTGACGAACGCAGACTCCTTGGTGCCTCGGATGAGCAGAGCTGACAGAAGGAGCAGAATGACCAGCGCGGGGATATTGAGGATGCCGCGCGTTCCCGTTTCCCCCATCCTTTCGAGCGGTGAGTGGCACCATTGGTACGGAACTCTCATGCCGAACCAGTCGAGCACACGGTTGGCGTATTCACTCCAGGCGATGGAAACCGTGGCTGCGCCGACGGCGTATTCGAGCACTAAATCCCAGCCGATAATCCAGGCCACCAACTCACCCATCGTGGCATAGGAATAGGTGTAGGCACTGCCGGCCACCGGAATCATAGAAGCGAACTCGGCATAACAGAGTCCGGCAAAAGCGCAGCCAATGCCCGCAACCACGAATGCGACGGTCACCGACGCCCCGGCGCGGTCGGCGATGGCCGCCGCCGTTCGCACGAAAAGGCCCGCGCCGATCACCGCCCCAATGCCCAGCATGACCAGACTGACGGGGCCGAGCGAGCGCTTCAAGGTGTGCTCGCCGGTTTGCTGCGATTCCTTCATCAGCACATCGATCGGCTTGGTTGCCACCAGATTTGCCATCCGTTTGCTTTCTCCTTGGGAGCTACGCTGATGGGCGCTTAGCGCCCGCACTCCGCGACCACGCATAGTAAACCGGAATTCCCAGCAGCACCACAATCAGCCCCGGCCACGTGAATTGCGGTTTGTAGCGCAATAGTACGACATCAATGAATAAAGCCATCACAATATAAATGATCGGCAGGACTGGATATCCCACGGCCCGGTACGGCCGATTGGCCTCCGGGCGCGTCCGCCGCAGAACGAACAGTCCCACGATCGTCAGAATATAGAACACGAGCACGGCAAAAATGATGTAGTCCAGAAGCTGTCCGTAGCTACCTGACACGCACAGCAGGCACGCCCACACCATCTGCACCATCAGCGAAACCGCCGGCGTCTTGTACTTAGGATGCAGCCGGGCCACGTTGCGGAAGAACAGGCCGTCCTTGGCCATCGCATAGTAAACGCGTGCGCCGGAAAGAATCAGCCCATTGGCGCAGCCAAAACCGGAAATCATAATCGCGGCCGCCATCAGCAGTCCGCCCGCCGCGCCGAACATCTGCGTCATGACCGCAGTGCCAACGCGATCTTCCGCAGCGTACTTGATGCCCCGCCCCAAGATCGTGGCTGCACCCGCCGATCCATCCAGGGGCAGCGCGCTCAGATAAATGAAGTTGCACGCGATGTAGAGCGCAATGACGACGCCCGTGCCTAGAGCCAGCGACAGCGGCAAATTGCGGCTGGGATTTTTCACTTCGCCAGCAGTAAACGTCACGTTGTTCCAGGCATCGGCGGAAAAGAGCGAACCCACCTGCGCCACGGCGAGGATGGTGAGCATCCCCACCATCACGATCGGGCCGCCCACTCCGACCTGCACCGCGTGCTGCGCGCTGAATCCGGCATTGTGCCAAAAGTTTGCTCCGAAGTTCGCCGCCAGAGCCTGCGCGTTGCGGCCCAGCGCCAGACCGAACAGCGCGAGTCCCAGCAGCGCCGCAACTTTTGCGACGGTGAAAACGTTCTGAATGGCCGCGCCCGTCTTCACTCCGAAAATATTCACCACCGATAAGAAAATCACCAGCAGGATCGCCACCAGGTTCTGAGTATTGACGCCCACATCCATGTTGCCCAGCACCATGGGCCCGACATGAATCGGCGGAACTTTCCAGATATGCCAAATCCAGTGGGACGAAGAAATCGCCGGCCAGAAGACACCGAGAAACTTGCCAAATGCCACGCCCACCGCAGCAATGGTTCCCGTCTGAATCACCAGAAACAGAGTCCAGCCGTAGAGAAAGCCCCACAGCGGCCCCAGCGCCTCGCGCAGGTAAACATATTGCCCACCGGCCCGTGGCATCATGGCGGCCAGTTCGCCATAGCTGAGCGCGGCCACAATCGTCATGAATCCGGCGACGGCCCAGGCGCCAATCAGCAGCGCAGGAGAATCCACTTCGCGCCCAATTTCGGCCGACACAATGAAGATGCCGGAGCCGATCATCGACCCCATCACCAGCATGGTGGCGCTGGTCAGGCCGAGGCCCTGGACCAGTTCTTTATCCTGATGACTGTGAATTTCCCAATCACTGCCTGCGGCGGGCTGCGTTGTCGGTGTACTCAGGAAGCCTCCCAATTCACGACCTTCGCCGCCCGGTGACTCCGCTTAGTACGGCGACACCAATCGCAGCACCGAATCACGGCACCGTGGAAGAGCGGCCCTTCAGGGCCGCGTGAGCCGCATCAATTCCCTGGGCTTTAGCCCCTGGGGTAATCTTCGCTGGCGTGATCCAAGGTCAAACGACTTTACCTCAAGATGCGGAAAAATTCCTCTGCTGATTTGCGCGGCTCCCGTAACAGATCAGATATCACCGCGACAGAGTCCGCTCCAGCCTCAATCACTGAGGCGGCGTTCGCCCGCGTAATCCCTCCGATCGCCACCAGCGGCTTTTGCGTCAACCGCCGCGCCTGCCGCACGCCTTCGAGGCCCACCACGGGATCGGGCTTGTCCTTGCTGGAAGTGGCGAATACCGGCCCAATCGCGAGATAGTCCGCGGAAGTAAGGTCGGCCTCGCGAACCTGTTCGAGATTGTGCGTCGAAACTCCCAGCCAGCGCTCCGGCCCGATAATCCTTCGCACGGCCTCTGGAGACAAATCCTCCTGCCCGACATGCACACCGTCGAACTCGGCAGCCAGACACAGGTCGGCGCGGTCATTGATGATCAACCGCACGGAATCGCCAAGATACTTCTTTAGCTCCCGCGCCTGATCGAGAATGACCCGCGCATTCCCCGACTTGTTACGGTATTGCAGCAGAGTGCATCCAGCGGCGACCAGCTCCTCAGCGTAGGCAACTAGCTCGGCGGTTGTTCGCGAAGGCGCAGTATCCAAAATGCTGTAGAGGCAGGGAAGTTCAGCCATTTTACTAACGAGGACCGATTGAATCACGGGTCATTCCTGTGGATGATTCCAAGCACAGTTCCCACGACCGTCCCCAGGGTGCCGATACCGATGATGACGAAGATGTTTCCCGACACCAGGGAAAGCAGGCCGCCCAACACGACGCCGAGAACTACGCCGACCAGCGTAAATTCCCAAAATTTTCTCACGGCGGCACACTCGGCACTTCGGAACTCGCTGCTCGGTACTTAGTGAGCACCGTTCTTCTTCAGGAAGCGCTCAATAAACCCCGTGTCGATCTTCCCCGCCCGAAAGTCTTCATCCGCCAGAATCTTGCGGTGCAGCGGGATTGTCGTAAACACGCCCTCGACAATGAACATCTCGAGCGCGCGCGACATGCGCGAAACCGCTTCGCTGCGGTCTTTCCCACGCACGATCAGCTTGGCAATCAGCGAATCGTAATAGGGCGGGATCACGCCCTCCGCGTAGGCTGCAGTGTCGACCCGCACACCAGTTCCTCCCGGCGGATTGAACGCCGTAATCTTCCCTGCCGAGGGCGTAAATTTCTCGGGATGCTCAGCATTGATGCGGCATTCGATAGCGTGCCCGCGATGCACTATCGGCCCCAGCAACACGTCACTCATCTTCGCGCCCGCGGCGATCATGATCTGGCTCTTCACCAGGTCGACGTCCGTCACCATCTCAGTCACAGGATGTTCCACCTGAATCCGCGTATTCATCTCGATGAAATGAAGCTTCCGGTCCTGGTCCATCAGGAATTCAATGGTGCCGGCATTGCTGTACCCGATCGCCGCCAGCGACTTGCACAGCACAGCGCCAATCTCGTCCCGTAACTCACGCGTGACCACCGTGGAAGGTGATTCCTCCAGCAACTTCTGGTGCCGCCTCTGGATGGAGCACTCGCGCTCGCCCAGGTTGACCACGTTCCCGTGCTCATCGGCCAGCACCTGAAATTCAATGTGCCGGGGATGCTCGACATATTTCTCCATGTAAAGATCGCCGTTGCCGAACGCGCCCGCCGCTTCCGCCTGCGCCGCCTTAAACAATCCCGGCAACTCTTCCTCGGTGCGAACGATCCGCATGCCTCGTCCGCCACCGCCAGCCGAGGCTTTCACGATCACCGGAAAGCCAACCTGACGCGCCCACTCTACGGCCTCGCCGTCGGAAGCGATAATTCCGTCGGACCCAGGCAGAATGGGCACGCCCGCCCGCTTCATCGCAGCGCGAGCTTTTTCTTTCTCGCCCATCAGCCGCGTAACTTCGGGCCGCGGGCCAATGAACTTGATGCCGCTGGTCTCGCACACTTCGGCGAAGTTGGCGTTTTCCGCCAGCAACCCATAGCCGGGATGCACCGCCTCGACGTTGGCGATCTCCGCCGCGCTGATGACCGCAGGAATATTCAGATAGCTGAGCGCGAGCTGCGGCGGCCCAATGCAGATGGCTTCATCGGCAAAACGCACCGGCAGCGAGTTGCGGTCGGCTTCGCTGTAAATGGCGACCGTGCGGATGCCCAGCTCCTTGCACGCGCAAATCACGCGCAGTGCAATCTCTCCGCGATTGGCTATTAGAATTTTCTTGAACATTTCAAACCCAGCTGTCAGCTTTCAGCTCTCAGCCATCGGCTCTCATCTCTAGGCCTTCAGCCCTCGGCTCTCACCACTCCCCTTTTTGTCATCCCGAGCAAAGCGAGGGACCTCGGTCTTCGCTGGAGCCGCAAGAACCCAGATTCCTCGCTCCGCTCGGAACGACAAACGCGAGAGGCCTCTGAAAACACAAAGCGGCGCGCTTCCGGCGCGCCGCAAGAATCCTTACCGCTTCACTTCTTCGGCCGTATCACGAACAGATCCTGGCCGTACTCAATCGGCTGGCCGTTAACCGCCAGCTTCTTAACGATCTCCCCGGCGGCATCGCACTCAATCTCGTTGAGCAGCTTCATGGCCTCGACAATGCAGAGGACTTGCCCGACTTCCACCATGTCTCCCGCCTTCACGAACGGAGGAGCGCCCGGCGAGGGAGCTTCGTAGAACGTTCCAACGATTGGGGACTTCACCATGTGAAGCCCTTCTTCGGGAGCCGGAGGCGCGGCTGGCGCGGGCACTGCCGCCGCCACGGGCACGGCACCCAATTCAGGCGCAGGCCCCGGAGCCGGAGCCACCGCATAATAGCGCGGCTCGCCGCCGGCGTGGACGATGGTTTGCTCCCCGGCTCGCTTGATCCGGACCTTGACATCGCCGCGTTCCAGCTCAAACTCGGCGATATTCTTTTCTTCTAAGAACTCGATGAGTTCCTTCAGCTCTTTTAGATTCATTCGTATACGGTGGGACCGTTTGCCACTCCCGCGCACCCGAACCTGATGCACGAATCATGCTACGCGCTAAGAAGCCGGGCGTGAATCCTGCCCGGCTGAAAAATAAAGCAATCAAAGAATACTAGACTGCCAGAAAATCCTTACTCGTCGCCGTCATCACTTCACAACCGCCGGCCGTGACCGCCACCATGTCCTCGATCCTCACGCCCCATTTGCCGGGGAAGTATACTCCCGGCTCGATCGTGATGACCATGCCAGGCTGCAGAACCTCGCGCTGCCCGTCCGCCACTCGCGGGGTTTCGTGAATCTCGAGCCCCACGCCGTGCCCGGTCGAGTGAGTAAAATAACGCCCTAACCCAGCCTTACGCAATACCTTACGGGCTGCAGCGTCTACCTCGCCCACTGCAATTCCGGGCCGAACCGCGTCAATCGCCGCCTGCTGGGCTTCTTTCACCGCCTCATAAGCCCGTCGGGCATCTTCCGGAACAGCCCCCACCCATACTGTGCGCGTCTCATCGGAACAGTAACCCGAAAGTATAACACCGAAGTCGCAGACCACGAACCCACCCGCCCGGATCAGCTGCTCGGAAGCGCGCCCGTGAGGCAGCGCCGACCTTGCGCCCGAAGCAATGATCGTCGGGAATGACATTTCCTCCGCCCCGCCCTGGCGCGCCGCATACTCCATCTCGGCAGCAACCTCGACTTCTTTCACCCCCGGGTGCAGCACTTCAAGCGCCCGGTCGAATAACGTTGCCCCCAGTGCGACAGCGGCACGGATGCGCTGCAACTCGTCGCCATCCTTCACCATGCGGAGGCGCTCAACGACGGAAGGAGAATCCTTCAACGTGACCCCGGCAGGTCGCACTTGCATCAGGCGCTTCTTCTCAGCAATCGTAAAGTGCTCTGCCTCGATGGCGATCGTCCATCCGCGGGCCCGCTCGCGCCGCTTCCCAAGCCACTCGCCCATGGACGACAACGCCCCTTTACGCGAGATTACGACCTTGGCTGCCTTCACCTCTTCATGCGCCTGCGTGTCATAGCGAACGTCGGTAAAAAAAACGCTGCCTGCTTCTTCCACCAGCAACAGCCCGGCGCTCCCGGTAAAGCCGCAAAGATACCGAATGTTGGGCAGATGGCTGATCAGCAGCCCATCGAACCGGGTGGTGGCAAGATGCTCCCGGAGCTTGGCTTGGCGCGCCTGGAAGTTCATTGGGCTGAGTTTATCAGGCGAGACGAGCGTTTTCACCACGGAGGCACAGCGGCACGGAGAAAAAATACAAATACAAACTACAGATCAGAAACGACTGGGGCACCACCTCTGTCCCCGACTTGGGAAGCGTTGAATCCAAGCCAAAGAAGCACTGAAGCGTGGATCAGGGAGCAACTTTCGAAGCGCCGGTGTCGCGCAGGAGAATGACATCGGAGACGGAACTAAAACGCAGCAGGGCGAGAGTCTTGCCGTCGGGGGACCAGCGGAAATCCCGGATCTTTTCAGGATCGTTGAAGCTAGTCAGCTTTCGCCCTTTTGATCCGTCGACAGGCTGCATCCAGATATTGTCTTGCCCGGCCTCGTCGATCACGAAGGCAAGTGATTTGCCGTCCGGCGAAAAGTGGAAGCCGGCGCTGTCCGGCGGTCCCTCAGTACGAAATACCGCTTTCAACCCGGGATCGAGATCGAGGTTTCGCACGCTGGCGTCCTGACTGGCGAACACGATCCGGTTGGAGTAGGCCTTCGATTCAGGATTCAATACTGAGGTAAACATCGCCAGCATTTTGCCGTCGGGGGAAAGTGTGGCCTGAATCGTAAGTGAATTTCGAGGGTTCGATCCCGGCACGACTTCGGGTTTGCCGCCGCCGGCAGAGACTCGCAACACCCCATTCGTGATTTGCGCGCTGTAGTACAGCCACTCCCCATCCGGCGAGCATCCCCAGAAGTTGCCGAAATCTCCCGAGGTGAGTGGCACAGCGCCGGAGCCATCGGAATTCGCCCTCCAGATGCGGTTGCCATTTCCTTCGCCGTGGACCATCCAGTCCAAAGCAATCCAGCGGTCCTTGTCGCATGAGACAGGGGCACTGATCCAGGCCGCCGGATCGCTCAAAAGAGTCACGGCATGGGTGCCATCGGTGTGCTGCCGGACCAGGCGATCGCCATGCGAGATGAGCAACTGTCCATCCCCTGTCCAAGAGAAGCTCGGCAGGTTTTCACGGGCGGCGAAACCCGGTACGGGCGTGAGGGGCCCGGTCCCGGTGGACGCCATGAGAACGATCTGGGTCGAAGTCTCATTCTGCACGGTGGCCAGCGTGTGGCCGTCGCCCGAAAGCGATAGAGAGATGTGGTCGGTCAGTTCGTTGGTAATGGGACGGAACGCGCCATCGGGATAGGAGTACAGCCCGATCTGGGTTTGAACCGACAGATGCTCCCCGCGGGGCACGTAGGCGACAAATATTCCTCGTCCATCCGGAGCCCAGGCATTGCCCAGGATGAGTTTGTCGGCGGGAGCGACGAAGGGCTGCATGCTACCGCTCGCGAAATCAAAGAATAGAATCTTGCTGAGAGCCGTGCTGTTCAACATCAACATCGAAATCGCCAGTCGCCTGCCATCGGGGGACCAGGAGATTTCGGCAGCCGGGCCACCGTGATCAGGTTCGATGGTGAGTACTTTCTCGTTCCCGCCGTCGGGGTCGGCTTCGAGCAGTCGCCACTTGTTCAGTTCTGGGTCGTTGTAACGGGAATACACGATGCGCTTGCCGTCCGGCGAAAATACCGGGCCCCCATCCACATCCTTGGCGAGCAACGCGGGTGAACCGCCGAGAAGCGGAGCCCGGTAAAGATTGAAGGCTGCTGCGTCGCCCGCGGTCTCTCGGAAATAGAAAGAGTTGCCATCGGGTGAGAAGACGAGTGAATGGAACGATTGCCCCGACGCTGGGAGCACTTGCGTGTCGCTGCCGGTGGGAATATTTCGCAACCACAGGCTTTCGTTGCCGTTATCGGATTGCACGCTCAGTAGAAACCTGCCGTCCGGAGAAATGGCAGCGTTCAGCACTTTGCCGGTATTGGTTAACTGCGTGATGGAAAAGTTCTGAAACGGAGCGGCGGCCGGGCGTCGCAAAAGGGTGTATACGCCGTAGACGGCGGCGGCTGCGATCAGCAGGCCGGCCAGTAGAGCGGCCCCGGTGGCTGTCTTGTGCCGCTGGGCCGCGGCAACAGCAGAGGAAGAAGCACTGGAGAGTGCTGAAGCGTCGACGGCCGAACTCGCGGCACCGGACAATTGCCCGGCGGAGACGCTCGCCACACCGGCTGCCGTCGAAGCTCCGGAAGAGGCCGGAAATTCGCCGCTCGTCGAGAGCACACGCCCGGTCGAGTCCAGATCGCGCTTGATGCGCTGCAGATCCGTCCCCATCTCGGCGGCTTGCTGGTAACGCAGATTGCGTTCCTTTTCGAGCGCCTTGTTGGTGACTTCTTCCAGCCGGGGAGGCAGATCGGGGTTCAAGCGAACGGGCGCGACCGGAGCCTTATGGAGAATCGCGTCAAAGATCGCCGCTGAGGTATCGCCCCGGAAAGGAAGGGTTCCCGTGGACATTTCATAGAGCACGGCGCCGAACGAAAAAAGATCGGTGCGCTGGTCCAATTCCTTTCCCAGCGCCTGTTCGGGCGACATATACGACACGGTGCCCAGAGTGGTGCCAGGACTGGTGAGGTGCTGGTCGGTGCCTTCCACGGTAGCCTGCAGTCCCGCGAGTTGAGAGGATTCGATCTGATCCGCCTTTACCTTGGCCAAGCCGAAGTCGAGCACCTTGGCATGACCTCGCTTGGTAACAAAAATATTGGCGGGTTTGATATCGCGGTGCACGATTCCGGCGGCGTGCGCCGCATCGAGCGCATCCGCAATTTCGATCCCCAGCCGCAGAATCTCGTCAATTTCCATCGGCCGCCCGGCGATTTTGTGTTTCAGGGTCACCCCTTCGAGAAACTCCATCGCGATAAAGGCGTGGCCATTCTCGTCGCCAATATCATGGATCGTGCAGATGTTGGGATGATTGAGAGCGGAGGCGGCCTGTGCCTCGCGCCTAAATCGCGCCAGTGACTGTGCATCTCCGGCCACTTCGTCGGGCAGAAACTTGAGCGCAACGAAACGGTGCAGTCGCGTGTCTTCGGCTTTGTAAACCACGCCCATGCCGCCGCCGCCCAGTTTTTCCAGAACCCGGTAGTGCGATATTGTTTGACCGATCATTTGGGGCGAATCTTACGTCTGGGAAACTGGCAAGTCAATGAATGCTCTTGAGCAGCGGCTTTGCCCAAACGCGAAACCGCCACGGGCCGCACCTGCGACAGTCGCTTCTTTTCGGCAATCGCAAAGTGCTCCGACTCGATGGCGATCGCCCATCCCCGCGCCCGCTTGCGCCGCGCCCCCAGCCATTCTCCCAAGGACGGCAACGCCCCCTTACGCGAGATCACAACCTTCGCCGCCTGCACCTCTTCGTGCGCCTGCGTGTCATAGCGAACATCGGTGAAGAAAACGCTCCCCCCTTCCTCCACCAAGAGCATCCCGGCGCTCCCGGTAAAGCCGCAAAGATATCGAATGTTGGGCAGATAGCTGATCAGCAGCCCATCGAACCGGGTCGTGGCAAGATGTTCCCGCAATTTCTCCTGGCGTGCCGCGAAGTTCATGACTGCTGAGTTTATCAGCCTGAGGAGGAGAGAACTTCTCAGTTCTCAGCTCTTAGTTCCTGCCCGTGCCGGACGCTCTCGTCCGAGGAGAATACCGCGACTCTCACCGCGCACGTCGTACCGTTCCCGATCGTTTTGCCACCTCCACCGCGAACGAGGGCCCCGCGCCGCTCCATGGGCAGGAACCGGGAACCACTCCAAACACAAAACGCGGGGATCAACGCGCCTCAGCAATTTGGCATACTCCGCCTTGGCTTCTTTCAGGATGGGGATGTCGGGATCAGCGTCTTTCCAGAGGGTGAGGAACACCTCATACGCGGCGCGTGCCTTACCCGTGTCGTCCTGCGCGGCGTATGCGCGAGCCAGGCCAAGACGGGCCAGCGCGCCCCAAGAGAAGTTCGCAACCAGGCCGCGATGGTCGATGAACTTCTGAAATTCTGTGGATGCCGCGTTGCCGTCGTGGAGTTTGAGATACGCTTCCCCGCGCAAGTAAACCGGAATCAGAAAGACGCCAATATTGGAGAGACGGTCCGCGCTCAACTCAGTCGCGCTGGCCAACTTCAGCAACTCGATAGCCCTTTTCGGATCGTTGCGCTGCAAAGCTACTGCCGCCCGGATGCTGGGGAGCCAGTATTGCTGCACGAGCGTGTCTAGCGGAGAAGTCTTGTCGAGTTCAGCCGCTAGTTTCTCCGCTTCCGCGGTGTCCCCCGCCCTCGCCAGAGCGAGAGCGGCCAAATCTCGCGCGTACCCCTTCGGGCCAAGCTTCATTCCGAGAGCCGCGTTCGCGCGCGCCTGGCTCGGGTTACCCGACTCCACTTCGCGCAGAGCTGCCACTGCTTGATAGGCAGCCGCAGTCTCTTTAGCGTCATTGTTCTGAGCGGACGCCACCGCGCCTTGGGTCAACGCACGCGCATTCTTCAACTTTCCATACCAGGCCTGCGTTTCTGCTTGCGCAGCCAGCAGCAGGTCCTCGGTCCCCGGCTTGCCCGCCGCGGCGGCCGCCAACTGCGCCATCTCGTCCATATCACCCTTCACAAATGCAAGCTGGTAGCGCGCCAGAAGCAGGGTCTCATCCTCCAGATTGCGTTGCACCGCTTCCTTATAAACCGCCTCCGCTTCGTCGAACTCGTTTAGGCTTGTGTAATCGAAACCCAGGCCAAAGTAATATCCAGCGGTGTGCGGCCCAATATGCATCGCCTGGCGAGCCGCTTCCAAGGCTTTCTCGTGTTTCCCGAGAGTCGAGTACATGAAGCCGAGGTCCCTGAGCGGCCGGGCGTCCCTCGGATAGGCTTGCCACCACAGCTCGCACATCTGCGCCGCCTTCTCCGGTTCTCGGGTCCCGACCTCGTAGTAGTTCACTTCGATGGCGAGGCGCTCTACTTCGCTCGCCTTCCCTCGCAATTCGTAAGCTTTGCGCGCATACTCTGCGGCCCTCTCCTGCTCGCCCAGTTGAGCGTAGGAACTCGAAATGCCGGCGTACGCTTCGGCGAAAGCCGGATCGAGTTCCACCGTCCGCTTAAGAAATGGAAGAGCAGCCGTAGGTCCTCTCATAGAATCTGTCTTCATCCCGAGGCTGTAGATTCTTAGCGCTTCCAAGGATGATGTCGTCGCTTCCCTGAGCGGCGTAGCATACTTCTGTACCGTGCTGAGGGATTCGCCCAGCTTGCTGCGCATGCTGACGGCCGCAGCGTCCAGAGCTTTGAGCACACCTTCCCTGTCTGTCGCCTGCTCCTGGGTTTCGGCCAGCACATCCCCGGTTTCGCAGTTCACCGCCTTCAGGCCAATTACATAGTGGCTGCCCAGGCCGGCGATCGATCCGCTCAGCAAGGCTTTGCTGCCCGTGCGGATGCAGACCTCGCGCGTAACCTCCGGTGTTAAGCGATCTCCGGGAAGACGGCCCATCAGCTTCAATGTCTCGTTCACCCTGCGCTCCGAAATCAGCTGGAGAAAAGGCGATTGCGCCAGCTGTACCGATAGTCCCTGCTTGAGGGCATCGTCGAAAACGGCGTCCCCGGTTTTATTGTCGAAGTCGGCCAGCACGATGGTGTCTTTGTCGGTGAGGGGCTTGGACCGATGCGCGCGAAAGTAGAGTCCAGCGGCTAGGAGGGCGCAGAGCAGGATGCCCGCTGCGGCGTAGGCGCCGAGCATCGCGCGGCGTGGACGGGCGAAAGCCTGCCCTGAGCTTGCCGAAGGGGTGTCCGTCCCCACACGATCCTTCCCTGCACGACCGGTTTCGTCCCTCCTCAGCCGTTGCAGGTCGGCGCGGATGTCGGCGGCGTGCTGGTAGCGCAGGTCGCGATCTTTTTCCAGCGCCTTGTCGATGATGGCTTCCACTTGCGGCGGAAGCTGCGGATTGAGCTGCGTCGCCGGACGCGGCTTCTGGTGCAGGATCGCTCCACAAATCTCTCCGGAGCTTGCGCCCTCGAACGGCATTTTGCCGGTGGCCATCTCATAAAGCACCGCACCGAAGGAGAACAGATCGCTGCGCGCATCCAACTCTTTCGCGCGGACCTGCTCGGGTGACATGTAGGCGACCGTGCCCAGCATGGTCCCGGGACTGGTGAGATGCTGCTCCTCTATCGCCTCGGTCAGCGTGTCGGCCGCGGCAATCTGACTAGACGAGCCGGGCATGGACGCGACTTTAGCTAGCCCGAAATCGAGTACCTTGGCGTGCCCACGCTTGGTCACGAAAATATTCGCAGGCTTGATGTCGCGGTGGACGATGCCTTGGGCGTGTGCAGCGTCGAGTGCATCCGCGATCTCAATCGCGAGCGTCAGGATCGTTTCGGTCTGCATCGCACGCCCGCCGATGCGGTGCTTGAGCGTCAGTCCGTCCAGAAACTCCATGGCGATGAAGGCTTCGCCATGCTGATCGTCAATTTCGTAGATGGTGCAAATATTCGGATGGTTCAGTGCGGACGCAGCTTTGGCTTCGCGCTGAAAGCGGCTCAGGGCTTGCGGATCTTTGGCGACGTCATCCGGTAGGAACTTGAGAGCGACGAAGCGTCCAAGCTTCAAATCCTCGGCCTTGTAAACCACACCCATCCCGCCGCCGCCGAGTTTCTCGACGATGCGGTAGTGAGAGATGGTTTGACCGATCATTTGGGGCGAATCTTACGTCGGTGAAACCGGCAAGTCAACGAACGCCGTCGCGTGGCGTTAACGCAAACGCGAAACCGCCGTCCTGACAGTTTTTTCAGGACGGCGGCTTCAATCTTCGAACTCGCTGCTAATGTCGGACGTTATGTCTGAATAATTCGCGGCGTGATGAAGAAAATCAGCTCCTGGTTGGAGGTGGTAACCTGCGTGTGCTTGAACAGGTTGCCCAGGTAGGGCAGGTTGCCAAGCAACGGAACCTGCGTGATTTCGATCGAGTTCTGCGTCTGAATCACGCCGCCGATCACCACTGTCCCGCCATCGGTCACCAGCACCTGCGTGGTGGCCTGCTGCGTGATCAGTTCCGGGTTGCCCTGCACTTCCTGAGAGAAGTTCGGAGTGGTGTTTTCCACGTCCACGTTCAGGAAGATGGTGTTTTCCGAAGTGATCTGCGGAGTCACCGTCAACCGCAGGAAGGCGTCGACGTAAGTCACGGTCGGAGGTCCGCCCAACTGCGCCTGAGTTACGATCGGAACGCGCACGCCCTGTTTCACGAGGGCTTGAATGTTGTTCTGCGTGACTACGCGCGGACGGGACAGCACTTTCAGCAATCCCCGCGATTCAGCCAGGGAGAGCACCGCGTCAATTCGCACGTTGTTGCTGGCGTTAATGAACGACAAGCCGCTGGTTGGCGCCGTCGATGCCAGGTTTGAGAATAACGGAATAGTTTGTGCGGTCGAACTGCCGGTCGTGATGTATCCCGGAGTAAGACCAGTGGTGGTCGTCGTAGTGCTGCCTGCAGCCGCGTTGCCGCCCACTGCGCTATGGCCGTTACCCCAGCCAAAGCCGAGCTGCGTGCCGATGTCGCGGGCGAACGACCGTGTGGCCGCTACCACGCGCGCTTCGATTTCGACTTCCTGCGTCTTGCGGTCCAGCTGCGTCAGCAGGCGATCGATAACCGGAATCACCTTCGGAATATCGTTGATGATGACGGCGTTGGTGCGATCGTCCGCCACCACATCGCCGCGTTGCGAGAGGAATTTCTTTACCGTGACGATGACTGACTTCGCTTGCGCGTAGCTCAGGAAGCGAGTCACCGAAACTTTTTCGACGGCTGCAGCTTCAGACTCGATCTGGGCGCGGCGGCCATCCGCCTCATGCTTCAGGGTCTCGACGGTGGCGATACGTAGAACGTTGCCTTCCAGCTCGCGCGCCAGGTCGTTGTTCTTCAGGACGATGTCGAGCGCCTGATCCCACGGCACGTCATCGAGTACCACGGTCAGTGTGCCGTGCACATTCGGGTCGAGCACTACGTTAAGCCCGCTGATTTCGTGAATGAGGCGGAAGAAATCTTTCAGGTCGACATCTTTCAGGTTGACCGAGATCGGCTCACCCGTATATTTCGGCCCCACCGAGGCCGGCGCCTGCCCGGACTGAGCTTTCTGCTCCGCCGCCAGATTGACCGCCGGCGTAATCGTAGGAGACTGGTTCTGAGACTGCGATGCGTGCACGCTTACCGGAAGCAGTTCCGCGGCAGTCTTGTCGGAGAACCGCGCCGCCGCTTCCTGAGCGCGGACCGTGGGTTCGTCCGCAGAGTCGTTATTCGCGTCCTGATTCACATCTTTACTCACGTCGCTTGTCGCCTGGCTCTTGGCCTGATAGGTAGGCTGGAGCACGGCAAAGTCAGTGGGCGCCGATTCCTTGGCAATCGACGGCGTCGTCTCGGCCTTGGGCGCGATCGGCGTCGTCGATTTTTCAGCCGGCAGAGCTGCGGCCACAGTCTTTGTATCCTGAGCCGGCGCGGGCGTCGTCTTGGCCAGCGCGTTGCCGTGCAGGGTCAGAACCAGCTTGCCTGCGGGGCCCGGCGTCAATTCATAGGTGCAGGCCCGGTCGAGGTCGACGACGATGCGCGTGGTCGGAGGCGTCAGGCCGTCCGTTCCAATGCGCACGCCCTTGACTCCGTCCGCGCCGACCGCGATGTGACGCTGCCCCGTCGCCATGACGGTTTCCGGCAGGTCCACCACGATGCGGGCGGGAGAGTCGAGAGTCGTGAGCTTCGGCGTCACTGTGCCGCGGGAGCTCATCTCAACCCGGATGTCGTCCGTGCCCCGGACTACGTTGACTCGATCGAGCTTGCTCGCTGTCTGCGCGGCCCCGGCTGCCACCAGGAGCAGCACCGATGCCAGCATTGTGACTGTTGCTTGTTGCTTTCGCATTTCGTCTCCCCACCCGCGGGCTGGGCCCGCGCGTACTTCTTCAAACTCGATTTCGGCGATCCGCTACCGGTTCCGCCGTCCTGACTCTTCGTCCTGCCTTAAACTGCCGGCGTGAAAATTCTCTTCACCACTTCGCGCGTAAACGATTTACCCAGCTTGTCCTGCACTGTTTCCTGGAACACCACTGAGTCGCCCGTGATCTTCACCACGTAACCGTTGAACACAGGATCGTTTTCCCGCAGGAAATAAGCCTTGTTCATGTTGTTGGTCACGACTGCGATGAAGCCGTTGTCGGACTTCACCACGCCCCGAAGATTGATCGCATTGATCTCCAGGCATTTCTTTCCCGTCGAACAGCCCGAGCCGCCCTGCTGCACGACCGGACTGAAGAACGGATCGCGTCGCCCGGTCATCGCCCACTTCTTGTCTTCCGGCTTGGGCTCTTTCGAAGCAGGAGCAATGGCCGCGCTCTTCTCCGCAATCTCTGCGGTCAGGCTCACGGCCTTGGTTTCCTTGGCATTTGCCGTTTGCTGCTTCGTCGGCGGCTGCATCGGATCAGCCTTGGTCACCGCGACCACTGGCTTAGCATCAGCCGGCTTGACGACCGCAACCTTAACGTCGACTGCTTTCGTGACTGCTGGCTTCGCCGCCGGGACCGCTGGTTTCACGGCTGGCTGCTGGACCATCGCAACGACCGGCGGTGCCGCGACCGGCTTGGCCGCTGGAACAGCAGCCTTTACGGCAACTGCCTTTACCGGAGCAGCCTTCGGGGCTGGAACCGGATCATTCTTTGCTGGTGCCTGTACCTTTGCCACGCTGGGCGTCGCGCCCTGCGCATGCAGCGTCAAAATCAGTTGGCCGGCGTCGCCGGGCGTCATGTCATATGCCATGGCTTTGTCCAGATCGACCACCACGCTGGTAGTCGGAGGAGTCTTGCCGTCCATCCCGATGCGCACGCCCTTCACTCCGCCGCTGCCCACCGGAATCTTGTTCGTAGCGCTGGCCACCACCGTCTCCGGCAGTTCGACCAGGAGGCGAGCCGGCGAACTCAGCTTGCTCACCCTCGGTGTTACCGCCTGGCTGGAGGTGATCTCGATGTCCACACCGTCCGGACCGGGAAGCACATTCACCTTCTTCAGCTGGTTGTGCCCCTGGTTCTGCGACTGATTGGCCGATGACGAAGCAGCCGCTGCGGGTTTCGCCGCCGGTGCCGTCGCCGCTGCGACCAGCGTCGGCTTGGACCCAGGAATCACCGCAGGCTTAACCGCGGGAGCCGGAGCACCCGGAGCCGGCTTGGCCGTCGCCAGAGTCGTGGTGGAACCGTTGGCCTGCTTCTGCTGCAGCGATTTTGCCGTGCTGCGCGCGTTGTCGATGGCGTCCGGAGTCTGCGCCACTGCTTGCGTGGCCAGAGACCCGCTCACCATCAATCCCACTGCCAGAATGCCTGTCGTTAACTGGTTTGTCAGCTTCATAGTCATCCCTACTTCTTAGCCGCCGGCGTTCCCGGTTTCGTCCCGGCGCCAGCCGCTGCAGGTGTCAAGTCGTGACTGAAGTATGTGGTCGCGGTGAATACCGCGATTACGCTCTCGTTGGGCGCGTACTGGTAAGTCTTCTTGGTCTTCGCCGCGCCGGGGTTCCTCGTCGTCGACACCAGCAAATTGCTGATGTTCACGATCCGTTCCAGCTTGCTCACCCGGTCAAAGAAATTCAGCGTCGAATAGTACGGCCCGTCCAATTCCATATCGAAGGGCACTTCGGTGTAGTACTGCTGTGACTTGGTGTCCTTGGCCGAATAACGCCGCAGTTCCACGCCCGCCTTCTGCGCCTCCGCATCCATCGTTTCGATGAACCCATCGACCTGCTTTTCGTCAGGAACGATGCGTTGCTCGATCTCCAGTTGCTGTTTGAGCTCGGCCAGCTGCTGGTCCATCTGTTTCAGCTTGGGCCGGTAAGACTCGAGTTCGTTGTTTTCCCGAATCTTGTCATCGAGGGAATGCTGTGCGGCAGCGTTGTGATCGTTCTGGGTCTTGAACAGGGTGAAGTACAGCGCCGCGGTCACCACCGCTCCGCCCGCCATCACCGCCGCCCACTGCTTGATGCCCGAAAGCTCGCTAAAGTTCGCCATAGGTCCGCCTCGTCCCTAGTACTTAGGACTTTCCCTTCTCGCAGGTCAGGGTGAACTGGAATGCCTGCATGTCCTTGATCTGATCGTCCTGATAGGCTTCCTTGATCTCGACGTTCTTGAAGAACCCGGTGTGTTGCAGGTTCGCAATCAGGTTGGCGACTGCATCCGCGCTCAACGCCGTGCCTTCCAGGTTCACGTTCGCGCCTTGATCGTCCATCCGGCTCAACCACACGGCCTCGGTGTTGTTCACCGTCTCGCCCAGCATGGCCATCAGATTCACCGGACCGCCGGTCTGGTTCTGGGCGCGCAAGCCGTCGATCACATCCACGCGATGCTTGTAGGCGTTGGCCTGGTTCTGGCGCTCCAGAAAGTGCGCCTTCACGTCGGCCAGCGTGCGGTTGTTGGCTTCCGCCACTTTCATGCGCGCCGCGATCGCTTTCGACTGGTGGTCCAAGCGGTACCAGTAGCTCAAGTTGAATAATCCGGCGATCACCAGCACTGCCAGAACCTTCAGCTTGGGCGAGCCCATGTCCCCGACTTCCATCGTCGGCATCGAAGGACCGCCGCCACCGCGCTTCCCTTTGGACGTTTCGAGCAGGTTAATTTTGATCATAGGGATTCAAAGCTCCTCAGGGCCAAGCCCACCGCCACTGCCATCTGGCCGGGATTCTGCTCCACCAGCTCCGCTCCATGCCCTTCGGCCGGCGGTATCACGCGCTGGAACGGATTCAACAATTCCACCGGCATCGAGAACTCCTGCCGCAACGCTTCCACCAGGCCCGGCACCTTCGAGGAACCACCCGCCAGGTAGATCTTTTCGATGTGCTCACCGGCCGCGCTGGCCCGGAAGAAATCAAACGTCTTCTGAATTTCCAGCACAATAATCTCAGTCACCTGTTGCAGGATCGGATGCTTCGCGTCCTCGCTCACCGTGCCCACCTTGTTGCCCAGCTTGAGCGACTCGGCGTCTTCAAAGCTCAAATCCAGTTCCTTCTGCAGCGAATCGGTGTACTGGTGCCCGCCCACGCTGACGTCGCGCGGGAACAACGGCGTCGTGCCTTTCACGATGTTGATGTTCATCACGCTGGCGCCCAGGTTCAGCAACGCAACCACTTGTCCCGGCGCCGGCTGGTAGTTGTACTCGTAGCAGTTCTGCAGAGCCAGCGCGTCGATGTCCACAATAGCCGGGGTGCGTCCGGACATCGAGAGTACGTTGGTGTAGTTCAGAATCTTGTCCTTCTTCACCGCGACCAGGAGAACGTCCATCTGCGGACTGCCCACTTCGTCGGAGAGAATCTGGTAGTCCAGGCTTACATCGGCCAAATCGAAGGGAATATGCTGGGCCGCTTCCTTCTCGATGGTCTCGGCCAGTTCCTGGTCACTCATCGACGGCAACGAGATCTTCTTCACGATCACCGAGTGCCCGCTTACCGCCGTGGCCACGGCCTTGGTCTTGATCGCGTTGTCGAGAAACAGTTTCGAAATCGCGCTCGAAACTGTGCCCGAGTCGACGATCATCGAATCCACGACGATGTCGCTCGACAGCGGTTCCAGTCCAAGGTGCGCGACTTCAATCTGCCCGCCCTTTTTCTTCAGCTCGACGGCCTTGATGCTTGAAGAGCCTACATCCAGACCAACAATGGACTTCGATCCCATTCCAAACATGTGCCCACCTTTTTGTCTGGCGCAGGCATCGCTGCCCGCGCAGTTTTTCTAACTGTTTTCCTAACTCTGTCCGGCAGCTTTTGAGACTGCCTTCACTTTTCGTTTCGCCTGTGGTTCCATCTCGCTCGACTTCTCTTCCATCCACTGGTCCAGCCGTGATTTCTTAAAGCGCCAGCGGTTGCCCAGCTTGAATGCGGGAATCTTCTGCTCGCCGACGTACTTGTAAAGCGTGTCCGGACTCACGCCCAGATACTGTGACGCTTGCCGAATGTTCATCACTTCTCGCGAGTCAGCCATAATTCCTTTTGCCTTTTTCCGCTACACCCATTCCCGCTCCGGTTCCCCCGGCCCGCAGGATTTGTTTCCCGAGACTGCCTCGCCCTCATTGCCTTGTCCGAGGGCTTTCGGTGTTCCGAGCATATCTCAGCCCCGAAAAACCCCGGCTCGGAGCGATTCTCCGCGTTTCTTTGGGTTTTATGCCCATTTCTTGGAATTGCACAGGATGTGGCCTTGGGATGGAATCTATATATTGTGGATATGCGCTCGATATACACAATTAGCAGTAGTGGTCGCGCATTTCGCACCCAGTCACCCGATGAACGGTAACTGAAGTACTACGCACGGTACGGAGGTACTACGTCGTCTGGAGAAGTTGCTGCATTGGCAGGCTTTAGCGCGAGGACACACGCACTCGCATTTGATTACTAATTCGCGATTGCAGCTTGACTTGGTGAGTTGCGCCCGCGCGAAACCCGGCGGGATATATAGCCGAACCCGACCGCAAATAGAGTCGTTGCCATCATCCGGAACTGCGTCATCCCGAGCAGAGCCGTTCGTCAGGCGACTCGAGGGATCTCCCGCGCACTGACACTCGCAGTGAATCCCCAAATACAGCAGTAATTACGGGCTCACGCTACTGAACGTCCGAAACCTTCCCGTTCAGAAACGTAACTTTCAAATCCTTGTAGACCCAGATTTGTTTCGTTCCCAGGTTGACGATCTTGTCGGGCTTGCCGAGCGACCCTTGCACTTGATCGGTGGTCTGCCCTTTCTCAATCGTCTGCGGCTCGGCGGCTGGCTGCTCCGCCGGCTGCTGTGCCGGTTGTTGTGCGGCCTGCTGATCACCCTGTGCAGCCGGCTGATCCTGGCCTCCCTGCTGTCCCTGACCCTGCTGCGAGTCGTCGCTGACGGTCAACAACTGCCCAATCGTATCCTCGACGTCGCCCGCACTGGTTTTCGCCAACGTTCCCTTGGGGAACCCGAAGACCACGTTCGTCTTGTTGTAAGTCGGAGGATCGGTCTTGTTGCAGGTATCGCAAGCGACAATCCCCAGGGTCACCGTGTCCTTGTCAAGATTGACTTCAATCTTGGTGGCGTACACTTTGTCGCCCTTGGCGAACAGCTTTGTAGTCTGCCCCTGCGACTGAGTCGACGAAAAATGTCCCAGCAGAGCCTTCTTTCCCGCGACTGCCAAGCCGCTCGGCGGATGCACCGTGCCGCCCTCATATTTATTTGTAAGAGCGCTCTTGTCGGAATAAGGCACGCCCAGCAGGCCGCCTTTTTGGACTGCTAGCAGCGTACCCGGCTCGACCACGGAATATCCGCTCGTGTCCGATCCCATCTTCACCACTTTGTACTGCGCCACCAACTGCTCCTGCAAAGACACGGCCTGCGCACTCGCGCGTGGCACCGTGAAGATCGTGGCCAAAATCGCAACCGAAATCGTGACCGAGAAAGTCGCCGACAAAAATGTTGCGCACCGCACCACAACCTCTCGCGGAATCATCCTCTCGAGCTTCTGCCCCATCCTCTGCCCCATGGCTGCAATTCTCCTCTCAAATCTGTTCTCTGCTGGCGGATCACATCAGGCCAGACGAATCTCTACCATAGTCTGAGCAAAATCCAAACAAAATTTGAACAACAGGGTTTTTAGCGAATCAGAAAGTTGCCGAACCAGAAATTGAGCTGAACAGAAACCTAGCCGAGCCTGCGACTCGCTCAACAGGAACTGACAAAAGAAACATGGAGCGTCACCCGACGGGTGACGCTCCACTTGCAATGTGCCGCCACTATTCGCAAACCAACAACTGACTAGCCACTGTAAACTTACTGCGAACCGCCGCTCGAAGCATCCGCCTTGGCGTCGGTTTCAGCCTGGTCGGCGGCTTTGTCCTGATCCGCCAGGGCCTGGCTCGCCGACTTGTCCGGTGGCGGCGGAGGTACGTCAGACGGCACCGTGGCGGTATCCGGAGCTTTCGGCATTCCTCCGGTTCCCGCCTTCGAGGCCATTTCCTTCATCCCATTGTCCAGTTGCTCGGCGAACTGGTTGTGCATTTCCTGCAGGTCGTCGACCGAGACCAGCACGGTCTTGCCGGCCGCGCAGTCGCCCTTTTTGGCGCTGCCCACACTCACACTCACTTTTTGGTCGGCATCGGGAGTGTCAGTGAGCCGGGTGATGACATCGCCCTGCGTCAACGCACATTCCTGACCATCGGCAACCACGTCGAGTTCGGAAGCCACAATGAAGATGCGACGCGCGGGATCGAGTGCAGGAGGCACTTGATCGCTGGCTGCTGCTGCCGGCGCCGCCTGTGCACCTCCCGACGAACCACCCTGCGCAGCCGCCGCCTGGGCTTGCGAGGCCGCAAGTTGCGCCTTCACTTCGTCAGCAATAGCCTGCTTGATCTCCGGAGAGAGCGCAACCGGCCCACTCGGAGCCGATGCCTGCCCGTTGCTGGCCATCTGGTCATCCGGCGGAGGAGCGTCAGCGTTTGCTGCCGATGCATTGGCCGCCGCCTGCGCCGCATACGCTGCCTGCAGATTCGCCGAGATCAGATAATCCGTCAGCCAGAACGCCGCCGACGGGTACACCGGATACGGAGCGAAATATCCGCCGTAGTAGCCGTACCAGGGCGCTCCGCCCCAGCCCCAGCCCCAATATACCGGCGCCGCCCAGGGGTTATACGCCCAGCCATAAAATCCCGGATGGAACCAGAACGGGTGGTAGTAACCGTAGTAGTTGTAACCACCCCAGCGGTAGCCCACATAAACCCCGGATCTATAAGCGCCATGGTAGTAATACGTCCGCGAGTAATACGACCGTCCGCCGCGCGTGACGTAAGCGCGCTGCACGTAGCCGCCGCGTCCGCCCACACTCACCACCCGCACGCCGTTGCGCGTGCTCACGACCGTGCGGCTGCCGCGGAGTCCGTTGTTAATCTGCATCCCGTTCCGGTTGATCGACCGGACCTGCCCGTTGGGCCGAACACTCGCAGACCCGCCGCCTCTGAGAGAAACCGAGCGGCCGGGAGCCACGTGGCTGCCGGTCGCCGGACGGTTCCCACCCGCCGCGCGTGTTCCACCTGCCGTGTTCGGTCGCGCTCCGCCCGCCGTCCCGGGTCGCGTTCCACCCGCCGTCGGGCGCGTTCCACCGGTCGTCGGTCGCGTTCCTCCCGTCGTCGGTCGCGTTCCGCCTGCTGTCGCGGGGCGTGTCCCGCCCGTTGCGGGACGCGTTCCACCCGTCGTCCCGGGGCGTGTCCCACCCGTCGTGGCCGGGCGACTCGGAGTGTTTGTATGACTCGGTGTGGTCGTGCGAGCCGGAGTACTGGGACGCGCTGCAGGGGCGCTCTTTGGCGCACTCTTCGGAGCGGCGGGCGCGGGCGTTTTTTTCTGGCTAAAGGCCAACACCGGAAGCAACGTCATCAGCGCAACCACAACATACTTCCGCAGGGCACTTCCGTTCATCGGGAAATTCATCGCAAAACTCCTGGATTCAAAAGGTTTCATTCGACTGCCGAGGCACAAGCCTGTAAACACGGGACCGCAAAGATTGTTCCGTTCATTTCTGGGGTCCGGGCGAAAAGTCCGTCGAGAGGCCCGATTCGGCAAAACGGGATTGACCAGACTGGCCTCCTGCGGCGGAGCCACGTTATCAAAAATCCGGTTGCAGGCGCAATTCTTTTCTGGGTTCTCCTTCTGGATTCCCCCTGCTTCCTTAGAAATGGCTGCTTGCTGTACTCTACTTGCTCTCGTCTTGGGAGGAACGCTTTGCGCTATCTCGATCGTTTGCAGCCGCTTGCACTTCTTCTCATGCGTCTGGCCCTTGGCGCGATTATGGTCGCACACGGTTACCACAAGGTGCTTGGAGGCTTGCACCGTTTTAGTCAGATGGTCGCCGGAATGGGTATTCCAGGCTGGTTGGCCTATGTGTCTGCTGTTACCGAGCTCCTCGGCGGACTACTTCTCCTGGTGGGTTTTTTCACACGGCCGGCCGCGTTCGCCATCTGCATCGACCTCTGTGTGGCGATCTGGAAGGTACATCTGCACAATGGCCTCATCGGATCACCCGAACACCCGGGATTCGAATTCCCTCTCGCCGCCGCCACCCTGGCCTTCGCTCTGATCTTTTTTGGAGGCGGTCCGATCGCCATGGACCACATCCTCCGCGGCGGAGGGTCCGTCGCATCCAAGCGATGACGCTTCCCAAATCGGACGTGTGACGAGCCATCAGCGCAACTTATTTCAACCCACGGGGTTCAGTTTTTCGGCCCTCGTCTTAAAGAGATCCGTATTGGCGATGCGAATGACCTCGGGCCGAGGCGCAATTGCATCCCGGCGCTATAGAAATTATGATGTGAGCATTACCCATGCGTTTGCATCCAAATGGTTTGGCGGTTGCATCCTACCGTCAATCACGATCATTAAAGAACGATTATTACAGAACGATCATTACAGGAGGTTCCTCTTGAGAAAGCTTGCCTTCCTTACAACCGTCTTTGCGTTTCTTATCCTGGCCACACTGATCCTGCCAAACCCTGCTGCCGCCCAGCAAGGTGATGCCATGTTCGGCTTCGGCACGGTGTTTTCGCCCGGCGCCAATCCGTGCGGCTTCAATGCAACCACCGGAAATATCAACTGCCCCGAAAAAGGCGGCCTCTATATTAATCTCGGCGCCGACGTTATCTTCCATAAACGCCTTGGCTTCGGTTTTGACACGGCCTGGCGAGGCGGCCAGGGAGACTTCGCTGGCACCGGCGAGCCTTACCGGCCCATCCTTTTCGATTTTAACGGCGTGTATCAACCTCGCCTTGGCAAGAAAACAGGCCTTGACCTAATGGGCGGCGTCGGTTGGCAGACCACTCGCTTCTACGGCTACCAGCCGACTAGCAGCTGCGTCTACTTCGGCGCCTGCTACAGCAGCAGCAACCACTTCCTCATCGACGCTGGCGCTGGCATACGCTATTACGTTTGGGGACACGTTTTCGTCCGCCCCGAAGTCCGTTACTACTACGTCCTCAATAACACCGACGTCTTCACTTCGGGTAATGTATTCCGGGTTGGAGCCTCCATCGGATACACCATCGGCGGTGGTCCAGACTAAACCTTTCTTGGGCGGCGGCTCGAAACTTGATTACGCCAGGGCCGGTTTCGGCCGCCGCGCCCAAGCACTCACGAGAATTTTGCCTGCCAGTACCAGTCCGGCGTACGCTGTCAATCACAGGACAACAGGAAAAGGGGGCTGTATTTGAGAAAGGTCGCCGGAGTAGGCTTTGCCGGAATAAATTTCGTTCGAATGATGTCTATATGTGCGCTGGTTTTGCTTTCCAGGTCCGCTTATTCCCAGCGATTTGACGTCGCCGTCGGTGGTGGCACTCTTTTCTCTACCAAGAACATCACCGCTTCCGAAGCCTATCTGCCCCCTGCCGAGCGAGGTGGCGTATACCCTAGTGTCAGCATCGAGCGGGTTTTCAAGAATCACTACGGCTACAGCGCGGAAATTGCCTATCGATACGACAAGGGGAACTACAACAACTATCAACTCTATCGCCCTGTGCTTTACGATTTCAACGGAGTCTATGCGCCCCAGCTGGCCAAGAAAACCACGGCCGATTTGACGGCTGGCGTGGGCGGCCAGGCCACACTTTTCTATCCCCCATCCGGCAACTGCGATTACCCCGGTTGCGCTACCCATCTGGATAGCAATCATTTTCTATTTCACGTCGGCGGCGGCATCCGCTATGCCTTCTGGCGGCGCTTCTTTGTCCGCCCCGAAGCAAACTACTACCGGATCATCAACAACACCGTCGACTTCCATTCCGACAACGTCCTCCGTCTCGGCGCTTCCGTCGGCTATACCTTCCACCGGGATTAAAACCTAGATCCGTCCGCAACAATCTTCAGCCTGAAACAAATAAGGCAGCGCTTGCTTGGCGCTGCCTTTCAGTTTCCTTTTGCTCTGTGGTCTACGGCTCCATCTCGCAAATCTCAGCTTCGTGAATTGCCGCGTTCAGGTGCTCGATCGCTTTGACGCGGTGGCCATGGAAGTCATGCTCGGCGGTTTCGAGCTCATGCTTGGCACTGCGCATAAAATCGAGACCTTCGTGGATGTGGGGATGAGGCGCGGGCAAAGCCGCAAGGGCCACGGCTGAGGCCGGAGTCACCGATGTTCTCGGTCCGGCGGCTGCCGTGAAGGCGAGCGCGAACAGAAGTGTTCCCATCATGAGCAGAATCAACAAACCCATCTTTTTCATGTGTTCCTCCTCGTCCGGATTCCGGCTCGGACGCAGCCAGTTTAGTTCCTTACAACCGCTTCGGAATTTCCCTGTTTACTTCGCCGTCTTTGTTCGCTATACCGACTTCGCTATACCGAAAAGACCCGAGACACCCGCACAGTATAGTCGCTGGAATCCGTGGCGCAAGAGCTCGCGTTTGTGCAAAAGTTACTCCGCTGATACTCCGTTAACGCGGACTCTGTTTACACCACGCGCCGTTTGCGCCACACCACGAACCCGACCACCAGCAGCGCCACGATAGCGACTGCAATATCGAATCGTTGGACAGCACGCACCAACCGTCCCCAATGCTGCCCGAATAGATAGCCCGCGCCGGAAATCACCGTCACCCACAACCCGGCTCCCAGAAAGTTGAACACCGCGAATTTCTTCCACGACATCCGCAGCACTCCCGCCATCGGTCCCGCAATAATCCGTATGCCGAAGATGAAGCGCGAAAAAAAGATCGTGACCGCGCCATAGCGCTCGAACAGGCTTTCTGCCCGCGCCATCGTCTCGTCCTGAATTCTGAAGGCTGCCTGATAGCGCGCCAGCAGCGGACGTCCGCCGTAGTGGCCCAGCGCAAAACCCAGATTGTCGCCCAGCGTTGCCGCCAGCGTTGCCACCGCAATGATCCAGGGAAGCCGCAGATCGTGCTCGGAATAAGCCAGAAAACTCGCCAGCAGCAGCACCGTTTCCCCCGGCACCGGCACGCCCGCATTCTCGATCAACAGGGCGACAGCGACGGCCCAATATCCGTAATGCACCACCGCATTCCGCAAGAAGTCGAGAATGGAGTGGGTCATAATTTCAGTGTTGGATCAGAACGAACAACTGAAATACGGGTGCCCCAGTTCTCGCGCGTCCTTGGCGCGAGAATCGGGAAAATTACCCCTGCCGGGTCAGAAATTCGATCAGCGCCCGGTTGAACTCCTCCGGACACTCTTCATAAGGTAAATGCCCTATACCTGAAAAAACCACGGTCTGCACCTTCGTAAAATGCCGGGCCAGCGACTCCAGCGACGAGACATAAACCGCCGAATCCTTGCCTCCCCACATCAGCAACGTGGGAATTGGCGCCAGCCTCGGTAACAACTCTTCGAGTTCCCGCAGATCCGCCGTCCATGTCCGAACAATACTCAGCCCATGCTCGAACAATCCCGGAATCGCCAGCGGCGCCTTATAGCCCTCGAGGCTTCCCGGCGGAATCTTGCTGCGGTCGGCATACAGCCGCCCGTGCCAGTAAGGAAACAGAAACGGCATGCGCGCCGTCACCCACCGAAATCCCGCCGCTCCAAAACGCGTGGCAAAAAACGGCGCGATCCAACGCCCATGCCGAGAATAAGGATTGAGTGGGCAGACCAGCACTAACCGCCGCAGCCGCGGCCCAAAAGAAGAGCGAGCGCCGTTCACACATTCCGCAGCCGCAGCCATCGCCACCGCCCCGCCCCGCGACGTCCCCAGCAAGTCGAACGAGTCGACTCCCAGATTCTCGACAAACCGCAGCACCCGCCGCGCCGTCCCCCGCATCGAGTGGTCAATCCCGCGCGGCCGGTCGGAAAACCCCGCCCCCAGCAAATCCGGAGCGTAGACAGTGGCGTAAGGCGCCAGCGCCGGCAAGGTGTATCGCCAGGAAAACGAATACCCCAGCAGCCCGTGCAGCAGAATCAACGCCGGCCCGGAACCCGCCCGTAGATAGCGCATACGGGCCCCATCGAAGTCCATCCAGCACTCTTCCACGCCCTCGCTCATGCCCGAAGCCACCGCGCTGGCCGAAATCTCCTGCGCCGATTTCACGTGAAGATCAGCCATTCCTTACGGTATCCCAAGCCGAATCGCAAAAATCTACCAGCCCCGGACAACTCTTTCCTCACCGCAAGGTTCTCACCAAGTTGAAACAACGCCTCTGACGCTTCACTTGGGGAGCTTCGGCTCCCCGTTTTTATTCGCCGCCCGCCACAAGAGAATTGTCATCCTGAGCGTAGCAACCATTTCGCAAAGCGAAATGGTTGCGAAGTCGAAGGACCCCTTGGTTCCGTGCGGCGGATCGGACCTCGCAGGGAGTTCTCTCCTGAAATCTAAGACCCACTGCCAAGACCCGAACTAAGCCGCCTTCCGCTTCTTCCCCAACAACTTCTTCAGCACCCGAATCCCCTTGTCAACATGCTTCTCTTCCATCAGAAACGGCGGCAGGAACCGCACCACCGTATCCTGCGTGCTGTTAAACAGCACACCCTCGCCCAGCGCCGCATCCACAATCGGACGCGCCGGAATCTCCAGCTGAATCCCCTGGATGAATCCGCGCCCCCGCACGCCAATCGCAGCCGCACGTTTTTCCACCACCCCCTGCAGTTCCTGCTGCAAATACGCTCCGACCTTATTCACGTTCTCCAGCAGCTTCTCTTCTTCCACAATCGCCAGAAATTCCAGCGCAACCCGGCAAGCCAGCGGACCGCCGCCGAAGGTGGTCCCATGCTGCCCCGGCGAAATCGCGGTCGCGAATTCTTCCTTGGCGATGAACGCACCCAGCGGCAGCCCCGCCGCAATCGGCTTGGCTATCGCAACAATATCCGGCGTCACGCCGAAACTCTGAAAGGCAAACATCGTTCCCGTGCGCCCCAGCCCGCACTGAATCTCGTCAAAGATCAGCGCGACCTTGTGACGATCCGCAAGCGCCCGGCACTCCTGCAGAAATTCCACCGAACATTCGTAAATTCCACCTTCACCGAAAATCGGCTCCAGCACAATCGCGCAGGTATTGTCATTCACCGCCGCGCGCAGCCCCTCCAGATCGTTCTGCTTCACAAACGTTACATCTTCCAGTAGGGGCTCAAATCCCTTGCGATGCTTGTCCTGCCCGGTGAGCGACAGCGCTCCGAACGTCCGCCCGTGATACGACCCGTCCAGCGCAACCAGCTTGCTCTTAGCCGCGCCGCCCGCGCGATGTCCCGCCAGCCGCGCCAGTTTGATCGACCCTTCAATCGCTTCGGTCCCCGAGTTCGAGAAGAACGCCCGGTTCAGCCCGGAAAGCTTGCACAACTTTTCAGCCAACGGCCCCTGATACTCGTGATAGTACAGATTCGACACATGCACAATCTTCGCTGCCTGCTCCCGAATCGCCTTCACGATCCGCGGATGCGCATGCCCCAGCGCATTCACCCCCAGCCCGGAAACAAAATCGAGATACTTCTTCTCGTCAATGTCCCAGAGAAACACCCCCTTGCCCCGCGTGAGCACAACTGGATACCGGTTATAAGTCTGCAGCAAATATTTGCGCTCAAGTTCCGCAATCTGTTCCAAGGTCGCAGAGGAAGCAGGGGCAGCAGGAACGGCAGGAGCAATGGAAGAGGTAGTCATAAGAGTCTCCTTAGGAAGCTTCAATTTTACCGGAACGCAGGGCTCGCAACAGCGCGGCTTTGAACCTTGGTGGTGGCTCAGTTCGACCCTTCGCCCTTGCGTCATCCCGAACCGCGGCGCAGTTCAGCCGCGGGAGGGATCTCCCAAGGCACAAGTTTCGATGGAAAGAATAGTAGTACTGCCCAGGTCAGAATTGTGCAGTCCGGATGTCCTGCCCGACCTGCCTGTGCAGAATTGATCAGACTAGGAAGCCTCAAAAAGTAGACAGTGAAGCTAACGAGATTCCGCGGATCTGAGTCTCGCCCTAAAGGAGAACGACGTGCACCGTGGATACCGATATCTGAGCACACTTTTTTTGACTGCCGCCCTTGCCGCGCCCGTAGCGCTCATGGCCACTGCCAACGCACAGGACGACAAGAATCACGAAGAAAAGCAAGGCGAGAACAACAAGCGCTACTATGATAAGGCCCACAAGGACTATCACACCTGGGACAGCAACGAAGACCGCGCGTACCAGCGCTACCAGACCGATCACCACGAGAGGCGCGCTTTCGTCGAGCTGAACCCACGACAGCAGACCGTTTATTGGAACTGGCGCCACAACAATCCAGACGTCAAATAAAGAATCGGAAGATACATTTTGGGTTCGTAGGGGTGGATGCCATGGTCTAAAGCATCCACCAACCTTCCAGCACTGTTTGCGTTCCCTGCCCTTCAGTACAGCCCCGTCTCCCCCTCTGGCCGCGTCTTCCATCGCCGATGCACCCACAGCCATTGCTCGGGATACTTCCTCACATAATCCTCGATCACTTTCGTAAACATCTGCGTGTTGGTGGCGATGTCGGCCTCCTGATCGCCGCTTCGAATCAACTCCAGCGCCGGGTCGAAACGCAGCCGGTACTTGCCCAGAGCCGCATCCCAAATCGTAAAAGTCGGCACCACCGCCGCGTCGGTGCGCAACGCAATGCGCGCCAGCCCGCTCGCAGTGCAAGCCGGGATGCCGAAGAAGTCCACAAAGATTCCCTGCGGTGGAGTCATATTCGTATCCATCAAGATGCCCACGACTTCGCCCGCCTTCATCGCCGCCAGCAACCCGCGAACAAAATCATCCTTGTCGACGGTTTTGTTGCCGTGCATCGTTCGATAGCGCCGAATCGTCCGGTCCAGATAAACATTGTCCATGGGACGCATCACAACATGCATCCAGTGTCCATGCAGCGAGTGCGTGAAGGCCGAAAGCTCCCACCCGCCAAAATGCGCCGTCAGGAACAACACTCCCTTCTTGCGCGCATACGCCCGCTCGTAATTCCCCAGCCCGTCGTAAATTACAACCTGCTGGACATTCTCAAGCGTGTATCCGGGAAAGTGGCACACTTCCGCCAGTTGTCGCCCCAACGAAGTGAACTCCCCGCGCAGAATGCGCGCCCGTTCCGTTCGGCTCTTCTCAGGGAATGCGAGTTCGAGATTACGCATGCCCACGCGCCGCAGCCGCCCGTGCAGCAGATAAACAATTTGCGCAAGGCCAATGGCGAAGCCACGCGCCAGCGGACGCGGCATCGCACCCAGAATTTTGATGAACGGCCACGCCGCCGCGTATTCAAGTTTCCGCCGCATCTAGGGAAGAATGTATTTCCGGAAGAGTGTAATGCCGGGCGCCCCATTTCTGGCGCGCCCTTTGCGCGAGAAGTGGGGACTTTCGACAGAAGTCGAAACAGCCCTCCGGTCGAGCGCAGCTCGAGGGCTCTACTTCGCCGCCTCCTGCGCCCACTTCGCCAGCGAACTCAGAAACGAATGCGCCGCCGCCGGCGGATCCACTTCACCCGTCAATGCCGCTTTCGTCGTCATCATGTGCCCGTAGAACTCGCGCGTGCTGTCCTTGTCCTGCCGAATGACCGCACCGTTCAGGCTCACCCCGGCAAACACCCCGCGGGCGCGCGAATAGGTGAGCACCTGGGCCCGCATCGTCCAATCCGTATTGCCCTCGGCGTGGCGTCCCACCGGACCGGCAGCCACCGAGGCATCCGCGCCCAGCGCGAACTTGTCCGCCAGCAGACGCCGCATGCCGTCGTTATTCATGACCAGCATCACCAGGTCGACCGCCTGCCCGCCGATCTGAAATCCGAAGCTGCCGCCCTGCAGCGTAAAAAACGCCGGTGTGCTCCACCCCTTCGGAGTCCGGCAACTGGCCAGCCCGCGTCCATACTTCGCGCCCACCATGAATCCGCCCTTCAGCATCGACGGCACCACCGCCACGCACTCCGCTTTACCCAGAATTTCCTGGGGAATGCCCGAGTCCGGCGCCGCCTGAATCTCATTCAACACTTCCCCCGCCGCCTGCACTCGATCGCTGGCCTTCGATTGTGTCGGCTGATCATTCCCCTGCCCGGCTGCAAAGGCATTGCTGCCAAGGCACAAAACCAGGGTCAGCAAGACACTCGTCAACAAAACACGCTTCGGCAAAACAGGAATCCGCAAAACCAGCTTTTTCATGCTTCCTCGCCACAAGATTCAAATGGGATCTGGTGATTGGATTGTAAATGAAGTCGCGACGTGGGATGGATTGACTCAGATGTGTCGGAACGGAGGTCAGAACCGCGGAAGGGGCAGAAAAGAAATCAGCGGACAAAAAAATGCGGGGCTGAAAGTAGTGACCCTAATCGCCACTCTCAACCCCGTCTCCCAGGTTCTGTGGTAGGTGAACCGAGTATGCCGCACATACTCGAACCCAACAAGATTACGAAGGTAAGCGTCCCGAGGTAACCGGCGTCCAACTCGGATTCGACAGGTGAGTCCGGCTCGCTGTTTGGCTAGAAGCTAGAAGCTCCCCTACTTCGCCACGACCAGCGAATGCGTAATCGCATGCACTGACAATGCAATCCGGTTCTGCACCCCAACCTTGCGCATCAACTTCGCGACGTGCGCCTTCACCGTGCGCTCTTCAATGCCCAGTTGGCCGCCAATTTCTTTGTTGGAGCGCCCCGCCACCAGCATCTCCAGCACTTCCTTCTCGCGGTCGGTAAAGGTGACGCGGCCCGCCGGAAAAATCCGTCCCGGCGCCGATGACACTCGCTCGATAAACATCGACAAAACTTTTCGCGGAGCCCAGACCGACCCCTGATTCACAATGCGAATCGCCTGCGCAAACTCCGCCGGCGTGGCCGCTTCATCCACATAGCCTTTGGCTCCCGACGCAATCGCTTTCAGAATGGTTTCTTCGTCGATTCCAGAACCGGTCACGATGATTCGCAAATCCGGCCGCGTGGCCTTCAGGCTGGCCATCACGTCGAACAGATTTTGTCCGTTGCGGTTGCCGAGCAGGATAAGATCAATGCCTTGCAGCGCGCTGATCTCGGGCAGCGCCGCGGAGATGAGTTCAAACTCGGGCTCCGAATCGAACAACGCGCGGAACCCAACAAAGCGCAATGGATCGCTTTCCACCACCGCGATTTTGATTACTGGTTTTCTGGCTACTGCTGCTTTCATAGTTTTCCCTGTAGGGTTAGATTCTTCTACTCAGCATAGTAATAATCGGCCATAAAGCAAAGAGAAGGTGACTGAAGGGAAATTACGGGAGTAACATGGAAAAATCAGACTGGACGCGGCATTGGCACTCGAAGTCTTAGCCCGTGCTAATGTTTTCGAGAACGCGACACCGCAGGTAACTAAACGCCCGGAGAATCCGTTCGCATGAATCTGAGCAGCGTCACTCGCAACAGCGACTTCAAGAAGAAACTGGCGGCACCGTGCATTCTTCTCAGCGTGCTTCTACTGGCAACGAGCACGCTGCTGGCGCAAGATGCCTCACCCACGCCCGCTCCGGCAACGCAAGGTCCCACCTACCAGCCCAAGTTCCACGGCGACCCCGCCCGCTCTGACTCTGAAGCCGCCGCGCTTGCTTACGTGCGGGTCGTCATCCGCGCTCAGTTGTCGTTCAACAAGCACTACGGCCATTACGCCATTTCTCTCACTCAACTGGTTCACACCGGAACCTTTACCCAGCGCATGGTGAATCCTGATCGCGGTGACTATACGGTTGGATTCAAGAGCAAGAAGGACAACTTCGTCCTCACCATGACGCCCAAGGTTCTCGATGCGCAACATCGCTCGTTCTACGCCGAAAACGATGGCAAGATCCGAGCCGACGAAACCAAGGCCGCCGACGGGGACTCACCGGTAGTCGAGACACACCACTGGTAGCGCCGGAACGGAATAGGCGGGTAAGAAGAATGAAGTGAAACCACCAAGTGAGGCAGACCAGAACTGGCGCCCATTTTCTCGTGTCGGGCGGAACACTCCCTTCGACTTCGCTCAGGGCGGGCTCTGTCGCAAACACTGCGACAAGAGTGGGGCACCCGCTTATTCTTCGCTCCCCGGAATCACAGTCAACTGCACGCTCTTCCGCTCCCCTTCACCCACCCGCAGCGCGCTCCCCTGCTGCCCATAGTTTTTCAGAAATTCGGGATTGTAATAAGCCTCGCCGTCCACGCTCTCCCAGGCAAACAGCGTGTATTCGCCAGGTGGAATCCCATGCAGCGTGAATCGCCCACTCTGGTCGCTGACCGTCTTGCGGAAGCGCTCGATGCGCGCGCGCAGCCGCGCTTCCGGCACAGCCACGATCACCGCATTCTCAACCGGCTCGCCCTTTTGATCCGTGACCACGCCCTCAGCCACTCCGCCGTTCACGCTGGCCACAATGTCGAGCACCACCGCGCCGCCACTCGCACCGACTCCCGCATCGTCGACCTCGCGTCCTCCCGCCAGCACCGATTTCAGAAACCAGTCGGAACCCCCAGCGCCCTCGCCCGCAAGCTGCACGAAATAGTTCCCCGGCGGTACACTCTTCCACTCGAAGCTGCCGTCCCCTGCCACACGAGCCGTGTGGGAAAATCCGTCTCCCATGCTGAATCCGCCGAGCGGCTCATCGTCTCCGTCGACCGAACGCAGGACGAGAAAAATCTGGCTGAGGTCCACTCTGCCGGTGCCTTGGCCGGCGCTTTGATTTTCCACCCGCAGCCGCCCATGAATCCATCCTCCCGGCTGCGGCGCCAGCCGTACATCTTCCACGCTGTTTGCGACCACCTGCAGCGCTTGCCGCGCCATCATCGGCACCGCCGCGTTCTCCACCGTGGCCAGAATCGTGTAGGCTCCCGGCGCCACATCGCGAATCACAAAGCTTCCGTCCGCATGCATCTCCGCGCCATTCAGCACCAGATTGAAATCGCGCGACTGCAGCATGATCGCCGCCGAAGCCCGCGGAGGCAGATTCACCACAGACCCGCGAATGCTCAAGCTAGGACTCGGCGTCAACGAAAAATTCGCGGGAAATTCATCGCCCGCATGCAACTCAACCGGCGCAGCCTGCCCGCGATCCGCCGTGTCGGGATAATACGTCGTTTGATAAGAAGTCTGAGAAGGACTCTGCGACGGCGTGGCTGCGGTCTGATCATTCGCCGCCCGCGGCTCCGCTCCCGCACCTTCGATCAGACTTTTGAAATCCGGCGGTGGACTCACCGACACGTAATAGTTCCCCGCCGCCAACCCCGCCACTCGATATTCGCCTAAGTCGTTGGTGCGCTCCGCCCCGGCCTGCTCCCACCGGCTGCGCCCCCCAACAAACGTCTGCCGCAGCACCGCCACCTGCGCGTTGGGCAGAGGGTCTCCATCTTCATCGGTCACGCGTCCGCGCACCACCGCCGCCGCCTGCAACCGAATCCGCAGATCCTTCACTTCCTGCCCCGCAGCCAGAGTCAGCACGCGTCCGTCAGCGCGGACTCGGTGCTTGTCGACTTCGAGCAACCCCGTGCGTTCCGCGAAGAGATGATAACGTCCCGGCAAAATCCCCTCGATATGAAATCCGCCGTCGGCGCCGCTGACCGCGGTGTAGTCTCCGCCTTCCGCCTGATTCTCGGCAATCAATTCGATCAACGCCTTCTTCACCGGCTCGCTGCCCGGCTCCTTCGTGACCACGCCCTCGACGACAGCGCGGCTAGCCGCCTTCGGCGATGCGGCACCGCCCGTCACCTGCGCCACGGCGCTCGCCCCCAGCAAAGCGATCGTCAGACATGCGCTCAGACATGCCGGAAGCAGCGTCAAGAAACGTAGATTTTCGCAATCTGTCTTCATGGATTCAACTGGAAAGACCCGGGGATCGGGCCTCGGAACCAGCCGGGGAGGATCGGCCAGCGATTCAAGCCATTCTACCCGGTGAGAAAGCTTCCCCCAAGCCCTTTCACGAGCAGATCGTGAACCACAGAGGACACAGAGGCACCGAGGAAAAACCTCCGTGTCCTCTGTGTCCTCTGTGGTTAGCGCCTTTACTAATGCCGCCGGCCTCAACGTGACATCTGGCCGTAACAACTTTCGAATTGAGCGACCAATCCCGCGCGCCTTGACAATCCGGCACCTTCTGCCTATATTTCGATAGTCATCTAATTACGCACCAATCTAACTATGGCCCCATCCTCCAACCAGGCATTCAAAGCCATCGCCGATCCCACCCGCCGCGAGATCCTCCGTCTTCTACGCCGCGGCGAGATGACGGCCGGCGACCTCGCCGAGCACTTCGACATGACTAAGCCCACCATGTCGCACCACTTCTCGGTCTTGAAAGAAGCCGACCTGCTTACCAGCCGCCGCGACGGCCAGCAGATCTGGTACGGCCTGAACACAACGGTAGTGCAGGACCTGATGGCCTGGGCCATGGATCTCACGCGCGGCGAAGGCAAACCTCCAGACGGCGAGCCCGAAATCGATTCCGGAAACCCGCCCCCGACGAAAGAAGACGCGAAATGACTCTCAATCAGAAATACTATGGCGGCGCAGCCGCGGTGATTCTGGCCGTTCTCGCCGGCACCCTCGTGGCCTATCCCTCACTCCCCAGCGTCGTTCCCATCCACTGGGACGCTCATGGGCACGTGAACGGCTGGGGCCCAAAATGGTCGCTGTTTCTATACGGCCCCGGTGGGATGCTTTCCATCGTGCTCATGTTCTCGGTGCTGCCCTGGCTTTCGCCGAAGAAGTTCGAGGTTGATTCCTTCCGCGCCACCTACCTCTACATCATGATCATCGTCGTCGCCATGATGGCTTATTGCAACCTGCTGATCCTGATGTCGGCGCTAGGCTCGCTCGCGGGCATCGTGCTCGACGTCACCCGCGCCGTCGAAGGCGGAGTCTGTCTTCTCATCGCGCTCATGGGAAATGTTTTGGGCAAGGTGCGCCGTAATTTCTTCGTCGGCGTCCGCACTCCCTGGACCATCGCCAACGAGCAGGTGTGGAACGCCACCCACCGTTTCGCCGCCCGCACCTTTTTTGCCGGAGGCCTTCTCGGCCTGCTCGCCGTAATCGCGAAAGCGCCCTTCTGGGCGCCGATCGCGGTGATTCTGATTGCCGCACTCGCTCCTGTCATATACTCTCTCGTGTTCTATAAACAGCTGGAACGACAGGGAGGCCTCTGAAATGGAATTTCGCGGCAGCAATCGAACCCAATCATGGACTAAATACGCATTCGCAATTCTCGTGATAACTCTGGCAACCGTGGGTGTGGGCCAAGCGCAAGACATTACCGGCGACTGGCAGGGCACCCTCACCAACGATATGGGCGAACTGCGCTTGATCGTGCACGTAACCAAGGCAGCCGACGGAACCCTCAAGGCCACCATGGACAGCCCCGACCAGGCCATGGCCGGTGCCCCACTCGACACCTTCACCTTCGAAGGCGGAAAAGTGCATTTCACCTTGAATGTCGCCAAAGGAATTTTCGACGGCTCGCTCAAAGGCGGCTCTACCATCAGCGGCAACTGGACCCAGGGCCCCAGCCCGAAGATGCCGTTAGTCCTGACCAAGACTACTACGCCGCTCAAGCTGCAGCACGACCCGGCTCCGCCCTCCGATATCGACGGCAAGTGGGAAGGTATCTACGAGACTCCCGCTGGAGAGAGCGGCCGTGTCGGGAAAAATCATGTGACTTTCCATATCAAGAACACAGCGGACGGTCTTACCGCGACGGTCGATCTTGCAGATATGAACATCACGGGATGGCCCGCCACGGCCGTGACCCGCAAAGGTTCATCGATCAAAATAATCATGAAATCAGTCAACTCCGTTTTCTCGGGCAAGGCCAACAAGTCCCTCGATTCGATCAGCGGCGACTGGACCCAAGGCGATGGCCCCAGTCGTTCCCTGGTCCTGAAACACTCGAAAGAAGACTCACCCGATGCCCAGAAACCAACACAATGAAACTGAAGCCATTGAGTTCGCTTCGCCGAAATACGGCACGAGCGAACGAGCTGGAGGAATTATGAAACTCATCGTCACCGTCGCGCTGTTTTTCCTGGCCACGATTCCTGCCTACACACAAGCGGCGGCCCAGAGCGGAGTTCAAGACCTGGTCGGCGACTGGCAAGGAACCCTCAGCGCCGGCGGCCAGCAACTCCGCCTGGTTCTGCACATCACCAAAGCGCCCGATGCCAGCCTCAAAGCCACGCTCGACAGCATCGACCAACCCGGGGCCAACGGCATTCCGGTCACCTCCATCTCGCTCAAGGATTCCAAGTTGAGCCTTGAAGTGTCCATGGTCCAAGGTACCTATGAGGGCAAAGTCTCCGCCGATGGAAAGACAATCTCGGGAACCTGGACGCAAGCCCAGCCCCTCGCGCTCGAGTTCAAACGTGCGGACGCTCCTGTGATTATCGAAAAGAAGCCTGCCAAGCCCTCCGACATTGACGGCGCCTGGATAGGAACGCTCGACCTGGGAATCAAGCTGCGCGTCGTCTTCCACATCGCCGCCACTCCCGACGGCCTGACCGCGACCCTCGACAGCCCCGACCAGGGCGCAAATGGCATTCCCACCAGTTCGGTCAAGCGCGACGGCTCCTCGCTGAAAATCGAAATCGAAAAAATCAGCGGCACATTCGAGGGCAAGATCGCCACCGATCCTTCCTCGGGCAATCCGTCCTCGATCGACGGTACCTTCACTCAACTCGGCAGTCCCCATCCGCTGGTGCTGAAGCGCCTGAAGGATTCTGCTGAACTCGAACTCAAACGCCCGCAGAATCCGACCAAGCCCTATCCGTATCACGACGAAGACGTCTCCTACGAAAACAAAGCACAGAACGTCACACTGGCCGCGACCCTCACCATTCCGCAAGGCAAAGGCCCGTTCCCTGCGGTAGTGCTCATCACCGGGTCCGGCCCGCAAGACCGCGACGAGACCCTGCTCGGCCACAAGCCCTTCTTAGTGTTGTCGGACTATCTCACGCGCCACGGAATCGCTGTCCTGCGCGCCGACGATCGCGGCACCGCCAAGTCCACGGGAGATTTCAAAACCGCCACCACCGCCGACTTCGCCACCGACACGGAAGCCGGCATTGCCTACCTTAAGACTCGCCCCGAAGTTGATCCCCACAAAATCGGCCTGATCGGCCACAGCGAAGGCGGAGTCATCGCCCCCATGATCGCCGCCCGCAACAAAGATGTTGCCTTCATCGTCATGATGGCCGGCACCGGTGTCCCCGGAGACGAAATCATCGTGGCCCAAAGCGAGGCCATTGCCGTCGCCAGCGGCAAGGACCCAGCTGAAGCCGCCAAAAACGCCGCCACCGAGCGCGCGATGATCAAGATCGTCGAAACCGAAAAAGACGAAGCCGTTCTCGAAAAAGAATTAACAGAAAAGATGAAGCAGTCCGGCGACGTTCCCGAAGCCCAGATCGGCCTGCAAATCAAGCAGCTCACCTCGCCCTGGTTCCGCTACTTCCTCACCTACGATCCCGCGATCGCCCTCCGCAAAGTCACCTGCCCCGTCCTCGCCCTTAACGGCTCACTCGACAAACAAGTCCTGCCCAGCCAGAACCTCCCGCCCATCCGCAAAGCGCTGGCAGAATCCGGCAACCAGCACGTAGAAATCGACGAACTCCCCGGCCTGAATCATCTCTTCCAAACCGCAAAAACCGGCTCCCCCGCAGAATATTCACAAATCGAAGAAACCATCTCCCCCGTGGCCCTCGACAAAATGACAACCTGGATCCTGAAGCAGTAGAAGCTTCCAATGTAGGGACGGACGCATTCGTCCGTCCGCCGCGCGTAGCGCGGCGCTCTTGGGGGTGTGTGTACAGCAAACAAACTGTGGGTGCCCCGTTTCTCGCGTTCTTCGCGAGAAGCGGGAAAACCCGACCCCGTCGGATGGCTTGACCGACTCCTGGTTCGCGGACTATAGTAGGCGAACAAAAGGCGAATTAAATGAACCCTCTTCCTCTCTTCCCCGATTCGAACCAGCCCGCAACCATCAGCAAACCTGCCCTGGTCGGCATCGCCCGCCTCGCTTCCTCTGGAGAATCCCTGCGCGAAGGCCATCAAGTCGAATATTTCACGCTGCCGACGAAATCCATCCTGAACCGTTGTGTGAGCAACCGCCAGATGCCCTTCACCTGGACCATCAATCCCTACCGCGGATGCGAATTCGGCTGCCGCTACTGCTACGCCCGCTACACTCATGAGTTCATGGAAATGCGCAACGGCATGGACTTCGAGCAGAAAATCTACGTAAAGCAGCACGCCGCAGAACTGCTGCGCCACGAACTTCACAAGGTAAAGAGTGATGAAGCCATTTCCTTGGGCACGGCCACCGATCCCTACCAGCCCGCCGAGCGCCGCTACAAAATCACGCGCGGAATCCTCGAAGAGTTCACTCGCCACCGCGGCCTCGAACTGGGCATCGTCACAAAATCGAATCTGGTGGCGCGCGATCTCGATCTGCTCGGCGAGGTCGCCAAACATAACAAGCTGTCGGTCCACGTAACCATCACCACGCTCAACACCGACCTTGCCCGGATCCTCGAGCCCCGAGCGCCGCGCCCGGACCTGCGCCTGGACGCAGTCCGCACTCTGAGTGCAGCCGGATTGCGGGTGGGTCTGAGTTGCTCGCCGGTCGTGCCCGGCATCACCGATTCCCCCGCCGATCTGGAAGCGCTGGTGCGGGCTGCGTCCGAGGCCGGCGCCGACTATGTGTTCGCCAACGCGCTCTTTCTGAAACCGTGCTCCGCAGCGGTATTTCTGCCCTTCCTCGAAACAAACTTCCCGCATCTCGCCGAAAACTACCGTCAGCGCTACCAGGATCGCTCGTTTCTGCCAGCGTCGTACGGCAAGCGCCTCAGCCAACTCATCGCGAAGCTGAAAGAGAAATACAAACTCGGCGGACGCTACCACAAAGAGCGTACGACCTACGCCACAAAGCTGCCTCAGCCAGAATTCGATCGGCAGATGGAGATGTTCTAACCGATACCACCCTTGTCATTCCGACCCCCGAGCGAACGTGAGGGGCGGAGGAATCTGCTTTTCGTATCCAGAGATCTCTGCCCGCGAAGATAACCACCACGCACTCAGGCCGCATCGCTCGCGACCGGCTTCGGCCGCCAGTAGAGCAGGACACTCAAATCACTAGCAGCGTGGTAGACCATCCCGGCCCGCAAACTTCCGGTGACCAGCAGGATCGCTGTGAAGATGAGTCCTCCAATGCTGGTGGAGATGAAGCCTTTGACACCCTGATAAATATGATGTGTGCCGAACACCAGGGCTGCTGCCAGCGCGGCCCACACTAAGCCAAGATGCAACGGCGAGGTGTGCAGGTATCGCAACAGGAATCCGCGAAACAGTAATTCTTCGCACAAGCCGGCGGTGACGCTCAGCGCGGCGAACCAGCGCCGTTCCAGATCGGAAGAAGGCAGAAAGAAACGCAGCAGCTCGAGCTGGCGAGGCTCCAGAAAAGGCCGCTTCCGATACTTGATGCTCACCTGAATCACAGGCAAGACCAACTGCGACAGAACGACCAGCGAGACCAGTACAACCGCCAACCACCAGGCCCAGCCGTGTCGCTCCATCCAAGCCGCGTGAATCCCGATTCCGCGTGTGGTGAGCAGAGCGCCAACTCCGCTAACCCAGCATGCCACACCCGCGGCGATCCAAAGCCAGACAAAAGTTTGACGGTAATAGCGCAGACGCAATTGAGGGCTGGGATGGGCCTTGAGAGAACGCGTGTCAATGTAATCCCAGACAGGTCCTACGACAACAAGGAAAAACGCGAGAAGATGCGTGATCAGGAGTGACGAATTGGCGGGGTGCCCCATGTCTCGCCTCCTTTGCGAGACGTCGGGATTTCCGTCGCGCAACGCGAAAGCCCCACTTCTCGCAAAAAACCGTGAGAAATGGGGCACACAAACTCCTGTGAACTCGAATCTTTCTAATTCAAGAAATACTGCCGATACAACGTATCCCGCCGCGCCGGACGGAATCCGGCATCGCGAATTATCCGCCGCAATTCTTCTTCGGTCGTGCAGTTGGTCACACCCGCGGCGCGCACCACGTTCTCTTCCAGCATTACCGATCCCACGTCGTTGCCGCCGAAGCGCAGCCCCATCTGACAAACTTTCAGCCCCTGCGTCACCCAACTCGATTGCACGTTGAGGAAGTTCGAAAGATACAGCCGCGAAATGGCCAGCACCTTCAAGTAGTCGACAGCCGTAGCCTCGTCCCAATGCCGCCCGCCCAGCGCGGTATGCTGCGGCTGAAAGCTCCATGGAATAAACGCCGTGAACCCGCCTGTCTCTTCCTGCAATTCATAAAGCCGCTGAAAATGATTAACCAGATTCTCGTTGTTCTCGCCCACGCCAAACATCATCGTGGCGGTCGTACGCATCCCGATCTGATGCGCGGTGCGATGCACGTTGAGCCAGTCATCAGTTAAGCATTTCAGCCGCGCAATCTTGTAGCGGACTTCGTCATCCAGAACTTCGGCGCCGCCGCCCGGAATCGAATCGAGGCCGGCGTCGCGCAGCCGCAGAATCGTGTCGCGAATCGAGAGCGCGCTGTACTCCGCAATCGCAATAATTTCCGACGCCGAATAACAATGCAGATGTACCTGCGGAAACCGATCCTTGATTCCGCGCAGCATCCGCTCGTGCCAGTCAATCTTCAAATCCGGATGCAGCCCGCCCTGCATCAGCACGCCCGTCCCGCCCAGTTCGACGGTCTCGCGAATCTTCTCGTAAATCGTGTCGAACTCGAGAATGTAGCCTTCCTTCGCCGCCGGCCCCTTCAGCGGCCGGTAAAACGCGCAAAATGTACAGTACTCGGTGCAGAAGTTGGTGTAGTTAATATTGCGGTCGATGATGTAGGTGACCGTGCCTTCGGGATGCAACCGGCGGCGAACCGCGTCCGCCTCCATCCCAATGCCGATCAGATCATCGGATTCGAACATCTCCAGCGCTTGCGCTTTGGTCAGGGACATAATGGGATCAACAATCCTGTTTCGATTGTAGCGAAAGCCGCAGCAGAATTCCTGAGGAGCGGGTCATTCTTGGACATCCCCCTTGGATATCCCCCTGGGATATCCCCCTGGGTATCCCCCCTCCCCGCTGAATCTTTAGCGTCATGGAGTTAGCGGGAAATTCCCCGCAAAATCCGGACCTCACAGCACTTAGAGGTCAAAATCTTGACAGCAAACGATTTAGGGCCTGGCTTGCGATCATTGTCTGCACCGCCTTCGCCTCGGCTATGATCTGCTGTTTGAAATTCGAGGTCAAGGTTGGACATCACATTCTGGGCTGTGGAAAAAGCGAGAGAGAGTCGCTCGCGCGAATGCCGATCCTTGAAAAGTGGGAAGGCTGGCGCCTGACCGATACGATTCACCAACGCGTCAATGAGTGAAATGGCCTGATAACATCAATCTGCGTCCGATCACGAGTTTTCTCGAACATGGCTATGTCCCTATCAACGCGGGTTGCCGCAGCAAAACGAATAGTGCGCCAGTGTGAAGAGGATCGTCCGCTCTTTTTGAAGCGAATTGCTGATCGCCGCGAAGCGCAACGAGAATTGGCAATAAAACTTTTCCAAGACAGTCTGCGACATGCGAAGCGGAAGCTGGATGCTCTGCTGGCGGAACAGGGGAGACGTTAGGCATTTAAAAGGAATTCTGAGCGCGCGGGTGGCTCACCTTTTGACGCAAGGATAAATCCTGGGTTGCCCACAGAGCGCAGCGGCGAGAGGCGACTGTTTTGTTCGAGCAATTCGAAGAGAACCTGAGTTTGGCGAGGGAGTTCACGGGAACCGTGCGTGACGGTTGGAGGTCGGGCCAAGCTGCTTGGCGAGAGGCCACTTCCGACAACCGTGCTATTTGGCTGTTGGCGGGTGGCGCGCCTTTTGACGCAAGCATAAATCCGGGGTGGCCCATCCTTTGCGTCGTTTGCAAAGAGCCTGCCCTGAGCGGAGCCGAAGGGGTGACCATTCCCAATTGTGGACTGCGAGGGCTCTCGCGGTTGATTTTATCCGGTTACGACAGTTACTCCGAAGAGCCTCGATGCCGGTGTCTAATCGTATGAGAGAACGAAGGCGGCTTTTCTGGATAGGCCCTCATGCGCCTGAAACTGAAATACGCGCTCCCGCTTGTGCAGACGTTGGTGGCACTGGCCCTCCTGGTGTGGACCGACCGTTGGGAAAGGGCACTGATGCGTATTCAGGACATGCCCGGGACCCCTCCTTCTTTCACACTTCTGATTGCTATCAATGCTCCTTTGGCGATGCCCCGAATGTTGGTTTTCCGTTACTTGTCCGGTTGGTGGGATGACATAACTCTCGTTGTGGCGGTTGCGGCGTTCTGGTATTGGGTATCCCTGAATATCGAATCCTTGCGGCATGGCCGCGGCGTCTTCATGTTTTCGTGGATGCCATTGAGACTTGCGGGAGACACGGTAGCCGTTGGAATTGGGGCGATGTGGGCTTTTGTACTATGGCGCAGTCCTTCGTATGACCTTCCTCCACTCGTTTCATTGACAGGCTGGCTATGGTTTGTTCCGTGCATTTGTTTGCCAATCTTGTGGTCTGCGGCGCTGATTCTCCTGTTTGGCCGCGACCTCGTTCACTGCCTCCTGCACTCGAAGTCCAAGCCAGATAGCCTCAGAGTGACGTAACATCGCGATTACACTCATTGACGCCTGCGTGTGGCGGCGAGGAATCCTCTGCCATCATGCCGATACAACTATGATTTTTTCTCAGGAGGCCCGAATGTCGACCACTCGACGAGAAGCGCTTTTTCTGCTCTCCGGACTTGTTTCGAGCGCGGTTGCGTTAGAAGCCCTGCCGAGCCAGGGTTTGTCAAACCAGGTTTTGTCGAGCCAGGACAATTCCCTTCCCTCGGCTGCCTACCCGTTCAGCGAACTACCCGTGAGCAAGTCAAACGGCGCAGAGTTCCGTCCCGTTCTGAAAGGCAAACTGGCCACGGGCGAGTCGCTGGAAGTGCACGAAACCACATTGCCGCCGGGCGGGATGCCGCATGCCCCACATCACCACGTGCACAGTGAGATGTGGCTCATTCGGGAAGGTACGGTACAGCTCACGATCAATGGCACAAGCCATGTGATGGGGCCGGGGTCGGTAGGATTTGTTCATTCCAATGACGAGCACGGCATTAAAAACGTCGGCGCAACGCCGGCCACTTATTTTGTCGTGGCCGTGGGACCGGGGGCGGATGCGCAATAGTCCTCGCATAATCCGCGCATATTCCGAATACAGTCCGAATATAGTCCGCACAATGCTGCATGGAAGCGCGCGCCGGACCGTCGCGGGAGGCAGCGCCTTTGCGCAACCTTCGGAATCGGGACGATAATAAACCAGACCGGTTCCGGCCGCGCCGAAGGAAAATAATCAGAATGTTGCGCAAAATCGTATGGTTGTTGTCCATCGTGTGTCTCGTCCTGATCGGTGCGATGACCTTCAGTTGCGGCAGTTCTTCCATTTCGGTCAACCCGTCGTGCAGCGGCGGTCCTTACACCGTTGTGGGAAATTGGCAGATGACTGTCACTCCCACCAGCGTTAATCCTGCCACCGGATACGGCGCCGTCGACTCCGCCGGCCTCGCCCTCTTCTTTGACACTTCCGCGTCTACCGGATCAGGAGAAACCCTGGAACTCCCTACCCTGACCGGCGCGTGCTACTTTTCCGGAAACATCATCTCCTATCCTGCGCCGTCCAGCACACCGACGACGGCGACGGCCATCACCGATTCCCTGCAAGGCAATGTCGCCCCCGCCAAGATCACCGGCATTTTTAGCGGAGTCTCTGCTGGCACTGTTTCCGCTGTACCTTTTTCGCCCCTGAGTGGCGCACCTACCGCTCTTTCTGGAGCGCGAACCGGCGGGATCGAAGGCCTGACCGATATCCTCTCTCTCACGTTTTCAGCCGCCGCCGGCAGCAGTATGACCTTCGCCGGCACCGATACTTCGAACTGCACCATCTCGGGAACCTTCACCCAGGTCGGAACCAGCAATGTTTTCGATGTCACCTATACCGTCGCCGGAGCCTCACCCTGCGTACCCGCCACGTCGACCGGCATCGGCTTTGAGAGCAACACGGATTATTTCGCTCTGAACAACAGCGCGCCCGGCACCTACCTCTACGCCGACCTACTGGAATCCGCCGGCGCCTTCGTCCTGGAAGTCTTCCAACCGGCAAACTGAAGCGATGCAAAAAGAAGTGGTGCCCGTCGGAAGAAGTGGGTGCCGCCGAAAGCGAGAGTTCCGGACGGAAGAACAATCCATGCCCCATCTCGTCACCACGAGCATGTTTCCACAAAGCGAGATCGATCCCCCAACGTCCGTTTGACACCACCTGTCCGCTTACCTAGACTGCCTGTGTACCGCCTGCGAGGTTTGTCGAAGCGAGGGACCATCCATGGGCTGGCTGCAAAACAAGTTCGAAAAGAATTTCATGATCAGCACGGTTGATTACGTTTTCAACTGGGCGCGCAAGTCCGCGGTCTGGCCGATGACGTTTGGCCTGGCCTGCTGCGCGATTGAAATGATCGCCTCGTCCACTTCGCGCTTCGACATTGCCCGCTTCGGGTCGGAGGTATTCCGTCCCAGCCCGCGGCAGAGCGACCTGATGATCGTGGCCGGCACTGTGACGTTGAAAATGGCGCCGGTGGTGAAGCGCATCTATGACCAGATGCCCGATCCGAAGTGGGTGATTTCGATGGGCGCCTGCTCTTCGGTGGGAGGCCCGTTCAATACCTATGCAGTGTTGCAGGGCGTCGACAAAATCGTTCCGACGGACGTTTACGTCACCGGATGCCCGCCGCGTCCCGAGAATCTTTTCTACGCGCTGCTCAAGCTGCAGGACAAAATCGACACCATGACGCTGGCGAAGAAGCCCACCGCAGTCCGGCTCGATCCGAATATGGTGGAGAACTTTAAGCGGCAGGTGATGATCGCGCAAACGCTGCAGCCCAAGTAAGCTCACGTAGGGACGGACGCATTCGTCCGTCCGGCCAGCGCGAAGTAAGGCCGACAAATCAACGAGCAAAGTCCGATGCCTGCATCATTTACCAAACTCACCACCCAGTCCGACCTCCCCGCAGCCGATGAAGCTAAAGAATTCCCTTGCGGCGGAAAGATGATCTGCGTCGCCAACGTGAACGGCGACTACAGCGCCCTAGACAACGTCTGCCTCCACCTCGGGGGCCCACTTGGCGAAGGCTCTATCGAGAACGGCAAGGTAGTCTGCCCTTGGCACGGCTGGCAGTACGACCCGAAGACGGGTGCGGCCGAGGATCATCCCGGTCTGAAGTTGAAGACCTACCCCATTAAAGTCGAGAACGGCGAAGTCTTCATCGACCTGGGATAATCGGGACTGGCCCTACCCCAGCAATTTCAGGAATTTCCCCGGCTGATTGTCGAACCCCGGAAACACGTCCGCGAGATTCTTGTTGCCCATGTGGCGCGCGACCGCTTCTCCGATCACCTGCCGGAAGTCCGTAGTCAGCGCGAGGTCGCGGCCTTCGTAGAGTTGGGACTGATCAAGCCCCGGCCAGCGGCCGTAGACCTTGCCGCCTTTCACCGGTCCGCCCAGAACGAACATCACGTTGGCGTGGCCGTGGTCGGTGCCGCGGTTGCCGTTTTCGCGGGCCGTGCGTCCGAACTCCGACATCGTAACCACCACCGTGTCTTCGCCCAGGTCACCCAGATCAGTCCAGAACGCGGCCAGCGATTGGGAGAAGTCAGTCAGCACATTGGCGAGCTGGCCTTCCGTCGATCCTTCATTGACGTGGTTGTCCCAGCCGCCGATGTCAGCGAACGCAACCTGCACTCCCAGATTTGCTTTGATCAGCTGCGCCAACTGCCGCAGGCTGTCGCCGAAGCGTCCCTTAGGATAATTGGCGCCCGGAGCGGCCGCATATTTTCCCGGGTCGGCGGTCTTCAGCATCTTCACCGCGTCGAATGTTTCGGCGCCGGTGCCGTGCAGCATGCTGTCGGACGAGTGATCGTACATCGCCTCGAACGCAGTCGCGGCCGGCGAAGCTTTCGGATTCTTTCCGCCCACCGAAAAGTCGTTGATGTTATTCATGGCGACCGCAGGCTCGGAGCCACTCAGAATCCGCGGCAGCGACGGCCCCAGCGCAATCGCGCGAAACGGAGAATTCTGCGGGGTCGCCGGCATGGTCGCGGATGCACTCGCGGATATATTCACGGGCATGTCGTGCAGCGAGCGATTGAGCCATCCGTCTTCGGTGATTTTCACGCCCGGGGTGCCGGTCTCCATAAAATCCTGCGCGTCGAAGTGCGAGCGCGTGGTGTCGGGCGATCCCGCGGCATGCACAATGGCGAGATGACCCTGCTGCCACAGCGGCTGAAGAGCGGCCAACGACGGATGCAGGCCGAACCGGCCGTCGAGTTGCAGGACCGACTTGCGCGGAATGTTGATGCTGGGCCGCATCGCGTAGTACTGCGGTTCGGCGTAAGGCACAACAATGTTCAGCCCATCGGCAGCGCCCCGCTGAAAAATGACGACGAGTCGCTTGGTGCTCCCGCCCGCGTCGACGGCGCCAAAAGCCGCGCGGGTAAGAAAGCTCGGCACCGCCGCCGTCCCAACGACGGCAAGCGCGCTGTTACGAAGAAAGATGCGACGCGTGATGGACATGAGGACAGCTCCTAGCTTCTAGCTCCTAGCTTCTAGCCTAGACTTCCCAGCGGTTAGCCAGGAGCTAGCAGCTAGAAGCTAGAAGCTATCTTCTCTGAAACTCCGGCGAGCCCAGCAACAGGCCCGCGATCATACTCGCATCCGGCGGACGAGCCGCATCGGCCGGTTTGCGCTGCGAAGACTTCTTATCCTGCGGGCTCGCCACCGCATTTTTCGCCGCGGCCTGAATCGGCGGCGCTTGAATCTGCCCTGCCGTAATCTGAGCCGCCGTAATCTGAGCCATGATCGAGTCGTGCGTCTGCGCTGACAAGTCTCCTGCTAACAATTTCTCTTCAAGAGCGGCCAGCGCAACGGTTGCATCGGCCGGCGCAGGCGGTCCGCCCGCGAGCTGCACCGAGTCGACCTTCACGCCGCGAACCTTGCCGCCCGTCAGCCCCAGCGCAAAATTCATGCGGTTCAGCAGCGCCGACGAACTCACCCAGGTGTCAGCTTTCATCGAATAGCCCGTCGGAGGCTGGGCGCCATAGAGCGGCATGCCCATGTTGGCAATCTGCCGTGCCAGCGGCATGGCATCGTCCACATCGGCGCCCGTAGCACGCACCGCTGAGGCCACAAATTCGAGCGGCGTTTTCACTTTGGCGCGATAGGTGTCGGCAGCCCAGAACTCCGGCGATTGGAAAAGCGTGCTCAGGACTTCTCGGATGTCGCCTTTCCTTTTCTGAAAGGTTTTCGCCATGCGGTCCACCAGCGCGGGCGGCGGATCGTCCGACACGAAGCGCTGCGCCAGCTTCAGCGAGATAAAATGCGCAGTCTGCGGACTGGTCGCCAGCAGATGCAGCACTTCTTTGCCTTCATCTTCGCCCTTGGGTTTAATTTTGTGCCCCAGAACAAATTTCGGTCCGGGCTCGTGCATGCGCGGATCGTATTTGAAGCCCAGTCCTTCATAAGGTTTTTCGATGGTCCATCCAGTAAATACTTTGGCGACTTCGGTCACATCGCGCTGCGTGTATCCGCCGTTCACGCTGAGCGTGTGCAGTTCCAGCAACTCGCGGCCGTAGTTTTCATTCAGCCCATTGTTCTGTTTGCGCTTCACGTACGGACTTCCCGGCGGATAATGTGGAGCATACGGCGATGGATGCTTCGGAATCCCCAGCCCTTGCAGGGAGTTCGGCCCTTCGCTCATCCAGTTGTCCAGGTAAAACAACATCGCCGGACTTTTCGCCGTCGCCAGCAGCAAGTCTTCAAATTTTCCCAGCGCGTGCGGGCGGATCACATCCTGCTCGTAGTTGGTGAGCAGAACGCGCTCCGGGCCTTTGCCGGCGAACACATTGAAGTGATTGAACCAGAAATCGGTCATCACCTGTTCCAACTGGCGGTCGCTGTAGATGGCGCGCAGCAGCTTGGCCTGCACCAGTTCTTCCTCCACCACTCCCTGCGGATTGGCCATGGCCAGAAGCGTTTCTTTCTGCTTTGGCTCCATGCCCGCGAGGAAATCCTGCCCTTTGCCGCCGTGCAGTCCTGGGGCGATCGTCAACCGCTCCTCGACCGACATCGCCATGACTTTCTTGTAGCGCTGATCCGGGGAGAGATCCATGAGTCCGTTAATTTTCAAATCCGCGCAGAGACGTTCTTCGCGGCGATGGACCTGGGCATCCTCCCCCGACGTCGGCTTCGCACCCGCAGGAGGCGCCATCGACACCTCATCGGCCGACGCGCCATCGGTCGACTTCATCGCGCTCATGCCCAGGGAGGTCATGCCCTTCGACGGCATGGACTTTCCGTCCCCCGCCGCGGCGATGGCGTCCGCAGCGATCGCCGCTGCAAGTTCCGCCTCAGTCTTTGCGGAATCGCTCGCCCCCGGCCCAGTGGATGCAACCGAAGGCGTCGACGCCGCTGAAGATGCCGGCGCAGAAGTCGGTGCAAGAGAAGGCGCAGCCGCTTCCTCTTTTTTCTCCTTCTTTTCCTGCAGGCGCGCAATCTGCACCTCGAACACGGCGCGCCGCGCGGGATCGGAAGGCATGGGCTTCTTGCCGTCCATGACCTGCTTGATCATCTGGTTGTCGGGGAACTCTTCAACAATTTCTTTCGAACTCATGTGCAGCGTGCGAAAAGGCGCCAGGCGGGCGTCCATTGCATCGTCAGGAATCTTCTCCGGGTGCAACTGCAGATCGATCCAGCGATCAACTCCCATTGCCATGACTTGCTGGACGTCTCCCGGCCGTGGGCCGAACGCCAGCCGATTGAGCGCCTGCATCGCCCGCTTCTGTTCGTTCAGAGCGGAATCAGGAACTTTATCCTTTTTCTTGGCGAGTAGCTGCGGAACCGCGCTAACCGAGATGAGTACGCTGAGGCCCAGACAGCCCACAAACAGCCCGCGCTTGCCCGAGATAAATTTCCGCAGGCTGCTTTTCTCGAAACTCGTTCTCCTGAAGTTGGACCTCGTGAAACCGAACCTCATGGATACACCCCGGGCGAACCGAGCCTCTTGATTATGAACCCTTCCGGGGGAAAAAGTTGCTGTCGGGCGTGGTTCCTGAACGGCCTGAAAGTGGTTGCAGGATAAGGGTTTCCTAATGGTAACCAGAGAGGAGTCTAGGGGCAGGTCGCTAGCTGCCGAGCTCTTTGGTCAGATAAGCTCGCCCGCGCGAGACTTTGTGCTGCAGCGTAGCGGCGAGTTGATCGATGTCCGCGGCGGCGATGTTCACCGGCATCCCCTGGAGCACCGCAGTTCGGTTACTGCCCACCGCGTCGCGGCGCACCTGAATCAGCAGGCCCTGCACCACGTTCGGATCATATTTGTCCGGCGCCATGCGCACCAGATCGCTAAGCGCGCTGCCCACCGAAAGCGGCGCCCGATACGGACGCGCGCTCGTCATCGCATCGAAGGAATCAGCCAGGCCGACAATGCGCACCGCCATCGGCAATTCATCTTGACCAAGCTTGTCCGGATAGCCGGAGCCGTCGCTGCGCTCGTGGTGCCAGCGCACCGTCTCGGGAATCTTGGGCCAGGGAAACTGCACACTGCTGACGATCTGATGGCCCACCGTGGTGTGATCCGCCATCTCGCGAATTTCGTCGGGATCGAGCGCCGCAGGCTTATAGAAAAGACGGCGATCAACGGCGACTTTTCCAATGTCGTGCAGGTAGCCCGCGCTGCGCAGCGCCGCAATCTCACTGGACTCCATACCCATGGCCTCACCGATGGCCGCGGCGTAGCGTCCCACGCGCAGCGAGTGCCCGTGAATATTCACGTGCTTCACGTCGATGGCAGTGGCGAAAGCCTCAAGAGCGTTGTCGTAGAAACCATGCAGCGAAGCCATGAGCCGCAGATTTTCCGACACCCGCTGCGCGATGCTTTGCGTCAGCGCATGATTCTGCACCGCGAGTGCGATGTAGCTGCACAACAGATCCAGCGCGTCCAGCTCGCTGTCTTCATAAAGCGCATCGCCGGGACGGCGCCCCAGAGCAACCACTCCGGCCAGACGTCCTCCCGCTTTCAGCGGAGCGAGGCACTTGAAAAGTTCGGGCGCCACGTTTCCGTTGGAACTCAGGAACACCGAATACGTCGACGAATTCAGAACAATAGGACCGCGCGCCGCGGTGAGCGCATGCACGTGTTTGGGAAGGAGAGGAATGAAGGCCGGGTCCGGCATCAGCGCGAACCCTTGCGCCGAAGCCGAGGTCAGCATGGCGGGCTTGTCATTGAACAGCAGAAGCGCACCTTCGCGCGCGCCCGCCGCTTCCATGATGGCCGACAGCATCAGCCGCGAAGTTTCCGAGAAGTCGCGCTCCGCCGTAAGCGCGGGCCCCAACTCGGAAAGCGCCTCAACCGTATGCAACAGCCGCCGCAAATTTTGTGTCTGAATCGCCACCGACGAAGTGGGAGCCAGATCGCAGAGCAAGACGAGGTTACCATGCGGGAAATGTCGGCTGCGAGTGCGCGTGTTGGTTCGTTTGATGCGGCGTGACCAGAAGTCAAATCCCGTTAACGAGCCTGATTCCGCCACTGGCAGGCCATTGCGGGCGCACCGCCGTTGCTTTTACAGCGTGAAGGCTTCAACCACAGGGGACACAGAGGTCGTGTTCCTCCATGTCCCCTGTGTCCTCCGTGGTTAAAGATTTTCCGGAACCATGCCAGACCTAAAAATGCTCCCGCAGCTCCGCGAAGCGCCCCACGATGAGCAATTTCTGTCGCGCCGGCGCCGGGTTGACTTCCTCGTGCTCCAGGATCCACGTATCGCCGTGCGGCACAAAGACGGCGTGCAGCCCGGCTGCGAGGGCGGGGTTGATGTCAGACTTCGGGCTGTTCCCGACCATCCAGGTCGCATCCTGCGCCAGTGAATACTTCTCGACCACGCTTGCGTAGGCCGCCGCATTCTTCTCTGCCACGATTTCAACTGCGGCGAAATATTCCTTCAGCCCGGAGCGTTCGACTTTCCCCGACTGCTCCGCGATCGCGCCCTTGGTCATCAGGATCAGGCGATGTCGCCGGGACTGGGACAAATACTGCAAAGTCTCCGGCACCTCAGGCAGCAACTCGACCGGATGATCGGAAATGCTATGCGCAAAGCTGTGAATCTGCGCATGCAACTCAGGTGTGACCGGCTGGACGCTCAACCGCTCAAACGTCCGGACCAGCGCATGCGCGAAACTGTGCAGCCCGTATCCGTGAGTCACGATGCACTCGCGCTCGACGTCGTTGAGCACTCCACGGACCTGCTCCGGCGAAAACTCGTGATGATTGAGAAAAGATATGAAGCGCGCGATCGCCCGCTCGAAATAAACGTTGTTCTCCCACAGCGTGTCGTCAGCGTCGATGAGGAGGGTTTGGGGCGACAAAGCTTCTAGCTCCTAGCTGCTAGCTTCTAGCAAAACGAACCTAATGGGATGTGAACGTTGTGGAGTAGAGACAGGCGGAAACCCGGCAGTCATTGAGCTAGAAGCTAGGAGCTAGCAGCTGCCTTCCTCACACCCAATCCACTTTCGCTTCCGGCCCAATGATGCCCGCCTTGTGGCCCATGTCGAGCAACCGGCGAACAGCTTCCCTGCCGTCCTCGCCGTAGTCGAGAGTGCGCTCGTTCACGTACATGCCGATGAACTTGTCGGCCGACTGCGTATCAAGATCGCGGGCAAACTGCATGGCATAGGACAACGCTTCTTCGCGGTGGTCGAGCCCATACTGAATGCTCTCGCGCAACGCCGCCGAAACAAGCGGCATAAGTTCCGAACCGAGGGCCCGCCGGATCGCATTGCCTCCCAACGGCAACGGCAGACCGGTGACCTTCTGCCACCATTTGCCAAGATCGACCACCCGATGCAGGCCGGACTTGTCATACGTCAACTGACCTTCATGAATGATCAATCCAGCTTCGTACTTGCCTTCGAGCACCTGCGGGATAATCTGGTCGAAGGGCACGACTTCCGTTTCCACTCCGGGCGCAAACAGATGCAGCGCCAGATAAGCCGTGGTGAGCGTGCCCGGAACCGCAATGCGCTTGGTCTTGACTTCACTCGCCGTGAACGGGCGCGGCGAAACGATCATCGGCCCGTAGCCCTCGCCCACGCTGCCGCCGCACGCCATCAGCGCATATTTATCCTGCACGTACGGGTAGGCGTGAAACGAAATCGCGCTGACGTCATACACGCCTTCGCGCGCCTTCTGGTTGAGCGTCTCAATATCGCACAGCGTATGCGTAAACTTCAGGCCCGGAGTACGAACTTTATTCGTGGCCAGACCATAAAACATGAACGCGTCGTCGGAATCCGGGCTATGGGCCACGGTAATCTCGCGCACCTGTCCGGATGCACTGCTGCCCGGCGCTTTCGCGGTTTCAGATACTGCCGTCATCGTATGAACTCCAGGGAAATCTACTGCGGGAATGTTGTTTTATCGGGTCGACGCTTGCTACTTCATTGCTTCGCGGCGCGACCGCGCCAGCGACTGGCAATACCCGCGGCCAGCATCACCTTGATGACCTCCGCGGCCAGAAACCAGTACAGCCCCAGATAAGCCGCCTTTGCCAGCGAATGCGTGAAGATATAGAGCCAGGTCAATCCTCCGGCGAATAACAAGATCTCAGCAGCTAGTCCAGCGACAGCCGCCCGCAGAAAACTCTGCTTTCCGCGCTCAAACACATAGCCCGCCAGGAAAGCGACGAGCGGATAGACCATCAGAAATCCGCCAGTCGGGCCAAACAGCTGCGCGATTCCGCCCGGTCCTGTGGGATTAAACACCGGCAACCCAACCGCGCCTTCGACCAAATACAGCGCCAGCGCCGCAAACCCGCGACGGCTGCCCAGCAACAAGCCAACCAGCAGCACGCCAAGATTCTGCACGGTCAGCGGAACCGGAGTGAGCGGCATCAGTGGAATCGTAATGCGCGCGCACAACGCCACCACCAGGCTCGCACCCACCACCAGCGCCACCTGCCGCAAAGCCTCCAGGACCCGATCCTGCGGAGAGCTTAAAGTTTGAACTGCCGGCCTCGCCATAGCTCGATCTCCAAATTTTAGCTTCTATATTTCAACGTTCGATGTGGTCCGTCTGGCGCTCGTGTCCTGCTTCACTGAGCGGCCCATCATGCGCCGCGTGTGCCTTTTGCAGATTTCGCCTGAGGTGTACATAAAGAGCGATGGCCACGCACACTACGACCAGCGTGCTCACCCCCAGGATCAGAAACCACCAGATCATCCGCACAGCCGACTAGGATAACAGAAGAGAAGCTTCTAGCCGCTAGCTTCCAGCTGAAACAGAAAAACGCAGACGTGGTGATCCCGGCGGATTTCAGTTAGTCAGCACGCCTTTCAGGCTGAAGCCGAATTTTCGTGAGCTAGCAGCTAGACGCTAGGAGCTTTTCTTGCGCTTCTCACGCATCGCTTCCACCCGCTTCAGCGTAAGCTTCAGCCGCTCGCGGCCGAACTTGGATTTCGTGATGACTTTCTCGATGTTTGCGAACATGTGCGGGTCCCCCATTTTCTCTCGCAGCTCCTTGATGAATGGCTGCACCTTGGCATAGAGGAGAAACATTTCTCCGCTCACCGCCGGCTGGATGAAGAGTTCTTCGTTCAACGCTCCCCGCAGCACGAAGGCCGCAGCCATGCTCCAGTAGCCGCCCACCTGGCGCAGCCAATTGTTTTCCGGCGTACCTCCAGCCCCGGCAACTTTCGCAAAGTCGTCCACGTTCTCCGGCCAGAATTCGCCGACCCACCAACTACGCGCCTTGCGCATTTCGGCTTCCCGACGCAGATCGTAGAGTTTCAAAATCAAATGGGCATCAGCAGCAGTCGGCTTCTTCGCCATAGCAACTCCTCAACAGTAATTTGGTAATTGGGAACTTTAGTAAATGAGTAGTTTAACAGCTGGGATTGAGTTTCCGGCAGCGAACCGCTGCCGACATACTTTGGAAATTACACGTTACTAGATTTCCCAATTACTAGATTTCTCTTCAAGCCGTGGTCGCAGCCGCTTCCGGCGCCGGGGGCAACGCCCGTTCAAAGTCACATTCTTTATTAGGGCACGCGATCACCGGACCGGCCTTCAGATTCTTCTCGACCAGATATTCGCTGCCGCAACTCGGGCACTTCTCGGGCAGAGGCTTATGCGCCGAAGTGAACTTGCAGTTGGGATAATTCCCGCAGCCGTAGAACGTGTTTCCCTTGCGAGCGCGTTTCTCGACCAGGTCGCCCTCTTTGCACTCCGGACACTTCACACCGATGAAGTTCTGCTTCACATACTTGCACTCAGGATAGCCGCTGCACGTCGTGAACTCGCCGTAACGCCCGTGCCGAATCATCATATTGCGCCCGCACTTGGGGCAAAGCTCGTCGAGCGGAATGTCGGGAACCTTCTTGCCCTGATCCAAACGCCGCGTCGTCTTGCAGTCGGGATATCCCGTGCACGCCATGAACTGCCCGAAGCGTCCGCGCTTCAGCACCATCACGCGGCCGCAGTTCTCGCAATATTCTTCCTGCGTCGTCTCCTGCACATCGGCCGAATCGAGATCCGGCAGGTTGATCGGATTTTCCTTGGTGAACTTGCAGGTGTTCGGATCTTCCTTGTCGAAAGTGCTGCAGGCATAGAACGACCCATGCCTGCCCCACTTGATCACCAGCGGCGCCTTACAGAGTTCGCACTTTTCGTCTGTCGGCTTCTCCATCCGCTTGATGTTCTCCATATGCTTTTCGGCATATTTGAGATCTTTCGTAAACTTTTTGTAGAAATCGCCGAGCGCATCCTGCCACTTCTCTTTGCCTTCTTCGATTTCGTCGAGCTCTTCTTCCAGACGTGCGGTGTATTGCAGATCGAAAATGTCGCGGAAGTTCTCGACCAGCAGATCGGTCACAACCAGGCCAATCTCGGTCGGAGAAAACTTTCCGCCGATTTTCTGCACGTACTGCCGCTCCAGAATGGTGGTCAGAATCGCCGCATAGGTCGATGGGCGTCCAATGCCGCGTTCTTCCAGCTCTTTCACCAGCGACGCTTCGTTGAAGCGCGGCGGCGGTTCGGTGAAGTGCTGCTCCGGCTTCAGTTCCTTGAGCGTAAGTTTCTGTCCGGCTTCGAGCGCAGGCAGCTTGTGCTTCAGTTCTTCGTCTTCTTCGTCCTTGCCATCCTTCGATTCTTCATAGACGCGCAGGAAGCCGTCGAACTTCAGCACCGATCCGGTTACGCGGAACCAGAAAACGTCGTTGCCAGTCTTAGCCTTGGCATCAATGTCGACGGTCGTCTGATCGAACACTGCCGGGTTGATCTGCGACGCGACGAAGCGCTGCCAGATCAGCTTGTAAACCTTGAATTCGTCTTCCTTTAAATACTGTTTGACTTGATCAGGATGCCGCATCGCCGAAGTCGGGCGAATCGCTTCGTGCGCGCCCTGCGCGTCTTTTTTGTCTTTGTAAGCATTCGGGCTCTCCGGCAGGTAAGCCGGGCCGTATTCCTTGCCCACGTATTCCCGCACTTCCTGTATTGCTTCCGGCGCCACGCGGACGGAATCGGTACGCATATAGGTGATGAGGCCAATCGAACCTTCTTCGCCCAGTTCGACGCCTTCGTACAGCCGCTGCGCGATCATCATCGTGCGCTTCACGCTGAAGCGCAGCTTGCGGGAAGAATCCTGTTGCAATTTGCTGGTAGTGAACGGAGGCGCGGCGTTGCGGCGGCGCTCTTTCTTGTCGACTGTGCGGACAACCCAATCGGCGGTTTCCAGTGCGGCGCGAATCTTTTCCGCGTCTTCCCCGTTGTTGACTTCAACCTTTTCCTCGCCTTTTCCGATGAAGCGCGCATCGAAGGCCGGAGGCTTGCTCGCGGAGAGGTTGGCGTCGATGGTCCAGTACTCGACCTTTTGGAACGCCTTGATTTCGCGTTCGCGTTCGACGATCAGGCGCAGAGCAACGGTCTGGACACGGCCGGCGGAAATGCCGCGCCGGACCTTATCCCACAGCAAAGGAGAAACCTGATAGCCGACCAGGCGGTCGAGCACACGCCGGGCCTGTTGCGCGTCCACCAGATTCTGGTCGATGGCCCGCGGATGTTCAAACGCCGCCTGCACCGCCCGCTTGGTAATTTCGTTGAAGGTCACGCGCTGAATGCGCGGCGGCGGCGCATCCTCGCCCTTCTTTAATTTGACCTTCTTCGCTTTTTTTCCTTTGCCGTTGTCGCCGAGTTCGAACGCCAGATGCGCGGCAATGGCTTCGCCTTCGCGGTCCGGATCAGGCGCCAGAAAGATAAAATCCGCCGCCGCCGCCAGCTTCTTCAGCTTGGCGACAACCTTCTCTTTGCCGGGGATGACGACGTAATCGGTCTCGAAGCCGTTCGCGGTATCCACGCCCAGAGTACTCTTTGGCAGATCCCGGACGTGGCCGTAGGAAGCCTCGACCGTGAAGCCTTTGCCCAGATATTTCTGGATGGTTTTCGCCTTACCCGGCGATTCGACAATGACTAAACCTTTAGACAATGGATCCTCAATTTCGTTGGAGTTCGTTTCGAAACTAGCACGAATGGGCGGAAAGCAACAAGTTACTGCAAGAAAGCTCTTAGCTCTTGGCTGTTGGCTTTTGGCTTAAAACGCTATGCCGCGGAGGGATTTCTGACTTTCGCGGAGAGCGCCGAGAGCATTCGCAAAACTCTTTCCACACTTGCGCTCAGCTCGGCCTGTTCTTCTTCGTTCAAGAAACCTAAGTCCTTCGCCAGCAGCAGGTGATATGAAAGTTCGGCGCCCGATCCCATGGCAATCTGAACGTAGCGTCCCATCTCGCCGTCCGATCGCCTTCCGCACCCCTCTGCCAGATTCGCCGCAATCGAAGCCGACGATCGTCGAATCTGACTGGTCAATCCGAAGCGCTCCTCCTTCGGAAACGACTGAGTAGTCTTATAGACAGCCAGCGTCAACCTATGAGCCTCTTCCCAAACCCTCAAATCCTTGTAGTTCCTCATCGACCCTCCGTTACGAAACGGTTCAAGCCAAAAGCCAAGAGCCAAAAGCTAGAAGCTCTTCACAAAATTCTTCCCCGGCATCTGCCGAATCTTGCCTGCCAGTTCCAACTCGAACAGCGCGGCAAAGATTTCCGACGACGACAGTTCGTTCTCCAGCTTCTCGACAATTTCGTCGATGTGCGTGGCCTCGTCGGCTTTCAGCAGGCGCAGGATTCGCTTTTCGTGAGGAGGGAGTCCTTCGTCCGGGAATAGAGATGCGGAAGAAGCGCCTGGGGATTCAGGCGAGGCGGGCGGAGTCAGCGCAAGTCGTACTTCTGGCGGGAGATCCTCCCACACATCTTCCCAGGTCGCCACCAGCTTGGCGCCCTGTTTGATGAGCGTGTTCGGGCCCCAGGAATTCTTGTTGGTCACGTTGCCGGGTACAGCGAAGACGTCGCGATTCTGCTCCAGCGCGCAGCGCGCAGTAATGCGCGTGCCAGAATATTCCGCCGCCTCGACCACCAGCACTCCAATCGACATGCCACTGATGATCCGGTTGCGAATAGGAAAATTCTGCGGCGCGGCAAACGTGCCCAGCGGAAACTCAGAAATCAGCGCGCCACCGAGAGCCAGAATCTGTTCCGCCAGCCGCGAGTTTTCCTTGGGATAGATCACATCGACACCCGTGCCAAACACCGCGACCGTCTTGCCTTTCGCCGTAATCGCGCCGCGATGGCTGGCCGTGTCGACCCCGCGCGCCATCCCACTAATAATGACCAGCCCCTGCGCCGCCAGATCGCACGCCAGCCGCTCCGCCATGCCGGAACCATAAGGCGTGGGATGCCGCGTGCCCACCATCGCAATGCCTGGCCTCGTCAGCACGTCGGGATTGCCCCGAACCCGCAGAATCAATGGCGGATCATAAATTTCCTTCAGGCGCGGCGGATAGAACGGGTCCTCCATCGAGACCAGAGTCACTTCTGCCGCAGCACACCGCGCAATTTCTTCGCGCGCCAGTTCCGCCGACTTTCCGGTAGCGAGGGACTGCGCCGAAACAGCCGGAATGCCCGTGCTCTCGAGTTCGGTCAACGAAGCGCGAAGCACGGCTTCCGCCGATCCGAAATGTTCCACGAGTTTGCGTGCCTTCGTCGGCCCCAAGCCGGGCGTGAGAGAAACGGCCAGCCATTCCAGCAGATGCGTGGCGGCGGCAGATACAGCGGCGTTGGACACATTGACCTCCGAGCGGACTCTAATCACCGGCGAAGAACCGCGTCAAGGACATGCGTCACAATGACTTTGTTAAAATTGTGGAAAGTCGCAAATACAAATGAGACGTTTTCGCATTTCCGCCATTTCTTACCTGAATACCGCTCCTTTGATGTGGGATTTCGAGCACGCCGATCCAAAACCGGCCAACTCAGGACTGGACGCGGCCCGCGACTTCGATATCTCTTACACCCTGCCGTCCGCCTGCGCCCGCGCCCTGGCCGACGGGACGGCCGACATCGGCATCATCCCCGCGGCGGCTTATACCGAAATTCCGGCCTTGCAGATCTTGCCCGAAGTCGCCATCGCTTCGCGTCGCGAGGTGCGTTCAATCCTGCTGGTCAGCAAAGTTCCCATCGACCAGGTTCGCACCATCGCGTTGGATACGTCTTCCCTGACCTCGGTGGCGCTAACGAAAATTCTTCTCGAGAAATGGCTGGGCGGCGCTCGCACCTATACTCCAATGGCGCCCGACGTCGACGCCATGCTGGCCGCACACGATGCCGGCCTGCTCATCGGAGATCCCGCTCTGAAGATTGACCGCACCCGCTACCACACACTCGACCTGGCTGAAGAATGGATTCGGCACACCGGCAAACCTTTTGTCTTCGCCTTCTGGGCGGCACGCACCGACGCCTTGGTGGAAGCGCCCCCATCCCTCGATTTGCCGGCCGTGTTTCAGCGCTCGCGCGACCACGGACTGGAACCTTCGAATCTGGAACAGATCGCCCGCGAATGGGCGCCCCGCCTCGACCTCAGCGAAGCCAGCATCAAGAATTACCTGACCCAGAATATTCACTACCAGCTCGACGCCGATTGCCTGGACGGCCTGCGATTGTTCTACCGCTACGCCGCCGAAATCGGAGCGCTCCCCGCCGCTCCTGAGCTGCAGTTCATCGACGCGAAAAAAGCAGTCGCGCTATAGCGCGTTTCTAGGAAGGGTCTTGCAACCCGTTACAGAGTATGCGTGAGAACTAGTTTTCCGGAAATCCAGTGGAACGGAATGCCCGAGAATTTTGCCCCGGAGGGGCTAACTAGCTTAGCCCAGCGCTTCAGCGCTGGGTAAAGTGAGAGGATGGCACAAGTCTCGGAGGGACGGCATAGGTTCTCACGCGGCCTCTTTAGAGCCCTAGGAACGCGTCCTTCGCTCGCCTTCCCGAGGCCTGCCAGATCTTGACGACCTCGAAAACAATCGTCGTCGCGTACGTCACCGCGATCCATACAAAAACTTCCTCGATGGGCAAATTCGACCAGGCTCCTACAAACAGCCCAATCATTTGCCGGTGCTGAAAGTTCCACCAGCCGTAAGGCAGAGCCAGCGTCGCCTCCCAGAGTTCGCTGACCAGCAGCATAAAAAACAGCGTCAGGCTGAAGGCCCGCCAGTTGATGAACTTCCGCGCCACCGGATAGAAACTCATCGCCGGAATCAGTCCGCCGGCAACCAGAAAGGTGAAGTACCAGCCGAAACCGTCCCGCTCCGCAAGCGGCGCAAAATGCTTCTTGTACAACCAGGCTCCGCCAATCAGGATCACGGCGACGACCAGCGACGTCGGATGGAACTGCAGCAGACGGCGCAAGTTCCGCGCCTCCGCCGGATAGTCCGGAACGCTGTAGGCGGCCAGCCAATATTCACTCAGCCAGATATAGAGCAGCAGCATCGCCATGAATCCGGTGAAATAGAAAACGTATTCCTCAATCGGCACCGGCCGGCCGAAGGCCGGAGCCGCAATCCCCAAAGTCGCCTGCGGATTCGGGAAACAGAAAAACCATCGCGCAAAGAGAATGTCGAGCAGCCATCCCAGCGGCACGAGAATCCCGATAGTCCGCCAGAAAGCCCGTTGCGGAATCTCCAGCCCCTCGCTGGGAAGAAACCACAGCGTAATCGCCACGATCGGAACGATAAAAAGCAGCAGGCTCCACGTGTAGCCGTGCGGCGTAGCATTTGCAATGACCTCGAGCTTTCCCGGAGCACGCACCGCATGCAAAGTAAGTGCCGCGGGAATGACTAGCATGGCCAGCATGCCGATCACGATCAGCGCAGCAACCGTGGGGCCGGGCGATCTGGGGCTGGGCGTTCTAGGGCCAGGCGCTCTAGGGCTAGGCGATCCGTGAGTGCGCGGCTGGGGCATGGGCGCTCCTCCCTTCGTCGTCAGACCGTTTCGACGTTGCAGAATTTTACTCCGGAAGCCAAAAGCCAACGTCATATTCTCGGAAATGTTCGGAAACAAGGAACGGGAACCAACCGCCTTACCAAAGTACATGCCCGAAGGGTCATGTCCAGGTAATTGCAAGTCAGCTTAAAGCCCGTTAACTTTACAAGTGACTGTCTCTCGATGGCAACCACCACCACGAACCCGGATCGTGCAGTGACCACTCCGTCCGCCGGTGCTGGTGTGTCCGGAGTTGCTGCGCCTGCATGGCCGCGCGCACAGAGCGCTTCGGCCGTTTCCGAATATACGGCGCATACTCCCGAGACCAGTTCCGCGCATAACTCCGCGCCAGACTCGAAACAACCTTCCCAACGCGACGCCCTGCAGGCGCTGCTCGCCTTCTCGGCTTTGCATGATCAGGTCCGGCGCAGAAAAGCACTGGCCGCGCAGCACAACGGCTTCGACGCCGGCGCTCCCTCCGCTCCAGCCGCCGAGTTTGACCCCGCCGAGCAGTTCGTTCTCGATGAAGTTCTGCAGCTGGTTGCCGAACGCGCGGTAGCGATCACAGGCGCCGATGGTCTGGCGATCGCCCTCGCCGAAAATAATGAGATTGTGCTGCGCGCCGCGGCAGGCGCCGTGCGGCCCGACGTCGGCGCGCGCATTGATCGCGATTCCGCTTTCTCCGGCGCTTGCTTCCGCACCGCCCAGATCATCAATTGCGACGACACCGAAACCGATCCCCGCGTAAACCTGCAGGCCTGTCGCAAGCTGGGCGCGCGCTCCATGGTCGCCGTCCCGCTCTGCGGACGCCGCCGCGTCATCGGACTGCTCGAGGCCTTTTCCGCATGGCCCTTCGCCTTCAACGACAGCGATGTCCGCAACCTGAGCCTGCTCGCCGAACTAGTCTTAGGCGCGCTCAAGCCCGAGGACGAAGACCGCTTCGCGGAGTCTGCGCAAGCCGCAGTCACGAAGCTGGAACCCGAGCCCCGCGCTGCGAAAGCACCGGTTGCAGCCGAACCACCAAAAGCCGTGAACGTTGTACCGGCTGCTGCTCCGACTGTTGTTGCTCCGGCTGTCGTCGTTCCCGCTGCGCCTGCTCCGGTTCGTGTGGTCCCAATCGCTGCCGTTCCGATTGCACCCGTCCCAGTTGTGCCCGTGGCTGAAAAGAAACCGGTCGTCCCAACGGTAATCTCCGCTCCCGCGAACACGATCCCGGCGAAGCCGGTAGTTCTTGATAAAACTTCGCTTCCAGACAAGACATTGCAGAAGCGACCCGATCTCGATGCGGCAGTCGCAACCGAAGCCACGGCTGCGCCCGAACTTGCGCTGCTCATCCCTGAGTCCGCCAGCCGCAGGCCAGTGGTGCCAATTCTGCTGGTGTTCGTCGTCATCGTTGCGGCAGTTTCTGGCGGAGTATGGTGGAAGCTAAAGACGGCGCAGTTGGGCAGCGCCATGATTCACAACGGGACGATGCCCACGGAGAAGGTGCCGGTAAGACCGGCCGCTGCGGAAGCGCCGAGAGAAAATGCGCTCACTCCCGCCGTGACCGCGGGCGCGAATCCGGCAGTCGGCGCGAACGCCAGTCCCGACGCCGCTTCCGACGCTGCCGAGCCGAACAGCATACCCGCGACCGCGCAGGAGCTGGCGAAATTTCCGCGCGTCACCGGAATCCGCCACTGGTCGTCAGCCGACTCGAGCACTGTGGTCCTAGACCTTGAAGATCAGGTACAGTACGAAGCTCACCGCCTAGCCGGACCCGATCGCATTTACTTCGATTTACGCGACACGCAACTCTCACCCGAACTGATCGGTACGTCGATCGAAGTGGGAGACACCTTCGTCAGTCGTATCCGCGTGGCCCAGCCCGTGGCGGGCATGACGCGCATTGTTCTGCAAACCAAGTCCGACTCCACCTTCTCGGTGAGCCTGGAACCGAATCCTTACCGCCTGGTCGTCGAAGTGCGCAAGATCGGTTCGACTGCGAAGGCCGCAGTCAATCTGTTCCCGAACGCTCCTGAAGCGGAGAAGAGCAAGCTCGCATTCGTGATTCCGCCTCCGACCAAAGAAGACCTGCAACTGCGGGCACGCGTGCCCAAACTGCGCATCGTAGTCGACGCCGGCCACGGCGGCTGGGATCTTGGCACTGTCGGCCGTCGAGGCCTGCTTGAAAAAGATCTGGTGCTAGAAATCGCGCAACGCCTGGGCCAACTGCTCGAAAGCCGTCTCGGCATGGAAGTCATCTACACTCGGCAGGACGACAACTACATTCCGCTCGACGAGCGCGCCAGCATCGCCAACCAGGCGCAGGCCGATCTGTTCGTCTCGGTACACGCCAACTACAGCGACCTGCCTTCGGCCCGCGGCGTCGAAACCTACTACGCGAATTTCTTTTCGGCACCGGGCTCGAAGGAAGCAGGGCCTAAAGAAGCTGCCTCGAAAGAGCTGGGCGCGAAAATTCTCGGCGCAAGTACGACTGCGAACGGCGCCAAGCCCAGCGGGATGCCAGTTCTCTCGCCTGCCGACCTGCACGAGCGCATCGAGCAATCGCGGCGTCTCGCGACCAGCGTGCAGCACTCGTTATACGGCACGCTGTCGGTACAGAATCCGGGACTGCGGGATCGCGGCGTTAAGGAAGCTGGATTCGTTGTCCTCACCGAGAGCGCGATGCCGGGAATTCTCGCGGAAGTCTCGTTCGTCAGCAGTCCCACCGACGAACAAAAGCTGCGCAGCGACGGATACCGCGAAGAGATTGCTGAAGCGTTGTACAAAGGCATCGCTCGCTACGCGGCGACTTCCAAGAGCGTGAAGCTTGCAAGCGCGGGGAAGTAAGTACCGAGTCGAATAGCCAGTTCTTCCTGCTCTCCTCATTATTAAAACGGATTCACGATACGAACTCCGTCGATCTCGCGGGCTTCCTGCATGTCTTCCGTGAAAAGTACGCTGCATCCGGACTGCTTGGTTGCACGGAGAATCAGCGCATCCCAAAAGGACAACCCATGAAGGCGATGCAGGTCGATCGCGGCTAGAACGTCGCTAACTTCGGGAACAACTACATCGAATTTCGAGAGCAGTTCGACTCTTCGGCGCGCGGTGCGCGCGTCAATCTGCAACTTCCGAGTCACGGTGACGAAATATTCCTGCAGCACTTGCAGGGAAACAACGCCAGTTCGCGCACGGCGATGTTCATTGAAAAGTTCGACGGCGCGACGTTGCTTGGCCGCATTCGCCTGGTCGTCAGCGTAGACAAGGATGTTGGTATCGAAGAAGCTGCGCGCGGGCATGCTAGCGGCGCTCGTGAATCTCGTCGCGGTTGAATTGCCAGCCGTGAGAATGGCCTTTACCGGAAAGCCGCGTGAACTCTTCGATGTCCTGCTCGGTATCGTCTTCGCCAGCGACGGTCTTGAGGTAGTCGCGGATCAACTGATTCAGGCTCTTTCCGAGGGCCTCGGCTTTCTCTCGGGCACGGGCGACGAGTTGCTCGTCGATGGAGAGGGTTACGTTCATAAGCACAGTATACGTGTACACTTATCATGTGTCAATTGGCTGGTCTGATCTAATTTACTGAGGCTTTTCGCCTTACTTTCTCTGCTAACCAATCGCGGACTAGTCCTTTCACCTTGATTCGGGCTTCTTGCGGGGTTACGTGCTTCACTTCTGGTGGCTTTTTCTCTGGGGACTCAGGCGTTGACTTTGCGTCGGCTGGGGCGGGTTCTTTGTCTGGGTCATCATCCTCGTCATCAAAATCTTCTTCGAACCCCTGCGGGCCGTTGATGGATGTGGCGTTCACGGTGTCGCGGTCGATCACGATGTCGCTGACGTCCTCGACCTCGAAGTCGATGCTCCGCAGGTTGATGCTGGCGGTTTGCAGGGCGTAGAGGATCAGGCTGGCGGTTTTGTGATCCACTGTGCCGGGGAAGGGCACGGCTTCCAGCCGTGCCGATACCAGCATAGATGGCTGCGGGCTTTATCCTCTGAGGGCGGCATTGTGCCCGACCTCGAACCTTCATAAGATGAGTTCTAGACGGAGAACCCATGAGAACTCTTGGCAAGCTAATCATCGCAGGCGCGGTTATCGTCGCAGCACTGCAGTTGGTACGTCCCAGCATCCCCGCCAAGCCCGCGACAGCCGAACTGCAAGCACCGCCCGAAATCAAGCACATCCTTGAGAAGGACTGCTACAGCTGCCACTCCGACGAGCGACGGCTCGCATGGTTCGACCAGATCGTGCCCGCCTACTGGCTGGTCCGCCACGACATCCTGACCGCGCGCGAGCACCTCAACTTCTCCACGCTCGGCAACAAGCCCGCCGCCGCGCAGAAGGCAACGCTTTACGAAGCCGTGAACATGATCCAACTGGGCGCGATGCCGCTGCCCAGCTTCCTCAAGCTGCATCCCGATGCGAAAGTGACTCCCGAAGAGCTGGAAACCTTGAAAGCCTATCTGGCCCCGTGGACGCCCGCGCCGAGCCTGTCTCCAAACGCGCCGGCGTCAATTCCCGCGTCCGTTTCTCTGGTGCCCGCTTCTTTGGCGACAGTTCCGCCGGAGTTCAATGGATTCCCCTTCGACCCGAATTTCGAAACCTGGAAGCTGATCAGCACCACGGACCGCGGCGACAACCACACCTTCCGCTTCATCCTCGGCAACGAGATCGCCGTAAAAGCGGCGCAGTCGGGCAATATCAGACCATGGCCGGACGGCACAGAATTCGCCAAGATCGCCTGGCAGCAGGAACTCAGCCCCGATGGCCTGTTGCGCCCGGGCCAGTTCGTGCAAGTCGAGCTGATGCTAAAAGACGCCAAACGCTACCAGGACACCGAAGGCTGGGGTTGGGGTCGTTGGCGCGGCCTCGATCTGAAACCCTACGGCACAGACGCGCGCTTCGTGAACGAATGTACCGGCTGCCACCGCCCGGTGCGCGGCAATGATTACGTCTACACGCTGCCAATCACAACCGCCAAAATCAACGGCGAGGAGATAGTAAACAACCGCGCCGCCTCGCTTCCTGCCACCCTGCCTTATCAGCCCCTGGCGTGGAACGCGATCACGATGTACGTCGATCCGAAGACCCACACCATGGCAACTCTCTACGGAAACCAGGCAGCGATGCAGGCTGCGCAGGCACGCAATTCGGCGAGCGCGGCTCCAGTCCCAGCTTCGGCTGCTCTCGTCTATCCGCCGGATGCAGTGCTGGCGCTGGTTACCTGGGCGCAGCGCGACGACCCGCACTGGTTCGGAGCACGCATCCCCGATGTACCGCTGTCGGTGGAATTCGTGCCGGCAGCGACTGGCGGCCAAGCCGGCACTTACCGCCGCTTCGCCGGCACAGGGCTGACTCTGAAGGAGGACCAAGCCGAGGCTCAAACCGGGCAGGGCCAAGCCGAGGCTAGCCTAGCCGCCGAACGCACGAGCTTCATACTGAGCCTGGCTCCGTCGCGGCTGCCCTAGTCTCGTTCAGAAAGTCATGTTCAGAAAGTCTTGTTCAGAAAGTCACGTTCAGTAGTCCTGGCCAGTCGGGACCGGATCCCGCCACTGTCGTCCTTCTGATTTTTTCCGTCCGTTTACTTTTCCACCATCCGCGCTCATACCGCGCTAATATGGAGCCAGGTTTGTTGTACTTTCTTAATGGCTGCCATAATCTCTCCCCCGCAACCCACTTCCCCCAACCGTCGCCGGCGTGTGCGGCACAAAATCCAGACCCCCGCCTACGCCAGTTTCGCGGCCGAACCCCAGGGCCCAGTATCCCCGGGCTCCGAATCCCCGGTTGCGATGCGCCATCTCCATGAGGTTGTCGACATCAGCGAAGACGGCGCCGCCATTGCCTGCCATGCGCCTCTCGAACTGAAGATGCGCCTGAGCTTGCGTCTCGATCTGGCCGATTGCGCCGAGCAGATTTACGCCACTGGACAGGTAGTCTGGTCGAACTCTTCCGGCCGCACCGGCCTTCATTTTTCCGAGCTGTCTCCAGCCTCCGTTTCCCGCCTGCGCGAATGGCTCTTCGTAAACGTCATGGCCGGAGTCGCCCACGGCGAGGTTGAGCTTGGTGCCGGCGCTTTTGCCGGCTCAACCATTTCTGGCTTGCGCCCAGAAGTTGCTCCGCGTCCTAATTACACCGACACACTCGCGGCCGTCAGCGCCGTCCAGCGCCAGGTAGAAGCGCTCGGTCCCGATCTCGCGGCCGCTCTTCAACTGATTGCCGAACGCGCCCAAACTCTCGTACACGCCTCTGGCGCGGCGATTGCGCTCTCGGCGGAAGATCCAGCTTTCATGGTCTGTGACGCCAGTTCCGGACCGGACGCTCCCCCCGTCGGCGCGCGCCTCCAGGTCGGCGAAGGTTTTTCCGGCGAATGTATAAAGACCGGCACGCTGCTGCGCTGCGATGACGCCGAGATCGATTCTCGCGTCGATCGCGACATCTGCCGCGCGCTGGGCCTGCGCTCCATCCTGGCCGTTCCCGTCCGCACCGCCGAGAAATCCATTGGATTGCTCGAAGTTTTCTCCGCTCAGCCCAGCGCGTTTTCTGACAACCACAGCGAAGTGCTGCAGCGCCTCGCCGAGACCGTGCTCGCCGCTGTCAACCGCGCTGCCCAGGCCGCTCACGCCGCCCGCATTGAAGATCTGCCGCCTCTGGTGACTTCCGCTTCGCTGCCCGCCGAACCGTTCGCGCCCATGCCCGGCAGCGTTCTCTTCGCGTCCGAGCCCGCGGAAGAAAATAGAAGTAAAGAAGGCAATAAAGAAGAAGAAAACAAAATCGAAAATTCCGACGAGAAGGCATCCGGTGGTATCAGCCTGCCTCGTTCCTACCTGATCATTCTGGTCGCCGCCGCCGCCACCATTGCCATGGCCCTCGGTTACCGTTCCGCCCCCTTGATCCAAAGCAAGCTGAAAGAGCGCGGCCGGAATCCGATTCAGACCGTCCTGGCTTCCTCGCAGTCGCCGGCGTCGCAGAACCCCACTGCTTCCGCGCCTCCCGCCATCGCCGTCGAGACTGCAACCCTGGGCCAACTTCGCCAGATGGCCGACAACAACAACCCCGCCGCCGAGAACGCTCTCGGCCTCCGTTACGCCACTGGCGACGGTGTGAAATTGGATGAGACCGAGGCCGTCCTCTGGTTCACCCGAGCCGCCGAGCAAGGCAACGTCGCCGCCCAGTCCAAACTGGGAGCCATTTATTACGGCGGTCGCGGCGTCCCTCAGGACCTCGCCCAAGCCTACTTCTGGATGCTCTTAGCGCGTGCCAACGGTGACGCGACCAGCAAGATGCTCGCCCCCTCGGTCACAGCCCGCCTCACGCGCTCCCAGGCAAATTCCATAGAACAGCAAGCCGACGCCTGGCTCCAGCAGCACCTGGCGAACTGGAAGCCATCCCCCGGCCACTGAATGAAGCTTCGTATCAGGGCACGGCTTCAGCCGTGCCGTACGGAGGCAGCAAGGATGCGGGCTTTAGCCCCTGAGGTGCGGCGCTAAAATATCCCCAGACCCTACCGTGTCCACTCTCCGCCACATCCTCGATGAGCGAGTCCGCGAGGCGGATGCTTCCCTCTACGAAAAACTCGACAACCACCGCGTCCGCTGTTTCTCCTGCGGCCACTGCTGCCCCATTCCCGAAGGCCAGCCCGGCGTCTGCAAAGTCCGCTACAACCGCGGCGGCACCCTCTACGTGCCCTGGGGATACACCGCCGGCATGCAATGCGATCCCATCGAAAAAAAGCCGTTCTTCCACGCCCATCCCGGCGCGCTCGCCTACAGCTTCGGCATGTTAGGTTGTGATCTGCACTGCGGCTACTGCCAGAACTGGGTCACCTCGCAAGCCCTGCGCGATCCCAATGCCGTGTCGCCGCCGCTGGAAGCGTCCCCAGAGATGCTCGTCCGCGACGCCCTCACTCAAGGCGCCAAAGTTCTCGTTAGCACCTACAACGAGCCGCTAATCACCAGCGAATGGGCAGTCGCCATTTTCAAAGAAGCGAAAGCCGCCGGCCTCCTCACCGGCTTCGTCTCCAACGGCAACGCCACGCCGCAGGTCCTCGAATACATTCGCCCCTGGACCGATCTCTACAAAGTCGATCTCAAGAGTTTCGACGATCGCCACTACCACGAACTCGGCGGACGCATCGCCCCCATCCTCGACAGCATTCGCCGCATTCACGCCATGGGACTATGGCTTGAAATTGTTACGCTCCTCATCCCCGGCTTCAACGACTCCGCCGACGAACTCCGCCGTCTCACCGATTTCCTCGCCGCCATCTCGCCCGACATTCCATGGCATGTAACCGCATTCCACGGCGACTACAAAATGCAGGGCGAAAACCAGCGCGATACCAATGTCGAAGACCTGCTGCAGGCCGCCGAAATCGGCCAAGCCGCCGGCCTCCGTTACATCTACGCCGGCAATCTTCCCGGCAGAGTCGGCCCCTGGGAAGACACCCGCTGCCCGCAATGCCACGAAACTCTGATCCGACGCCACGGATATCTCATCAAAGATTACCGACTCACTCCCGAAGGCCGCTGCCCCAGCTGCTCCCACCAAATTCCCGGCCGCTGGTCAGCCCACTTCGATGCCCAGATCACTTCCCATCCTTTCCTCCCACAAAAGCACTCCCGTTTATTTACAATCACAAGTCGTTGAGCTTTATCTCATTGATCCAGCCTGGTCATCCCGAGCGGAGCCGCTTTTCAGCCGGAGAGAGGGATCTCCCATTGCTCTGGCCTCGCGCGAAAGCCAAACTGCACGACTACCCAGATGTTGCCGACTCAGTTGTAATGGGTCCAGATGTTGTCGACCTTGAGGTGACTCATGTGCGGAGAGCCCGACTGGTTTCGCGTACTGCCAGACTAATGCGGAAGAAATCGACACTCCCTCTGTTCGCCGTGCTCTTCCTCCTGTCCTGCTCTCCGCGCGACTTCCTCACCCGCCGCCTCGCTGCCGACCTCATCTCCACCTCCGAAGCATTCAAAACCTCGCAGCAGTTCGTGCTTCAGACCGGAGTCGTCTCCAACAAAGAATTTGTCTCGCCCGAATACCTCGTGCTGCAGCGTCGCGGCTGGATTTCCGCCACCACTGCTCCATGCCCTCCAGGCCTCGCCCCGCCGCCCTGCTGGGATGTGCTGCTGACTCCCGCCGGCGTGGACACAGTTCGCACTCTGATTCCCGCGGAAGAGACCACCAAGGCGTCTCTCTCCATCCCAGTCGCCAGAAGGGAGCTGGTTGGCGTCACCGGCCTCAGTAAGCAGGGCGACCTGGCCGACGTCGATTTCACCTGGCGATGGTTTCCGTTGAACGAAGTCGGCGCCGCGCTCTACTCCGGCAACCTGCGTTACAACTCGACTGTCGGATTTCGCGATTACGATGACGGCTGGCGCATCGTCACCGCCCACAGCGTTCCCCGCCCCGGCCAAACCCTCGACGACGCGCTCAAGAACGCCGAACCCGCCCCGTGAGCGAGACGGATCAAACGAAACGAAAGTCGACCGAGCGATGATGGATGATGATAGATAAAGCGAAGCCCAGCCCGGCACCGCGAATCGCCTGGATCCAGTGCGCCGCGAACTGGCTTACCCCGCGCCGCATTCGTGCCCATGCCATCGTTCTCGCCGCTTGCCTTTGGGGAGTCTGTGCGGTTGATTACGCCACGCCCGGCATCTTCGATCGTGCCGGCAGCATAAAATTCCAGGATTTCATTCAGTTTCCCATCGCCGCGCGTCTGATTGCGCAGGGCCGCGCCAGCGAACTCTACGACGACCCTGCATTGGCTGACGGGATTCGCGCTACGGTTGGCCGGGAGACCGGCGTTTACCTGCAATATTTTTATGGACCACAAGTCGCGCTGCCGTTCATCCCGCTGCTTCGATTGTCTTTCCTCGCCCAGGCTTGGATCTGGGTCACACTGAGCGTGCTGATCTATTTCGGCTGCGTCTATCTGCTGTGGAGAGGCTGCAGCGGGCTTCGCCCGTACCCGGCACTTGTGTCAGTCTGCACTGTTGCTTACCCGCCCCTATTTCATTTTTTTGTGCGCGGCCAACTCTCAGCCGTGGTGCTGGCGTGTTTCACTGCGGCATGTCTGGCATTCCTCGCGCGTCGCGACTGGCTCGCAGGCATCGCTCTGGGCTTCCTCGTTTTCAAGCCGCAGTTTCTGGTCGCCATCCCGTTATTGCTCCTCCTGGCGCAGGCATGGAGGATGTTCGCCGGCCTTGCGATTTCGGCCTGTGCGCAGCTGGCCTTCACATCCCTCTACTTTGGGCGGGAGGTAATGCACCCGTATCTCAGCCGGCTGCTGCACAGCGCGGGTCAGCCGGGGACGACTGAACTCATGTTCTCGCCGATCCAGATGCACTCGCTGCGCACTTTTTGGGCGTTACTGATTCCCTGGCCGCGCGGTGTGTGGGCGCTCTACCTTCTGAGTTCACTCGCCGTGGTTGGAATGGCAGCCTCCGTCTGGAAGTCGGCCGCGCCGCGCGCGCTGCGCTTTTCCGCACTTGTTATTGCCACGGTACTGATCAATCCGCACCTCTATATTTACGACTTGCTGGCACTGGTTCCGGCGTTGCTGCTGCTTGCGGACTGGGCTCTAAAGAATGTGCCAGATCCCCTTACGCCTGCGCTCGATTTACTACTGTATCTCGCGTTCCTTCTGCCAATGTTCGGCCCGCTCTCGCGTTGGACGCACCTTCAACTCTCCGTCCCGGTCTTCGTGGCGCTCCTGTGGACTCTCTGGCGTCATTCCGCAACCACAAGTCACAAATTTGCTTCGAGTGAATCCGCCGTTGTATAACCCTTCTTCCCGCCCGGGAATCATGTAAAGACCCCCATGCGAATCCACAAAACTGCCTCCCTCATCCTGCTGTCCATAACCTGCGCGCTCACCGCCGCAGCTCAAACCAAGCCCAGGCTCACGCTCGACGAATTCTTCAACTCCGTCGACTTCACCGCGCTTGAGATTTCCCCCGACGGCAACTCAGTCGTCATCGCCACCGAGCGTGCCGACTGGGACCAGCAAATTTTTCGCAGCGACCTCTGGCTCTATCATGGCGACGGCAAGTCTGGCTCTGCCACTGGCAACCTGATTCAGTTGACCCAGTCCGGTCACGATTCCGAGCCGCAATGGTCGCCCGATGGCCGCTGGATCGCCTTCCTCTCCGAGCGCAAACCCTCCACCGGGAAAGGAGATTCCGATTCCGACGCCGACTCGAAAGACGACCCTCCCAGCCAGGTCTACTTGATCTCACCCAACGGCGGTGAAGCCTTCCCAGTAACTCAAGGCGAAGAAGAAGTCCACGCGTTCGCCTGGTCCGCCGATTCGCAAACCATTTACTTCGCCACCCGCCAGCCCTGGACCAAGGCGCAAAAAGATGACTACAAGAAAGATTGGAAAGATGTAGTCCAGTATCGAACCGCCGAACGCGGCGACACCATCTTCGCGCTCAACGTCCCCGCCGCACTTGCCCGTCACGTCGCCGCCCCTGCCAGATCCGAGGCCGATTCCGAGGTGCACAAAGAGAAGGTGCACAAAGAGACTAAAGAGGATGAGGATCTGACCTCGGGCGCACTGTCCGTGACTACGTCGCCGCTGCGAGTGGATCGTCTATGCATTTCCCCGGACGGCCGCAAGCTCGCATTCCTCACCAACGCGATCAATCAGCGCCAGGAAAAAACGGAAGATGTAGAGATCTACGTCGTCGACCTGCGGGCTCCCTCACCCACACAAAACTTCATTGCTTCTCGGCGAGTGACCAACAACCAGGCTGTAGAAGTCAACCCGCGCTGGGCCAACGACAGCCGCCACATCTTCTTCTCCGTAGAAATCGGAGACGTCTCCGGCCCCTACCACGATCTGCAGCCCCATCTCTACTCGGTCGACACCGACACCGGCAAAGTCGAACAATGGAGCAAAGACTTCATCGGCCCCATCGAGCACTACGCCGTCGCCAGATTAAATGAAAACGATTCTGTCCTGACTTCCGCGCGCGTCGGCACGGAAGTGCAAATGTATTCCGTCACAAAGCCGTCCGACTCGCTCCATCGTCTCACCGCATGGCCCGGCACATACTCCCGCATTTCCGCGGCAGCTCACTCCCCACGCGTGGCGTTCATCCACTCTTCGCTCGATAAACCGGACGAAGTCTACCTCGCCGACAGCGCCGACAAACTCGATCAAGCGCGACCCATCACGCAATTCAACAAACTCTTCACCGAACGCGATCTGCCCCAAGGCAAGCCCTACCAGTGGAAAGCCGACGACGGCACCACCATCGAAGGCATGCTCATCTATCCTCCCGGCAAATTCGAATCCAAGCACTTGCCCATGCTGACCTTCATCCACGGCGGTCCCGCCGACGCCGACGGCAACCACTTCGCCGCCGACTGGTACGACTGGGCCGCGCTAGCCGCCACCAACGGATGGCTCGTCTTCCGCCCCAACTACCGCGGCTCCACCGGATACGGCGACAAGTTCCTCCAGCAGATCGTCCCCGTCATGGTCTCCCGCCCCGGCAAAGACATTCTCGAAGGCGTCGACGCCCTCATCAAAGACGGCATCGCCGACCCCGACCACCTCACCATCGGCGGCTACAGCTACGGCGGATACATGACCAACTGGCTCATCACCCAGACCCCCCGCTTCAAAGCCGCCGTCACCGGCGCCGGCGCGGTGGAAAACGTCGGCAACTGGGGCAACGACGACACCACTTATGACGACGCCTACTTCCTCGGCGGACGCCCCTGGGAAGCCCCCCAGCGCTATCACGACGAAGCCGCCATCTTCCAAATAGACAAAGTAAAAACCCCCACCCACATGGTCGCCGGCGCCGACGACATCCGAGTCGCCGTCCTCGAAGACTATCTCCTCGAACACGCCCTCTACTCGCTAGGCATCCCCAACAAGCTCCTAATCTTCCCCGGCGAAGGCCACAGCCTAGCCAAAAATCCCTGGCACGGAAAAATAAAAGTCCGCGAAGAACTAAAGTGGCTGCAAAAATACGGCGGCGTGCCAGCAGGAAACTGACGGGGAATGATAGGAATAAGAACGGGAAGGGCACGACTTCAGTCGTGCCGAAAAGTCGTATCGATCCCGAACGGCTTTAGCCGCTGACCCCGGCGAAGGCGGACTCATCCTGCGTTTTGGCACTTCGTATTCTAGAATCGTGAATCATGGCAATTGACGATCCCAAAGCGGCGTTCGAGCAGCAGTACATGCAAGAAGAGGAAAAATCTCCACTTGGGCTGACAGTATTCGCATCTAAACTCGCCTTTCCAAAAGCCGGGCTGCCATTAGAGATCTTTCGGAAAGTTGCGGAGAGGTTCTCGCGCCCTTCTGTTGAAGAAAGGCTCCAGGCAATGTGGCACATGCTGGTTATGGAAACCGAGCACTTAGCGGACACGAAGGCCGACGTTGACGACATGGAAGAAGCGATACAGTTGGCGATGCGCCGGGACGCAGAGGAATTTAACGACAAGAAGCGGGCACGCTATGTAAAGCTGATCGGCAATGCGTTGAGAAGTGAGAAACAAATTCAGGACGTAGCGACTCTTATACAGACCATCGAGCAGCTCAATGAAAGCGACGTGACGGTGCTGAAGGTGCTGAACCGAGTCATGAACCGGGACGGGGACTGGAGGCCGCAAACTATGCCCCCGGGTCAAATTATGAAGCTTCACCCGCAAACCCTAATAGCTAGGGCACAGGAGCTTACCGTACAGATCGCGCTTGCGCTCGGACAGAAGACCGAGAAGAATACGTACACCCGCGAGGTCGGATACGGAATCTGCAACCGCCTGCAAGGATTTGGGCTGGCCCACGAGATACAGCCCTCGCCTCGCGAGCTTCCACTCACGAACTACTCCTTCCGGCTTTCAACTCAAGGGATCAGGTTGCTGGAACTCCTCGGAGAAAACGTCGCCAACCTTGAATATTATTTCAAGGATTAAGCTTCATTATGAGCGACATTACTATTGATGTCATTACTGGCGGGCCGCCCAGCTCCTGACGTCGACCACCCCGCGAGCGACCTCACGGCCAGCGCTGCGCCCCGTGCAACACGCGCGCAATTTCCACCGCCTCGTCCTTCACTCGGTAGACAACAACATAGGGCAGAGGCGAGAACACCAACTCACGCGTACCCTTGATTCTTCCAGAGCGTCCTTGATTCGGGAACGATGCCAGCGCGGCGACACCTTCGTAGATTTTCCGGGCAACGCGTTCGCCTGCGGAGGGATTCTGCTTGCGGATATATTCGACAATGGCCGCGAAATCAGCTGCAGCTTCAGGAGACCAGCGAACCGTCATCAGGATCGGAGGATGCGCTCGATTTGCCGGCCCACTTCCTCATGCGACACAAACTTGCCGTTGTCGAGAGAGTCCAGCCCTTTCTGCACTTCCCGCCTAAACCATTCGTCGTGGTCCACGTAGTTCGCGACCAATTCCTGCACTACCTGGTCCGTGGCTTTCCCCGCCTCGGAAGCGATCCGGGCCAGCCTCGCCTCAATCTCAGGCGCTAAAGAAATCTCCATAAAACCATTGTAGGTCGGAAATCTCGAATCTCCAATTGGAAATGAAATGTAACTGAATCATAGGCCGTCACTTTTCCATAGCTCGCATTGTGACGTACAACCTTGACCCTGGATTTCAAACGGTAAATCATCATCCTTGCCGCAGCGGTCTGACCGAGACCAAACCGCCCGGCGCTAACTCCTTTGTTTCACGGATTTTGATGTCTAACTTCTTTGCCCCACGGATTTTGCGGGGAATTTCCCGCCAACGGTAATAAACTAGTTGACACACATGTGCGCTTCTGGTATCGTTTTCTACATGGACGCGCACACCATTCCCGAACCGAAAAGCCTGCAAGAGGCTATCGTCTACTTTTCCGACTCTGACCGCTGCTTTGAGTTTGCCAAGAAACTGCGCTGGCCGGATGGCAACGTCGTGTGCCCACGCTGCAATGCGGCCAAGAACTCGTTTGTGAAAACTCGTAGCCTGTGGTTCTGCTATGCCTGCAAGCGCCAGTTCACCATCAAGGTTAAGACCATCATGGAAGATTCCCCGATTCGCCTTGATAAATGGATGACGGCGTTTTGGCTGCTGGCGAACGCCAAGAACGGTATCAGTTCGCACGAACTTGGACGCGCCCTGAAAGTGACGCAAACGACGGCATGGTTCATGCTCCAGCGGATTCGGGAAGTGATGAAAAAGCACGCTTTCGATTCCAGCAAGATCGGCGGCGAAGGGAGCACGTTGGAAGTAGACGAAACATTTGTGGGCGGCAAGGTTAAGAACATGCACCGTTCGCGCCGGGTGAAGTTTGCTATCGAAGAAGGCTACATTGGAGCCTCTACTGGCAAGACGATTGTGCAAGGCATTCTTGACCGGAATCTTCGCAAGGTTCGCGCTCAAGTTGTGCCGAACGTCACGCGGGAAACTTTGCAAAACGCGATTCTCAAGAACGTGAAGTTTGGAAGCACGGTGTACACGGATAATGCGGTTGCCTACGACAATGGGATGCAGCGCCGATTCATCCATGACGTGGTTAACAAGACGGAGAGCTACGTGCGCGGACAGGTTCACGTCAACGGCATGGAGAATTTCTGGTCGCTGCTCAAGCGATCTCTGCGCGGAACCTACGTTGCTGTTGAGCCTTTTCATCTCGCACGCTACGTTGACGAACAAGTGTTTCGCTACAACCACCGCAAGGACGGCGAGCGCAAGCTAAACGATGCTGACCGCTTCGCCGCCGTAATGTCTCAGGTACTCGGTCGTCGCCTCACCTACGACGATCTGACGGGCAAATCCGAATCGCCACATCACGCGCCGACAAGGACGGGGCAGACGGCACAAGCCTAGTCCTTGTCGGGTTTCTGCTCGCTCTTTCGGGAAGCAGGCTTCTTAGTCTGCTTCTTTTTCTTTTTGACCGGAGCCTGTAGAATTGCGCCCGCGAGTTTCCTGAAGTTCTCTAGCGCTTCCGGCCCTTCCCTGTATTCGGGTGTTTTCATAGCGTCAGTGTATGCCAATCCATGACAAATAGTAGAGGCAGGCGAAAGTTTAGGAGAGCATCCATGGCATCAGAAAATTCTGTCCCCGAAAACAACCCAACCCCAGACGCTAGCGACAAACCCACTCAACAGAGCAGGGAATCCGAACCAAAAATCACGCCGAGACCTAGCGGTTCGCAACTTCCACCACCCCACGCCCATTGTCAGGTTACTTGCAAGCAAGAAAAGAATTGGTGGGATAAAGGTAAACCGTTCGTGGAAATCCTTGGCATCGCTTTGCTTGCGATTTATACGGGATACACCATCAAGATTTTCCGGGCTAACAACAAAGCTGCGAAAATTGCGCAGCAAACCTACGACGCTTCCGAGCGTCCCTACGTGGGAATCGAGGGCGTATCGGTCACCTACGAGTCGTTCGATAAGAATGGAAAGATGGCCGACCACCGGAATATTTATTTTAAGGAGGCTACCCAACTTGAAGTGCAGTCCGCTATTAAGAATTACGGTCCCGTCCCTGGAACTAATTTCGACAGCGACTGGGCTTTGTTCATCGACGACAAGCATATAGAGTTTTCCAAACTTCCAGAATTCGGAAAAACTATATTTCCGAGTCAAGAGGTTGGGTTTAACGGGGCTATGGCGCGTACCCTGTATCAAGACTTGATCTCCCGAAAGATCAGAGCGTCGGTCGAAATACGGATATCCTACGACGGGCCTAGCGCGCATTACGGGTACTGCAATTTGTACCAATTCCTGATGCCGCCCGGACAATTCGTAGACCTTGGGAAATGCACCCACCAGTGGTAGCCCTATAACAGCAGCCCAAAGACACACTGCCGCCCTGTCACGGAGTCTCATTTTGAGCCTTCCGTGACATGTGTGTCAACTGTGTTATTGCCCCGCCAACCCCAGGATTCCAAAGATCCAGGGGGGAGGGGGGATACCCGCGCTTCCCCTGGGAAGAGAATGAACACGACAAGAATGAGGACAAGAAAACCATGGGTCTCGAAAATGTTCCACGATGTCAGCACGTCAAGGTAAACGGCACGCAGTGCGGTTCTCCCGCGCTCCGCAGCCGGCGGCACTGCTTCTTTCACGATCGCATCCGTCGCGAGCAGGCGAAAATCGCCGCCAACGCATCCAGCCCGCGCCGCTTCGAGCTACCCCTGCTGGAAGACGCCAACTCCGTACAGGTAGCGTTGATGAAAGTAATTCAAATACTCGCCTCCGAACTGATTTACGCGCTCCCGGGGCTAAAGCCCGCAAGAAAGAAGGCGCTAACGCGGCGCTGAAGCGCCGCTCTTCCACAATTGCCGTTTTTTCCAATTCCGCTCTCTCACGATTGCCGCTTTTTCACGATTAGGAACTAGCTGGCGCGGCGCACGAGTTCAGCGTGGTGCAGGCTGGAGATGCGGGAAATGGCAGCGACCATCAGGCTGGAAAGCAGTTGCATGGTGGCGACATCGCTTTGGTCGAAAGCGCCGGGGGATGAAGACAAGACCTCGAAGACGCCGAGAGTGCGGCGGTAGTGGCGCAGGGGGGAGACCAGGATCGAGCGGACTCCGAGGCGGCGACAGCTGGCGAGGTCGACACGCGGGTTGCGTTCGGCGTCGTGGCAGAGCATGATTTCGCCGGAGCGGACGGCTTCGGCGGAGATGCCGGCGTCGGTTTGCAGGCGGACGCCGAGGTCGGGAGCGGTGCGGCCGGTGCGGGCGCGGCAAACAATTTCGTCGCCGGCGCGGAGAGCGATGGCGGCTCCGGTGGCTCCGGTCAGGTGTTGGGCGCGTTCGGTGATGGCGCTGATGGCGGGCTCGAGATCGAGTTCGGCGGGATGAATTTCGATTTCTTCTCCCAGGGCTACAGCCCGGAATCCGGATACAGGATGGGCCGCGTTGGCGACGCGGAGTTGGCTGCGCTGCGCCTGAGATGACATTCGGGAACGATCGCCGACGGAGCGGTCGGCGGAGGAGTGGCCGGAGAAAGAATTATCGGCCCAGCGATTTGCCATGCGATCGTCCGCGAGGCGGTCTGCGGCAAGACTCAGTAGTTGGGGCTCGGGAACGCTGCGGAGCAAATCGCGTACCAGATTGTCGAGTTCGACGTCGTTGATAAGGTGGGCGGTCTGCTGGCGGCGCAGCGATCCGCCGAGCACGCGCGAGAGGCCGAGTAGAGCGTGGCTGCCGCAGGCCAGGCAATAAGGCTTGCTGTTGGTGCTGATCAGCTCACACTGTACGCAGAATGTGGCGGACTGCAGGGGGACAAAATTGACGTCTTTGAACGTGGTGCCGTAGACAGTCTTGCCAAACGCTTTCTTGCGAAACATTGTCTTGCCAAACATGATTGCTGATTCCTCGCTTATTTCCCGCAACGAGTACGCTCGCCAATTTCACGGTGCAACGAAGGTAAACAGGGAGCGGGATGGGAGAAAGTGACGGCAGTGGTTCCGGGGTGTGGAAAACTGGGCGAGAACGGAGACGGATCGGGAGAATGTGCAGAATCCTGCAACTTTTCTTTGCTCGGTTAGGGTCAAAAGACCTACCGAACGCGGGATACGCACGCTATTTCTTGCTGGAGGTATTGATTTCGTCCGGGGCGTGGGCTATGCTAAACCTACGTTCGTGATTCAATCCGCGAAACGATAATTGGGAGAAATCATCATGCAATGGACAGCACCGGCTTTTGAAGAAGTTTGCCTGAACTGCGAAATCAACTCCTACGCCAGCGCCAAGCTGTAGTAGAAAAGCTCTCCCCTGCACTCTTCCTGTTTTTGACGGCCTAGCCTCGTACGGGGAATTGTGCGATCCGGTTGGCTGCGTGCTAATCGACGAGCCAGGCTTCCTCTTCCTCTTTCCTTTAACGATTCCTCTCGTTCCCTGTCTTTGATTACGGGGTCACATCCAGGCCATAGGATGGGTGGCTGAAGGTTCCGTCGATTTTGATGGGCACGATTTCTCCGGCATTTTTCTTCTTGAGGAATGGCTCCACAGACTTCAGCAGAACTGACTTCACTCCCTTCGATTCCTTGGAGAGCTTGGTATCGAGTTGCAAAGTTCCGTGGAGGTCGACCCGCTGCGTCAACAGACCGTAGGTGCCGTGCAGATGAGCCAGCGCTCCCGGGACGCTGAAAGAGAGGTCTGAGAAAGTAGCGATGGCGTGGTTGAGCACGACATGTCCCTTTAGATTTTCAACGACGCTCGCAGGATCGTCGTTCTTTTTGTCGCCGTTCTTTTTCTCACCCTGAGCCAACTGACTGAGATTGTCAATTTTTTCCTGCGTCGCCGGGCGGACGAAACTTGCCGCGTCGATTCCGAAGTCTGCCTGCAGGTTCACCCTTTCAATGAATGGTCGCGTCCCAGGGGGAACCAGGACTTGTGTTTTGAAGGTCATCGCTCCGGTCAAGGCGGGAGGATCTGCCTTGGCGAGGAGGCGTAGCCAGTCTTGTATCTGTCCCTGCATTTCGGTCGTGGCTAGCGAAACAGTTTTTCCTCCCACGCCTTCCGAATCTGTCTTCTTGGCCACTTCCACTTGCGATACCAGTGACGTCCGCTCAAATTGCGCTTGCACTGACGATAGAGAGACGTCTCCATTGAGCCCGTTCACAATGCCGCGGAATTGCGTTTTCAGCTGTACAGCATGGTTACTGGTTACTTTGAAATCGGGCACGTCGGTACTGCCTGCGATCTCGATGTGTTCCAGCACTCCATTGAATTTGCCCGTGGAGGCTAGCGTTCCTGCAATGCCTGAAAATCCACCGAGGTCCGCGCGTTCAAAGTCGTACGAGCCGGAGAGAGGGGTTTCACCTATGTCCTTCGGCTGCAGGGGGCCGAATTGCCCGTCTGTGCGAATTTCTCCGGGAGGCTGCGGATTCTGCAGAGCGGCGTGGAATGACAAGGGGCGGTCATCGGCTACGGAGTCCAGCGTCAATTTGTGAATCTCGAACTTGAGGGGATCTTTTCCGGATTGGCCGGAAGCAAACTCCACGACGGCACCGTCTGCGATGATCTGATCGATAATCAACGCGGACTGCTTCGGGCTCCCGGGCGGTGCTGCGCTCTCGATACGCTCACTGCCGGATGAAACGAACAAGCGCAAACCTTCGATCTGGACACGTCGAACATGTTTGGGCGTTCTGAGAAACTCCCAGAAAGCGCCCTGGATGGTGAGCTTTTCGATGGTAGCGATCGGAGGGACGTCGCGATCGCTGTTGCGGCGGAAGGTCACGCCTTCGGCAATGCAGCCGGGCGGAAAATACGTCCCGCGAAATGCTTTCACATCGACCGTGCTGGAGAATTTTGTCTGCAGCGCGCTAACGATGGCGCCACGCGTGAACGGCCAGCGGCTGAGCAGCAACCCAGCTGCGCCACCGATCACGACCAGTGCCAACACCGTGCCAATCTTGACCGAGCGGGATGAGATCTTGGACTCTTTTTTCAAGACTTCCTTCTTAGTTCATCGAAAATGGATAGAAATCGATCAATGAAGGCCTGCATATTTAAGAAATTCTAACCAGACACGGGTGAAGAAACTGATCACAAAGGAACGCTTCAGTCACGGCCTGCCTCGGATTAGCGAGGGAAAACGAAAAGAAGAGCTTTGTTCTGCGTGCGCTGCAGGAGGCGAGGTCGCGTCCGGCTAGCCGGCTTGGGCGGCGATGAGCGAGGTGTCCTGGCCGGGCAGGGCGATTACCTGGGCGGAGTGGGCCAGAGTGCGATCGAGGGCGTCGGCTAGCGCGGTGGGAAAAGTTGTGGTGAGCAGGTTGATGTCGACCTGGAGGTCGCGCGTAGAGTAGAGGCGATAGACGGTCAATGTTCCGCGGCGGCGGTTGGCCGAACTCATCAGGTTCAGAGCGACGGTCCATGCGGCTGCGAAGTCGAGCACTTTCGGTGTGCCGGCTTTGCTCCAGCGGAATGAATTGCCGGCTCGTCGCGCGGTGGAGGAGTCGGAAGCGTCGAACTGGGTCTTCTCCATTTGGAGCTTCTCTAACTGGAGTTTCTCGAATGGGACTTTCTCAAACGAGGCCTTGTCAAACGGAATCATTTCACCGGGAAGCAGTTCGAGCTTCAGTTCGAAGCTGTCGAAATCGTTGCTGCCGAAGGCTGCGGCCAGAATGCGGCGAACCTGATCGTAATCGCGCGCGACTTTGAGTTCCTCGGTGGCGCGGCGGATGGCCAGGTTGTTGACGAAGATCTGGGGCTGATTGAAAGTGCGGTGGGCGACGCGGGCCAGCTCTCCGAATTCGAGGTAGCCGAGATGCTGCACGCCGATCCAGACGCCGATGCCCAGGACTGCGAGGACCAAGCCCAGCGAACTGCCGGTCGGCCACAGCAGGAACAGGCTCAGCATGGCGAAAATAGCGGAGACGCCGTAGAGCAGAATCACGACCTGGCGATGCGTCATGCCATGCTGCAAGAGCTTGTGATGAATGTGCTCGGCGTCGGCGGTGAAGACGGGACGCCCGCTGATGAGGCGGCGGACGATGGAGAGCGAAGTTTCAAGAATTGGTAAGCCGAAAGAAACTACCGGGATGGCGACGGCGACGATGGTCGGGGCTTTTTGCGCGCCTTCGAGCGCGAGGGCGCTCAAGAGAAAGCCGATGAAGAGGCTGCCGGAGTCGCCCAGGAAAATAGTTGCGGGATTGAAGTTGAAGCGGAGGAAACCGAGAATCGCACCGGCCAGCGCGATGGTCATCACGGTGACCAGGGACGAGCCGTTGAGCAGCGCCACTACGAATGCCACGAGTGTGGAGAACAGGGCCGAGCCGGCGGCTAGACCATCCAGACCGTCAATCAGATTGAAGGCGTTCGTGATAGCCAGGACCCAGAGGATGGTGAAGGCCAATCCGACGAACCAGGGGAGTTTGTGCTCGCCGAACAGCACTGGGATGTTGACGATGCGCAGGCCCCCCGCGAACAGCATGGTGGCGGCGATGCCCTGCACAGAAAATTTGAAGTAAGGACCGACGCCGTGAAGGTCGTCGTACACGCCGAGCAGGAAGACGAGCGACGCGGGCGCGAGGATGGTGAAAAGTGTCTTCAGGGAGAATGTTGAATGGAAGCGACCGCTATACATTGCCCACAGCACCGCCATGGCCATGCAGCAGGAGAAGGAAAGGTAGATAGCCACACCGCCCAGGCGGGGCAATGGGTTCGAATGCAGATGACGGTCCTGGGTAGGAGCGGCGACCCAACCGCGGGCGGTGGCGAAGTCCCGCACGTAGCGAGTGAGTACGAAAGCCGACAACAGCGCTAAAACGAATGTCCCGAGGAAGATGCCCGTCAACTTGTCACCTGCGGCAAGCGAACCTGCACCGGATCCGCAGGTCCACTGGCAAATCCACTTTCGTTCTTCTTAAAGGCTGTCGCGTTAAAGAGTGTCGCGGTAAGCATGTCGCAGCAAAGTATCGCAGCAAATGGGCCGCGGCTCATCGTTAGAAAACAGATTTCTGTTGGCGAAAAAGGTGCGTAAACTTTAGCAGCGTCGGCGCGGGACTTTCAATCGCTGCGAAGGAAAAAGCTGTGGAAAACTAAGTCTGCAAGGTGCAAGCAGTGCCATAACGGGACATTACGACACTGCGGATAGCAGGGGCGCAGCCTGCATTGCTGTGCTAAACTGCAGTTCAAATTCTCACTCAATACATCCGGGGTCCTCTAATGGAGTCGGGCACTTCGAGTTTCACTGGCCGCGGCCGTGGTTGTTGGTGGGCGCTCGCCGGCTTGCTGGTATTGGTGAGCTCTGCCGCAGCCCAACAAGTAACCGACGGAATGCAGCCGACGCCGGCGCAGACTGCGGCCCCTTCCGCAGCGCCGCCCGCAACGGCTCCCACAGGGCTTCCTGCGGTACAACCTCTATCGCAAGCGGCGGTGAACGCATCGGGAGTGGCGCAGGCCAAGGCGGGTGATGCGGCGCAAGAATCCACCGACCAGCCGACCGAGGTCAAGCTGGGTCCGGGAGATCTGATTGAAGTGAACGTGTACAACGTTCCGGAACTGACGAGCAAGACGCGAGTCAGCCTCGCGGGAGACGTATATCTTCCCCTCGTCGATTACGTCCACGTCGACGGCCTGACGCTGGAGGAAGCTCAGTCGGTGATCGAGAAACGGCTGACGGATGGCGGGTTCGTGCGCAGCCCACACGTAACCATCTTCGTGGACGAAGCCGCATCGCAAGGCGTGACCGTGCTGGGCGAGGTGATGAAGCCTGGCATCTACCCGGATGTTTCCGATCACAAACTCTACGAGGTCATCTCGCTGGCGGGCGGCTTCACTGCGTCCGCTTCGCGGAAGATTGCGGTCATCCGCAGGGGCTTGCCGGAGCCGATTCGCATTGATCTGCCTCGCAACCTGGCCGACGAGCTGAGCGGCAACATCGAGATTCTGCCGGGCGATACCATCACCATCCCGCGGGCGCCCATCATCTACGTGGTGGGGGACGTAGCCCGTCCCAGCGGCTTGCTAGTGGACAATGGCACGCTCACCGTGCTGCAGGCGATCGCGCTGGCGGGAGGGACAAACCATACGGCAAGACTGAGTGGTTCCCGCATCCTGCATAAGACGCCCGCAGGAGTGATCGAGACAAAGATCGAAATCAAGAAAATGCTGGAGGCCAAGGCTCCAGACGTTGCTCTACAGGCGGACGATATTCTTTTCATTCCGGTCAGCGGAGCCAAGGTCTTGGCAGGCAAGACTTTTGATGTTGCAATGGCGGCGGCCACGGCGGCTTCGATTTACTCGATCCACTAGCGGGAGGGTCGAGGGCTTCGAGCGTCATCGATTGTCCGCAACTTCTACGTGCTTTTTCCTACCAGGCTCCGAAGCACTGCAATATATTTTTTGGCTGTGTGTTCGCGAGAGAAACTCTGCAGGATGTATTCCCTTCCTTTTTCCCCAAAGGTTTCGCCCAGTTCGCGATTGGCGGATAGCCGGTTGAATGCGCTTGCGAGCTCCTGGGCTTTCAGAGGGCCCAGGCAGGCGTCGGATGCGGAAATGAAGGCAGGGATTTTTTCTCGGGGCTGCTGGTCGAGAAAACGCAGGGAGGATCTAACGAGACCCGCGTCTCACACATTCAGGCTGAGGACGCTTTCTTGCTCACGGTCTATTGAGAATCTTCTTGACACTCAGTCGAATTCGGAGGAGCATACCCCGGTCCGTCAAGGAGACCTTATGAAGACCTTGTTCGGCCCCTGCCAAGCAGTTCCCACGCATCCCGAGTCAGTACGCCGGAGCCTAAACAGATTTGCGATCGCGGCAATCTTAGCCGGAGCCAGCTGGCTGGCTCTGGCATCCCCAGCGGAAGCCAAGATCGTTTACGTGACTGACAACGTCACAATCACGGGAGACGGCGTTATTACACTCCTCAAGAATGGACCGGTCGAGTTCACCATCCAGGCGGCCTACAGCTCGGGCTCTTGCGGCATCCTTGGCCTTGGCGTTTACCATGATGCCTCAGTTTCAGCGACGGCAACGACGGGCAGTGGCGTAGAGGCCGGCGCGCTAAGCAATGGCGATCCGATTGGTCCTACGCAGAGTTTCAACAAAGGTGAGTCGCTCATGGCTTCGGAAACGCTCGGAACCGCCGGATGCAATAACATTTCCTATGGTTACTGGTGCAACGGGACTGCAACCTTTCAGAAAGGTAATCAAAAGCCCTGTTTCACAGTTGACGGCTACCTTGGATTGGAATTCGAGCTCGAGGTTAGCACCTACTACGGGTGGGCGCACATCGTCGTTGCTCCGGATCATAAAGCCCTTGCCGAGTTTACGGTTCAGTTGACCGGCTACGCTTATGAAACCGTCCCCGGTATGTCAATCAACGCTGGTCAGACCGCCGACGCCGACGATTCTTCTGCGGCACACCCCGGCCCATTGAATCGGGACGATTCCGGCCTCGGTGCTGTGCCCACCGATCCCGCGCATGCCGTTTCGCTCGACACGTTTGCTCTTGGTGCTCAAAACGCCCCGCTGTTGCGGAGGAAGGAATCCGCAGGTGCGTTGCCCGAAAACAGGTAGTGCCCAGGCCCTTAGTCGGACGATCGAGCGTCGAGCTTTCGAGCGTCAAAGAAGGGTTGTCGGTTCTAGCGGGCTCTCGCCTACCAGACTTCGAAGCAGGTCAATGTATTTTTCGGCCGTGTGATCGCGAGAGAAGTTCCGCAGAATGTATTCCCTTCCCTTTCGACCCCGCGCAAAACCCAGTTCGCGATTGGCGGAGAGCCGGTTGATTGCGTTTACGAGCTCCGGGACATTTTCCGGCTCGATGAAGACGCCGGCGCCGGCTTCTTCGAGGATCTGTCGCGCTTGACCATCCACGCCAAGAATCACTGGGCGGGCACAGGACATGAACTCCAGCATCTTGGTCGGGATGACAGTTTTGAAGACGTCAGTCTTTTTCAGGAGAACCAGGCAGGCGTCGGATGCAGAAATGAAGGCAGGGATTTTTTCTCGGGGCTGCTGGTCGAGAAAACGCAGGTTCGTCAGTCCGCGGGATTGGGCCAAAGTCTTGATGCGTTCTTTCTCGGCGCCTTCGCCGACCAGCAGAAATTGTGCGATTGAATTCTGGCGCTGAAGTTGGTGGGCGGCATCGAGCAGAGTTTCGAGGCCGTGCGCCATTCCCATGGTGCCGATGTAACAGACCAGGAACTTGCCTTCGGCGGCGAGGTCTCGCCGCAACGCATGGTTGGCCGCTGATGGAGCGGGCGTGAAGAGGTCGGTCTCGACGCCGTTTTCGACGACTGCAATTTTTTCCGCGGGCACGCGCCAATGCTGCATCAGGTGTGGCTTGAACGCGGGAGTTACTACGACGATGCGGTCCGATCGCTGGTAGAGAAACTTTGCTACCGCGGCGAGCGTGCGGTGAAGCAGCGAATTTTCATCGCCCACCCCAACGGCGGTTAACGATTCGGGCCAGAGGTCGCGCACTTCGAAGACGAACGGGACCTGACGCGCGAAAGCCAGCCACCAGCCGGAGAGTCCTACCAGGAGTTGCGGCGATGAAGCGATGATCACGTCCGGCCGGGGGATTGTCAGGCCGCGCAGAGCGGCAGAGACGCAGAAAGAAGCGTAGTTGCGCATGCGCTCGTGCACTTTGCGATTGGGCAGAGGCCAGAGCCAGGTGCGATAGACATCGACGCCTGCGCCGTTTCCCTGATCGATCCGTTCGTGGTAAGTCAGGTGGCGCAAGCGGCTGCGCCATTCGGGGGGAACTACTCCGGTGGGGTGATTGGGAAATCCGGTCAGCACCGATACGTTGTGGCCGGCCCGCGCCCAATGCTGGGCGAGTTCGGAGGCACGGGCGGCGGGCGCGCCCATCTCCGGCGGAAAATATTGTGAGACGTAGAGGATCTTCACGCGAGTCTAGGAAGATCTTTTACCACGAAGGACACGAAGGTACACGAAGGAAACAGATTCGCAGCGAGATCCTTCGTGATTCTCCGTGTCCTTCGTGGTCGACGCTCTTCTCTTTACCATCAACGGGGGCCGGAAGGAATTAGATCGTGGTACTATGCCGCCTTGCTTAGAGCCTGTAAGTTCGCGGCCTGTATCCTCTTTCTTGCGGGATTGGCCTTCGCCTGCTATCGCTCACCGGTTGATAATCTTGATCGCTACATTTACGAAGCGATTGTCCGGGGGAAATCGCAGCCGGTCGAGGCGGTGTATGCGGTGGTCAAGCATGCCAGTCCGCGCGCCGAACAAAGCTCGATTCTGGATAGTCCACAACACCTGCAAGAGTTGGAGCCCATGTATGCGATTCGGCCGGTCTATCTGGCGGTGATTTCAGGGCTGAGCCGAGGGGTTCCGATACAGAGCGCGATCAGCCTGATTTCAGCGGCGTCGCTGTTTGGAATCGGGCTGGTGGTTCTTTTTTGGACCCAGCGGCCGCTGCTGGCGGGCTTGCTGATGGCGGCGATTCCAATCTTGGTCCTGGGCAGATTGGGAGGGCCGGATGCGCTGGCGGCGGTGCTGGTCATCTCTGCGCTGTGGCTGGTGGATTCGAACATAATCGTGGCGCTGGGACTTTTGTTCCTGTCGCTCGGCGCGCGAACGGACGACATTTTAATTCTTTTCGCGGTATTGGTATGGCTCGCTTGGGACAGAAGACTGCCGCGACTGGTGGCGGGAGCGCTTGCGGTTGCGGCGCTGGGAATCGTTCTCGGAATTAATCATTGGGCGGGGAATTATGGATGGGTCGTTCTTTTTCGCTTTAGCTTCGTCGGCGGCCGCTACCCGGCGCAGATTCCGCATGTACTGACGGCGGGAGAGTATGTCCGCGGCCTGTGGAGGGGGACTTATGCCATCGCAGACCAGGTTGCGATTTGGGTGCTGTTGGGGATTTTGGCCTGGAGACGCAGCCGGGATCCTTTGCTGATTGTCGCGGGCTGTGCGGTGCTGGCACATTTTCTGCTGTATCCGTCGGGCGAAGACCGGTATCTGATTTGGGCTTACGTGGTTGCGGGAGTGAGCCTGATACGTGGATTGGATGGGGATCAGGCGCCCAAACTGACGAAAAATTCAGCGATCTCTATCTGACCCTCGGCTATCCAAGGTAATCCTAAACATTGTAAAAGTGCTGCTGCGTGACCCAATGGTCGCCTATAGTTGCATCGAGATTGCTAACATTGCGGCAACGACCCGGGCGAACGACGCATCACACGGAATTCTGGCCGCGCAGGCAATTGTTTGAAAAAGGAAGTTCTAAACCGGAAATCGCGGGCGCGCTTTTCTTCTACGACCGGCTGCATGAAGCGTGAGAAGGATTAAAGTCAAAGACATTGATGGCCCTCCAGTTCAAACCGAGACTCGCAGTTTTGGCGTTGGCCACGCTGGGCTGGGCATCGTTCTGTTTAGGACAGACGCCGCAGCCAGCGCCTGTGGTCGTCGCGCCGGGAAGTAGCGTGCAAGGAGTCATCGTGACCGGCAATATCAGCGGCACGGTGGTCGATCAAAGTGGGGCGGTCGTCGCGGGAGCTCGCGCGAAGCTTACGGGTGAAGATCCTACCGTCAGCCGGGAGGCGCTCTCGGACACCGACGGGAATTTCTCTTTTGCCAATGTCGCTGCTGGGCCTTTTCAGTTGATGATTGCGGCGGAGGGATTCGCGCCGCAAACTTCGTCTGGAATTCTGCATGCGGAGGAAAACTACATCGTCCCGCGAATTGCGTTGGCGGTGGCTACTGCCGTCACCGATGTTGAGGTTGGAGTTTCGCAGGTTGAAATCGCCGAAGAGCAGATGAAGGTGGAAGAGAAGCAGCGCGTGCTGGGCGTTATACCGAATTTTTATGTCAGCTATATTCCCGATGCCGCGCCGCTGACTCCGAAACAAAAATTCAAGCTGGCGTGGAAAACGGTGATCGATCCAGTCACAATCGTATTCGTGGGAGGCGCGGCGGGAGTGCAGCAGGCGCAGAATCACTTTGAGGGATACGGGCAGGGCGCGCAAGGTTATGCGAAACGTTTCGGGGCGGGTTATGCCGATACGGTTTCGGGGACGTTTATCGGAGGCGCCATTCTGCCGTCACTTTTCAAGCAAGACCCGCGTTATTTCTACAAAGGCACTGGCAGCTTGCGCTCGCGGTTTCTGTATGCGCTGGCGAATGCGGTGATTTGCAAGGGCGACAATCGGCGCTGGCAAGCAAATTACTCGGGCATTCTGGGCAGCCTGGCGGCGGGCGGGATTTCCAATCTCTACTATCCGGCGCAGGATCGTGACGGAGCGGGATTGACTTTTGAAAACGCGGCCCTGGGGATTGGCGGGTCAGCAATTTCGAATCTGTTTCAGGAGTTTTTGATCAAGAAGCTGACGCCGAAGGTTCCGGATAGCGGCGCGGCGAAACCTTAGCATCATTGGCCAGGAATCCTGGTGGCGACGAATCTTCGGGCAGGCCAGTTCCCTATGAGCGAAATACGCGGATTGCAACATTCGTGATCTTGGCTGCACAATCTTAGCTACACAATCTTAGCTGCACAATCTTAGCCAAGCCACTCCGTTGACACACCGTTTGAATCTTCCGCACGAGCAATCATAGGAGTCGTCGTATGGGTTTCAGCGATCCAGAGGTTCAAAAAAAAGTCTTTGGACCTCGATGGCAACACGAAGTCGAAAAGCAGAGCTGGCCACTATGGAAGCGACTCATCCATCGTTTGCAACGCTGTCCGATTTGCAAAACGAAAAGTCCAGGCCAAACAGTTCGATGAGTGTCAGGGGGGCTCCCGCAAGGATCTTGCCTTGGGAGATCCCTCCCGCGGCTGAAGTGCGCCGCGGTTCGGGATGACGCACGGACGGTTCAGAATGGATTGCATGAGGAGTCTCGCGCTGTTTCTTCTCGGCACATCTGCGCTTCTCGGTACATCTGCTCTTTTGACCGGCCAACAAAGCATGCCGGTTGCGGAATTGGTGCGGGAGTTCAAGGCGAATCCGGTCTTCTGGGAGCAGTTTGAGGTGAGCGAGAAACTGGCGAGGAGGCACGATCCTGCGGTTCTTACGCAACTCGAACCTTACATGAAGGATGACGACAGACATGTGCGTGGAAACGCTGCCTTTGTGTTCGCGGCCGGAGGGGACGACCGTGGATTTGAGGTGATTGCCAAGATTCTGAAGGATCGATCTGACCGTCCTGAAGGGCGAGGCATGCCGGGGGGCAATTGGTCTGTGTCGGCACAAATCGCGAGTGATCGCTATTATGCGGCACACTTGTTTGGAGATCTGAAGGATTGGCGGGCTGTACCGATTCTCATTCCACTGCTTCACGATCCTGAGGTTCATTCGATTGTGCCGTGGTCCCTGGGGCAGATCGGGGACAAGGCGGCGGTGGCTCCTCTCTTTGCGACGCTTCGCGATGTCGATCCAGACATGCGAGTGCTTGCCATCTATGCTCTGGAGACGTTGAAGGCGAAAGAAGCTCTCCCACAGTTACGCGCCTTGGTTCACGACGAGGAGAGAATCCATTTTGATGGGCTGGGAACGGTCGCGGATGCGGCCAAGAAAGCTGCCGCCGAATTACAAGCACTCCCTTGAAAAGACGAGACCGGATTCAGCGGCCAACTGCTGATCGACCCTCGTATCAGACTGCCAGATCGGACGACCGCGGTCGAACGCTCGATGCGGATGGGCAGCTATTGGATCGGGTAGGGTTCGCCGGGACGCACGATCCTGATGAAATGGTCGGTAAACTTCGCATGCATCTCGGGCACGTCGTACTTGGGCATGTGGCAGGTCGTGCAATTGGCCGTGGCTTTGGGACAGGTCGCAGCGGCAGACTCGGATCGATCGGGCGACTGGCTGCGCTGCGAACCGTGGCAGCTCAGGCAGCGCTGATCATAAAAACTAGCCTCCTGAACCAGAGGTTGGTGCGGATCATGACACGCGAAGCAGACCAGCCGCTGGTCCCCGCGAACTCCCCAACACCGGCTTTTTTCAAGGCGATAGGGCGCGAAACGCACGTTGCTCGGCACGAATAGCTTCGATTCGACAACGTCGCCCGCGGTCATGTGGCAGGCACCGCAGAAGTCCACAGCTTCGATTGGATTCAGGGAACGCGGATTGAAGATGCGTGTCTCTCCCTCTGCGAGCAGATTCATGTTTGCTGCAGCAACGTGAGCCAGGCCCGGGCCATGACAGGCTTCGCAGCCGATGCCGGGGATCGCACGTTCAGGATCAAACCGGTCCTTCGTGGTCGAGGCCGTCGTGTGGCAGCCGAAGCAGTGCGCTGCGGCTTTCGGCGTCAGGCTCTCGCCCAAAGCCCTGTCCCACTCGCCGGCCTTGGCTGGCTTGTGTGCCGGTGAGATGTCCATTCCTCCGCCGAGGCCGCGGAAGCTGGTGATCTCAGCGTCATACAGCTTGCCTTTGCTTTCTAAAACGAAAGTCTGCCCCACCACTCCAGCGCCAAAGGTCCATGTGATATCGCCGCTGACAGATTGATTTCCCGATCCGACGATCAGCTTGGGGTCGTCAGCCTGCGGAGCGACATGATAAACGTACGCGCCATTGCGGACTGTAACGGCCGTGGGCTTTGCGCCCCAGGCGCCCACGGCGGAGTGATAGGAGGCGTTGGCCATGGGAGTGAGCAGTTGCGTTGAAACCTTTTCGGCGTGACACCGCTGACAGGAATCAGCTCCAGCGTATGCCTCGGGAGGCGGGGTGCCCGTGGTCGGCCACCAATCCCTGGTAAAGACGCGATATTCGGTGATCGCGGAAAATTCGATGGGAGCTTGCGACTGGGCTGAAAGCGTGTGGCGGGAGAGCAGGCAGCAGGCGATAACCAGTAGAAGGCAAGCCCACAGGCAGTGAGCGGGAAGCGGCAGCCAACTGAAACGCGCACGTGGCACAGCAGGACAACTCCACGCACGCCCCGATCTCTAGGATAGCAGGATCGGATCATCGGCGAAACATTACGATTATATTGGTGTGACGCTGCGAGGGGTTTTGAACGTCAAGCGTAGTCAAACTTTTTCCTTGGGCTCTTGTGTAATGCCATTTTCGCCGACCGTGCGAGCCGAGTTTGCACCGCCTACAATTAGGACTATGAGAGAAGCGACTTGCTTTCGGTGTGCATGCCCTGTTGGTTTGATCGTAAGTGGCGACGCAGCAAGTGCCCGGGTGTGTCCTCGCGATGGAGCCGGCAACGATGCACTCGTTCCATTCCTGCGGGCTGCAAAATCGGGGATGCGGGCAGCGATCCATATGGGCGTCTTCGCGGTTTGTTTCTTTGTTTGTTTCTTCGCGACGAGTCATGTCTTTGGTCAGCAGCGGCTGCAGACTCTTCTGGTGGACGTCGATCACCGGAGTGTGACCAGCCTGAACGGAGAGTGGCACTACCTGGTCGACCAATCCCCAGCGCGTGCGCTCTACACGGCGAGTGGAGAGATCAATGACAAGGCCTACGCCTTGAACGAGCACCCGAACATCGTGGGCAAACACAATCAGGAATACGATTTTGCCACTGCTCCTACACTGAGAGTTCCGGGCGACTGGAATACGCAGGTGCCGCAGTTGTTCAACTATGAAGGGGTGGTCTGGTACGAGCGTGACTTTCCGGCAGCGCCGAGTGCGAACTCGCGTACGTTTCTCCATGTGGGAGCAGCCAACTACCGCTCGCACGTTTGGGTCAACCAGAGCCGCGTTTGCGACCATGAGGGCGGCTACACGCCTTTCGATTGCGAAGTCACGGGCGTGCTTCATCCGGGTTCGAATTTTGTGGTGATTGCGGTCGATGCTACGCGCGTGGCCGATGGCATCCCTTCAACGGGCATCGACTGGTTCAACTATGGCGGCCTGACCCGCGATGTTTCTCTGGTCACGGTGCCACGGGCGTTTATCGACGACTATGACATTCATCTTGCCCATGGTGCCAGCTTCGATCCAAAAAACACCGAGATCACGGGCTATGTTCATATTGTGGATGCGCCGGCTGGAACACCTGTCACCATCGACATTCCCGAATCCCAGGCGAAGACGATTGCGGCGACGGACGCGGCAGGCAATGCATGGTTCAGCGTGAGAGCCGAGAGGCTTACGCTGTGGTCGCCCGAGACCCCCAAGCTTTACAAAGTCCAACTGAGTGCGTCCGAGGACAGGCTGACGGATGATATTGGATTTCGCGACATTCGCGTGGATGGGACGCGCATTCTGCTCAACGGCAAGGCTGTGTTTCTCGAGGGCGCGAACGTGCACGCGGAGGCGCCGGTGCGCGGAGGGCGCGCCAACACCGATCAGGACGTGAGCACGATCTTCGGCTATCTGAAGGAACTCCACGCGAACTTTGTGCGGCTGGCGCATTATCCGCACGACGAGCGCATGGAGCGCGAGGCAGACCGCGACGGCATTATGGTGTGGTCGGAGATTCCGAACTGGCAGAACATCTCGTTTGACAAGCCAGAGGTGTATGCCAACGATGTGGCGATGCTGCAGGAGATGATTCGCCGCGACCGGAACAAGGCCTCTGTAATTCTGTGGTCGGTGTCGAACGAGACGCCCAACAATCCTACGCGAACCAAGTTCCTGACCGATCTGGCGAACGAGGCTCGGAAACTCGATCCCACGCGGCTGATCACATCCGCCATCATCGGCCCGCAGCCGAATGGAACCGAGATGGTGAATAACGATCCACTGTGCGATACGCTCGATGTGATCGGGCAGAACGAATACATCGGCTGGTACGAGATGACTCCCGAAGATGCCGACAAGATTCGCTGGACCTTCCCCCCGAAACCGGTGCTGATGACCGAGTTCGGGGCTGAGGCGAAGTCCGGCAACCATGGGGCGGTCAACCAGCGCTGGACCGAAGAGCAGCAGGTCTTCGTGTTCGAGCACCAGTTCGAGATGCTGCGGAAGATTCCGCAACTTCGTGGAACTGTTCCGTGGATTCTCGTGGACTTTCGCTCGCCGGGACGGAACATCCCAAAACTACAGGACGGATACAACCGCAAAGGCCTGATTGCGGAAGATGGCAAGAAGAAGCTGGCCTTCGCATTGTTCCAAAAAGCTTATGCCGAGCATTCGCTGGGGAAGGCCCGGTAATGGACGTTCAATTTTGCGAGCAGTGGCCCGAGCTATTTTATTCAGACGCTAGATTCCGTAGTTCGCGGTGCGGAGAGCGTCTTTGTAGGCTTCGCGAGCTTCGGTAGCTTTCGCGCTGGCGTCTTGCTCGGTGAAGTGGGCGGCGTCCCAGCGCTCCCAGGCGACCATGGAGTGATCGGGAGTGGCTAATTCTTCTTCCGCTCGAATACTGTTCACCCATTCGTCGGTCGCCTTTTTGTAGGCCAAGCGTAGTTGATCCATATCCGCATTGCTTATGGCTTTGCTCATAACCACGCAGGCTAATTGCCGCCCTGCGGCCTGTCAATCGCGTGCAGCGAATTTCACGGAAAATTAATGCAGACGGCGAGCCGACTCTCGTGCCGGTCAGTCGGGGATGACTCTAGTAGTAGCAGAGTTTGAAGGCGCTCTTGTAGCAGAGGGCGCGGGTGCGATTGGTGCGGCTGTGGGTGTAACTCTCCCAGCGGTCGGCGACGCGGGCAAAGGCGGCTTCCCCGGTGAGGCGATGCATCACGCGTAGCTGGACGATGTGCAACTGATGATAGAAAGCGCTGGCCACCATGGGCAGTCGCGTGCCGGATTGCTCGTAGAGTGACCAGAATCCTAAATCGTAGCGATCGAGATTGTGCAGCAGGGTGCGGACGGCGCGCGAGAAAAGTTCCTTCGCGGATGCGTCCTGCGTGGCGAGGAAATAATCGTAAACGCCCCAGGCGGCCCAGATGAATCCGTTGAGGATGTGGGTGGGCGGGGAGACGATGTACTCCTCGAACCACAGGTCGCCGGATTCGTCGGTGAAGGCGACGCCGCCGGCGTTTATAGAAACCTCGAAACATGCCAGGGCGCGGCGGGCCGCATCGAGATAGCGCGCCTCTCCAGATTCTGTGTGAGCCCGCACCAGCACGGAAATTCCCTGGCCCTGCGCGAGAGCTGAGTACCAGGGGGCGCGGAGCGGGTTGCGGTATTCCCAATCGAAGTGGTGGTTCCAGACGGCGAGTCCTTGCGGGTTCTGTTCTAGGTGCGCGCAGAGCCAGTCGGCGGCGACGAAGAATTCTCGGCGGCGGTCGAGGTCGGGGCCGGCGCTGCGGCGGTAGAGGTTGTAGTTGCCCAGTCCGTACTGCGCGATGGCGATGGGGTTGTACTGCAGGCCGATGTGGCCGTGATAGTCGAGTTGCGGGACGCCGGAAGAATCATAGTGGCCGCGATAGTCGGCTTTCTCGGCGAAGAGCATGTAGTACTCGCCTAATTCTTTGGCGGTCGCATGGGGATTCTCTTGCGGTGTTTCGTGCCAGAAGGTGAGGTGACTTTTGCCGCCCAGAAGGTAGGCGCTGAAGATGCGACGGTAATAGCGGAGAGAGGGCAAGAGAGTTCCGGGTTGGGGTCAATTCATACTACGGCAAGGGAATCGTGACGGCATCTCTCTCGTAATCAGGACTCGACGGAATAGATCGAGGTGACTTGGTCGTCGGATTCGACGGCGACTGTCGTCAGGGCCAGGAAGGGCGTGGTGTTGTGGCCGTCGGGCAGGATGGCATTGCCGTACTGGAACAGGCCCATGGGCCAGCGGTCTTTTTGCCACCCCAGTAGAGGATGCCAGTCTTGTGCTTCGCCGGAGCCGCGATCGACACCGCTCCCATAGACGCGAACTTGGCGGTCGCGGTTGACCTCGCTGGGTTCGACCATGGTGGAGAAGAAATGGGTGGTTCCCACGCGGCATCCATAGATGGACGAACTGCTGAGAGAAGCAATTCGCCTCAGCGAGTTCTGGCGGTCGAGGTGGTAGATGGAATTGGCTTCGAGGGGAGTGTCCGAGGAAAAGTAGAGGCCGTCTTCGGTGGGAATGGCGGCGACGGCGCGGGCCTGCTGCTGGCCCCGCAACACAATCTCGACGCGGCTGAAATCACAGGAGGCGCGCAAGATACGGCATTCGTCGCCGTAATCGCCGGTGAGCACCCACAGGCAATCTTGCCAGGGGTCGTGGACGATGTTGTGAACGTGACGGATGGCGCCCTTGGGGAAAGTGTAGGCGATGCTCCAGGTCGCGCCGGCGTCGGTCGAGGCGTAGATGTGGACTTCATCGCGAGCGGGGTTGTCGAAGTATTCTCCCCAATAGATTGCGCCGCATGTTGCACTGCGTGTTTCACCAGAAGGAACTAATGTGATGTGCAGCGGACGGGTGCCACGATGGATTGTGTGGGTTTGCCGGAATTCCGTTTCCCCAGATTTAGTTTCCCCATGGCGAAGAGTGATGATCGCTCCCGGGACGGCGGCGACGAGTCCGCCGGTCGGCAGGACGGTTAGTGCGTGAAAACCTTCGCGGAACAGGCGAGCCGTGAGGCGGTTCATGACCGAGAACCGGCGGCGCAGCGCAGGACGGAACGTGGCGACGGGCTCCCAGGGCATCTGATCAGAAGGCTCGTGAATTCTTGCGACCAGCAGCTGGTATCCACGCGAAGCGTAGAGAAGATCGCCCGACCAGGCCAGCGCCCGCAGACGCGGGAAACGCGCGACGCGAAGCAGGCATCCGGTTGAATAGGAGATGTTTTCCCTCATTTAATTCTGGCGCATTTTAGCTCTGGCTGTGAACGTGATCGCCGGCCGCCGTGGATGGTCTCGCCCCTGCGACCAGGTCAGGGGTGGCCGAATGTTTCTGATCAATTTTGACCAATTTTCCGATCAATTTTCCGATTGGCGACATCCAAATAATACAGCGAGCCGATCAGGGCGGTGAGCATACGATTAACCGTAGCTAGGCTAACAGAGCACAGCAGGCCGAGCGCGCGGGGTTGTGTGCCCATAAAGATGGGGCTGTAAATCGGAAACAGGGCTGTGAATCGGAAACAGGTTGGGCTCGCCGAATTGCTTTGGCTTTAGCAGGAAGAAGTGACCTTATGCTCAGTCGATGCGCCAATTCACAATGTGGCAAACCCTTCCTCAAACTCAGGGAGGGTAGGTTGTTTCTGGTTGAGACTGAGAGGGTGACCAAGCCGGGGGAATCCATTGGGCCCCCTTTCGTTCGCGCCCGGCAACGGCAACGGTTAGTGGAGCATTACTGGCTGTGTGATGAGTGCGCTGTGCTTTGGACCTTGGTCCACGACCCAGACCAGGGAGTGGCGTTAGCTCCACTCAAGCGCTCGGCCATTCGTGCAGGTGCAGCCGCGGGCGGCGCGCATCGGGGAGCGGCGTAGGCAGGAGCACAGGGCAGCCGAGATTTTGCTCGGTCCGTCCGCGTCTGAGACCCGTGCCCGCTTTTTAGTCTGGATTCTTCTTGCGAGAGTGAGGACAATCCCCACTTCTCGCAAAGAACGCTAGAAAAAGAACGCGAGAAATGGGGCACCCAACAAGAAATGGGGTACCCAACGTCGTTGGGTTCAGGCGTAGCCGTCTTTCGCCCACGTCTTCCAGTCCTCTCGGACTGCTTTCAGCATATCTGCCGTGGCCTGGTGCAGCCAGTTCCCCTTCTGCTTTTGCATATGTTTGAGGATGGGTCTGCGGGCAGTTTTGGTTCCGAGATGGATGTTGGCGGTTTCCCATCCCATGGCGCGCAGCATGCGCAATTCCTGTCCCGGCGCGCGCAGCGTGGCCAGTTCGATGCGGGAGCAATGCGGGCTAAGGCGGCGCACGATCCAGCGGCCGCGTAACTGAACGAACGGATCGAGAGAACGCACGGCACGGCTGATGATCGTCTGATAGAGAATCTCCGATGGGCCGCTATCGTCTTTCGCCCAGTAGCACGCGGAAGAAACCAGGGCTTTCGCTTCGCGGGCGATGCGGGCGCCATGCCAGTTGGCGATGGCGACATAGCGCGCGTGGCCCAGACTTCCCAGGCCAGCTACGCGAGAGGCCAGACGGTAAGGCAGTTCTCGGGCAGGCAGGAGGTGGTCGATGGCGTCGACGGCGCTGATCGGCACTTCGTGCTTCACGGTGGGCAGAGCATCGATTTTCGCCCAGAAGTGGACCGGGTCGCGCAGGTCACTCTCGGCAATCTGGCGCAGCCACTCGTTGTTTTCGCCCAGGACGAAGGGCAATCCGCCTTTGAGCAAGGATTCCCGATAGCCGTCGAGGATGGAATCGCAAATGTCTTTCTCCTTGAGCGCCAGATGGCCGGCTTCGGAGGCCAGGTGAGCGCTCACGGCGAGCCGCACCAGATCGTTGGCATACGACATGGGGTGGGCTTCGTCGAAGTCGTTGACGCCCCAGATGAGACGGCCCTCCACATCGCGCCAGGTGCCGAAATTTTCGACGTGCAGGTCGCCTACCGCGAGTACATGCGGGGCCTTGGCTAAGTCGGGACAGACCTTCGGCCAGATTTGCGCCCAGCGGTAATAGGTCGCTCGCAGAAAGGGGAAGACCGCCGCCTTCATGTTGGCGTGCTTGAGGCGAAGATCTTTCTTCACCACGTCGGTGCGATGGGCCAGCCACTCTTCAAACTGGCGGGTCGCTTTAACGATGTTCATGCTTATTGACCATTGCGTCCGCAACGATAAGCGAGCAGTGGGATCAAGTCAACGCCGGACAACCGTCACCTGCGACGCCTGATCACTGTGTATCGATGGACACAGCGTAGTTGTCGGCACACATCCCTGCCGACTTTTTCACAATTCAAGCTCCCTATTTTCAGGTAGATGCGTTCAGGGCTCCGTCGTGCTCCAGGAGAGGCGCGGCTGGAATTGAGCCGGGGAGGACATCATGCAAATGGCAATCACTTTCATGGCGGTGGTGGGAGGAATGATCTTTTCGTTGGCAGTGGCGTTGTTGGCGGAAGAACTCATTTTCGGACAACTGTTCCGTTTGTTCTTTGCTACAGGAAAGTTGGCGGGGCAGCCGGTCGCGGCGAAACCAGAGCAGAAACCCTGAATTACAAAACAAACTCGTAAAGGAGAATGACCATGCTGGCGTTGAAGTACCTGCTGATTACTGGTGGCCTCGGGATGATCCTCGTGGGCCTAAGCATTTTGGGCTATGACCTGTATCGCGAACTGCTGTACCGGCGTGCACTGGCTGCGCCGGGGGTGGGCACGCTGCCACCGCCTCCGCAATGGCGCTGGCGCACCTCGTTGGCGTTGGGTCTGCTGGCCTGGGGGCCGATGTTGCTGGCGTTCAGCATTGTCGTGGTGCCGAGCGGCATGGCGGGAATCCGGGTCAGTGAAATCAGCGGAACGTTGCCGGGCACGTTGTATCCGGGCGTGCATTTTGTGATGCCGCTGGTCGAGGACGTTGCGTTGTTCGACACACGCGATCAGGTCTTCACCACCGGAGTGTCGGAGGATGGAAAGAATTTTGCGGCGAATGTCTCTGCCAAATCGGAGTTGCTCGGAGTGCAGGCCAAAGAGGGACTTACGCTGGGGCTGGCGATTACGGTACGTTACCGGCTCGATCCGAAGCGGCTGGACTATATTCAGGGCAATCTGCCGCGTCCGGTGGAGAAGGAGATTGTTCCGCCGATCGTGGCCAGCGTATGGCGCGAGCTGGTTCCGAACTACACGGTGCGGGATGTTTTCTCAGCCAAGCGGGAAGAAATACGCCAGCGGGCAGCAGGTATGATCACGCAGAAGCTGGCGGCGGACGGAATCGTAGTGAAGGAAGTCATGCTGAGAGATATTCAGTTGCCGGAAGAGTATGCCAAGGGACTGGAGACGCTGCTGCTGAAAGAACAGGAAAACGACCGCATGAGCGTGGAAACGGAACTGAAACAGAAACAAGTTCGCATCGCGGAACTCGAAGCTGAGGCGACGAAAGTACAGCAGATCAAGCAGGCCGAGGGCGAGGCGCAGGTGCATGTTCTGCAGGCCAAAGGAGAGTCCGATGCGATGCGGTACACGCTGCCGCTGAAGGAGAAACAGATCCAGCAAAGCAAACTGGAAGCCGAAGCGCGGAAGGAGGCGACCATTCAAAATGCGGAAGCTGCAGCCCAAGCCAAGGTGATCGACAGCAAGGCGGAGACCGAACGGCGGAAGATGCTGGCCGATGCGGAAGCAGACCGGATTCGCGTGACGGCAGTTGCCGACGCGGAGCGACTGTCGAGTGAAGCGGCGATCTTGAAGCAGAATCCGCTTCTGATTAACAAGATCGTGGCCGAGCGGCTCTCGGACAAGCTGCAGATCATGATGGTCCCGGCGGATGGAAAATTCTTCATGAATGACGTGCTCAAGGGTATGAACGTGGCGAATCAGGTTAGTCCCGAGCAAGCGGAGGAACGGGCAAGATAGATTCGCGTGTTCCGGAAATCGAGGCGCTTCGGCTTCGCTTGTCGAAAAACCCCACTTCTCGCGCAAAAACCGCGCGAGAAATGGGGCACCCGGCGAAATAGTCGATAGCGTTGGGCATCCGGTCACTGCAGGGGTTCAGCGGTGTCCAAACAGTACAGAGGAGTCTCATGCGTGGAGCGGTTTATAATTTGGCCATCCCAAACGCCATTCCGAGCTCACCGAGTCGCATCTCACGCAGCGCGCGCGCCCTCCGCTTTGCGTTGCAACTTTTTTCTATGGCGCTCGGGCTGGCGATTGCTGCTCGCGCGGCAGACTGGAGCGGGCCGGAGCAGCAACTGGCGCGTAAGATTGTTGCCGTGACCGGGCCGGGTGCCGTGGCTCTCACGGTGCAGAATCGTTCGTCTCTCGGCAAGCGCGATAGCGAAATTGTTCAAAACGGTTTGCGCGGCGCCCTGGAAGAGGTGGGCATCCACTTTGCCAAAGCCGAGCAGTCGATTGCCACCATCGCGATTTCTCTTTCCGAAAATCCTGCGTCTTATGTGTGGGTGGCGGAGATTCATCAGGGGGAAGGGGAAGTCGCGGTGGTAATGGTATCTGCGCCGCGGCCCGCGGGCTCGACGATGACGGTCCGTGAGTCGGTGCCACTCAGCCTGCGAAGGATTTCACTGTGGGCGCAGGATGTGCCGATTCTCGATGTCGCTGTGCTGGAGGAAAATGCGACGCCCACGCGGATCGCGGTGCTCGACGCCGAGAAAGTTGCGCTCTACCGGTTACTGTCGGGAAAGTGGCAGCAGGAGCAGGCGCTGGCGATCGTCCACACCAAGCCGTGGCCAAGGGACTTGCGCGGAAGGCTGATTCCCGCCAAAGATCATTTACTGGATGCGTACCTTCCCGGCGTGATCTGCCGCACTTCCTCGGGTGCGCCTGTGACACTGAGCTGCCGCGACGCCGATGATCCTTGGCCGCTGGTGCCCGCAGCCCTGAGTGGGGGGAACTTCTCGGCTTTTCCGAATGCGGGATCGACTTCGGCAGCGATCGCCCCGCTGGGAGCTTTCTTCGCTTCTTCGCGCAACTTCTTCACCGGGGCCCTGACGGCGGGCTTGGGGAAGTTCGCCAATGTTCCGAAGTTTTATTCGGCCGCATTCCTGCCGCGAGATAAATACGCGTTGTGGTTCTTCGCCACCACCGACGGCCGCGTACACATGATCGACGGCGTGAATGATCAGGCAACCGCGTTCGACTGGGGCAGCGATCTCGCGAGTGTGAAGACGGCATGCGGCGCGGGCTGGCAAATGCTGGCCACAAGCTCGGAAACGACGGTTGGGGATGCGGTGCGGGCCTATGAGTTTCCCGATCGCGATCCGGTGGCAGTCAGCGCGGCGGTCGATTTTACTGGCGGCGTTATTACCGCATTGTGGACCGAAGCGAAGTCCGATACGGCCATCGCAGTGGTGAGAAATCGAGAGACAGGAAGCTATGAAGCTTTTCGGCTGGCGATTAGTTGCAGTCAGTAGCGTGATGGCGGGGGCATTGGCGCTGCATGCCGAGACGCGTCCACAGTACGGTGGCGCGCTGCATGTCGCGATGCGCGCCGCGCCCACATCGCTGGATCCGGTGGAGCTTGATTCGGCGGACAATACGCAGGCCGATTTCTTTGCGAGGCGCAGTCTCGCTCTGCTGATGTTCGACACGCTGGTGACCACGGACGAGAGCGGGCGAACTCAGCCTTCACTGGCCACATCGTGGCAGGCTTTACCTGGAAACCAGCCGGGAAGCGGGCGCTGGCATCTTCGAATTCGCGGCGGTGTGAAATTTCACGACGGGACGGGGCTCACGGCTGAGATTGCGGCCTCTGCGCTGCGATCAGCGAATCCGTCTTGGAATGTGAGTGTGAGTCCGGATGGCGATTCGATCGTGATCGAGCGTGGCAGCTCCGATGCAAGTCTGTTGGCGGAACTGGCCTTGCCGCGGAATGCGATTGCCAGGCGGGCTTCCGGCAATACTCCGAGCGGCACAGGACCGTTTCACATTGTCGATTGGCAGCCGGGAAAAAAGCTGACGCTGGCAGCTGAGGAAAATTGCTGGCGCGGGCGTCCGTTCCTCGACACGATCGAAATCGACATGGGAAGAACTTTTCGCGATCAGATGACTGCGCTTGAACTGGGCAAGGCGGATCTGGTCGAAGTGGCGCCGGAGCAGGCGCACCGGATTTCGCAGGATGAGATTTCGGGGAATTCGGTTTTGCGCAGACCGCGACTGGCGACCTCGGCTTCTCTCGAACTGCTGGCCTTGGTTTTCGCTCGTGACGGGGCTTCCCAGGATGAGAAACTTCTGCGCGAAGCTTTGGCCTTGAGTGTGGAGCGCGGGTCGATCAAGAACGTGCTGCTGCAGGGCGCGGGACAACCAGCGGCCAGCATTTTGCCAAACTGGATGAGTGGATACGGATTCTTATTCCCGACCGACCCGGATTTGCCGCGCGCGCGCCAGATGTGCGGACAGGTTCGCACCGTCCCAACCTGGACTCTCGGCTACGATGGCAGCGATCCGGTAGCCCGTCTGCTGGCGGAGCGGATCGCGCTCAACGCCAAGGATGCGGGATTGTCGCTGCAACCGACATCGTCGTCGACTCCGAGCACGGATTTGCGGTTGGTGCGAATTCCGCTGGTATCGCCCGAGCCCTGGATCGCGCTTGGGAATGTGGCCACGCTCGTTGGGGCAACTGCAAAAGAAAATGGTTCGGTAGAGGATCTTCATGCTTCCGAACTGGCGGTGCTGGCGACGCAGCGACTGATTCCGCTTTTCCATTTGCCGGTGTCGTACGCCGCGTCGGCGAGTTTGAATCATTGGGCGGTACGCGGGGATGGAAGCTGGGATCTTGGAGATGCGTGGCTGGGAACGGGCAGACCGTAATGGGCAGACAATGACGGGCAGAGCATGATGGGAAGATCATGATGGGAAGATCATGACGGGCAGATCATGACGGGCAGACAATGACAGGCAGAGCATGATTGGCAAACCATGATTGGCAAACCATGATGAAGGGCGCAGCATGATTTTCCGTCGCAAGCTTCTGGCCGTTTTCGCTCTGACGGTCTTCGTGTCGGTGGCTGTGGTCGCGCTGCTGGTGCTGGCAGTCACTCGGCGTGCGTTCGAGAAATCCGAAGAGCAGCGCACGGCGGCGCTGGTCTCTCAGTTTCAGAGCGAGTTCAAGCGGCGCGGCGAGGACGTGGCGCGACGGGTGGAAGCCATCGCAACTTCCGATGCCGTCAGTCGGATGGCGACAACGCTCGGTGGCGCATCGCTGAATGGAACGTCGAACGGCGCATCGAGTGGAACCTTGAATGGAATGCCGAATGGAATGCTGAACGGAATATCGCCGACGAGTGCACCGCCGGAGGCTGCCGAATATTTTGAACTGGCGCGGCAAATGGCGGAGAGTCATCAGCTCGATTTTTTGGAATTTCTCGACGCGCGCGGAAATATCATTTCTTCGGCCCAGTGGCCGGCAAAGTTTGGCTATCCCGACCCCGGGTTTGAGAGTTTGTCTGCATCGAGCGGTCAGAACACATTTCTGAAACGCGAGGAGTTGCAGGACTCGAGTGCTTTAGGACTCTTCGCCGTGCGGGCGACGGGGGTCAGCGAACATCCCGTTTACGTAGTCGGCGGGCGGAGGCTGGACCGGAACTTCCTTTCCGCTCTGGACCTACCCGCGGATACGCGCGTTTTGCTTTATCAGAATCGTAGCGATCGTTTCTCTCCCGATTCGCTACTGGATCCGTCGAACCAAGGCGCCGACGCGGTGCGGCTTGCCGAGAAGCTGGCGCCCATTATTGATGCCGTGCGGAAGAATAACCAGGAAATGACCGACATTGTGTCATGGTCGGCTGACGAGGCGGATGACGAGGTGTTTCATGCGATTCCGCTGCGAGGCGAGGGGAAGGATCGACCGCTGTTCGGAATTTTGCTGGTGGGGAATTCGCGGCGGTCTTATGTTGAACTGAAACGGCGCATCCGCGCGTCAGCCCTGCTGGTCGGCGGCGGCGGAATTATTCTGGCGATTATGCTGAGCGGTTGGGCGGCCGCCCGAGTAACGCGCCCGGTCGAGCAACTGGCGCGGGCCGCCCAGGATGTTGCCGCAGGCAAGTGGGACACGCGGGTGGAAGTTCGCGGCAGCGATGAACTCGCGCAACTCGCCGAGTCGTTCAACCGCATGACAGCCGAACTGATGGCGCAAAAAGAACACCTGGTGCAGACGGAGCGCGTCGCGGCCTGGCGCGAACTGGCGCGGCGTCTGGCGCACGAACTGAAAAATCCGCTGTTCCCGCTGCAACTCACGGTCGAAAATCTGCTGCGTGCGCGGACGCAGAGTCCCGAACAGTTCGACGAAGTGTTTCGCGAGAGTTCCAGCACTTTGCTCGCCGAGATTTCAAACCTGAAAACGATTATTGGACGCTTCAGCGAATTCTCCAGAATGCCCCATCCGCAGTTGCAGGCAGTGCAGGTGAATGAAATTCTGCGAGGAGTGATGAAGTTGTATCAGGTGCAACTGCAGGCGCCGGGGCGCACGTTGATCACATGCAAGCTGGAGCTGGACGAAAGCCTTGGAACGATCGCTGCGGACGGGGAGTTGCTGCACCGCGCACTATCGAATCTGGCGCTGAATGCGATGGATGCGATGCCGAACGGCGGGACGCTCACGCTAAGAACCCGGCCGGACGATGGAAAGGTGGTAATCGAAATAGCCGACACTGGCTCTGGGCTCACGCGCGAGGAGTGCGAACGCATTTTCACTCCCTACTACACCAGCAAGCAGCATGGGACGGGGTTGGGACTGGCGATTGTGCAGTCGGTGGTCAGCGATCACGGCGGAAGAATCAGCGTGCAGAGCGAACCGGAGCGAGGAACAACCTTTGTCATCGAGCTTCCGCGGAACTTTGAGGCGCTGCAGAAAATCGCCGTCGCTCAGGACGCAAGCGAAGCCGCGGGACAATTTCGCAACTGAACACATGCGATGAAAAACACGAGGAGGACGGTTGCCACTCAAAGCGCATCTGTTGATCGTGGATGATGAGGCCAACACATTGGCCTCGCTGTCGCGCGCCTTCCGGCTGGCCGGGCACGAAGCCACGGTATGCGACAACGCCGCGAAGGCTCTGGAACTGGCCAAGGCGCAACACTTTGATTTGATTCTTTCTGACGTGGTGATGCCGGGGAAAGATGGCTTGTCGCTGCTTGCGGAGTTGAAGCGCCAGGGAGTGACGGCTCCGGTGGTGATGATGTCGGGGCAGGCGCACATTGAGATGGCGGTGCGGGCGACGCGGCTGGGCGCGCTGGACTTTTTGGAGAAACCGATCTCCAGTGACAAGCTGATGCTCACCGTAGACAACGCGCTCAAGCTCCAGCGGCTGGAACGCGAAAACCGGCAACTGCGGCAGCGGCTGGGCAAGCACGAGATCGTGTGGAGCGGTGAGGCGATGCGGCGGCTGATGGCGCAACTGGAACGCGTCGCTGCCAGCGAATCGCGCGTGTGCATCTTTGGCGAAACCGGCACGGGCAAGGAACTGGTGGCGCGGACGATTCACGAAAAAAGTCCGCGCTCGGCAGGGCCGTTCGTGACGCTGAATTGTGCGGCGGTTCCGGCGGAGCTGATCGAATCAGAACTTTTCGGTCACGAGAAGGGCTCGTTCACCGGGGCGTCGGGACGCCACATCGGCAAGTTCGAGCAGGCCGACCAGGGAACGATATTTCTCGATGAAATTGGCGACATGCCGCTGAATATGCAGGCCAAACTGCTGCGCGTGCTGGAAGAGGGTGAAGTGGAGCGGATCGGGGGCGACAAGCCGATTGCGGTCGATGTGCGCGTGCTGGTGGCGACGCATCGCGATCTGGAAGCGCGCGTGCGCGAGGAGAAATTCCGCCAGGATTTATTTCACCGCATCCACGTTTTCCCCCTGCTGCTGCCTCCGTTGCGCGAGCGGCGTGACGACATTCCGGCGCTAGTAGAACATTTTGCCGCGCAGGTCTGCGCGCAGAATGGCTGGAAGACCGTCCCATTCGAGGCGGAGGCGATTGCGGCGTTGCAATCGCACGCGTGGCCAGGTAACGTCCGCGAACTGCGAAACATGGTGGAACGGCTCATGCTGCTTGCGACCGACGGTCATGTGGATCTGTTGACCGTGCAATCGGCCTTGCCGAAACTCTCATCGGGGGAACTTGCGCCCGACTCCATTGGTTCGGGCGCGCTTGCGGACCGGGTTCAGTTGTTCGAACGCGACGTGATTCTCGCCGAACTTAAGCGCAGCCATCAGAACATGAGCCTGGCCGCGAAAACGCTTGGCCTGGAGCGCAGTCACCTGTATAAGAAAGCGGAGCAACTGGGGATCGATCTGCGCGCCATGCGCCGCGAGCAGGGCCCGCAGGATTGACCTCAGGTCACACTTGATTGACACTCCCACTTCTCGCAAAGGACGCGAGAAATGGGGCACCCACAGCAATTCGGGAGACGGCATTGGCGAAGACTGCCTGCATCCTCTGTTTCATTTTTCTTTTTTCCGTTCACATTTTTGCTTCTGAACCGCCGTCGGCTCCAGCTTACGGAGTCCGCATGGAGCAGGCGTGGATTCCCATGAAAGACGGCGTTCGCCTGGCTGCAACCCTCTATATGCCGGATGGCGCGAAGCCGGGAGAGAAATTCCCTGCCCTGCTCGAATATCTACCGTATCGAAAAGACGATGGCACGGCCGCAGGGGATTATCCCAAGCACGCTTATTTTGCGCGGCGGGGCTACGTGGGCGTGCGTGTAGACATCCGCGGGTTTGGTGCGAGCGAGGGCGTTCCGCCGGAGCGCGAATATTCCGAGCGGGAGCAGGAAGATGGCGAGCAGATCATTGCGTGGCTGGCGCGTCAGCCGTGGTCGAACGGCAATGTCGGCATGTTCGGCATCTCGTGGGGAGGGTTCACGGCGCTGCAGATGGCAATGCGGCATCCGCCGGCGTTGAAAGCGATTGTTGCGGTGCACGCTACGGCAGAGCTTTTTCACGATGACGTTCATTATGTCGACGGGATGGCGCATGTTGACGAGTTTGAATTGAACATGGATATGGCTCAGGGTTGGGTGGGCGCGCCCGATTATTCGCTCGACGAAAAAGTTCTTGGGCCGCGCTTCGATTCGCCACCGTGGTCGCTGCTTTATTTGAAACATCAGCATGACGGGCCGTTCTGGCGCGACCGTGTGCGGCCGTTGAGCGAGATCACCACCCCGAGTTTCCTGATCGGCGGCTTGCAGGATGGCTATCGCGACAATGTTGTCGATATGCTGATGAAATCGAAGGCGCCGATCAAGGCGATCGTTGGACCCTGGAATCATTCGTTTCCCAACGATGCGGATTTTGGTCCGAGGGTCGAGTGGCGCGATCAGGCGGTACGCTGGTTCGATTATTGGCTCAAGGCGCGCGACACGGGAGTGTTGCAGGATCCGCGGCTCGTCATTTATATGCAGCACTGGCATCCTCCGGACCCGAATCTGCAGGAAGTGCCGGGAGAATGGCGGCGGGAAGATGTGTGGCCGCCGAAGGACGTGACGGATACGACTTTTTTTCTGCAGGGAAATCACACGCTGGAGAGTTCCTCCGCGGCTCGCGCGACGCACCAACTGAAGTACATTCCAACCGTCGGCGTGGAGGCTGGGTTCTGGTGGGGAGAGTTGTTGAGCGATCCCCGGCCGGTGGACGCGTTCAGCCTGGTCTATGATTCCGCGCCGCTGGAACATGAGGTCGCGATTCTCGGACGTCCGCACGCGTTGCTGCGAGCTTCTGCAACTGCGCTGCTGGCGGATTGGTTCGCGCGGCTGTCCGATGTCGCACCTGATGGCACGGTCACACAGATTACCGGCGCAGGAATTAATGGCGCTCAGCGAGATTCCATGAGCGAGCCGCGCGATCTGGAGTTGGGAAAGGTCTATCCATTGGACATTGAAATGCATTTGACTTCGTGGGTGTTTCCGAAAGGCCATCGCATTCGGATCGCGATCTCAAATTCGTTGTGGCCGATGGTGCTTCCGACGCCGTATGCGATGACCACAGCGCTCGAGTTGGGCGGCAGTAGCGGATCACGCGTGGTTCTCCCTGTGGTTCCATTGCACGGCGCAGCCGCGCCGGAATTCTCAGCGCCTCAGCCCTCCGAAGAGCGAACCGACCTTAAGAGCGAAGGCTTCCCCTGGCCCGGAGAGTGGACGGTGGAGCGCGATGAGGCCCGCCAGAAAACTACTGTTCACTGGAAGGGCAAGGACGGCTACGAGTATCCATGGGGCACGGAAAATGATTTCGAGAATCTCACGTATGACGGCGATGACGCGCATCCGGAAACCTGCTCAGTGCGTGGGGAGGCGGAAAGCGTGTTTGCGTTGAAGGGACGCACGCTGGTGTGGCGCGGGCATCTCCTGGTGACTACAGATCAGAAGACTTTTTACTACAAGTACACACGCGAACTGCTGAAAGACGGGCAGATGATCAAGTCGAAGACCTGGCAGGAGACGATTCCGCGCGATCATCAATAGTTTGAATGCCAATCGTTTGAGCGCTCAATCAGCTGCCACGATTGAGGGTACGGGATTCGTCTTCAGATCGGCAGCGAGCAACTGGTGGAATAGCTGCTCGCCCGCTTCGCGCCGCACGGAAAGCCGGCCGGCGCCGTAGGCGCGTGACTTCAGTCCGCGCTGCACGTCTTCGCAAATGCCGAGGTCTTCGTCCTGCACACGGTTGCCGACATTCACCGACTCGGTGTTATAGGCGCGCGCCGCTTCGCTCACATCACTGAAATAGAAATCGAAGATCACCGTGCAATGGTCTGCGTCCACGGGGATGACATAATTCGTGTCCATGTATCCCTCATAACAATTGATCATCAAATTGGGATACTGCCAAAAATATCTCGCGCGGTCCCCTTTGCGCGTGGCGCCGGTGGCGGCATCTTCGTCGGAGGCAACCATGGGGCTGGATTGCAGGCAGTAGCGATCTTCGTTTTCGATGGTGTACTGCTTGTAGTCGAGGACGGAACTTAATCCCTTGTGCAGGTGCGGAACGTGATATCCGCCGTCGAGGAAGTTATCGACGTAGACCTTCCAGTTGCAATGGATGTCGTAGGTGCGGCGGTCGAAGTAGTGGAGCTTGCTGATGCCTAGCGGCGCAACCCGTTCCACCAGACCACCGAGAAATTCCAGCAAGGGCGCGGCTTGCGGGTCAAGGTTCACGAACACGAAACATTCCCAGGTTTCAACGCGGATGGGAACCAGGCCGTTCTCAGCACGATCAAAGTTTTGCACGCCATCGAACTCGGGCATACCCTTGAGCGCCCCGTCCAGACCGTATTTCCAGCCGTGGTAAGGACACTGCAAAATCTCGGCATGTCCGCAGGCCTGGGTTACAACTGCCGCTGCGTGATGCCGGCATACGTTGTAGAACGCGCGCAGTGTGCCGTCGTTTCCGCGCACGACGACAACCGGCTCTCCGGCCAGGCGCGTGGCGATGAATTCTCCCGGCTTCTGCAACTGGTCGGTACGAGCGACAAGCTGCCACGTCTTACTGAAGACATTGAGCCGCTCGAGTTCGGCGATGCGGGGATCGACATACCAAGGGGCAGGGATGGTCGAAGCCTCCGACAGCGGGGCGTGATCGTTATAGGTGGAAAGAATTTGTTCGATAGAAGCCGGCATATTTATGCTCTCGCTTGAATGAGCCGAATTCCAAACGCTGCATTCGGAAGTTCCATGCTACCGCAAGTCGGGCAAGACTATTTCAGTTTCCGCCGGGTTAGATTTCCGCGTGACTGTGGACGCGCTCTGGGGGCGGGATCTGCGGCCACAACGCCAATGGCTCGCTGCAACACGTCGAGAAACTGCTGGATCCGCGCTTCTTTCTTCTCGGCCAGTTCGCCCTGGCGGCGGAATAACCCCGGGTCAAGTTCGGCGGTGAGTAGCGCATCCTGAAAGCGCTCCATCATCCAATCCAGAATCGACACAATCATCTCGATGTCGAGGTCCTTGCGCAATTCGTGCCGCTCCAATCCGAAGCGGACAAAGCTCACGGTGCCATAGGGATCTTCGCTGATGAGGAAGCGGTTGATCTCCCGCTTCAAGACAAAATCGGTGCCGTAATTTCCCAGCAGAGAAATCCGATAAGGAATCCAATCTTCGTGCACCAGGTGCTCGGTGCGCACCAGCCAGTAGCGCAACACCTCGAAGAAGCCAGCCTGGCGAGTTTCCGCGGGCGCATCCAGATACTTGGCGAAAGAGCGGACGGAACGCTTGTAGACTTCGAAAAACAGTCCATCTTTGCTGCCAAAGTGCTGGAATATGGAGCCCTTGGCAATTCCGAGTGTGACGGCGATGTCACCGACCCGCGCGGCGTGATAACCATGCTCGGCAAAATGCTGCGTGGCGGCTTCAATGATGCGCCCGCGTTTCGCCTCCGAACGGGGACGGGCTGGGGCCAGGCGCTGGTAGAGGGGCGGAGTGGCGCGATTGCTGGAGATTCCGGGCATGAAGTATATAGTGACTGTAAGTCACGATAGCATACAGAAGGATTCAATCGATTACAACTTCATTTTTACTGCTAATTGCGTTAGTGTTGTTCGACTCAGGATGTAGTTGATGACTTTAAGTCACCCAGGAAAAGCGGGCTCGAAAACCAGTTACGACGCGATCGTGATTGGGGCCGGTCATAACGGACTAACAGCGGCAGCGTATCTCGCGCGAGCTGGCCTGTCGACGCTGGTGCTGGAACGCCGCGAGATTGTCGGCGGATGTTGCGTGACCGAGGAAATCGCGCCCGGTTGCCGCGTGTCGACCACTTCTTATATTGCCAGCATGCTGCGTCCGGAAGTCATTTCTGAATTGCAACTGGCGAGTCATGGCCTGCGCATGATTCCCTGCGATCCGGCGATCCAGGTTCCCTTCCCTGACGGGCATGTTGTGCCGTGGTGGGTCGATCGCGAGCGAGCGCGAAAGGAATTTTCAACGATTTCCGCAAAAGATGCAGCGCGGTTTGTGCAAGTCGACGATCAATTGAAAAAGCTGGCACGCTACTTGCAACCATTTTTCATGGAGCCACCGCCGGAGATCGACACATCCTCAGTGAAGGGCTGGGCGGATTTATTCCGCGTGGGCAAACGGTTTCGCGGCATTTCCAGCGCCGAAATTTCGCAGCTGGTGTCGTTCCTCACCGGCAGTCTGGGCGAGTTTCTCGATCACAACTATGAGTCCGAGAAAATGAAGACCATGTTCCTGGCCAATAACGTGTACGGCAAGCATGGCGGGCCGTACCAGCCGGGGACTGCGATCGGACTGTTATTTCACCTGCTCAGCGGCGGGGAGCACGAACTGCAGGGTTTTTACGGACACGTGATGGGCGGCATGGGATCGATCACACAGGCCCTGGCGGCCGCGGGGAAAAAACTCGGAGTCGAGATTCGCACATCCGCGTCGGTGGCACACATCGACGTGCGCAATGGCCGAGCGCGCAGCGTGGTGCTCGAAGACGGTACGGAGTTTCGCGCCCGCATGATTCTTTCGAATGCTGATCCGAAGCGGACATTTCTTGGATTGTTGGATAAAAAAGATCTTCCCGATGATTTTCTGTTCGCCGTGCGTGGCATCAAGATGCAGGGACCGTGCGCCAAAGTGAATATGGTGCTCAGCGAAGAACCACGGTTTACCGGAACTTCGCCCCAGTCAACAGCTTTAGAGCGCACCTTCTACACCCTGGTCCCGTCGCTTGCATTTGCGGAGCGCTGCTACGACATTGCCAAGTTCGGAGAGATCCCGGAAGAATTGTGGGTCGACTGCGTGGTGTCGTCGAACGCGGATGATTCGCTGGCGCCGCCGGGCAAACACATTCTCACTTGCTTCGTGCAGTATGTGCCTTACCACCTGCGGGAAGGCAATTGGGACGAGAAGCGTGAACTTCTGGGCGATCGCGTCGTTAAGAAGATTGCCGAATATGCGCCGAATGTTCCGGCAGCGATTGTGGCCCGGCAGGTTCTTACGCCGCTCGACCTGGAGCGTACGTACGGCTTGACTGAAGGCAACATCTTTCACGGCGATTTGCGGCTGGAGCAACTGTTCTTTATGCGTCCGGTGCCGGGGTGGTCGCAATATCGAACTCCGGTGGACGGGCTCTACCTTTGCGGGGCGGGCGCGCACCCCGGCGGCGGAGTGACGGGAGCACCCGGCCGCAACTGCGCACATCAGGCGCTGCGTGATTGGAAGAAGGGACGATTGCAACAGGCCGCGGCGTAAGCGCGCGAACCAGATCAAAGCGCAGTACAAATCTGTTGATGACTAACAACTGTCAGGAGCCAGTATGAAAGCAAGCATCAAAAAGAAAGGCATTCTCGAACGTTTGAAAGACGGGCCCGTGCTCGGCGACGGCGGGTACTTACTCGAACTGGAAAAACGCGGGTGGGTGCGCGCAGGTCCGTTCACTCCGGAGGTAGCGCTGACATATCCTGACGCGCTGCGCGAATTGCACATCGAGTTTCGCGAAGCCGGCGCCGAGGTGCTGCAGGCGCTCACTTTCTATGCGAGTCGCGATAAGCTCGCTACCGTTGGACTGGAGAACCGATTGGAGGAACTGAATCGCTCCGCAGTTCGCGTGGCTCGCAAGGTCGCCGGGGATCAGTGTCTGGTCGCTGGCAACATTAGCCTGACCTGGATGTACGAGCCGTGCAGTCCCGCCGCCGCCGATCGCGTGCGCAAGACTTTCGACGAGCAACTTGCGGTTCAGGTTGACGAAGGCGTTGACTTCATTATCGGAGAAACTTTTTCCTGGCTGGGCGAAGCGCTGATTGCCGTGGAGCGCGCCAAGCAAACCGGCTTGCCGGCGATGGTTACCATCTGTTTTGAGAATAAAGATGAGACCGCCGAGGGAACGAATGCTGCGGATGCCGCGAAAACGCTATTTGACGCAGGCGCCGACATCGTCGGCATGAATTGCCTGCGCCCGCCGCAGCACATTCTGGGACCGATGGAGCAGATGCGGAAGGCGGTTTCAGGCTATCTGGCGTGCCAGCCAGTTGCCTATCGCACGCCGAAAGACAAGCCAGATTTCACCAGTCTTCCGGAATTTCCTTACGCGCTGGATCCTCTGCAACTCACGCGCAAGGACATGGCAGACTATGCCGTGCAGGCTCGCGATGTGGGAATCAACTACATCGGCGCCTGCTGCGGGACAGTCGCCATGCACATTCGCGAAATGGCGAGAGTGCTCAACAAGCTGCCGGAAGATTCGCGCATCTGGAAAAAAGGCGGCGAGAAACCCATGTCAGGGTACGAATACTACGACCATGACAATATGAAGGCATAGCGCTTAACCCCTAACAGAGGACACAGAGGGAACAGAGGGAGAAGCGCCTTAATGTTTTCTCTGTGTTTCTCTGTGTTCTGGTTAGAGCTTTCCGCCTCTAGCTTTGCGACTAGCCGGCCTTTCGCGCGCCCGGTTCTTGTGCCTTCACCAGGGGAACATCGACCAGATGTTCGGCGAGAAACCATGCCTGAAGTTCGTTCGCTCGCAGAACATCGCTGACCACCAGGTCATTCGTACCGGCATCTCCCAGCTTGGTGGAACGTTCCGCAAGTTCTCGGCAGTGACCGATGATGATCTGATGCGCGCCGAGAAGGCGTGAAAGCTGGACCGGCACTTCTTCCCGTCCGCGCGGCGGACGCTCGATACGCGTGGTCTCGGCGATGTCGGCAGCCATGGCCAGCGAAATTCCTCCCAGCAACTGGATGCGCTCGGCAATCTCGTCAACGATCTCGACCTGTTCCTCGTAATGCTTATCGAACAAAAGATGAAGCTGATAGAACGCCCCCCTGCGACCTGCCAGTGCGATTTCTTGTAGAGATCACGCAACGTCATGGTATCGGCAAGCAACAGATTCAGTTGCTCGGTCATTTCCAACCGAACCGGCTCCTCCAACTCAAGTGGCAGCCCGTGTGAGACCGTGCCGTAGGCTTGAATCTCGCCGGCACGCTGGTGAAGTCGGGGCTGGGCATTGATTGGGGTTTGACGGGCGGCGGGGACTTCTTTCTTCGCCATAGAAGACCTCCTGATTTTGTGAAACTTAGCAAGATGTAGAGCACGCTGAGAATGCATTCATCGAAAACCGAGCAATGCGATTTCCGATCAATACAATTCCCAAACCGAACGATAGATGTTGGATGCCGAGGTCTGCAATTAAGATGCGATGATTAAGTTTGGCAGGGTCGCGCCAGCCGGACGCAGTGAGCAGTGGGCAGTGAGCAAAGAATCGAGAGCAAGTGAGAAGCCCGGTAGCCGAGATGAACGCAGCACTGAACCCACTGCGCCGGAGATTTCTCCGAGTAACCATCGAACGGCCCTAGGCTAGGTTTGACGGCACTCCGCGCGGTTGCTATGATCGAAGTGCGGGGTGGAGCAGTCTGGTAGCTCGTTGGGCTCATAACCCAAAGGTCGGTGGTTCAAATCCACCCCCCGCAACCATTTACGGATTTGAGGGACTACCGGCGTAGTCCCCAATTCCAAAATCACTGGATCGTGGCTGTTTCGGGCCTCAAATTCTTCAGGGAAACTTCCTTCGCCCTATCCTTCAGTTGCTTTTTGAGCGCGGGTGGCAAAACAAGATCTGCTACCCGGCTATTGGCTCGGCGCTTGGTCTTTTCAAATGCTGAGCCGTAGGTATTCATGGTCGTCTTGATGTCGGCGTGCCGCATGAGACGCTGCTGCACCCCGAGCGGCGTGCCGATATCATCAATCAGCGTTCGATAGGTGTGCCGAAAGCTGTGCCAGCCCACTCCTTGCAATCCGATCTTTTCACCTGCTGGTCGCAAGTAGTCTTTCTGAATGGCATCGCCGTGGACCGGGCGTTTCGTATCGGCATTAGCGAATAGCCAAGCCTCCGGCGTTTCGACACATCGCTTCTGCCAATCCTCCAGAACGGACACTAGCTTGGAATCCAGAAACACTTCGTCCTCTGAAGCTCCGGTTTTTCCGCCGTTCCAGACGTAGCGGCCCACAATGGATCGGGTCAACGTCAGTATCCGCCCCTTCAAATCAAAGTCCGGCCACTGCAACGCCCTGATCTCACTGATACGCAAGCCCAGGCACATTGCAATCATGACCATCACTTGAATGTGGTACGGAAGCTCTGCGAGAAGAGCCTGATATTGCTCGACCGTAAGCACAACTTTCTTGCGAACCCGTTTCGTCACGCCCTTGA